>Ga0134125_10000079_pt1 | contig 140735 bp, 146 predicted proteins | sample KB31751_FD_96464 | JGI IMG/M metagenome (GOLD analysis project Ga0134125, IMG submission 96464) | Terrestrial soil microbial communities with excess Nitrogen fertilizer from Kellogg Biological Station, Michigan, USA - KB3-175-1 | ecosystem: Environmental > Terrestrial > Soil > Unclassified ...
AATGTTGAAAATGAAGATCGCGGTATTAAATTAGCCGCCGGTGCCACTCCGCAAGCGAACCAACCCGTTGAAGAGTTGGATCAACCCATGGACAAACGTGAAAGCAACACCGAGCTTGAAAAGCAAGACGAGGCTTTCTTCGAAGAAAAACCTTTGAACTCGCAAAAAGGTGAGCTCGCGGTTCAAGAAAACAGAGATTACGCTTCACTTTCGATTCGCATTGATAAAGCGATCAAAGAAGCTTCATTGCGCGAGCAAAGCGTTCTCGATTTGTGGGAATCTTTATCGGATCGTCAGTCATTGTTGAATGCGACTCCGAATATTCGTCCGGCCAAAGGTTGGTTCACATCGCGCTTCGGTTATCGAGTGTCGCCGTTCACTGGTCGTTCGGTTTTGCATGCGGGGATTGATATTGCGGCGGCTCCGGGCTCGCCCGTTTATGCAACAGCCGACGGAGTTGTCACGTTTGCGGGATACGACGAAGGTTACGGCAAGCTTGTCACCATCGATCATGGTTATGGTCTTTCCACTCGATATGGACACAATTCGCAGCTTTATGTCCAAGTGGGGCAAAAAGTTTCGCGCTGGGACGTCATCGCCAGTGTGGGAAACACCGGTCGCTCGACGGGGACACATTGTCACTACGAAGTCCGCGTCAATGGCGTGCCTCGCGATCCTTCTCTTTACTTCCTGGATGAATAATACGAGCGGGGGCTTTTTGGCTGCGACATTTTGCCCCTGTGCAGATTCTAGACAAGTGTCATTTTGATCACGCTCCTATTGCCATTTTGAACTGACAATTCACACCTTCGCTCTCGCTTGGCCCCAACTTTGAATATGTACAAAGCATGGGGGACCACATGATGTCTCAAAATGAGATGCCACAGCAATCAATGAGTCACGGATGGGTTTGGATTATCTTTGCCATCGTGTTTTCTGTTGTCGTCGCCCACTCGGCCATGGCGGCAGAAGATATCAGGGGCGAGCTAGAGCTTCCCGTCGATCGTGCTCCCAGTTCCATCGACCACGCGGTGATGGCATTGACTCAACCTTCACGAGTTTTTTACGGCGTTGATGGAGAGACAATTTCTCCGGAATTGATTGCGACTTACAACGCGGTGAAGGCTCAAGAAAAACCTTTGAATATGTGCGACTATGTTCCAACAAATATGACGGCGACAGACAGTGCTGGTTCGGTTTTTTCGCACATCGCTGACAAAACGGCTTCGACTTATTTTGGTTCGGAAGCTTTTCGCTCAATGCCGATTGGTGGTGCTGCCACACAAATGGAAAAAACAATGAAAGCGGATGTCGTTATCGGTGGCAATCAGCCGAACGAAATTCAGCATAAATTCAATTTCAATGTCGAGGCTTTCCAAGCTCTGGCAAAAGTTCAGTACACGGGAATTGCTGATGCTGCGATCAAGTACTATGCCTTGCAATCCAAACTGAGCTTTGAAATTTCCGAAAAACTAGGACTCAGAAAAGATCTCGTCTTCGGCCAAGACTTTTCTCCCGCCGATCGCCTCTCCCAAGTCAGCTTCCGCATGAGATTCTAAGTCCGATATCTCGGCGCATTTGTAGGCCACGCCATTTTACTTTGCTTGCTTGTAAGTAAGCATTTCTCAGTGCCTCTTGCAGAGTTGACCCTAAGCCCACGGCATTGAGCACTCGACCGCCGTTGGTTTTCCAGCCTTCATTCGTTTTTAAAGTCGCGGCGTGAAGAAAATAACTGAGCGGCGTTGATTCTAAAGGATCGCCTTCGATTGAAATATTTTTTTCAGGATTTCGTGGATATCCAGGCGCTGCCATTACGACACACGCAGCTGAGCGCTGATGCAATCGCACCGTCTGCAATTTTCCTTTCGCGAGGTCCAAGAAAAGTTCCGCAACATCATTTTGAATCAGCGGCAAAATCACCTGAGTCTCAGGATCGCCAAAGCGACAGTTGTACTCGAGCAGCGAAGCTCCGTCGGCGGTCATCATCAAGCCAAAATAAAGCACACCACGATAAAGAATGTGATGTTTTTGTAGTCCTGCGAGTGTCGGGCGAATGATTTTCTCTTCGATTTCACGACGAAGCTCCGCAGAAATTTGAAATGGAGCCACGGTGCCCATACCGCCGGTGTTGGGGCCCTCGTCATTGTCGCGCAGACGTTTGTGGTCCTGCGCCAAAGGCAAAGCCTGAAAATCCTGACCGTTGGTGAGTACTAAAAAACTAAGTTCCCAGCCAGGCTGAAACTTTTCAAGCAGAGCTTTTTCGCCAGCAGCTCCTAAAATTTTCTTTTCAAAAAGATCCACGGCAGCGCTGTGAAGTTCTTCAAGGTTCGCGCAAATATAAACTCCTTTACCGGCAGCAAGACCGTCGGCCTTCAGCACAAAAGGAGCCGAAAATTTTTCAGCGGCATGGACGGTCTCATCAACACTCGTCACAATTTCGTAAGCGGCGGTCGGGATTGCCATCTCCGTCATAAATCTTTTGGAAACAATTTTTGAGCCTTCGAGATTTGCTGCACTCCTGCTAGCGCCGACAACCAAAATTCCGCGCGCGCGAAGTTCATCCGAAAGTCCAGCGACCAGGGGCTCTTCGGGGCCAATAAAAACAAAATCGATTTCAGTTCTTAAGCAAAACTGAACAATCGCCTCAAAATTTTTCCAATCGAGATCATGACAAAGGGCTTCGGCTTTCATTCCATCATTGCCGGGAATGGCATGGACTTCAGAAATGCGTGGCGACAGAGAGAAAGAGTGGACCAACGCATGCTCTCTGCCGCCTTGACCAATCACTAACACTTTCATTCTTGCCTACCTTTTTTCTTTGAATCAATTTACTCTAAGAGCACAAGGAAAACATCATGGAAAATATTGTTTTTGTTTCAGGAAAAAGAACAGCCTTTGGTGCGTTCGGCGGATCACTGAAAGATGTTTCAGGAACAGAGCTTGGCACGATCACGGCGAAAGCAACTCTCGAGCAAGTGGGCCTCTCGCCTGAAAAAATTGATCACACAATTTTTGGCAACGTCGTGCAAGCAGGACCCGACGCGATCTACACAGCAAGACACATTGGTCTGAAAGCCGGAGTACCGGTGGATCGTGGCGCGTTCAATGTGAATCGTCTTTGCGGCAGTGGATTTCAAGCCTGGGTTTCGGCTGTGCAAATGATTCGTGACGGAGAAGCGCAAGCGGTGTTGGCTGGTGGTCTTGAGCAGATGTCGCAAATTCCTTATGTCATGCGCAGTGCTCGTTTTGGTTTACGCATGGGTCACGGAAAACTCGAAGATTATATGACCGAGTCTCTGACTGACATGTACACAGGCCTACCGATGGCGATGACGGCGGAAACTCTGGGTGAAAAATATGGAATCACACGCTCGCAGTGTGATGAGTTTTCGATTCAATCGCAGACTCGTTACAAACAAGCTCTCGAACGCGGCGATTTTAAAATTGAAATGACGCCGGTGAAAATCGAATCAAAAAAAGGTCCGACGGAAGTGACAGCCGATGAGCATCCAAAACCCGATGTGACTTTTGAAAAAATCAGTCAGATGAAATCTCTGTTTAAAAAAGATGGCCTTGTGACGGCAGCAACGGCATCGGGGATTGTTGACGGAGCTGCTTGCTCACTTTTGATGTCAGAAACTCAGGCGAAAAAATTAGGCTTGAAGCCGCTCGCGAAAATTATTTCTTACGCGAGTGTCGGCTGTGATCCAAAAATCATGGGAATTGGGCCGGTGGGTGCATCTCGCAAGGCTTTGGAAAAAGCGGGATTAAAATTAGAGCAAATGGATTTGGTCGAAGTGAATGAAGCTTTCGCCGCGCAATTTCTGTCGGTGCAAAAAGAGTTGGGCCTTGATCTGAAAAAAACCAACGTCAACGGCGGAGCGATTGCTGTCGGTCATCCACTCGGAGCCTCAGGCACGCGAATCATGAATCACTTGGTCTATGAACTGCAGCGAAGGTCCGCGAAGTACGCCCTCGGCAGCGCCTGCATCGGCGGAGGCCAAGGCATCGCCATCATCATCGAACGTTTATAAAAAGGTTCCGGGTTCTTTTTTGCAACTCGCCGCTTCTAACACGCCATTCCCCGCAAAAGGAACGGCGTACCTTCTGGGGGAAATTTGGATTCTCAGCTTCGTGAACGGACAGTGGTTATTTTAGGAACTTTCTCGACAACGATTCAGAATTTAATTCTGAGTCTCACAGCTCAAGGCGCGGACGTTGCCCTGGTCGACAAAGACGCGGTCAAAGCGCAAAAATTTTGTCAGAACGTGAATGACCAACGCGAGGCCAACGACAAATTGGGCCGAGCCGTAGCGATCGAAACAAAACTTGATTCAGAAAATAGCATCAAAGATGGCCTTGGCAAAGCGGCGCAAACTTTTGGCAGCATCGATATTTTTATCGACGCGATGATGTCGAATGAACCGACACCTTTGCCGCAAGGACAAGAGACGATCGCGTGGGATGAGCTTCTTCATCAAAATTTAAAAGTCAGCTTGATGGCCACTCAATTCGTGGCGCATTTTCTGCGCGGTCGTAAACGCGGAAGAATTGTTTACTTACTGAATGAAGCAACAGTGCGTGGGAATACCCAAGATGCGCTGGCAGCGGCGACTCGCACAGGCCTCATCGGCATGGCGAAAGCTTTAGGCCGTCAAATGCAAGAGTTCAACGTCACCGTAAACTGTTTGTCGCTAGGACTGACCGAAGAATATTTGCAAGGCCATTTTCCCGACGCCCCAACAATCAAAGAAGCCTTGGAAAAAATGAAATCCATCGAGCCCGGAGTTCGCATCACCGGCCCCGACAAAATCTCCAACGCTTTGTTGTTTCTGTGCGGCACCGGCGGCAGCGCCATCACCGGCCAACACATCTCGATCACTTAGGGTGCCGGGTTCTTTTTTGCAACTCGGCGAGTTACTCAAATAAAAAACTCTGATTTGAACGCCATTGATCAGTTCGAGATAAGTCGTTTCAATTGACTCATCTCATGCTGAAAACGAGGCGAGTTCTTCATCTGAAGAAAAATAATTTTCCCGATGGCGCTGCCTTCTTTGATGTCTGAAGGATAATGGAGTCCTGCCAGCACGCGATCCTTAGCGATTTGCTGGTTGCGCGCCTCCAGAGTTGTCTTTTGCGCCGGGAAAAGCTCCTCGAGAGTCAAAGCAAAGACTTGAGAAATCGCTGCGTGACCACTGGGATATGAGTCGCTTGTTTCCTTGGTAACGCAAGGATTCAAATCGGCAAGAGTGCGATAAGGCCGATCTCGGTGGAATTCTTTTTTGATTTTTAGAACAAAGTAAGAAGTGTCGTTTCTGACCTGTTCAAAAAAAGCACTGAGAACTTTGATTTGTGAGTCGTTTAGAAATCCATAGGGCTTCCCATAAAATGTCGAAAGATTGATTCCGACTTCGGTGGAAGCCCGCTCGCAATCTTGGGGCATCCGGCTTTTTTGTTTTGCCAGCATTGTCTGCTCATCTTCTTTTTGTTCTGCGGAATCCTTGGCTGGTGAAGGAGGGATTTGCTTTTTGAGAGACTCGTACCAATTCATTTCAATGTACAAGGGTTCTTTGGAGTCAGGATGATGGGCATAGTCTGTACCTGTGGTTCCAGCAAACGTGAAAGTAGAGAAGCTTAAGATAAGTTGGAGAATGAAAAGCATTATTGCCTCCTAAGTTTTACGAGCTAATTTTTTATAACAAAAACAATCCATGCGGTGATCGTTCACCATGCCGGTCGCTTGCATGTGAGCATAGACAGTGGTGGCGCCCAAGAATTTAAATCCGCGAGCTTTTAAATCTTTGGCAAAAGCCTCGGCTTCGCGAGTTGTTCCTGGGATATCGCCGCCCTTTCGTTTATTGACCAAAGGTTTGCCGCCGACGAAAGACCACATGTATTTATCGAATGAGCCGAACTCTTTTTGCACTTCTAAAAATCTTTGGGCGTTGTTGATCGCTGCTCGGATTTTTAATTCATAGCGAATGATGCCGGCATCTTTCATCAGGGCTTTGATTTTTTTCGCATCAAATTTTGCGACTTTTTTCGGATCGAAGTTGGCGAAAGCTTTGCGGTAATTTTCACGCTTGCGAAGAACTGTGATCCAGCTCAAGCCCGCTTGCGCGGATTCAAGACTTAAGAATTCAAAAATCTTTTGATCATCGTGAAGTGGAACTCCCCACTCTTCGTCATGATATTTCACATACAAAGGATCAGTTCCAGACCAAGAGCATCGAATGACATCTTTCTGCTTTTTCATCAGATCTCCATCGGTGACAGATCTTCTGCGAAAGCATCACAGCTATTTGCGCAGTGTTTCTGCAAAAAGAACCAGGTTCCCTAAAGGCGTTTATCCGCGAGGATTTTTTGGGCGGCGGCCAATTTTTCTGGAGCGACATAAAGTCTGTCGATCACGCGGGCTTCTTCGTACTTCTGAAAAATTTCCGTCGTCTCGTCAATCGGTGCGGGCTTGTCCCAATGATCATACTGATCCATCACGTAAATCGGATAGGCGCGGTCTTCGGGATTTCCCGAGTGATATTTCGACAAGCGAACTTTGGATGACGCCCAGATCGTGTGAATGCCATCGGCCTCAAGAGTGTTTTTGATCCGCTCAGGACGCGCAGACTCGGCCGTGTTGTGAAGCTCGATCGCCATGCGATACGGGCGGCGAAGCGAAATTCTTTGTGCCCACTCGTTCGACGATGCTGCCAAATTCTCATACAGTTTTGAGTCGTGATATTTTGTGTACTCGTTGATATTCGCTGGCAATTGGAAGGTGCAATCTGGCGAGGTCAAATAACGATTCAACATTTCTTCGTAGATGATGCATTTGTGGTGAAAATAAACCATCAAGTGAATGTGGTGACGAGAAATTAAAAAATCATCGAAGGTGTAAAGGGCTCGGCGATTGAGGCCTAAGAATAATTTTCCTTCGACTTCAAAATATTTCATGTTGGCGATCATCCAATCGCGATCAAATTTTCCGTAATTGGTGCCGGTGAAATACGAATCGCGCTCGAGATAATCCATGCGGTCGACATCCAGCTCGCCGCTGACCAGCTGAGAAAGAATCGGGCGAAAATCCAAACCTTGCTCCATAAAAAAATCATCGGGGCACGGCAAAGTTTTATCCACGAGACAAGCAATGTGAATCGGCGACAAATCAGGAAAATTCTTCGTCAAGATCGCAGTCAGTGGCGAATCGGTTAGATACTTGATCGTGTAATCTTCGTGAGTCGCTCGGATCGAAGCGTCGCGACCACGCGGATGATTTTTGTAAGCGGCAACACTCAGCTCGCGCAACGGCGGCATTACTTCTTCGGTCGTGTGCGAAAGCGGTCCGTGGCCAATATCATGAAGCATCGCTGCCAATCGGAAAGCCTGACGAAAGCGAGTGCGCGCTGAAGCTTTGGAAAAAGCAAAGCTTCGAAACAAGTGATCGAAAACATTTCCCGCCATATGGCAGACACCAAGAGAATGCAAAAATCGGGTGTGTGTCGCACCCGGAAAACTGACGTCCGCAAAACCCAATTGCTTGATCGAGCGCAGACGTTGGAACTCGGGTGAATCAACAATGGCGGTCTCACCATCAGAGAGAGAAATGGTTCCGTGGACGGGATCGCGAACTTCAATTGGCATCTAAACTTCCTTGTACACCTTTGGAGTAACCTCTTCGCTAAGCTATACATCAATTTGGGGAGAAATCAGGCAAAAGTTGTCATGCGTCACGGCATCAAATCGCAGAAATTCTTGCTGAGTGATTGAAACTCCAACTGGGTCCAGCTTAAATTGAAAACAGACATCTGGAGGTCGCTATGGAATTACAAACCGAACAAAATACCACAGCCCCAACGGCATCGGCAGTCACGCCAAATCCCATGGAAGTTTACCACCAGCTGATGCGCGATATTCTCGCCAATGGAACCAAAAAAGAAGATCGCACAGGCACCGGAACCCTTAGCACTTTCGGTTATCAAATGCGCTTTGATCTTGCGAAAGGTTTCCCCCTAGTCACCACAAAAAAACTTCATCTGCGTTCGATCATTCACGAATTACTTTGGTTCTTAAAAGGCGACACCAACATTCAATATCTCAAAGACAACAAAGTCGGAATTTGGGATGAGTGGGCCGACGCCAGCGGCGATCTCGGTCCCGTGTACGGAAAACAGTGGCGCGCTTGGAAAACTCCAGACGGTCGTGAAATTGACCAAATCACCAATGTGATTGAGCAAATTAAAAACAACCCGAACTCGCGTCGGATGTTGGTCGTGGCCTTTAATCCCAGCGACGTGGATCAAATGGCGCTGCCGCCATGTCATGCCTTCTTTCAATTTTACGTCGCTAACGACAAACTTTCTTGTCAGCTTTATCAACGCTCGGCCGATGTGTTTTTGGGAGTGCCATTCAATATCGCAAGCTATGCGCTCTTGGTGCACATGATTGCGCAGGTGTGTGGTCTTGGCGTTGGCGATTTCGTTCACACTCTGGGTGATGCGCATTTGTATTTGAATCATCTCGAGCAAGCCAACCTGCAATTGTCGCGTGAGCACAAACCTTTGCCGCAGTTAAAATTAAATCCTGCGATCAAAAATATTTTCGATTTCAAATTCGAAGATATCGAAGTCGTCGGCTACGATCCGCATCCAGCAATCAAGGCGCCAGTGGCCGTATGATTTTGTCAGCGATTGCAGCGATGGCAAAAAACCGAGTCATCGGCGTCAACAATGGCCTGCCATGGAACATTCCTGAGGACATGAAATTTTTCAGAGACATGACCAAGGGTCACGTCATGATCATGGGTCGAAAAACCTTCGAATCTTTTGGCGGGAAGCCGTTGCCAAATCGTTTTCATATCGTGATCACTCGCAATCAAGGTTATCGCTTCGAAGATCCAACGGTTGAAGTCGTCAGTGATTTGAAATCAGCCATGGAGCTCGCCCATATGCTGACCACCAAATATCAAAAAAAATTCGGTGACGAAGTCTTTGTGATTGGCGGCGGAGAGATCTACAAGCAATCCATGGACGTGCTGGACCGAATTTACCTGACCGTGATTGAAAAAGATTACTCCGGCGACGCCAAATTTCCTGAATTCTCCGAAAAAGACTTTCATCTGACAGACAAAAAAGACCGCATCGATCCAGCCTCGCAAATTCCATTTTCCTTTCGCACTTACGACCGCAAGAAGTAATCATATATATAGACGAAACCAAGAAGCGCGTTTCCAACTGCTCAGGAAAAAGATCCGGTAGCCTCAGTCGTGTGAGGTGGTTTATGAATGCTGCCATCGAAAAGTTCGTCAATGACCTGAATGAGATTAGTGAACATGCGGATTACGGCGATTTCATGCGCAAAGCGAATCAGCACATCATCGAGCTTAAAAAAGAAATGCATTTTCTGCATTACCCCGACGTTGATCGTAAGGTGGATGAGATCCAAAACTACGTGCAGTTTTATCCGACCTGGATGATTGAATCGACTCGTGAGAAAGCGATTCAAGACGCCAAAGTCATCAACGAGCTGCTAATGGCCCACCGCCAAGAAAAGCAGATGTTTCACTGAAAATTTTTAAGAAGCTAAATCGTCCAATTGAAATTGCGGGAAATGCTTTTTAATATTTACCAAGGTATCCCATTGCGGATTTGAGCGAAGTGGATCTTCAAGCCTTTGGTAATTAGAAAGATTTTTGATCCCCAAAACATCTTTCATTTTATGTTGGGTGAGTTTGTTTTTCACCCTAACTTCGCGAATTCGATTGGCGATGGCGACAGAGGGGTGAACCTGGACTTCGGCAATATTTCTCCCAGACAGTTTTTTATTTGGAGGAGGGAAGAGCAAATCTGAGTCAGCCGGTTCCTCAAGATAAAGATTGAGAGCTTCTTCCATATTTTTTTTAAGTTCATCCATAGAATCAGCTTGAGTGACACAAGCATCAAACTCGAGACAGTAGGCCCAATAGCCAGTTCCTTCTTTATGAACTTTAAAATGATATTTCATTTTTTGACTCTCAATCTTTTGAGCAAGGAATGCTCAGTTCCTTTTTTTAGCTCTCTATGCATAGGAATGGTTTCCCTTTCAGGTCCTTTGCCCATGCGGACATGACTTCCTGTTTGCCAAAGGACGAACCAGCCATGTTTCTCGTAGAGGCGAACCATTTCTTTTCCACTCAGAGGCATGGGGCCTCCAAGCGATCATTCAACATTAACACATATAAGTGGTATTTGTAAAGTGGCTCCATGGGAAGTATCAAATGCAATGAAGAGGCGGAGCTGAGTTCTTCTATATATCAAGGACAACCACAGCAGAGTCCGACTCTCGATCAAGGTACCTTCGTCCAGTTTTTCTTAAAATGAGAAAGTCTCACTTTAGGATTTTTGAAACTCACCGATCAGGAACATAAGCGATATACCCGGTGAGCATGGTGCTCACGCAGTATCACGGATTGATACTGACAAATCTTCAAGGAGGAAGTCATGGGTTTAAGGATTAATACGAATACCGCTTCGTTAAATTCACAACGGGTGTTGTGGGGAACGAAGCTAGCATTAGATAAGAGTATGGAACGACTCTCATCTGGTTACCGCATCAACCGAGCCGGTGACGATGCTGCGGGCCTGGCGATTTCTGAAAGCTTAAGAGCTCAGATTCGCGGTCTCAAACAAGCAGATCGAAACGCCAACGACGGTATCTCACTCGTGCAAGTGGCTGAGGGATCTTTGAACGAAGTTTCATCGATCATGATCCGTTTGCGAGAGCTCGCTGTGCAAGCAGCTTCTGATACTGTAGGACCCGTCGAAAGACAGTTCCTGAACGTTGAGTATGACCAAATGGTTTCTGAGATTGACCGAATCTCCAGCGCTACCGAGTTCAATGGAACTCAGTTGTTAGCAGGGACTGGCTCAGTCATGGATTTCCAAGTCGGTATCAGAAATAACCCTGAAATTGATCGAATCTCTTTCGATGCTTCGAAAGCCGATGCCAACTCCGCAGCTCTTGGTGTGAACTTGACGTCAGTGGCCGACAAGGCATCAGCACAAAATGCTCTCGGCGCGATCGACAATGCGATCATGAGCGTGTCAGCAATGCGTGCGGACTTCGGTGCTCTTCAAAATCGTCTGCAAACGACAATCTCGAACGTGCAAAATGCCGTAGAGAACATGTCAGCTGCAAACTCTCGTATCAGAGATGTGGACGTTGCTGAAGAAACATCTGAAATGACTCGTAATAATATTTTGCTCCAGGCCGGTACTTCGGTTCTCGCACAAGCGAACCAGTCAGCGAATGTTGCACTAACGCTCTTGAATAAAACATTTCAGGGTTAATTAACTAATTAACCTTGAATGTCCTTGGTCGGATCTTTCAACAGACACCCGCCCGAGTGATTCAGCCTTAGCCTCTTTATTTGCTGAGTATTGTGAAATCTGTTTCCTGCGAAACAAATCGGGAGGTGCCCACAAAGCACCTCCCACCCTAACAAAAGGAACCTGGTTCTTTTTGCAGAAACAGGGTGTCAATTTTGTTTCTGCTCTTTCCGCTTCGGCCTCGCCTCTGGTGCGAGTGGTTGCATTTCGAAATGCAAAATTTCTCTCTTAAAATTTTCAAAAAAATAAAAGATCTAGACTCAAAATAAATTTTTGTTGTGCCGAATAATTCTACGGAAGTGTTTTCGTTTCATGAGAAACGAACAAGATTAACACAGCGGCAGGGATGCGGCTGATTGCCAAATGGATGGCACATTCAAGGAGGATATGGGAATGCAAGGAGGATAAATGGGATTACGTATTGCCACGAATGTGGCCTCTCTGAACGCCCAAAAACATTTGATGGGCAACTCTCTGAACTTGAATCGATCTTTTGAACGACTCAGTTCAGGAAGCAGAATTAACAGAGCAGCAGACGATGCTGCGGGACTCGCGATCAGTGAACAACTTCGAGCTCTCATCCGCGGATACAGACAAGCGGATCGAAATGCGAACGACGGAGTTTCACTGGTGCAAGTGGCAGAGGGTTCTCTGAACGAAGTTTCAAACATGTTGATTCGCCTTCGCGAATTGGCAGTTCAGGGCGCATCTGACACAGTTGGTGACACCGAAAGAAAGTTCATCGACGTCGAGTACCAACAGATGAAGTCAGAGATTCAGCGTATTACGGAGTCCACCGAATTCAATGGCTACAATCTGTTGAATGGAACTGGTGGAGTGATTGATATTCAAGTGGGTGTCCACAACGATTCGTTCCAAGATCGTATCTCGTTCAATGCTTCGGCAGCGAACTCGACGCTTGAGGCTTTGGGATTGACGGGCGAAACGGTGGCGACAAAACAGTCGTCACAAATGAGCCTGGACGTTGTCGATAATGCCCTGACTTCGGTGAATGCGATTCGAGCGAATTTTGGTGCGCTTCAAAATCGGCTTGTGTCAACTTCACAGAACTTGAAAGTGGCTGATGAAAATTACTCAGCTGCGAACTCGCGAATTCGTGATGCCGATATTGCGGCGGAAACGTCTGAGCTTTCAAGAAATCAGATCTTGCAGCAAGCTGCGATCTCGGTTCTTGCTCAGGCCAACAGCACGCAAAATCTAGCACTGAAGCTCTTGCAGTAAAAGGAAAAGGCCGAGGGATTTCTTCCTCGGCCTTTTTATTTTTTAAGGATAAATAACAACCGTTGTGCCGACTTGAACAAGGGAATTGATTTCTTCGATCTCTTCATCGGTGACGGCGATGCAGCCATCCGTCCAGTCGATGGCTCTGTGTAAAGGTCCGATCCAACCCAGACCATTTTGCAGACCATGAATTTCAATCGAGTTCCCAGGATCGACACCTATCTCTTGCGCTCGTGTTTTGTCTAATTCATTGGGATAGGACAGCAACATTGATAAATGAAATTGTGAGTTTTGATTTTTTGAAACGATTTTGTATTTTCCAACAGGAGTTTTATGATCACCTTGTTGAATCTTCGCTCCAGCAGCTCGGCCTAAGGCAACTCCGTAGGTGCGAATCAATTGGCCGCGAGAAAATAAAGACAAGCGATGATCGGTTTTTTCGATGACAACCAAATCAATGGGGTCCGTGTTTGTAGGACTTTGCGAGTTCATTTCCGTTGAATGCCTTGAAGCAAGAAAAACCACTCCGCCGAGAATTAAGCAGATGATAAAGAGAAGGAATAATCCGACAACGAATCTATTCTTTTTCATAAAATGAAGAATACACCTTTAGCCAATCACTTGCACGATTTGATTCCAAATCTTGGGGCTCAGTAAGTCCGCACCAATCAGATAAACGATATAGTGTCCTTTGCCTCGGCCTTTTCGCGCTTCGGTGGGAATTGTGCCCGTTCCGCCATAGGTACTTAACCAATTTTGGCGCAGAGCCAATGAATTTGAAATCAAAGTATTTTTTGCAGCCTCTTGCTCTTTTTTGTCAAAGCCCGAATATTCAAACGGACTGCAAATCAAAGTGTCTTTGCTGGTGGAGATTCGCTCCATCTGCTGATAGCCAACTTCGAGGAAATGATTGAACTTTTGTTTGCTCGGAGATTTCACTGTAAAAATCAGATCTAAATTGCCGCCGAGAAATTCAGAATCCAAATCTTTAAAATCAAGAATATCCAAATAAATCGTTTTTATTTTCAATTGCTCAAAACATGATTTCGCAAATTGACTGGCGATCATGGAAAGTCCTTCTAAAGTTCCGATATGCAATTCCGTGATCTCGCGATCTTGCGCCAAAGCCAAAAGTTCACTCTGCAATCGCCCAACGCCTTTGGAGTAAGTCGCAGCGAGTTCTAAAGCGATCGGCGTCCATCCTGATTTTCGGCGAGCCGTTCGGTCTAACAAAATGATATTGAGTTCATGTTCGATTTTAGCAACGAGACGTGAAAGCTGAGGTTGGCTGAGGCCGACATGCACAGCTGCCGCAGACAAATTTTTGTGCTGAACAGCTTTAACAAGAATTGATAACTCATAGGCCAGATTTTGTAACATAGGCTCTCCTTAACGGCGTCCGCCCTTTTTCTTATCTTTTTTATGAAAGGGGCGAGAAGGTTTTCCTTCGGATCCTTTGTGTGGCCGATCCTCGGCCGCTTCTTTGCCTTCGGCGCGACGATCAACGCGCTCAATACGACGATCATCTTTAGCGGAGCTTTTATCTGCATTTTTTTGAAAGCGGCGATCATCAGGGATATTGCGGCTTTTCCATTTTTCCATGGCTTGACGGAGATGAGCTTCTGGATCGAATTTTTTTCCAGTGCTTTCGGTTTCTGTATTGGCTTTATCAAGAAATTTAAAAACAGCTTCGTCCATTTTGTCTAAGGCTGTTGCCTTTTTTGATTTAACAAAAGTTTTTTCTTGGCGTTGTGGTTTCGCTTTTGGTGCAGGCCTTGGTTCAGCAGCACTTTTACCGCGACCGCCAGCGTTTCGCTGGCCACGGTCTCTGTCTCCTCGGCCACCACGACTTCGTTCGCGTTCTCCACCGCGACGGTTGTCACGGCGCGAGTCGCCTCGACTGGGACGAAAATCTTTTTTGGTGCGATCGACGGGCTCAACATCGACGAAAGTTTCTTTGCGCTCATCGCCACGCTCTTCAATTCGGCTGATGAGATCAAAATCCACTTGGCCGGCTTCGGGGTCGGCATTGGCCACACGAATTTTAACAATATCGCCGATGCCATAGCGAACGCCGGATCTTTTGCCGACAAGAACTAAATTCTCTTCGTCAAACTCAAGCTTTTCTTTGCTGAGGCCTTCAAGACGAATCAAGCCATCCACTTCATAATTGCGCAGCAAAACAAAAGCGCCAAATTTTGTGACAGAGCTAATCATGCCTTCCAATTCTTGGCCGATAAATTTTTGCATGAATCTGGCTTTTTTAATCGATTGAAATTGCCGCTCTGATTTGGTCGCTCTCTGCTCGCAGGCCGAAAGCATGGTGCCGGCAGCCGCTAAATCCTCTTCGCTGATCAGGCGATACTGAGATTGCGGCATGACTTGTTTTTTGATCAAGCGATGCACAATCAAATCAGGATAACGGCGAATCGGTGAAGTGAAGTGAGTGTAGAATTCAAATCCCAAACCAAAGTGGCCTAAATTATTGGGGCTGTATTTGGCCTGACTCATCGATCGCAAAGTCAGAATATTTAAAATTTGTGCTTCTGGTTTTCCTTCGAAGTCTTGCAGAGCCCGAGTGAGACGTTTTTGCAGTTTTCCTGATTGCATGTCGATTTTGCTACCAAAGTTCCACATATATCTTTCAAGAAGAGATAAAGCTTCGGCATTGGGCGGTTCATGAATACGATAAATCGCTGGAATATTTTTTGACGATAAAAATTTCGCCACAGCGACATTGGCTGCCAACATCATCTCTTCAATCAAGCGATGAGCAAAAAGTCTTTCCGACTTAATCATATCCACCGGCACGCCGGCAGCATCCAAAACAATTTCAACTTCAGGAATTTCAAGATCCAGCGAGCCTTCGCGAAAACGTTTGGCCATCAAAATTTTTGCCAGATCGGCAGCGCGCAGAATTTCCGCTTTCACATGACTCAATTTCTCAACTTCATTGCCGTCAATCACTTCTTGAGCTTCGCCGTAAGTGACACGGGCTTTGCTTTCAATCACCGCTTCATAAAAATCAGACTCAATCACTTCGCCCGTAAAATCCATTTGCATTTCCGCAACCAAAGACAGCCGCGGCAGATGAGGATTCAAAGAACAAAGTCCGTTACTGAGAACTTCAGGCAGCATCGGCACCACAAAGTTCGGAAAGTAAACGCTGTTTCCGCGGAGGTAAGCCTCTTGATCAATCGCTGAGCCATTTTTGACATAGTGGCTGACATCGGCAATGCCGACATACAGAAGAAAGCCGCGCTCATTTTGTTCTATATAAATAGCATCATCGAAGTCTTTCGCCGTGGCACCGTCAATAGTGATTAAATTCAATGAGCGTAAATCACGTCGACCTTTCATGTCTGCTTCGGAAACATGCTCAGTAAAACTTTTTGCCTCTTTTAAGACTTCATCAGGGAAAATTTGTGGAATATCGTTCTTAGCAAGCACTCGTTTCACGTCGGTCAATGGATCTGCGGAATCACCGATGACATCTTTCACTCGGCCAATGAAGCCGTCTTTATCTCCAGGAAACGAAAGAATCTCTGCCGAAATCAATTGGCCATTCTGAGCACCTTTCGCATCTTCCAAAGGAATTTTTAAATCCTCGCCCCAGCCTTTGCCGTCGTCGCGCATAATTCCCATGGTGGCATTGAGTTTATGAAATGAACCAACGATGGTGCGTGTGCCACGCGAAAGAATTTTTATAATCTCGCCATAAAAACGAGTGGAGTTTTTTTCCGCGAAGGCTTCGATCATGACTTTATCATTACTCATCACTCCTTTCATGGAGTGGCGGGGAATGTAAACGTCAGGATGTTCTACTTGTTCGGGGATAAAAAAACCAAAACCGTCGGGATGTCGCTTGATTGTACCTTGCAATAAATTTTTACTCTTCATCGTTGTTATGCCTTTGGCCCTCATGTTGTGAGCTCATTATCGACTTGGACGAAAGCAAATGACAACGGCGGAGTTATGAATGAAATGAATAATAAGAAATAAATTTTAGTTCCTCTTCAAAAAAGTCATGGATGCCCACCACTGAGTTCTAGGCCACTAAAAGGGGAGTCTGCCCAATAACTTAGCGAGAAAGTTGATGACGGTTTTATGACATTTGAAAGTTTTGACGCGAATTCTCGGACCTTCTGGCGAGTTGTGTCTAGACGCGTAAAAAGCAAGACCTAGACCTTTGTCGTGCAGCTTCAAAACGACATTAGCTCAAAGAGAAAATCCAAAAAATAGAGCCAACAGCGGAAGTTTTTTTCAAAAAAAATCTAAAGCAAAAAAACGGAAGAGCCGCATCAGATCTCGGTCTCCGCGTTTTTTATTTACAAAAAAATAAATCAAAATAAAAAAAGAAAAAAACAAGACAACAAATACTTTGTCATGACTTTTAGGTAGAGCAACCGGGCGTTTGTGCTGCGGACTTCCTGCAACACTGACCTTTGCCGACTTTGGCTTGTTAAAAAAAATTTGCTTCATTAAAAAAACGCCCTTACCATCTCCTTATCGAGTTAAAACGTTATTGTTAAATTTTTAACAAAACACTTTGCAAACAACGAAAGGATGCAAAATGAAAAAACTAGCTATGATTGCAGCACTGGCGTTCACGTCATCTGCTTTTGCAAGTATCCACCTCACGGTTCGTTCGGACTACGTCGGTACACAGAAGTACACTGACAGTACAAACGTTGATCAAGGGTCGTCATCTATCTTCACGCCAAGCTTTGCACGCTTGTATTTGAACGGTAAAGTTGGCGATGCTGATATCAAATCTGGTTTGGACATCCGTTCATACACTCAAACAGTCGGCGGCAGCGGCGCTATTACTGCGGCAATGACAGTCGATAAATTTGTCCACTTCTTGTACTTTGATAAACCAGTATTGGCTGAAGGCCTTCACTTTCAAGCTGGTAAATTGGAAATCAACCAAGGTGGTTGGGAACATGATCAAATCGAGGCCGGAGATTCTTACCTTGATTCAGTAGCTAACGGTGGAACTGCTGGCGCGACGGCGCAAACAACTGCCGCTCTAGCGACTCCAGGAAACTTGAGTGGTGCTGGTTTGTCTTATTCAATTAACGACAACAACACCATTGCTGTGCAAGTAGCAAATCAGACGAATCAAATGACAAACTCATCGACAAACCAAGCGGCGACAAAACGTAATACAGAAGGTGTTCAATACACTGGCTGGTTTATGGATAAATCGTTGGGCGTTAAAGCAGGTTATATGAATGGTGCGGCTGACGTTGTCGGTACAGCTCCAACTCATACAAACAATACGTACATGAATGCTGGCGTGAAATACACAATGAACGCATTGGCTGCAACTCTGGATTATTTGTCAAACACGGGCAAAACAGATGGTGCTGCTGACAATAAAGTAACTTCATGGGTATTGTCTGCGAACTATACGCTCAATAACTATCGTCCTTTGATCAAGTACGAAAACTCAGAATTTAAAAACGCTAACAACGCTGACGACAAAAGCAGTTTCAAACGCAATGCTTTCACAGTTGGCGTTGAGTTCTTGACTTCAGATTCTCTCCGTTGGCAAGTGGCTTACGTGAATGCAGCAGACAAAAATGGTTCTGCAGCAACTAACGACAAAACAACATACTCGCAATATATCGCGGGTCTGAAATGGGATACTGACTTTTTGAAATAGTCGCTTCTGCGATTGTTTTAAAAATCTAAGAATTAGTTTAGATGCAAAAAACCCTGGGGAAACCTGGGGTTTTTTGTTTTGCTTCGTTGGCGTCCGAGCTTTTGTCCGCGCTTCGAATTCATTCTGATTTTGGATTCTGACAAAGCCCTTCTCGCTCTGATTCCGTCTTAAATCCTGCAATGGCCTTGTTCCTCAATAGGAGGCCTTATGCGCAAAATATTTTCGACAATCTATCCATTCTTGCTTCTCCCAATTCTCGCTGCCTGTGTGCAGATTAAAGATAAATCAAAGGGAAGCGATGAGGTGCCGACGAGGGCCGATCACTTCGTCGAAGCCACGGCGACACCGAATAAATTCGTTGTTCATCTGTCGTCTGTTGACGGCACCAGCGAGATCCGTCGTCAAAATCTAACGGAAAATCAAATCACTGCCACAGCTGTTGAGTTGAGCTCATCGGTGGATGGTCTTGTCGATACGACCGTCACGCCAGGGAATAAATATCGTTATCAATATTTTAATGCCGCTGGTGATGTGATCAAGATTGCCGAGGTTGAAATTCCTCGCGACCTCGTGATTGATCATGAAGTCTCATTGTCTCAGTCACCCGATTGGCAAAATATTTATCGTGTCTATTTTATGAATGGCGGAATTCTTACCACCAATGGCAATAATGTTTTGCTCAAAGCTCAGCTGATTTATTCAGATCACGGAGTCATTCGCACTTTTGCTGCTGGTGCGACAGCGAGTTCTGGCATGAATGGCAGATCTGGCGGCGTGATTCGTATTTTTACTCAGAGTGCGGCAGTCGGTGATTTAGCGGTGGAGTTGCGTGGCGAAAATGGCGGAGCTGGAAGCTCCGGCGCAGCTTTGAATAGCCGAAATGGAAGTGATGGTGGCTCTGGCGGCAACACCGGAAATTTCTATTTTGATTCGATATCAAATAATAGCCTTCGCGTCACTCACTTGATGCAAGCAGGAGCTTCGGGTGTTGGTGGGCCGGGGCTTCCCGCACTGGGTGGCTGCCCCGCCGGAGCGAGGGGGCGCGACGAATGTTTCTCGTTTCCCGCAGGCACCAATGGTCGCAATGGACAAGATGGCCAAAGCGGTGAAGTTTGCTTTTCCCAACAAGGCCGAGTTTTATCCTGCGAACAGTAGCTATTTTTTCTCACCAACCAGAGCAGGATCAAAATAATCAGGTTCGACAAATTCAGGAGTAAATGGATATTTGTAACTGCGATAAGAGCTGAAGTCGGGAGAGCCTGCCTCGATTTCAGCTTGATCCCAAAGTTGCGCGAGTAAAGTTGCGGACCTCGCAAGTTCTGTGACTAACAAGGGCTCAAACTTTTTTGCCACGGTTTCTGCGGGTGGTCTCTTCGCAGGTTTTCGATTCAAAAATCCTTTGTGATCTTCTTGAGTCGATTTTTCAATGAGAGGATCCATCTCATAAAGTTTAGCCAGATCTTTTCTTGAGAGCGATGATAGCGCTCTCATTTTTTCAAGCAAAGTTTTCTCTTTTAAAAAATCAATATCGTCTTTGCTTTTTTTGCGAGTCATTTCATTTTGAAATTCTCGGCCGCGATGAATGACTTTGGAAAGCAGATCGCCGTCTTGAGCTGAAACAATGCCGTCTTCGAAGTAGCCATGCAATCCACCGTGCCCCGTCGAGTAGCCATCATAATCCGCTGCTGAGTGCATCGGTTGCCCATTGTCACCCACGAAGTGTCCCATGAATCCAAGATTAAGAACCATCTCGTAAGCAGCCTTATTAAAATCAGTGTCATCATTGCGATCGTAACTAAGCACTTCGGGAATTTTTGCGGCTTTCATTTTTTTACCGGCTTCAAGCGCGCGACGATAAAATTGATCGGCTCGCCACCAGTTGGAGCCAAACTCCGTCGGGATTGAGTAAATGATCCCTTCTTTAAAAGCATTTTTCTTGCCAGTGTATTCTTTGATCAGAGCTTGGTAGTCCAGCGGAATTTTCTCAATGGGAATTCCCAAAATTTCGGCATCAGTAAAGTGCGTCGGATTTCCAAGCATGCTGACTTTTGAGCCCATGCCTTTCCAGTAAGTATCTGGAATATTGCAAAGGTGGCCCATCATATTTGGTTTTTGCTGAAGATATTCTCTGAGGCTTTTGTCTTTCACCAAAAAAATGGCAGCTTCGCAAACTGTCGCATGACCACGATTACCCCAAGCAAGTGCGCTGCTTGAAAAAATAAATGAGAGAGTCAAAATCATCAGACTGATGACCATCGCCAAGGACCTCTTTGGATAACTCATGATGCTCCTCTGTGTGCTTTGACCATTTAACCATAGCAGGCGCCCGGAGTCGTCGGAAGACTAGGTTGATGAAGTTTGATGAGGCGATTGATAATCAATAGCTAGAGTCCTCACTCAATTTGTTTAAAAACACTTGTGATTTCAAATGGCTGAGAGCTGACACATTTTACTTGAATTTTAAAGATTTTGATCTATTATAAGTTAATCATAAGTTGATTAAATGACAGCAACAAGGCTCGGAGGTATTATGGCTTTATCAACATACGAAACCAATCATCAAGAAGCAGTGGCAACACTGATTCCAAGTGCAGTTCAACAAACTCAACAGAACGTTGTTCCTTTGCGCTGGGACCAACCCAGCGAAGTTCTTCATTTGAAAGAAAACGAATTGGTTTATCGCGAAAGCGATATTCCAAAAGGGCTTTATTATGTGAAATCAGGAGCGGTCAAGATTGTTATCAATCGCAAGCTGACCCGAGGTCGTGTGAGTTCACCTGAGTTCGTGACCAAAATCGTCGGTCCTGGAGAATTCTTCGGTTATCAGGCGATCGTCAATGGTGCGAATCACACCTCGTTTGCAAAAACGGTCCATGCCTCTGAGATTCAAATTTTCCCAAAAGAAGTTGTTACCACAGCGGTGGGTGCAGCAACGGGTTTAGCAAAGCAATTGCTGAATCAAATGGTGAAAGATTTGGACGCTCATGAAGTGATCAATCAACTTCATTACTTGGCCTCAGTGCAAGAGCGCATTGCTTATCAATTGATATTGCTGGCTGATAAATTTGGCGTATCTACCAATGATGGCACTTTGATTGACTTGAAATTGACTCGCAATGAACTGGCGCAACTGGCTGGAACAATCAACGAGTCTTTGTCACGCCATCTGACGGAATTGAAAAATGAAAATGTGATTGAGCTCAATGGGAAACAAATCATTGTGAAAGATCGCGCGACTCTGATGTCGAAATCAGGAAATTTTCACGCTTAATTCAGACAAGCTGATTCCAAAAAATAAAAACCCAAGGTGTTAAAGCCTTGGGTTTTTTCTTTTTTGGATTTGAGATTCTTTTACAGAGTTGGCAGCGAAAAGAATTTGCTTTGACCCGACAGCACTCCGCAAATCATTGCATCAGCCGGGCGCTGAAAAACTTCAGCGGCAGAGCTATCATTGTAAGTCGAATTTCGAGGAATCACTTTGTAACCGCTTTGCGTGGATAAGATCACATCGTTGTAGAATGTACGATTGAGGCCCGCTGTCAGTTGAGCCGGATCAAATGGAGTCATAATGCGTGCGCCAGCTGTCGTTTGCACAAACTGACCACCACGATCCAGCACGGCTTGTAAATACGCTGGCAAATTTGGCAGCGACAAAGGTTGAAAACAATTGTTGCCGGTGGGACCAAATCCCAATTGCGCCAGAGTGAGCTGTGAAGGATTCCACAGACGAGCCGCTCCGCGAGATTTGCTGATCAAATCTTCGCGACTGAGGTTGGGATTCAGAGATTTAAGAACCCCCATGCCAGCGGCGACAATGGCTGCGGAGTTGGAAGAGCCACGATACTCCACACCATTCATCGTCAGAGATGATGGTGCGTAGAGCTCAGGCTTACCCATCGACACGGATTGAGATGAGCGATCGGAATCACTAGCTCCGACGGTGATCACATCGTCGTTGTCGGCAGGAGTGAGCAGAGTTTCATTTACGTCTCTGTTTGGCATTTGCACGAAGTCGCCATCAACGGAGATGCGCAAGCGATCATTGTCAGAAAAATTTTCGCTGCGATCTTTGACTCGCAAAAGATAAACGCCGGGCTTCACGGAAGCTTCAATGATCTCACGTGGATATTTTGAATAACCAGGACGAGATTCATTCGGGTCATTGGATTGTATCAGGCTACTGGTTTGAATCACATTGAGAAGATCATCAGTCAGAGCGAGATCAAGATCTTTATTGGTGCCATTGTTGATATTATCTTTGAAGTCATTCCAGCTGAGCACGATTTTCCAATTGCATTTTCCCACGGGGTTTTTGGGGCAGATGATTTTCAGTGCGTGATTTTCGTTTGGCAATTGAACCCAGTTTTCATCGCCGGTTTCAATTTTACTGTTGTAAGTTGTCAGCGCAAAATTCCCGGCGGCATTCACCCAAGTGATGCCAGCGTCGGTGGCGCGTGTGACTTGTTCGTCGATAAAACCGGTGCCATCAAAGTTTCCGCCATATTGCCAAACTTCAGAGTATAAAACTAAATCGACATGTTGTTTGATCAAATCGTCGATGGCGGCTTGAAAATTGGTGTAACCAAAAACATTATACAACAAAAGATCAGGAGTGAACTGAGGTGCTTTCCCGTTGTCGGTCATAAAGCTCACCAGAATTTGCGCCATGTGTACGCCGTGATCATTTTTGAGATCAGCCGGATTTGTCACTGGCCCCGCTTTGAAAACAGTGTTGGCGGGGAGTGTTTTGCCGATTTCGTTTTGGACTCCGAAAAAGCCTTGATCAAGAATCGCGATTTTTAATTTTTTGACGGGAGTTTTTTGTGCAACTTGCGTGAAGTTCAAATTTGCGAGTGATGAGTCAACTCCCTGAAATGGAGAAGTCAGAGCCATGGCCTGTGTGGAAAAAAGAATAGTTGCAATCCAGATGTGGATTTTTGATCTCATGGCTTAGCTCCTTCACCCGAGGTTTATTTGAGACTGTCAGTGAGATTGGATTTCCTGCAAAAACAGAAGAGCTTCAACTCTTTGCGAAGCTTTTGAAAACAAAACAAAAAAGGGAGCCTTTTGGCTCCCTTTTCTTAAGATCTTGTCCGTGGAATGACAGACTTACCATCGGCGGTAGGCGCCGTAGTAGTAATAATTGTAATAGCCCCAACCGTAGCTGTAGTACGGGTTGTAGTAGTTGCCGTAATAGCAATATGACGGATAGTAAGCATAGCTGTAACTATACCAGTAAACATACCAGCTTGAAGCGCCGCCGTCGTTGTCTAACTCAGAACGAACTTTGGTTGCGGGAACAGCCGAGAAAGTTTGTTGAGTCAAAGCTTGAGCTTCAACGGCTGAGCTGACCACTTGCTTGGCGTTCAGAACAGCAACGGAATTGTCACGAGTGTCGACTCGGACAACAACGGTTTCCTGCAGGCCTTGATTGGCCACTTGGTTATCGTTGTCGAGCTCGCCGGCCATCGCCACGGTTGCTACTGACAAGATCAACATCGCGATTATTGCTTTCATTCGATCCTCCTAAAAAAGAGCATTTAATGTCATCCAATCAAATGCATGGTTTATTTCTATCAGAGGCTCGTTATCTAGCGACGGCAGAGCAGAGTTGCAATTTTTTTCATCATCGCCTGACGCGCCATCTCCGGGATTAGGAACGGCGTACCTCCTGTGGTAGGAAAGGGAATGCGAGCAATTGGAATTGTGGAGAGTTGTTATCGTGATAAGTTCGGAACCCCGAGACAGCCGGGGTTGGTGCCTTCGTCGATGGCGAAGATTGTGCTTGAGAAAGAATGGCAACCTTCGCTGGCTCTGGAGGGACTTGAGGGCTTTAGTCATCTCTGGGTGATCTTTGCTTTTCATCAGAATAAAAATCTCACCTATCATGCCAAGGTTCATCCACCACGCATGGGTGGAAAACAGATCGGTGTTTTTGCCACTCGCAGTCCGCATCGACCCAATCCGATTGGCTTATCGCTCGTAAAAATTGAACGAATCACGAACAATGAAATATGGATTTCAGGTGTTGATCTGGTCGATGGGACTCCGGTTTTAGACATTAAGCCTTATTTGCCAGAGGTGGAGTCCATTCCATCGGCGCGCTCGGGATGGGCTGGCGAAGTCTCGGTCACCGCCAAAGAAGTGGTGTGGCCAGAAGAATTAGCGATCCAACTTCAGGAGTGGGAGAAAAAAATTCAGACTCCGGGGCTTCGTCAACTGATTGAGGAAACTCTCGCTTTGGATCCGCGTCCTGTGGTCTATCGGGGCTTTGAAGGGCAGGAATCTCCTTATCGCCAAGTGCATGCGGTTCGGTTGTATGATGGTGATATTCATTTTGAATTTGAAACGCCGACACGAATTGTGATTCGCGAGATTAAAACCGGTCTTTGAATCGTTTCGCGATATCCACTATGCGAAACTCTCATAAAGATTTCAGACAATTGCATAGCTAATGCCGTAGATGATTGAAAAAATTCAGCTTTCAAGAGCTTTTTTGGATTTTTGGTTGCGCAAAGAAAAGGAAAATGGTTTTTCTTTGATCAGTCAAAAGACGACACCTCAAAGGGGAAATCGATGGACAACACGACTTCAGCAAATAGCTCGACAAATGTTTCTGCGAAAAATTCAGCTGGCAATCTAGTGATGACTGGGCAAGCAAAACGTCAGGTTCCGACACTCAGCTTGAAAAGCTTTACTGACGGATCAAAAAACGAACAGCTGACATTTATTTCCAACTTGTATACGGGTTTTAAAGATTACGGATTTGTGATTTTGAAAGATCATGATGTATCTCAAGATTTGCTGGATCGTGGTTATGAAATGCTGAAATCTTTTTACTCGCTGTCGACAGAAGTAAAAATGAAATATGCGGGAGTGCACGGTGGACAGCGCGGTTACACTCCGTTTGGTAAAGAGCATGCTAAAGATTCTCCAGTGATGGATTTAAAAGAATTCTGGCATGTCGGACATGAAGTGGCGCCAACTCATAAATTTGCTCAGTACTATCCAAACAATGTTTGGCCGACAGAGCTTCCTGAATTCAAAACTGTTTTTGAAACTTTGTATTCTTCTTTGAATGAAGCAGGGCGTGCGATGTTGCAAGCTTTGACGGCGCCTCTTGAAGTGGACATCGATTATTTCGATAAAATGGTTGATGACGGCAATTCGATTTTGCGTTTGTTGCATTACCCACCGATTCACAAGGATGCTGATCCTCGTTGTTTGCGAGCAGCTCCTCATGAAGACATCAACTTGATTACAATTCTTCCAAGTGCAACGGCTTCAGGTCTGCAATTGAAAGATCGTGATGGCACTTGGTTGGATGTGAATGCCAATCCTGGCGAACTGATCGTTGATGCCGGAGATATGTTGGCTCGTGCTACGAACGATGTGATTCCTTCAACGACTCACCAAGTGATCAACACGCCGTCGGCGACACATTCGAGTCGTTACTCAATGCCATTCTTTATGCATCCAAATCCTGAGTCGATCTTGTCGTGCATTCCATCTTGTCGCGGAACAGGTGCAAAGTATGCGGACATTTCGGCGCATGAATTTCTCATGCAACGTTTGCGTGAAATTGGGCTTTTGAAAAACTAATTTTTTGACCAAAGGTCTAGGCGATAACACGGGTTGGATAGACGCAATCTCTTGGCGATGACAAACTTGTGGAATGGCAATTCGAAAACAAAACCGAGCCCTTCTGATTTTTGTAGCGGTGATTTTGATCGGGCTTGGTTTCTTTTTATTTCGTGATGGAAAACTAACCAAACACGATCACGATAAAACAAATCCGACGGTGGTGACAGAGCCTACCGAAAAAAATATCACATCAGATTTTCAAGAGCAGCCTGAGAGCGAAGTGAACTCGGAATCTCAGCGTGTGGAAAAACAAAAAGCATTTGCGCAAATTGTTGGCGATTTGGCGGATTGTTTTGGTTACAAAATCGGCGAGCCCAATTCTTCAGCGCCCGTATCGCTGGACTCCTTTCTTCAGCAATTTCAATCAGAGTTAGGGCCCGTGGCTCATCAGACGGACAAATGGGTGGATTGGCATTTGCGAACTGAAGACGGCGATGAAAAGCGTTTGCGGTTGGAAATTAGTGAAAATGACGATGGGACTATTCGCAAAGAACTTCACTATTATGCCATGGGTAGAGGTGGAGAGCCGGTGCCCGTCGAATTGACTCCGGCTCAATCAGTGAATCCTTCCGACCAAATGTTGAATGATATGCTTCGTGAAGGCGAAGTATTTCTCAAAGAACAAGCTGGATCGGTTGTGTTTCCCAATGGCGAGCGACTGGATTATGTTGAAAAAAATGATGAGCTTTCAGAGATTGAGTTTGTGAAAGGCGAAAAATTCTTTCAATGCCAAGATCTCAGTCATCGTGAACAATGTCAGTGTATGAAGTAGCACTTACATGCTGAGGAGGGAAAATGAAATTTGGAATCGTTATTGCTTTGTTGTGTTTATCTTTATCGGCTTTCGCTCAAGAGGCGTCGGTGGATGTGTCGCTGACTCCAGCAGGTTCCTTTAAAGGAAAAACACATGAAGTGATTGGGACAGCATTTCGTAAAGGGGCCGTGGTTGAGGCGAGCAATATCATCGTGCATTTAAAAAATTTAAAAACAGGAATCACCGTCCGCGATGAACATACTCAGAAGCATCTTGAAACAAATAAATTTCCTGATGCTATTTTGGTTTCAGCAAAAGGTCAAAATGGTCAAGGCTCGGGCGTGATTAAAATTCGTGGCATTCAAAAAGCGATTGCGGGTACTTATCAAATTCAAGGAAACCAGTTGGTGGCGCAATTTCCTTTGAAACTTTCTGACTTTGGAATTTCGGGCATTCGCTATATGGGTGTTGGAGTCGAAGACGAAGTGAAGCTGAGTGTTTCAGTTCCGCTGAAATAGTTTTTTAATATTTATATCCGAGCCCGACAGACCAGTAGGTTGAGGCTCGGAAAGCCAGTGTTCCCATTTCTAAACGCGCTTCCCAAGACTTTGTCATGCGCAGGCCGAGTTCGCCTAAGAGTCCAAGATTGACATCAGAGCCCGATTTTAAACTGTAGCCGGTGCCATTGTCGGGCCAGCTGATCTTGCGCAACAAAGCCATCGGTCCGACGGAAGTGGTGATGGTGGGAGTCATTCGGTAAGTGTACCGAGCTGTCACCATACCGCCATACCATTTTTTAAATGATGTTTGATAAGTCAAAACAGATTGTGTGCCGCCAGCATTGGCTTGGCCAAAAAGAAAGGCCGCACTGAGTGCCACGCCACTGCGTAAACTGCTGTAAGTCTCGCGCTCGAATGAAAGGCCATTTCCATAAAAATTAGCGTAGGCATTGTCTAACTGACTGCCGCTATCGATACGAAGCAATTCTTCCCAGCTGAGATATTCCAACGAAATGGTCGTGAACTGTTGAGTTTTGTGAGTCTCTGGAAACTCATCCAGTGAATTCAGTTCTTCAGCAGAAGCCATGTGACTGAAGAAAATACCGCCAATCAAAAGTGTTGGAGCTATTCTTTTTACGATTTTTTTTGTGAGAAGTAAAAATTTAGAGTGAAACATGCACTTGTCCTAAGAAAGTCCAAGAGTCATCTTGGGCACTTTGATTTGAAAATTGTCGACTGTTCATGAGTTCGGCGCGCAGCTCAAGGCGAGGCATCGGGAACATCAGAAAGCCCGTGCTCCAACGCCATTGATCAGGAGATTCTGATTTGAATTCTTGGTTGTAGCGCTCGACGGTTGTTTTCCAAAAATAACCTCGAGTCAAAGCCACTTGCGCTTCCAGAAGATTATAACTGCCGGTGGTTTGATCAGAACCTTGTGGAGTGTCTTCGATGAAACCATACTCGAACATCAGCGATGAGCCTTTGAAAATTTGCTGACGATAATGAATCGCTGCCATGTCTTTTTTGAGTTTCGTGCTTTTTGCACTCATGACGGAGGCACCAAGACGTTTGTTCTCGCCGACTTCGACTTCACCCATGCTGGAATATCCAGTCTGACGATAGTCCGCTGAATCTTGAGGATTGCCAAAAAAGGCGTCGGCGGCAACTTCCCATTTTTCAGTCACTTTATGAATGATGATACTTTGAGACGAATCGATCCCATCCAGTGAATCGCTGTGAACGTTAAAACCTTGATGAGTTCTCTGCAAAGAAGAGTGATCTACGTTGCGAAGACCATAAACTTTATCCAACAAACCTGCATACACCCACCAAGTTTTGATGGGCTCGACACGCACATAATATTCACGTGGTAACATGTGCTGAATTCCACCTTGGCCCAAAGCATATTCGTTAGGACTCGGTACATTTCCAAAAGTGATTGTTGCTAAATATTTTCCGACAGGATCTTGAAAAGTGGCACCGACATCGGTCTGCATTTGATAGTATTTGGAACTTTGCTGATGAGTGCGAACGTTTTGGACCATATCCATTCCGCGATATTTGATGTGCGGGCGGATCCAATATGGAAGTTCTTTCGAGCCCAAAAAACCGGATTGATTGCCGATGTCTTCATCACTCATGCTTTTTGGATAAAGCAATCGTGAAGCGATTTCCGCTGACCACAAGGCTCGGCCATAATCATTGAGCGGACCGCCACCTTCACCATTGAAATGGCAGGTGAGGCAAGAGCTATATCCGTAAGCGATGAATTCGGGATATGCCTGTGCTCGATCAAGATGAAAGAGCACACTGACAACGACAAGGCTGATGATTCTGAGAAGTAATTTGTTGTTTCGCATTCCTCAGGATTGTAACCGAACGAGTGCCTCTTGCAATGATTGAAGTTGAGTTTTTGACTGATCGAGTAATTGCCGATCGGTCTCAACCACATCTTCAGCTGCATTTTTAACAAAGTTTTCGTTCGAAAGACGACCACTGAGAGAGCCAATATCCTTCGTGAGTTTTTCAACCACTTTTTGGATGCGCTTTACTTCTTCGTCGATATCAACCAAGCCTTCGAGCGGAACAATCACTTTCACTCGGGAATCTTTAATGGCAACCGGAGTCACGGCGCACTTGGCGAGATTGCCTTCAGCACCAATTTCTAAATTTTCGATCCGCGCTAAAGTCACAATCGCTTGACGATTGTTGCCTAAGATTTTTTGCACTTGGCCATCGCTGGGAGCTAGGCGCACGGCAATTTTTTCTCCGGGCTTAATGCGATTTTCGCCGCGGATATTACGAATCGCAGCAATGACTTCTTTCACCAAATCAATTTCCAAAGCTGCGGACTCGGAACCCAACGCCAAAAATTCGCGGTCATTGCGAGTGTTCGGATATTGATCGAGCATGCAAGAAACGCCTTTGATCGGAAGCTTTTGGTAAAGTTCTTCGGTGATAAATGGAATCATCGGATGCAGCAATCTCATGATGCGGTTCAAGCATTGAGCAATCACCAGCTGCGTGGCTTTCTTCTCTTCAGCATTGTTGCCGCTCATGATGGGCTTGGTGAACTCGATATACCAGTCACAGAATTCGTACCAAACAAAAGAATACATGGCACTGGCAGCGTCGCTAAAGCGTTGGTGCTCAAGCGCTTCTTCCACGGTTTTTTCAACACCTTCTAGTTTTTTGATAATCCATTGATCAAAAATAGAAAGGTGAGCTTTGTTGGGAAGAGCTTTGACGCCCTCTTTCGGAATTTCAAAATCTCCAAGATTGGCGAGAGCAAAGCGAGTCGCATTCCAAATTTTATTCATGAAGTTGCGATAGCCTTCGATGCGTTGTTCGCTAAATTTATAATCTTTGCCGGAATGAATATGCGCCAAGAATGAAAATCTCAGAGCATCGGCTCCATATTTTTCGATCATCTCGACAGGATCTACCGAGTTGCCAAGACTTTTTGACATTTTGCGACCTTGGGAATCGCGAATCAGTCCGTGGATGTAAACTTGACGGAACGGCACGTCCTTCATGAACTCAAGTCCCATCATCATCATGCGCGCAACCCAGAAGAAAATAATATCGTGACCAGTGACAAGCACGCTGGTTGGATAAAATGTTTTCAAAGTTTCAGTGTCTTTCGGCCAACCCATCGTTGAAAAAGGCCACAGAGCAGAACTGAACCAAGTATCCAGCACGTCTTCATCTTGAGTGATTTTTTTGCTGTGGCACTGTTCGCACTCGGTGGGATCAGTTTCTGCCACAGTCACATGTTTGCAATCAGCGCAGTACCAAGCCGGGATTCGGTGCCCCCACCACAGCTGACGCGAGATACACCAGTCTTCGATGATGTTCATCCAGTGCAGATAAACTTTGGTCCAAGACTCGGGTTCAAATCGGGTGGTGCCACTTTCCACAACCCGCTTTGCCGGGGTGGCGAGATTTTCCATTTTCATAAACCACTGCTCTGAAAGCAGAGGCTCGACAACGCCGCCGGTGCGAGAATCATGGCCGACATTCAATGTGTGTGGCTCTTCTTTTTCAAACAGATCTTGAGCTTTCAGATCTTCCAAAACTTTTTTGCGCGCTTCTTGAACCGAAAGCCCTTTGTAGGGACCGGCGTTTTCATTCAGACGTGTGCGTTTATCCAAAATAGTGATCATCGGTAAGTTGTGAGTTTTGCCGATTTTGTAATCGTTGAAATCATGAGCCGGAGTGATCTTCACCACGCCGGAACCGAAAGCTTTATCCACATAAACGTCAGCGATAATTGGAATCACGCGACCTAGAAGCGGAACCAAAGCTTTTTTGCCGATATACTTTTTGTATCTCTCATCATCAGGATTCACGCACAAAGCGGTGTCACCCAAAAGAGTTTCAGGACGAGTGGTTGCCACCAGCAAGTAGCCGCTTTTATCTTCCAAGGGATAGCGAATCGTCCAAATCGAACTTTTGATTTGCTTGTGTTCAACTTCAAGATCAGAAATCGCTGTCTCGAGAATGCCGCTCCAGTTCACTAAACGTTGACCGCGGTAGATGTTATTTTTTTTATAAAGATTCACGAAAACTTTGCGGACGGCTTTGGAAACGCCTTCATCCAAAGTAAAAACAGCGCGCTCCCAGTCACAAGAGTCGCCGATTTTTCGCATCTGCGAATAAATACGATCACCAAATTGTTTTTTCCAAGCCCACACGCGCTCGAGAAATTTTTCGCGGCCCAATTGCTGACGAGTGAGATTTTCTTTTTTAAGTTCTTTTTCAACCACCGTCTGAGTCGCAATACCGGCGTGATCCGTTCCAGGCAACCAAAGCACATTGAAACCATTCATGCGTTTGTAACGAGCCAGCACATCTTGAATCGTGTGATCCAGGGCGTGTCCTAAATGCAAAAAGCCCGTGACGTTGGGAGGTGGCAAAATAATTGAAAACGGAGGTTTGGTGGATTGATCTTGGGCTTTGAATGCGCCAGAGCTTTCCCAACCTTTGTAGATTCGTTCTTCAACATCGGTAGGGTTGTATCTGTCGTTTAAAGTTTTGTCAGATTGTTCTTCGCTCATAAATTCCTCTTCGGTCTAGTTGCCACTACCGCGATCTGTTTTGCTTTTCAACTCGATTTGCATCTCAGTTTGATCAAGATCATTTTGCAATTTCTGTTGTTGCTCTTTCTTCTGCTGACGAATTTCTTGCTTCGTCGGATTTTTTGGTTTTACGACAGGTGGTGTGGACTCATCCAACAACGGAGCTGAACGAACAGGCTGAACTTGAGGTACCGCTTCTGGTTGTGAAGGAAGAGGTTGCGAAGTCGGAGGTGGCGCGAAAAGATTTTGATCCACGCCATCGTCGATCTCTTCTTGAAAATGACCACTTTTATCCATGACGCCATCGGGTTGTGAATTGTTGTGTGGAGCATTTTTACTCCACACCGTTTGCAGTTGATACTCAACGGCGGCAAAGGCCCACCAGCCACCCGAAGTATTTGCTGCCGCAAGTGTGGTGCCGCCACCAAATTTAATTTGGTAAGGATCGTGATTCCATTTGAGCCAAGCATTCAAATCAAGTCTTGCCGGATTGATAGAGTCAAAATACAAAGACCCGCCATCGCGATAAGAAACAAAATCTCGAGAGTAAATATTGTTCGTTCCTGAATCATTCACCACAGTTTGATAGCCGTTCAGTTCGGCGCCGACTTTGAGATTGCTCACCGGAATTTCTGCGCCAGCTCCGAAAGGCAGAAGGCCCGAGCGACCTTCATCACGATAGCTGTATCCGACATAAGCAAAACTATCAAAGCTGCCAAGTCGGATGCGGCCAACCACTCGAGCGGTCGCTTCAATCGCACCTTCATCATTGAGCACGCCATCGGCGCCATAGTCGACGCGTTGAAATGGATATTTCAATGTGAACTCGGGCCACAGAGCCCAAGTTTTTCGCGACAAAAAGAGATAATCAAAACCAGCCGTCACATCGGTGATGGAAGAATTCGATCGGGTCTTCACACTGTCTTTGGATTGAGCTGAGGCAATACCAGTGCTGGCAAAAAATCCAAGACGTGGATAAAGCACCCAGCGCCCGCCGAGATCGACATTCATGATCGAAAAACTGTCGCCGCTGGGGAGACTTGAAAATTTGCTGCCATTGTCATAATTGCCGGTGGCTTGGTTGTATTGAAAAGCACCTTCCAGATCAAATTCGCCGGTGCGAAAAGTTCTGAACTCATCAAAGGCGAAAACTTTCGACGCCCATGACATCTGAGTGAGCAATGAGACAAAAAAACCGAGCAAAAATAATTTAAGGACTGACTTTTTCATAGAGTTTGATTATGCCTTGAGGGGCAGATGTCATCAAGAGGTCATCAATGAGCCGCAGTAAGTCCCCCCTTGTCATAATTTTCTTCACAGTCTTCATTTATTTGGTGGGATTTGGGGTCATCATTCCGATGCTCCCACTTTTAGCGCGGGACTTTGGGGCCACCAGTTTTCAAGTCGGACTTTTGCTTTCGGTTTACTCGTTGATGCAGTTTTTATTTTCGCCTTTTTGGGGAAAAATCAGCGATAAACTCGGCCGACGACCAGTTATTTTAGGTTGTCTGATCGGTGAGAGCTTTTCGTATTTGGTTTTTGCTTGGGCCAGACAATTGGAATGGCTCTTTGTGGCAAGAATCATGGCTGGTTTTTTTGGCGCCAGCATCTCGACTGCTTCGGCATATATTTCTGATGTGACACCGGCTAAAGAAAGATCCAAAGGCATGGCTTTGATTGGCGCGGCTTTTGGTCTGGGGTTTCTTGTCGGCCCGGCGCTGGGCGGTGGTATGGCGATTTTGGGTGGGCACATTTCTGCGGCTCCACATTTTAACACCAGCTTTTCGGCTTTGTTTGTCGCCCTCTTATGTTTAGCCAATGCGGCTTTTGGTTTTAAATATTTGAAAGAAAGTTTACAGCTGAAAAAATCAGACTCGGTCACCGATGCTGTGGCTTTGGCTTCAGGAAAAAAAGGCCGATTTGAGCAGCTCTTTGGGTATTTGCATCGACCGCTGATTGGTCCATTGATGACAGTTTTCTTTTTATCGTCGCTGGCGATGTCGACCATGGAAGCGACTCTTGTTCTGCTTGCGGGCGATCGATTTCATTGGGGACTGCGCGAAGTCAGCTTTGGTTTTGCGTTTATTGGTTTGATTATTGTTTTGGCGCAAGGATTTTTAGTGCGCCGACTTTTGCCGATTGTTGGCGAGCGAAAAATGCTGGTCAGTGGTTTGCTCATGCTTGGCATTGGTATCGCGAGCATCGCATTTTCTTTTCACATCTGGGCGCTAGCGATTGCGATGGTGATTTTAGCTCTGGGCAATAGCTTCACCAATCCATCCACCATGGGAAGTATCAGCTTGCTGAGTAATGCCAGCGAGCAGGGCGCGGTGCTAGGAACAACTCAAGGGACAGCTTCACTTGGCCGCATTCTGGGGCCTGCCATTGGTGGCTTGATCTATGAGAAAATTTCTTGGGGTTCGCCATTTCTTTCCGGCGGAGTGATGGCCTTCATCGGACTTGCGATCGTGATCAGCCTTTTTCGCTTGCTGCCTGAATCCGCGAAACACTCAGCAGAGCCCATTGCTGAAGGAAGTGTGTGATGTCAGCACTACCGATCGGTTTCTATCAGTTTGATAATTTAGTGCACAATCACATTCCGTTTGCACTTTTCACTCTCGAATTTCCATTTGAGAAAATTTATAGCAGCGAAGATCTGAAACATCTGCAGCGACAACTCATTCTGCTCGCGGTCGTTTCACAAAACGAAATTTTATCGATCATTGAAAATCGCGGATTTAAAAAAGATCATCCCATCGTGGTACTCTGTGAAAAGGGCATCACTTCAAAAGAAATAGCTCAAGCTCTGGAAGAAATGGGCTACATGAATACTTTTTTTGTTCTGGATGGCTTTAAGTCTCTGCTGCCAGAGAACCGTTAGGTACGCCGTTCCTTTTTGGGAGACGCCGAGTCGCAAATGGTGCCGTGTAGTATCCAATAGTCCACTATCTTTCGATCCAAGTTTTGATCATAAAGGTGGATTGATAGACAATCATTTTATAGAATGGGAAACTACAAAAATGAATCAGCGGGCTCAAGATTTTCTTAGATCTAGCATTTTAGGTGTCAGGGCAAATTGTTTTAATATCGTTCAACTCTATTTTGGAGACATAACAACTCCATCAATTTGCGGTCCTGAAGAGTTCGTTACCTATATGCAATTAAATTTTTATCAGTTAGATAGTGCTGATGTTGAAAAACCCGAAGACGTCCTAATTGTTTGGAGTAGGACATCTGATTTCTTGCCGATTGGTTCAATCAATTTAAAAGACCTTAAGAAGGATCAAGATCATTATCCATTTGGGTTAGTTATTGAACATGCTTTTATATTGATGGATTCAAACATGGTTTTCCAAAAGCCAAATCCATCAATAGAAAGCGATTATGAAATTATAAGTAAGCAGAGTGCAGTTTCACCTTACCTCTCAAGATTTGGATTTGAAATCACCCGCCATAGGCGTCTTTGAACAAAACCACTGGCTTTGTGATCTGAGTTTGAATCGAAAAGCTCAGACTTAAATTAGAGATGGAGAAAATAAAAAAGCCAGGTATTGAGCCTGGCTTTTTTGCGTTTGGAATTTGGATGCGGCGTCTCCCAAAAAAGAACGGCGTACCCTATGGCTCGATCTGGGTGTTGTTCATGCCGATATTTGGCATGTATTTTTCGCCTTGATCGACCAATGTCAAATGCGCTTGGGCTAAGGCTTTGAGGTTGCCTTCGAATTGCATGCGGATGCGTTTGAGGTCTGAGACTTCTTGGTAAATGCCGCGCAGTGATTCTCTGGCATCGCGAACGATGGCTTCGGCTTTTTGTTGAGCGTCGTTGATGATCAGTTTGGCTTCGCGCTCGGCATCGGTGCGCAGACGCTCTGACATTTGTGAGGCCGTGGCGATTGTTGTTTTGAGAACTCCATCGCGTTCTTTGTAGTCGTTGAGCGAAATTTCTTTTTCGCGAACGGCTTCTTTTAAAGAATTACGCTCATGGATCAGCTCTTCCATTTGCGAAGCTACGTCTTGCAAGAAATCCAGCACGGCTGTTTCTTCCAGGCCGAACATTTTTTTTGTGAAAGATTTGTGGGCGATATCAATCGGAGTAATTTTCATACGAGCCTCCATGGCACCTGTGTGTTTCTTTAGAATAAAAGAAGCTATTCGTCTTTCGCAAGCTCTCGATTGCGAAGAGCCGCCTTCTCAAAGGAAATGCGCATGGCGCGCTCGACCTCGAGCTCGCGCATGGACTCAAGTCCTGCTGCAGTGATTCCCTTTTTGGATGCGACTTTGTGTAACAACTCTTCCAGCGGAGTGTCTTTGCTTTGCGCTGCCAACAGAGCTGTGCCCAAAAAAGTTTCTACCGTCATTTTGCGAGCGACTGCCGGATCAAATCCGCGCTCTTCAATCCACTCTTGCCAGTACATCATCAGCTCAAAAATAAATCCAGGCCCGCTGGCCGCAGAAATGGTCAGAGCTTCGAATTGATCCTCATCATCGACTTGCAAAACATAACCAATCGGTGAGAACAAATCTTCGACTAAGATTTGCACGCCTTGATCTTCTTCATCCATCACATAACCCAAAACTCCGCGACCAATCAGCGATGGAGTGTTCGGCATCACACGCACGATCCGACACTGAGGTAATTTCTTTTCTAAAGTTTGCAGAGTCACGCCAGCGACAAGACTAATCACAATCTGATTGTCGTTGAAGAGTGCTGAAATCGGATCAATGGCCGCAGCTAAATCTTGCGGCTTCATGGCTAAAATCACCACGTCAGTTTGTTCGATCAGCGCTTCATTGGTGGCGCAAGAGTGAATGCCAAAAAGATCCGTGGCTTTTTGCAGTTTGCCTTCAGATCTGTTTGAGGCAAACAAAGCATGCGGAGCCACGACTTTGCTGTCGAGCAGACCTTTGATCATGGCTTGCGCCATATTGCCGAGTCCAAGAAAACCAATTTTATAAGGAATTGTCAGTTTTGATTCCATTGTACGTTGACCTTGTGGTTGTGAAGAATCGCTTTTCAAAGAGGCCGGTTGGATCCGGTTGATAACCGAGTAAAGCATAATTTATTCTTTCACCATTTCAAAAGCGGTACAAGACCGATTTTAAGTTTTATTTTTGTGCACGCTCGCCAAAAACCAAAGTTCCAAGTCGAACCAAAGTGGCACCTTCTTCCAAAGCGATTTCAAAATCGGCGCTGGTCCCCATCGAGAGTTCGTAAAGCAAAGGAAAGTCCTTGCTATATTTTTTCTGCAACTCGCGCAGCTCCTGAAAGTAAGGTCGGGATCGTTCGGCGGCATCAAAAAGCGGTGGCATCGTCATTAAGCCTTCAATTTGTAGATGCTCCAGTTTTTTTAAATCTTTAATTATTTCTGAAAATTCGACGCGAGAAAAACCACCCTTGCTGTCTTCCGAGGCCAAGTTGAGCTGCAAAAGCACTCTTTGAGTGAGACCTTTTTCACCCGCAATTCGGTTAATGGTCTCTGCTAATTCGAGAGAATCTACGGAGTGAATCAAATCAAAAACGCCGACCACTTGTTTGACTTTATTTTTTTGCAAACGACCCACGAAGTGCCATTCGAGACCCAAGTCTTTGAGTTTTTCAATTTTTGGCAGGGCTTCTTGAGTGTAATTTTCACCAAATATTTTTTGGCCTTGCTCGGCAAGTTCGCGAATTGTTTCTGCCGATTGGAGTTTGGAAACCGCCACCAGCCTAGCTCCGGCGACCACGGCCTTTTTTTTAATATGAAAGAGAATATTATTTAGATCCACAGTTTTCCTAAACACATCAGATAAAACATTTTAAAATCGCCGCGCAAACTCCACAGCGGATATTGAAAAGTGGCCGGTTTGTTTTGTTGAATAAAAAAATGGCCCACCCAAGCAAAGCCGTAACCAATCACGGGAAGCAGCCACAACAAATTCCAATTTGAAGTGAAAAAAGCTATCAGTAAAATGAGATGCGCCAAAAAAGTTCCGATAAAATGCACCCAACGATTTTTTGGATTCGAGTGTTCCTCGAGGTAAAATGGCCAAAATTCTTGAAAAGTTTTGAAGCCAGCGGGCGTTGTTTGTGAAGCTACTTTTTGAGTTTCCATGCGCCCTCCTGAAGTAAATTTTTAACCAGCTCCATGGGCAAGCCGACAACATTGTCGAAAGGGCCAACAACTTTTTCGACAAAATTTCCGCCGACTCCTTGAATTCCGTAAGCTCCGGCTTTGTCCATGGGTTCTCCAGACTCGATGTACTCGAAGATCTCACGTTCGCTGATGTGACGAAAGATCACGCGCGTTGTCTGCAGACCCTGTTTCATTTTGAGACATTCTTTGGAAGAACTAGACCCTTCCATGATAACAACCGCCGTTTTTACTTCGTGATCTCGACTGGACAAAAGTCTTAAAAACTCGGCGGCTTCGTCCTCATCACGCGGTTTTCCGAGAGGAGTTCCATCAACCACCACCATCGTGTCTGCGGAGAGGATTAAAAAATGCTCTTCTTTCGCGGGCTTATAAGAGTGAAAAGAGGCCTCAGCCTTTCGTCTGGCAATCGACAGAATCTGCTCGTCGACAGTCAGGTTTTTCTCGAGATTTTCCGATACCTTAACTGAGAAAACGTGAAAGAAAAATCCGGCTTTCTGAAGCAGATCTTTCCTTCGCGGAGATTCTGAAGCCAAAACCAGTTGGTGAGTGATCGAGATCATAAACTCAATTCACTCATGAAGGATTTCAAATGGGAAGTGCTGATTTAACTTTGTATGCAGGCTTGTTCATGGCAGCGTTCGCCATTTATTCGGCGGTGTCTGCCTTTTTGACCAACGGCAATTCTGACAAAGACATGTTGTCGTGGGCCAGTGGCAACGAGCCCGTGAAATCCAAATCAGCCTTGGTGAACTGGTCAAGACCTCTCGTGCATCAATTCACTCTGAAATACGCACTGCGAATGAAAAACGAACGCATGCGAAAACGTGCCGAGCGTTTGATTTTAACAGCCGGTCTTTCTCGCGAAATCAACGTCAACGAATTTATCGGTTTGCAACTTTTGTGGGGCGTGATGCTGCCGCTGCTGTTTGGCACTTTGAACTTTGCGCTGGAGATGGGTTTTCCAACCGCCATATTTATCGCCATCATGCCGATCGGTTACTACTTTCCGATTTTGTATGCCAATCGTGAAAAAAGAAATCGCGAAACCTCGGTGCGAGCCGATCTGCCATTTTTTGCTGATCTCTTAGCTCTTTCGACCGAAGCCGGCCTTGATTTTATTTCGGCGATTCAGCGAATCGTCGACAAAGCAGAAAGCAGTGTGCTGGCGGAAGAGCTCAGCATTGTGCTGAAAGATATTAAACTCGGCTCTTCCAGAGCTGATGCTTTGAAGGGCATGTCGAACCGTTTGGATATTTCTGAAATTACCAGTTTCGTGGCGGTCCTCGTCGATGCGGATTCGACAGGTGCGAGTATCGCGCAAGTGTTGAAGGATCAGTCGAATCAAATTCGTCTCGATCGCTTTGTCCGCGCGGAAAAAGCAGGAGCGCGAGCTTCACAAGCTCTGCTGTTTCCGATGATGTTATTTATTATGCCGGCGGTGTTCATTGTTTTGTTCGGACCGGTGATCGTGCAATTTTGGTATGGTGGAAAATGATGGCGAAGCTGATGAAGACCGACAAAATTTTGCTCAGCGATTTGCAAATTGCGCAAACGATGTGGCCACGCATGAAGGGTCTTTTGGGCACTCGTGGATTGGCTGATGAGCAAGGTCTGTGGATTCATCATTGCAATAGCATTCATACTTTTTTTATGAACTATGCGATTGATTGTGTGTTTGTCGATCGCGAGATGAAAGTGAAAGCTCTGAAAAAAAATATTGTTCCGCATCGTTTGTTGATGCCGATTTGGGGAGCCGATTCGGTGATTGAGATGAAGGCAGGACAGATTGAACGTCTGGGCTTGCAACAAGGAGATCTCTTGTATGTGGGCGCTTAGAGTTTTGAACGGCCCCTTGGCCGGCCAAGTTTTCCCTCTGAAAAGCGGTAAAAATCGCTTGGGCCGAGGTGAGACTTGTCAAATTCAGATCACCAGTCCCGGGATCTCGAAAGAGCATCTCGAGATTCAAGTTTTCGCTGACAAAATTGTGGTGACCGATTTGCGATCAAGCAACGGAACTTTCTTAAACGGTGTTCGTATTCAAAATGCAATTGCCCGCATGGGTGATAAACTCAGTGCGGATAAATTTTTATTTGATATTATTTTGGCGCAAGGGGCTCAACCACGAGCAGTCCAGGCGATGGCGCCAAGATCGCCTCAAGTGAGTGTCCATCCCATGTCATCGTCGATGATGACGCCCATGTCACAACAACCCGAAGAGCAAGCTCCAGCACCGAGCCCAACGGTGTCCTTCAATTTTGATAGAGTCAGACATTATATAGATAATGTGGTGATGCCTGGACTTTATCGTTTGCCTGAAGTTTTTGAATTTAAAACGGTGATCATGGGATTCTCAGTGGTGTTTGTTTTGATCGTGACTCTTTTGTCACTACTGCCGATGACGCAAATCACTTCCGAAAGTATCAAGACTGAAAGTCGCAGACGGGCGCTGACAGTGGCTCGAGCTTTGGCTAACGCCAATGAAAAAAGCATTCGTCAGGGTGATCTTTCAAGTTACAGCACCGATCTTGTTTTGCGCGAAGAAGGCATTGACGAAGTTTATATTCTCTCAAAAGATGGCACGATTTTATCACCTCCGGAGCGTTCGGGTTCCATGGTGAAAGGTGACATCGCCGGCTTTTTCAGTGGCTTTCGTGGACAAACACGAGAAGCTTCCGGTGAAATTGGCTCTGGTCATATTGCGGCCAGCGTGCCGATTGTGGTGTTCGATCCGGATCTGCAACAAAATGTGCCGAAGGCTTATGCGGTTGTCGTGTACAACACCGGCAGTCTCAAATTTGATGATGGCCGAGCACTGGGACTTTTTGTTCAGATGCTGGCGATTGCTTTCACTGTCGGTGGCTTGATGTTTTTCTTGCTCTACAAATTGATTGAATATCCATTCCTTCGTTTGACGGAAGAATTGGATTCAGCTCTGCGTGAAGGCCGAGACCACGCGCAAATAACAATGAAATTTCCGCTCGTGCAAAACCTCATGGTCAGCGTGAACAGTCTTTTGACTCGAGCATTGAGTGGCGGCGGCAATGCCTTGATGCCGACATTCAGTCAGCAAGAAGCCATGAATATTTTGTCGCTGATCGGTTATCCGGGAATGTTGCTTTCCAGAGACGGAGCGATTTTAGCAGTCAATCCTGGCTTTGAATCACTGACCGGCGTGAACGCCATGAACGTGCAAGGTCAAGCTTTGCAGTTCTTGCCGGATCAAGCTTTGCAAAAAAATATTGAAGGATTGATCGCCAGTGCTCGAACTCAAACTCAGACGGTGCAATCGGATCGCTTGGATATTTCTGGGCATCAATTTGATATTCATTGCCAAGCCTTGGGTATTGGCGGTGAGGCGCAATACTTTTTAGTGACAGTAACTCCTGATGAAGCGGAGGGTGCTGCGTGAGTGCTGCTCCAGTTCTTGCCAGAACGCTGAAGTATCAGGTTCGTATCTCCCGTGGAGATGGCGCAGGGACTCTTTTTCATTTTGATCAAGGCATTGTGAGCATCGGCCGCGGAGCTGAGAATGACATCGTTCTCGCCAATGATCCCAAAGTTTCAAGACAGCATTTGGAGTTGAGAATTCAGTCGGGATCTTTGCTGGTAAAAAATGTCAGCAAAAAGAATTTTGTTTTGGTGAACGGCGAAACCGTTGACGAAAAACTTTGTGAGCAAAACTTTAAGCTGCAAGTTGGTGCGACCGAATTGGATATTCAGTTGGAACTTCCACCCGCATCACCAAGCACTGCCAAAGAAGCAAGGCCAAAAACGCTGTCCATCGTCTCTGAAAATTATCCTTTAGATTATCCTTTGTCTTCAGAAGTGGTTGAGCCCGTGCCAGTTTCGGCGGCTTTCCCCGTTCAACAATCGCCGTTGCAACCAATTCAGACTGCGACTTCGGCTCCGAAAAAAAGCTCAGCTCTTCCACCCAATCAAAATTATTCTGCAAGAGTGACGAAAAGTTCAGCTCCGCCAAGGGGGCCAAGAAATTCGACTCATCGGATAGCGACAAATTCTGGCGGCAATTCGCGCGTTCGATTTTATGTGATTGTGGCCATCGTTGTCGGTGCATTTCTTTGGTTGATGACAGGGCCCGTGGGCTCAAAACCGAAAGAGGCCAATTTGCGAAGCGAGGCCGATGTGCTGCGCTCGATTGAAGAATCCGCCACGGCGGTGAAAGATTTAAAACAACAGCAACAGAACTCTGGCAAAGATACGATGCAATATCAATTGGCCGAACAGAATTACGTCAAAGGTTTTCGCGATTACCTGCAAGGGCAATACGCGCGATCGATCGTTAGCTTTCAGGCGGCGTTATCGTTTTATCCTCAGCATGAGATGGCGCGAAAATATTTAATTCTGTCGCAGAGAAAATTTGACGAGTCCATCGATCAAAGCATGTCGATGGGGCGCAGTTATTATAAAAGACAAAACTGGCGGATGTGTCAGTCGTCGTTTGCGAACGTGATGATCAGTTTGAAGGATCCAGCCAAAGCAAAATATAAGGAAGCGAAGCAGATTTATGATGAATGCAGTCTTCGTCTTGGGGGAGGATACTAATGTCTCGTCTCAAGATTTATAAAGAAGGTCAGTTCCTATTCGAAGTGTTGTTGTCGCCCACTCAAGAGTGGATTGCCGGCCGTGGCAAAGGTTGCTCGATTCCTCTTGACGGCGAGCATGGAATTTCTCGTCAGCATTTCAAAATATTTTACGATGGCGAGGCTGAAGGTTGGAAGCTGCAAGTGATATCTCGCTATGGCGAGCTGTATGTGAATGGAGAAAAAGTTTCTGAATTGTCTTTGACAGCAGGAATGAATTTTTCCGTTCCGCCTTATGATTTTCAATTTGAAGAAACAACTTCGTCACAAGCCTCAGAACCTCTAGCTGAGGAGCCGGCGAGAACGGGTTCGTTCACGGACAATGCTGCGGATCGCACGATGATCGGCATCATGCCCTCGCATCCATTTTTAAAAGTGATGGATGGCGACGGACAAGCAACGCAAGTGTTTCGTCTCGAGGGGCAATCGTGGGTCGCTGGTCGCGATACGACTTGTGCGATTTTTATCGACTACAGTAAATTCAGTCGCCGTCATTTTGAAATTCGCAATCAAGAAGGCGCTTTTGCGATCAAAGATCTGGGAAGCTCGAATGGCACCTTGCTCAATGGCAGTCCGGTGCCGACCCAGGATTGGATGCATCTAAAAAGTGGCGATGTTATCAGCGTCGCTGATTGGAATTTGCATTTCGAAGTTCGTGATGCCAATTACGAAGATCGCTTGCAAGAAATTCCAGATCAGTTTCGCAGCCCGATGATTTTTTCACCAGAAGCTGTTGGCGATTCACCGGTCGAGCCGACGGCGCTCGCGCCATGGCAGGGAATTCCATCACCAAGCATGATGACGGGTCCTTTTGTGATGGGGCCCGGTGTTGGTGGAGGAGCTCAACCCAAAAAAATGAATTGGGTGCGCATGATGATGATCGGTCTTGTGGTTGCCGGCGGTCTTACTTATTTTCTTGGGGATAATTCGGCGCCGACTCCGCAACAGCCGCCCACAGCAAAAAATATAACACCGTTTGAGAAATTGTCGCCTCAACAGCAACAGTTTATCAAAGACACCTATCGTTTGGCAGATAGTCTTTTCAAAGAGGGACGATATGAATTGGCCAAACAAGAGGTCGCAAAAATCCATCAATTGATTCCGGCTTACGAGGAATCTAAAAATATTGAGAAACTAGCAACCATTGCGATTCAGACTCAGATTGAACAAAAGCAAGCCGAGGTTCGTGAGAAAGATAAAATTGAAATGGAAGAAAAAATTCAGCATCAAGTGGCTGAGTGTCGTCAAAAATTAACTCCCAATGTAACGATGAATGATATCGACACTTGCTTGGGGCCGGTGATTGCGCTGAATCCAGATCATCCCGCCATGGCGGAACTTCGGGAAAAAGCTTCTGAGCTGGTCGCGGTTCGACAAGAGCATCAAGAACAAAAGGCAGAGTATCAGTCACAAGTGCGTCGTCATAAAGCTTTGTTTGAAAAAGCGGAAAAAGTTTATCAATCGGGTCAGCCTTTGCAGGCGCTGACGGATTATGAGGCTGTGGTCAAATCGAAATTGGCTGATCCAGAAAATCTGAAGTCAAAAGCTCAGCGACAGATTGCTTCAATTCAGCAAAAGCTTTCTGATCAAACTAGCGAATTTGAAAAACAAGCAGACGAGGCCTCAAGTCATAGCGATTTTAAATCAGCAGTTCTGGCTCTGAAAAAAGCCGTCGTTATTAATCCAGACAATGAAACCCTCAAAGGGAAATTGAACTCGGCCATGGCGGAATTAAAAAAATCCATGCAGGCCTTGTATCAAGACGCTATTTTGGAAGAGTCTGTGGGCGAAGTCGAGACAGCAAAAACAAAATGGAAAAAAATTATCGATCAATCTTTGCCGGACGAAGACTATTACAAGAAGTCAAAAATCAAGCTTAAGAAATACGGAATCGATTGATGGAGCAAAGATCTTACTCGGGCCAAAGTCACAGACCTTCGCCTTTGCTCAGTGTTGAAACCGAGACAAAATCTTTGTTGGTGTTGACCAGTTGGGGCGATGAAACTCCAGCGCAAAGAGTTTCTGAAATTCTCAAAGATTTTCTGGTGACATCGTCATCGCCGGATGCGACTCGCATTGGTCCTGCTAGCGAAAGCTCAACTGGAGGCGATCTTTTGCAGCGCCTAAGATCGGCCGTGGCCTTTGGTAACGAAGCCGTTTTCACTCAAGAAAACAAATCAGATTGGACTTCTGCGATTGAGATGGCTGTGTTGTCCAGTCAGCATCAAGTGATGAGTTGGGTGCAAGTGGGCGCACCACATATTTTGCTGTGGACGCCGGAAAAAAATTTTCAACCACTGTGTTATACACCCGATTGGGCTTCGCAGATTCAGCAAGGAGCTCCACTGGTCTGCAATGCCTTAGGCTTAGAAAAATTTTGCTCTGTGAATAGCGGAAGTTATCGTTTGAAAGGCAATGAAACTTTGGTGCTGGTGTCGCGCAGTCAATTGCCGGGCAGTTTTTTTTCATCACCAACCTGTGATTTGCAAGAGCTCAGTCGTCTGCTGATTGAAGATTCAGAAGAAACACCTTTTTGGATCGCGAAGTCTTCGGCGAAATCGTTAGTTTGATTCTTCTTTGATAAAATTATAATTTTTCATCCATTGCGATCGGTATTTTTGCAATGATGGCAGTGCCATTTGCAGATCGATCGTGTGGATGAGCGGAGTGAGATCTGGGCTTAAATCCCAAATTCCTTGAAACGCCCAATTCAACTGAGCGACTTTGCGATCCAATAAAAAATATTCGTAAGCGCGTAGGAATTTCTTTTTTTTGAGATCGCGAATGTTGACGTCATCTGATGGATTATTTTCTGATAAAATCCATTCGTTAAAGCTGCTTGAAATGGGATTGCTGCAGCCCTTCACATCATTTGTTGTCGGCGAGCTTTGAATTAAAATTTGCAAGCAAGGATTTTGAAAATGAATTCCACTTTTCAATACTGAACCACCTTTAAGATTCAGTTCTGCTAAGTTTTTAAGATCTGCATTTTTAGTTCCCTTGCTCCATCGCAAAAGCCCATTCCAATCTTGTTGCTGAATCATCTGTAAGACGTATTGACTGGTGACATCACGATCATTCAGCAATCGGTGCGCCAATCTTTCTAAAATCACACCACGATCTTTGTTGATATTGGTGAGAGCATGATAGTCTTCAAGGCCGGACCACTTTAAAAAGTTTTCTTTGCTGGGATCGTGAAAAGGCTCGAGATGGGCCGTTTGAATTTTCTCATTTAAATTTTCCACCATCGCCTTGGCATTGCCTTCGGTCGCAGAAAGTGGAGTCAGTTCCAAGCGATCAATCAAAGAATTGAAAATTTTTGGCTTCTCATCAAAAAGATAAAGGAATTGATCCTGCCTGAAGGCATAGCGGATATTTGAAAGCTCATGCCAAGCACCCCAAGCCGATTCAATCAAAAGAACTCGCGAAGCTGAAGTCAGCTCGTCATGAGAAGTCGGTTCTTGCAATGCTTTGTTCAGAGCCACCGTCGGAAATTGAATATTATTTTTGATCGTCTTATTTAAAAATTGCGCCAGAGTTGCTCCGACATCAGCCAATGAGACATTGTCGTCATAAGTCCAATGAATGCCCTGATCGCGCGGTTTGAGTGGTGGCTTCATCAGCAAAGCCACTTGCGTGCGTTCAGAAAAAAGATTGAGATTGGTGAGCTCATCGCTGCGACTGTCGGCAGCAGGCGCATTGAGACCGACCAAAACCACCAAAGTATTTTCCCACCGTTTTTGCTGCTTCAGAGTTTTAATCAACTTGCCTAAATTCTGATTGAAAGCTTCAAGTTGGCTATCGAAAGTGAGATTGCGATTCTCACCCAATTCGTTTTGCGTCTGAAATGTGGTGAAGGCCAAATCGGGAACGTAGAAAAAAGAAAAAAACGAATTGTGTGGATTATCTTTCAACCAACCTTCAAAAATGGCTTCTGACTTTGCGAAAGGTCTGAAAGTTCTAGCAAGAAGTGGTGAAATATTGTCATCAAAAGTTTCAAAGCCTTGATGCAAATTCAATTTACGCAGGATCGGAGCACCACCGGAGTAAAAAAGAGTTTGATAACCGCTGTCATTCGCCATTTCGCCGACGGTCTCTAAAGAGCTCGGTAAATCATTCGAGCCATTATTACGGAGTCCATGATCGATGGGATAAAGGCCGGTCAAGATCGATCCGATGGCAGGTCCAGACAAGAGAGACGTTGTATAAGCATGAGTGAAGCGCACCGAGTCCTGGCAAAGAAGATCAAATCCGCTTTTAGAATTGTCAGAACTATCATTGGTGCAGGGAACTTGATTGAAACCCAATTGATCGACAGCAATGACCAGCACATTGGTCGATGGTTTGGGACGCAAAGTGCAACCCAGTCCTGAAAGCAAAAGAAGAATGAAGAAAACTTTCTGCATGATAATCCAGTCTTGACCGGTTTCATGATAACTGGGGATAATGATTTCGTCGAGAGGGGTTTTCATCTATGTTGACAGAAAAAATTTTCGCCGTTGCCCAATTTGCGGACCAAGCTGTTTTGATCGTTCTCCTGGTGTTGAGTGTGATCAGCTTAGGCGTCATTCTGGAAAGATTTTTCGTACTTCGTCGAAGATCCGCTCAAAGCAGCCAGACTTTGGCGAAAGTAAAAGCCGCTTTGCAAAGTCATAGCGTTGAAGATGTCGAAAGTATGTCGAAAGATCCCGAGACCATCGAAGGCCGCGCGGTTGGCTATGCGCTGAAGCATATTAAAGACAGCGGCAGCAAAGGTTTGGAAGAGGCTTTTAACTCTTTCACTTTGACGGAAAGACCCGAGCTTGAAAGATATTTGAATTTCTTAGCGACGGTGGGTTCGAATGCTCCTTATATCGGCCTGCTTGGAACGGTTCTCGGGATTATGAAAGCCTTCAATGATTTGGCAATCACTCCCGATGCCGGTCAACAAACGGTGATGGCGGGAATTTCCTTGGCTCTCGTTTCAACGGCGTGCGGTCTGTTCGTCGCCATCCCAGCGGTTATTTGTTACAACTATTTTCAACGCAAAGTCCGCTCGGTTCTGCAAGGAGTGGATGCGGTGAAAGAGCTCTGCCTTGCTTACGCCAAAAAAAGAGGAATCTAAATCATGGCTATGAAGTTGGACTCCGACGACGGAGCTATTTCAGAAATTAACGTTGTTCCTTTGGTGGATATCATCCTCGTGGTCTTGATCATTTTTATGGTGACAGCACCGATGATTATGAAACCTTCGATCAGCGTCAATTTGCCGAAAGCTTCCACTGGAGATAAAACAGCGCCAAGCATTCTTAATATTGTGATCGGTGCCGATGGCAAACTCAGTCTGAATGGTGCGGCTTCCGACGAAACGACGGTGCAGACCAAAGCGCAAGATGCCGTCGCCAAAAATCCAGAAGTGCAAGCGATTATTTCGGCTGATAAAGAGACGCCTCACGGGACTGTGGTCCATATTATCGACATCGTTAAAGTCGCCGGCGTCAAAAAATTTGCGATCTCCATCGAGAAATCGAAATAAACCCAAACGCATCGTCAGTCTCAGTTTGATACGCCTTTAGTCGTGTCAAAATACTGCCGATGAATTTGGTATGAGAGAAGTCCGATTCATCCTTGTTTCACTATCCATCCTTGTCGTGATCGGCATTCCCGCTGCTTACTCCTTGGTTCAAGATCCCACTCAAAAAATGACTGAAGTTGAAAGCTCTGGAAGTCGTCAACCAGCCAGCACCGTCGAGGCCGCCGCAGGCGAAGTGAGAAATTCGGCAAAAGCCCACTCAGTCACTTTGGATTGGAATTGCCAAGCTCAAGCGACCTCAGAAGAGGTGGATGGCACTCATCTGCGTTTGAAAGGTCATCTTTGCGGTCAGCAAAAAACGGATTCATTCAGCATCGTCAATCAATCCAACGGTTATACGGCGGCCGTGATCCTCACAAAAAATCAAGAATTCACCACTGACTTTATCGAGCTCAAAGACGGCGACAACCAATTTCAAATTGCGTACCTCGATGCCAAGGGCAACAAAGAGATTCATCATCTGACGATCAAAAAGCGCATGCCCGCCGCCATCGAAGCCGCCGCCAATTAAAAAAGGTTCCGGGTTCTTTTTTGCAACTCAACGAGTCAGCGACTTTGGTGAATCTAAAAGAGGTTGTGAGTCGGCCTTGAAAAGTGCCGTTGATGCAAAAACGATTGCTATCAGGAAAAAATAAATATGCGGCGAATTTCTTCCCGACAAACTTTTTATCAAAAACGAATTTTCCCAGTCATGTGGTTTGGTTTTCTGCTGGTTTTTTTGATTGTTCTTGTGAGTGGCACGGGCCATGGAAAGTCAATGCCGCCATTTTTTCTGATCTTCCCAGTGCTGATGGGAGCCTTCGGTTATTTCATTTTGAAGAAACTTGTTTTTGATTTGGTTGATGAAGTCTATGATTTTGGTGATTTCCTCGTTGTTAAAAATAATAATGAAGAAGTGAAAGTGCCGCTGACGAATATTAAAAATATCAGCTATAGCTATTTCACGAATCCAAAGCGCGTGACTTTGTCTCTGCGTGAACCCTGCGCCTTTGGCAAAGAAATTTCTTTTAGCCCGCCAGTGATATTGACACTCAATCCATTTCAAAAAAATCCGTTGGTTGATGAACTGATCGAAAAAGTCGATCAGGCTCGATTAAAATAAAAGATCAATAGGGATTGAGATTCCTAAAGCCAGTTTGTTTTCGCGGTAGAGATTATCTCTTAGTAAATCGCCATGAGTGCCATGGAAATAGGTCGAAACCGTGATTGATGTACCGACATTCCAAAAAGTTGTTTTTGAAATCCCTGAGTTGATAATGCCATCTTCCATGGCGATCGTGTTGATCCAACGCAAAGTTTTTGAAAGCTGTTTGTTCAGCCAAATGCGATACTCCTGCACGTTGCCAGGGCCAAAGCCTCCTGGCGCCATTTCAAAAGAAATTTTGGATTCGACCCACGGATTGTTGACGTAAAAATCGGCGATGTTACTTGAAAAATTGTATTGCAGATTTAATTTGATGTTGTCATTCACTTGCACTTTGACGTCTTGCAATTTTTGTTTGGTCTCATACAGCGGTCGCATTTGCGGATCTGTTTTGACGTAATTGTCGACGTGGTATTCCATCAAACGACGGATCATGTAATTACCAAAATCTTTGCGATCATCGCTGGCCTGTTGCACCTGCAGTGAAGCTCCACCATTGCTGTCGAAGCTTGAATAATTCATGGGCCGGTAATTCAAACTGTCTGAATCCACCACACCAAATTTTTCGATATAGCGTGTTTGGAATTCCTTGGTGAGCGGATTAAAAATTGCGTCTTTGAGATTGGATTGTGGAGGTGGCGGAGCAAATAAATAAACTTCGTAAAATCTTTGCGCTCGTTCGGTTTCCACATCATCCGTGTAGCCCGGATAAACTTCAGTTTTCGCAGCCGGAACGTCTTGGGCAAAAGAATTCAGCGGCAGGAGAATCCCCGCGATTTGGATGATAGAGAAAATGAAAACACAAAGGCTTTTGCCCATAACAAATGTGAACTGCAATGCCAGTGCCTCTGGAGCATATTTTAAGTACATGATATTACTTGTCTATTTTAGATTCGAGCGAGGATCTTCAAAGGACTTCAAAAATGAGCTGTCAAAAGTTTCGTCTGAGCCGCGATGGGTTATTAAATAGACAAGTAATATCATATAGTTATATTATTCTCGTAGGAATTCTTGCAAGAACAATTTTCGTCGCCTAAATTGCGATTTTTGGTGTTTATGGAAAATATATTGGATTCTGTGGATTTAAAAAAGAAATCAGATATTCACTGGGCACGGAAGATTTGGCATATGGGTGGAGTTTCCATCATCGCCTATATCTACTCTGTGATTCCTGAGCATTGGTCATTGATCTTGCTGACAGCCCTTTGGATGGTGGCCGTGCCTTTCGATATTGTCCGTTTGCGCTGGCCCGCTTTGAATGATTTTGCGCTGCACTTGCTGGGGCCAATCATGCGCCAAAGTGAAGTCAATAAAATCGCCGGCACAACATATTTAGTCACCGGAGTCACTTTGGTGGCGTTTCTATTTCCGCGCGATATTGTGCTTTTGACTCTCTTATTTTTGGCGTTTGCGGATCCGATTGCGAGTTATTTTGGAATTCGTTTCGGCAAAGATAAAATTCTTGGACAAAAATCTTTGCAAGGAACCTTGGCCGCCTTTTTTGTCTGTGCAATGCTCAGTTTTGCTTTTCTTTCCTTTCACGATTTGTTGATGGATCGCTTGGTGGTGGTCAGCCTCATGAGTGGTTTGATCGGTGCTTTGGCCGAGCTGATTCCGATCTGGAAATTAGACGACAATTTGACTTTACCTTTGGTGAGCGCAACGGCGCTATCCATTTTATTTACTCTCTTTGGCGCTTTCGCCGCTTACACATAATAAATATGTCCACGAAAGAAAAGGGATCAGCTATGGCAGACGCAGAAACGAACGAGCGTCCTCGCCGATTGGCCATGCACATTTATGTGCTGCCGAATTTGGTGACGACAGGAAATGCTTTCTTTGGATTTTTCGCAATCATTCAAGCTATCAAAGGCGATTACACCAAAGCCGCTTACGCGATTGTAGCAGCGGCGATTTTCGATTTGCTGGACGGCCGCTTGGCAAGGCTCACGCGTTCGACATCAAAATTTGGTGCTGAGTATGACTCACTTTGTGACTTGATCAGCTTCGGAATGGCTCCGGCCATTTTGATGTTTATGTGGGCGTTGCAGCCCTATGGTCGTCTCGGTTGGATTGCTTGTTTTCTTTATGTGGCGTGCACGGCACTGCGCTTGGCGCGCTTCAATGTGCAGGCCACGGTGATCGAAAAAGCTTTCTTCCAAGGTCTACCAAGTCCGATGTCGGCGGGGATTGTGGCTTCTTCGGTTTTGGCGTTTCAAGATTTGCAAATGGAGGCCGCCGGAAATTTCTGGCTGTTGATGATGACTTACTTATTGGCCTTCGTGATGGTCAGTACTTTTCGTTATCGCAGTTTTAAAGATTTGGATCTCAAAGAGCGTTTGCCGTTTCGTTATCTGATTTTTGGAGTCATGATCATCGCGGTCGTGGCTTATCGACCGGAAGTGAATCTGTTTATTTTGTTTCTGACCTATGCCGTGCTCGGCGCTGTTTTTGGGGTTTTGAATTTCAGGAAAAACAAACGCTTTCGTCCGAACGTTTACAATCCGTCACAGACTCAGGGCGACGATCCTGACCTGGTCGAGGAAGAGGACGAAGAAGATGAGAAATCTCACAAATAAATCGCGCAAAAAATTAAAAGTCGGAGTCGTCGGTGCCACTGGCATGGTCGGCAAAAGCTTTATGGAAACTCTCGAGCAGAGAAATTTTCCTATTGATGAGCTGCGCCCTTTTGCCAGCGAAGCTTCACTCGGAAAAAAAATCAGCCTTCAAGGCAGCGATTATCCCATTCAAGTTTTAAAGCCTGGTTGTTTTGACGGTTTGGATTTGGTTTTCTTTTCCTCGGGCGATGACATCAGTCGCGAGTGGGCACCTTTGGCAGCAAAAGCAGGAGCTTTTGCTGTGGATAACTCGGCGGCTTTTCGCATGGATCCCAATACTTTGTTGATCGTGCCAGAAGTGAACGGCGATTTGCTCGATTTGATCAAAGACAAACCGCAAGTGATCGCCAATCCCAATTGCTCAACCATTCAGTTGGTGGTGGCTCTCAAACCTTTGCAGCAAAAATTTGGTCTCAGCGAAGTGCGTGTTTCATCATACCAAGCGGTGAGCGGCGCGGGCCAAGCAGCTCATGATGAGTTGCTTGCGCAAACTCAGGGTTATCTGCAAAACAAAAGTTCACCGCAAAACAAAAATCAAAAGTCGCAAAACTTTCCGCACTCGATGGCATTTAATTGCATTCCACAGATCGGTTCGTTTAACGAGCAGGGCTACACCAGCGAAGAAATGAAAATCATGAATGAGACTCGCAAAATTTTACGCGAGCCTCAGCTCAAAGTGTCGGCCTTCACCGTTAGAGTGCCGGTGTTGAATGCTCATGCCGAAACGGTGTGGGTGACCTTGAAAAATCAATCTCACAAACAAGTGTCACGAGCGGAAATCGTGGAAACTCTGCAGAAGGGCGAAGGCCTCATCGTGCAAGACGAGGTCTCAAAATCAATTTATCCGTTGCAGAGCCAAGTTTCTGGTCAAGATCCTGTTTATGTTGGCAGAATTCACCAAGATCTCAGTGATCCAAACACCTGGTTGATGTGGGTTGTCTCCGATAATATTCGAAAAGGCGCCGCTTTGAACGGCATTCAAATCGCTGAACGAATTTTTGACATCCACTAAACACCATGCTGCAATCAACCTATGACTTTAGGACAGGTTTTTTCAGCCTCACTTTTTGCAAGTCTCTTCACTCTGTTTGTGGCAATGCCATGTCACGCGACGGTTTCAAATGTCGCGGTGAGCGGGGCTTCGGCTTATGACAATACGACAACACCCGCGACGCCGGTGATTTTCGGTGGCAACACGGGGGCCATCGGAGATTGCGCCGGGAGTCCTGCGACTCTTTGCAATGCTTGTACGGCATTGACCAATGTTTGCGATACTTCGGCCGGAGTGATTTCTCATTGTGCGGAAAATTCAATCACACCCAATGTTCTTTTGACGGTTCAAATCACTGTCGATCAAATTCCGACATCTCCGACAATTGTCATGCGAGTTGGAACCACCAATGTGCCTTTGGCCAATTCGCCAATCATTGCTGCGAACACTCCCATGACGGTGCAAGCAAGGTGGGGCGACATCTGTGCGGCCATTGGTGGTGCGCAAAATGGTGGATTTGATTCAAACTGCACGACAGGAGGGCCTGGTTACAGCGGAACTCTGACGGTTGGAATAGCGGATAGCTCGGGCAATCCCGTCGCGGCAGCATCGCAAGCATTTACTTTGAAGGTGAGTTTTGAGCCTGGCCACACAGCCAACCCCACTCTTGTTCCTGATCCGAGTTCGTCATTTAATGCTCTCGGTGTGACTCCTTTTTTAAACGGTTGCACCGATATTGGAGCGCCCTTCTGTAGTTTTTCAATCGGCAATGGAGACTCAAAAGTTTATATCAACGACCTTAAAAGCAACACCAATCAGACCGGCGATGGCGTTCTGAAGTGGAACAATGCACGTCTTTATTTTATTCCCTACGCTGAGGGAACAGTGGCCGGAACAGGGTCGCATGGATTTTGTGACGTCAATTTAGCAACAGCTTCCCATGCTGATTTATTTGTCACAAATAAATCGGTTTCACCACAAGCCGGAGGTTATGGAGTCAGCACCACAAAAATCTCCTCCGGACTTTCCAACGATCAGACCTATCTTTTTTTACTGGCGACTCAAGATGAAGCAAGCATTGTCACCGGCTTCATGGATTCTGGCGAGTTCACAAAAGTCCCTGCTTGTGCGAGTGGTCTGAATGATGGCACGTGCTCTTTCATTGGCCATCCGGGGCAAGTGATTGGGTTGTTGGATGATCAGAAATGTTTTATTGCGACGGCGGCTTGGGGTTCTGCGATGGAGCCGCATGTGATGTTGCTTCGTCAGTTTCGCAATCAGTTTTTGTTGACCAATCCGTTAGGCACTTGGTTTGTGCATACCTATTATCGTTTATCGCCGCCGCTGGCGCATTGGATTGCTCAGCATGAGACTGCTCGAACAGTGGCGCGGACAATGCTGTGGCCTCTGGTTTGGATGGCTGATGCCATGATTGATCATACTAAAACTTATTTTTCGACTCCGCTTTATATGGCTCCATCGGCCCCGGCCAAGGCGGCAAAATGATTGTTGGTTCATGGAGGAATTCATTCGTCATGATGACGATGATGGTTTTGTTGCCGCTCCTGATGTCGACAACGACTTGGGCGCAAGCGCGCTCATCGACGACTTCCAAAACCAATGTTGATTCGGCGATTGAAAGTGAATTGAATCAGTCCGAGGATGAGCCGACGCTGCCACTCAAAAATCATGGCGAGCCTTTGCCTGACATCAAAACAGAAATCGAGTCGGAGCAAGCAGTTCCACACACCAAAGAAAAGCGCAAAGCTGTTTTAGATGAAGAGCAGCGCACTCAAGAAGATGTGATCAAAAAGCATAAAGAGCAGGAAATTAAAGCCGGAGCAAACGTAAATCGTTTTCCGAAAGAAGAGCCGCTTTTTGAAAAACCTCCGGGACCCGTGCAGGGCGGGACTGTGGAAGTCAGTCACCCCAATGCCGCCAAAGGTTTGATTCGTATTAACAAGGATGGATCTTATCAGTATGGCCTTCGAACCAAAGAAGGCAAACAGGCGGCCTCTTTTCGCGTGTCGGTGATGCAACCGCCAAATATCACCAATAACGTGGATAACATCACTTATAAATCCATGTATGGCTCGGCAAGTCTGGTGGGGGCGGTTTTTGATTATGAATGGAGACCTCTGCATCGTTTTGGAACTTTTGGAATTCAAGTGGGGACTGGATTTTGGACAGTGCAGGGAACCGGTGTTTTTAAGCAGCCTCCGGCTCGAACGGATCAGCCACAAGATAAGTACACTCTCGTGATGATTCCGCTGAATCTATTTGCCATTTACCGCTTTGATTATTCAAGAAAGCAATGGCTTGTCCCCTATGTCAAAGGCGGCGGAACTCTTTATGGTCTTGCCGAGTTAAGTTCCGATTACAGTCACAATAACTTTGCGCACTCAGAGGCTTTTGGCGGTGGCGGTGGAGTGATGCTATCGCTGGGGCGTTTGAGTCCAGCCAGTGGCTACACGATGGCCAGTGAATATGGTTTGGCGGATATGTGGATCACTCTCGAGGCCCGAGCCATGGTCAGTCCTGAAAAGAATATCGATTTTTCCAGCGAAGTGGTTGAACTGGGATTCACAGTCGATTACTAAGGTCCCACTGAAAGTGGGCAAAAATAATCATGACTCGCCTTCGTCTTCTTATTTCTTATGACGGCACCGATTATTGTGGATGGCAAAAACAGAAGGAGCACAAACATGCTTCTCCCAAACCATCCATCCAAGAGACTTTGGAAAAGGCACTCTCAAAAATTTTCAATGAGCCGATCCAAACCAAGGGTTCTGGTCGAACCGATTCGGGCGTTCATGCTCTCGGCCAAGTTTGTCATTTTGAAACCACAAGAAGTTATGTGCCGAAGGATTTGTGTTGGGCTTTAAAATCCCAGCTGCCGGATTCGATTGCCGTCAAACAGGCATGGACGGCTCCTGAGGAGTTTCATGCGACTCTTTCGGCGACTCATAAAACTTATCGATATTGGGTTTGGAACTCTGAACGTCCCACCGCTTTACTTGCGCGCTACAGCAATTGGATTCGCAGTCCGCTGGATTTGGATTATCTCAACCAGCAGGCGGCTTTGTTGGTCGGCGAGAAGGATTTTAAGTCATTTCAATCAGTTGGCACTGAGGTGGCAAGCACCGTCCGGGAGATTTATGAGGCTCGTTGGGTTCGTAAAAAGAACAACATGATCGAGTTTCAGATCACTGGCAGTGGCTTTTTGAAGCAAATGGTTCGCAATATCGTCGGCACTCAGTTGGATCTCTGCCAAAAGGGACAGCCGATCGAGCAAATCGAGCAAATTTTAGAATATCGAGATCGCCAGAAGGCCGGGCCAGCGGCTCAGCCGCAGGGGTTGTTTCTTTCTCGGGTTTATTATCCTCAGGACCTTGACAACCGCTGTCGACAAATCTAAAAAGTTCGTTCATTTCGCAGATCTGACTGAAGCTTAAAAGTTTGAGTTTCAGCAAGACAGCTTATCACTGTCTTGAAAACTGTCGACAATCGCGATGCAACCGAATGTCGATGGAAATGATGAGAGCGAAGAAAAACATGTTCGCACGATTGAAACTGCTTACTCGTTATTTGCGGTTTTGAAAGTACAACTGGAGAAAGTTAAGTATGAGCACAGATAAGTATGAAGGCATGACAACTCAGTTTGTTTCAACAGAAGATGCTGAGAGAAATTGGTGGATCGTTGATATGTCTGGCCAGCGTTTGGGCCGAGTCGCGACTCACATTGCAAATCTTTTGCGTGGAAAACATAAACCGAATTTCACTCCGAACGTTGATAACGGTGACTTTGTGATCGTGATCAATGCTGAAAAAGTTGAAATGACTGGAACAAAATGGCAGGTCAAAAAATATTACCGCCACTCTCGTTTCTTCGGTTCATTGAAAGAAAAAACAGCGGAACAAATGAGAGAATTTGATCCGACGTTCATTATCAAAGATTGCGTTGATGGAATGTTGCCTGACAACAAGCTGTCGATGAGCTTGATCAACAAACTGAAAATCTACAAAGGCGCTGATCATCCTCACGGAGCTCAACAACCTCAACCTTTTCAAATTAAAAAACACTAAGAGGATATAAATCATGGCAGCAGAAAAAGTATTCTACGCAACAGGAAGACGCAAAACGAGTTCAGCTCGTGTGTTCTTGCGCACCGGAAAAGGCGCGTTGGTTATCAACGGCATGAAATCCGATAAATATTTAAAACGTATGCAATCAATCATGATCATCAACCAACCCTTCGATGCTGTTGGGCAGATGGCAAAATTTGATATCGACGTCACTGTTTGTGGTGGCGGAGAAAATGGTCAAACCGGTGCGATCCGTTTGGGTATCGCTCGCGCATTGACTGCTTTCAATCCTGAGTTCAGACCCGCTTTGAAAAAAGCCGGCTTCCTGACTCGCGATCCACGCATGGTGGAAAGAAAGAAATACGGACTTCGTGGCGCTCGCCGCAAAGGTCAGTACTCAAAACGTTAATTGCGTTTTGGTCTACTTGGAATTCAAAAAGCCTGGGAGAAATCCTGGGCTTTTTTTTGGTGTCAGGTCCTGTTTCGGAGAATGCTCTACCAGTATTTTTTCTTGGGCTTGTCGGATTTTTGTCTCAATTTGAGATTTCACAAAATGACTCAATTTTCCCTGTCTTTCGTCCGATATAGAGACACTGGTTTTTGTGGTTCAAAGTTCAGTGAAGGGGAAAAAATGATGAAGAAATTTGCTGTGCTCGCCGTTTTGTTGGGAGTCTTCGTGTCCTATCAAAACTGTGCTCCGAATAGCAGTTCTTTGAATGCCACTCCTGCTGAGCTGACCAGCCAAATTCCGAGTTCTTACAATAAAATTCCTGTTCAAAATTTTCAAACGCTGTCGGTGTGGGATGCGGCTCATATGCAGTTCTTGGATGTGAACTTGACCTCGGGAAAAATTGCGGCCTTTTCGGATGCGGGACAAACTGCGGGTGGAAATTATTGTTTAACTCCAGCAAAGCTTCAAGCAGTGCAGGCGATTTTGTCGTCGGCAGTGATTTGTGTTCCCGTCGTAGATCCGCAACAATTGGCAAATCAAGTGTGTGCGATGGATTACACGTACCCGTATGCGAATTTGATTGGCTCGGGCTCTGTGCAATATCACTTGGGTGAAAAATCAGATTCCTGTGAAGCTCCCACCGATCTCTGCGGCAACGCCGCCGGGAATCTGAAATCATGGTCCAACGATCTCCTCGCCAATCTCGCCAGCTTCGCCTGCCAGTAGCGGGTACGCCGTACCTTTTGCGGAAGCTCTGCGCCAAAAGGGCTGAGCTTTCATAACTTAGTGCAATTGAAACTTGAGCTCTGAATATCGTTGAGTATTTCTATCAGCTTGAAATTCAAATTCAGGGTGCTTTAAAGCTCCTCGAATTTCTTCAAGAAAATCAGGATTGGGATAAGGCGCATTCAGCCAATCGAGCTGAGCTTTCGGGTTCGTGATCAAATCATTGTTATCAAAAGCTGGGAAATCTAATTTCTGAAGTCCTAAAAATCCTCGCAACGTGCTGTAGGGATATTCATGTACTTTCTGGCAAAGGCCGGCCTCAATCGGATTTCGATAAACGTATTTATAAGCATGCTGATAATAAAGCCGGCTCTTAATCACCGTCCGGTGATGAGGGCCGCCAAAGACTTGATTCACTCTTCCTGACTCTTTGTTCATGGCCTTACTCACTTCGCGCATAAAATAATTCATCGCTTCGGCGAGATTTGCCTCAGGAGTTGTGATCAGCATGTGAAAATGATTATTCATCAGAACAAATGAATGAATCCTCACACTATAAGTGAGAGTGATCAGATAAAGATAATGAGAGAATATTTTCCAAGCTTGCTCTATCGGAACAGGAAACCATTCTTTGTTCCAAGCACGAGCAGTGACGTGATACGGATATTGATCTGTGGGGAAATACCTTTTACGGCCCATTGAAGCCTCCTGCGTGGAGACTCTTCAAGGTTCAGGCCATGTCGCAGAGCTTCCGCAAAAGGTACGGCGTACCCTACAATCCGAGGAGTTTTTCGGCGTGGAGGAAGGCTTGTTGGATTTTGGTGCGGTCGGGGACGGCGCCTTGGGCGAAGTCGGGTCTGCCGCCGCCTTTGCCGCCCATCACTTGCGCGATTTCTTTCAATAGATTTCCGGCTGAGAATTCAGGATTGAGATCTTTGCTGACCGAGACGATCAATGGATGAGTTGCCTCACCAAGGCCTAAGACGATGACGATTCCTGATTGGATTTTGTTTTTGAGATGATCTGTGACTTGAGCAAGCACATCGCGATCATCCAAAGCCACATCCGCCAAAACTACTTTCGCGGTTCCTGATTTGGTTTTGAAAGATTTTGCTTTTGCGGCAAGGTCATCGACGTTGATTTGTCCGCCTTGCAGCTTCTTCATTTCTTTTTCGAGATTTTTGATCTCTGATTTTTTGCTCTCGATAAAATCTGCGAGGGGTGAGCTTTTCAGCTCCACCAATTTTTCCCAACCGGTTTCAAGGCCAGCCGTACGACGAGCTTCTAAATTTTCGCGCAAGCCATTCATCAAATAATGAAGGGCCATATCGCCAGTCAGTGCTTCGATCCTTCGAACGCCGGCGCTGACGCCGGTTTCAGAAACAATTTTAAACAAACGAATTTGCGAAGTGTTTGTGACGTGAGTTCCGCCGCAAAGCTCGGTTGAGAAATCTCCCATTTTTAGAACACGCACTTCGTCGCCATATTTTTCGCCGAACAAAGCCATCGCGCCGGTGGCAATCGCTTCTTTGTGTTTCATGACTTTAGAAATCACAGGCTCTGCTTTGGCGACTTCTTGATTAACGAGCTCTTCCATTTTCAAAAGCTCATCGGCCGTGACAGCTTTATTGTGAGTGAAGTCGAAGCGAATACGAACCGCGTCGACCATCTGTCCCGCTTGAGTCACATGACTGCCCAAAACTTTTCTCAAAGCCGAATGCAGTAAATGAGTCGCTGAGTGATTGGCTGCTGTCGAGCGGCGCTCGTTCGGGAAAACTTCAGCAGTGACTGGGTCACCAGCTTTCAGTTCACCCTTTTCAATCTCAACATGATGAAAGAAAACATCATTCTGCTTTGTCGTATCAAACACGCGAGCTTTCGCTGAGCCCATAACAAGCAAGCCCTGATCACCGACTTGACCGCCACCTTCAGCGTAAAAAGGAGTGTGGTCCAAAATCACAATGCCTTTATCTCCGGCTTTCAATGATGAAACTTTTTGTTTACCATTCGAGAGCAGCAAAATTTTTGCGGGTTCGCTGATGGTTTCATAGCCGTCAAATCTTGTCGGCTTATTTTTAGTCGAAGATTCTTGCGTCAGAGCAATCAAGTGTGCTTGATCGCTGTCCAAAGCTTTGCCTTTCCAGCTGGCTTTGGCTTTTTCACGAGCGGCATTCATCTCGACATCGAATTTGCTTTCGTCGACGATGAAGCCTTGCTCTTCGGCCATCACCCGAGTGAGGTCGACTGGAAATCCAAACGTATCATAAAGTTTGAAGACCACGTCGCCGGGAACTTCTTTTTGATTCTTGGCTTTTAATTTTTTTAATTCTTCATTGAGAATCGCAGTTCCAGCTCCGAGAGTTGAAACGAAACGTTCTTGTTCATCTTTCAAAGTTGCTTGAATCACATCACGGCGTTGTTTGAGCTCGGGATAAAATCCGCTCATCTCGGCTGTTAACACATCGGAAATTTCTGGTAAGAAGGAATGACCGCCAGAAACTTTTTGGCAAAAGCGAATGGCGCGACGAAGAATTCGTCGAAGCACATAACCGCGGCCCTCATTCGACGGCAGAGCGCCATCAGCAATCAAGAATGAAGCTGAACGAACGTGATCAGCAACCACTCGTAGAGCGGCGATGTCTTCACGCACCGATTGCGGGACCTTCGATTCGATACCTTCCTTGCCCAGCTTTTCGATTTCTCCGAGCAATTGAGTTTTCTTTGAAAGCTCAGCGAGACGAGCAATCATCGGCATGAACAAATCGGTGTCGTAATTGTTCATCTTGCCTTGCAGGGCCGCAACGACACGCTCAAGACCAGAACCTGTGTCCACAGAAGGTTTTGGCAGCGGAGTTAATTTGCCGGGAGGATTTTCAAAGTATTGCATGAACACGAGATTCCAAATTTCAACGAAGCGATCTTCGCCCGCAGCAATACCTTTGTACGGATCAGATTCTCTACCTGCTTTAGGACCGTGATCATAAAAAATTTCGGTGCAAGGGCCGCAAGGACCGGTGTCGCCCATTTTCCAAAAGTTATCTTTTTCGCCAAAACGAAAAATGCGCTCGCGAGGAATGCCTTCTTGCTTGTGCCAAATATCAGCGGCTTCATCGTCGGTTTCAAAAACGGTGACGTAGAGTTTCTCTTTCGGAAGACCCAAATCTTTGGTGAGAAATTCCCAAGCAAAATGGATGGCCTCTTTTTTAAAATAATCACCGAACGAAAAATTGCCGAGCATTTCAAAAAAAGTATGGTGACGAGCGGTGAAACCAACATTTTCTAAGTCATTGTGTTTTCCGCCAGCGCGCACACATTTTTGCACAGTGACCGCACGTTTGTAATCGCGGTGCTCAAGACCCAAAAATAAATTTTTGAATTGATTCATGCCCGCGTTGGCGAACAGGATTGTCGGATCATTTTCTGGAATCAAAGACGAACTTGGAACATGAGCATGCCCATGACGTTTGAAAAACTCGACGAAATGATTGCGAACCTCAGAACTTTTCATAAATAACCTTTCGTACAATCTGGCTTCCAACTGCCTTATTTCTTCGGTGTTTTCTCATGGCTGAGTGCATCCTCGACCGGCATAGTGACATGGATACGGAAAAGAGTCATCCTATTTGGGTTGAACCGCCCATTATGGGCGAAACAAAAAAACACTTTTTAGAGGAGGAAATCATGAAAGCAATTATCATCGCAATTTTAACACTGGCTAGCGTGAGCGTTTTCGCCGGCGACTCGGGCTGTGGACTTGGAAACGTGATCATTCAAAAGAACTCGAAAGGTCTGCAACTGCTATCGATGACCACCAATTCGTTTTTCTTTACTCAGCCTTTGGGCATTACTTCTGGAACTTCAGGCTGTTCTTCGCAAGGCCTGGTTCAAAATGACAAACAACTGGAGTATTTCGTGGAAGTGAATCACGAAGATCTGTCTCGTGAGATGGCCCAAGGTTCTGGCGAAAAATTAAGCGTTTTGGCGCAGCTCAATGGCTGTGTGACTCCAGAAGCGCAAGCCGCTTTTGCTTCAATGACTCAAGCGTCTTTCGGCAAAATTCTTCCAACGGCGCAAACTTCTGCCGTTGATATGGTTCAAAATCTGAAAAAAGAAGCACAAGCTGATCAAAAGACAGCTCAAATGTGCCGGATTGCTTCGAACTAAAAGCGAGAGCTTGTCTTAAATCCAAAAGCGGAGTTTCATCAACCAGATGCACTCCGCTTTTTTTATTTTTCTTGTTTTCATTTCCTCATTGTCGCTGGCGGCAAATCAGCCGCTGGATTTTTCTCACAGTCGTGAGTGGTTAAGACTGCTGCATTTTGATCACGGCAAATCTCTTGTTCACACCATGATCGGCAAAGATGACTTTTTCCTGGCTCCTGATGGTGCGACCAATCCAACTTCAGAGCTTCAAGCGACAGTTGGAAAAATGTTTCATTCATTAAGCGATGTGGAGCAAAAGACGCAGTGTCGGTTTTTAGCTCGACGAGATTTTTTGCTGCGCCATTGGAGCGAAATTGAACCATCAACCAACATTCAAGCAAAGCTCAAAATTCAAGATTGCCCAGAGGCAACAGCATGGCTGAAGAAATTAGGAGCGGATTCTGTCAGCTTGATTTTTGCCACGGCGTATTTGAATTCAGCGCCCTCAAGCTTTGGTCATACTTTTTTAAAAATTCATAATGCGAAAAATGACAGTGGCAAAGATCTTTTGGATTATGGAATTAATTTTGCGGCCCGGACGGCTGACACTCGCGGAGCTTTGTACGCCATGTACGGGCTGCTTGGATATTTTCCCGGCACTTATGCGATGGTGCCATATCATCAGATGATCAAAGACTACACGCATCTTGAGGGACGCGATATTTGGGAATACGAACTGTCACTGACGCCAGAAGAAACACATCGATTGATTTATCATTTGCTGGAGCTTGATGGCACATACTTCGATTATTATTTTTCCAATCGCAATTGTTCTTGGGCGATCGCTCGTGCGCTTGAAATTGCGCGGCCTGATTTGGATTTAAACACTCATCAAGATTTTGAAGTGATTCCACTGGATTCGTTGAAGGTCGTAACGCGCACACCAGGCTTGGTGAAAAAAATAAAATATCGGCCGTCAGAAGAAACAGAATGGATTTCTAAAGAACGAAGCCTTTCTGACAAAGATCGCGCTGACGTGCAAAAGCTTTTCGCCGCTGCTAAAAAAGGAAAATTTTCTGAACAAGATTTGTCCACAGTTTCGGTGGAGGCACTGGATGCGGCGATGGATTTGTTCACTCTGAAAGGTTACGAAGATCATAAAAAATTTGATCAACCGCAATTTTTACTTTTGGGCGAGCGAGCCAAAAGAAAGGCTGCCGCCCTCTCAGCGAATCAAGCGGCAGAAGATTTGATGGCGACGAAAATTCCGCCATCGAAGTCGCCGGATTCATCGACATTGCAGCTGGGGCTCAATGAACTTCATAATCCCAATGAACAAAATTCCGAAGCCTGGGTCGGAATTCGCATTTTGTTTCACGATTTGCTTTCGGAAGATCAAGGTGTCTCGCCCTGGAGTCACCTGGAATTTATGAGTGCCAAACTTTATCGCAGCAATCATCAACAAACTCAAATCGGCCATTATCGAATTTTAGAAATTCTCTCCACACAAGCTTCAAGCTGGTACGCGGGGCCTTTTAGTTGGGGAACGAGCGTTGGTGGGGATCGTGAACTCTTAGCGCCGACAAGAATGCATTCGCATGCCAAAGCGAAAGTCGGATACAGCTTTGATCTGCTGGAAAATTTGCGTTGGATTAATTTATTAGAAGCTGGAGTCATGCAAACTTTATCGGGCGATGGCTCAGCGGTGCTGGGTTTGCAATCTATGGCCGTCGCCAAATTCGGCCGCCTCTTCAGAGCCGAACTTGGATTTGAAGATCTGCATTTGCAATCCCAGGAACGTCGTCATGAAATCACTTCTCAGGTCGTGATGAGTCCTTGGCTGCAATGGGAGCTTCGCGCCGGTTGGCGGGAAGAAGATCTGTGGCACAAATTAGACAAAGTCGTCTCGACAGAGACCTCTGTCTCCGTCGAGCATCACTGGATTTTTTAGCGGAGCGGTTGGGCCATTGCCTGAATTTTTTTCTGATAATAAGCTTCCACCAGAGCTGGTGAAAGGGCATGGAGATCGGTCGAGCCTTGATAGAGATTCATGCAATCTCCATATAGAGTTCCAGAGTCGCCTGAATTATCGATATCTGGAGTATTCCAAGTATTTTTGGCGAGCCAATCTGGATCACGCTCAACTTGTGCAAAAACTTTGAGTACTCCCATCTGAGTGCAGATACCTTGAACCGTTTTTGTATCACTGGTGACGATGGCGTTATTGTTTACAGTAAGAAAATCTTTGACGACTTTGGCTTGAGCCTGTTTTGAGATAGATAAATACAGAAAAGGAAAATACAATTCGCTGTGATGGAGATCTTTGTTAATAAAATTTCGCGGGACCACGTCGCCAAATTCAGGTGATAATTTTTGTGCCCAGATGACTGTGGCTTCATAATCAACACATTGTTGAAAATAAAGATAAGGAAGATGTCCCAAGATCGCCACATAGGCTTCCTGCTGGCAGTTTCTACCAATGGTCGCCATTTCTAATTGCGAAAAAGTCGGCGGACTTTCAGTGATTTTTTTCTGCCAAGTAGTGACAGTCGCAGGGCGAGTACACTCTTTAGGTGAGGTATATTCAAGACCATCATAAACGGCAAATTTCATGTATTGATATTTTACGGGACTTTCCGTTTTGAGAAGCTGGGGATGAAAGCGGTAGGCGACAGAGTCTTCCGCAAAATCTTCGGCGGCGTTGGTGTTGCCATATCCTGAAATGGCATGATGATCCACTGTTTTTGATTTATTTTCCCAGAGGCCGGCTTTATTCCAAGAGTTCGTCGAATCCAGGCCGCTGAGGCCTTCGAAGCTTGTGTAAGACAAAGCATGACTGAATTCATGAAAAAGATATTGCTGGCGATTCTCGGAACTTTGATCCGACCAGGCGTCATAAAGCCAAATTTGCGCAAGACCATTGGTGACGCCAACGACAGCCATTGTCGCCGTAGGCGCATCGTCGGCCAGTGTGTAGCCTCTCAAAAATTTTATTAATTTTTGATTTTGTTTCATGGGAAAAATTTGTGAAGGAAAATAGCTGAGGGTGCGTAATACATCGGTGATCTCATCATCAGTCATCAAAGAGGCATTTTTCCAAGCCAGCGCTGAAGTATTGAGCTGATATTTTTGCATGAGATAAAGCATTTTGGGTCCGACAGTTTTGCCAAAGATAGTTTGGACAGCACACAGAATTTTTTTACAGCTGGGATTGATATGGTATTTGTTTTGTAGATCACTGGTTGCCATGGTCTTATCGTCGGGATCGGCGCTTCGGGTGAGATCAGCAAAGGCCTGCATCAAAGAAGCGTTTTCATTTTCGAAGGTAATGCCACCATATTGAAACGAGCTGCTTTCTTCTGACTTTTGTGGCAGTTGGGAAAAATATTTTTCGATGTCTTTGGTGGTAGTGAGAACTGGGTTTTTGCAAATTGCATTTTTGATTTGATTTTCAGTTGCAGGATGGAAACTGAGATTTGAAGAGACGGTTCTTTGCTGAGCATTGACTTTGACAAGAACCTCTTTCGTTTTTGTGGTTTGTGACTTTACAGGCTGATGCATGCAAGCCATAAAAATAAACAAAGCAGGAGCAACAATGGCGAAAATAAAAGAGAAAAAATATTTCAAATGGCCTCCGAGCGAAATATATCGGGATTCTCAGAGGATTTCATAAGTCGAAGATCTTCGATTTTGGTCTAGTTCTAACGATGGGACGGCAATAAAAAATCGGCCAGCAATTTTTGAGACGACGGAGACTGCAAAAGCTCCAGATGCTCTTGTCGAAGTGGAACGATCTGTGGATTCAGTTGCAGAAAAGCTTCTGGTAACACCTGAGATTCGGCGCTGAGAGTGCCATCACCGTCGACAAAAGTGGTGCGCGAGGAAATATCGGATCGATATTTTTTGATGTGCCTTGGATAATAAAGAAAAGTCTCTTCATGACGAACTCCGCGCTCCATGGTGGGGCGACCATAGCCTGAGATCGACAGCAATGGCTTTGACGGAGCTTCTTTTTTCGACGGTGAAAACATCAGCTCATGCAAACGCTGACTTCGAGACAAATGCGTTTTTAAAAAATCAAAAGCCGTGGTTTGCTCGCTTTTTGAAAACTCAAAGCGAGGTTGAAAAAGTCCCAACTGTTTTTCACGCCAAAATTCTGGATTATCTAGCGGAAGAAGCAAGGGCTGAAGCTTTTCATCGAAAGCGAGCATCTGCTCTTTCGGCGGCAGTAAATAATAAGTCGATGGTGCAGTCGAAAAAAACAAAGGCGATTGCAACGTGGTGTTGGGCCCGATCGGAATTCCATAAAAAGTATTTCGCAGTAAGCTCATAGTGCCGCGAAAAGGACCGGCGGCTAAAACTACTTTGTCCACCAGCTTTAAGCCTTCCCAGGTTTCCATTTTCTCCAGAGAGTCTGCAAAATAATCCTGAGCACCAAAGCGCAGATAATAGGCGGCAAGCCATGCGCCTTGGCTGTGACCGATCAAATAAACTTCGTCCTTGTCGGAGGACTTCGCTTTGCGAACGGCTTGATCGATGGCGCGAATTCCCTCGAGCGGATCTTTGCGCCAATCGTAAGTGACTGCTTCAAAACGCCAATCTTTTTCAGCGGCTAATTTTTCAAGAAAGGCCCTCGTTCGTCCGTAAGCCATGAAGACGCTGACTTGCTCGATCAAGCCGCCGGGAATCAGCTCGCGAGCGCCTGGAATTTCCATTCCCTGGATCGGAACTGCTAAGGTTTTTTTATTAAAAAGAGCTTGGCCCAGAGTCACCCAAACTTTTTCTTTGGTATCGGCATCCAGCAAATAAGAGCCATAATATCCAGGCACAAAAATGATTGTTTTCATCGCAATCGAGTCTACAATAAATTATGCGTAAATTTCTTAAAAAAGTTGCTACTTTTTTTGGCATTGGTTTGGTTCCGAAAGGTCCTGGGACGGTGGCAACATTAGCGACGGTGCCGATCGCTTTGGGCCTGAATTGGTGTGGCCCTTTGGTGATGATGGCGGCCATTGTTGTTTTACTTCCGATCTCCATTTTAGCCAGTGATATCTATGAGAAAGACAAAGGCGGCCACGATTTCCCAGAAATTGTGATCGATGAAGTGGTCGGTTTTTTGATCACAATGACGTGGCTTCCCATGACCTGGCAGGCTTACGTGGCGGGCTTTTTATTATTTCGAGTGCTGGACATCTTCAAGCCATTCCCCATAGGATATTTAGATGAAAAAGTGCCTGGCGGTTTGGGCGTTGTTGCGGATGACGTGGCAGCAGGAATGATCGCTAACATCATTCTCCAAGTTGTGCTGGTGAAGACGGCTTGGTTAGGAATGCAAATCTTGTGAGCTCATTGGAGAATTATAAAGTTGAGAACAAAAATTTGTTGGTACTGATCCAAAAACTTCGGTCGCGAAATCAGACGATTGGTTTTGCGGAAAGTTGTACCGGAGGATTGCTCTCAGCCCGCATGGCGGCAGAGCCAGGTGTTTCGGATATTTATCTGGGTGCGGTGGTCAGCTACTCGTACTCAGCGAAAGAAAGTCTCTTGGGCGTCTCACGGAATGTTCTGCGGCTCGAAGGAGCTGTCAGCGAAAGAGTCGCTCGTCAAATGGCGCAAGGATTGCGCACCCAAATAAAGTGTGATTGGTAAGCGGCCATCACAGGAATTGCTGGTCCAACAGGCGGAACGCCTGACAAGCCAGTAGGAACTGTGTGGTTTGCGGTGGCTGGTCCTGGAGTTGAACTGACCTCAATGAAACTTTTTGCGGGAAGCCGTGGAGAGATTCAGAGTCAGGCTGCGGATTTCGCGGTGGAACTCTTGCTCAGCGCTTTTTAGATTTTAGGTTTTAGTAGTAGATAGTAACAACAAACGCGTCCGTGAGGAATTCACGGAGAAAGGCCACAACAATGGCACACACAGAAGAAGGTAAGACAACAAACAAGTTGGACAGCAAAGCTCATGCAGAGCGCGCAAAAGCGTTAGATCTTGCAGTATCAACAATCGAAAAACAATTTGGCAAAGGATCGATCATGCGTCTCGGCGCTACCGAATCTCTTGTTAAAGATGTTGAAGCGATTAGCTCGGGCGCACTCAGCCTGGATATCGCTCTTGGCATTGGCGGACTTCCAAAAGGTCGCATTGTCGAAGTTTTCGGACCAGAGTCATCTGGTAAAACAACAATTGCATTGTCAGTTGTTGCTCAGGCTCAGAAAAAAGGCGGCGTTGCTGCTTATGTCGATGCGGAACATGCATTGGACGTAAACTATGCTCGTCGTTTGGGAGTGAACACGGAAGATCTTTTGATCTCTCAACCAGACACTGGTGAGCAAGCTTTGGAAATCGTTGAAACATTGGTTCGCTCTGGCGCCATTTCTGTGCTGGTTGTCGACTCTGTGGCGGCGTTGGTTCCGCGCGCTGAGATCGAAGGCGAAATGGGCGATTCTCACATGGGTTTGCAAGCTCGTTTGATGTCACAAGCTCTTCGCAAATTGACGGCAGCAATCAACCGTTCAAACACTTTGGTGATTTTCATCAATCAAATCCGTATGAAAATCGGTGTGATGTTTGGAAATCCAGAGACAACAACCGGCGGAAACGCACTGAAATTCTACTCTTCAGTTCGTTTGGATGTTCGCCGTGTGGGTGCATTGAAAAATGGTGAAGACGTGGTTGGAAATCGCACAGCTGTCAAAGTGGTGAAAAACAAAATGGCTCCGCCATTCACAAAAACTGAATTTGATCTTATGTACAATGAAGGTATTTCGGTTGAAGGCGACGTTTTGGATTTGGCTGTGACTGCGAACATGGTTGAAAAATCAGGCGCCTGGTTCAGCATCAATGGCGAGCGCATGGGACAAGGCCGCGACCAAGCGAAAAACTTCTTGAAAGAAAATCCAGCCATCGTTGCTGACTTGAGAGCCAAAATCTTAGCATCAAAAGGCATCGGCGCACTTTTGATGGCTCAGCCTGAAGTTGGTGCGGAAGGTTCTTTGGCTGATGTTGTCGCAGAAGAAGCAGCTCCTAAAAAAGCGACGGCTGCGGTTTCTGTGAAAGAAGACGCGAAGGCTTCTTCTTCCGCTGCTGCTGCGAAAAAAGCAAAGCACTAGTTTTTGAAATTTTAATTTCTGAGAAAGGCTGGGAGAAATCCTGGCCTTTTTTATTTGCGCGGCGGAGGGAAGGCTGTCTTTGCGCAAGGACTTGGTTTTTTTTGGATCGGGGAGGGGAGTTGAGATTTTTGCAAAGGTTTTGGTCCGAAGTTCGTCTCTAGGTAATACCAATATATCGATATTTTCATCGATATATTGGTATTTGGTTTGAAGGGTGGTTTGGTATGAAAAATACAAATCAGCTTTCAATAGATTTCTCGAAGCCTTTAATAACAAATGCAGATGACGAGCAGAAAATAAAAATGGAAGAAAAAATTTCTGATCATCTTTATTATTTGCGTCGGATGATTGCCCGGAACTGCATGTATCTGAGAAAAAATGTTGGCGTCACGCAAGAGGACCTCGCTCACAAAATTGGTTTATCGCAAAGCCATATTAACTATGTTGAATCCGGTCTTGGAAATCCATCGGTGGGGATTTTGGCTAAGATTGCAAAAGGCCTCGAAGTTGAGTTGACAGAATTTTTTGTGAAATCAATTTGGGAGATGGATCATTATGACAAAGAGGCCTTTTCGATTATTAAGGGTGCAAAGTTTGAATTAAAAAAAATGGCGATTCAATTGCCTATGGGATGGGATTTTCAACGACTTTCGTTGGAGCCTGGCGGTGAAATTCATGTGCCAGCGAAAAAGAAAATGTTTAGGCAATTTTATTTTTGTAGTCAGGGGTCAGTCAGTATTAAAAGTGAAGACGGCGAAATGATTTTACAAAAGGAAGAGGGGGCTGCGATCGCAGGGCCGCAGCCGCTAAAAATGATCAATCGGAGCGATGAGCGCTCCGAAGTGATTCATCTTTGTTATCGAGAAAAATAATTAGTTTCCAATTTGGGGATCTGGTTGTGGAGAAACACCGATGTATTGGGCCAACAGGTGATTGCATTCTGTCAATGCGCTCTGGTCGTCGGCAGATAAAGTTTTTTGTGCAACACCGGAGACTTTCATCAGGGCATTAAAAACTTGTTGGTCAGTTTTCAAAGAATTGCCTTTGACAGTTACCGAAAAAGTTTCTTTTTGAGTGCCGTTAGCCTGGCGAACTTCGTGTGTCAGAATCAATTTTCCGAGATCCATCGTTTCAGTGTAAACAGACTCGTGGGTTTGATCATTCACGCCGCCACCGCCATTGGTGTATTTGTAACCTGCTGCCAAATAGCCGCGGGAGAGAAGAGCTGCGATATTGCCACTGGCCTCTTGGGCGTTTTGTGAAAGACTGCAAGCAAGATCTGAAGTGGCGGATGCTGACGATGCCATTGCCAAAGTACAGGCGACAGCACAAAGAGTTCCTACAAGACTGATTTTCATGGTTCCTCCGATATCTCTATCATTGTTGTAACGAAACCATGGTTCTAGCCCTTTTTGGGGAATGGGGCCACTGTTAGAATTTTAGACAGTATTATTTTCATCGAACGTTCGGCGGAGGCAGTGAGGGCGGCGGAAATGTCGGGTGTGCGGGTGCGGGCCGCGAAGGCATGGGAAATTGTTCTTCCTGACAGCTGAGGTTTTGTTGGCATTGGCTGCGACTCATTTTTGTGCGGAAGATGCAATAACTGAGAGCTTCTTCGGCGGTTGTTCCGACTTGGCCATTGGCGACGCAAGAACTGACGTTTGAAAAACATTTGAGCGAGTTTTCACAGTCAGTCGCGGCCTTGGTGCGCGAACACTCGGCGATCACGCTCTCTAAAGAATTGCCGGTCGTGGTTCCAGTCATACAAAAAGAAATGGGACCAAAGCATTTTACTTTGGTGGCGCAGTCTTTCTGAGACAATGTCGTGTGGTCCGCACATTTTTGGATCGCACTTTCTTTATTGGTTGAGAACTGTCCGTTGGCGATACAGTTTTCGACTCTGGAGACACCAAAGCTAGAAATTGAAAAAAAGATGAGACAGACGAAGAGGGCGTAGATCTGTTTTCGCATGGGAAACGTTTCCTTTTTACTGTCTAAAATTCTAACAGTCGCTATTGCATCTGCAAAGCAGTATAAAACCCGCCGTATGAAAACATGGTGGGTGGTTTCTTTTTTGGCGATTCATTTCTTGGCAGTGAGACTGGTGTCTGCGGAAAATCTTCCGGCGGGCGCGCAGACACCTTCTCCTGCAGCCGTCTCCACTGTCTCTGCGGTGGCCACGGTCGAAAGCACTGTGGCCGTTTCAAGCCCGGTGGATGAGTGCAAAGAAACTTTGCCGCAGCTCGAAGATCAATATTCTCAAGTCACCATGGACATTCGCAATCTGAATCAAAGTGTGACTGATTCTCATGATGGATACGCGCAAAGTTTTCAGACGATGACTGAGGCTTTGGTGGAACTCAGCCACAAAAAAGAAAATGAGTTGCAGAAAATCGCTGACAGCAGACAAGCTTTGGAAGACGCGGTTCAAAAATTCAATCAAGATAAAAACAAAGACACATCGAAAGCTCTCGAAGATAGCTATTTGAATTTGACGGTCAGAATTTATTCACAAGCCATGGATTCTGAGCAAACGATTGAAACTTTAAAAAGTCAGATGGGACAAGTCGAGGCAGCGCGCGGCCAATATGAAGGCTCGCAAAAATCACAAGCCGATCTCGATGCCAAAAAGCTAGAGCTGGAAGGCAAGATCGCCTCCCTTAAAATTCGCTGTCAAAAAAATTAGAAATCGAAGGCAAAGATTGGTGATAAAAGAGTTTCAATTTTTTGAGATTTTGGCTCTAGTTCCCGTTGCAAGGACTCGTCGAAGTTTGCTCTAACATCCCTGTAGGACAAGTTTGAGAAGCTTCAACAACGACATAGAGAGTAGAGGCTTGGTCTTGGCAGAGTTTAACTTGACCGAAGCTATTGGGAGATAAAGAAATTCCCATCGCCGATTTGGAGTTGGAGGATGAGCAGGCCCCAACCGCATCCATCCCACCCTTAATATCATCTTCTTGATGAGAGCCAAGACTCACTTCATTACTCGTGTTATCCATGAGGACTACGGCTTGAACTTCGCCGTAAGAGTGTCCTTTACAAACGCTAAGATTGAGCTGTCGTCCCGTAGTGTTTTGAACGGTGGCAAAATCTTCGACAGTCTTATTACAAACTTTGTCACATGCGACAGATAAAAAGAGAAATCCTAGAACTACTATGGAAGTTATTGCGTTTTTAGACATACGGCTACCTTTGTAGCTTTCAAGGTAGCAAGTGGTATGCCATGTTTTGTTGTGCGGTTTTAAACCAGAGCCTTGTCGATATCTTTGGTAAGATCACTGGGCGTCGTTTGCGGGGCATAGCGCTCGAGCACTTCGCCATTTTTTGAAATCAAAAATTTAGTGAAATTCCATTTAATGGCTTCGGTGCCAAGCAAGCCTTTGGCCGAGGACTTCATGAATTTATAAATCGGCGCGGTAGAGTCTCCATTGACATCAACTTTGGCAAGAACCGGAAATGAAACTCCATAGTTCAGTTTGCAAAACTGCTGGATATCTTCATTACTTCCAGGCTCCTGCGAGCCGAATTGGTTGCACGGAAAACCGATGATAACCAGACCTTTGTCCTTGTGACTCTCATAAAGTTTTTCAAGACCTTCGTACTGGGGAGTGAAGCCACATTTCGAAGCCACATTCACAACCAGCACCGCTTTGCCTTTGAGTTGTGACAATGGATAGTCTTTGCCTTGCGCATCTTTAACAACAAAATCAAAAAAGTTTTCAGCAGCCATAAGCTCCTCCGCGAATCATATTGGGGTCATCTTGCCTTTCTTTTTAAGGCCTCGCAAGCCGTCGAACAGCAGTGATGCAAGAAGGCAGTGTCTCAAAATGAGAATCTTTATGGAAATGATGGAATCTAAGGAGAATGTCTCAAATTCTCACGTTCTTCAGCCGATAGAGAAAGTGATGAAAACTACATTTTTATTTTTGCTTTTCAGTTGTGTTGGTTTCGGAAGTTCGATGAGCTGGGCTCAACAGTCACATCTTCCTAATGGAACTACTGTCAATGTTTATGCAAATGGACAAACAGGCCCAGCAAATGCTCAGGGTCAGCAAGCAGGGCAAAATCAAAACTCAAATCAAGCATACATTCAGCGAGGGTGTGAGGCGATATGCCAAAATCAAGAAGGGTGTGCAGCTGGAAATCCAAAGAGTCAGTGTGACTGTACAATTACAAATGCCAGCGATACGCAACAATCGATATGCGTAAGTAATGCAAAATTGTTAACATGCCAGGGAAATATTTTGGCAAGTGGATCGTGTCCGTCAAAAAGTAATAATAGCGATGTGGATTCAAACGGCCTGACCACGGAGTTAGGTAGAACATGCCAAGGCGACACTAATACTGCGCAGACAACTTGCGATCCGAATAAAAGCCAGGATGTTGGAGCTGTGATGCAAATGGCGACGGGTGCTCAGCAAGCTTTGTCGATGGCGACGGGTTCGAGTATTCAGGCGGCGTGTGGAACTTTGGGAAAAGTTTCGGCGGCAGCATCGGCGGCGACGGCGACTTACAAAGGATATTGTTCTTATTCTTATTCGCAATGCCAGAAGAGTTGTCAGGCGGCCTTAGATGCAGATACAGCAGCGGTTGATAGCGCCAGCAAAGCGGAAATTCCTCAAATCAAAAAATTGCAGAAACAGTGCAATGGTATGCAACAAAATATTGCGGAGGCTTCAAACGCAATTTTGGGGCTGATTGGTGAGAAAATTAATATGCAGCAGTGTGCGAGTTTGACGACGGATTGTACTTTGAATCCGACGTCGGCGGCGTGTTTGGCGACGGCGGATTGTACGAATGCGACGACAGCGGCGACAAATGTTGTTTGTATTTGTCAGGCGAATCCGATGGATTCGCGCTGTGGTGGTGGATCGAATGTGGCTGGTGGCGGTGGACTTGGTGGAGCTCCGGCTTTGTCATCAGCCAGCTCAACGACGGATGGAACTTTGGGAAAATTTGGGCTTGATTCCAACGGTCAGTTTGGAGCGGCGAATGCTCCGATCGCAAATGCTCAACAGCAACAACCGCAAAATATGGCGCAAGGGATGCAAGGTGGGCACAATCTCGGTTCAACAGGCAGTGTGAATAATGCGTATACTCCTCCGGGTGCGGCGGGTGCTGCGGGATCGAAAGCAAGTATCTTGAGTGGTTACTATGGCGGTACGGGCGGCGGTGGATTTGGCTCGAGTGGTGGCAGTGGAAGTGGTAACGGCAACGGCGGTTATCGTCCTGGCGGCGCGGGCTCTGGAAAAAGTGGGCTTGATCTGAAACAATTTTTACCTGGCGGCGCGAATGATCCCGCGCGTGGTATTGCTGGAATTTCGGGTCCTGATGGAATCACTGGACCGAACTCAGATATCTGGCAAAAAGTGAACACTCGTTATTTTTCGGTGTCGCACACTCTTCTTCCTTAAGAAGAAGATTTTATCTTTTTTAACAATTCATGAAGCTTCTGTATTTTGCTGACATTGCTGATGCCAGCGGGTGAGAATTATTTTTCATCTTTCAAGGGAGCTTTTATGAGTTGGCAGGAAATAAAAAAAATTGAAAAAGAAATTTCGGAACAAGTTGTCAAGCTTGAAAGCTTGCGGAAGCAAGCTTCGGCAGTGCCGGTGAAAAATTATACTTTTCAAACTCCTGGCGGGAAAATTTCTTTGCTCGATATGTTTGGAAAAAAAGACAAGCTGATCGTCATTCATAATATGGGACAAGGATGTCGGTTTTGCACATCTTGGGCGGATGCGATCAATGGATCTTTGGCGCATGTTGAAAGTGCATTTTCCGTTTATCTGGTTTCAAAAGATCCGGTGGATGTGCAAAGAAATTTTGCGCTATCACGGCAGTGGGGATTTCAAATGGCGTCTCATGGTGGCGGTGAATACATTCAAGAGCAATCTGTCGAAGCGGGTGAAGACAATATGCCAGGAATTGTTTGCTATGAAAGAAAAGGCGATCAAATTTTTCGCAAGAACTCTTCTGCCTTTGGGCCTGGAGATTTGTTCAATCCGCTTTTTCATATTGTTTCGTTGGGTGGAATTGGTCTTGAGGAATTCACTCCACAGTATTCTTACTGGCGACGTCCTGAAAAAATGGACGACGGTGGCCAAAACCTTATCTAGGTCTATTTAAATCAGAGAGTGAAGTTGGTGCAGGGCTTTTTCGCGCTGAGCAGAAGGCAGTAGCACCACGGCACTCATCGCGGTCATCCACACATCTGAAATTTCAATCGCAGACTCTTTAAGAGTGTGTAGAATTTTTTCTAGAATTTGGGGCGAGGTCACGCCCGTGCAAGTCGCAGCAATGCTGGAAAAAGTCTGAGCGTCCATTTTTATTGTTGCGTGATTTTTCAATTCTTCTTTGATCGCAGTTACAATTTCATTCGGGCCCGTCAAATAAATTTGTAGTTGGCCGTCAGCAAATTTCAACGACAAAATTTGTGGCGAGGGAATTTCTTTTTCATTAAAGAATTTTTGTAGAGTTTGAAATCCCTCTGCTGAGCTTTTGCACTCTAGCTGGAGTTTCAAAACCTTTTCAAAAGAATTCAGTGCCAAAATTTGTTGAGATTCAAACATATTTTTTCCTTCCGAAGCTGCTTCAGAAATCCAAGTGCCTTCGCTGGTTTTATGATGAGCGGGGCCGATATAGAGCGGGACTTTTTTTTGTTTAGCCAGCTCAACACTGCGATAGTGAAGCACTTTTGCGCCCCAAAAAGTCATCTCGAGCATTTGATCGTAAGTCAGTCTCTGCAAAATTTTTGCAGACGGAATCAGCTGCGGATCAGCAGAGAAAACCGCCGGCACATCTTTGAGAATCTCGCAGCGATCAGCACCAAGATACGCGGCGATTGCCACTGCGGTCGTATCAGTGCCACCACGACCGAGAGTCGTGATCTCTTTCGTGCGCGGAGAAACACCCTGATAACCAGCCAGTACCACCACTTTTTTATTTTGAATCGCTTCATCCACGCGGTGAGCTTTCACGTCCATGATGAAAGCGTTGACGTGAGACTCGTCAGTAAAAATTCCAGCTTGGCTGCCGGTGAAGCTGATCGCGGGAACTCCTTGATCATGCAGCGCCATCGAAAGCAGCGCCATGGTCACGCGCTCGCCCGTGGTGAGCAGCATATCCATTTCGCGGCGATTGGGGTGAGCGCTGACTTGACTTGCAAGCTCCATCAACTGATTGGTGGTTTTTCCCATAGCGCTGACGACAGCAACAACTTGAGTGCCTTGTGTGTGCAGCTCTGACAATCGCGCGGCGACCTGCTTGATCTTGGCCGGATCAGCAACAGTGGCGCCGCCATATTTTTGCACAATGAGTTTTGGTTTTTCTCTTACTTTTTCTTTGGACGCTGAAGTTGTCATCAGACTGATTGAATCACTCGCGGGCGGATTTGTCTTTGAAAAACTCGGCCACCGCAGTTACGGAGCCGCGCGGAACACGAATTGGAAAATGATCGATGCTGGACGGAACATAACCGCGAATCAATTCGGCATTCATATCTTTCAAAGATTTTTCAGTGACGCCCAACTGATCGGCAAGCTCTTTCAGATCCGTGCCACCCGGAGCCATCACCACGTCGTATTCGTAAGCGTCAAACTTGGCGAGATCTGAAAATCCATAAAGGTTGGGAGTTTTCGCAATCATCATCGCTGCCAAAATTTTTGGAACATAGTCGATGGTTTCTTTTGGTAGAGCGCCGACTCGCGACAGAGTCCAAAAATCTTTGCTACCATATCTTAAGATTTGTTTGCGAAGACCACTCTCACCCATGTTGTAACTGGCAGCGACCAAATACCAAGAGCCAAACTCTTGATGCAAATCTTTGAGGTAGCGAATCGCTGCGAGAGTGCTTTTGCGCAGATCTCGTCTCTCATCAAGCCAAGGTTTCACATGCAGACCATAGCGTTCGCCCGTCGGCTGAATAAATTGCCAAGGGCCGACAGCATCCGCATGTGAAATGGCGTTGGGCTCAAAACCACTTTCGATCATCACCATGAATGCGAGGTCTTGAGGAAGGCCCGCGCTTTTTAACTCTTTTTGAATGAAGGGCATATAACGAGAAGATCTTTCCAGCCAATCGCGAAACCAAGTTTTACCTTTGTCTTGAAAGTAGCTGATCCAGTAACTCACACGTCTGTTGTAGGTCACCGGCAAATCAAAAATCACCGAGCCCGTTTGAAAGCTGGGAGTTTTCTTAAGCCGCGCTTCCAATCTTTCTTTCAAAGTTAAATGCTCTGTTGCCGCAGCGGCCGCACTCGCGGTGCTTGACTCCGGAACAGCTGCCAAAGAGACGCTTGTCAGACAGAGGCAAAGACTGACGCAAAAAAGAAATGAAAGAATTGTTCTCACTGTTTTCAGTATGACTTTTTCAGGGCTAGGTTCCAACTCTTTCCAAGAGATTCGTTACTCGGAGGTGTGGGAATTTTGACGTTCTCAGGTTTTCTTTGACGGAGTTCTGACCTGTCCAAAGGTCGAGTTTCAGGCTGATGAAGTCTCTTATCGGAATGATTGCACTTTGATTGAGTCCAGAACGAAACATTCTAGACCAAAGTTGCGGTCGAGTCCGGTCGGCACAGGCGTTGCTTTTGCTAAGGATTGGAGGAGGAGTTTTATGAGTACAAAAGGAGTCTACACCGCGCTCAGTGGCGCGATGGCACAGTCCGAACGTCTCGATACGATCGCCAATAATATTGCGAACGTAAACACTCCGTCTTTCAAACGTGATGAGCAAGTTTTCAAAGAATATCTGACGGCCAATGAAAAACCGCCAGAAGTGATTCAAGCTCCACGCGATGTCGCCGCCATTGAAAGTTTTTATAATATGCAAGGTGGCGACAAAAGTTATGTCGACTCGGCAGGAACTTACACCAGTTTTACTCAAGGAAGTTTGAAAGCCACTGGCGGTCCGCTGGATGTGGCGATTGATGGTCATGGATTTTTTGAAATTGCGACTCCGAACGGTGTTCGCTTTTCTCGTCTGGGAGCTTTTAAAATTGATGGCAACGGCCAAATGGTCACCAAAGATGGATATCCTGTTTTGAAAGCAGCTCCGGCGGGGACAGATCCCGCGGCCCGAGTTTTTCGTATTGCCGGTGATCAACCTTTGCACATCAGTGACGGTGGCGAAGTGTTTGAAGGTGAAACCAATATCGGCCGTCTGTCGATGGTGGATTTCCCCAATAAAGATACCATCCAAAAAGTCGGCGGCTCGCTTTATGAATTTAAACCCAATGCCAAGCCGGAAGTGACAGAGATCACTCAGCCGAATGTGAAGCAGGGATTTCTCGAGATGAGCAATGTGAATATCGTAAAAGAAATGACAGACATGATCACGACGACGCGAGTTTTTGAAAGCACTCAGAAGGCGATTAATGCCTATGACTCGATGGCGGATAAAGCGATTAACCAAGTTGGAAGTGTGAAGTAACGCGCAAGCGTTCCTTTTTTGGAGGGATTAACGAATGTTGAAAGCACTGAACACAGCAGCCACGGGCCTTGAAGCTCAGCAAAATAATATGGAAGTGATTACGAATAATCTCGCCAACGTTTCGACGGCCGGATTTAAAAAATCACGCGCTGAGTTCGAAGATCTCATGTATCAAACTCAAAAAGAGCCAGGCCAGGCTTCGGGCATGAATTCTGTTTCTCCCACGGGAGTGCAAACAGGTCTTGGTGTGAAAACAGCGGCGATTCAAAAAGATTTCACCAATGGTTCTTCGATCATCACCAAAAATCCTCTCGACATTCAGATTGAGGGCAATGGATTTTTTCAAATTCAAACCGGTGACGGACAAGTGGCTTACACTCGCGATGGATCTTTTAAGCGCGACGGTACGGGTCGGGTCGTGGATAAAAATGGCAATCTCTTGATCCCAGAAATGACGATCCCAGCCGATGCTGCCGGAATTGAAATTTCAGAAACGGGCGAAGTTAAAATTATTCAAAACGGAAACACAGTTCCAACAACAGTGGGACAAATTGATATTGTGAACTTCGTGAATCCTGCGGGACTTCGCTCGATGGGAAAAAATCTTTATGGACAAACCGGAGCCAGCGGTCAGGCGATCACCACTCGTCCAGGTCTGCAAGGCACTGGTTATCTGTCACAAGGACAGTTGGAAGGTAGCAACGTGAACATCGTTGATGAGATGGTCAATATGATCACCGCGCAACGTTTTTACGAGACGAATTCGAAAGCCATTCAAGCCGCCGATCAAATGCTGCAATCAACGAATAACCTGAGGTAGGCAGAGTGATTAAGCTTTTTGTTTTTACATTCTTTCTCTGCACTTCTTTGTTAGCAAAAGCTGACAAGCTGGATGTGCGTATCTCTGAGCTGAGTACTGTGCGCGTGGGTGAGCCCATCCGTTTGGGTGTGATCTCGACAGGTCTTGAAAAGAATTCGGCGCTCTATAAAAAAATCTACGACACCGTGGTTTATGAGCCGATCAGCTCGGAACAAACGCAAATTTTCACCAGCGAAAGTTTAGCAGTGATCTTGCGCAATAAATTGTCGATGCAGGATCTGCAACAAGTAAGCTTCAGCATTCCTGAGAATTTCTCTCTGCGCGCACGCCGCAATTATATTTATCCGCAAGATATTAAGCGCTCGATCATTTTACAGGCGCAAGCCAATTGCAAACCTTGTGACGTGGTGATCGATGATCTGAAAATTCCAGATGTGGCGACTCGCAATGAAATTATGACGGTGGATTTAGATACGTCGACTCTGAAAGGGGCCGGCGGTTTCTTATTGCCGCTGAATATGGAAACCTCACAGGGGAAAAATAGCGTTTGGATCACTGGCCGACTGACCGTCTTTAAAATGGCGCCCGTGGCAAAACGTCTCATTCAAATGAACGAAAGACTGACAGCTTCTGATTTTGAGTTGAAACGTGTGAATATCAATTTCACCAGAGATGGAATTCCAACCGCTGACGAGCTGATGGGAAAAATCGCTTCACATCCGATCGGCTATGGCCAAACGATTTTCTATGCTGATCTCAAAAATGAGCTGGCGGCAAAACGCGGTGAGATCGTGAAACTTTTATTGGGCGATAAAGAATTTGAAGTGACCTCGCAAGGAACCGCTGAAGAGCAAGGGGCCTTGGGAGATGTGATCAAAGTTAAAGTCAGCGATAGTCAAAAATTGATGAGCGGAGTGCTTGTCGATAAAGCCGTTGTGAGGATTCAGTGATGACGAGAGGAACTTTATTCCAAGGATTATTTTTGCTGTTCATCTGTTTGAGTCTGCTCAATTCAGGTTGTTCGACGTTTCAGGAACTTTGGCGCGGCGATGACAAACCGAAAGCAGCGCCGCAGGCAAAAACCGATGGCGATGGTAAACCGCTGGTGAAATTTTCTGACAGTCCCAATGTGTTGTCGACAGAAGATCGTCAATATCACCGCATGACGAAATCGCGAATGGAAGAAGAATCGCAACTGCAATCCAACGCGGGCAGTATGTGGGTGGGCGAAGGCCAAGGGGCCTATCTGTTTGCGCAAAATAAAACTCGTCGTGAAGGTGATATCCTGAATGTGAAAATGGATGGTGCCGCTCAAAAACAAGTTCAAACCAAAGTGACCGTGATCAAACAATTGCTCAAGCAATTGGAAGAGGAAGAACAAAAAGCGAAAGACATGCAGATGCAAGGCCCCGCAGTTCCGGCCTTGGCTGATGGAGCTACGGGAGATGCGGCGAAATCACAAGCTTCAAGGGCGCCAGCTTCTGAAACTCCAAAAAAAGAAGACGGCAAGGATGAGCCTTTGGACATTCAATCAGTGCCCACTCGCATTGTCGAACGCATGGCTGATGGCAATTACCGAGTCAAAGGCGCACAACCTTTTATGATCGGTAAACGTGAATACAAAGTGATCGTGACTGGAATTATTCGTCCTGAAGATTTCAATGACGAAGGTGTCAGTTCAGAAAAATTATTGGATCCTCAGTACGACGTGGTCAGCCTCCGAAGGAGTCAACAATGAGTTTGCTGCGAAAAATTTCAATCTCGATTTTAATTTTGATCGGCTTTGCGATATCCGTGTTGACCTCGGTCGGAGCGGAAGCGGCGAGACTGAAAGATATCTCCAGCATTCGCGGCGTGCGTGAAAATCAATTGATCGGTTACGGAATCGTTGTCGGGCTAAAAGGCACGGGCGACGGTAAAGCTGAATTTACCAGTAAATCTGTGGCGCGCATGCTGGATAAATTGGGAGTCAAACTAGACTCAGGACAAGTCGACAGTAAAAATGTCGCGGCCGTCATCATCACTGCCAAACTGGGAGCCTTTGCCAAAGCGGGAAATCCGCTCGACATCACAGTCAGTGCTCTTGGCGACGCACAATCTTTGGAAGGTGGAGTGTTGTTGCAAACTCCCATGCGCGCAGCAAACGAAGAAGTTTACGCTGTTGCTCAAGGTTCGATTTTGCTGGGTGCGGATGGCAAAAATGCTTTCACGACGGTGGGAAGAATTCCTAACGGTGCGATTGTTGAAAAAGATGTTGGTGCTGACTTCTCCTCGAGAAAAATGTATCGCTTGACGTTGCACAATCCTGATTTTGTGACGGCAGCCAGATCCATTCTCACCATCAACAAAGAACTCGGTGGTCAGTATGCCTCTGCGAAAGATGCGGGAACCATCGACATCGTGACTCCATTTGCTTATGAAAATCGCGGTGTGGAACTTTTAGCAACGATTGAATCGATTGAAATTAATCCAGATAACAAAGCGACCGTGATCATCAATGAACGCACTGGAACTGTCGTCATTGGTGATAAAGTGAAAATTTCCAAAGTCGCTTTGGCGCATGGAAATCTGTCAGTGAAAGTGACTGGAAAAGACGGCAAAGTTTCGAAAGATGGCGCCGACGAAAAAGTGATGCTGCTCGATACGGGAGTCAGTGTTGGAGACCTGGTGCAGGCTCTCAACAAACTGGGAGTCAGTCCTAAGGACCTGATTTCAATACTTCAGTCGATCAAGGCAGCTGGAGCTTTGAATGGGGAACTCGAAGTTTTATGAGAAAAAATTTTGGGTTTCGCACATTTCAAAATAAAATAAAGTTATCCGCTCAAGCGCCATGGATGGTGTTTGAGCGCGGGGAGGGTGAGTTAGAGATCGAGAACCAAGGATGGTCACGGATCTCAAGTTTCGCGCAGGAAACAGTAGCAATAGGTCAGCAAGCGCCAAGGATTGGCGATCAAAGGCTTAAGCTGGGATCAACTCATAGAGTTTTTAGTGCAGGACGCACTGGATCCTCTAACTCGACTCCCCATTTTTTTTCTCGTCTGTCATTTCATGTGACAGCACCTCGGGCCACGAGGTTTTTCGGTGGCTGTTGATAATGCGGGGGGCGGCAGCGGCGGCCCCATCAGTCTCAATCGCTTCCATCGTTTGCGTGAACCACTCACGCCGGCGGAGCAAGATCAGAAATTAAAAAACGTTTCGAAACTTTACGAGAAACAATTCTTGGGCGAAATGCTGAAAGCCATGCGCTCGACAGTTTCAGAATCTGAATTTGTGAAATCCAGTCAGGCCGAAAAGATTTTCAAAGAACAATTGGATCAGCAGTACGTCGACAAGTGGGGCGACAACGGCGGCATCGGTCTGTCGAATATTATTTACGATCAATTAATTCAAAAGTTAGGACCGTCACTGGGAATCACTCAGCCACCAGAGCGTCCGCACGGGCCGATCAAGCTTGATGAAAAAAGCCAATTGCAAAACGTGTTTGCAGCAAAAGTGCAAAGCGGACCGACAGCACAAAAAACCACGATCCAATACGATATGGATTTAAAATCAGCGGCACTTAAGGATTCAGAAAGATCGCCAGAAATCACCATGCCATGGAAGGGCAATGTGCTGGGTATAAAAAAACTCGACTTCGATGAGTATTTTTTAGATATGCAGCATGACAACGGCATGAAGAGTCAAATCACGTTTCGTGGTCGCTTGTCAGATGAGCTGGCGAAAAGTTTGCAAAACCCAGCTGGCGCGACTGGACTTTCATTGCAAGACGGAGAAAAGCTTGGTGTCTTAAGTCCAGAGTCCACGCGGATGTTTTGGACGGTCCGGGAATAATTTGGTCCGTATGTCTCATTATGGTACACTAGAATGAAAGCAGGAGGCTCTTATGAAAATTACTCATAACAAAGTTGGTCAGAATCTGAACGTGAATGATTCTGTGAAATCCGATCGCGCTGAAAAAGTCAAAGGTGACGTGGCGTCGATCACGGATGGTGCGATCAAAAAATCTGACACTGATTTTGGAGCCACAAAAGTTGATTTATCTCCGCGCGCACAAGATATGAAAAAAGCCAAAGAAGCGGCTTTGCAAGCGCCAGACATCAACGAAGAAAAAGTTGCGCGTTTGCAAAAACTGATCGACGAAGGCAAATACAAAGTCGACGCCAAAGACATCGCCGGCAAAATGGTCGACGAGCAATTGGCTTGGGAGTAACACATGGATGCGACTCAAGAGAGATCATATCTTAAGCTGGTAAATAATCTCGAAGAGATGGTGAAGCTCTATCGCACTTTGCTGGATGTTGTCCGCAAAGAAAAAGAGTTTCTGATCAAAGCCGATATTGAAAAACTGAACGAGAACAATCAAGCCAAAGAGAACCTGCTTTACAAAGTTCGCGGGCTTGATACGACTCGTGAAAGATACGCCAAAGAATTTGCGCAACTGGTGGGTGCTGATGTGACAGCTCCGCGCTTGAGTGAGATTGCTAAAAAATGCTCTCTGAGCGGCAATGTCGAGCAAGGCGAAAAACTGCGCAACATTCATTCGACTTTGGAAATTATTATTAAACGTGTGTCAGAGCTGAATAAAGAGAATGAAGACTATGCTCAATCAGCTTTGAAAGTTCTCAACGGAGCGATGGACAACATCAAAGACACTTTGGGCGGCAAGAAAAATTATGCTCGCCAAGGCAAGATGTCGACAGCGACTCCAGAAAATGCTGGAAATTTCGTTCGCAAGGAAGCGTAGCCCGTAGGGCTGAGTCGCACGCAAGTGCGCCAACGATGAAGTCGCCCCGAAGGGGCGCAAAAGGGTAGAGGCTAGGATGGCTAAAATCGGCTCGATGATGGACATCGGCAAGCGGTCAATGATGAATTCGCAGACCGCTCTGCAAACCGTGTCCCACAACATCGCCAACAGAACCACGGAAGGATACTCGCGTCAGCGAGTGGACACCGTGACTGCCGTGCCAATCACCGAGGGGAATCTCCAGCTCGGGATGGGAAACCGTGCGGCTTCTGTCAGCCGCACCAACAATCCGTATCTTGAAAAACAATTGCAAAAAGAAACCGGTCAGATGGGCATGTTCGAAGGTCGTTCCGATGCCATGGGACGAGTCGAGCAAGTTTTCAATGAGCAGATCAACAAAGGTCTGAATCAATACATGACGGATTTCTTCAACGGCTTTCGCGAACTTTCCAATAATCCGGAGAGCGTCACTTCGCGCACCATGGTCAAAGAGGCCGGCGAAGCTTTGGCCAAAGATTTTCACCGCGTGGATCATCAGTTGACCGAGATCCAAAAAGATCTCGATGAGCGTGTGAAAAACGAAGTTCAAGAAATCAACAAAATGACCAAAGAGGTCGGAACTCTGAATCAGCAGATTGCTCAGACCGAGTTGCAAGGCATTCCAGCCAATGATCAGCGCGATCGTCGCGATGTCTTGCTGAAGCACATCAATGAAAAAATCGATATCAACTATGCCGAAGGATCGAACGGCATGGTGACAATTCAAACGGCCGGAAACGCCATTCTGGTTTCGGGTCTTGATTCTTACGAGATGCAAACTCACGAGAATCCAACCACTCAGCACGTGGAAGTTTATTTTAAGCCAGGTGATCACACGCCGGCATTTGCGATCACGGATCGCATTCGTGGCGGCACGATCGGTGGTTTGCTGGATGTGCGTGACAAAGTGGTTCCTGACTTTAAAGACAAGATGGATCACGTGGCGACAACTTTGGCGAGAGAAGTGAACAGCGCTCACCTGCAAGGATTTGATCGTCGTGGCCGTCAAGGTTTGACATTTTTCGAATTGGGTCCGCAAACAGAGGGCGCCTCTCGCGAGATCAAAGTGAATGATGCCATTGTCAACGACGTGAATCGTATTGCGGCGGCTTCAAAACCAAATGCTGTCGGTGATAATACCGTCGCCAATGTGGTGTCACAACTTCAGTATAAAGAAGTCATGGATGGAAATTCGTCAACCATGGATGACTATTACAATTCGCAAGTGGGCCGCGTGGGTGTGATCGCTCAACGAGCGGACAAGGCGAAAGAAGCTCAAGGAAATATTTTGAAACAGCTGGATACTTTGCGTGAGAGTGTCAGTGGTGTGAGCTTGGATGAAGAGACAACGAAAATGATCGAATGGCAAAAATCATTTGATGCTTCGGCGCGAGTGATTCGCACGGCCGATGAGATGTTTGATACTGTGTTGAACTTGAAGAGGTTATAAGTAAATGCGTATCGCTGATAAAATGGGCTATAACCAGGTCACAGGTAATTTGCAGAAGAACCGATCAGATATGTCGGATCTGCAAAATCAAGCTGCGACCCAAAAGCGGATTACCAAACCGTCGGATGATCCGTCGGCAGCGGCGCGCGTTTTGAATGCTCGGACCGATGAGCGTGGTAGTAAGCAATTTGTTAAAAATATTGATGTGGCGAGATCATTTCTTGAGTTCACGGATCAATCGCTTTCTGAATTGACGGAGTCTCTGACTCGGGCGAAAGAGCTTGCGATTGCGCAAGCCAATGATGCGGGCGCCAGTCCTGATACTCGTCGTGCGGTCGCTGCCGAAGTCGAGCAACTTTATAATCAAGCTGTGCAAATCGGAAATCGCAAACTGGGCGATCGATATATTTTTGGCGGTTATCGCACCACCAAGCCACCGTTTGATATTTCCGGCGAGTACAATGGTGACGACGGCAGCATGAGTGTTCAGATCAACAAAGATGCTTTTGTTGCGATGAATGTGTCGGGCGATAAAATTTTTCTTGGCAAAGGCTTGGGCTCGGATGGATTGATTAGCTCTGGCGGGCAAGTTCCACGCGACACGCAAGAGCTTCAGCAATACCAACAAAAAAATCTTCAACAGCAGCAGCAAATCGATCAAATGAAAAATCAGCCGGTTGAATTGCGAGCTCCCGCCTCTGTCGAAGGTCGTGAGCAAAAGCCAGCGACATCAGTCGAAGATCCGGAGCAAAAAGGTCTCAATGTTCTGAAGTCTCTGAAGGACTTCCAAATTGCTTTGACCACCAATGACAAGGAAGAAATCCAGTCGGCGATCGACAATATGGACCAAGCCATTACTCAAGTCGTGAACACCCGTGCCCAAGTCGGGGCGAGGGTTTCTTCTTTGAATGCGGCTACGGACTCACTGCAAAAATCCATCGTGGATAGTAAAACTCACGCTTCACAACTTGAAGATGCCGACCTTTTCGGGGTCGTTTCTGACATCAACAAGACGGATAGCACGCTCAAGGCGACACTCGAAACGTCGAGTAAAGTGACCAGCATGAGCCTTCTTGACTTTCTGAAATAGAAAGAATACCTACAGTTCCACTTCAATTTGTCCGATATCACGGATAAGTGAGAGATAATTCGTTTGAATGATAGCGGATTATAAAAACAGGAAGTTTTTTGAAGGAGTCCCCTCATGCTTGTATTAACAAGGAAGTTGGGTGAGAGCATCGCAATCGATGATCACATCAAGATTCGCGTTGTCCAAATTAAAGGAAAGCAAGTTCGCCTCGGAATTGAAGCTCCAAAGGAGACTAAAATTCACCGAGAAGAAGTCTATTTGGCGATCCAAGACACCAATAAAGAATCTGCCACAGTTTCATCAGATCAAACCCGCTCTGTTTCAAAATTACTAAAGCCCTAACGCCCCGCTTCTGGAAAAGGTAAACGTTACCGTTTTTGACCTTTTTTTTGTCTTGCTGTGTCTCACTCCTAGGTGCATTCTCTGTATTGTATGGGGGGTCTAGTGAGTCAGTCTCTACTGATCAAAACAACTCGATTTGGACAAGTTCAATGTCAGCTTGAGGACGCGATTACGTTTCCTGAAGGAATTCTTGGTTTTGCGGATCTCCGTCAATTTGTCCTGTTGGACGACCCCAATGACGAAATTTTTGCGTGGCTGCAAAGCTGCGAAAATCCAGCGGTGGCTTTCCCGGTGCTCGAGCCCGAGCTGTTCACTCAAAATTACAAATTGGCTTTGGCAAAAGCGGATCTTGAAGTTTTGAAAATGGCATCGGCTGAAAAAGCGCGTTCGTTTTGCATTATCACGATCCCTGATGATCCCACGCAAATGTCAGCCAATATGAAAGCTCCGATTGTGTTCAATGTCGAAACAAAGTTGGGCCGTCAGTGCGTGCTTCAAGATAACAGCTTGGCCATTCGCGAGCCGATTTTTGCGAAGCTGCAACAACGAGTGGTGCAATTTCCACAGCAATCCATCAAAGCTCAATCCGTTGGCCTTGATGTGGCGATTCGTTTGCCTGAGCACACTCAAGATAAAATGATGTAATGATGAAATTTTTGATTCTTTCGCTTTTCCTGATCTGCGCCCTGGGATTTGAGACAAGTTGGGGTTGGTCTGTCTCTGTCAAAGGCGATCGCCTGAATTACAGCATCGATTTCACCAAAAAAACTTTCGACTACAAAGACGCCTACATCCAAAAAAATTGGCCAGTGAAATCTTGCAACAAAAAAGTTTTCGACAAGGTCATTAAGGATTTTCACAAATCTTTCAAAATGCGTCTCGAGCTGAAAGGTAAATTCCCCAATCAGCTGACTTACAAAGAAGATAAAAAATCATATCAGATTGCGCAGAACAGTCCCTTTGGAATTTTCCTGACTCAATTTCCAAATCGAATCATCTATCTGATGACCGAAGAGGAGCAAGCATGCAAAACCCACAGAAAATAATTTACATCGTCTGAATGATGCAAGGTTTGGCTTCGATCAGCTTCAAGCCGGTGCCTTTGTCTCCGCGCATTTCATTGGGCACAGCCAGATTCACATCAGAAATTTTTTGAGCACTACCGCGATAATGCATCATCGGAGATTTCATTTCGATCTTGGCAGTAATAAAACTTTCTTGCGCCGGAAGCAGCACTGGATTTTTGGTGTCATTGGTTGCATCACTGCTCAGAATAATTTGAGCTTCACTGCGACTGCCAGGTGCCAACAAAATAAAATAATTGGTGCCGACTTTTTTCAAATAGCCAGTCACTTGAAAAGTGCCACATTGATGTGGCTGATGCGCTTGATCTGTCACCGGAACTTTGTTTGACGAATCTTTTTTCTCAGCAGCAAATGTTGTTATCGATAGCGAAAGCAAGATGATCAGACTACAAAATAAAGTTTGCACAGGGGTTCTCCTTTTGGCCTTGGTAAGATCGATAAAGCTCTTGATAAAGTTTCGATTCATATTTTTGAGTTTTTAAAGCAGCGTCGGTAAGTGGCGAGCCACCTTTTCGTCTGTTAAAAAATCCATAATGCTCCTGAAGTTTTATCAAGGCATCATAGCTTTGAATATCCTTTTCAAGCTGTCTAAATTCGGCGCTGCTTTGTTCAAGTTCTTTTTTTTTGGTGATGACCTCTTTGTTTGGATTTTTATCATCAACGTTCGCGAGGGTGAGCAAAGTATATATGCTACCGTCAACCAGAGTTATTTTACTTGCATAGATTTTAATTTTTTTAGCCAGAAGAGCAGCTTGATTATAGAGCGTTTGATATTCGATGGATGCGTCAATATATTGCTTTGCAATTTTTGAGGTTTTGATTGAATTGATCAGAATTTCTTCGGACTGACTGAGGGATTTTTTGAGCTGGTCATCAGGGCTGCAATTGCAGCCGACGTCTTTCCGTAGCATGTTATCATTTTCGTCCACGGACAACTCCAACTGTGATTCAGGAGCCAATGAGCGAATGATTTTTTCTGCTTGGAAGCCGGCAGGGGAGGAAATTCGCGGCAGACTCCAATTGTTTTTGTTTTTGCGCATCTCAAGATAGACTTCTTCGAGGGATTTTCCTGATTTCATATTTTTAATAAAGTTATCCGTCGTATCAATAGAGCCGACATCATCGTTGGAGGCTGTTGAGATCACGCAAGTTTTATTATTGGCCATCTTCAGTGATTGCCCCGAGTAGCAAGAAAAATCCATCAACGCGACTTGTACGCCTTGAGTTTGCAATCGATCGATGATGGCCTTCAAGTCTCCAGTATCGCAAATTCCATTACCCTGGCAGGCGATGTAATGACCATTTTCGGAAGAAATTTGAGCGCCGTGAGTATCGATGATAAGCAAAACTTTATCGCCAGGGTTGAATTTTTTGGTGGCAATATTCTCGAGCTGTATTTGAAACGCACCACCAGTGAATGATTTCAGATTGGGATCTTGGATAGCTTTGGATACTTTTAGCTGTGCATCGGGTTGATCGCCGTCAAAAAGGGTCGTGGTCTGCCACTGATTTTTTTTAGCAAATTGATTGAGACCGATGAATTCATCAGCAAAAATATTTTCTTCTAGAGGGGCGTCACCCGCGCCACCAAAGCTGTAAAGATAATTTGTCCCGGCAAAGGCCGATGCGCCAATAAAAAATATGAACACAAAGAGATTGAATTTAGAAAATAAAATTCGCACAGGGGTTGTCCTTTTTATTGAGGTATTGTGAGTCTCGGTAAATTTTGTCGTAAAGAATTTTTTCTGCCAGCAAGGTTTGGGCGGCGGCTTTGGCCAGAGGCGAGCTGCCAGTTGCTGAGATGGCTCCTAAGCGGACGACGTCAGCATTTGTTTGCTTGTTGAAATCAGTTTGTAGTTTTAATAATTTTTGAAAATCAGGATTGTTTTTGAGCTGCTGTTTAAAATCATAGGCCGTTGGATTTATTTCTTTCAGTCCATTGTCGTTCATGGCGGCCAGCTCTGGCCAAGTGTAGTCAGTACCCATTTTTGTTTTTAGATGGTGGACGCTGTAGCTATTGATTTGTGTGGCAAGTTTTTGTGCTTGGTCGTAAATTTTTTGGTACTTGGCCGTCGCATTTTGGTAAGAATGCACATACAACTTGCTTTCGATATCGTTGAATTGGCGTAATGTTTTTTTCATTTGGTTTCGACTCTCGGCTTTTTCGCAGGGAGTTTCTTTGTGAGCCGAAGCTAAGTCCTCAGCAGACACACGCTGAAGAGACTCGCTGCCAAGCTCTTGAATGGTTGAAGTGGCAAGCTGGCCAGCCGTTGTTGAAATTTCAGCTCGGCCCACGGAATCTCCGGCGAGGCGGGCGGAGAGAAAAACATTCTCGAGCGAAGTTCCTGATTTCATATTCGCAATAAAATTTTTGGAAAAAAAGAAGCGACTGACATCATTGGCGCTGGTGGCGCTGACAACGCAGGTTTTAGAACTGGCAAGATTCATCGATTGGCCAGAGTAGCAGGAAAGATCGACGAGGGCGACTTTGACTCCTTTGGATTCTAGGGTTTTTATAACTTGCTCTAGCGGGCCGAGGCTACAGTCGCCGTCGCTGCAACTGACGTTGTGGGCTTTATCAACAGTGCCGTCACTGTGAGATGTTAAATAAGGTGATCCATGGCTATCGATCATAATGAGAACTTGATCACCAGATTTTATTTTTCCAGATTGCGCATCACTGACGATTTGATCGAGTGAGTCTTTGAAATTTTTCTGAGAAAATTCTTTCACCGGTGATGAGGCATTGTTTTGAACTTTTGCGGATTCTGAAGGATTGCGGCCAAAGAGGATTTGATTTTGCCAGCCATTGCGTTGAGCTGTGGTGGAGATGTTTTGAAACTCATTCGTAAATAGATTTTCACCAGCATCGCCGGCGCCGCCAAAACTGTACATGTATTTGTCGCCAGCCTGAGCGGTTGTCGCAAAAACGCAGAGGATCAAGCAAGCCATCGCAGATCGAATTGACGTCATCTCATTATTTTAGCAAAGGGCTGCCGGGGCAGCCATATTTGCTGGGGTTTTGAGAGGGGATTTGGACCTCTGGCTTGACTTTCTTGGAGCAAAGGAACAAAACCGCTTTTGTCTCTGAAAAAGTCTCAAAATTGACGAGGTTGATATGGCTGAAAATCAAAACCCAAGACAAAAAGTTTCTGATCTTTTTAATCCAGAATGGTGGACTGAGGTTTCAGGATTTGATTTCAAAGATATCACTTATCATCGTGCAAAACATCAGGGCACCGTGCGAGTTGCCATCAATCGTCCTGATGTGCGTAACGCCTTTCGTCCAGAAACTGTCGATGAACTTTATCAAGCCCTCGAGCACGCGCGTCTGACACCAGACGTGGGAGTTGTCCTTCTCACTGGCAATGGTCCTTCACCCAAAGATGGCGGCTGGGCTTTTTGTTCAGGTGGCGATCAGCGCATTCGTGGCAAAGATGGTTATCAATACGACAGCGCTGCTAATGATAAAAAAAATGAGAACGAAAAATTTCGTCAAGCTCGTTTGGGCCGCTTGCATATTTTAGAAGTGCAGCGCTTGATTCGCTTTATGCCAAAAATTGTAATGGCTGTCGTTCCAGGCTGGACTGTGGGTGGCGGACATTCGTTGCACGTGGTTTGTGATTTGACTCTGGCGAGCAAAGAACACGCGATCTTCAAACAAACTGATCCCGATGTCGCGAGCTTTGATAGCGGATTCGGCTCTGCTTATTTGGCTCGCATGGTGGGGCAAAAGCGTGCTCGTGAGATTTTCTTTTTGGGCAGAAATTATTCAGCCGATGAAGCTTTTGATATGGGCATGGTGAATGCGTCGATCCCTCACAAAGATCTCGAAAAAGTGGCGCTCGAGTGGGCGCAGGAAATGAATTCCAAATCTCCAACGGCGATGCGCATGCTGAAATATGGATTTAACATGATCGACGATGGTCTTGTCGGTCAGCAATTGTTCGCGGGCGAGGCGACTCGTTTGGCTTATGGCACTGACGAGGCCGCCGAAGGTCGTAATGGATTTTTAGAAAAACGGGATCAAGACTTTTCTCAATTTCCGTGGCACTATTGATGTGTTGTGAACATTGAAAAAATCAAACAGCAGGCTCAACACTACAAGCATCAAGCCCAACCGATTTTAGATAAAGCGGAATATATTCTTTCAAATTTAGCAGATCCTCAAGCTGTCGCACTTTTTGCAACGGCGATTGTGACTGCTTTTGCTGCCATTTTTTATTCGAAGCTTTTTTATTTTTTTGAAAATGTTTTTGCGTGGGGTCTTGGTCAATGGCAGTGGCTGTCTTTTATTCTGACTCCACTGACTTTGATGAGTGCTTCGCTGTTAGTTTGGAAATATTCTCCAGACGCAGCAGGTGGTGGTCTTTCGCAAGTGCGTGTGGCTGTGGAAATGAATGATCCAGCAAAACCTGTGGAAGCCGCAAAAGAACTTCTTTCTTGGAAAACAGCCGGAATTAAAGTTATTAGCTCCCTGGTTTGTATCGCGGGCGGATCAACGATCGGTCAAGAAGGCCCGATGATTCATGTGGCGGCCTGCTTTTTTCACTCCATCGGAAATATTTTGCGCAAATGGAAAATTGTCATTCAGCCCCAAGCTTGGATTATTGCCGGAGGAGCCGCAGGACTTGCCTGCGCTTTCAACGCTCCACTGGCCGGAATTGTTTACGCCATTGAAGAATTAGGCACGCATCATTTTCACCGAGTGAAAACTTCTCTGCTGGCGGCGATTCTGGTTGCAGGTCTTACGGTGCAAGCGGTGATGGGACCTTATTTGGTGATCGGGAGTGTGCACCTCGAAGTGCGCGGTTTTTGGGATGTGATCGCCGCCATCGGTGTGGGGATTTTTGGTGGAGTGTTGGGGACTCTTTTGGGCCGAATGATGATTCAAGGAATCAAACGACGTGATCAAGCGAAAACAAAAAAGCAAGTGCTGATCTTAGCCGGAGTTTCAGGACTGGCAATGGCAGCACTAATTACTCAAAATCCAGAAGTCCATGGTTCGGGGATTGAGCTGCTGAAAGATTTTTTCTTTCACGATCATCATGCCAATCTGATGACGTTGTTGGGAAGGATGCTGGGAATGACTTTGGTGGCGACAACTTTTGCGTCCGCCGGAAATTTTGTGCCGTCACTGACTTTGGGCGGTTTGGCCGGAGCTTTCTTTACTCAGATTTTTCATATTCCCAATGAATCACTGCTGATCGCTTTGGGCATGGTCAGTGTTTTAACTGCGATGATGCGAGCTCCATTCACGGCATTTATCTTGGTGCTTGAAATGACAGATCGCCATGCCGCTATTTTTCCGATGATGATCTCGGCGTTGGTGGCGCAGTGGATTGCGCAACTTCTCGATCACGAATCACTTTATTCTTTCACCGAGGGTCGCTTGCTGGCGCGATTTCGTCGCGAAGATCCGTCAGTGAATCCAATTCCCATCGAGCTTCAACCTGAACCGCATTGAGCCTTTGAATCGTGTGATACTCATGCTCTCCTCTAACTCCACAAAATTTCCCATTCTGTGGATGAAAGCCCTCGGAGTCTTTGCTTATTGTATTTGATTTCTCCACAAGCTTCTTTCTCATTGAGCTGAACATAATTTTTGACTGTGAGATAAGGTTTCCAACCTACGATAACTCTGGAGAATGGCCTGTACTTCCAAACACTTTGGGTATCGGTCACCAAGAATCCGTTCTTCTCAAGTTGCTGCGCAATTTGCCCTGCCACAACGCGGAGAAAGTGCTGACCCAGCGAGCGTTTACTGAATCTGACGAGCAAATGGATATGATCATTGCAGATGGCTTGCTGTTCGATTTTGACGAAGAACCTCTTAGCGTAGCGTTTGATCACGGCATTGCAGATGTAAAACCCTAGAGGTGACCGATACCCCCCGGCGCAGGTTCGAGCGTTGAGCTTTGAATACCAGATGAATGGCAGAACGAGTTGAAAGAGGTCGCGCAAGTCGACCACGACGTTTTTGGCGGAGAGCTCCGCCGTGGTTATAGCGGAATTTCCAATGATTTTTGCCGAAAGAAAGTTGTTTGTGACCCATACCCATCTCCTGGTTTTGGGAGATCGGGTTTGCAAATTTCAAGAAAGGTTAGAAACGAGAGAGATTGAAAATCAGCAACAGAGAGGTCTGAATGTCGGACAATACAATTAATAATATGAAATAGGTATCGGCGCTAAAACCTGAAATGAAATGAACTCAGCTGGTAGGGCAGGAACTCAAGGTTGTTTGCTGATCATTTTCTTTTCGGTTTTAGCACCGAGCTCGCGAAGCATTTCGACTTGGCGAATGAGATTGCCAGAGCCTTCGTTGAGTTTACCCATGACTTGGCCATGAGATTTTTGAGTGGCGTCGATTTTTTTTCCAAGATCATCAAGGTCATCGACCAGCGAAGCAAATTTATCGTAAAGCTGACCACCGCGACGAGCGATCTCCAGCGCATTTTTTTCCTGACGATCTTGTTTCCAAATTGCTGACACCGTTCGCAGTGTGGTCAGCAATGTTGTTGGACTGACAAGAGCTACATTTCGATCCCAGGCATACTGAAGCAAATCAGGTTTGTATTTAAAAGCCACGGCAAAGGCTGGCTCAATCGGCATAAATAAAATCACAAAATCAGGAGTCGAAAGCTGCTCGCTGGAAGAATATTTTTTTGCTGACAAGCCATCGATATGACGCTTGAGAGATTCAACATGCATTTTGGCCGAGGCATCGCGCAGCTCTGAAGTTTCGGCTTGCGCATAACTTTCGTAAGCCACCAGCGAAACTTTCGAGTCAACAATGATGTGCTTGTGATCAGGAAGATGGATGATGACGTCGGGACGAATGCTTTGACCATCGCTGTTTCGCAAAGACATGTCGGTGCCTTGGATGATGTACTCTTCACCCTTGCGCAGACCCGAGCGATCCAAAATATTTTCCAGAATCATCTCGCCCCAATTGCCCATGGTCTTATTGTCGCCCTTCAGTGCTTTCGTGAGATTTTCAGCTTCAGAAGACATGCGCACATTGAGATCCATTAATTTATTAAGCTCGCCCCGCAAAGTGCCGCGTTCGGCACGCTCGAGAGAGTAAGTGTCTTCGACTTTTTTCTCGAAATCTTTGAGACGTTCTTTGAAAGGTTCGAGCATTGTTGTGAGACTTTTGACATTTTGATCGGTGATCTTCGTCGATTTCTCTTCGAAAAATTTATTGGCCATGGCTTCAAAGCGCAAAGACATTTGCTGTGAAAGTTGTTCGCTCAATTGTTGATTGAGCTGAGATTGCATTTGCAGTTGGGCCTGAGTCTGAGCTTGGGCTTGCGCCTGCATTTCCACTGCTGTTTGGCCCGTCGTGGTTGGCGTCGATTTTTTTTGCAATCGCCAGAAAATCATCAGCAGAATTCCACTGCCGAGCAAGCCGCCAAGAAAACTTAAAATGATGGATGTATTCATGCGAAGCACCCTAGCATTGTGCGCCGCAAAATTCAAAGAGGAATGCGGTGGAAAGAAAGACCTTTTTAAAATCTCAGTGTAATTTAGTGCTATGAACACATCATCTTTGAAGGCATGGCTGCTGGCGACTCGTCCTAAAACCTTGGTGGCTGCGGTTTCCCCCATTTTGGTCGCGACTGCTTTGCCCGTGGCTTATCACCACAATTGGAGTTGGGCTTTCACGATTTACGCTTTGCTGGCGTCGCTCTTTATCCAAATCGGAACAAATTTTGTGAATGACGCTGTCGATTTTGAAAAAGGAGCCGACACTGAAACTCGCCTTGGTCCTCAGCGAGTCACTCAAGCCGGAATTTTTTCTTCACGCCAAGTGAAGTGGATGGCGGCGCTGATGTTTTTGCTCGCGATGGTTTGTGGAATTCCGCTGGTCATTCAAGGCGGAGTGCCGATTGTGATCATCGGACTGTGCTCGGTTGCCATGGGATATTCCTACACGGCGGGGCCTTTTCCTCTGGCGTACTTGGGGCTTGGTGAAATTTTTGTGATTTTATTTTTTGGAGTGATTGCGGTGATGGGACTGAATTATATCCACTCGGGGTTGTGGTCGATTCCGGCCTTGCTGGCAGGACTTCAAGTCGGAGTCATGTGCACCGTCTTGTTGGCGGTGAACAATCTTCGTGATGTGTCTGGCGACGTCTTGGTGAATAAAAAAACTTTGCCGGTGCGTTTTGGGAAAAGATTTGCTCGTTGTGAAATCGCCTTTCTTTGTTTTGCTCCTTATGTGATGGGAGCTTTTTGGCTGGGCCAAGGATTGTGGTTAGCAGCGTTGTTGCCCCTTTTGACTTTGCCGTTGGCAATCAAGATTGTGAAAAACGTTTTCACGACCGAGCCCAGTCCAGTGTTTAACAAATTTTTAGCAATGTCTGGCGCACTTCATCTTTCCTTCGGCCTTTGTCTCGCTGTAGGATTAAGTCTATGATTCAATTTTGGTCGCATAAGTACCAACTGCAAGAGATGCCATCGGACTCTTCGGAAAAGCATCCGCCGATTCACGAGGGCGCTCTTTTGAAGGCAGTATGGCCTGATGGAAAAACCGGGTATGCCGATTTATTTCCGGTGAGGAAATTTGGCGACGCGGATGTCGACACGCAGCTATCAGCTTTGGCGAATGGCAAATTAAGTTCGCTGACCGAGCAATCCATTTGGCTTGCGAAGCGCGATGCGATCTTGAGAAAAAATAAGCAGAGCGCTTTTGTGGGCATGGCGAAAGTAAAAAATCATTTCTTGGTTACAGACTTGTTTACTTTTACAGATAGTAAAATGGCGGAGATCCGCTCATCGGGGTATTCAACTTTAAAATTGAAGGTCGGCTTTGATCCTGAAGAAGAAGTAAAAGTGATCAGTCGTTGGTTGAAGCAACATCCAATCATGTTGCGCTTGGATTTTAATTCGAGATTGAAATTTGATGATTACCAAGTGTTTATGTTAAGTCTTCAACAAGGCGAGCGCGCAAGGATCGAATTTGTTGAAGATCCTTTCCCTTGGAATGCGGATGCTTGGAAAGCGGTCGCTGAGTTTGCGCCTCTCGCGATCGACAATGAAGCTGAAAAAATTGATTGGGAAAAATTAAAGTCACCAGTGCCTTTTAAAGTGATGATCATTAAGCCGGCTCGCACGGATGTCGAAAAGGCTGTCGCAAAAGTCAATCAGTACGGATTAAAAATGGTTGTCACCAGCAGCATGGACCATCCCGTCGGAGTAGCGCATGCACTGCATGTAGCGACGGAATTGAAAAAATTCAATCCCAATACACTGCTTGATTGCGGATGCTTGACCTTGCGAGTTTACAAGCCCAACGAATTTGCCAATGTGATTCAAGTGACTGGTCCGTATTTGTCTGGAATCAAGGGAACCGGTATTGGCTTTAATGAATTGCTTGAGAATACTCCATGGATCAAAGTTCAAAGATAAATTGCATGATTGATTGGCAAGACGCGGACTCTCAGGTTTTGCTGAATCCGCGTTGGCCAGAAGCCGAGCTTTCGCGATTGTGTGAGTTGGCCGCGACTTTTCCTCGGCAGAATCATTTGTGGGTGGCCTCCTCAGGTTCTTCCACCTCTTCAGAAAATTCGGTGAAGCTGATCGCACTTTCGCGCGCGGCTTTTATTATTTCTGCTCGAGCGGTGAATCAGCATTTAAAATCGGATCACCACGATGTCTGGGCACAGGTGCTACCACGTTTTCATGTTGGTGGCCTTGGCATTGAAGCTCGCGCTTTTCTTTCCGGTGCTCGCGTTGTCGATGCGCTTTCTGATGATCAGTGGAGTGCTTCGCGTTTCGTGCAAATTTGTGAGAAAGAAAAAGTTTCATTATCAGCTTTAGTTCCAACTCAAGTTTTTGATTTGGTCACTTTGGGACTTCGGGCGCCTTCGTCTTTGCGAGCCATCATTGTGGGCGGAGCTGCTTTGTCTGAGGATCTCTACCATCAAGCTTTGGATTTGGGCTGGCCCTTGCTTCCCAGCTATGGATCCACAGAGACTTGCTCACAAGTCGCGACGGCAGACTTAGTGGGTATCGGTCACCGAGATCGAAAACTTGTGATGCTTTCCCATGCGAAGGCTCGCGTGAGTACCTCTGGATTTTTGGAATTTTCTGGAAGCTCGCTGCTGACAGGTTTTGCGCAGTGGCGGGGAGCTGAGAAATTTTTCGAAGATCCGAAAGTCAGCGGTTGGTTGGTGACCCAGGATCGTGGGGAGATTGCTGAGGAATCAGGACATCAAATATTGATTCCGCAAGGTCGTGATTTCGAATTTGTGAAAATCTCTGGCGAAGGAGTGAATCTCTCAAAGCTGAATGACATTTTGGCCAGCGTGATGCAAAAAATTTCTCCAGCGGCAGCACAAAAAGTGGTGGTGATAGCGATGCCAGATTCTCGCACCGAGAATCGCATTGAACTGGTGGTCGGAACTGATCAATTGTCAGCAGCAAATATTCTTCAGTTGTGTCAGCAATTCAATGCCCAGGTTGCACCTTATGAAAAAATCCGCAAAGAGCATTTTGTCAGTGAAATTCCACGTTCGCCTCTTGGTAAAGTGCTATGGGCTCAACTTCGAGAGCAATTGAAGTAATTTTTTCCGTAAAAAATATTACAGATGATTTTTTGTCTTAAATAATTTAGAGCTTGACGTTAAATACTCCAAGATATTGGAGCAGATAGGATTTTATGAAAAAAATAACCGTTCTTTTCAGCATATTTTTAACTGGCCTCACCTGCTCCGCGTTGGCGGTGGATCAGGGTAGCTGCGATCCGCAAAAATCAGTTTGTATTACGAGTGTTTCAACGGATAAGCAGGGAACTCTGCACTATGTGGATCGTATTTCTGTCAAAACTGTTGAGATTAACTATCTTTATGGCCAACCTCAAATAGTTGTCGAAAATAACAGCGGTCGTGTATTTCTCGTCGACGGTACCGACAAAACTATTTTACTTGGAACAGTCAGTGAGCCTGTCGGTGAAAACACTTTCACTGCATTAACTCGAAGTGTGGATCTGGCTGCGGGAGTAGACCTTTCAATATCGTCGCAACCGGGAAAAGACATATCCAGTTGCAACGGGACTGCGCTGGGGTTTATTTATGAACATAATAAATACCATTCGACAGATTTCACGCTGACTGTTTCACAAGACAGTCAGCCCGTTGGGATAATTAGGGTGAACCAAGAAGACGAAATGCCTTATAGGTCCATTTCTTCACCATTCCCGTGTCCAAAATAAAATATCAGTGAGAATTATTCGTTCCAGATTTCTTTTTCGCTCAAGGCTTGTTCATCAAGCTGACGGCGAATGTCGGTGACTGGGACTACGGGGCCACGGCCGACGCCGGGGCAGAAGTTGGCGACTTCTTTTTTCCAGGTTTTGGGGCTCATCACTTCGGGCCAGAAGGGCCATGTGCGACATTGCGTGGGACGAGCTTCGTAAATTCCGCAGCGTTTGTTTTCTAGAAATTGGCAGTCGGTGTTTTTCGGATCTTCTTTCAAGTGATAAGCGGGGCCTTGTCGGTCACAATGTTTTTTTGTGAATGCAGCTGTCGATAATTTTAAATGCTTGGCCATGCGCTTTCGATCTTGCAGAGTCAAAAACACAAAACCGTATTCACCGTGAGACACGCAACACTTGCCAGAGCCTTGGCACTGAAACTGAACGCCATCTTTCCACCACGGTTTTTTTCCACTCACTGAACTCATGTGTTTTCCAAGTACGGCGCCAGCGCGTGACGGAATTTTTCAGGAACAGAAATTTTTTGAAAAGTTTTTGAGTCCAAAAAAGTATGCACGGTTTTTACTTCCGCATTCAATCGTGGACCTTTGCTGGAAGCTTGCGAGAACACGGCTTTGGCTTGAAACGAAGAATCGCCAATCTTCAAAATGGAAACGGCGACATCGTATTTTTCGCCGGGACGAAACGGAGAAAGAAAATCGACTTCGGCATGGCGAATGGGCGCGATGTACTCTTTGGCTTGAAAGTAGTCCGCCCAAGTCAGTCCCGTGGTTGGAATGAAGTCTTCGAAAACGTCATGAGTGAGGGCCAAAATATTGCCAAAAAAGAGAATTCCCGCCGGATCGGCCTCGCGAAACTTGATCTGAATTTGTTTTTCGAACTTTTTTGCCATTTTCGTCCTCCGGAGGAGGGTAAACTCCAACAATTGCCCTCGAAAACCCTAACATGGATCAAGCTGTCCTTGACATCAAGGGGCAAAATTTGAAATCTATGGCACCTCAAAACTCCGACCTAATAACGCAGAGCTGTATGGATCTCAAAATTTACGATTCCAAAGACTTTCCGGCCTACCTTCCAAAGCTCAACACTTTGTATGACGATCTTTTTAGCGGCGGAAAAGGCTTTCGCGCAAAATTGATTCACTTGTTTTCAACTCATCTGAACGTGCCGGCAAAATCAGAACAGCTTCTTGGGCAAACGATCGAGTTCATTCACAATGCTTCGCTCTTGCATGATGATTTGGTGGATCGCTCGCATCTTCGTCGTGGAAAAACCGCAGCGTGGTTGCGATTCACTCCCGAATACGCGGTGCTGGCCGGAGATTATTTGCTCGCGCGCGTGATGGTGAATCTTTCAAGTTTTGGAAATATCAAGTTGGTTCAATACACCGCACAAGTCATTTCTGATTTGCTCGAAGGCGAGTGGCTGCAAGATTCTTTGGTTGGCGATATGGGCTTAGAGCTGAGCCAACTGGATCGCGTGCACAATTTAAAAACGGCATCACTCTTTAAGTGGTGTTTTCGCTCGCCATTTATTTTGCTTGAAAGATACGAGCCGCAATTGCACACAACACTGGAAGAAATGGGCACATTGCTGGGGCAGTTGTTTCAACGCTCAGATGATTTGCTTGATTTCAATGTCAGAAACAATGAAGGCAAAGCCATTCTTGGAGATTTGAAATCCGGGTACTTAAATTCCTTCGGCGCATTTGCGACGAAAGAACTTTCACTGCAACAAAAAATGAATCTGCGCAAAATTAAAACTCTCGAAGAATTTTACGATGCCATCGGTGGCGTGCAAGAGTTCGGGAAAAAAGTTGAAGAGTTTGATGAACTGAATCGCTTCTTGATTCAGTTGTATCAACATCATTTAAAAACGTTGAGTCACTATCTCAAAGATGACGAGAAATCTCTGCTTGGTAAACTTGAGCCGCTGACAGAGATTCTTTATTGGAGACGCAATCCTTCATGAGTGAAATGATCGGCAGTCTTATCACAGTCTCTCGCAAGGATCCCAAATTTCAGGATTATCTTTTGGGTCGATTCTCAAAAACAGAGAGGGCTTTGCCAATTCGTTCATTGAATGTGAATACGGAAGCGGAGCAAATTACTTTTCGTGTTGTGCCGATGACGAAAATCGAAAAACCAAATGCGCTGATTCGTTGGGCGCAAATTTTAAAATTGCATAATTTTTATTTGGTCGCGCTCCCGATTTTTGCAGTGCTGATGAAAAACTGGGTGGATGAAACTTTATTTGATGTTCCGACCGCGCTGGCAAGTGTTTTTGCCTGCCTCTTTTTGATGGCGGCAGTGAATTTGCGAAATGATTTTTTAGATTATTCCAGCGGCTTGGATCGAGTGCATCCGAACTCGGGAAGCCAAGCGATTCAAAAAGGTTGGATCACAGCTTCGAAAGTAAAAACACTGTCTTCGATTTTTTTGCTGCTCGGAATTTTATTTGGCTTGCCGGCTTTGTATTTCGATCATCAGGTGATTTATTTGGTCGGCGGATTGGCCGTTCTTGGAATTGCCGGACTGACTTCTTATAAAATGGGACTCAAGTATCGTCGCTGGAGTGAGATCACGGCATTCTTGTTGTTAGGACCACTGCTGACGACGGGGATTCAAATGTCGACAGGCTCGGGTCTTGATTTTGAATCCATCATGATTGGTTTGGTGACCGGCTGGTACGCCGTTTTTTATTTGCACTTAAAAAACTTTGAGCAGTTGATGGTGAATCATCAGGCCGATTTTAAAAACACGATCACCTGGTTGGGTTTTGAAAAGGGCAAAAAATTATTACTCGCCTGGTGGGTGATTTTTTTAGCGTTATTTGGAATTTATCATTATTATTTTTCAGCGATGATATGGAACGCGATTATTTTTACAACTTCACTGTGTGCTTTGGGTCTATTTTATTTTCAACTGCGCCAGCTAACTTCTCCTGTCGGTTCGGGAATGAAGACGATGATTGAAATCATACGAAAGCTCAGCCTGTCTTTGCTGGGACTTTGGGTGCTTGAGTTTTTCTGGTATTTGTGGATCCTCAAATGAGCCTCATGATGAAGCTTGTCGTGCTGTCATCTCCTGAAATAAAAAAGCATTTAGCAACTGAGCTTGCTCAAATTCAAAAAAAAATCGAGATCGCAGAAAAATCGGATTCAGCTTCCTGCTGGCTGGAAATGCGTGAGGAGAAATTAACTCTCGTTCATCCTTTGGGAGAACTCAGTCTGGATTTTTTGAAAGATGCTCGCTATCAGCGTCGCGGACATCGGGGAAAAAACGAGCTGATTGCCAAAGCTCTCGGCAGTCAGCGCGGCGTGAAATCTATTTTTGACGGAACTTTGGGGCTGGCGGAAGATGCCATTTTTTTGACTCAGTTGGGATTTCAAGTGACGGGCTGTGAGCGTTCACCATGGATTTATTTACTCTTAAAGGATGCCGAGCGACGGGCGCGCGCAGAAAATCCTGAATTTTCTTTGCAGATTCAGTTTGGCTCGGCTCAAGAAATTTTTGCTGTGATGCAAAGAGCTTCGCCCGATGAGCGTCCAGCGGTGATTTTTATTGATCCGATGTTTCCAGAAAAAAAGAAAACCGCATTGCCGCGCAAAGAGATGCAGATCTTTCGCGATGTGGTGGGCGAAGATGAGGATGCCTCGATGTTGTTCGAGTATGCCTTAAAAGCCACACGTGAAGGTGTTGTTGTCAAACGGCCACTCAAAGCGCCAGCTCTGCAACCGACTTCGACCAAAGTGAATGTTGCACATTCCTTTGAAGGCAAGACGGTGCGATATGATCTGTACTCGGTGAAATGATTCGAGTATGCTGGGGCCACACGCAAAGTGTGGCAAGGATCGTCTATGAAAAATGCGCGCATTGTCTCTTTCGGTAGTTATATTCCACCCAAAGTTGTGACCAATAAAGATCTCGAACAAATGTTGAACACAACAGACGAGTGGATTCAGCAACGCTCTGGAATCAAGGAACGACATTGGGTTGAGGCGGGGGTTGACACCACCTTAACAATGGCGAAAAAGGCCTGCGAAGACGCGCTCAAAAAAGGCAATCTGAAAGCTGACGATGTTGATTTCATTATTTTTGGATGTTTGCTTTCGGATTATGTTTTTCCAGGAACGGGTTGTTTGCTTCAGCAAGCACTTGGATTTTCAAAACCGGTTCCGGCTTTGGATATTCGCAATCAATGCTCGGGATTTCTTTATGGGCTTAGCATTGCCAATGCCTTTATTCGCTCGGGAATTTATAAAAAAATAATTATTGTTGGCTCTGAAATTCATAGCAATCGTTTGGATAAAACTCCAGCGGGTCGAGACGTCTCCGTTCTTTTTGGTGATGGCGCTGGCGCGTGCATCGTTGAAGCCAGTGATGAGACGGGAATCATCGACATTCATTTGGCGAGCCAAGGTGTAGGATCAGAAGCGCTTTGCGTGAAAGAGCCGGGCTCCAATTTTGAATGGCGCCGTGATTTTAAAAGCGTTGATGATCGAAGCTTCTATCCAATGATGGAAGGTCGTTTGGTTTTTAAAAACGCGGTTGAGCGCATGTGTGAAAGCATGATGCAAACATTGGCAAAAAATAATTTTAAAAATACCGATGTTGATTTTGTGATCGCTCACCAAGCCAATATGCGAATCAATGCTATGGTGCTGGAGCAATTAAAGATTCCTTGGGAAAAAACTCATCACACGATTGAGCGCTATGGCAATACGACGATGGCGACAATTCCGATCACCATGGGCGAGGCCGTAGATCTTAAAAAAATAAAACGCGGCGATCTGGTGGCGATGGTGGCTTTTGGAGCGGGCTTTACTTGGGGGTCGGCGCTGGTTCGATTTTAATCCGTCGAGGAATTTCTAAAAATGATTTCTGTTTTTCTGTGGCTTTCCTTTTTTATTATTTGTTTGATTGGCTGGAATCTTTTTCGTCAAGGGTTGGCTGAACTTTCCAGTCGTTTGAAGCGTCGCCGTCTTTTTCAATGGGGACCGTCATTCATTCCCAATATGGGTCGTGCCGGAGTGCTGACTCTGTTTGAAGGAAGTCCGATGCGTTCGATGGAATCCACCGAGCGCGAATTAAAACATTCTGGCGATCGTATTTTTTTATTGCGCTTGGCTTTAGCCGATCTCAGTCTTTTTTGGTTGTGGATTTTACTTTTTGTTTTTTTTGGCACGATTCCGCCGGCTTGGTTTTTATTTACAGGTGGGGTTACTTACATCATTCATAAGTGGGCACCGAAGCGGCTTGAGCGCAGATTTTTTGCTCTCGGTTTGTTGCTCATGGGTTTGGGGTTGGTGCTCATAGGCATGGAAGTTTTGCTTCAGCACTCGGCAAAATTTCTGGCGGATTCGCCAGAGCCACCGATGTTTATTTATGCGCTGGCGATGAGTCATTGGTGGGGAGCACTGCTCGGACTTTTTTGTGGAGTCGTTTTAGAACTTAGTTTTTTGATTCCTGGAATTTCTTGGATGGCTTCGGTCGCTTTGATTTTATCGGGAGTGACATCTTTAGGGGCGTCATGGGGATTTTTATTGGCACTGCCTTTGGTAGCAAGCATTCGGACTTTAAGAACCATCCGCGAATCCTCAAGACGACAACGGGCTTTGATCATGCTGGTCTTTGGTCTGCTGGGTTTTGTTATCACTCCGTATTTGGAGTTGGCATCACAGCTGATTCTCAATGGTGATTACATGCCGCAACTGCGTTGGCAGCAACTCAACGTGATGGCTGTCTTATGGCTTGGGGTTGAAACCATTTTTGCGCTGACTTATTTTCATTTTAAACATGGAAATCAGAAACAAAAAACAGCAGCGACGATGGTTTCGACTGCCGCTGCGACAAAAGTCTGAAGTCGTTAAAAATCAGAGCCAAGTGATGTTCGCGGTTCTACAATATTAAACGATGAGCGACGACGTTAAAAATCTCAAAGAAAAAATCAAAGAGCTCGAGCATGAACTGGCTCGCTATCGAGGCGAGTTACAAAAAACTAATTCGCAGCTTGAAAAAATTGTCGCTGATCTCGGGCAAGAATTAAAACTGGCAGGGCTTGTCCAAAAAGTTTTATCTCCCACGGAAATTCCGAATATTCCAGGTGTTGAGTTTTCGACAAAATTTTTGCCAGGCGTGCGCTCCGGCGGAGATTACTTCGATATTTTTGAGCACGATGATCGTATGAAGTTTGGAATTATTTTATCAAGCTCATCGGGTTACACGATGTCAGCTTTGTTTTTGTCGGTGTTGATTAAGCTCGCAGCGCAAATTGAAGCTCGTAAAGGCGTTGCTCCCGATAAAGTCATCCAAATGATGGCCAGCGAGTTGGTTCCGAATATTCAGAACAATGACTCGTCCAGCATATTTTATGCCGTCGTTGATCGTCGCAGCTACGAGTTGTCATATTGCAGTGTTGGAAATATTTTAGGCCTTCTGCAACCGCATGGCGATACGAAAGCAGTGGTTCTTGAGCCGTCGACAGGTCCGCTGCGCAAAGACTATGAGCAGCCGCCACTCTCGCAAACTCTGCAATTGGGTGCGCGCGATCGTTTGATTCTGTGCTCCGAAGGTGTGTGGGATGCGAAGAACGCGCAGGCTCAGAGTGTGGGACGAGAAAATATCTTAAAGGCGGTACTTCGTGCTCCGCGTTCAGGTGTTCATGAAGTGCGAAATGAAATTTTGTATCAAGTGGAAAAAATCTCTGAGCAAGCAGAGCCTCAGCGCGATCAAACGGTCGTCGTGACAGAGGTCAAAGACAGGGTTATTAAACTTGCTAAAAAAAGCCCTGTGTAGTTAAATTTTTTATCGACTCATTTTTCCCTGCGAAAGGATATGTTATGGCTGAAGCGGCACCAATTTATGAAGGCGCAATTGATCGTGGACTTGAAGGAGTTGTCGCATGCACGACGGCCATTTCGACAATTCAAGATTCGACTTTGAATTTTCGTGGTTACACAATTGAAGATCTCGCAGAACATTCAACTTTTGAAGAAACGGCATTTCTGTTGTGGAACGATCGTTTGCCGAAAGCCAGTGAGCTTGAGCAATTTAAAAAAGATCTCGCGGCCGAGTACGCTCTGCACTCAGATTTTTTGAAAATTTTAAAAACAGTTCCAGCAAAAAATGTTCATCCAATGGCATGGCTTCGAACGGCTGTTTCCCTGATTGGTCATTGGGATGCTGAGGCCAATGATAATTCTCCGGCGGCCAATCATCGGAAAGCGATCAAGCTGGTGGCAAAAATGGGAACTATCGTTTGTGCTTTCGAAGCCATTCGTCATGGTAAAGAGCCCGTTGCTCCGAAGTCAGACAAAAGCATTGCTTGGAATTTCATGTACATGCTCAAAGGTGGGACGGAGCCCAAAACAGATCTGGTGAAAATTTTTGATACTTGCTTGATCTTGCATGCGGATCACGAACTGAACTGTTCGGCGTTTGCGACTCGCGTGACGACGTCATCACTCAGTGACATGTACTCGGCAATGGTTTCTGCGATTGGGACATTGAAAGGTCCTTTGCATGGTGGAGCGAATGAGCAAGTGATGATCATGCTGAAAAAAATCGGCACCATGGATAAAGCTCAGCAGTTTGTGAAAGACGCTTTGAATGCAAAAGAAAAAGTGATGGGCATTGGTCACCGTGTTTACAAAAACGGAGATCCTCGTGCAGCTATTTTAAGAAAAATTTCTCAGCAACTGACAAAACAAATTGGCGAGCCTCAGTGGTATGAAATTTCGACATTGATCGACGATACGATGAATAAAGAAAAAGGCTTGATGCCGAACGTGGATTTTTATTCCGCCACTGTTTATTACAGCATGGGAATTCCGATTGATATTTTCACGCCGATCTTTGCGGTGTCGCGTGTTTCGGGATGGATTGCTCACGCGATGGAACAATATGCGAACAATCGTATTTATCGCCCGCGCGGTAAATGGACTGGCAAAACAGGCCTGAAGTGGTCGCCAGTTGAAAAAAGATAAACGGAGAAGTGCGATTTGAAAAAAGTGCTGATTATCAGCCCCTCTTCTGATGAACAAAAAATGATCGAAGAGGTCGCGCAACATCACAACCCGGGTGGGCTCAGCGTTGAGACCACGGCCTCTTTTGGTCAAGATAGTGACTGGTGGTTGGTGAATATGCCAGATGCTCTGATCGTCTGCCTTCCTGACGATGATTTGCTGCAAGGTTATTATTTCACGAAACTTCGTCGAGATATTCCAAGAACTCAGCCAATTATTTTTCTTTGCAAAACAATTTCCGCGGCACTGATGCAAATCAGTATGAACTTCGGAAAAGTTCGCATGATCAAAACTCCGGTGGAGGAATTTTCGCTTTACCGAGCTTTGATTGATTTGTTTCGTGAATTTGAACCTGGACAACAGCAGAGTCATCCACGCTATCTCACCGATCAGTCTGTGGAAATTTTATCGGATTTTCGCGATGGCAAGATTGTCGCTCGTATGAAAAATCTTTCCATGTCTGGGGCTTACTTTGAAAGTGCGCAACGAGATTTTGAGTTGGTGACTGGGGATTTCGTGAAAATGAGCGTTGGCATTGGCCAACCTCCAAAACAGTACGTGTTTGATGCGAAGGTTGTTTGGGTGAAGCCGCAGCAGACGCCGGGTGTTGTTGGCTATGGCATCACTTTTATCGACAAAGAAGAAGTGTACAATAACTTGCTGAAAAATATTTAAGTGCGAGTTTTTTATGAAAAAAATAATTCTGCCAGTTTTAGTTTTGTTTGGATTTCAAGCTCTGGCGCAACAAATGCCGATGGCACCCTTGCAAGGAAAATTTTCTTTCAATAGCGACAGCCAGATTACCAACAAAGTTCGAACCATTGATATTTCTGCACACGCTCAGAATATTGATCAGCTTTTAAAAAAATATGAAGCTGAGGGGTACACCTGCGCTGTTCTTGAAAATGACGGCTACGAGTGTGGTCGCAATGAATCAATCACTCAAGCTGATAAGATTTGGGTGGCAAAAGCCAATGCCGACAATTTAGGAAATTGGCTCAAATTTTCAGCACCCACCGAAGATCCTGTGCTGGAGCATGATTACGGTCATGCGACAGTATGGACGGTGATTCAAGATGTGACCGCTCCAGATGCCACATTTCCAGAGACGCAATATAGCTTTTCAAAAGTTTTAAAAAATGTTTCTTATTTTAATTCGACATCGATGCAAACGGAGAACTTTCAAATCGTGACTGAGAAAAGAATTTTCAAAGAGATGGATTATACTCAAGATGAAAATGGAACGCATCTTGAGGTCACCATCAATTGCTATTTTGATCGAGAGTAGTGAGGAGTAACGATGGCTTCTATTTTTACAAAAATTATTCAAGGCGAACTTCCCTGCTATAAAATTCATGAAGATGATTTGACGATTTCATTTTTGGCGATGGATCAGGTGAATTTGGGACACACTCTGGTGATTCCCAAAAAAGAAGTGAATCACTGGTTTGATGTTCCTGAAGCGGATTATGTTCGCGTCGCCATGAACGCGCAGAAGATCGGCAAAGCCATCATGAAAGCCACCGGTTGCAAGCGAGTGCTGACAACGGCCGTTGGTTTTGAAGTTCCTCATTATCATTTGCATTTGATTCCGGCGTGGTCGATGGATGATCTGTCTTTTAAAAAAGCCAAACGCCATTCGGATGAAGAGATGAAAGACATTCAGAAAAAACTTGTCGATGCACTGAAGTCCATTTGATGGAACGAAATCCTGACATTCCTTTTACTTACGAATATTCGCAGCCTGAAGAGTATCACTTTTCGATTGATTCCATCGAGATGCCTTGGGAAGTCGCGCAGTCATTGAAAGCGCGACTGATGGAAGGGGAGTTGACGACGGAGCAGCTCAAATCTTGGCGCGTCCTTGATTTGTGTGCGGGTTGTGGAGTTCTTGGCTTTGAACTCAATTTCCATTTGCCAGAAATTCGGCAGATTGATTTCGTGGAAGTGCAGGATGTTTATCAATCGCACTTCGAGCACAATAAAAAATTAGCTCTGGAGAAAGCGGCAAAAGCTCAGAGGCCAGGCCTTCGCTTGGTAAAAAATAATGACTCAACTTCGACATCATCGATAGGCACCTTGCCGGAATTTCATTTTCGCTTGATGAATTACGAAGGACTGCTGTCGAGAGAAGATCAGCAAAAATATCATCTGATCTTATGCAATCCGCCTTACTTTATGCCTGAGCAAGGAAAGCTTTCACCGTCGGAGTTTAAAAATCGTTGTCGTTTTTTTCTGGACTCCTCATTCGAAAAACTAATCGAAGCTATCGATAGTTGTTTGGATGTGACGGGTGAAGCCTATCTTCTTCTTCGTGATCTTGAAGATCATGGAGTTGATTTACTGACAGAAATCAAGCGCTTCACTCGCGGACGTTTGAAAATTGAAAATCTCACCATGATTCGCGGAACCTTTCTTCTCAAAATGTATCGATAGTGTTATTCTGTAAGCGCCATTCTTATGGTGTGGAAGGAGGTGATACTTGGTGAAGATATATGATTTAACCAAGGCGGAGGTGGCGGCTTCTTAGCCGTTATTCGACGCCAAACCTTAAAGGGTGACTCTTCGGAGTTGCCCTTTTTTTTTAATTATTATCCAATGAGCTCATGAAATCCAATTACGTTCTCGGGAAATTTGAGCCACTTGCCACTGATCCAGCCATGAGCTTTGTGATGTCATTACAAACCACAAAAAAAGCGCAAGTGGCGTGGGCCAGCGTGGTTGTTCCCGAGCGAATCGTTTACTTGCAAAAATTTTTAGAAATTTTAAAACAAGAACAAGACAAGCTCACTCGTGATCTTGCCGAAGCTGAAGGTCTTAGTCTTGATGATGTTTCATCTCTTGAGATTGAAGCTGGAATTTCTTTAGTCGGCCAAGCTCTCGATGAAGCGGCGGCGGCTTCTGCCGACGAGTTAGGTGCGCCAACAGGTTTGATGTTATTCTTGCCACCACAAACTTTGGTTTTTCGTTGGCTCTGTGAAATGGCGACACGCGCTTGGCTTGCGGGCAATGCGGTGGTTATTCGTGCGTCGACAAAATCGATGGCAGCACAACTTTTTGCTCAAGTTTGGGATCAAGCTCTGATGGGCGCAGATGCACACAAAGCTTTGCTGAATGTCTTTCATGCTGACGGAAAAGTGGCAGAAGCGGCTGACGAAATGCTGATCGCACATCCAGCCTTTCGAGCCATTGCTGGAGCTGAGTTTTCCAACACGGAGATGGAAAAAATCGTGCACGGCTCAATCTCTCATTTTAAGAAATTAAAATTGGCAGGCCTTGGCAGTAACTCAGCCCTTGTCCTTAGCGATGCTGACTTAGAATGGGCTGCAGAAGAAATTGTTCGTTCGCTGACAGCAGCCGGAGCAACTCCGTGGGCGATCAATAAAATTTTTGTATTGGAAAGTCAGATCAAAGATTTTGAAGCGCGCCTCAAAGAAAAATTGAAAGATGCAAAACCAGTCAATGTCGCCATTGCAGACAACGATCGGCTGCAAGATCTCTACAAACAGGCACTCGCTGAGAACGGCAAACATTTCAGCGGCACATACCCTGAGCCTTTGGTGATTTCAGATCTTTCGCATTGTTCAACTCTGCAACAAGATCCACTGCAAGCGCCGATTCTTTTCTTGCTGCCGGTGAAATACCAGCACGAGATGATCAAGTGGGCGAACACCGGCTATTTAGGTCTGGTGAATTTTGTTTTCGGCTCGACGGAAAAAATTCAAAAAATTTCGGCTCGACTTGAGTCCGGCGTTGTCATCGGCAATCGTTGGTTGCACACCGACTTTTCCACAGCCAAGGCTGAAGCCTGGCCTCTCGGAGTGAAGCAATCATTTTATGGAATTGGTGATGCTCGGGTTTTTGGCGATTTCTTTTCAGAGCGTCGGATTTTCGACGGGACTCATCTGAGAAATTGACGCTTTTGCCAGACGAAGGTCAGTTCAACACATAGGTTTTGGCACGTGTTCGAAGATCACATTGCGGACAGTGAGCTTCTTCTTTCACTTGCGCCCCTTCCTCGACCCGAATATGTCGAAGCTCCAGCACACTTGAACACAAGATACAGTTGTTGTGAGCGGTGATAAACTCACGATGATGTTTCTTCTCGACTCTTTCAAAATATTGAACTTTTCCCAATTCCATTGCTCACCTCTATAGAGAGAGAACAATGCAATTGCTGTTCACAGACCTTGGTCTAAGGGGTACGCCGTTCTTTTCTGGAAGACGGTAAATCATTTTTGTGGCAGCCATCTTTTTTAATGACGATGTTTGTCCAGCCAATTAAATTTTTTTAGAGGTACTTATGTTTGTTGCTTTATATGAAATGGTTGCAAAAAAAGGTTACGAAAGTGAATTTGAAAAATCGTGGGCTGAAGTAACAGAAGCAATACATAGAGTAAAAGAAAGTTTAGGTTCTAGGCTTCATACAACGGAAATCGCAGGCACTTATATCGCTTACGCTCAGTGGCCTTCAAAAGAACTATTTGACGGTGGTATTGGAGCGGATCTTTTCACTGAAGATGAGTCTAATTCGCTCAAAAAAATGAGAGTCAGTGCAGAGCAAATTAAATTATTGCATTCCCTAACTGTCCTTGATGATCGCCTTAAAAAATAATTGTCTACACTCCCTATCCAAATAGCTCAGCTTCAAATAGCTGGTTGCTGACAGAGACGTATCTCAAAAAGCTTCGACTAAAATTTGGAGCTTTTGTTTTTTGATCCACTGAGCCGCAAAAAAGAACCCGGAACCTTCTTTATGCGAAATTGGTTTGGAGTTGTTCGTCGCGGTGATGTTTTTTTATGGCAAGTTCGACGAGCTGAGTGATCAGGTCGGTGTAGCCGATGCCTGAGGCTTCCCACATTTTTGGGTACATGCTGATTTTTGTGAAGCCTGGAATGGTGTTGATTTCATTCACGTAAGTTTTTCCGTCGCTGGTGACGAAAAAATCAACACGCGTGAGGCCATCGCAGTACATCGCTGTGTAGGTTTTGCAGGCGAGATCTTGCACGGCTTTTGTTTCTGTCGCGGAAAGGGCTGCTGGAATTTTCAGAGCGGCGCCGTTTTCGTCCAAGTATTTGGCTTCGTAAGAATAAAATTCGTGCGTCGGAGTGATTTCTCCCGGCACGGACGCTTTTGGATCGTGGTTGAGTCCCATGACCGAGCACTCGATCTCGCGGCCTTGAATAAATTCTTCGGCTAGCAATTTGTGATCGTAGAGAAAAGCGTCTTTCACTTTTTCTGTGAAGCTTGCAGCATCTTTGATTTTGTGAACGCCGACGGACGATCCAGCATTGGCGGGCTTAATAAAAAATGGCAGTCCCAGTTCGCGTTTTAGATCATCAAAGCTGGGGCCTAAATGCGAGTGTAAAACTTTGTAGCGAGCCATCGGAATTCCGGCCACTTGCAAAATCTTTTTCATCGCTTCTTTGTCCATGCCGACAGCAGAGCCTAAAACTCCACAGCCCACGAAAGCGAGATTCACCATTTTAAAAAGGCCTTGGATGCATCCGTCTTCACCGAAGGTTCCGTGCAAGACGGGAAATGCCACATCAACAGACGTTGCCATTTTTGTTTCTAAATTCACCAACTGAGGTTTGCCTTTCAAGCAAACCAAAGCTACGGCCGAAGCACCTGCTGGTAATTTGTCGTCACTGAGAGATTTATTTTTATCAAAGACAGAAGTATCTGCAAATTGATACCAAGTTCCTTGTTTGGTAATTCCAATCAAAAGAAGTTCGTATTTATTTTTATCCAAAGCCGAGGCGACATTTTTTGCCGACATCAAAGAGACTTCGTGTTCTGCAGAACGGCCACCAAATAAGACTGCGACTTTTTTCTTCATAGATAAAAATTATGCCATTTCCATGAGTTCTTTGGCTAGGCCTGAAATCCCTTTAAAAACTTCGTGCGGTTTGGCGTTGCCGTACATATAGGCCGGAGTCGTAATCACTTTGCATCCGCGATCAGTGACATAATCATCCACCGGGCAATCCACATGCTGAGCTCCGGTTTTATTTATCTCAGCCGCTGTTTCTGGATCATTGCCAATGGTCAGCTCCACACCTTCCGAGCCTAAAACTCGAGCGAGCAAAGTGGGCGCAATGCAAATCGCCCCGATGGGTTTACTCTGCTTGTAAAAATCACGAATCGCCGTAGCGACTGCAGGAAGCACATCGCACTTCGAGCCTTTTTCAGCCCAGTTGCAAAGATACAAAGCGGCACCCGAGCCCCCCGGAAAAGCCAAGGCATCAAAATCATCGGCGCGCAGTTTCTTCACATCAGAGATTTTGCTACGAGTGATGCGAGCGGATTCTTCCATGACATTGCGTTTTTCGCTGTGCTTTTGATCAGTGATAAAATTCACCGGAGTAAAAATAAGATCTGGCGCAAAGAAAGAAAGCTCGGCACCCAATTGTGAAAGTTGAACGATGAGACTTACGGCTTCAGTGATTTCGCTGCCGTCTTTATTTCCGCAACCGGAAAGCACGACGGCAATTTTTTTAATCTTTTTCATGGAAATATATTAGCTTAAGGAGTCACCGGACCAAAGCGAAAATCTTGGAGATCGCGACAATCTCGCACCGGAATATAACGAGTCGTGCCACTCGAGGTTTGTGCAATCCATTGCTGAGCACATTGGGAAAGCTGTGTCGTAAAAAAGAGATCATCTGAATTATCCCAGTCATAAACATAAGTCGGAACGTCGGGACTAAAAATATATTGAATCGATGTCTTTGTTCCGTTGCCAGAAGAATCCCAGACCACGCGGTCAAAGTTCAGTTGGATATAACGAATACCAGCGCTGCAATTGGTAATGCCACCACAGTCGGTGCGGGCCTTCACCAGATCTGGAACGGGCATAATGCCGCTGGTTTTTTTCAAGTTGTGATAAGTGACCGTGGGATCCGGCGCGGTGGCTTGCGCTTTCACACTCTGAATCGAGTAATCTTGAATATTGACCAGCTGCGGAGTCGTCAAGGCCTGAATGCTTGGCATGTTTGATGAGACGCTTGGTGGTGTGGTGTTTGCCGATGAAACCACAGTCAAAGAGCTTGGTGGCGGCGAAGTCTTTGGTAAATTTGGCAAATCAGAATGACTTCGCGAAAATTTCATCGTGCCATCGGATTGTAATTCATTGAGTTGAATATCAATGCCAAGACTAAATGTGGTGTCCGTGTCGGTGCGAGTCGTGATGGTGTCTCCGCGTTGAGAAATCACGATCGGATTGTAAATATCTAAAGCTTGAGAATGTTCAATATAAACATACTGGCTTGTTCGAATCGACAGCGGGGCCGTCGGAGCCACATTGACAATGGCGTCGGTGACGGCGGCTTGCACATCGGTCGCTGAAACTTCAGGACCGTAATCAATTGTCGTTTTAGGAGCTTTCACACAGCCAATAAATCCAAACACGATGAACGGAATAATCACCGCGAGAAAAGTGATAAATAAAATCTTCTTCATACCGAATCCCATCCCCAAACCCAAAGGGGCAACGGCAAAAATTTTCCAAGCTTCTCAACGGTCTCGGGTTGAAGATAAGGAATTTCAACTTGAGGGCCCAATAAAATTTTAATCAGATCTTTTTCATCACTCAGGCTGATTAAATCTTGGCCGATGCCGATGTTAAAATCGGTTCCCACTTTTTCAAGCACGAAATCTTGCATACCCAGCGAGCGCGCCGCTTTGCGAACTTTGCCGAAAAAGTTTTCGTGCTGAACAATCTTGATCATGCCAAGAAAACCTTCATTGAGCACATGCCCTGGAACTTTTTTAAGTTGCGCCAGTAAATTTTGTGAGTGATGAGGAATAATCGCCGTGAATGGTTTCTTATTATCTTTGCGAATATAACTGAACAGCGCCACGAGCTTCGAAGCGGAGCCTCCCCACTCGTGCACATAATCCGTGAGATCAGCGCCTTTGCCTTCGATCGCGTAGGCCACCAATTGATTTTGCGCGTCCCAAGCGGTGTAACATTGCGTGAGAGGAATTTGCAAAAATTTGCGAACTTCTTCCGCGGTACGAACCGAACCTACCGTGTGCTGAGTGTAAAGACGAAGAATTGCCTCAGGCGAAACCTGTGTGCCTTTCACGAAGCGAAGGCCGGTGGTATCAACAGTCCACTCATCTTCAAACAGACAAGAAATTTCAGAGCCTGCGAGTTCAAAATCAAGCTTGCGATAAAAATCATACAGATTTGTCCACAGCATCGCCAGATCACAATCCTGAGCCCTAGCTTCTTCGAGACAATTTTCTAAAATGCGACGACTGAGTCCTTGATTGCGATGATCTTCTACGGTCACAACACTGCCGATGGCGGCAATTTTTAAAATGGCAAGAGGGCTGCGAATGATCAAAGGTTTAATCACAGCGTGAGAGAGAACTCTTTCGGCTTGAGTGATGATGCGAATGTTATTCAGATTGTTCGGACTGAGTGCTGTCGGATACTCGCTGGCCAATGACCAACCAGAATCGGGACGAAGTTCTGAATTCAGAAATTCGAGTACGCGGCTATATTCACTCTCCAAAGGTGAGCGTGGTCCTTCCATGGAACCTCCTCATCCCTTGATTTTAACAGGCTTTTTTACAGAGCTGAGGCCAGTTTCGTCTTCGCCAAGGAATCCAGACCGATGTCTGGACATTCTGCCCAAAAACAGCTAGATTCTGGCCACATTCGGTACCCAGGTAGGAGATTCGAAAAAAATGGCTGATATCGGTCAAAAGTGGAAAGAAAACGCGCCAGGAAAAGTGTTTGTCGATCAGTCATGCATCGCTTGCGATGCCTGTGTGCTTGCGGCGCCGAATAATTTTAAAATGCACGAGGAAGATGGCCATGCCTTCGTCTCAAAACAACCGACAACTCCCGAAGAAGAAGCCGCCTGCAAAGAAGCAATGGAAGGCTGCCCCGTCGAAGCCATCGGCGACTTTGGCAAAGACGACAAATAAACCGACAAGTAAAAAGCTAGGCAAAAGACCAGCTCCGCCTCTCGAAGTTTTAAAACTTTTCAAACGCTATTATCCCGACGCTCATTGCGCTCTTGATCATCAAAGTGCTTTTCAACTTTTAGTCGCAACCATTTTGTCAGCGCAATGCACAGATGTGCGAGTCAACTTGGTGACTCCGGCTTTGTTTGCTGAATTTCCTGGACCTTCGGCGATGGCGAAAGCTCCGCTCAGTCGTTTGGAATTGCTGATTCGCTCGACAGGATTTTATAAAAATAAAGCTAAAAATATCAAAGCTTGTGCGCAGGCTTTGCTCAAAGAGCATAATGGCGAAGTTCCCAAAGAACTTGATCAGCTCATCAAGCTTGCCGGAGTTGGGCGCAAGACCGCCAATGTGGTTTTGGGAAATGCTTTCGGAATTATCAGCGGCATCGTTGTGGATACGCATGTGACTCGACTTTCAAACCGCTTGGGTTGGGTCAAGTCGCAGAATGCCGAGATCATCGAGCGTGAATTGCAAAAAATCATTCCTCATGAAGATTGGATCATGATTTCACATTGGTTGATCACGCATGGACGCGAGGTCTGTAAAGCGCGAAGCCCTCAGTGCAATACTTGCTTTCTTTCGGAACTCTGCCCTAAACTGATGTAACAACGTAGGTGTTCGGGGATTCAATGTTTGTAGCATTTTTTGAAAGCGTCAAATACGTCGGGCATCTTCTTCCGATCTCGTTCCTGCGAGTGTTTTTGGGTTACTATTATCTCGAACAAGCACTGCTTAAATTTCGTGGTGATTTTTTAATGCGTCCGCGATTGGCTGCGCAAATTGCCGAGGTGCTGCCGACTTTGCAAACTCCGGATTGGTATCGCTTGTTTTTAGAATCTGTAGTGATTCCGCAGTGGCAAATTTTTTCTTTTGGACTGAACGGCATCGAGTTCGCCATCGCCATCTCTTATATTTTTGGATACTTGGTTCGCCCCATGGCTTTGCTGGGCGTGGTGGTTTCTCTCAATATGTTGGTGCTGGCAGGTCCACAGACTCAAGATCTGTATAAAACTTTTGTCGCTATTCATTTGCTAATGGCATGGGTAGGGGCCGGGCGCTGTCTGGGCTTTGACTATTATTTCTTCAAGCGTCGCCGCGGAATCTGGTGGTAGTCGGTGAAGAATTTTTTAGTCTATCTGGTTTTTGTTTTCAGCGGCCTTTTCTTAGCGCTCTATTTTAAAAATTCCAATCTCTCGACAGGTGACAACAAGCCCACACTGAAAGTGTTTGGCTCCTCCAGTTTTATTTCTCAATGGGGCCCGGGGCCTTGGCTGAAAGAAAAGTTTGAAAAATCTTGCGAGTGTCATATTGAATTCAACGACAGTGCTGATTCGACAATTCTTTTACAACGTCTGAAATCAGAAGGTCGTAATGGCGGCGCTGATGTTGTTTTGGGTTTTGATCAATACGACATCGACAATGCGACTGCGGGTCTTGAGTGGCGGAAAATCAACACTGACAACATTAATTTTGAAGATTCCGTGCGTGAAGTTTTATCGCGCAGTCATTTGGTCCCTTATGACTGGAGTTTGCTCTCTTTTGTCGTTCGTAAATCTGATTTTCAATCGTTGCCAAAAAATCTGAATGATCTGCTTGATCCGAAACTCAAAGGACAGATTGTTTTGGAAGATCCGCGCACCAGTTCGCCAGGTCTTCAGTTTTTATTATGGCTCATTGAAATCAAAGGTGAAGCCAAGGCTTTCGAGTATCTCGGAAAACTGAATCAACAATTACACTCTTATGCACCCAGTTGGTCATCGGCTTACGGTCTTTTTCAAAAGGCTCAAGCGAAGATAGTTTATTCTTATGTGACTTCATCGGTCTATCATTTGGTTGAAGATAAAAATACTGACGTGGTGGCTTTGGAAATGGATGAAGGGCATCCAGCACAGTATGAGTTTGTCGGAATTCCTGCGACTTGCAAAAACTGTGAGTTGGCGGAAAAATTTGTGGCGCTCTTGCTGTCGAAAGAGGGGCAGAAGACGATCATGGAAAAAAACTTCATGTTTCCAGTGACTCAAGGAGTGCGTGAAGGAACCGTGTTCGCCAATATTCCTAATTATAAAATGACAGTGATGGAAGTTTTGCCAACCGTGGCGGACCGCGAACGCATTCTTAAGAAATGGTCTCAGCTCCGTCGAACAGAGTAATCGAATAGAAGAGTCGAGCAAAATAAATGAGTTCTTCAAAAACCATTCGTATTTTTCTCATCGCTCTCTTTCTAGCGCCCTATCTGCTTTTGTTGACTCATTGGAATCATTTCTCTTTGCCGCCGTTCGAGGAGCTGGCGTGGATCTTTAAAAATTCTCTGATTCAGTCGATCTTAAGCAGCGTGATTGCTATTGCCTTGGGATTTTGGTGGGCGCGCGGTCTTTTATTTCTTGAGCAAAAATTATCGCCATCGCAAAACCGCGGGCTTGAGTTTTTAATTTTGCTTCCTAATTTTTTGCCAGCGTTGTTTCTTTTACTGATTTTATTGTCAGTGATCACGCCTTTTCCATTTGGCCTCACTGGCGTGATCTTGGTGCATGCATTGATGAACGCAAGCCTTGCCGCTTTATTTCTGAAAGACATTTTAAAAAAGAAACTTCGTTCTTTGGCCGAGCTTTGTTGGGTTGAAGGCGCAAGCTCCGTGGCTTTTTGGAAAGAGGGCTTTCGTTATCTGAGAGGTGATTTCTTTTGGCTCTTTGCTTTTATTTTTATTCTTTGCTTTTGTAGCTTTGCCGTTCCTTTGATTGCCGGTGGTGGCAAGGTCACCACTTTTGAAGTCGCCATTTATGAAAAAATCAGAACCTCCACGGATTGGGGACAAGCCATTGGCCTGTCTTATTTGCAGTTTGGTTTTTTGTTGCTGTTTTCATTCTTGCCCTCGGAGCATCCGGCCCCTCAGCGCGAACGTCTGGAGCGTGCTCCTTATCTGAAGTCGGTGTCGGGGGGAGTCAGTGCGATTCTATTTAGTTTTTTTTGGATTGGCGTTTTCTTATGGCAATCAGCGACAGGCTTTGCAAAACTTTTGCAAATCGAAGGTTTGTGGCGAGAGACTTTGCGAGTGATTCCGTTGTCTTTGTTTTTAAGTCTTGGTGTGGGCTTTGCGATTTTAGCTCTTTTGTTTTTGTCGGCTTACGCCTTTCCAGATTCTTGGCTGAAAAGATTTTTCTTGGGTTTTGTGGCGCCAAGCACGGCCTTGTTGGGATTTGTTTTTCTTTTCCTCCCATCTTGGTTTGCTGGTGATGAGTTCTTAAAATGGATGATCGCCTTCGTCATTTTGATTTTTGCCCCGCTTTATCGTTGGGGTTGGGTGCAAAGACTTGAAGGTTTGCGAGGTCAAGTGCAAGTCGCCAGAACCATGGGGGCCGATGCGCGAATGATTTTTCAAAAAATTCTTTTGCCGCAGACTCTGGATTTAGCTTGTCGCCTTTCGGCCGTAGCTTCGCTGTGGGCTTTGGGAGATTTTGCTCTGTCGAAGATGATTATTTCAAGGCCTGCGACTTTGGCGTTGATGGCAGAATCTTTGATGAGCAGCTATCGCATCGAAGGAGCCATGGCTGTCACCGCATTGATTTTATTTTTCGGATTTATTTTATTTCTTGTTTTCAGGGGAGTTGAAAATGTCATTCGTCGAAAATTTGTATAAAGATTATGACGGTTTTCATTTAAAAATTCCAAAATGGGAAATTTTAGATCAAGGAGTCACTGCCTTATGGGGCCCGTCAGGTTCAGGAAAAACGTCGGTGTTCCGAGTGCTATTAGGTCTTGAAACTTGCGAGAATCTATCTTGGCGTTGGGGCGAACAGGATTTAGCGAAGATATCAACACCGCAAAAAAATCTAGGTGTCGTCTTTCAGGGGCTTGAACTTTTTCCGCACCTCAGTGCTCGAGAAAATATTTTCTTCGGCGCGCGCGCTCGAAGAATTGCTCCTGATCGTGCTGAAGATCGCTTTAAAAAAATGGATCAAGTTCTGGGCTTTGCTCGTTTCCTTGATCGCAAAGCCGAACTTCTTTCTGGGGGAGAAAAGCAACGCGTGGCTTTGGCCCGCGCCCTGATGACTTTTCCACGAATGCTTTTTTTAGACGAACCTTTTTCGGCTTTGGATGAGGGTTTAAAATCAGAAGCGCGCCGTCTTTTAAAAAACTTACTTCAAGAAACAAAAACACCAGCGTTGCTGATCACTCACGATGAGCGAGACCTTAAAGAACTCGCCAGCAAAATCACCGAAATTCGCGATGGCCAGCTGATCTCTGGGATTTAGCGCATTTCTAGTTTCGTTGCTTCGCCACCAATTTATCTTGAATGAAGCTCACTTGAATGAATCGGCAAAGCTTAAGCCGGTTATTCAATTCCCGGGAATTTTAGCTCCGGCGAGTTCCCTAACTCCACAAAATCTCCCACTCATATGCAGAAAGCCCTCGGAGTCTTTGTTTGCTGTATCTAATTTCTCCACGAGCTTCTTTCTCATTGAGCCGAACATAATTTTTGACCGTGAGATAAGGTTTCCAACCCATCACAACTCTGGAGAATGGCCTGTATTTCCAAACACTTTGGGTATCGGTCACCAAGAAGCCGTTCTTTTCGAGTTGCTGCGCAATTTGACCAGCAACCACTCGGAGAAAATGCTGTCCAAGTGAACGTTTACTGAATCTGACAAGCAAATGAATATGATCATTACAGATCGCTTGTTGTTCGATCTTCACAAAGAATCTTTTGGCGTAACGTTTAATCACAGCATTGCAGATATAAAATCCCAGAGGTGACCGATACCCCCGACGGAGATTGGAACGCTGGGCTTTAAACACCAGATGAATGGCTGTCCGAGTTGAGAGAGGTCGTGCGAGTCGGCCACGGCGTTTTCGTCTAAGAGCTCCGCCGTGGTTGTAACGAAATTTCCAATGATTTCTACCGAAGGAAAGTTGCTGTGACTTTGATTTATTTGTGAACTTAGTTTTTGAAATGTGACCCATACCCACCATCCTGTTTTGGAGAGAGGGTTTCAAAGGCGAAGCCACGGAGAGGGGCGGGAGAAGTGGAGTTGAGAGAAGTTTGAAACGAGCGGCGGACATTCGAAAAGTGCTTCGTATTGATGGAGAAAGGCTTCGTCGCAGCCCCTGCTTATTTATCTATCTAGACGGGAATCAAGAAAGTTCTTTGCGCAAAGTGAGGAGTGTGATTTCAGAAGGCACAGCAAAGCGAAGTGGTGGTCCCCAATAGCCAGTGCCGCGACTGACGTAGATCCACATATCTTTGTAGCGATAAAGACCTTTTAAAAATTTTTGAGCGGCTTTGACGATAATATTTCCTGGAAAAAATTGTCCACCGTGAGTGTGTCCTGAGATTTGTAAATGCACACCTTCGGAGGCGACTTGCTCATAGGGCGCGGGTTGATGCGAAAGTAAAATTTTAATCGCTGCCGCAGGGGCTTGATGCAGAGCTTTTTTAATATCGTAAGTATGACTTGGAAGCATGCGGGCTGCCGTGTAGTCAGTAATTCCTGCCAGGACCAATTCGCTCTGATTGATGCGCAAGACAACATGCTCGTTGAGCAAAGGTGATAACTCAATACTTCTGTATTCCTCAAGCCACGCTAAAGCATTCCAATAGTATTCGTGATTTCCCATGATCAAATAACGTCCGTGTTTTGCTTCCAATTCTTTGAGCGGCAAAAGGTCCTGTTTTAATTGCTCCACGGGCCCGTCAACAATATCACCAGTGAGAACCACTAAATCTGGAATCAGTAAATTGATCTTCTTCACCACCGAGCGCACATAACGGGGGCCAATTGTCGGTCCAATATGTAAATCTGAAATTTGCGCGATTTTAAATCCGTCAAACTCATCAGACAAATTTTTAAGAGGAATATCGATTTTGTAAATGCGAGGTCCAATCACTCTCGCTTGAATCAGTCCACCAATTCCGGCGAGAGTTGTCAGACTCAGAACGGAAGTGAAAGTAATCCACTCCATTTTTGTTTGCTGCTCGTTATTGAGAAAAAATCGCAAGAACACGCTGAGTAAATCGGCGGCGATTGTAAAAAGCAGCAGGCACATAAAAAGTCCAAACAGAATTTGCGTGAACCAGGTGATCGCCGAGAGCAGCCGCTGTCGGATCGGAAAAAAGCTCATGAGATAATAGCCAAAGCCTTGCAAAAAAACGCAGCCAAAAAGTGCAACCCAGGCGATCACTGGCGAAAAACCCAAAGCGTAGGCCCAAACACTGAAACGCAAGCTCAGATAAAACGCAAAGAGCGAAAGAATTCCAGTCAGGACAAGAGTCATCGTTAGCAGGCGTCGCGAATTCATAGAACCTTCTCTAGCTTTATAGATATTCTCTATCTTGAGTGCTTGTCTGAAGCCGTCAATAGAATCACTGCCTGAGTGTCAAAAGTCTATACAGCAATTTTTGCAAGCAAGAGAGAAAAAAGCCGATCTTTGTCACTGATTCTGCAGTCTTTTCTAACTGCAGAGCAGAATACTTAAGAATTCGTTCAGAAGCCTCGATAACGGTGTCGCGATTTTGTATAACTAGGTCATGAAAAAGAATAACTCGTTTGTTTTTTTATTCTGTGTCTCTCTTGGATTCATGATTTCTGCCTGCGGCGGAGTTATGACTGCGACAAAGCCAATCAGTTCAAGTACAGCGACGGATTCGAGTGCCATCTATGATGGTCAAATGAAACGCCAAGACTGGTGGGGCGGAGTCACTCCATTCTCATCAAGTATGGCTCCAGAAAATCAGGATGACGGCGCGATTCCAGCTTCTGCGCCAGCAGCGTCGGTCAGCGCAGCTCCAGCAGTGGCTCAGCCGGGCGCCCCGACGAAGCCAGTGGCACAACCAGGATCAAAAGATTTTGATCCTTCGACATTGGCGCCGGGAAGTAAAAAAGAAGATTTCGTAGCGAAAGGTCTTTTGACCCCAACGGTTTATTACAAACCAATCTTCAATGAAGATCAGGACAAATGCAGCGCTGATGAAAAAGTAAATCTTCGTGGAGTGAACAATGCTGTGTTGGCGACGGTTTGCCCGAAAGCGAAAGATGCTTGCGATCTGCAAGGTTCTTGTATGATTCAGCAGAATGGAAAAATCACTTCGTATAATTATGTCGATCAAACGGTAAAAGGTTATCCGCATTTTTCAGTGGTGGATTTGAATGTCTGTCCTTTTGGATTGGGTGTGCGTGAATCTTGTTTGGACCCATTTTACAATGTCGCTGCCGACATGGATTACTTCAAAGCGGGAGATGTGATTTTTGTTCCCGCTTTGGTGGGGCTCGCTCTTCCTGGCGGTATGAAACACACGGGTTTTCTCATTGTTCGCGACAGTGGTGGCGGCATTGATGGCAACAATCGTTTTGATTTTTTCTCTGGCTTTTATGATTGGAGAGATTCAACCAATCCATTTAACAAATTAAAACTCACAGATAAGTCGACGAAAATTCCTTATTATCAAGTCAAAGGTGCGACGGCCTTAACAGTTCAGGCCGCTCGGAATTATCCAAGCCTTCCGGGCTTTCAAAAAGTGGTTGCTCCCACTGTCTCAAAGTGATTCGTGAGAGGTCGCAAAGCGATCTCTTAAAAACCTCACAAAATCCGCTCAAGATGAGAAAATCATCAATCATCCTCAAGTTTTAACGCTATGCGTCGAAAAGAAGAGTGACTGCTGAATGGGGCTTTTAATTTCGGGATAGCAACTTTCTCTCGCGACGAAAGTCGAGCGCTGACTGGCACTTGAAATTCGTCTCGCAATGAGAGGGAGGTTTCTTCTATGGGTCTACGTATTAATACCAACGTGCCTAGCATCGCGATTCAGCGAGTGCTCAGCCAAACACAAAGGTCTTCAGAAGGAGCGATGAAGTCGCTGGCTTCGGGAGATCGTTTTGAAGATCCGAACGAAAGCTCGGCGGATTATTCGATTGCGGAAAAATTAAAAAGTCAGACGAAAGGTCTTGAGGCCGCAAAATCCAACGCGGAAAATGCACAGTCATTTATTGAAGTGGCACAGGGCGGGCTGAACGAACAAAATAATCTTCTGATTCGAATGAGAGAACTTTCCGTGCAAGCGGCCAGTGATACTTATTCAGATGACGAACGGGATCTGATGCAGACAGAGTTTCTGCAATTGCAACAAGAAGTCACTCGGATCGCTGACACCACCAAATTTGGCTCGACAAAATTGCTCTCAGGCGAAGATAAAAAATATGAATTCCAAGTCGGCTCGAATAAAGGGGCTGAGAACGTCATCACCTATGACAATCGCACCGACACGCGTGCCAGTGCCTTGGGTGTGAGTGGTGATGAGATCGGGAGCAAATCAGATGCGCGAGATTCTTTGGGCGACATTGATGACGCTCTTACAAAAGTGGCACAAGCCAGAGCCAGCTTTGGCGCCGTTCAATCAAGACTTGATTCAACGATCAACAACACCGCCGTGCAAATTGAAAACTTGCAATCAGCTCACTCGCGCATTGCCGACACAGATGTCGCAAAAGCAGTGAGCGATGTTTCCAAATACCAAGCCCTGCAACAATACCAAATCGCCGTGCTCGCACAGGCCAATCAATTCCCAGGAAATGTTTTGAAGCTGATTGCTTAATTCCCTTCTCCGTTCCCATCTCAAAGAACCCCAGCTCTCCTGGCAGGAAGCCAGGAGACAAAAGCCAGGATGGTAGCTTCGCGCAAAACCGGGCGGTACCCCTTAAGAGAGCTCTAGCTCCATCAAAAGTTCTCCAAAACACGCTTCATTCGAAGCGCGTGTTTTCGCCGAACTTCTAATCTAAGTCGAGCTAGACCTCGACCAAAATCCCATCCAAAATGAGACGACCTAGACCTTCGCCTTAAATATTTTTTTCACAAGATTCTCTATGATTTTCATGGACTAGACGCATTGCGTAATAAAATCACCTAGACCTTGGCCCTCAAGCTTCCTGGACCTTCGCCGAGAAGTATTGCGTACACGTTGAAGGATTTGTAAGGACCACGAAGAACCCTGTTCAGCAGTCAAACCGAACTTGAGTTCTTGGACCTCCCAATAAAGTTCCGCAGGGGATGGCAGTCACCATTCCCCTGGTTCGGAGCCCACTTCAACAAACAAGAAATTATTCAAGCACGTAGTAACACGTTTGTAGGAGGATTTTCATGGGCTTAAGAATTAGTACGAATATGCCGTCGATAGCGGCGCAGAAAGTTTTGCAGTCAAATGCAAAGAGAATGGAACACGCCAGTCAGGCGCTCGCAACAGGAAGTCGAATTGTTCATGCTTCAGATGATGCCGCGGGGCTCGCCATCGCGGAAAATTTGAAGGCGCAATCGCGAGGAATCGCTGCTGCCAAGAACAATGCTTACAATGCGGGATCATTGATTCAGGTTTCTGAAGGTGGTCTCAACGAGATCAATAATATCTTGGTTCGGGTGAGAGAGCTGGGAATCCAAGGCGCTTCCGACACTGTCGGAGATAAAGAGCGTGGGTTCATCAATGAAGAGTCAAAACAATTGCTTCAAGAGGCCGATCGTATTGCTAAAACCACTCGTTTTGGCGACAAGAAATTGCTTGATGGCTCTGGTGGTGATCAAGAGTTTCAAGTGGGTCCTTACGGTGGCAAAGACAACATCATTAAATTTTCTCTCAAGTCAGACGCCACGGCCAGTGAACTTGGTATTGATGGTATTGATATGAGCGATAAGAGCGGTGCTCGAGATGCTTTGGAAACCGTGGATGAAGCTCTGGGAAAAATCGGAACAATGCGCGCCAACTTTGGTGCCATTCAGTCTCGATTGGATTCCACAGTTTCAAACTTGGACACGCAATTTGAAAACGTGAGTGAAGCGCATTCGCGAATTTCAGATGCCGATGTTGCGAAAGAAACTTCGGAATTAGCATCAGCAAATATTTTGCAAAATGCGGCGGTGTCAGTGTTGGCTCAAGCCAATCAGTTTCCGCAAGTTGCGATGAAACTCATTAACTAATAGACTCAGAATCAACATCTTTGGAAGGATCTCGCGAAAGCGGGATCCTTCGCTTCTGAAAAAACTTTGGCTTTGATTTGGATTTTTGAACCGGCGAAGTTTTTTCAGAAACGATTTTTTTGGAACCACTTTTATTTATGAGCGGTTGCTATCCCAGTGACTGACTCTTAAGCCCGCCCTCGGGGGATTGGCCTCCGAGGGTTTTTTTGCCAAAGGCAAAAGGGTTTTTGTTTTCTAATTAAAGCGGCATGGTCGTTGCTCTCTCCTATCTATGAGACTTTATTCATAAATTGAGAGAGGCAAAATGTATGTCTTTTAGACAGTTGATCAACAATATTTGCGTTCTTCTCGCTGTTATTGGTGTTACATCGTCAGCCTTCGCGGCAAATCAATGCCGCAGCCTCTTTGCTCCCATTTTGGGAGATTATCTTTCTCAAGAAGCAATCAATAATAAAAATCAAAATAGCTATATTCAAAACCGTGGGTTTTTTGCCGTTCCAGGTAAGGAAAAAGATATTCGGAGCTCCTATGAAGGGGCTCTCGAGGAGCCATTCATAAATGATATTTTGAGCCTTAACTCGAACGATGTTTGGCTTGATGGTGGAGCAGGTTCATTTTCTGCTCAGGCACATTATTTAAAATTCATGAAACAAAAAGGCGACGCGCCTGCAAAGCTCATAGGTGTTGTCGATCAAATTTCCAAAGAAACTCGGTATCTCCAATATCTTGCCAAAAATATGAATCACGAAAATTTTCAACCGCTTGTTGGAAAGTTTGTTGAAGATGTTCAAGAAGTGAAAAACGATTCGGTCACCGTGATTTCCGATGTCTATGGAGCTTACTCGTATTCTCCAAGACCGGATCTTGTTTTGAAAAAGTATTTGTCGTGGCTCAAAAAAGGCGGACGAATTTATATCGCACAATCTCCACCACCATCGACAAAGCGGGGATACGATATGACTCACTCAAGCGGAATGTATATTCAGGGAACAGAAGAGCGGACGACAGAGCAGAAATCTTTTTTTGGAATGATTAAAAAGACAAAAACGGAAACGATCCAAGTGAATGGTCTCACTTATCTTACTTGGCTGAAGCAAATTAGTGGTATTCGCATTGAGATAGGATTTGGAATTATCGCGATTGAAAAAGTCAGCGATGATATTCGAATTCCCGAATTAGAACTGCTTCAACAAACAGATGGTCATCCACCGCGAAGATTTTTTAAAATAAAAGAAAACTTGCTGCAATAAATGCTTAATTATTCTGGCAGCGATCAAAAGAGATAATTTCGGAGTAGGTTCCAAGGGTCATTTGTCCGTGACCACAATCTGTCAAATCCAATCGAATCAGACTGCCGTCGCCGCAAGTGCCTTGCCATGAGCCCGCAGAGCCGCAAGTGCAATTGGCATCAGCCCAGGTCACATTTTGTGGTGAGATGGTGCAGATTGCGCCGTTGATATTATTTAAAATTTCAAGAGTGCCGCCGTTCATCACTCGGCCTGCACGAGCTTGTCCAGTCACGGTGAGATTTCCAGCGGTGGAAGTTGTCACATCATAATATAAGGTTCCGGAGACACCGATGGTTTTACGAATGCCATCGCTGTTGTAGCTAAAAACTTTGGGCGCAGCGCCTGAGAGCCAAGTGAGAGTTTCTCCGTTGGTCGAATTTTTAAAAACACTGGCTGAACCAAAACGTCCACCGGTGATGGTGTAGTTGGGTTTGCGCAGAATAAAATCTCCAGGATTTTGCATGGCACAGGCGACGGAAGTTCCGCCCCAAGTCAGCAATGATGTGCCAGCAAATGTGTAAGTGCCATTCATGCAACTGCCGAAGTTTCGCGTGACAGAGTTCCCAACACAGGCACCAAAGCCATTTCCATAGCATGTCGCCAGGGTTTGAATAGTCCCTGTGCTTTTCCCCATCTCATCAATCGAGGCCATGACGTCGGCGATCTGGCCACCAATCTCAGCAGTGGTGTCGACGTAATTTGAAGTATTTGGATTTGCCTCAATCTTGCAACGAACAAGTCCAAAGCCCAGTGCGACAAGTGTAATGGCGATCAAATAATTTCTTCTCATATTTTTACTATGCTCATTCTTGGCTCTACGAGGGTCAATTCATTTTATAGAGAGAGTCTATGAAGTGAGCGCCGTAGGAAGGTCTGGCAAGACCTCGACTGGATGATTGCCTCGTCCAGGTCTTATCTAGACTTTAATCCTGAAAACTCCAGCTCTTTCGTCCTGATTTCAATACCAAGATCCAGTGAGTGGCTCGATCAAAGTCTAGTTCGCGCTGGACTCTGGTCTAGTTTTGCTCGACTCGACTAAAGGGAAACCAGACCTCGCCGAAAGGTATGTCAGGTAGCCGATCGAAGGTCGAGCGAAAGTAAAGCGAGAGAGAATTTCTGTGTGACTGCGGAAGTGATCTCGAAGGAAAGGGCGCAAGTCTGATCTGAGAGCTGAGCAAGTAACAAGGCTGTAGGTCTCAACGTGTACAAAAACAAAGTGGCGATGGAATTGCCCACTGGTCCACAAACACTCGTGGTGGTCACGAGCAGGACTTAAGTATGGAATGGATTTCGAAAGATGGGGGTCCCTTATGGGAATGAGAATTAATACGAACGTCGCTAGCTTGAATGCACAGAGAACCTTGGCGGGCTCTCAGCGTGAGATTCAAAAATCTTTCGCGCAGTTGTCATCAGGAAGTCGAATTACAAAATCGGCGGACGATGCAGCTGGTCTCGCAATCTCTGAAAATTTGAAATCGCAAATCCGTTCTTACGGACAAGCAGAGCGCAATGCGAATGATGGGATCTCTCTGGTGCAAGTCGCAGAGGGCGGACTGTCAGAAGTTTCTAATATTTTAACACGTCTCCGTGAGTTGGGCATCCAAGCTTCTTCAGACACGGTTGGTGACAAAGAACGCGGTTTTATCAATAAAGAGGTCAGTCAGTTGACGAAAGAGATCGAACGAATTTCGCACACCACTCGTTTTGGTGCGACTTCGATGTTGGATGCGACAGCTCCAAAATACGATATCCAAGTCGGTATCAACAACGACAGCTTCAATGACCGCATCAGTTTTGATCCGTCGGAATTAGATGCTCGCACCAGCACTTTGGGTGTCGATGGTTTGGATTTCTCGTCGAAAGGTGGCGCTCAAGAGGCCCTTGGAGAATTGGATAGTGCATTGAATATGGTTGCTGGTTATCGTGCCAACTTGGGTGCCTTGCAGAATCGTATGCAATCCACAGTTGATAACTTGGGTGTGCAACATGAGAACTTGAGTGCGGCGAATTCACGAATTCGTGACACTGACATCGCTGAAGCAACGTCGGAATCAACTCGTAACAACATTTTGTTACAAGCATCGACGGCGACATTGGCTCAAGCGAACCAAGTTCCGCAAATGGCGCTGAAGTTGATTGGCTAGCAATAAGTTTGCTTTTTGCAAACTGGATAGTTTTGGATTTTGTTTCGGTTTAAGAGACAGGGAGAGTCCTCCAACTCTCCCGGTACCTGACCTACCTGGGGGACGAAAGTTCCCCGGTGTACTCCTGAAAGCGAACGAGTTGAAGTTGGAGGAAAGCGTCAGTCTGAAAGTCTAAAATTGATCCAGTCGAGGTTAACCTCGACTGTTTCTTTTGCCGATAAGAGTGGCATGGATATCAAAAACGCTCTCAATGCAGTTATGCCGGCGCCCCTTCGAGCGAAGGACAATGTCGAGCGCCCGATCAAAATGGAAAGCACCACCGATCGAGACGCCAACGGGCAGCAGACATTTCAAGAGCGCGATCAACACAAAGATCCCATGACCGAAGAGCAATTTGCAAAAGCTCTGGAAGTTCTGCGAAATTTACCTGCAGTTATAGATCATAATTTGACCATTGAAGCCATTGATCACGATGGGAAACGCTTGGTTTTGTTGAAAGAGCCCGACGGTAAAATTCTTCGTCGGATTCATGAGGCAGAATTGTGGACGTTGCCAGAAATGAAAAGCACTGATCCTGGCAATCAAAAAGGTCAACTTCTTCGTAAAACAGCATAGAAACTCATCTTGTCGACAGCCTTTTATTGCCTTTTGCTCTGATTCTTTTTTAAACTGAAAGAGTCAGAACGGATTTTTGAATTTTGAAACCAAAGGATGGTTGGCTATGAAAATTTCTACTTTGTTTTTATTTCTTCTTTTGTCTGCTCCCTTCGCCTATGGAGCGATTTCACCGAAAGTTAGTCATCCTATTCCTGGAGCCATATTGCATACGGCGGGCGCCATTCATGGTGGTGAAGCACGAGAGATCGTCAGCCTTCTCAATGTGAAACGATTGGTTTCAAAAAATAAAAAAATAGAGCGCATTGAGTTTGCGGTGGGAAATGCGGGGCAGTTGCCTTTGCAAGGCAAGCCTGGTTATTTTAATTTGGAATTGCGTCCTGGAAAAAAACAAATCGTGATCGGTTTTGCGCAAACTTTGAATGCTCGATTTGAAGAGCGTGATTTGCGCAAAATATTTATGGCAAGCCCTTATGTGAAGTCGTCGCAAATGTATTTTGAACCACAAACTCAATCGATGAATTTTATTTTGAATTTGTCTAAGCCAGCCTCAGTGCGAGCGATCCCGGTGATGGGCGAGAAAAAGCAAACCGCGCGGGTGATCGTGGATCTTTTTGAGGAGAAAATTCGATGATTCAAAAATTAATATTGATAGCGATGATCATGAGTGGGGGCCTAGCACAGGCTCGCGTTTTCAATATGGCGAAGGAAAGCTTTGCACCTTATCTACGAGGCACTTACATGCCCGTGGCAATGACTGACGGAGTGTACTCGGGCGCGCTCGGAGCAAGCTCCACGGCTGAGACACAAATGAAATATGATGCCTCTGGCGAATTTGGTTTTGCCTATGGAAGCCCGCGTTTGAAGATGCGCTTTGGTGTCGAGTATCTCATGATTCCGCGCATGTCTGAAAATGCGAACAATGCCTCGGGCACAGCGCTTTACGGAATTGATAGTCAATCCACCGTGCTGACTCCGAAATTAGATTTTGAAATCACCATGAAGACCTGGCAAGAGGGGCGTCTTTTTTTGTTGCTCGGTGGTGGTTACGCCAACCTTTCCAGTAAAACTTCTTATGCTTTCACCGGAGCTGGGACGACTCAGTACAGTCTTGCGGATTTTTCAGAAAGTATGAAGGCATCGACGATCATGGAAGAGGCCGCTCTTGGGTTTGAAGGTCTGATGTCGGATTCAACCACCTATGCTTTCGAAGCGGGTTATCGAAATTTAAACTTTGATAAATTAAGCTACAGCAGCAGCGGCACGAATTTCCAAGGAGCCTTTAATTCCGGCGACACGGCGATGAACACCGACGGTAGCAAACGAACGTTGAATTTATCGAATCTGTTTATCGGAGTCTCTCTTCGTTTTTGGATTGATTAAAGCGGCGAGCTAGCCGGGTTTGATTGGTCCAGATCGCGACATTTACCAAAAGTTAACTCAATCATTATCTATTATTTATGCATAACGCCTCATCCCTTCGTGGAATCTGTACGATAAGCTTGTCAATCAATCATGAGGTAAAGTTATGAGAACCACGTCTTCACGCAGTCTTTCGCTTCGACAAAAGAATATCATTTCACTTTCTCTTTTTATCGTTCCTTTTTTGGTGATCTTGGGAATGCTCATCCGCACTTCGCAAACCAATATCAATTTTGCCAAGCTGGAATTGGTGGGCGATGTCTTTCAAAGACAGGCGACTCCTCTGTTAACGGACCTTGTTCGTCTTAAAATTGCAGTCTTAAAAAATGACTCCAATCAAATCTCTCAGCTTAGTACCGATGTGAAAAATAAATATGCTAGCTACGCTTCCACTTACAAAAGTTTAGCAGGCGATTTGCAGCTGACTCCTGAAGGCCTGTCTGCTCGCAAACGAGACGCTTTTTCCATCACTAAAACCGATGACAAGATGAATGCTCTTTCGGCGATGACTGATCTTGGCAGTGAAAAAAGCCTCGCGCTGATCAATGATATGATTCAGGATATTCGCGGAATTATCACTCATAGTGGTGACACCTCGAATATTATTTTAGATCCAGATCTGGATAGTTATTATCTGGGCGACGTGACTTTGGGAGCGATTCCGCAAGTGTTGGATCGCTTGCAAGAAAGTTTTGAACTGACTTCACAAATTTTCAAGAAGGGTTCGCTGGGTCCGCAAGAGCGCATTGCTCTCGCTGGTTTTGTTGCGCTCTTTCATAAGGCTGACCTTGAACGCATCCAGGGAGACCTTGATACTTCCATCAACGAAGATCCCAATTTTTATGGAGTCTTAGCCAGTCTCAAACCAGCACTCACCGACGTCAGCGCCAGTAGCACCGAACATATCAATAAATATATTGATTCACTCGAAGCACTTTCTCACAGCAACAATCCACAGGATCTCAAAGAAAAAGTGACCACCGCCGCTGCCGGTCTTGGTGATTCCATTGGCGATAATTGGTTAAAGTCAGCGCAGGAACTTGATGAGCTCTTGCAGACACGGATTAGCTCTTTAGAGAATACGCGAAATTGGTCTCTGGCGTTGGGCATTCTCGTCATGCTTATTTCAAGTCTGATTTCCATCTACATCAGTGAAAAATTAATTCGCGCGCCCATCGAAAAAGTGGCGGGCTCTGTTCATGAAATGTCCGCAGAGATTAAAAATGCCTGCACTCAAGTGAAAGAGATGGCCGAAAAAATCTCAAATAATTCGACTAGCAATGCCGCCGCCCTTGAAGAAACCGTGGCTTCCATCGAAGAGCTCAACAGCACAGCAAAACTAGGGGCTGAAAATTCAGTCACTGCTGCTGACATGTCTGATAAAACTTTTCAATCGGCCAAAAAAGGTGAAGAGCAAATTTCACAGCTCATTGAATCCATGACTCAAATCACCCAATCAGCAAGCAAGGTTCAAGAAATTTTATCGGTGATCGATGATATCGCTTTTCAAACCAATCTGCTTGCCTTGAATGCTGCCGTTGAAGCCGCTCGCGCGGGAGAGCAAGGAAAAGGTTTCGCCGTTGTGGCTGAGGCCGTAAGAAATTTGGCGCAAAGAAGTGCCGTCGCGGCGAAAGAAATTGCTCAGCTGATTCAGACCAGCACCGAGGTGACTCATGCGGGAGCAAAAATCGCCGATGGCAACAGTCGCACTTTCACCGAAATCGTTCAGTCCATTGGCAAGGTGAATTCTCTCAGTTCTGAAGTGGCAAAAGCTTCGACGGAGCAGACGACAGGTATTACTCAGATCAACAAAGCTCTCACGCAGATTGATACCAATACTCAGTCTTTTGCAGCCATGTCGGAAGAATTATCAGCATCGAATGTCGAGCTTCAGCATCAAGCTTTGCGATTGAATGATATGGTCGCAAGCCTCAGCAAAGTGATTTATGGATAGTTCTATTATTAAGGAGTTCCCGTTGAAAAAAAATATGACTGTATTAACAATCGTTCTTCTTTTCTCTCAGCTTGCCACTGCCGCTTCTGAAAAATTTAAAGCGGAAAAAAATTGTGGCAGTGCCAAAGTTGTTTCAGGCGATACTTGCTCCAATGTGAAGGTGCAATTGGACTTTGCAGGCTGCTCGATAAAATCAGAATCTATCGTTGCTCCCAAAATTGTTTGCAAAGAGAAACAAATCAAAGCTCGCTATGCGATCGATAATTACAGATATGAAGCCATTTTTGAAAAACAAGATGATGGCTGGGGTGGAGTCACATGGAAACAAACTGGAAGTGGGATTGAAGAATCAAAAAAAATAACCGTCGTGACTCAAAAAGCGAAAGAGCATCCAGTCGTTGTTGCGGCACCGGTAAAAACGCCAGCTCCGGCGGCTGCTGAAACTCCGACTGTAACTGCCGCTCCCGTTGCTGCCGTGGCATCAGCAGCATCGTCATTTCAGTTTTCAGGATATTTTGATTTTGGATTGAATAATCTTTCAGTATCAAACGGAGCGAACTTCACAGGAGGTCCTGAGTCAGGTTTTACTCTTCAAGATGGCGCCATTTATGTTGGTTATCAGAAAGACAAATTGAGTTTCGTTTTGGATGTTCCATTTCGTCGTCAAGAAAACCGTGATTTGGGTGTCACGACGGCGCCGAATGCTTCGAATAGCAACAATGCTATTTTTGGAGCTGATAAATTTCAATTGTATGCCAAATACAAAATCAATGACGAGGCCGATGTGGTGATTGGACAATTCGATACCATTTTTGGAGTTGAAGTGAACGATTCAAAAGATCGTTATTTTGAGAAGACAGGTCTTGTGTACGACAGCATTTTGCCAGTGACTCATGCTGGAGCGATGTTTGAATACACAAAGTCGGGAGCATACTTCAAAGGATTTGCCGCAGATCCGAATAACAAAGGATCTTTGGGAACTTCGACGGGGAATCAAGGCGATACCAACTATGAATATGGCGGCGCTGTTGGTTATTCCAACGACAATGTTCGCGGACAAGTTGGGGGCATGACAAGACCTGTGAACAAAGCGGATTTAGAAAATGGCGGAAAAAGAAATTTATTGGATGTGACGGCAGGAGCGACTTGGAAATCTTTTTCAATTGATTTTGAATATGCGAACCTCAGTGATGACAGCAAGAACACATTGACTTCGCTCAACAGCACCGACGTTGAAAAAGCAGGAACCGGATTTTTGGCTTTAGCTAGCTACCAAATCACCGAGCCACTTTCCGTGGGCGCTCGCTATGAACAAACCAGCAATGATCCCAGCCAACAAAGTTGGAAAGCCGTTCAAGCCGTCGCTGGTGGAATTCACTATCGCTTCAATCCATCACTGGAAGTTCGCGCCGAGTACATTGGCTACCAATACAAAAACGTAGACACGACCTCATTCACAGCCAACCGAGCAACAATAGCGGGATTATTTTTCTTCTAAGAACCAAAAGCCCCAGCTCTCCTGGCAGGAAGCCAGGAGAAGCCGCCAAGGATGGTAACTTCGCGCCACCACCAACCCAAAACTTACGAGTAGAGAGCCTCAATCTGCGCCGCAAATTTCTGATCCAGCACTTTGCGCTTCACTTTCAAAGAAGGCGTCAATTCACCACTCTCGACGGTAAAGTCTCTGGTCAAAACTGAAAAGCGTTTGATCGTTTCAAAGCTTGCCAAGTGTGAATTTGTTTCGGCAACGCCCTTGCGGACCATTTCAAGGACTGCCGGATTTTGCGTGAGTGATTCATAGTCCTTGTAGGAAATATTGCGTTCTTTCGCAAAATTTAAAACAGAGGCCGGATCCAAAGTGATCAAGGCGACAATATATTTTTTCTGATCGCCATGAATCAAAACATTGGCAATGAACGAATTCATTTTCAGCAAATTTTCAAGTCGCTGAGGAGCCACATATTTTCCACCAGCAGTCTTGATCAGATCTTTTTTGCGATCTGTGATTTTAAGATCGCCGGAAGTCATAATCTCACCGATGTCACCGGTGTGATACCAGCCATCCGTGAAGGCCTCCTGTGTGGCTTCGGGATTGAGATAATACTCTTTCATGACTTTTTTTGATTTGACTAAAATTTCGCCGTCTTCAGCAATTTTTAATTGCACATCGCCAATCGGAGTTCCCACTGAACCAAAACGATAATTGTAAGGAGTGTTCACGCAGATCGCAGCCGTGGTTTCAGTCAGGCCGTAACCTTCAAGCACCAGAACTCCACAGGCATGAAAAAAGAGCGCGATGTCACGAGCCATGGGCGCGCCACCGCTGATGGCAAATTTCAAGCGTCCGCCAAAAGCATCGCGAATTTTATGCAGCACCAACTTGTCCGCAATTTGATATTGCAAAAAGAGCTCGATCGGAATGGATTTTTTTTGCAGCTTGTATTCGCCAGCTTTTTTACCAATCTCAACGGCCCAATTAAAAAGGCTTTTCGTGATCGGGTTGGGTCCAATTTGAGAATAAATTGCCGCGTAAACTTTTTCAAAAATCCGAGGCACTGCGACCATGATGGTCGGACGAATTTCAATGAGATTGGATCTGACCTTGTCGATGCTTTCGGCATAAGTCAGAGTCAAAGCAAAATAAACATGACCCCATTGTTCAATGCGACCTAAAATATGAGCGTAGGGGAGAAAGGTCAGCATATTGTCGCCATCAACGACGCCGACATGCGGAAAGGCTTCGGAGACTTCGCTGATGATTTGCTCGTGAGTCAGCACGACACCTTTCGGAGTGCCGGTGGTGCCTGAGGTGTAAAGGATCGTGGCTGTTTGCTCGAGAGTTGTTTGCTGACAACGCTCTTCGAAAACTTTTTTGAAGGCGGATTTCTCTTGTTGTCCCAGAGCGAGAAAATCATTCCAAGTGAGATAGTCTTCATCGCTTCCGCGCAAAGGATCAAAGCAAATCACTTTTTCAACAGAGGGGCATTGATCTTTGACTTGCAGATAAGTTTTTAAGGTCGAGCGATTTTCAATAAACAAAAACCGAGCTTTTGAGTTATTAAGAATATACTCAAGTTCATCTGCCGTGAGCGTTTGATAAATAGGAACGGTGATGGCGCCAATTCCCATGATCGCAAAATCACACTGTGACCATTCAAAGCGTGTGTTTGACATGATCGCCACGCGATCGCCAGGCTGCACACCAAGGCCTAGTAGAGCGCAGGCCACGGTTTCAATCTTATCGTAATACTCAAGCCAGCTGTATTCTTGCCAAGTATTTTTTTCTTTGCAGCGAACCGCAGGGTGAGTCGATTTTCGCTCAGGCATTGAGGCCACGACGTGGCTGATGGTTTTGAAACTTTCAAAGCTCATGATGTATTACCTACGACGTTGATTACTGGGCTGTCGCTGCTGACTTAAAATCAGATTGATTTGTCGACGTTGATTATAGCCAACGGTCACAACCTGTTCTGCCGTCAATCCCGTGAATGGATTATGCGCCTGAATGCGTACGGCCTGTCCAGCGGGAATTGCATAATTGCGCAGAGGCAAATTATCGTTTACGCGTTGTCCGTTAATGAAGACAACAGGATTGAGTCCACCATTGACGACTTCCAAATTGATATAACCCATTTTTGGCAAAGGCAAAAGTGAGGCCTTGATTTGATAGCCTTGCTGAGTCGCACGCTCGCGTTTTTCATAATACTGATATCCATCCAAACGGAATGAAATCGTGAAGTCTTCATAGGCATCCACTGTTTGACGAGCCGGAGTGATCATACCGGTGTCTTGACCATTTAAATAAATGTGAGCTCCGTGCGGTTCACTGTCAAAAATAACGGCGATCGGTTGCTTTGACGCACTTTCAGTTTTGCCGCTGTTAACAGGTGGAGTTTCCACTTGAGGAACTGGTGCTGGTTGAGCAGGTTCTGTCGCGGCCACTCGTGCTGGGAAAAAAGTTTTTATATTTTGTTTCCAGAAAAAGAAAACGGAGCCACCGACAAGAGTCAGTAAGATCAATGAAACCCAAGGCAGGCCGCTTGATTTTTTTTGCGCTCGAACGCCAGTTTGAGTTCCTGGCCGAGTCACAGGGCGTTTGTTCCAGCTTGATTCAGCAGGTCTTGGTGGTTTGAGAACTTTGGATTTTCCTTTTGATTTCAACTCGCTGAGATCCATGCTCGAGTTCGGAGCATCCATCTCAAGTCCGCTGACGCCGTCATGATCTTTGCTTTGTTGCTCGCCGAGATCTTGCGTGGTTTCGGTCAAAGTTGCCGTCGAAGTCATCGAAGTGCCATCATCCGAAGTGTTTTGAATTTTTGCGAATTCAATGAGTTTTTTACGGTTCTCGATAAACATCTGCGAGAACGCCGATTTCATGTACACCGAAAAATCATGAGGAGAAAATTCAGGATATTGCGTATTCAAAAAGCGATTGAGGTCGCGATGAAAGGCCGCCGCCGTTTGATAACGAAGACCTTTGTCTTTGGCGAGAGCTTTGTTGCTAATGCGCTCTAGCTCCAGCGGCACTGACGGATTTAATTTGCGCAGCGGTGGAATCTGACATTCGCGAATTTTACGAAGAGTTCCAGCATCGCTATTGGATTGGAAAAGACGATCGTTGGTCAGTAATTCCCAAAGTATAATTCCTAAAGAAAAAATATCGGTACGCAAATCGACGGTTTGGCCATCGGCTTGCTCGGGACTCATGTAACCAAATTTTCCTTTGATGGTTCCGGCGCGTGTCGTCTCGACTTGGCTTTCGGCTTTGGCGATTCCGAAGTCGACGATTTTCACTTCACCTTCAAAGCTCAGCATCACGTTTTGCGGACTCATATCACGGTGAGTGATGTTGAGCGGTTTTCCAGTCGTGCCATCAAGACAACGATGAGCATGATCCAGACCTGCAGAAACTTCTTTGATAATGTAAACGATTTGATCGATGGTAAAATTTTTCGAGTCACGTTTCAAATGATTGAGCACTTGGCGAAGGTTTTGCCCTTCGACGTACTCCATCACCAAGAAGAATTGTTTTTTCTCAACCCCGAAGTCAAAAATGGAAACCACGTTGCCATGATTGAGATTCACCGCAATTTTGGCTTCTTCTTTAAACATTTCAATGAATTCAGGATTATCAGAAAACTGCGGAAGAATGCGTTTCACAGCCAAAAATTTAGAAACGCCGCTGGCACCTGTGGACTTCGCCAGATACACCTCGGCCATACCGCCAGAGGCAATCTTTTCGAGAAGCACATATTTACCGAAACTTTCTACCACTTTTGCCACAAAAATTGTTACTTCCCTTCCTTGAAACTATCGGTAAAATATTGAAGAGGCTTAACTTTATGAAGCAACAAATGAAATGGGTCGGACTAACGGGCGGTATCGCAACCGGAAAAAGCACGGTGGCGCGTTTGTTTCGAGAACGCGGCATTCCCGTGGTCGATGCTGATCAAATTGCGAAAGAAGTTGTGAAGAAAGGCTCGACTGGACTTGAGTCTGTGTTGTCTCATTTCGGGAGAGATCTGACGGATGCTCAGGGCAATCTAGATCGAAAAAAATTAGGCCGCATCGTTTTCGGTAGCCCTGGAAAACTGACGGAGCTTGAAAAAATTCTTCATCCCGAGATTAAACTTCAAACGGCAAGACTTAAAAAGCAATTGCAAGATCAAGGTCACTCGGTCGCCGTCTACGATGTGCCGTTGTTGTTTGAGAAAAACATGATCAAAGATTTTGATGCGATCATTGTGGTCACCATTCCAGAAAAAGAACAGATCCGTCGCTTGAAAGAACGCGATCAGTTGAGTGATCAAGATATTCAAGATCGATTGCGCACTCAATTGCCGATGGCACACAAAGAAGAGCGCGCACACTATGTGATTAAAAATGAAGGCAGCATTGAGGATCTAGAAAAATCAGTGCGACAAGTCTTAGTTAAAATTCAATCCGGAAAAGCATAAATCAAATTTGCAAAAACACTGACGCCCACAGGGCCAATACCCGCGCCCGCTTCGGCTTTCAGGCGACGGAAGCTGCGAAATAAATTTTCAGCTCCAACACTTCCGCGAATCAAATAGCGCTGATAATCAACGAAGTTGGCAAGATGATCATTAGGATCATAATAAGCGGCAACGCCAAGTTTATAAAAGGGTTCATAGTTTTCAGCGCTTGAGATCAGCCATTTATAACCCCAATCAACGCCGATCAAACTCATGCGATTGATTTGCACACCAAATTCATTGGCAGTGTCATGATCACTATAAAGCGTGCGCTGAACGCCAAAAGTAAAACTGGAATCAAATTGCTGATTGTTTTTGTCAAAAATGCCATCGGTGTAGCCAAGCACAACATTGGTTGCTTGTGTCCAAACTTGCCGAGCAGGTTCAGAAAGTTCGTATGTCGCGCGAGTTTTTGGCTGGCCGACATCAGTCGGGGTAACAGTTTCAGTTTCGACAGAAGGTTTTGATTTTGAATTTTCTTTGCGAGATGCTGGATTGGCGTCAACCAAATTAGGTTCAAACTGCGTGTCTGGCGCGGCCCAGGCAGATATTGTCAGGACCAAGGTCAAAAAAAAGAAAATCAATCGATGGTGCATGGAGAAATGATATCCCAAATTGTGGAAATAAGAATAGAATTTTTCTTATGTCCAAAACGATCTTCCTTGGGTTTTTCATTTTTCTTTCCATGAGTGGCCTTTCTTTCAGTGCTTTTGCGGATGCTGGCGTTTTTACGAGCATTCACCATCAGTATGAATCACCAAGAGCACTCGGCATGGGCGATGCCTTTATCGCCACAGCCAG
>Ga0134125_10000081_pt1 | contig 139358 bp, 118 predicted proteins | sample KB31751_FD_96464 | JGI IMG/M metagenome (GOLD analysis project Ga0134125, IMG submission 96464) | Terrestrial soil microbial communities with excess Nitrogen fertilizer from Kellogg Biological Station, Michigan, USA - KB3-175-1 | ecosystem: Environmental > Terrestrial > Soil > Unclassified ...
CGAGATATCTCGACGGCGAGCCGCTGGTAATCTGACGTACGAATTAGCGCCGTCCTACAGAGTACACATACTCGACGCAGGGCTCGCCTCGGAACACGGCGCTACGTTCTTCTTGCCTGACCATGCTCACGCGCTCAAGCAGCCGAGCCGATGCATGGTTGCGAGCGTCTGTGATTCCGAGCACGCGCTCAACTGTCGTGGCGCTAAAGATGAGCCGCAGCGCTTCGCGGACGGCGGCCGTGGCAAGCCCGCGACCTTGAGCCGCACGGGAGAGCGTGAAGCCAATCTCCGCGTGACGCGAGCCCTCAGCGAGAAACAGGCCGATATCGCCGAGAAGGGCCAGATCCTGCGGCTCGGCGATTCCGATCTGAGTCCAGTGACCTGGCCGGAAGAGCGGCGCCGCATTCATCTCTTCGAGGAAAGCCAGGGCCTCAGCATCTGGCATCGCAGACCAGTCTTGGTAGCGCCCAAGCTCGGTGTCACTACGGTAGGCCTGAAAGGCAGCTAGGTCCGACGCGCTCAGACGCCGCAGCACGACGCCTTCGCCGAAGCGGGGTAGTAGGTCGGCAACGGCGGTGTTCACTGACGGAGCCACGAGACCAGGCTCAGCCCGCTGATTGCGACCGCGAAGACGCCGGCAACCACGAACTCCCAGGATCTCTCGACGGAGATGCGCGCCAGCATTCTCATCCCGTGCTTCGGGTAGGTCAGGTAGATGAGGCTCTTGAGTACCAGGCCCCAACCGATGAGGGTGACCACCAGCGGCCAGCCGTGCCAGACGTTATGGAATGAGACGATGAAAGCGCCCAGGGGAAAATGCAGCAGGCCGTTGAGAAAGCTGCCGACCTCTCTCTTCTCGCGAAGCATGATGAAGAACTCTACCCAGACCCGCGGCTGGAGGATGTGGGACAGGCCGGTGACCAGGAAGAAGACGGCGACGAGCTTCTCGATTGAGGTTTCCATCCTTCGGATCCTCCGAGCTGAGAGGTAGGGAGGCCACGGGGTGAAGGGAGTATAGCGCCAGGGGACTGGCGTCTGGCTGTTCTCCCTCTTCTCCCGGCGGACGGGGGGAGGCTGGGAGAAGAGGGCCGGGGTGATGAGGGTCTCCGCAGGGAAGAACGCCAGGAGACTCTGAGAGGGGGTCTTGGGCGGGGACATCCGCCGCGTCCGCCGCCCTCGCCCCGGCCTCCTCATCTCCCTTTGTGCTAGACTTTATGGCTACTTGAGAGCCAACACCTCAACCAACTTCTAGATCACGCCTATGGCCGTCGCCGTCGTTCGCAAGAAGAGCCAGAGCCCCGAGCGGCCGACCCTCTCCCCGGAGAAGGGGAGCGAGATCCTCGGCATTCTCCTGCTGGCCGCCGGCATCTTCCTGGTCCTGAGCCTGGGGACGCACCATCCGCAGGACCCCAGCCTGCTGCACCGGGTGCCGGAGGACGGGGTTCACGCCCACAACTGGATCGGCTCCGTCGGCGCCCACATCTCCGCGCTGGCGTTCGGTTTCTTCGGCCTCACCTGCCTGCTCATCCCCCTGTTCCTGCTGGTGGCGGGCTGGCGGCGGTTGCGGCGTAAGGACGCGCCGAAGGTCGTGGGTAGGGGGTTTGGCGCGGTGCTGCTGCTCGCCTCGGTGCCGGCGCTGCTCCACATCGGCTTCGGCCGCATCAACTGGCTGGACGGCTCGGTGGCGGCGGGCGGCGCCTTCGGTGTCCTGCTGACGGAGCTGCTGGAGTCGCGGCTCAACCTCGCCGGCACGCTGGTGGTGCTGGGGGTCGCCGTCTCCTGCGGCCTCGCTCTCGTGGTGCAGTCGACGCTGGGCGATCTTCTCGCTTCGTGGCGCGACCGCGTGAAGCAGGTCTGGCAGAACGGGGTCCTCGCCCGCGAGCGCCGCCACGAGCGGCGGGAGAAGGAGCGTAACCGCCGCCGGGTGATCACCAAGCACCTCCAGCGGGTGGCCGAGGAGAAGCAGAAGAACGCGCCGCCGCCGCCGGAGTCCCACCGGCCATCCATGGCCGCCGCCGGCGTCACGGTGGGAGCGCCGCCGCCGGACCGCCTCGATCTTCCCCTGCGCCCGCGGGTGACGGAGAAGAAGGGCGAGGCCGACTTCACCGTCCGCCGCGGGAGCGCGCCCGAGCTGCCCCAGGGTCCCCGCGAGTTGGACGAGGACTTCCCGTTCGCCGCGCCGGCGAAGTCCTCGGAGTCCGGGGCCATGCCCGTGCCGTCGTCTCTCGGGTCAGTCTACGTGACCCCGCCTTCGCGCCCGCGCTCGGCGACGCCCGCGGCCATACCCCAGAAGGAGCTGCCGTTCGTGGGCGAGATCGCCCCGGGCACGCTGCCGCCGGTCAACCTGTTGCAGATGAGCGACGGCCAGGGCGTTCAGGATCAGGCCGCGCTGATGCGGCTGGGCGAGGCGATCCGCAGCCGCTGCGCCGAGTTCGGCGTCGAGGGGACGATCGAGGCCATCAATCCCGGTCCGGTGATCACCGTCTACGAGCTGCAGCCGGCGCCGGGCGTCAAGGTAAGCCAGGTGGTCAATCTTCAGGACGACCTGGCGCTCGCCCTGCGAGCCGAGTCGGTGCGCATCGACCGCATGTCCGGCCGCTCGACGCTGGGCATCGAGGTGCCCAACAAGGAGCGCAGCATCATCCGCCTGGGGACGCTGCTGGCCGACGAGCGGTTCAAGAAGTCCCCCTCGGTGCTCACCATGGCGCTCGGCACGGACATCTACGGCGAGCCCTACTACGCCGACCTCGCCACCATGCCCCACCTGTTGGTGGCCGGCGCCACGGGCGCGGGCAAGAGCGTGGGCCTGCAGAGCATGATCACCTCGATCCTCTACAAGGCGACGCGCGACGAGGTGCAGTTCATCTTCATCGATCCCAAGCGGATCGAGCTCGGCGTCTACGCAGACATTCCGCACCTCAAGTGCGAGGTGGTGGTGGACCCCAAGAAGGCGGCCAACGCCCTGCGCTGGGCGGTGGCCGAGATGGAGCGCCGCTACCGGCTGCTGGCCGAGGTGCACGTGCGCTCGATCGGGTATTACAACCGAGCCATCTCGGACCCGGAGACGCAGAAGCGCCTGTCGCTCTCCGACGCCGGCGACGGCCTGTTCACGGCGGCCGATCTGAAGCCCATGCCCTACTACGTGGTGGTGATCGACGAGCTGGCCGACCTGATGATGGTGGCCTCGGCGGACGTCGAGACGTCGATCGCGCGGCTCGCGCAGATGGCCCGCGCCGTGGGCATCCACCTGATCGTGGCCACCCAGCGGCCGTCGGTGGACGTGCTCACCGGCACCATCAAGGCGAACTTCCCGTGCCGCATCTCCTTCGCCACGGCGAGCCGCCACGACTCGCGCACCATCCTCGACCAGGTGGGCTCGGAGAAGCTCCTGGGCAAGGGCGACATGCTGATGATGCCGCCGGGCTCCTCGCGCGTCATGCGTCTGCACGGCGCCTACATGTCCGAGCAGGAGAGTGCGGCGCTCATCCGCTGGCTCAAGAAGCTCGGCAAGCCGCAGCTCGACCCGGACGTGCTCAAGGCGGACGAAGCGGAGGGCGGTCCCGGGGGCGGCGGCGACAACGACGACGACCTTTATGACGAGGCCTCGCGTCTCGTGGTCGCCGAGCGCCAGGCCTCCGCCAGCTTCCTCCAGCGTCGCATGCGGGTCGGCTTCTCCCGCGCCGCCCGCCTCATCGACATGATGGAGCGCGACGGCCTGCTGGGCCCCGCCCAGGGCAGCAAGCCCCGCGAGGTGCTGGTGCCCTCGACCTACTTCGAAGAGGTGGATGTGGCCCGGATGGAGGAGTAGGGCGGCGGAGATTCATGCGAGACGGGAAGGTTGACGATCCGGCAAAGATGCGCGGTCGAAGAGGCCGATGGCCTGCTAGAACTGCTTCTCACCGCTCGCGAGCACTGTGTGGCTCGCTTCCTGGCCGGACGTGAAGCTGGCCACCTCGGCGCGGGTCTGGAGCATGGCGTAGTCGCAACTCTCCTTCTGGCTGAGGTTCTTATCGACCTGTTCCTGCTTCGCCAGCTTCTCCTTGACCAGCCAAAGACCCTTTAAGTTTAAGGGACCATCCTCACAATTGGCTGGATCTGTAGGAGTTGAAATGCTCACTTCAGTGCTTTTCCGCAACGGAAAGCGGAGTGCCTGGGCGGGCGAGTTCTAGTACCTCCTCTGCAATTGCAGCCAACTCTGTATCAAGCCGATGTCCCCGGCGCGCAGCAAGGGCAACACCATTCCAAGGTCGAATTTGGAGCTCAGCCAGCCACGGAACTGAAGGCCAAAGGCAGGGGCGGACCAGTACCGGGAGTATCTTCAACCTTCCGGCCTGCAGTCTTTTCAGCATGCGAGGGACTTCCACGTCCAGAATGAACTCCGACCCAAGAAAGTTAGCTGAGACGAGCAGGACCGCCACCCGTGCAGAGTCAATGGCTCCTAGGATCTGGTCGTTCCATCGGGCCCCCCCTTCGATGCGTTCGTCTGCCCACACTTCGAGGAGCGCCTGCCTCTCTGGCACATGTAAGTGCTTTAACACTAGTTCCTTCCAAGCCTCGTCCTCATGGGAATAGCTCAGAAAAATCTTCGGCTTGGTCATCATGCCCGACCTCCCTATTACCCAGGTAGCCGCCATCTCTTTCAGTCCTATCCGCTCTGAAGCGAGAGTCTGGCTGCTCCGGAGCAGGTCGTATATTCCTATCCGGCCCTGATCCTGAGTATCCACGAAGCTTGGCGCAAGTCCAGCTAGCGGTTGCCCTCTAGCTGGACTTGTACTAGCAGTAGATGTTAGTCTTAAGCAGCTGGCAATTCTACCTGTACAAAATACAGGTACAATGCGGAGGGAATCGAGATGGGCAGCCGAAGCGAACGCAACTGCCAAGTCCGAATGTCCTCTTCTCTATGGAACCGGGTAGGTGAAATTGCCCAAGAACTTGGGCACAAGGACGCCCGTGGCCGCCATTCGGCCATGATCCGAGAGATGGTATCCACTTCCGCTGCGACTTGGGCCTACTCACCCTATGTCTGCAGGTCCTCACGTCACGTCGCTTATGTCACCGCCGAAGGTAACGTGTTTCACAGACACGTGCAGGTCATCCGTTTGAACGCTAGTCGTGAGAAGATTCCGAGCTTCATAGAAATGAAGCCGGAAAAATATCAATATTATCAGAGAAAATTGAATACCTCGAAGGACATCGAGAAGACTACTTGGCTTAAGAGTCAATGGCTTATGAATTACTTTGCAATCTGGAACGGGAAGAAAGAAGCGAGTGACCTCGTGGCGTTCCAGCAAAGTCCTCTGGATTCAGCGATAGATACCGAAGGCATAAATTCAAAAGCAGCCGACCTATCTGTGGATGCAATAAGCGGCCGATTTCTTACTCGTGAAGTAGTGACAGGATTCAGAGACTACGTCGAGTGGAAAGAGCCGCGCACACCCGTTTTCGATCGAATAGATATCCCGACAGATATTCCAACTATTGATCTTGAGGCGTGCGTCATTATAGATCAAAAACTTTTTGACTCTCTAGAGATTGAGGGCGAAGAAATTGCCAACTTGAGTCTAGAGTTTAGAAACAGGGAGTCTGCAATATTTGAGGGTAAAGATGTTGCGCTCGATTCAGAAACGCGATTCGAGGAGCAGTATGGGCGGTCTCCCGATGATGATGGTTCCGACGAAATGCTCCGACAAGTCCGAAGACTAAGGCAGCGCCTTTTTGCCATATTGGAGACTGATATTACTACAGATCACAAAAAAGTATCGTCCATGTTTGACAGGGAGGCTATCATCTCATCTCTAAGATTACCAAGCGAATTTCTTTTTTATAAGCTGCAATGGCCTTCTCCTCATCTAGGGATAAAGGTATGCATTCGGTGGGAGAAGCCCTTACCCAACCATGCGATGCCACGCGCAAACGAGAGGAGGGGATCTGGGTGAGTTCGTCATCTCCATTTGCCCTTGATCGGCACCTTCTGCTGGGCCGCTCAACCAGGGAGTCGCCAATAAACGAAGGAGCAACCAGCTAGAGAGTTGCTCGTTTGCGTTCTCCGAGCAAGGTTCGGCGTTCGACTGCCAACTCAAGGCTCATGGACTCGCGCACCATCCTCGACCAGGTGGGCTCGGAGAAGCTCTTAGGCAAGGGCGACATGCTGATGATGCCGCCGGGCTCCTTATGCGTCTGCACGGCGCCTACATATCCGAGCAGGAATCGGCGGCGCTCATCTGCTGGCTCAAGAAGCTCGGCAAGCCTCATTGACATGATGGAGCGCGACGGCCTTCTCGGCCCCGCCCAGGGCAGCAAGCCCCGCGAGGTGCTGGTGCCCTCGACGTACTTCGAAGAGGTGGATGTGGCCCGGATGGAGGAGTAGGGGGGCGATCCAGGATCCCCCTCATCACACCGAAGTACAGCAGCCGATCTCCTGTTCCCAAAAGTCTCCCTCTCCGCTGGAAGCCGGGTCAATGGCTTGAATACGTCTAAGCAACGCGTCATACCGCTCTCGTGAAACTTGCTCGGTGGCGCCGAGAGTCTCTGCAACAACGGCACGAAACTCAAGAAGACACTCGGCCAGCGTGAAGACGGAGGAAGCCATGAGCACTCGTTCAAAATCGTTGTCGTGGTTGAGATACACAACCTGACCGGCGGCTACCTCGTCCAAGCAAACTGGATCCCCTGAACCGTTCCCACCGATGATTCTGTAGCGGTCGAATGCGGATGACTCATGCCAAACGACTGACGCACGCTCCAGTGTGCCAGTCTCCGGAGGTCCAAAATCGAGGAACGGGGCTGCGGAATCAGGCAAGCCAGCTTGGACTAGGAAATTCCGGACGTCGGAAGGCACTCGAACGTCGGAAAGCGAGCTCTCAGGGAAAACAACCAACCGATCGGTCGGTATGCTCTCCCATCTCTGCTTGAATTGTTGCGGTGTGATCACGGCAGGCGTGCGAAGCGGGCTGAAGATAGCCTTCACCCACCGCCAGCACGCGCGGAGCGCGACGAGCACTAAGAGCCATAGCCGTTTGGCGGCCGGGTGCATGGCGGGGTTATGTCACACCGGTCGCAGAACGCCAAATCGCTCAATCGGCGACTCCGCTTCCCCACGGGGTGTCTCTACATTTTCTTCAGTCGGTGTGGGTTTTGGGGAAGGAGATTCGGCGGCGCCGTAGGGTGGCGCCGCCTTGTGGAACGGAAGGGGCCTTCTCTACAGCTTGCCCTTCGTCTGCGTGCCCTGCTGGACCTTCGGCCCGAGCTCGCGGCGCTGGGCCAGCATGGTGCTGGCGCGGTCGAAGAGGCCGAGGGCCTGCTGGAGCTGCTTGTCGCCGCTTGCGAGCACCCGATGCCGCGCTTCCTGGCCGGACGTGGCATTGGCCGCCTCGGCGCGGATCTGGAGCATGGCGTAGTCGCGGATGTCCTTCTGGCTGAGGTTCTTGTCGACCTCTTCCTGCGTCGCCAGCTTCTCCTTGACCAGCCAGTGGCCGAGCTCGTCGAGCACCTTGTTCGGGTCCGGATTCCAATCCTTCGTCAGCTTGTTGCGGCTGCCGTAGTCGACGGCGAAGTTGAGGAAGGCGTTGCGCGCCAGCATGAACTGCTCGAAGGGCGACTGCTCGTCGTCCTTGAGGACGACGTCCGGAGTGATGCCGCCGCCGCCGTAGACTGTGCGGTGGAGGTCGGTGTAGAACACCTCCTTGGCGTCCACCGGCTTGCCGCGCAGCTCGGGGGAGCCGGCGTCGGCGTGGGTGTAGTAGTCGTAGTAGGAGCTGTAGTCGCGCTGGATCAGCCGGCCCGACGGGGTGTAGTACTTGGCGGTGGTGAGCGCCAGGCCCGCGCCGTAGGAGAGGTTGTACACCGTCTGCACCAATCCCTTGCCCCAGCTCGGGGTGCCGACCACCAAGCCGCGGTCGTGGTCCTGAATGGCGCCCGAGAAGATCTCGGAGGCCGAGGCCGTGCCCTCGTTGACCAGCACCACCACCGGCACGTCGAGCGCCGGGTACTTGCCGCTCGCCTTGTAGTTCTGGAACGAGTCGCGGGTGCGGCCCTTGGTCTGCACGATCATGCTGTCCTCGGGCAGGAACTGGTCGGCGACCTCGATGGCCTGATCGAGCAGGCCGCCGCCGTTGTTGCGCAGATCCACGACGACCTGCTTCATGCCCAGCTTGCGCAGCTTGTCCAGCGCCTCCGCCATCTCGTGGCCGGTGCCGCGGGCGAACTCGGTGAGCTGGATGTAGCCCGTCGTCGGGTTCAGCATGTAGCTCTGCCGCACGGTGGTCTGGGGGATCTCCGCCCGCGTCACCGACATGGCGAGCGGCTGCTCGAGCCCGCGGCGGGAGATGGTGATCTTGACCTGCGTACCCTTGGGACCCTTGAGCTTGCCGACGGCCTCGTCGAGGGTCATGCTGTCGGTGGCCTCGCCCTCGATGGTGCTGATGACGTCGCCCGCCTGGATGCCCAGCCGCGAGGCCGGCGTTCCTTCGAGCGGGGAGATGACGGTGAGCTGCCCGTTGCGCACTCCCACCAGGATGCCCAGACCGTAGAAGCTGGTCTGCTGCTTTTCCCGCATCCCCTCATAAGCCTCGGGGCTCAGGAAGTTGGTGTGAGGGTCGAGGGCGCGGAGCATGCCGTTGACCGAGGAGTAGACGATGTCGCGGTAGGTGACGTTGGCTCCATACCGGTCGTGCGCCACATTCACCAGCTCGGTGTAGAGGCGCAGCGAATCGCGAGTCTCGTCGGTGACGGCAAGGAGCCGGTCGCCCAGCAACCCGCCGAGCGTCAATGCGAGAAGGAAGAGGCCGATCGCTGCAATGCGCCATGTACGTCTCATGATTAGAGTGTAACACCGGGGGGCGCGGCTTGCTTCCCGGTCTCGCGGCCTCGTGGGTGTCTCCCTTGACTTTCCGGGCGCTCCGGCCCGATGATCGACCCTCGGAGGGTCGCATGGGTTCACTGGGTCTGCCTGAAATCGCCTTCATCCTCGTCCTCGCCCTGCTGATCTTCGGTCCCAAGAAGCTGCCCGAGATCGGCCGCACGCTGGGCAAGGGCATGGCGGAGTTCCGCAAGGCCACGAACGAGCTGAAGCGGTCCGTGAACACCGAGCTGGCCCTGGATGAGGTTCCGGGACCGCCCCAGCTCCGGCCGCGCCGGCTGGAGATGGACTCGCCGGAATCCGGGATGGAGCTGCCGGTCGGCCCTCCGCCCCTGACCGAGGCGCGCAGCCGGCGGGCGTCCGTGCCGGCCCCCGTGGCGGAGCCGGACATCGTGCCCGTGGCCCTCCCTCCTGAAGAGCACTCCGCGTAACCTCGACCGGGCTCTTCGCCGTATTTTCCAATCGATCTTCTGAACCCTCTCCCGATGACCACGTCCTCTCCGCGGCCTGTGCCTCCTCCCACGGAGGAAGAGCTGCAGAGAATGTCGCTCATGGAGCACCTGGAGGAGCTGCGCAAGCGCATCCTCTGGTCGGTGATGTTCTTCGCCGTGGCCTTCTGGCCGTGCTGGGCCTACTACCGCGAGATCTTCAAGTTCCTCATGGTGCCGCTGCACAAGGTGGCGCCCAACCTGAAGCTCTCCTACCTGGCATTGTCCGATCCGTTCATCCTCTACTTCAAGATGGCGGCGCTGACGGCGGTGTTCCTGTCGTCGCCCTTCCTGCTGTACCAGATCTGGACGTTCGTGGCCCCCGGCCTCTACCAGCGCGAGAAGAAGATGGCTCTGCCTTTTGTGCTGGCCACCACCTTCTTCTTCCTCTCCGGCGGCGCCTTCGGCTACTACGTCGCCTTCCCGGCGGCGGCCAGGTTCTTCCTCGGGATCGGCCAGGACCTGAACCCCGTCATCACGGCGGATACCTACTTCGGTTTCCTGATGACGGTGATTTTCGGCCTGGGCCTGATGTTCGAGCTGCCGGTCTTCGTGATGATCCTGGCGATGCTCGGGGTGGTGACGCCGAAGTTCCTGCTGAAGTACTTCCGTCACGCCATCGTAGTCATCTTCATCGTGGCCGCGATCATCACGCCCACCCCGGACGTCGTGAACCTCTGCATCTTCGCCATCCCCGCCTGTGCCCTCTACATCCTGGGCATCGCCGGAGCCTTTTTCGCAGCAAAGTTCCGCCGCCAGAGGGCGGAGGCGCGGGGGGAGGAGTATCGGGGGTGGATGGAGTAGGGGGAGGCTTCGGGAGTCTCGCCGGCTACTCCTCGTCGGAGACCCGCTCGTAGATCTCGGAGAGTGATAGCCGGCAGGCGATGGACCGTAACTCCAGAGCTTGCCCCAGGTCATCCAGGTCGCTCCTTATCCAGCCGCCGTTCTCCTGCTTCCGAATCTGCTCCACATACACCCGGTCTTGGGACACGAGGACGTACTCAAGAAGAGAAGGTATCGACCGGTAGTGCGCCCACTTGGTGATCCGGTCATAGTCTTCGGTCGAGGGAGAGAGGACCTCGATGATCAGCGCCGGGTTGAGGAGGGTATTGAACTTGGCGTCGTCGAAGCTCGGCTTGCTGCAGGCAGCGACCACATCGGGATAGGCGAAGAGCCCGCTGGGAGTCCAGACCCGCATGGTCTCCTTGTGGACTTCGCAGCGTCTCCCTCGGAACTGCGTCCAGATCTGCCCAAAAAGATTGCCCGCGATGAGGCTATGGCGGCGTGTGGGATGGGCCATGGCGAACATCTCGCCGTCGAAATACTCATGGCGTATCTCGGAGTCTCGCTCAAGGGCGAGATATTCCTGAATAGAGAGCCGCTGATGGGGTTCGGAGGCCATGAAGTCATCGTAGCATGGTGCCATTGGGCTGTAGCGAGGCCGGCCGGCCCTGCCCTAAGTGGTACCATTCCGCCATGGCTGAGGCGTTTGACTATGAGGCTCTTCCGGGTGGCGATCTCGTGAGCCAGGGGCTCGCCGACCTGCAACGCGGCGTCGAGTCGGTGCCGGCCCTCCTCGTGCTAACCGGCGGTCCGCGGCTCCGCCGGCTGGCCATCGACGTCCCCGTCGTTCAACCTTCCGACGACCTCCCCGAGCACCGCCTCTATCATCTTCTCGCGGCGGCTCACGGCAATGCCGCCCATAGCCGCTACAACGCGCTGCTGCGGCGGCTGGTCAGCTTCGAGCGAGCGGCCGAGTGCGTGCGCTGACGGACGCCGGTAGCATTCGGCGGCTCATGGAGGCTCTGGCCCAGGCTTCCGAGACCACCAGCCGTGTCTACTTCACTGGCGGAGTGAGTGCCGTCCTGCTCGGCTGGCGAAGCACGACTGTCGACATCGACCTCAAGCTGGTACCAGACTCCGACGAGCTCCTCCGGGCGATTCCGCTTCTCAAAGAGAAGCTCTCCCTCAACGTCGAGCTGGCTTCGCCGGACCAGTTCATCCCTGAGCTGCCTGGCTGGCGCGAGCGCTCCGTCTTCATTGATCAGATCCGGCGCCTCTCCTTCTTTCATTACGATTTCTACTCCCAGGCCCTTGCCAAGTTGGAGCGGAGTCACGTCAAAGACCTTCTTGACGTTCAGGAGATGTTGCGCCGGGGACTCATCGAAAGGCGCGAGCTGCTACGGCTCTTCACCGCCATCGAGCCGGACCTCTACCGCTTCCCTGCCATCGATCCACAGTCGTTCCGCAAAGCGGTCGAAGAGCTGGTTGCCTCGCCGGCACCGTAGTCTAAGCTAGCAGCAGATCTCTTGGTCCCCTTTTCGCTCTTCTTTGAAATGTGCGATAATATTGGGGTGCTTCACGCAACCCCCAGGCCCTGGAGAAAGGATGATGATGAAAAAGCTGCCTCATAAGGCTCCTCTTCACGCCCTGACCACTGAGCTCACCAAGGTGAAAGGCGGAACTGGTCCTACTCTTCCCCCTCCGCCTCCACCGGAAACCGACGCCCGCGCAGTAATCCTCGAGACTGGCTAGTCTGGGACAAGCTCCCGATTTCTTCGTGCCCTCCTCTCCCACGGCGGGGAGGGTCACGAAGTTGGACCTAGTGTAGTGCGCTCGGCTAGAAGACCCGTCTGTAGATGGCGGCGAGCGACAGACGGCAGCCCACCGATTGCAGCTCCAACGTCTGTCCCAGATCGGCCAACTCGGCCAGCGGCAGCCAGTTGCCGTTCGTCTGTCTCACGTGGTGCTCCACCCGGACTCGATGCTGGGACACCAGCACGTATTCTTTGAGAGAGGAAATCGACCGATAGTGGGCAAACTTCGGCCCGCGGTCGTAGTCCTCGGTGGAAGGGGAGAGAACTTCGATGATCACGTCCGGATTCAGGAGGTGTCGACCTCGGCATCGGCGAACCGCGGCTCGCCACAGACCGCGACGACGTCCGGATAGGTGAAGAATTTACTATCGGGGGTGAGGACTCTCATCTCGGTGACGAAGACATCGCACCCTCGTTCCTCCAGCGCCGAGTCCAAGCCGCTGCCGAGGTTCAGAACGATCCGGTTGTGCTTCCGGCTCGCTCCGGCCATGGCAAACATCTCGCCGTCGAGATACTCGTGCCTCTCTTCAGCTTGACGTTCTAACGCCAAATATTCCTGAATAGAGAGCCGCTGATGGGGTTCCGAGGCCATGCAGTCATCCTAGCACGGTGCCTTCGGGCTGCCGGCGCCACCGTCGGTGCATCCACACCCACTGCTCGGGCCGGCGCCGCACCTGCTCCTCGATCTTCTCGGTCATCAACGCCGTCGCTTCGGTGGGATCGTCCGGCAGGTCGAGCGCGGGCTGGAGGTTCACGACGTGACGGCCGTTTTCGAGGCGCTCGATGAAGATGGGGATCACGGCGGTGTTCTGGCGCAGGGCGATTTTGGCGGCGCCCACGGGGGTGAAGGCGGGGCGGCCGAAGAAGGGGACCCAGACGCCGTCGATCTTGGTGTCCTGATCGATCAACATGCCGAGCGCTCCTCCGCGCCGCAGAGTCGCGAGGAGCTGGCGCGCGGCACCTTCGCTGCCGCGGGCGATCGAGGGCGTGCCGAAACGCTCCCGCAGGCCCGTCAACAGGCGCTGCTGAATGGGCTCGTCGAGCGGCCGGGCTACCACCGCCATCCCCAGGCCGCGGCAGTTGACGGCGGCGCCGAGCAGCTCCCAGTTGCCGCAGTGGCCGGTGAAGAGGAGGAGCGCCTTGCCCGCCGCCCGCGCCTTCTCGATCTCCTCCCAGCCGCGCACCTCCGCCACCGACTTCACGAAGGCGCAGTCGCGATGGAAGAGATGGAGGCACTCCCCCAGGGTCGTGCCGTGGTGTCGGTAGCAGTCCCGGCCCAGCCGGTGGCGATCCCTCTCCGGCATCTCCGGAAAGGCGAGAGCGAGATGATCCAGGGTGCGCCGGCGGTCGCGGCGGGAGAGGGTCCAGCCGAGGCTGCCGATCCCACGGCCCACCCGCTGCGCCGTGGTCCAGGGCAGGCGGCCGAGGGTGGCGGTGAAGAGCCGCAGGCCGGCGTTGAGCAGGGTCGGTTCCAGCCAGGCCCGGAAGCGGCTCTTTTTCCGGCGTGGCATTCCTCTACCAGTCCGCCAGGAGGTGGGCGATGGCTTTGTCCCAGTCCCCCCGGGCGCGGAGGATCAGCTCGCACATCTCCCGCACCGCCGCGTGGCCGCCGGGCCGGGTGAGCACCCGGTGCACCCTCTCGCGCACCTCCAGGGCCGCGTCGGCGGGAGCGAAGGAGAGGCCGCAACGGCGCAGCACGGGCAGATCGAGGATGTCGTCGCCGATATAAGCCACCTTCTCGGCGGCGGCGCCGTGCTGGGCTAGGAACTCGGTGAAGGCGGCGTCCTTGTCGTGGCGGCCTTCGACGACGGCGTCGAGGCCTAGCTCCCGTGACCGCGCTTCCAGGGCGGCGTTGCCGCGGCCGGAGAGGATTCCCACCTTGAGCCCCACGTCCTTGGCCAGCTTCAGGCCGACGCCGTCGTGGACGTGGAAGACCTTCCACTGCTCGCCGTCGGCGCCGTAGAAGAGCCGGCCGTCGGTGAGCACGCCGTCGACGTCGAGCAGCAGCCAGTCCAGATCCCGGGCGCGCCGGGCGAGATCCTGATCGTCAATCATGAGGTTTAGAAAAGCTCCAGGCCCCACAGGTCGTGGAGGTGGACCACGCCTTCGAGCCGTCCGGCTTCGTCGCAGACGAAGAGAGAGGTGATGCGGTTGTCCTCCATGATCTTGAGGGCCGCGGCGGCGAGCTCGCCGCTCCGGATGGTCCGCGGATGGCGCGTCATGCGCTCGCCCGCGGTGTGGCCAAGGATGGTGCCGTCGTCCTCCTGGAGAAGGCGGCGCAGGTCGCCGTCGGAGATGCAGCCCGCGAGGTGGTCCTCGCCTTCGACCACGGCGGTGATCCCCAGCCCCTTCTTCGACATCTCGTAGATCGCCTCGCGCATGGGCGTCGCCGTCGTCACCTTGGGCAACGCGTCGCCCGCGTGCATGAGCTGCTCGACCTTGAGCAGCTGCTTGCCGAGCTGGCCCGCCGGGTGGAGAAGGGCGAAGTCCTCGCGGGTGAAGCCGCGGGCTTCGAGCAGGGCCATCGCCAGAGCGTCGCCCAGCGCCAGGGTCGCGGTGGTCGAAGCCGTGGGCGCCAGGTTCAGGGGACAGGCTTCGCGATCGATCGCCACCGGCAGGTGGATGTCCGCGTGGCGGGCGAGCGGCGAGGTGGAGCTGGCCGTCATCACGACGAGAGGGATGCCCAGGCGCTTCAGGGTCTCCACCAGCCGCAGCAGCTCCTCCGTGGTGCCGGAGTAGGAGGCCGCCAGCACCACGTCGCCCGGCACGATCATGCCGAGATCGCCGTGCACCGCCTCGGCGGGGTGGAGGAAGAAGGCCGGCGTGCCCGTTGAGGCGAGCGTCGCGGCGATCTTCTTGAGGACCAGCCCGCTCTTGCCCATACCGGTGCAGACGACACGGCCGGTGCAGGACTGAAGCAGGGTCACGGCGCGGTCGAAGCGCTCGTCGAGCTGAGGAATCAGACCGCGGATCGCCGCGGCTTCTGTTTCCAGAACCTCGCGCGCCACGTCGCGGGGCTTCATAGCGCTTTCCGAACCGCCAGAGCCGATTTCAACAGAGCCTCCGCCCGCTCCGGATCGAGCTGCACGGCGCTGTCCGACTTCGCGTGCTCCGGGTCCGGATGAACCTCCAGGAACAACCCATCCGCGCCCGCAGCCACGGCGGCCCGCGCCAGGGGCTCGGCGAAGCGCCTCGCGCCGCCGCTCTCCGCGCCGCCACCGGGGAGCTGGAGCGAGTGGGTGACGTCATAGATCACGGGAATGCCGTCGTCGTGGAGCAGGGCGAAGCTGCGCATATCGACCACCAGGTTGTGGTAGCCGAAGGAGACGCCGCGCTCGGTTACCGTCACCCGGTCGTTGCCCGTGCTGCGGGCCTTGTCCACGATGCGGCGCATGTCGTCCGGGGCCATGAACTGACCCTTCTTGACGTTGAGCGCGCGGCCCGTGCGTGCGGCGGCCACCACGAGGTCCGTCTGACGGCAGAGGAAGGCGGGGATCTGGAGCACGTCGCAGACTTCGGCCGCCGCGGCGCACTGCTCGGGCTCATGCACGTCGGTGAGCACGGGCAGGCCCGTCTCGGCCTTGACGACCGCGAGCACGCGCAGCCCCTCGGCGAGGCCGGGCCCGCGGAAGCTGCCGATCGAGCTGCGGTTCGCCTTGTCGAAGGAGGACTTGAAGATCAGCGCGAGACCCAGCCGCTCAGCCATCGCGGCGAGGGTGTGGGCCATGTCCATCACGAGGTCTTCGTTCTCGATCACGCAGGGGCCGGCGATGATTGGGAACGAACCAGGAAATGATCCGCCACCGATCGTCACTCCCGGCGCCAGCTCCACCGGCGGCACCGTCATCAGCCTTGCACCTCAATCTCGGACGGCAGCTCCGCCGGCTCCTCGGCCACCGTGGTGGCCGGGCCTTCGGAGAGGATGCGCTGGGGTGCCTTGAGAGCTTCGGGCAGCTCGACTGTCTCCCCCCGCTCCCGCCGCTGCCGGAAGGCGAGCGCCGCCGCGATGTAGGAGACGAAGAGCGGGTGGGGCTCCGTGGGCTTCGACTTGTACTCGGGGTGGAACTGGCAGCCCAGGTACCATGGATGGTCCGGCAGCTCCACCATCTCCACGAACTTGCCGTCCGGCGAGAGACCGGAGATCACCAGGCCCTGATCGATCAGCATCTGCATGTACTTCTGGTTGACCTCGTAGCGATGGCGGTGGCGCTCGCTGATCTCGGCCGAGCCGTAGATCTTGCGGGCGAGCGTGCCCTCCTTGAGCTTGCAGGGGTAGGCGCCCAGCCGCATGGTGCCGCCCAGCTCCTCGACGCCCAGCAGATCGCGCAGCTTGTAGATGACGGCGTGCTCGGTGTCCGGATCGAACTCGGAGGAGGTGGCGTCCTTGATGCCGCAGACGTTCCTCGCGTACTCGATCGTCATGCACTGCATGCCGAGGCAGATGCCGAAGAACGGCACCTTGTGCTCGCGGGCGTAGCGGATGGCGCGGATCTTCCCGTCCGTGCCGCGGCGGCCGAAGCCGATGGGCACCAGCAGGGAGTCCACCTCAAACATCTCGCGCGGCCAGTTTCCGGTCTCCACCTCCTCGGCGTCGACGTAGACCAGCTCGACCTTGGCGTCGTTGGCGATGCCGCCGTGGATGAGGGCCTCGTTGAGGCTCTTGTAGGCGTCGGGAAACTCCACGTACTTGCCGACGATCCCCACCCGCACCTTGTGCTTGGGGTTCTTGACGCGCGCCACCAGGCTCTCCCAGCGCGACATGTCGCGGTCGTAGTGGGGGAGGTTCAGCAGCTCGAGGACGATGTCGTCCAACCCCTCGCTGCAGAACATCAGGGGCACTTCGTAGATCGTGGAGACGTCGCGGGCGGCGATCACCTGCCGCGGGTCGACGTTGCAGAAGAGGGCGATCTTCTTCTTCATCTCCTCGGGCAGCGCGCGGTCCACGCGGCAGAGGACGATGTCCGCCGAGATGCCGATCTCCCGCAGCTCGCGCACCGAGTGCTGGGTGGGCTTGGTTTTGAGCTCCTCGGCGGCGGCGATGTAGGGCACCAGCGTCAGGTGGATGTTGACGGCGTTGCCGCGGCCGAGCTCCTGGCGGAACTGGCGGATGGCTTCGAGGAAGGGCAGCGACTCGATGTCGCCCACCGTGCCGCCGATCTCGACGATGACCACGTCGTGGTTGTCGGCCACCCGGCGCAGCCCCTCCTTGATCTCGTCGGTGATGTGGGGGATGACCTGCACGGTTTTGCCCAGGTAGTCGCCCCGGCGCTCCTTGTTGATCACCGACTCGTAGATCTTCCCCGTGGTGTAGTTGTGGCGCTTGGTGGCGCGGGTGTGGGTGAAGCGCTCATAGTGTCCGAGGTCGAGGTCGGTCTCGGCGCCGTCGTCGGTGACGAACACCTCGCCGTGCTGATAGGGGGACATGGTCCCCGGATCGACGTTGATGTACGGATCGAACTTCATCAGCGTCACGGAGAAACCCCGGGCCTCCAGGATGGCTCCGACGGAGGCGGCGGCCACCCCCTTGCCGAGGGAGGAAACGACTCCGCCGGTGATGAAAATGAACTTGGTCGCCATGGCGCGTCTCCTTGAGGTCAGGCCTTTGAGGAAGCTTGCGATGATTGCAGAAGGCTTTCCACCCGCTCCAGATCTTCCGCGGTGTCCACTCCGAACGACCCGCGCTCCACGACGAGGACGCGAATCGGAATTCCGTTCTCCAGCGCCCGGAGCTGCTCCAGCGACTCGCTGCGTTCCAGCGGCGTCGGCGCGAGCGCGGCCAGGCGCATCAGGGCCTCGCGCTGGTAGCCGTAGAGCCCCAGGTGCTTTAGCGGCGGGAATCCCCCTTCGTTCCGAGGATAGGGGATCGCCGAGCGGCTGAAGTAGAGCGCCGAGCCGTCGCGCGTCAGCACCACCTTGACGGCGTTTGGGTTCTCCATCTCCTCGGGGCTCGCCGGCGTCGCCAGCGTCACCACGGGATCCTCCGGCGCCGCCGCCAGGTGCTCGGCGATGCGGGAGACGCCCTCCGGGTCGATCAGCGGCTCGTCTCCCTGGATGTTGATCACCGCCCGGGCGCTCCAGCGGCGTGCGGCCCAGGCGATGCGGTCCGTGCCGCTGGCGCAGTCGGCGGGAGTCATCTCCCACTCGCCGCCGAAGGCTTCCACAGCCCGTGCGATCCGCTCGTCGTCCGTCAGCACCACGACCCGGTCCAGCCCGCGGGCGCCCGCCACGCGGGTGTAGACGTGCTCGATCATCGGCCTTCCGGCGATCGGGAGCAGCGGCTTTCCTGGGAGGCGTGTCGACCCGTAACGGGCCGGGATGGCGCCCACGATACCCGTTCCGCCGGTGACGGTGGGAAGGGCTGGGGACGCGTTGGGGTGCACGGCCTAATCTAAAGCGAAGGGCGGGGGGGTGTCAACGTCGGAGGCGGCCGGTAGGCCCAAGCGGGATTCCCGGATTCGGAGTCAAGAGGTCGGTTGTGTGGTACGGTAGATGGTGCCAGGCGGCACATTTCTTGTATTGACGATACCGACATGGCGACCACGATCCGCTCCTCCGCCCTCGAACCTCTCCTGGCCAACCCTTCACTCTCCAGCTTGGCAGAAGCCGCCCAAGGCTGCATGGCGTGCGATCTTTACAAGAATGCCACGCAGGCTGTGATGGGGGAGGGGCCGCCTCAGGCGACCGTCTTCTTCGTCGGCGAGCAGCCGGGGGATCAGGAGGATCTCGCCGGCAAGCCCTTCGTGGGGCCGGCCGGAAAAGTGCTGGACGAGGTTCTGAGCGAGGCCGGGATCGACCGCGAAGAGGTCTACGTCACCAACGTCGTCAAGCACTTCAAGTGGGAGCCCCGTGGAAACAGGCGTATTCACGCCAGGCCCAACGCTGGGGAGATCCGGGCCTGCCGTCCCTGGCTGGAGGCCGAGCTCGCCCTGATCAAGCCGCGGATCATCGTCTGCCTCGGAGCCACGGCCGCCCAGGCGCTGATGGGCGCGAAGTTCAAGGTCACCCAAGAGAGGGGAAAGTTCTTCGAGACTCCATGGGCGCCCTGGCTCACCGCCACGATCCACCCCTCGGCCATCCTCCGGATGCCGGAGGAGGCCATGAGGCGGGAAGCGCGGGAGCAGCTGATCGAAGACTTGAAGCGCGTGGCGGAGAGGATGCGGGAGCTAAGCTGAGTCCTTCGCCAGCCGGATTCCGGTGAACTGGAACCGGGTGTCCCCCGCCCAGAAGTTGCGGTAGCTCGCCCGGATGTGATTCTCCGGTGTGGCGCAGGAGCCGCCGCGCAGGACGCGGACGTTGTCCATGAACTTGCCGTTGTACTCCATGAGGGGGCCTTCGAAGGGGCGGTATCCGGGATAGGGCTCGTAGTGGTTGGTCGTCCACTCCCAGAGGTCGCCGCCCATCTGGAGGAGACTTGAGCCGTTCTCGTGGGCTGGCCGGGGGTGGAGGGCGCCGGAGTCGAGGAAGTTCCCTCCCGAGCCCGGAAAACCGGCGACGCGGGCGGCGTGCTCCCACTCCCGCTCCGTGGGAAGGCGGGCCGACTTCCAGCGCGCGAAGGCGTCCGCCTCGTAGAAGCCCACATGAGAAACCGGCTCGTCCGGATCGACGTCACGGACGCCGGAGAGAGTCCAGACCCTCCAGTCGGCGCCATCCTTTTCCCAGTACAGCGGAGCGTCCCAGCCCTGCTCCTTGACCTTGGCCCAGCCGTTGGAGAGCCAGAGAAGAGGATTCTGATAGCCGCCGTCGGCCATGAACTCCAGGTACTCGCCGTTGGTGACGAGTCGGTTGGCGAGGGAGAAGCCCTCCAGCCACGCCTTGTGGACGGGCTTCTCGTTGTCCCAGCACCAGCCGCCGTCGACGTTGCCGAACTTCTGGAGCCCGCCCGCGAAGGGGACGAATCGCAGGGCTGGAACCTTGGCCGAACATCCAGGCACGGCGGGCCGGTACGCCTCCCGCAGCTCCGGGACGTTGCTCCCTAGGATGTGCTTGATCTCCGTCACCAGCAGCTCCTGATGTTGCTGCTCGTGCTGGACACCGGTGGTGATGAGGAACCGCAGGCGGTCGAGATCCTCGCCTGCGGCGGAACCGAGGAGCTTTTCGACCCGCCCGTCCACCGATTCGCGGAACTGGTAGACCTCCTCATTGGAAGGCCGGGTGACGAGCCCGCGATGATCGCGCCGGATGCGGGGGCCGAGCGACTCGTAGTACGAGTTCATGACGAACTCGAGCCGCGCGTCGTCCGCCGAGTAGAGGCCGAACGGCTCGAGGATGTTCTTGGCGAAGAACCACGACGTATGCCCCAGGTTCCACCAGGGCGGGCTCACGTCCGGCATGGACTGAATGCGGTAATCCTCCGGCCGCAAAGGCCGGCAAAGCTCGACGCTTAGGTTACGGGTCTGGCGGTAACGGTCTAGAAGCTGGTCTCGATCCACGGTGTAGCCCTCCCCGGGGGCATTGTACCTGCTGAGGGGGCCGGGCCAAGCTCCGAGAAGGGAGACTGGTCTCCGTGGGCCGACCAGAGAAGAGGACGTTGATGACCGTCGCGGAGGCGGAAAACGCCGCGGCGTGGACACCTCAGGTTTAAGGTCAAGCTCCTACTCGAACGTCCTTTTCACTTCCACGAAATCTCGCCGCTCGCGTAGCGTTTCTGGCTCGCATACCTCACATAGAGCGTATCGGAGAATGGATCACTGAGGTGATTCGTGAAGGAGGAAGTTGTTTTCGCCGAAGCCAAGCGCGAGCTTTCGGGAAGTCCCGAATCCAACACGTGCCTACCCAACCGCGCTTTGCGACGTCGGTAATGCCCTCCCCGAGAGGGCTCAAACTCCTCGTCGATTCAGCTTGGCGCGGCTGGCGACCGACTTCAGGAGCTGCCGTTCACGCTGGCGTAGCGCGGCTAAATAGAAGAATCGGTCGCGGTGGCGCCTTGCAGAAGAATCGATGCTTATTTTGAAACCATTCTATAACTCTCAACATCTGGGTCTGGAACGCCAGTGTCTCTGGAGTGCTGCCGGAACCTCATGGTATAATTCAGTGAATAACAGCAGGCCGTCCAATATTTAGGGAGGCGAGATGGCTAAGAAGAGACTGAGGACGCAAGCGAAATCTGCCCTCCCCGCGGTGCGCCCGTCGGTGGCGAGGCCGACCAGTGGCACACCGTCGCATCTCCCCTCTCAGCCTCCTACCCCCACACATCGGCTACTACGAGGCTACGCTTTCGATCCGAGCCTGGCGACGCAACTGGACACAGCGCTCGTGAGCGAAATCACGTACAAAGTGCCGTGGGAACCGCTCGCGAAAGGCCCTGTCGGAGAGTACGTAGAAGTAGTGGACTTTGATCCGCCGAGCGGCTGCTTCTACGCTCCCGTGGATCTCGATGATCCGAAGATTTTGGCGCAGAACGGTCTCGCGCCGTCTGAGGGCAATCCGCAGTTCCATCAACAGATGGTCTACGCTGTAGCTATGACGACCATCGACCGCTTCGAACGCGCGCTCGGCCGAAAGGCGCCTTGGGCGGACCGGTACGAATTGGACCGCGATAAGTTCGTACAGAGGCTGCGCATCTATCCGCACGCTCTGCGGATGGCTAATGCCTACTACAGCCGCAACAAGGGCTCGCTACTGTTCGGCTACTTTCCGGCCACGGAGGATCGAACCTCAGGCCAGTTTCCTGGCGGCGTGGTATTTACCTGTCTCTCGCATGACGTTGTGGCACACGAAACCACGCACGCACTTCTCGACGGATTCAATCAGCACCTGATGGAGGCTACTAACTGCGACATCCTTGCCTTCCACGAAGCCTTTGCAGACATCGTCGCGCTCTTCCAGCACTTCACATTCCCCGAGGTGCTGGCGCATCAGATCGCCAAAACTCGCGGTGATCTCGCGAGCGAGAATTTGCTCGGCCAGCTAGCGACTCAGTTCGGGCACGCACGCGGCATGCATGGCGCGTTGCGCGACGCCATCGGTCGGTACGATCCTGCGCAGAAGAAGTGGATCAAGCACGTGCCAGATCCGACTGAGTTGGATACTACGCTGCAGGTACATGCGCGCGGCGCCATTCTCGTAGCAGCCGTGTTCGACGCTTTCCTATCGATATACCAGAACCGGACGCGAGACCTTCTTCGCCTCGCGAGCGAGGGCAGCGGCGTGCTGCGGCAGGGTGAATTGCACCCGGACCTGGTGAACCGCTTGGCCGGGGAGGCCGCAAAAGCGGCGGGCCACGTTCTCAATATCTGCATTCGGGCACTGGACTACTGTCCGCCGGTGGACCTCACCTTCGGAGAGTATCTTCGGGCACTGATCACTGCCGACATGGATCTAATGCCTGAAGACAAGCACCGGTATCGCGTGGCGTTCATTGAAGCCTTCCGGCGCCGCGGCATCTATCCCCGCGACCTACGCACGCTTTCAGAGGATAGCCTGCGTTGGGCCCGGCCCGGCGAGGATCCGACGCTCGGCCCGGGCGTGATGGAACTTATGCTGAAGAATTTCATCGAGCACACGAAACTACGCGAAAAAGTAGATGAGCTCCGCCATCTTAGGGAGCGGCGCGACATTGATCCCGCCCAGATCTGGTCCATGGAAAGTCAGATCCGCCTTGCTTTGTACGAAGCGATCTCCGGTGAGGTCAGTAAGGCCAAGATCCTCGAGCGCGCTACCGGGTTGGCCCTATCGGGGTACCAAGTACCTGAAGGCGTGAAGATGCGGCGGGATGGCATGCCTGTTTTTTGGATGCATGCCGTGCGCGAGGCTCGGCGGCAAAAAGAGGACGGCCGAGTGCTCAACCAAGCCTTTGTCACGATCCTACAGAAGGAGACGATCGAGCATGAGGGCCGCGCGCATACCATCCGCTGCGGCAGTACCCTGGTGGTGGATCTGAGCGAGCCTCGTGTCACTTATGTGATTGGCAAAGGTCTTCATGATCTTGAACGCCTGTCGCGCACTATCGCGTTTACGGAAAGCCAGGACGCCAGCGCGTCGTTGGCCCTCACCTACTTTGGTGCAGACTGCGACCCCTTCGCCGCCTTACACCTGACCGGCGCCTGAGCGCGTCGAGGTGCGCCATGTCACCGACTAGGAAGAAGATTGTGAAGAAGGCCGTTGCGGCCGAGAGAAGATCTGGAAAAAATCGAGGCAGAAAGAAACCCGGCCTCGCGGCGGCGGCGTTGGATCCTATTGTGGCGCCAGGCAGTCCAAAGCACTTCCGCGCCCGTGTACGTATGTACCGACAGGGTCTCGGAGACTGCTTTCTGGTGACTTTCCCCCGCAAGAAGAAGAATCCGTACCACATTCTGATCGACTGCGGTGCCCTTGCGCGTGACAAGGCGTTTATGACACGGATCGTGGAGCACATCCGCGAGACCGTCCGCGCCGGCAATGCGAACCTCAAGGCACGGCTGGATGTAGTGGTAGCGACGCATGAGCACAAAGACCATCTTTCAGGCTTCAACCAGGCACGGGACGTGTTCAGCGACGATTTTGACTTTGGCGCCGTGTGGCTCCCGTGGACAGAAAACCTCACGAAGACGGAGATCAAGAAGATCAAAGACACGAAGAAAAAGGCGATTACCAGTCTGCAAAATGCCCTCGCTAATCCCAGGGCAGCGGCGGCCCCAGGATCCTTCGACGGAATTGCCGAGTTGCTGGCCTTTAGCAAGGACGAGGACGAAACCGGCGCGGGCAAAATAGCCGATGCGCTCGAGTACCTCAAGCTCCGAGGTAAAAAAGCCGGAGAGCTACAGTATCTGGAACCGGGAGACGGCCCGCTGGAACTAAGCGGCGTGGACGATGTCCGCGTTTATGTGCTCGGGCCGCCGCGCGATCCCGCCCTGCTCAAGGGGAGCGAGGTCACGGAACAGATGAAAAGAAAGGGCGTAATCTACCACCTTACCAGGACGGGTGAGGCCGCCATGGACGCGCTCAGTGCTGCACTGTCAGTCTCTCCCGGGACTGCCGAGGATCGTTTCCATCCCTTCTCCGCGGAGCACCGGATCGCGCCCGAGATGTCTGATCCCTTGAATTCTGAGGTACTCAAACCCAATCCCTATTTTGCGGTCATTGCGAATTTCGTGAGAGATACATACGACCATCCTGAGCAGGCGTGGCGACGCATAGATCACGACTGGCTAAGCGCGTTCGGGCAGCTCGCGCTCGATCTTGACAGCGACACTAACAACACTAGCTTAGTGCTCGCCTTCGAATTCAGGAAAACCCGCGAGGTGCTCCTCTTCGTCGGCGACGCCCAAGTGGGGAGTTGGCAGTCGTGGGCGAAACTGGATTTCAAGGGGCCCGACCACGCCACGCCGCTGGCCGCGCACGACCTAGTGAGCCGCACGGTGTTCTATAAGGTCGGTCACCACTGCAGCCATAATGCTACGCTCAAGGCGGGGGGACTCGAACTCATGAACCGCGATGATCTCGTAGCATTCATCCCGCTGGACCAAGCGACGGCAAAGAAGCAGGGGAAACACGGTTGGGATATGCCCGCTGCCCCTTTGTTCAAGGCGTTGAAGGAAAAGGCGGCAAAGCGGGTCGTCATCTCCGACGTGCAGGAGATAGTGCCAGCAGAGGCCGTGAAGGCCGGCATCTTTGCCACATCGACCTATGTCGACTACTTCCTGAAGTGATTAGGATTCTACAGGACCAGGGACTTCGCCCTACCGCCGCCGCCCCGGCAGTTCACAGCCGGGGGGACGGACCGAGCGTAGGGGTACATCATCTCTCGCGCCATTACCACATTTGTTACCACATTAAAGGCGTATTACGCATTACCCCTGGGTCCGTCGCCAGCGGGCGGCCTGCCCTCTACCCAGGCTCTCAAGGCGGACGAGAAGGCTCTTACCGGGGATCGAGGCTGCCATAGAACTTCTCCCGCAGTACCTTCTCGACAGCCAGATCGCCCAGCAGGAAGTGCACGTCCGCGAGCTTGAGCAGGATGGGCGCCTCGCGGCCTCCGGCGGCCTTGGCTTCCCCGTAGAGCTGCCGTGCCTCGTCGAGGTCCCGCCGGGCGAAAGCGGCGTCGCCGGCGCGTTCGAGCCAGCCGGCGGCGGGTGCGCCGGCCGCGATAAGGCGCTGCGCCATCTGCCGGGCATAGTCGCGGGCTTCGGCGGTCCGCCCGTCGAGCAGGGCGAGGTGGAAGTACTGCTCCGTCGCCAGGGAGAGAGCTCGCCAATGCTTCCAGTCGTCCGGTGCTCCGCTTCGCAGGGCCGCGAAGACCTCCTCGCTCCAATCGCCTCCCGCGAGCCGGCCCAGGGATGGAGCCTTGCGCAGGGATTCCGCAGCGACGGGATCGAGCCACGCCCGGGCCTCCCCGAGATCCTCGCGCTGGGCTCCGGCCAGGGCGGCGGCCAGGGCGTAGCGAGGGTCGGCCTGGAAGCGGGCATGGAGGCTGACGAGCGCATCGTCCACATCCTGCCAGCGTTTGAGGGACACGAGGGCGAAAAGACGCGAGAGTTCGAAGACCATCGCCTCCGGCGCCTGCTGGAACGCCTCCTCGAAGGCCACGAGGGCTTTCGGCGCCTGGCCGGCCGCCAGGGTGGCGCAGCCGGATTTCCACACGGCGACCGCCTTCAGCTTCGGCGGCGCATCGGCACCCACTTCGACAGGCCGGGCGCCGGAATCGAGCAGGTCGCCGAGGATGTCCAGGCGGCCGGCGAGCCGTAGCTCGAGGACGTCCCGGGAAGAAAGCCCCACCTCTCGCAGATCCAGGACCGCCGGGCAGGCCATCGGGCTTCCCGGCTGGCGGAGCTTGTGAAAGAGGCTGGCCTGCTCGATGAATCGGTCGACGAAGAACTTGCGGCGCCCCGGCGCCACGAAGGGCGGCATCCCGGCACTGCCTTCGGAGGCGAGCACGAAGTCGTCGATGAAGTAGTCGGCGTTGGAGCGGTCCGCGAGGTCGCCGATGAAGGAGAAGATGTCGACGGCGGCGCCGGGTTGGTTGGAGGCGTTGGGCTGGTTCCTGAGCGAGACGACCGGCTCGGGCTTGCCCTCCTCGGTGACCCGCAGATCGTAGCGTCCCCGGGCGAGGTCGTAGTCGACGTCGAACCCGTACCAGGTGAAGGCCTTGAGCCGCAGAAGGCGCTTGGGGATGCTGTCCGAAACGTGGAGAAGGGCGCCATCGCGGACGATGAACCAGAGGGCGATGCCGTCAGGGGCGAGCTTGAACCAGCCGGGGCCGGCCAGGGCGGCGTTCAGCTCCTGCCGAGGATCCGTGGTGAGCAGGGCGAAGTGGAGGGCGAGCCGGCCGTCGCGGCGCAGGGGGAATCTGCCCTGGAGCTCGGGGAAGTCGTGGTCGCCGGCCACGTCGCGGATCTCCAGCGAGTGATAGCCGCTGACATGGAAGGCCGGCGAGAGCTGGACGCTGCCCTTGGCGTTGCGGAAGACGGTGAAGGTGTCCGGCCCGGTGGACGTGACCCCGTCGTCGAAGCTGTAGCGAATATTGACGGGCGGCGCGGCGGCGGCCGGACCGGCCGCGAGCATAAGCCCGAGGGCCACCAGCGAGGCTGCGACTACAAATTGGCGCGATATTCGGTAAGCCATCGTCTCCAGGCCTCCACGCTCTGCTGCCTCTTCTCGGGGGGATCCGAACGGCGGAAGCCCTTGTCCTGCCCTGTCAGGATCTTGAGAGCCTGAATCGCCAGCACCTGGACTCCGGGCTTCGGACTGCCCAGCGCGTCGATGAGGCCTGCGTAGAGATGGACCTTCTGCGCCTCCGTGAGGTGGATCTGGTCGTAGGCGAGAGCGCAGGCCGCCTTGTCGCGAAAGACCGGGCTCGCGTCGTGCTGCAGGATGTCGACCAGGGTATCGATCACCTTTGGATCGTCGCTGACCCGGCCCAGGGCGTACTGGACGCCGATACGGAGGGCGGGATTGGCCGTGTGGACATCGCGCAGCAGGACCCGCTCGGCGTCCGGCGAGCGTTGCCCCAACTGGTAGAAGAGGTTGGCGATGGCGATGCGCCGCTCCTCATTCGCCTTCTCATAGAGCCGGACCAACTCCGGCAAGGCCGCAGGCCCCAGAGCGCGCAACCCCTCCAGATCGCTGCGGTCCACGAGCTGCCCTACCTGGAGGCCACGGTCAGCTCCCGCGGCGGCTCCGCAGATCAGGAGCAGGACGAGCAGAAGCGTCCCGGTGCGGCGGATCCGGAGTCGTGTCACGTCATCGGTCCCCTAATTTCTGAAACAAGCATAGCACTGGGGGCCGGTCGATCTGGAGGATCCACGATTCAACGAGAAGGCCCTTGCCCGCGGCCTCGACCCCGCCGAGCTGCGGAGACACATGGACTGAGCGCCGTTGGGGCGCCGGCGGCGGACTCTAGCCATTCCTTGCGTCAGCGAGACGTGAGTAGTATGTTACTCAGGAGGAACTTCTGCCATGTCTCGTTTCCAAGCCCAGACCACTGCGACCCTCGATGAGGAGCTTGCTGATCTGCGCGAGCGGCTCGGTCTGCAGGAGAATCAAAGAGCCGACCTGCTCCGCGAGCTCGCCGAGCTTGCGGCCTGGGTGATTCGGCAGGCCGGAGCCGGCCGTCGGATCGAGGCGCGACGCGGCCGGGATGTGGAGACTCTTCGTAGTCCGGTGGTCGAGCGGTTGCGTCGGAAGCGCGACGAGAGCGTCGTGGAACGGGTCGAGTTGACAGATGCCGAAGTGAAACGGCTGGCCGAGATCCTCGATCGCGGCTTCTCCCCACCTCCTGCTCTGCGCAAGGCTCTCTCGCGGCTCGCCGAATCGAAGCGACGGCCGCCGCAGCTCCGTTGGAAAGACTCCGCGGCCTAATCCATGCCCCTCCGCATTGAGGTGCTGGGGCGTCACCGTCGAGCCTTGCTCGAGGACTTCCGCAATCAGCACCAGTCCCTTGTGGACTATCTCCGGCGCTTCGCGTTGCGGCATGCGGAGAAAGATCACCTCGCGCGCACTTTTCTGGCCATTGAGGGTGAAGTCGGAGAGGAACGCCTCGCGGGATACTTCACCCTTGCCACCGCCAGCGTGGAGCGGACTGCAGTGGGTTCGATCGAATCCCTGGACAGGCTACCTGGCTTTCCAATCCCGGCTGTGCTACTCGCTCGCCTTGCCGTCGACGATCGCGTGCAGGGTCAAGGTCTCGGCCGGTACTTGTTCGAGGAGGCGCTCGGACTGACCCTCCAACTCGCTGGCAGCGGTCCGGTGGCGTTCCGCCTCTTCGTGACGGATGCCATTGACGAGGCGGCGGCGGGGTTCTACGAGCGTTTCGGCTTCTCGCGACTCAGCACCGAATTCCCTTGCCGGATGGTGCTGGACCTGAAGCCTCTTTTAGCCAAGCGAGAAGGATGACCGACAGCCTTATCGCACGAGCCCCGGCTTCCGGGGGGCTCCTTCCGGCCGGCCTTCCGGGCTAACATGGCGCCCATGCCAAAGGCCATCTGGAACGGAACGGTGATCGCGGAGACGGACAAATTCGAGCTGGTGGAGGGAAACGTCTACTTCCCTCCGGAGACGGTGCGTAGCGAGTACCTGAAGCCCAGCTCCACCCATACCGTCTGCGGCTGGAAGGGGACGGCGAGCTACTACACGGTCGCCGTCGACGGCGTCGAGGGGAAGGACACCGCCTGGTACTACCCGGATCCCAAGCCGGCGGCGGCCAACATCAAGGACTACATCGCGTTTTGGCGCGGCGTCAAGGTGGAGCGGTAGATGTCTCTCCTTGAAACCGCGGTCACCCGCCAGCTCGGCATCGAGGTGCCGCTGATCTGCGGCGCCATGTACCCGTGCAGCAATCCGGAGCTGGTGGCCGCGGCCTCGGAGGCGGGGGGCATGGGCGTCATTCAGCCCCTCTCCCTGGTCTATGTCCATGGCCATGAGTTTGGCGCGGGGCTGAAGCTCATCCGGAGCCTGACGTCCAAGCCCGTGGGGATGAACGTCATCGTCGAGAAGTCCTCCAAGGTCTATCAGGAGCGCATGCAGCGCTTCGTCGACGTGGCCATCGAAGAAGGCATCCGCTTCTTCGTCACCTCGCTCGGCAATCCCCGCTGGGTGGTGGAGAAGGCCCACGCCGCCGGCGGCTTCGTCTATCACGACGTCACCGACCGCAGGTGGGCGATGAAGGGTCTCGAAGCCGGCGTGGACGGGCTGATCGCGGTCAACAACCGGGCGGGTGGCCACGCCGGCCAGAAGAGCGCCGAGGAGCTCATCGCCGAGCTTGCCGATCTGGGAGTGCCGGTCGTCTGCGCCGGCGGCATCGGCGACGAGGAGGATTTCGTCCGCGCTCTCGGGATGGGCTACGCCGCGGTGCAGATGGGCACCCGCTTCATCGCCACCACGGAGTGCACGGCCCACGCGGACTACAAGCGGGCCATCGTCGAGGCCCATGCGGACGACGTCGTGCTGACGGAGCGCATCACGGGCGTCCCCGTGTCGGTGATCCGCACCCCGTATATCGAACGGACGGGGACCAAGGCCGGCCCCTTCGCCCGCTGGATGTTGAAGGGCCGCAAGACCAAGCACTGGATGCGGACCATCTACGCCCTCCAGTCGCTCTGGAAGCTGAAGCGCTCCTCCGTGCGCTCGTTTTCCTATCGGGATTTCCTCCAGGCGGGCAAGAGCGTCGAGGGAATCGCGAAGGTCGAGCCGGCCGGGGAGATCGTGCGGCGGTTCAAAGTGGCGGCGGAGACGGCGGTCGAAAAAGCAGTTCCCATTCGGGCATGAGGGGAGCCTGTGTGAAGAGCTGGGCCAAGGACCTCAAGGACACCAGGGACTTCAAGGACGGGAAATCTCCGGTCTTGAAGTCCCTGATGTCCCTGTTGTCCCTTGTGTCCCTGGTTGTTTCGCCCCGCGCGAGCCACGCCGCGCCCCCGGACCTCTTCGTCGACCGCGCCGCGGATTATGGGCTCGTCTTCACCTATGCCAGCGGCCGGTCCGGAGAGCTCTACTTTCCGGAGATCATGGGCGGCGGGGCGGCCCTGTTCGATTACGACAACGACGGTGATCTCGACGTCTTCATCGTCCAGGGGCACTCTTTGGCGCCGGGCGCGAAAGCTGGTTCGGAGAGCTGGGGGCGCCTGTTCCGCAACGACCTCATCACGCCGAAGGGGCGCAATCCCACGCCGCGATTCGTGGACGTCACCGTGGCGAGCGGCATCCGAGCCACCGGCTATGGGATGGGTGTGGCGACCGGCGACTACGACAACGACGGCTGGATGGACCTCTACCTCGCCAACTACGGCTCGAATCAGCTCTGGCACAACAACGGCGACGGCACCTTCACCGACGTCACGGCCGCCGCCGGAGCCGACGATCCGCGGTGGAGCGCTGGCGCCACGTTCGCCGATCTCGACCGCGACGGATGGCTCGACCTGTTCATCCTCAACTATGTCGACTCCTCCGTCCAGAACAACGTCCGGTGCTACGCCCCCAGCAGCCGCCGCGACTACTGCGGCCCACAGGCGTTCCCGCCCCTGACCAGCCGGCTGCTGCGTAACCGGGGGAACGGCACGTTCGAGGACGTTTCCCTCAAGTCCGGCATTGGCCGCAAGGCCGGCCCGGGGCTCGGCGTCGTGGCCGGCGATCTCGACGGCGACGGCTGGCCGGACCTCTTCGTGGCCAACGACGGCAGCCCCAGCTTCCTCTGGCTCAACCAGAAGGACTTCACTTTCAAGGAGGACGGGCTGCTGGCCGGCGTGGCCGTGAACGCCGCCGGAAAGCCCGAGGCGGGGATGGGCATCGCCCTCGGCGACTGCAATGGCGACGGCCGCGACGACCTGTTCATCACCCACCTCACGGGTGAGACCAACACCCTGTATCAAAACCAGGGTGGCGGGCAGTTCGAGGACGCCACCGCCCGCTCGGGGCTGGGGGCGCCGAGCCTCCCCTACACGGGGTTCGGCACCGCCTGGATCGACTTCGACAACGACGGCTGGCTCGACCTCGCGGCCTTCAACGGCGCCGTGAATCTGAATGGCGCCCAGTGGGCGAAGGGGGATCTCTTTCCCTACGCGCAGCCGGACCAGCTCTTCCGCAATGTCTCGCCGGCAGGCGGCGGCTGCCGTTTCGTGGAGGTCGGGCCCGAGGCCGGCGCGGCCTTCCGCACGCCCCGAGTCTCCCGGGGCGCCGCCTTCGGCGACGTGGACAACGACGGCGATACGGACATCGTCGTCGTGGATACGGACTCGCCCGTCCGCCTGCTGGTCAACGAGACCGGAAGCCGCCGAGCCTGGCTGGGTCTGAGGCTGGTGGGCAAGCTGGCCGGCGCCAAGGGGGAGCGAGATCTCCTGGGCGCCCGCGTCGAGGTGCTGCGCAAGAGCGCGCCGCCGCTCTGGCGCCGGTCCGCCACCGACGGCAGCTACGCCTCGGCGAGCGATCCCCGGGTGCTGGTGGGGCTGGGCGACGCTTCAGAAGTGACGGAGGTGCGCGTCATTTGGCCGGACGGCCTCACGGAGTCCTTCCCGCCGCCACCGCTGCGTGCCTACACCCGGCTGCTGCGCGGCACGGGGAAGGCCCTGCCGCCACAGGGCGGGACGAAATGATGGGTGCAGGTCTCCTTCTGGCCCTCCTCCTCGCCGTGCCGGAGCCTGGCCCCGTCCGATTTCCGGACCTCTCGGGCCTGGAGAGCGCGGTGGCCGGCCAGCTCGGCGAGATGCAGCGCCTGCTCGCCGCACAGACGGCGAATGCCGTCTCCTACGGGGATCTCGGGCAGGCCTACCTCGCCTACGGCTTCAACGACGCGGCGGTGGACTGTTTCCGGAACGCCTCGCGCCTCGATCCCCAGGATTTCCGGTGGCCCTATCTCCTGGGCGCCACGCAGCAGGCCGCCGGGCGGCTCGACGAGGCCGCGGCGGTGTTCGGTCAGGCCATGACTCTTTCAGGGGTGCCGGCCGCGGCGGCGGCGAATTTCCACCTGGGGGAGATCCGGCTTCTCCAGGGGCGGCTCGACGACGCGGACGCGGCCCTGCGCAAAGCCCTGGCCTTCCCGGCGACGGCCGCCGCGGCACACTCACAACTGGGCCAGGTGGCGCTCGCCCGGCGGGATTTTCGCGCCGCCGCCGAGCACTTGGAGGCCGCTCTGGCCGCGGTGCCCGACGCGAGCCGGCTCCACGTGCCGCTCGCCATGGCCTATCGCGGCCAGGGCGACAGGGCCAAGGCGGAGGAGCACCTGGCGAAAGCGGGAGCGGTGGGATTGCGCGTCCCCGATCCTCTGCTCGACGGAGTCGCGAACCTGCGGGTGGGGGAACGGGTGGCGGTGATGCGCGGCCGGGTGGCCGCCCAGGCCGGCCGTTACCAGGACGCCGCCCAGGAGTTTCGCCGCGCCTTGACCGTGCGGCCTGAAAGCGTGGAAGCACGGGTCAACCTCGGCTCGGTGCTGTCTTCTGCGGGCGACCGGAGCGGCGCGATGGAGCAGCTCCGCGAGGCCCTGCGCCTCGATCCGGGTAACTTCACGGCTCACTTCAACCTCGGCGCGCTGCTGGCGGAGGGTAGCGCGCCGGAGGAGGCCCGCGCCCACCTCGAGGCCGCCGTGGCCGGCCGGCCGGACGACGCCGAGGCCCGGCGGCTGCTGGCGAAGGTGCTGCGCGGCGGCGGACAGCTCCCGGCGGCGCTGGCGCAGTACCGCAAGGCGGTCGAGCTGGCTCCCGGCGACGAGGCCGCCCGGCTGGGGGAGGCCGAAACCCTGGTGCGCCTCGGCCGCTACAGCGAGGCCCGGCGGCGATTGGATGAAGCGCTCGGCCTGATGCCAGCCAGTGGCCTCCTCGCCCACGCTCAGGCCCGCCTGCTGGCTGCCTGCCCCGATCTCTCCGTGCGCGACGGCGAACGCGCCCTCAAGCTCGCTCTCGCCGTCTGGCAGGCGCAGCCCGCCGCTTTCCACGCCGAGACCATCGCCCTGGCCCTGGCCGAGCTCGGCCGCTGCGACGAGGCCGCCACCTGGCAACGCACCGCCGCCGGCCGGGCAGAGAGCGAAAACCCTTCCCGTCTCTCCGAGATCGGCGGCAAACTGGCTGCCTACGAGAAGGGCCCGCCATGCCGCCCTTGAGAGGACCGATCGCCTGGGGCCTGGCGCTAGCCTTCCTCGCGTCCATGGGCTGCCGCCAGAGCGTCGAGCAGCAGGCGGCGGCGATGACGGGAGGCAAGCCGGCGCGGGGAAAAGAGCTTGTCCGGCGCTATGGGTGTGTATCTTGCCACGCCATTCCCGGCGTCGCCGTGGACGGCACGATCGGTCCCTCTCTGGAAGGCATCGCCAGGAAGGACTTTCTGGCCGGCAAGCTGCCCAACGATCCGAAGAACATGATCCGCTGGATTCGCGATCCCCAGGGGGTTCAGCCCGGCTCCGTGATGCCCGACATGGACATCACCGAGCAGGACGGCCGGGACATCGCCGCCTTCCTCTACACCTTGCGCTGAACGAGGGAATTCCCGCGACGTCTCGACGTCCAACGAAGTCCTACCGGAGAGTGGGGCCAATACTGAAGTGCGGGCGGATGCCGAAGGCGGGACAACGGCCGTCCCCGGCGCCGGTGATATCATCGGTGCCAACGTGAAAAAGAATCCGTTCAGGCTCGCCTTGGTGCCCGCGGTCTCGTCCGCCCTCCTCGCCTTCGGCTGCGGTCAGTCGCAGCCGGCTCCGCCCGCCAACGACTCGGCGAACGTCTGCGTCGACGGCCAGGGGCGGCGGGTGCCGGACGACCGCTGCCGCGACCGGTCCACCTTCTATCACTGGTACCGCGGCTCCCACGGGGGCGCCGTCGTGCCGATCGGCGGCTCCGCGGGCGGTCATTCCTTCAGCCACGGCTCTTCCTCGCATCCGTCGAGCGTCACTCGGGGCGGCTTTGGCAGCTCGGCGCACTCCAGCGGGGCGGGAGCCTGATGGACCGGATCCCCATCGCACCGCGCCCCAACTGGCAGGCGGAAGTGGAAGGCCTCGGACTGGTCTGGCATACCGCGGAGGGCAAGCCGTACTGGAACGAGTCCGCCTACTACTCCTTCACCGCCGGGGAGATCGACGAGATCGAAGGGGCGACCGCCGAGCTCCAGAGACTCTGCCTCGAAGCCGGCCAGGCCATCGTCGATCGCAACCTTTTCGAGCGGCTCGGCCTGCCCGCCTGGGTCGTGCCGTTCGTTCGGCGGGCGTGGAACGACGAGCCTCCGGCGCTATACCACGGCCGCTTCGACCTCGGCTACGACGGCCGCAACCCGCCGAAGCTCTTCGAGTACAACTGCGACACGCCGACGGCTCTCTTCGAGGCTGCCGTCGTGCAGTGGGATTGGAAAGAGGCCGTGCTGCCGAAGCGCGATCAGTTCAACAGCCTGCACGAAAAGCTGGTTGCCAAATGGCGGGACATCGCGCCCTCGTTCCTCACCAGGAATATCCACTTCACCCACGTCGACGACGAGCCGGGGGAGGACACGATCACCGTCACCTACCTCCGGGACACGGCCCTGCAAGCGGGACTTGAGAGCACGCCGATCCTCATCGACGACGTCGGCTGGGATTCCGCTCGGCGCCGGTTCGTGGACCTCGACAACCGTCCGATCGACGTCCTCTTCCACCTGTATCCGTGGGAGTGGCTGGTGAACGAAACCTTCGGCCCCCACATCGCGGAGAGCTACGATTCCATGCATTGGATCGAGCCCATCTGGAAGATGATGTGGAGCAACAAGGCGCTGCTGGCGATCCTCTGGGAGATGTTTCCGGATCATCCCAACCTGCTGCCGGCCTTCTTCGAGCCGCAGGGCGGAGACTACGTGCGCAAGCCGCTCCTCGCCCGGGAGGGCGCCAACATCACGGTGGTCCAGAATGGCAGAACGATCGCCGAAACCGGCGGCGACTACGGCGAAGAAGGGTTCGTCTACCAGCAGCTCTTCGCGCTGCCCGACTTCGACGGTAACCGGCCAGTGCTCGGGAGCTGGATCGTCGACGGCGAGCCCGCCGGAATGGGCATTCGCGAAGGCGGGCTGGTGACGGGAAACACCGGCCGCTTCGTGCCCCACGTCTTCACCTCCTCCCGCTGACCGCGGGCGCGGCTGTAATGGGGGCCGTAAGGTATCCCAAGCTATTCTCCCCTTGAGATCTTGACCGATCGATCCACAAAAATGGCGATCCAACCTGAAACCTATTTCGGGGCGTTACCGCCGGAGACGCGTGCCCAACCGCTGATCCTTCTCGCGGACGACGATCCGATCTTCGTGCATTTACTGGAGATCGTCCTGAACGGCACGGGTTGCCGGTTGGTCAAGGGGGCGGACGGCTGGGAGGCTCTCGAGCTCTTCCGGCGCCACCAGCCCGATCTCGTGGTCCTCGACATTTCGATGCCCGGAATCGACGGCGTCGCGGTGTGCCAGGAGATTAAGCGCGATCCCGCCTTCCGGCTGACGCCGGTGATCCTCATCAGCTCCTCGGCGGGAATCGACGACCACCTGCGCGGGATCACGGCCGGGGCCGACGACTTCTTTCCCAAGCCGATCAACCTGGACCGGCTCGCCGCCCGCGTGCGTGCGCTCACCGAGCGCAAGGCCTTCACCGACGAGCTCGAGGCGGCGGAGACCGTGCTCTTCAGCCTTGCCTTGGCGGTCGAGAGCCGCGACGCCTCGACCGCCGGGCATTGCCACCGTCTCTCCGCTCTCGCTTCCCGCCTCGGTCAGCGCTTGGGCCTGGACGAAGCCGAGGTCCGGGCGTTGCGCCGGGCCGGAATGCTCCACGACATCGGCAAGGTCAGCATCCCCGATTCGATCCTGCTGAAGGCGGGGCCCTTGACGCCCGCCGAGCGTGAGGTCATGGAGCAGCACCCGGTCATCGGCGAACGGATCTGCCAGCCGCTCCGCTCGTTGGGGCTCGTCCTGCCGGTCATCCGCCATCATCACGAGAGGATCGACGGCTCGGGCTATCCGGACCGGTTGTGCGGCGAACAGATCCCGCAGACCGCGCGCATCCTGCAGGTGGTGGACATCTACGACGCGTTGACCTCCTGCCGCCCCTACCGCTCCGCGATGGCGCCGGCGGCCGCGCTCGCCGTCATGAAGGCCGAAATAGATCAACGCAAGCTCGATCCCGTCGCGTTCGCCGGGCTGCGCCGCATGTTGGAAGCAGGGGAGGCGTGAGCAGGAAATTCCCCGAGAAGCTCTGAGACTTACCCGAACGACGAGAGTTTACGCAGAAGCTCGGCGCGAGTCGTACGGCAGAGATTCCCACCGGTGAAGAAGGGATCTTCGGTGACTTCATGCCGCACGTATGCCGGCGGCTGGATGGACATGAGCTCTTCGAGTCCCTCCGCTTCGGTTTCACACAGGATCAGACCATCGAGCTCACCCTCGAAAACATCGATTGAGAACACCCGGCCTTGATGGACATGGTAATGGCGGGTCTTCCGGAGCCGATCTCCCGGGAGGGTATCGAAGATCTCATACTCGCCCGGCGACAGAAGAATCCGGCTGATCGTCTGGAAGTAGGGCGAATCCGATTCGAGCTTCTTCGTCAGCTTGATGATCCGCCGGCCCGTGTCCGAGTCGGTGAGAACCCGCAGCCGAAGCCTTGAATTCCGGAGGTACTTGTCCTCGAAGCTCTTCGAGTACGGTTCGACCACGCTTCGCCAGTCCCCTTGCGGCGAAACGAGGAATCTCCGCTCGTATTCGACTCGGGTGTACTTCGTTTCCTCGAGATTCAGATGTTGTCCTCTAGGTGTTTCTTCAAGATCTTTTTCCCCCGCGGTGTGATCCTGTATCCCTGCTTCGAGCTGCGTGGCTTATCCGGGAGGGTCATTTCAATGCTTTCGAGCTCGAGGGCCGGCAGCAGATAAACTTCGCGAAAGTGGTCCTCGTGCTTCAGTCCAAGAGCCGCCTGGATCTCGCGTCGTTTCATCTCCCCCTCCATGGCTGCGAGCAACTGGAGGACTTCCGCAGTAACTTCCCCGGTACTTCCCCGGTACTTCCCCGGTACTTCCCCGGTACTTCCCCGGTACTTCCCCGGTACGGTGACTTCCGTGGTGACTTCCGGGGTAACTTCCGCGGTGGCTTCCTCCGGCGGGGCCACAATCTGGGTCCTGACTTCAGGATCGGGAAAGAAGACGGCCGTGAAGAAGCCGTCCTCGGTGAAGGCCGGCTCAGGGCAGCCCTGCTCGCGGGCCGCCTCGCGCATCCGCTTGATGCCCGTTCCGGCCTTCTCGATGAAGGAGATGCGGTGAAGCAGATCGGCGATGAGGGCGTTGCGCCGCACGCTCTTGCGGCCGAGATCGGCAGGCCGCATCCCTTTCGGCAGGCCGCCCGGGCTGCTCACCTCGATGCGATCGTCGTAGATCTCTACAAAGACGTTGGCGCCCTCGTTGAACCAGTCCCGATGCATCACGGCGTTGGTGATCGCCTCACGCAGAGCGGCAACGGGGTACTCAGGGATCTCGTCGCGTTGCAGGCGTTCGATCCTATAGGCGGTGCGGGTGTTGCGCTCGATGAAGCGGAGGCTCTCTTCAATGTCGGCGACCACGCCGTCCGCGAAGTCCTTGCGGTCCAGGAGGTGCACCTTGTCGATGCCCTTCGCGAGTAGGCAGGTGATGTAGGCCTGGTTGAAGAAGCGCCGGACGTCTTTTGCGAAGAAGAGGACTCCAGCATTGCGGAAGATGAGCCGCCCGCCGGAGCGCTCAGCAGCCTCGATGTTCACCAAGACGTCCTCGGTGCGAGGCCGGCCGCTGATGGTGCTCAGGGCGAGCCAGGCTCTGTACTTATCGCGATCGAAGTCCTGGGGATAGCGAAACTTGGGGCAGAGGGAGCGGTCGAAGCGGATCGCTCCCTCGGTGCGGAAAAAGTCTCGGATCTCGTCGCGGCTGAGCTTCTGGCTTGTCGCCCCCTGGCGCCAGAAGAACCCGTCGCTGCACTGCACGGGCTTGGTGCCGCTTTCGCGTACCGTAACGACTATGACGGTACCGACCTTCTCTACGATCAACTGAATGGCCGGATCGCAGTTGCGGGCGATGTCCTGAATACGACCGCGCAACAGGTTCGAGTCCCGGATTCCGGCCACGGTACCATCGTCACGCACTCCCAGCAGGATTCTGCCGCCCAGCGTATTCGCCAGCGCTACCACCTCGCGGGCAAAGGACGCCGACAGGCTCTCTTTGAACTCCAGAGTCGTGCCTTCGCCTTCCTGGAGCAGGATTTCGAGATCGGACTGCTTCATCGCCCCTCCCTGCTGTGGCGGACAGCCGCGACGCAGAGCTTGGCCTGCGCCCCCGTTCAGCATCGCGTCGTCATGAGAATATCGAGCTTTGAGTCCTATACTCAAGGAATGATTCCCGAGCCGTTACCGAGAGGGCGCTACCTTCCTGGGATGACTCGTCTTGAGGACAGCACATGAACCAGACCTTGGCCCCTCGAGAAGAGCAGCCTAAGCCGACTCCATGGTACGTCATTGGCGGGATCTTCCTTGTCTTAGCCCTGGCGCGGTTGTTGTCCGGAGCCTTCGCGGGGGAGAGCGCACCGGCGAAACCGAAGCCGCTCGCGGCAGAGCTTCCCGCTGCGCTTGACCGAAGGGCGGCTGTCTGGGCAGACAGCTTATGCGCCATATCCGACTCTCCCCGACAGGCGGCACAGGTCTTTGCTTGTCAGGTTCCGAGGCACCTCAGGATCGCTCCGGGACCGCGCGTTCTATCATCTGTTGATCAATCAGTTGGACCGGGCTGTCACCGACATGGAAGAGGCCGTGCGAACAACCCCTGGCGAAGCTTCACTCCTCTCCGACTTGTCCGCTCTCTACAGCGAGCGCGCCCGCACGAAGGACCGGCCCGAAGACTATGTCGCTGCCTTGGAGATGGCCGAGCGAGCAGTCACCTTAGATCCGGGGTCCGCGGAGGCCGCTTTCAACCGTGCCCTTGCCTTGGAGCATCTTTTCCTCATCGATAAGGCTCATGACGCGTGGTTGCACTACTATTCACTTGACCACTCACCTTGGAGCACAGAGGCTGGAAAGCATTCGCACAAACTCATGGTTGAAAACCGTCAGTTCGCTGAGCAGCGTCAGGCCAACCTGTTTCAGCTAATTGCAAAAGGAGACGAGAAGGGCATTGTAAGGCGCGCGGCGGAAAACCGCCAGGAAGCGCGCGGCGTCTTTTGGTCCTTGCTGCCAAAGTGGGCAGAGGCCCTGGCACGAGGTCAGGGCGGTCAGGCCTCGCTACAACTCGCGGGTGCTCGGCGAATCGCGGAGACGCTTACCGGGCACGGAGAGAATCGGATCTTCCTTGAGATCGTTGCTGAAATGGAAAGGGTCGCCGCCGAGCCTCTTGACCGCCGCGAAACGGCGACGCTGGTAAAAGCTCTCCGCCAATACAAACTAGGGCGGGAGGAGCTGGACGCGGACAAGTTCACGACCGCAATGAGGGACCTTAGTGAAGCCGAGAAAGATCTTCGCTCGACGGGGAGTGCAGTCGAGCTAATCGTCAGGTCAGAGATGGCTTTTTGCCAGGTCCGACAGGGCGATCTGCCGGCGGCTCGTGCGGCTCTCGCACAATTGGGCCAAGATCCGCTCATTGCGGATTACCCCAGCCTAGAGGCATGGCGACAGGGCCGCCTCGCTTACCTGTCGAGAACGACACAAGATCTTGATGGCGCGCTCGCCGCCGCCCGCCACGCCCTCGATCTCTTTCGTGCATTAGGAGAAATGTCGAATGTCGCCGACATGCAGAGCCGGATTGCAGATGCTCTGGAGTCTCTCGGTCAATCTGCTGAGGCTTGGCGTTATCGTTACGACGCCCTGGCCTGGACTCGCCGGCTACCGGCCAACAAATATCAACTGTCGGCAGGCAGCCGTGAGCAATTTGCTATCGCCCGCGGTATATTCGAGGAAGCCGTTCAGGCCTCGCTCGCAGAGCGGAGGCCGGAAGCGGCGCTTCAACTCCAGAATCGCGCCGTTTTTCTGGCCCAATCTCTTAAACAGCCGGAGAGCATTGCCCTTGCCTTATTGACCCGTGCCCGAATCGAGGTTGTTTTGGGGAAGCAGGAGGTGGCAAGGCGCGACTTTAAGGGCGCTTTAAACCTCCCTTCTCCTTCTCGAAATTGGGCGACTGAATTGCTTGCGGCACAAATTGACATCGTCAGAAGCGAAATTGCAAATGCGGAGAGCAGGGCGGCAGCCATCTCCTCTAAGCACTTCGCTCAAGAGCATGTCGACCGAGCTGATCTCGATTTCCGGCGTGGCGACACGGCGGCAGGCGAGAAATCCCTCGAGCGCGCTCTCTCTGAGTTGGAGCATCGGCGAGAAAAGATCGGCCAAGGTAAACATAGAATTTCGTTTCTCGATCAAGCCCGTCCTCTCTTTGAAAGGCTGGTAGCGCTGGAAGTACACTTAGCGCAGCCTGAAAAGGCGTTGGCGACGTTGGAGCGCTTCCGCGCGCGATCTCTTCTCGATCAGATGGGAATGAACCCAGGCAGTGGCGCCAGCGCCGTTCCTCTGGGCTGGCAAGATCTCGGCCGCCGAATCCCTGAGCACACGGTCCTTTCCGTTTATGGGGTGGTTGAAGACAGGCTCGTGACGTGGCTAGTAAAGCCGTCGGGAATCTGGATGGCTTCCAACCAGCCAAACTGGCCAATAATTTCTTCTTGGATTCAGAGACTGAGAGACCCGCAAATCGGAGAAAAGGAACGCACGGAGCTGCTCGAGCAACTATACGATGAGCTCTTGGCGCCCTGGAAATCACGGCTGGGTGATAGTGACCGGATCATCTTTGTGCCGACCGCTGATCTCTACCGAGTCCCCTACGCGGCTCTGCTCGACCGGGCGTCGGGAAGGTTTCTCATCGAGGATTACGCCGTAGGAATCGCGCCGAGTGTCTCCGAGTTCGTCGCCGCGCTGGAGCGTGACCGCCGAGATTGGGTCAGGCCCATAGATCACGTGCTTCTGGTCGGTAATCCGGATTACCGCGACGCCAGCCGTCTCCCGTCTATTCCGGGGGCAGCACGGGAAATCGAGTCCCTGAGCCGCCTCTACCATGGACGTGCTGAGGTATTGACACAAAAGCAGGCGACGCCGAGACGCGTGCTTGCTTCTCTTTCTGCAGCGGATGTCGTGCACATGGCGGTCCATGGCATGAATGACTTCGAGGACCCGATGCGCTCCCGCCTCATGCTCTCGCCTTCTGGGGCCGACTCTGGTGACCTGACCTCGCGCGATCTCCTTCGAGTGCACCTCGCCAGAACAAGATTGGTGATGTTGGCAGCCTGCGGTAGCCAGACGGGTCCAATGTCCGATAGTGAAGGTTCCCTCAGTCTTGCCTATTCCTTCCTCGCGGCTGGCGTGCCTGCCGTCGTGGGGAGTTTGTGGCTCGTTGACGACGAGAGCACCGCCCGCCTCTCGATTCGTTTCCATCAAGAGTTGCTACGCGGTGCCGACGCACTCACAGCACTACAGACCGCTCAGCGTGAAGAGATCGTAGCTCATCGGCCGGTTTTCGATTGGACCTGGGCCAGCTTTCAGGTCTATGGTGGAGTGGAAGAGAGATTAGTGCGTTAAGCTAGGTCAAGATCGATCTGCAGCTTGCTGTCTTGAAAAGCGTAGTTTCTTCCATAAACGCAGTACCCATCCGCTTCGGTAGAGAAGGAGAAGGACGCCTAATGCGACCTCTGTTCCGAAGTAACCGGCGATTGATCCTAGCTCAAAAGTTTCCTTCGTGTTTTCGACGATCGCTTGCACCAATCGCGGTAGATCCTTGGCCAAGATCCAGATTCCCATGACACGGAAAGTAACAGTTTGTAACTCAGTCGCGATAGGGACTGGGAGACCCACTGCGGCGACTGCCCCAAAAAGTATCTTGGCCAGATTGGCCGACCACCTTATGAAGCAGATGCCCAAGGCCAGATAGGTAATTCCATATATTATGGCTCCTGATATGCTATTAGCCGAATGGCTAGAGTCCGACGAAAAGGCCAATAGTTCGGGTGTGACTATTACTCCCATGATAAGAAGGTACAGACCTACAAGTTTCAGGGCAACATCTCCAATGTCTTGCGCTCGTACAAATATCGCAGGCTCGTTCATCATTGGTCTCCCAGGTGAGCCACAGGCCCACGCGAAATTCATGGTCCTTCTATAGGTCCCAACGTCAATCCCTTACTCAGTACAAGAACCCCAGCACAACCCCTAAATCCCACCCACCCGCCTCCCGCCGCACTGCCTGGTGCGCCACCCTCATCTCGCGCAGGAAATCGAGGAAGCGCGCCTCCTCTCGTTCTCGCCCTTCGTCCGTCACCGCCAGCACCGGCCGCCCGTACCGCACCGCCAGCCGGATCTCCGCCCGAGTCCCCTCGCTGCCGGGGAGGGCGATGATCTTCCAGGCAGTGAGGACGTTGATGGGGTTGCGGCTGTCTTCGCCGGCGGGGCCGAGGTGTCCGGCGAGGTGGGTGCGGATGGGGAGCTCGACCCAGGGATTGGGGTAGCCTTCTTTCTCTTCGTCGCCGGTGGCGGAGCGCGGGATGATGCCGAGGGTGAGGCCGGCGCGGTCCGGCACGGAGGTGAAGCCGCGGCTGGCGTCCGCCATTACGCCTCGGCCGCCGCCGGTGAGGAGGTGGAAGCCCATCTCCGCGATCAGGCGGCCGATGGCCTCGGACAAGTCGGGATTGCCGTGGTCCGGATCGCCGGAGCCGATGACGGCGACGATGGGGCGGCGGCGGACGTGGCTCATGATGCGGGAATCTTAGTACCCTGGACCGTCAAGCCCTCATCGAAACCTTCCAACGTGACGTTGGAGCTTTCCGACGAGACGTTGGATCTATCCAACGGGGACTGGCGGCAGATCGACCAGGAGGCTGATCGGTCTTACTGATTGACTGGCGGCGGAATCGGGGCTGGCTTGTTGGCCGGGGTGCCCGCTTGCGGCCAGCGGACGAAGAAGCCGTCGGTCCAGACGATATCCTGATCGAAGTCGGTGGGATCGAAGCCTTCCATCTTGTAGACGTCCCCCGTGTAATAGCCCTTGCGGCCGGGGCTGCGGATGCTCATGACGGTCCTGGCCATCAGGTTGTCCGTGTTGAGCCGCACTTCGAAAGGGTTGCCCCAGGCGTCGGTCTCCGGGATCGCCGCGATGTAATTGGGGACGAGAAGATCCTCGAGATCGTCGCGGGAGATCAGGGGGTTGTCCTGGATGTCGCAGGTCTTCTGCCGGGTGTCCTCGGCGCCGCCGCGAGACGGCTCCTCGCGCGGGGTGCCGTTCCCGGTCTGCTTCTCGGCCTCCTGCTCGGCGACGGTGGCCTCAGTCTGATCGGTCAACCAACTGAAAAGGGCGGTGCCGAGATTGCGGATGTCGGCGATCGTCTGCTTCTGCTTTTCGGTGTCGATCTTTTTCTGCTTCTCGGCCTCGGCCTTCTTTTTCTTCTCGGCGCTGGCCTTCTCCTGCTTCTCGGCCTCCGCCTGCTTCTGCTCTTCGGTGGCGGGCGGCGAGGCAGGGGGAGCGGCGGCGGCAAGGCCTGGCAAGATCAGAGCGAGGGAAAGCAACGACAGGCGAAGCAGGACAGGGTGCGTCATACGGGAAGGTCTCAAGAGAATTGAAGGTTGAATAAACCGGCCCCCGGAATCGCCGCGGGCGCGGCGACCGGTCCAGGCAACCAGGAGCAGGCCCGGACCGGCCCGGGGACCGGTACGGCCGCGCCAAAGGAGGGCGCGGCGAAAAGAGGGACGTGCGGCGGATCCTGCGGGATTGCACTCCGCGAGGTCCACGCGCGGGTGGGATGACCGTTTTCAGTCCCGGGGCTTTGGCCAGCCGCGCAAACGGATGTCTCTTCCTTCCGGAAGGGAAGGTGGAGGGCACCAGATCTACGAGATCTTTGGGCCGCGGTGGAGGCGCGAGGGCCTGGAGAAACGGCCATGGTTGCGATGGTACTCCCATGGGGGACGCGGTGCAAATCTCCCTCTTCTCCCGGCTGGCGGGGGGAGGCGGAGAGGCGGGGGAGGCTGGAAGAAGAGGGCCGGGTGGCAGTTATGCTAAAATCCTGATACAAAAATCCTCGGCTGGTCGTGCCGCCCGAAGGTGGTCGTACTTCGGGGATAAAGAAGGAGTCTTCGATGCGGATGCTGTCTCTCGCTCTGGCCCTGGCTGTCTCCGGGAGCGTTTCGCCGCTGCTGGCCGCCAATCTGGTTCGTGTTCCTCAGGACGCGGCGACTCTCGACGCGGCCATTCAATCGGTGAGCGCCGGAGGCGCCATCGAGATGGCGGCAGGGACCTATGCCTCGCCTGCCAGCGGCTTCTCGGTCAGGAATGCCAACGCCCGCAAGAGCTTCGTCATTCGGGCGGCGGCCGGGGCCGGCGTGGCGATCGACGGCGGTGGCAGCCGCAGCTTGGTACGCATCGTTCAAAACCCGGGCCAGTTGGTAGTTTTCGAGAACATCACCTTCCAGAACGGTTTCACCACGGACGTCAGCTCCGCCGGCGGAGTGACTCTCACCCGCGCTCATGCCGAGTTCCGCAACTGTGCCTTCGTGAACAACCGGTCCGGATTGCCGGCGACGGGCGGTGGCGGCGTGGGCGTTCTGGACAATTCGAGCGCGACCTTCGTCAATTCGTCCTTCCGCGACAACTCGGCCCCCAACTGGGGTGGCGCCCTCGTCGTGCGCGCCTCCTCCGTAGTCTCCGTGCAGGGGGGTGAGTTCCTGCGCAACCGCGTCAACCTTCCCGGGCACCAGCCCAACTCCGCCGGCGGGGCCATCTATGTGCTCGACGCCACGGTGAACGTCTTCGGCACCCGGTTCGCGAACAATGAGGCGGGCTTCGTGGGCGGCGCCATCTATGCCATCGGCACGTGGAGCCTGGGCTCCTCGGTACAGATCGGCGGCTCCACGTTTCAGGCCAATCAGGCGGTGGCGGATCCCTGTTGCGGCATCTCCGATTTCACGACCGGCGGGGCGATTCACGCCGAGGACCTGACCACCCTGGTGATCCAGCAGTCGCTGCTGGTGCTCAACCGGGCGGACCTCGGCGGTGCGATCGACAACTACCGGGCGGTGGTGGAGGTCGACGGCTCGGTGCTGCGCGGCAATCAGTCCACCCAGGCCAAGCCGTCGGGCAAGGCTGGCGGCGCGATCTCGGCCGTCTCTCCCGACTTCCCCGACCCGTCGACGCAAGGCGGCGCCATCAACCGGCGTCCGGCGCGGCTGGTGATCAACGGCTCGCTGATCCAGGGCGGCCCCGAGGTACAGACGCTATCGGCCTCCGGCGCCTGCCTGCTGGTGAGCGGCGACACGGGGCGGATGTACGGCGGCACCGGAGTTCCCCTGGCCGGCAGTCTCGCTGACAACCGGGCGCAGTTGGTGATCCGTGGCTCGGTGCTCTCGGACTGCGACGTGACGACGGCGGTGGCGGACGGCAACGGCTCCGGCGGTGCCATCGCCGCGAATCTGGTCGACCTGGATCTGGAAGACTCCATGATCATCGACTCGAACGCCACGGGGAACGGGTCCCAGGGCGGCGCCCTCAGCCTGCAGCAGGAGTCGACGGCGAAGATCGTCCGCACGACTTTCGCCCGCAACTCGGCCGAGTTCTGGGGCGGCGCCATTTTCAACACCGGCTCGGACATGACGATCAGCAACAGCCGCTTCTATCGCAACCGGGTCAACAACGGAGCCGCCTCCCTGGAGAAGGACTCCCGGGGCGCCTCGATCCTAGCCTTTCCCGATAACAATCCAGCCCGGCCGCGCGACGTGACGGGTGTGGTCTCTGGCTCCACCTTCAGTGGCCAGGACGGTCTGGACATCCTGGACGTGAACAACGTCTCCGGGCCCCAGACCCGGGAGCTCTACGACGGCAATCGTTTCAACCCCGTGTCCTACGGTGACCTGGTGTACGGCGACGGCGTCCGCATGCCCACCGGCGCCAACGTCAGCCAGCTCAATTTCCTGATGACGGCGCGGGGCAGCCTCGCGACGCCCAACACGCGGATCTTCAATCCGCGCGAGGGCGCCCTGGTGGTCGTTCCCTCGCCGAACGCGGTGGGCGCGGGCGCGCCGTCGCCGTCGAACGCTCTCCTCGCCTTCGCATGGACCGGCGGCGCCGCGTCGATCGGCGGTATCAACGGACTGCAGCCCAGCGGGCTGCTGGAGGTGGGGGCCGGAAATTACACCCTGAACGTCGATGGTGCGGCCGCGGCGACGGCGAATGTCACCGGGAGCTGCACGGCGGGCTCGATCCTGTGCGTGGCGGGCAACCGCTTCCGCGCTACGGTGACCTGGAAGGCCGGCGCCGCCGGGGGAGCTGCGCAAGCGGTGTCGCTCTCGGGAGATACGGGTTACTTCTGGTTCTCCGATCCGGCGAACGTCGAGCTGATGGTGAAGGTGCTGGATGGCCGCACCATCAACGGCAGCTTCTGGGTCTTCTACGGCGCCCTTTCCAATCTCGAATACACTCTGACCCTCACCGACACGGTGACCGGGAAAGTGAAGACCTACTCGAACCCTTCCGGCCAGTTCGCGAGCGTCGGCGACATCACCGCCTTCCCGGCTCCGGCGGGTGGAGCGGCCGTCGCGCCGGACGTGGAGAGCGGTCTCATCGATCTGGGAGATGCCGGCGATTTCAGCGATCTCGGGGGCGATGCGAGCGATCCGAGCGTGGTCGCCGCGGCGACCACGGCGTGCGCCGCGGGACCGGCCGCCCTCTGCCTCAGCGCCTCCCGGTTCCGCGTTACGCTGTCCTGGAAGGACGGCGGGGGCCATACCGGCTCAGGCACGGCCGTGCCCTTGAGCGCCGACACCGGCTACTTCTGGTTCTCCTCGGCGACCAACGTCGAGGTGATCATCAAGATTCTGGACGCCCGAGCGTTCAACAACCGTTTCTGGGTGTTCTACGGCGCCCTTTCCAATTTGGAGTACACGCTGACGATCACCGACATGGTGACGGGTGCGGTGAAGACCTACCACAACCCTCAGGGGAAGTTCGGGAGCGTCGGGGACACGTCGGCGATTCCGGGGCCTTGAGCCTTACGTTGAGAACGGCAGCGATCGCCCTTCGAGCTCCAGGAGCCGGGCCTTCGCCGCCAGCCCGCCGCCGAAGCCGGTGAGGGAGCCGTTCGAGCCGATCACGCGGTGGCAGGGGACGACGATGGGGATGGGGTTGGCGCCGTTGGCGCGGCCGACGGCCCGGGTGGCCGCGGGCTTGCCGAGCGCGCGGGCGACGTCGGCGTAGCTGCGGGTCTGGCCGAAGGGGATGCGGCGCAACTCGTCCCACACGGAAAGCTCGAAGGGCGTGCCGCGTGGCGCGAGGACAAGGTCGAACTCCTCGCGCCGGCCGGCGAAATACTCGTCGAGCTGGCGCCGGACCTCGGCGGTGCGGCCGGCGTCCTCGATCACTTCGTTCGCCGCCTCCAGGTTGTCGATTTTCTGAGCGTCCCGGCCGTGGCCGAACGCGATGCGAACTACGGCGCCGTCCTCGTCGACGACGCAGATCAGGGGACCGCAGGGGCTGTCGACGGTGGTGGTGTACCAGTTCATGCTTCGTCTCCCAGGGTTTGCCAGAGGTGAAAGGTGGCCCAGCTCCGGTAGGGAGCGAAGGGCCGCATGAGCTCGCGCGTCGCGGTGGCGTCCGGCCGCTCGGCGAGGGAGAAGAACTTCACGAGGCCGCGCACCAGGCCGGAGTCGCCCACCGGCGTGCAGTCCTCGAAACCGAAGGCCCGCATCATCACGTAGTTGGCGCTCCAGGGGCCGAGGCCGCGCACGGCGAGGAGCGCGGCCTCCACCTCCCCGGCCGGCGTCGTGGCCAGCCGGTCGAGGTCGAGCTCGCCGGCGACGATCCGGCGGGCGACGCCGATCAGATATTCCGCCTTGCGCCGGGAGAACTGGAAGGTCGCCAGCTCCTCGACCTCCAGCGCCGCCACGGCGGCGGGGCGGGGAGGCGCGAAGAGGCCGCCCGGAGCGGGGGTGCCGGCGCGCTCCACCAGCCGGCGGCGGAGGGTGAAGGCGAAGGTCAGGTTGATCTGCTGGCCGAGGATGGCCCACGTCAGGCCGTCGAACGCGTCGGGCGTCTGAAGGATGCGCCAACCCTTCCGGCCGGCGATCAGCGGCGCCAGCTTGCGGGAGGCCGAGACCTGGCGCTCGAAGGGTGCCGGATCGCGGTTGAGCCCGAGGAGCCGCCAGAGCTGATCACGAGCCTGGATCTCGGCGTCCGCCGGCAGGGGAGCCCGGGCTTCGAGGGTGGCGCGGGCGTTCTTCCGGGTGAGACCGACGCGCAGCAGAGAGGGCACGCCGCCGATCCAGAGGGCGATCGCGAAGTCTTCGCCGTCGACCCGCGCGGTCAGGCTCTTGGGATCCCGACCGAGGTAGGTGAGCACCCGGGCCGCCGGATAAGCGGGCGGAAGCTTCAGGTCGAAGGAGAGATCTCGGGATGTCATGGCGCAAAATATAGCGGAAGGCCGGGTCTTGATCCACCCGATTCTTGCTCCGGAAGCGGGCGAAAACTACTCGGAAGCCGCCGATAAACCGCCGATGAACCGCCGATAATCCGCCGATAACCGGTAGGAGCGAGCCCGTCGGGAAGGATCGGCGATCTCGATCCAGCCGGCTTGGACCCAGGCCTGGAGGAGCTCCCGGGAGGTTCTCTCCGAGAGACCCAGGGCGCCGGCAACATCGGTGGAGGTGATTCGCTCCGCTCGGGCGAAGAGGGCCAGGACGGACCTGGCTCTGTGATCGAGCCTCCGAAACGCCTCCGGTTCCTCAGGCAGCCCTTCGGCTGCATGCTGAAGGGCCTGCTCCCTGGCAATATTGAACACTGTCGCCAGAGTCTCCAGAAAGTAGTCGAGCCAGGCAGTGAGGTCTGCCTCTTCTCGTCCCTCGTAGTAGTTGTGGTGCGGGTGTACAGCGAGAGACCGGTAATAGGCCATGAGGTCCAGGGCGTGCCGCTCCTCCAGCGAGAAGAGACCGTTGAGACCATATCCACCCCGGTGCAGGAGAAAAGTCGCCAGGAGCCGGGCGGTGCGGCCGTTGCCGTCGTAGTAGGGGTGGATGGTGACGAACTGATAGTGAGCCAGACCGGCGATGACGGGAGCCGGCAAGCGATTCGCCTCAGCCTCTTTGACCCACTCGACCAACGCGGCCATAAGATTCGGCACGTCCTTCGCCTCGGGCGGCAGATAGACGATGGCCCCTGATTCCGAGTCCCGGATCATGTTCTGCCCATCCCGGTAGGGAGTGGGGCGGGCCCGTCCACCGCGGTCGACGAGCCCGTGCAGGCGTTGAATCAGAGACTCGGTGAGCTCAGCCCTCTGAGTCGCCCATTCCTCGACCCGCAGCATTGCGCTCCAGTAGTTCCGCACTTCTCCCGCGTCGCGCTCCCGGCCGCGAAGATGAACGCGTTTGCCTTCGACAACCTGTTCGGCCTCCGCCAGGGTCAGCCGATTGCCTTCGATGCGCGTGGAGTAATGTGTGGAACGAAGGCGCGCTCGCCGGCGCAGCTCCGCCTGCACCGCGGCTTCACACGAAGCCTTCCTGGGTGATGAGCCCGGAAGGCTTTTTCGCTTTTCAGGGCCGATAAAGAATTTTGATCTCCGGGTCGAAAGGCCCGGTGTTCGGCCGGAAACCCTTCGGCTCCGGCGGTGCACGCGCCTAGCGCGAGCGGTTGGAGAGCGTGTATTCCGCGTACGGGTTCTAAAACGGAGGGGGGAAGGTCATTCGGTGGATAGCTCAACGGTAGAGCACCGAGCTGATAACTCGGAGGTTGTGGGTTCGAATCCCACTCCACCGCGAGGATGGATAGCTCAACGGGTAGAGCATCGAGCTGATAACTCGAGGGTCGTGGGTTCGAATCCCACTCCAACCACCAGCCACCTGCAAAGTGGCCTTTTACCAGGAGGTTTCCGGGATGGCGGCCGCTTGCCGGCCGCCGGCCGGCCGGGTTGTCGACGGACCGGCAGCATTCGAAAGCGCTTTGCGGCCCGCGGATTCCGGGCCTGCCAAAACGCCGCAACGCCGCGGCGGCGAACCTGAGTGTTTCGATCGGGTTTCGCCGCGGCGCCAGGGCGGAGTCGGCGGGTTCTCAAGCGTGCCCCGCGCCGGAGGTGTGGCGGCGGCGGCGTGCCGCCGTTCCGGGAATCGTTTCAATGTTTTCAGCAAGGAGGTGTGCGATGTTTCTCATGAGTTGGGTTGACGTCCGCGAGCACGAGCGGGGCCTCCTGTTCCATCGCGGTGTCTTCGAGCGGCTGCTGATGCCGGGCCGCATTCTGATCTTCGATCCACTCGGCCGCAAGACGGTCGAAAAGGTTTCGGTGCGGCAGACCGCGTTCGAGCACCGCGACCTGGAAGTGATCGTGCGCTCGGGTGCCCTCGCCGGCCAGGCGCTGGTGCTGGACCTCAAGGATCACGAGCGGGCCCTGGTGTGGGTGGACGGCCGCGTCGAGTCGGTGCGCGGGCCGGGCTTGCACGCGCTGTGGACGGCATTTCACGAGGTGCGGACCGAGGTGGTGGACAGCCGGGCGGTGCGCTTCGAGCATCCCGAGCTGCCGTTGATCCTGGCCGCCCGCGGTGCCCGTGAGCTGATTGAGAACGCGGTCGTCGCCGCCGGCTGGGTCGGCTTGGTGTTCCAGGACGGCCGGCACGTGGCGACCCTGGGGCCGGGCGTCCATGCCTTCTGGCGGGGTGAGGGACTGGTGAAGGTGCTGCCGGTCGACCTGCGCGAGCGGGCGGCCGACGTTTCGGGCCAGGAGATCATGACCGCGGACAAGGTGACGCTGCGCCTCAACGCTCTCGTCACCTACCGGGTCGCCGATCCGGTGAAGGCGGTGGGCGAGGTCGACGATTTCGTGCAGGCGCTCTACCGGCAGACGCAGCTCGCCTTGCGGGCAGTGGTGGGTACCCGCGAGCTGGACGTGCTGCTGGCCGACAAGGACGGCGTCGCCCGCCAGCTCGATGAGTCCCTGCGGGGTGCGGTGGCGGGCTTCGGCCTGGAGGTGAAGGCCGTGGGCATCCGCGACATCATCCTTCCGGGCGAGATGAAGGACATCCTCAACCGGGTGACCGAGGCCCGCAAGGCCGCGGAGGCCACCCTGGTAACCCGGCGCGAGGAGACGGCCGCCATCCGCTCGCAGGCGAACACGGCGCGCATCTTCGAGTCGAACCCGACCCTGATGCGGCTGCGCGAGCTGGAGGTGCTGGAGAAGGTGTCCGAGAAGTCCAACCTCACGGTAGTGCTCGGCGAGGGCGGCCTCGCCGAGCGGGTCGTGAAGCTGCTGTAACCTCCGGCGTCCCGGCGCCGCCCCCGCGAAGGGCGGCGCCGATTTTTTGGTCCTCCGGTACAATCCCGCCCATGACGGCAGACCCCCGGGCGTTCATTCCCATCGATTCCGACGAGGCCCTGGCCCGCGCCGCGCGGCTGTGGGCTGAGGCGCCGCTCGTGGGCCTCGACACCGAGTTCATCCGCACCAACACCTTCTTCCATCGTCTCGGGCTGATTCAGGTCTCCGACGGCCGCACGTCCTGGCTGGTCGATCCGTTGGCGGTTCGCGATCTTTCGCCCCTGGTCGAGGTCTTCCGCTCGCCGGGGATCAAGATCCTGCACTCGTCGAGCGAGGACATGGAGGTCTTCTACCGCGCGCTCGGCGTCGTTCCGGAGCCGCTTTTCGACACCCAGATCGCGGGCGCGCTGGCGGGCGCGGGCGCCTTCCTCAGTTACCAGAAGATCGTCGCCGCCTACCTGGGCGTCGAGCTCTCCAAGGAGGAGACCCGAACGGACTGGCTGGCCCGCCCGCTCTCCGCCGCGCAGCTCGCCTACGCCGCCATGGACGTGGCATATCTGATTCCGCTCTACGAGATGCTTACGGCGGCTCTAAGCGAGCTCGGACGACTGACGTGGGCCTTCGAGGACTCCGCCGCCCTTTTGGATACCTCGCGGTTCGCGGAAGATTCCGAGGCGGCATACCTGAAGGTCAAAGGGGCCGGCCGGCTCGATCGCCGGCAACTCGCCGCTCTTCAGGAGCTGGCGGCTTGGCGCGACCGCGAGGCCCGGCGCCGCGACCTGCCCCGGAGCTTCGTGGTCAAGGACGACCTGCTTCTCGCCCTGGCCAGCAAAAGGCCCAAGGACGCCAAGGATCTCGAGCGGCTGCCGTCTTGCGATTCCCGGCAGGCGGCTCGCGACGGCGCCGTCTGGCTGCGGCTTCTGGAAGCGGCCGCGGACCGGCCGGAGGGCGAGCTTCCCGCCCGGCTCTCCGGCAAGCCACCGTCCCTCGCGGTGCGCGACCTCGAAGGCAGGCTGCGGGATCGGGTGCGGGAGAAGGCGGCGGCTCTCGACATTCCCCCTGAGGTTCTGGCGTCCCGCCGCATCCTCGATGCTCTGATGCGGCTGACGGTGGGGAATGCCGACCCCCGGCTGCCGCGGGAGCTGCTGGGCTGGCGGCGGGAAGTGATCGGCGAGGACCTGCTGCGCGAGGTCCTCGCCATGCCAGCCTCAGAAGGCGAGCGTGTCGCCGGCGCTGGCGAAGCGCCCTAGCGGATTCTGATAGGTCTTCACCCGGCCGGTCATCGTGTCGGTCACGGTGAGCGTGTACTCGACGTTGGACAGGGCGCCGTAATAGACCCAGAAGTGGCCGTTGAAGGAAGTGGCGTCCAGCACTTTGAGGACGGCCTCGACGTTGCTGGGATCGAAGAACCAGAAGTAGCCGGTGTCGCCGGTGAGGCTCACGGCCGTGCCCGTGCCGGTGTGGCTTGCGAAATCCTTCCAGACGGCCTCGACGGCGAAGCGGCCGTTGCTGAGACAGAGCCGGCCGGCGGCGGGCACGCAGGTGCCGGTGGCCTTGGCAGGATCGATCCTCTCCGTGATGCGCGGCGGCGCGCTGGGGCTGGCGATGGACTTGCGGTCGTAGGCACCCAAGGGGCCGAAGCCGGTGGTGTCGCCGACGCTGGCGAACTGGCCTTGCAGGTTCTGATAGCGGCGGGCGAGGCCGGTTTGCGTGTCGGTCACGGTCAGCGAATAGCCGACGTCGGAAAGAGCGCCGTAGAACACCCAGAAGTGATCGTTGAGGCCGCGGCCGTCCAGTACCTTGAGGATGGCTTCGACGTTGGCGGGGCCGAAGAACCAGAAGTAGCCGGTATCCGCGGAGAGGGGCACTGCCGTGCCGGAGCCCTCGGCGCCGTCGGGGGTCCTCCAGTGCGCGGTGACGGCGAAGCGGCCGGCGTTGAGGCAGAGGGTGGCGACGCTCGGCTGGCAGGGGGCGCCCGATAGGGGCAGAGCCCAGAGCTCGGTGCCGAAAATACCGTCGTCGGCGCTGAAGAAGAGCTTGTCGCCAGCGAGGGTGAAGCCGGCCGGGTAAGAGGAGGCGCCCTCGGGCGCGATGTCCTGAACGAGGTGGGTGCCCTCCGGCGTGCCGTCCGTGCGCCAGGGCTCGAAGCCGTGGCCGCCGTCGTCGGCGGCGAAGTAGAGCTGCCCGGCCGCTGCCACGAAGCTCGTCACGCCGGAGCCGGCGGGGCCCGGCAAGACGTCGCGCAGCATGGCGGTGCCGTCGGCGGTGCCGTCGCTGCTCCAGGGCTCGCTGCCGTGGATGCCGTCATCGGCCGCAAAGACGAGGCGCGAGCCCAGGACGGTCAGGCCGAGGTAAGGGGTGTCGAGAAAGGAGGAGACGGGCTGATGCGGGAACTGGTGGACCACGACGGTGCCGCCGGCAGTGCCGTCGCTACGCCACAAGGCCCGCGAGCCGTCCGACTGGTTGGCGAAGAAGTAAAGGTTGCCCTGGAAGGCGGTCAGCTCAGCAGGTTGGCTGGCGGAGCTGAAGAACGGAAAATCGGTGAGCCTGCCGGTGCCTGCGTCGGTGCCGTCGCTGGTCCAGACATCATCCTGAAATGGGGCATCCGGGCGAACCGCGATGAAGTAGACCTGGGAGCCGATCTGAAGGAATTCAGGATCGCGCCCGGTGGCGTTGTTGAAAGCAAAGTCGTGGACCCGACGCGTTCCTGCCTGCGTGCCGTCAGAGCGCCAGACCTGGGAGAGCCCGAACGAATTCGATTCTGCCGCCAGGAACCAGAGCTCGGAGCCCGGTGCCTCGAGGAAATCGAATGACGTCACGCCCGGGATCTCGATGGCTTTCCGCGTACCCTGAACGGACCCGTCGCTCGCCCACAGCTCGCTGCGGTTGCGGAGAAAGTAGAGCTGACCCCGGAATGAGACGGCGGAGGTGATGGATTGAGCACCGCCCCAGTCCGTGAGCTTCTGGATCTGGCCATCGATCTGGACACGCCAGAGCTGATCGCCGAACGAGGAGTCCGGAGCCACCAGAAAGAGGTTGTCGCCAACGGTGTGGAATTGTCGTTGATCCGTGAAGTCTGCGAACGAAGGATTCGGCGACTTGACGGTGCCCGGCTCCGTGCCGTCGCTACGCCAGACGTTCAGAGCATCGCCGCCGGTGTCAGAGGCGAGGAAGAACGCCCGGTCCGCGGCGGACACGATCTGCTCCACGTCCGCGCTGCTGCCGCCATGATTGATGTCGGCCACCTGGCGCGTCCCGGCGGGCGAGCCGTCGCTCGACCACAGCTCCACGTCGTTGTGGCCGAAGTCGTTGGTGCGGCCAGCCCAGGCGCCGAAGAGGATCCTGCCCGCGAGAGGCGCCACGGAGATGCCGCCGTCGGCGGATCCCGGCTCTGCCGCCGCGAACAAGCGGGTGCCGGCCGGCGTGCCGTCGCTGGCCCAGAGAGTCGAGTGGAGAGCGCCGGTTTCGGGGCCCCGGAAGTACACGGCTCCCGCCGCCAAGGCGAGCTCGTCTCCGCATTCAGGACAGGAATCTCCCAGCTTCCGGGTGCCTTGCGGGGTACCGTCGGAAGCCCAGAGCTCGGAGCTGCTCTCGAAATCGTGGTTGACGAGAAACACCAGCTTGCCATTCAAGGGAAGGAGGCGCGAGCCCTGCTCGAAAGCACAGCCGGAGCAGAGAGGCGCCGTCGACGCGACGGCGCCGGTATTGGACCAGGGCTGATACTGATGGAGGCCGTCGGTAGCCCAGAAGACCAGCCGGTTGCCCAGTCTGGCGATCTGCGCCGAGGAGAGGCCTCCTACCTCGAAGACGCCGTCCCAGCCGAAGGGATTGAAGAAGCCGAAATCGGTGACGCGCTGGGTGCCGGCGGCCGTGCCGTCGCTGGCATAGATCTCCGCGCCGTGGGTGAGGTCGTCGGCCACGAAGTAGACCCGGTCTCCGAGAGCTGTCAGGAAGTGGGTCTGCTGGAAGGGATCCCGAGTCTCGAAGCTCGTGAGGGCCAGCGTGCCCGCCGCCGTGCCGTCGCTCACCCAGAGCTCCTCGCCGGTTCCCGGAGCGGTGGCCGGGGCCAGGAAGAGAGCCTTGTTACCCAAGGCGGTCAACAGGCGTGGCGAGCCGTTTGAGAACTGGTGGACCAAGGTGGTTCCCGTCGCCGTGCCGTTGCTCGTCCAGAGCTCCTGGCCGGGGGCGAAGAACAGGCGGCCACCTCCCGTCAGGGCGAGCTGCGAACCGAAGAGGCCGCCGCGGATCTCGACAAGCATGATGGTTCCCGCGGCTGTGCCGTCCGTTCGCCAGATGCCGCACTCTGGCAGGAAGAAGTTGCACGCGGCAAAGTAGGCGTCGTCGGTACCGAAGACGAGCGGCGCCCGCGGGCTGTCGGTATCGAACTCCGGCGTGAACGATATGACCCACCGGTTGAGGGAGTCCGGCAGCAGGAAGGTGCCTTGCCGGGTGCCGTCCGATCGCCAGAGAAAGCCTTCCTCCGAGCCGGTGCCGGGTGAGAAGGACAGGCCGAAGAGCAGGGAATGCGCAGTGCCCAACGGCAGGGGCGATGAGGAGCAGGTGCCAGGGCAGAAGTCGGCGAGCAGGCGGGTGCCGCTGCCGTTGCCGTCGGTGATCCACAGCTCGCGCCCGGAGCTGGCTTCCTGGGCGGAGAAGATCACCTTTCCTTGAAGGCTCCACATCGAGCCGGGGTAGGAGCCCACGCGCTCCTGGCTGCCGGGGGCGATGTCCTTCACCAGGTAGGCGGTCTGGGCCGCGATGGGCGGTGCCATGGCGAAGGCGGCGAGGACGAAGAGGACGCGGGCGGCTGGGTTCATGGCGAAGATCCTCCCACGGAAGACGGACTGCGGCCGAGAAGGAACCGCAGTCGCCGGTGTGGCTCTACCAGCTAATGTGCGATCCACTTAAAACATGTCACGGGGATTTCGGGGCTGGCACCCGAGAAAATTACCGACAGGCGCAAATTGATCCGTGGCTATCTTAGTCTGCCTATTTCGCGGAATTCTTTAATGCGGTACACTGGAGGCATGACCATGACAATTGATGACGAGGTAAGGCGGGCGACGAAGCTGCTGGAGACCGTCATGCAGGCCGCGGGGCTGACTCGGAAGGATCTGGACCAGAAGCTCGGGGCCGGTCCGGGGTACGTCAGCCAGGTGCTGACCGGCAGGATGGAGCTGAAGCTGCGGCACATCATCGCCATCCTGCGATCCCTGGAGGTGGAGCCCGCGGTCTTCTTCCAGACCCTGTATCCGGAGAACCGGCCGGCGACGGACGCGGTGGTGATGGAGGAGTTCCTCCGCCGCTTCCAGCAGTTGGGCTTCGGCCCCCGGCCGGCGCAACCGCCGCCGGCTCTGGACCCCCAGGGGCTGGAGACGCTGATCCGGAGCGCCGTGCGCGCGGCCCTGGCCGAGTCGCCGGAGCCTGGCGCTCCGGCCTCACCGGGCAACGGGGAGGACCGGAGCGAGAGGCACCGCGAGGGAAAGAGTCCCCGCGGCCGGGAGAACGAGAAGCTCTAGGAGCCTGTCGGGAAACCGCCCCAGGTTCCTAGTTGAGGTAAAATGGTCGGCATGGAGACGACCAAATTCCTCAGCTACGAGCCTGGGCAGTTATTGCTTCTCCCTCCGGACCTTCGGGATTGGTTGGAGGAGGGGCATGCGGCCTATTTCATCCTGGACGTCGTGGAGACGTTGGATCTTTCCGAGATCTTCTCTTCCTGCGACGGCTCCCGTGGCGGGCGTCCCGGGTTTGATCCCCGGCTGCTTGTAGGTCTCTTGATTTATGGCTACTGCGTCGGAGTGACCAGCTCGCGCAAACTCGAGAAGGCGACCTACGAATCCATACCGTTCCGCGTGCTGGCCGCCAATCAGCACCCCGACCACGCCACGATCGCGGAGTTTCGCCGGCGTCACCTGGAAGCATTATCGCGCCTTTTCGTGCAGGTGCTTCGCCTGTGTGAGAAAGCGGGGTTGGTTCGTCTCGGCCATGTGGCCTTGGATGGCACAAAGCTACGCGCCAACGCCTCAAAACACAAAGCGATGAGCTACGGGCGCATGGAAGAGAAGATCGCCGAGTTGGAGGCGCAGGTGAAGGAGTTGCTGGCCGAGGCCGAAGCCGCCGATCAAGCGGAAGATGCCCAACATGGGTCGCGGCGTGGGGATGAGTTGCCGGAAGAACTGCGCTTTCGCCAGCAGCGCCTGGAGAAAATCCAGCAGGCCAAGGCGGCGTTGGAGGCCGAAGCTCAAGCCGAGGCACAGAAACTTCAGGAGGAGAAGGAGGCGAAAGCTAGAGCCAAGGCCGAGAGCCGGGGCGAGGAACCGCCCTGCGCCAATACCCAGCCTGCGCCTCCAGAGAAGGTCAAGCCTGCGCCCAAAGCCCAGCGCAACTTCACCGATCCCGACTCTCGGATCATGCGAGATGGTGCCACGAAGTCCTTCGAACAATCCTATAACTGCCAAGCGGTCGTCGACAGTCAAGCTCAGGTGATCGTGGCCGCGCAGGTCACCCAGCAAGCTAATGACAAGCAGCAAGTCAAACCCTTGGTGGAGGAGATGAAATCGAATCTGGAGGGCGGGCTGCCGGGACAGTTGAGCGCGGATGCAGGCTATTTCAGCGACGACAACATTACTTATCTGGAAGAGCAGAAGATAGATCCTTTTATCGCTACAGGCCGCCAGAAGCATAGCGCTACGGCGGAGATGCCTCCTGACAGAGGGACGATTCGGGGCCGGATGACTGCCAAGCTCCAAACATCGACTGGCAAGAAGGTGTACTCCAAACGGAAAGAGACCGTGGAGCCTGTCTTCGGGCAAATTAAGGAGGCTCGGGGCGTGCGCAGATTTCTACTGCGCGGCTTGGGCTCTGTCCAAGCCGAATGGAGCCTGATCTGCACCACTCACAATCTCTTGAAGCTGTTCCGTAGCGGGTGGACCCCCCGGCTGGCATAAGTAAGGCGGGGAAGGTGCTCTCTCAGCGCCCCGCAACGTTGCAGGGCCTTCGGATCAGAGCTCGTCATTCCCCGCAAACCCTCTACGCGATGCCCGGTAAAGATCGCCGATTCGAAAAGCGCCAGGGGGCCCCCCTGGAGGATTTCCTGGTCTAGGCCGGGGTAAACCGACAGGCTCCTAGCTTCGCGCCATGCTCTTGGGGACCGGTGACTCTTCGAGCCGGAGCAGGTCGGAAGCCACGGTGCGCAGCAACTCCGCAGTGGCGCGCTCTTGCCGCAGGGCATCGCGAAGGACGAGAAGCATCCCGAGGGCTTCGCGGCGGATCTTGCGAGTCTTGAAGATCGCGATCGTCTGGTCGATGAGCTCGCGGATCTCCGCAGTCCTTCCAGCTTTCAGCCAGAGGGCTGCCAGATCCAGAGACACCAAGGCCACTTCGTACGATAGATGGGCCTCGTCGAGCCGGGCTCGCGCTTCCAGGAACTTCAACTCGGCTCTAGCGTCGTCGCCGATTCCGGCAGCGATTCGGCCTTCCAGCCAGGTGGATTTCACGATTTCGAGAGGCCCGGCGTACCGGATGAAGAGAACCTTGCTTTGTAGGAAAATTTGGTGAGCCTGCGCCGGCCTGCCGTACTCGACGAGACACCAGATCAGGTTGTGAATGGCGATCGTCATGAGCTTGGGGTCGCGGGTGCCATCGAGGAGCGCGATCCCGCGGGTCAGGAGGTGGATCGATTCCTCGATCTCGAAAGCGTAGCCGACGGATATGCCCATGCTGATGAGAGTGCGAGCTGTTCCGTTGGTATCACCCTCTCGCTCGTAGATCGCGTAGACGAGGTCGAGCAGGCGACGAGCCTCGTCAAACCGGCGTTGGTCCTTGTAGAGGGAAGCGGTGAGGTCCATGAGGCGAGCCAGGAGCAGGGGATCGCCGCTGCCGTGCCCGGCATTCTCCATGGCGCGGGTCAGGGCAGACTCGGCACCCGCGAAGTCGTCGGCCACCCGGCGCGCATTGCCGAGCTCGGCCCAGGCTCGGGCTTGCAGATCGGCGGCGGCCGGGTCGTCCACGGCCACGGCGCCGAGCCGATCGGCCAGCGACACTGCAAGCTCAGCCGTCAACACCATCATTTCCAGATCGCTGGCGCGAAGTGCCCGGCACCGTTCCATAAGAGCCTCGCACCGCGACCGGTCGCGTGACGCAAGATCCCTCTGGGTGAGAGCCCCGAGGCTGGGAACCTCCCTGAGAACGGGCTCGCGGTCTGCTCCGGAGCCTTCACGGGCCATGGTGCTGGCATACCGGCGAGCGCTCGCGAACGCTTTGAACAGCGGGAAATCGTACTGAGAGTCTTGATCCGGCGACGGCTCAGGGTGACTACGGCCGGCGCTGAGAACGGTCGCGGCCAGAGGCGCTATTTTTGCCCTGCACGTGGCACAACCGCGAATTAGATGAGCGACCAGAGGGGCTGCCTGGCGAGCGGGCAATTCACCGAAAAGGAAGCGCTCCAACTCGGCCGTGCGCGGGTGGCGGGCACCCGGATCTCCTTCAGCCATGAACCCTCCCAGAGAAAATCAAAAGATCCTCAGAATTATCGCACAGATCCCGCTTGCCTGGTGCAAGGCGTGGTTCCCGGAGGAGAGGATTTTTTCCGGGAACCATCTCGGCATAGAGCCTTAGCCATTCGGGTCGATCATGGCTCCCCGGTTTAGCGTAGTCCTTGAATCCGTGCTACCACTGGAGGTTCCAGATGTCGTGGTCGTGCTCTTCTCGAACACACTCCCCCTAGGCAGGCCCTCTGCGGCGGAAATGCCCAGCCAGTCCAGGAGCCGGTCGAACAGCGAGACGCTGGCGACAGGCGTTTGGGCGGCCTGCGAACGAGGTCCCGGAGCGGCCAGCGCGGGAACGGCGCCGAGGACCAGGACGAGGGCGACGGCGGCTGTGAGGCGTCGAACGTTGAAGTGGAGCATCGCAATCCCTCCTTTCCGAGGGCCGGCCGGAAGCCTTCATTGGCCGCCGCGCCCGCGGGGAAACTGTGCAGGTTTCTCAGGCTATTGTGAGGCAGAAGACCCCGTTTCATCCGGGGAATCCCAGATTGCGCTGGCATCGATCCCGGAGCCTCCAAGGAGTCTTTCTCTTTCTTAAGTGCCGCAAGCTCGCCGAAAGGAGCCATCGCCGGTTCCGGCGGTCCGTAACGGCCTGGAAGAGGCGTGACTTGAGAGAGGAACCGGCCAGGCGGCCGGGGGCTCCGAGAGGCTTGGAGGCCGGCTCAGCCGGTGAACTTGTAGCCTAGACGGTGCACGGTGATGACGTGCCTGGGGTCCGCCGGATTGTCCTCGACCTTCTTGCGCAGCTTGGCGATGTGCATGTCCACGGTGCGGGTGAAGGGGATGGCGTTGTAGTCCCACACCGTGTCTAGGAGGATCTCGCGGGTGACGATCTCGCCCCGGTGCTGGATGAAGTAGGCGAGGAGCTGGAACTCGCGGGGCGAGAGATCGATGGCCTCGCCCCCCTTGCGCGCCTCGTGCCGCCGGAAGTCGATGGCCACGTCGCCGAAGCGGTAGCTCTCCAGCGGCCCGGCCGGGGGGACGGGGCTACGGGACCGGCGCAGCACGGCCTCGGCGCGGGCCAGCAGCTCCATGAAGCCGAAGGGCTTGGTGATGTAGTCGTCGGCGCCGAGCTTCAGGCCCAGCACCTTGTCGATCTCCTGGCCCCGGGCGGTGAGCATGATGATCGGCACGCCATGGCCGCCGCTCCTGAGCTGCCGGCAGATGTCGAGCCCCGTCATCTTGGGCAGCATCACGTCGAGCAGGATGAGGTCCGGCGGATCGGTCGCCGCCATCGCCATCTCCAGGCCGGCCTCGCCGTCGCGCGCCAGCGTCACCGCGTAGCCCTCGTACTGGAAGCCGTCGCGCAGGGCGACGGACATGGCTTCGTCGTCTTCGACGATCAGGACGCGCGCGCTCATCGGGATCTCATCCGGAAAATCCGCTCAGGCCTCGGAAGTCCGCTCCCGGGCTTCGGTATGCGCGGTGATCGCCGCCGAGCCGGCCGGCTCGGGCATCTCGACGGGCAGCAGGATGGAGAACGTGCTCCCCTCGCCGGGCCGGCTTTCGACCGTCACCCGGCCGCGGTGGGCGTCGACGATGTGGCGGACGATCGAGAGCCCTAAGCCGCTGCCCTTGACGTCGTGCACCAGCCCGGTGCTCACGCGGTGGAAGCGGTCGAAGATCTTGCGCTGCTCGTCGCGCGGAATGCCGATCCCCTGATCGGTCACGGCGACGACGATCCAGTCGCCGTCGCGCCGAAGGGTCACGGTGACGTCCGTCCTGCCGTTCGAATACTTGACGGCGTTGTCGAGCAGGTTGGAGAGGGATTGCGCCACGGCCCCGGCGTCGATGCGGGCCGGCGGCAGCGGGATGTCCGCGCCTTCGAGGTGGATGTTGAAGCCGCTCTGGCGCAGGCGCACGCCGAAGGTCTTGAGCGTCTCGCAGACCACCTCGCGCACGTCGCAGCGCTCGAAGTGATAGGTCTTGCGCCCGGACTCGATGCTGGCGAAGTCCAGGATGTTGTTGATGAGCTGGGAGAGGCGCCGGCTTTCGGTCTCGATGTATTCGCCGTACTCGCGGGTCTTCTCCGGGGTCTCCACCCGGCCGAGTCGCAGCAGCTCGGCGAAGACGCGGATCGAGGCGAGCGGCGTGCGCAGCTCGTGCGAGACGTTGGAGACGAACTCGTTCTTCATCCGCGACAGCTTCATCGCTCGCGACGAGGTGCGCAGGGTGAGGAGCACGCCGCCCAGCAGCACCGCGGCCAGTGCGGTGGAAAGGCAGACGTTGAGCAGAAAGCTGCGGCGCGCCATCGCGGCCGGCGTCGCGTGCCGGCTGGCGAGGCCGACGGTCCAGTCGGTGAACACCAGGGAGAACGGCTTCTCCACCTCCGGCTCCCGCCCGTGCAGCGCGCCGGTCGTATAAACGGTGCGCCCCTTGGCGTCCTTGACCGAGACGAAGGGCGCCAGCTCGCCGGAGTCGAAGGTGGCGAGCGCCTTGTCCACGGCCATGGGGAGCACGCGGTTGCGGAAGTAGTCCTCGTCGAGCACCATGCCGGCGAGGCCCACGAGCTTCGAGGCGTCGTCGGTGACGGGGTAGAGGAGGATGCGGTAGTCGGGGTCCTTCTCCTCGGCGGCCAGCCGCACCCGTTCGACCACCGCTCCCTTGTGGGCGAGCAGCCGCCACGGCGAGCTGGCCACGTAGACGGCGCGCAGCTCCGGTGACCAGGGGGGCGGCTGGAAGGAGGCGCAGTCGGGGTAGAAGTAGAGCGGATTGCCCTCCTCCTCCTCCTGCAGATTCACCACGAACAGCCGCTTGACCCCCTCGACCCCCTTCTTCTTGAAGTGGACCGCGGCCTTGGCGAGTTGGCCTTGCGTGAACACCGAGGCCGGCAGGTCGAGCACCCGCTCGGCGTTGTTGCGGTAGAAGTAGTCGACTTCCGAAGAGACCGCCTCCAGGAAATTGTTGAGCACGGCCTTGTGCACCAGGGAGGAGGTCTGGTCGAGCCGCACGAGCGAGCGGTACTGGAGCGCCAGCAGCACCAGTAGCGGGATCAGCATGGCGGTGAAGCCGAGCCACTGGGTGTAGCGCTTGAGAGCCGGCGGCAGGTTCATGACTGACGGAAAGTCTAGAGCAAAAGCCGGCCGGCGGGTGGTGGGCTCGCCCGCGTTTACGAATTGGTTACGCCGGTTGCAAGGTTTTACGGCGTGTTGAGGACGTTTACGTGCGCCAGCCTCTAGTCTCGCAGTCATGGAGAGAGGAGGCGACATGAACCGGAAGACCCTCACCGCCGCGATCCTGACGCTCGCACTGACGCTCGCGGGCTGCACCCCCTCGCTGGTGGATCGTTCCTACGACGTCGTTCGGGACGGCGCCCAGAAGGCCCTCTCGCTCACCTTCTCGGTCGCCGCCGCCGTGACCAACTGGCTGCCGGCGATGCCGGAGGAGCCGCCCCCCTCTGCTCGTTGTCCCCGGGCTCGGCCGAGCTGAATCGGCCTGCCGTTTCTCCACAGGAGACGCGCCATGAAGCGAATCGTCCCTCTCCTCGTCCTTGCCTTCGTCCTCGTCCTCTCTTCCGCGGTCTTCGCCGGCGGCGAGAAGTGCGCCCATGATGCCAAGACGGCTTCCGCCCACCATGCCCGCAAGGCCGAGCTCGCGGCTCACGGCTGGCTCGGGCTGAAGACCGCCAAGGAAGCGGCCGGCGGCTATCGCGTCACGGCCGTGACCGAGGGCAGCCCAGCGGCCCAGGCCGGCTTCCGCACCGGCGACGTGCTGCTGGCCCTCAACGGCGTCGCCCTGACCGAGGCCAACAAGGAGGCCGTCCACAAAGCCAAGGGCGAGTGCGCCGTGGGCAAGCAGGTCACGTACAAAGTGCGCCGCGACGGCGCCGAGAAGACCCTCACCGCCACCCTGGCGCCGGTGCCCGACACGGTGCTGGCGGAGTGGATGAAGGAAGACGCAAAGTCGACCCAGGTGGCACAGGGCGGCTCGAACTGAAGCTCGAGCCTCGTCACCCCCCGTCTACTCCCAATCTATCCGCCCGTGGGACCAAGATCCCTCACTCCCCTGGGTCCCGCGGGCCCTTTTTTTCAACGGAACCCCACCTTCACCACCGCCCGGCCGAGGTGCACCTCGTCGCCGGACTGCAGGCGCACGCCCCGGCGGTCGTGGGCGCTGACGTCGATGGTCTTGCCGCTCCGGTAGATGCGCGTGCCCGAGGCGTTCTGCTCGGCGCGCAGCCAGTAGCCGCCGGAGGCGGCGTCCCAGGCGATGCGGGCGTGCTCGCGGGAGACGGTGTGGTTGATCTCGCCCTCCTCACGGAAGGCGACGTCGTTGCGCCGCCGAACCCGGCCGTCCGAGTCCACCACCTCGTCCAGACGGCCGAGATAGATCCTCTCGCCGTCGAGCTCGTAGACGTGTTGCATGGCCGTGCCCTTGAGCACCGTGACCTCCAGGGTGGGCCGCACCGCGGCGACGGCCACGGGGGCGGGAGCCGCCTCGGTCTTGGTGTACTCCACCCAGAAGCGGCGCTCGGCGAAGTTGGGGCTCGCGGCCTCCTCGAAGGCGACGTCCACCTCCAGGCCCGGCGGCACGGGGCAGTCGCGCTCCCGCAGGCGTGCCGCCACCTCGTCCTTGAGGTTCCAGCCCTCGCGGACCACGGCCTCCAGCTCGGTGCGCACCTGGGGCTCGGGAGCCAGAAGGTGGACGCGCAGGCGGTTGAACGGGAACACGCGCTTGCCGCCGCCGACGGCGATCACCCGGCTCTCGACGTCGTCGAGAATCGCCCGCCGGATCTCCAGCGGCGAGGTTCCCTTCATCCAGGGCTTGAGCCAGTCGCGCATCTTGCCGAGGAAGTCGCTCATGGTTTTGGCCTTTGCGCAGGAGGAGGTGTCTGGGAGGGCCGCGGCGCCTCGGCTCGCAGGTCGCCCAGGTCCGAGGCGGTCTTCACGATCTCGCCGGCCGCCGGCGCCGCCAGCCGGCCGCCGTAGCCGCCGTGCTCGATGATGACACCGAACGCGATCTTGCGTCCGGTCTGCGCGTCGTACGGCGCGAAGCCGATGAACCAGGAGTGGGAGCCCTTGTCCTTGACCTCCGCCGTACCCGTCTTGCCGGCGATGGCGGGCTGGACGCCGGCGAGGTAGCGGGCGCCCGTACCCTCCGTGACCACCCGGCGCAGCGAGCCCGCGAGGCTGCGCGCGAGATCGGGAGACAGCACCGGCACGGGCGCCGCCCGCCGCGTGTTGCTCTCGTCGATCACCCAGCGCCCCTCCGGCATGTTGCCGCCGCTCGCCAGCGTCGCCGCCACCCGCGCCATCTGGAGCGGTGTCGCCACCACCTGTCCCTGGCCGTAGGAGGCCTGGGGCAGGGCAGCCTTGAGCTGCGCCGCCGTGCTCGGCTTGGCAACGGAGATGCCGAGCTTCTTCGCCGTCTCCAGCAGCGCGTCCGGCCCTACCTCGTAGGTGCCGAGCTGGGCGAAGAAGGCGTTGCAGGAGACGATCAGCCCCTTGTTGAGGTTCACCTGGCCGTGCGGCGCACGGTCCGTGGGATCGTCGCGGATGGCCTTGCCGAAGCCGCGCACGGTGTTGCCCACCCGGCCTTCGGAGAGCTGCTTGCACTCGAAGGTCTTGGCGGCGAGGCCCGGGTCCTTGCGCAGAGCCGCCATGGCGGTGACCACCTTGAAGGTGGAGCCGGGCGGGTAGATGCCATAGCGCGCCCGGTCGATCAGCTCGCTGGCGGGCTGGCCGGGCTGCCCGGGGGGGCTCTCCGGGGCCGTTGCCGCCTGCGTCTGCTGCGCCGGCCACGGGTAGCTGGCCGAGGCCAGGAGCTCGCCGGTGACGGCGTCCATCACCACGGCCGCGCCGCCGAACCCCGCCTGCCGGGCGTAGCGCTCCAGCACCTCGGCGGCCTTGAGCTGCAGCCGCACGTCGATGGCCAGGCGCAGGGATCGATCGCGGTCGAGAATGCGCTTCACCGGGGCGTAGTCCGGCCGCCAGCGGTAGCGCAGCAGGGGGATCAGCTCGCCGTAGTCGAGCTGGATCTCCCGCGTCTTGCTGCCGTCCGGCTGCTGGATCTCCACCACGCCCGCGAAGTCGTCGTAGCCCTGGAGGCGGATGCGCGAGTCGCGCTCGGCGTATGAGGTATTGGGCGCTCCCCAGTTCACCCGGTTGTTGAGGTCGCCCAGCAGGTGGAAGGTCTTGCCGCCGAACGGGTAATAGCGCTGCCCCTTGTCCGGCCGCAGCGGAGCCGGAGGTAGCGTCGCCCCCAGCCGCTCCAGGATGGCCCTGCCCTGCTCGAGCTCGACCGGGTCGCTGGTCGCCAGCAGCACGCCGTTCCTGTCTACGATGCTGCCGCGGGGAATGCTCTGGGCGATGTCCACCAGGCGGGGGTTGTACTCGTAGCGGCGTTTCGAGTCGCCCTGGAGCGTCAGGGCGCCGCGGGCGAGGAACTTGTCCGCCGAGACCACCTGCACCTGGGCCGCCTTGCCGAGGATGGCGAGAAGCACGACGCCGAAGGCGATGGCCGTCCACTTCGCCGGCCCCTGGAAACGCCGCGACGACTCCGGCCCTCCGGGGTGGGCGGAGACGGCGGCCAGCATGCCGAGGATCAGGAAGTTGGCGAACATCGCCGAGCGCCCGGAGCTGAGGAACGGCGAGACGACGCCCGAAAGGGGAAGCACGCCCACGATGCCGCCGGCGATGAGCAGGATCTGGAGGGCCACCAGGATCGTGAGCCCCAGGGCCAGGAAGAAGCTGTAGACGCCTTGCGCCCGGTAGGCGGCGCGGAAGCCGCGCACCGCCAGCACGACGTAGAGAGCGACGACCGCCAGCAGGCCCAGGAATCCCAGCTCCTCGCCCACCGCGGCCAGCACGAGGTCGGTGTGGACGGCGGGCACGCGCTGCGGCTGCCCCAGCCCCAGGCCGGTGCCGGAGAGGGCGCCGCCCGCCATGGCCCACAGCGACTGCGCCAGATGGTCGCCGCCGCGGAACCCGTTGTCCCACGGCGACATCCACATTTCGAGCCGGCCGGTCACCGTCTTGGGGAAACCGAGCTTGAAACCGATCCAGAAAGCGACGACGATCGCCGCGATGCCCACCACCGCCATCCAGGCCTGGCCGCGGGCGATGCAGTAGAGGCTGAGGAAAAGGATCGCGAGGACGAGCGCCGGCCCCAGGTCCCGTTGCAGGAAGAAGAAGGCCAGCACCAGGCAGATGGCGAGGACGGGCGGCGCGAAGTATTCGAGCTTGGGAATGCCCAGCCGGGCGAGGGAGCCCGGCAGGTTGCGAGTCTCGGGCAGCTCGCGCAGGAACTCCCAGCGATCGAAGAAGTAGCCGGCCAGAAAGAGGACGATGAGGATCTTGATCGCCTCCACCGGCTGAACGCCCAGCAGGTTCACCTTGGCGTCGCTGCCCTCCGGGCCGCTGCCGAAGAGGATGAGGATCACGGAGAGCAGGAATGCGGTGAACAGCGGCAGATAGCTCATGCGCCGCAGGGGCGAGCGCTCGTAGTCGATCAGGCTGCCGGCGGCGAGCAGGACGCAGCCGCCCACCACGCCCTGAATGAAGGTCAGGTAGAGCGGCAGGTCGCGCAGCGGATCGCGCACGCTCGTCATCACCGCCAGCCCCAGCCCGGTGAGCAGCAGAGCGATGGGCAGCAGGAGCGGATCGCCCTGGAAACGCCGGTACCGCCAGACGCCGTGGACGGCGGCGAACGACAGGAAGAACAGGCCCGTCCACAGCCAGTAGGAGGAGCGGAACTGGCCCGGCGTGCGCACCACCAGCCGCGGCTTGACCTTGCGGAGCTGGGCCAGGGTGAGGAGGCTGAGCGAGGGGACCTCGCCGCCCGCCCGCTGTCTGGCGACCGTCAGCCGGTCGCGGAAACCGGTGAGGCGGCGGTCGTTCTCGACGTCCGAGGCGGGCACGCGGACGCGCGCCAGCTCGCCGACGTTGGGAATCTTCCCCAGGTGGGCGCGCTTCCAGATCTCCTCGGCCACGAACGTCCGCTCGGCCGAGCTGTCGAAGGCGTCGAGCACGGGCAGGAGCTGGTCAACGCCGCGCAGGGAGTTGAGATCCACCACCTCGCCCGAAGCGAGACGCTGCTCGAAACCGTCGAGCTGCTTCACCGTCGCCAGGTAGACCAGGGCCACGCCGAGGAGGACGACGAGCGCGGCGGCGGCGAGCAGCATAGCCTCGAGATCGCGCGCCGAGCCGCCGGGCACCCCGGGCATTCCGGGCATCGGGGGTATGCGGAAGTCGCCGCCCCCCGCCGGAGCACCGGCGCGGCGCTGGCGGTCGGCGGCCGTGCTGCGGGTCACCGGCATGCAGAGCAACTCCTACTTGACGCCGGCCGGTCTCGCCTTCGGAGCCGCGACCGCCGCTGCGAGACCCTCACTCCCCCAGCCCCTCTCTCCCAGCCTCCCCCCCGCCTGACGGGAGAGAGGGGAGCAGGAAGTCCTAACAAGAAACTGTCTTCGTCCTTTTCAAAGCTAACCACTCCCTCTTCTCCCGGCGGGCGGGGGGGAGGCTGGGAGAAGAGGGTTGGGGTGATGAGGGCCTCGGCGGCACCGCAGCCGCTCCAAGTTGCGATACCCAGCGAATCGGGCACAACGTTCAGGGTTCCCGTCACGGCGTTTCCATTCCCAGCTCCGACAGCCGGTCGTCGATCGCCTCGATCTGGGCCTCGACGGCGGCGCGGTTCGCCTTCGCTTCGGCGAAGGGAGAGATCTCGCGGTAGAGCTCGACGGCCTGGGCGTAATGGTCCTTGGCGCTGATCAGCAGCTCGCGTTCCGGCTCGGTATCCCGCGCTGCCAGCGCGTGCGTCTGGAATTGCTGGCCCTGGAAGCGGTGAGCGTCCGCCAGCATGGCCTTCTCCCGCCGCCCCAACGGATAGTTGCGGCGGGAGAGCTGGTTCAGCGCCTCTTCCAGCTTCGGCAGATTGGACTCCTCGTAGGAGTAGACCCGGGCGAGCCCCAGGTACGGATCGGGCCACTCGGGCGCCAGCTTCGCCGACTCCTCGAGCTCGTAGACGGCGTCCTGAAGCTTCTCCTGCGCCTCCTTGCGCTTCCCCTGGGCGCGCAGGCCTTGCGAGTCGATGCGGTCGAGATGGCCCTGCGTGTAGAGCATCTTGGCCCGCGCCGATTTGTCGTTGTAGTCGACGTCCACCGCTTCCTTCAGGCGGTCGTGAGCCTTCTGCCAGCCGGGTTTGGTGGTCGACGGCGAATCGCCCCGGTAGGTCGCGAGGATGCGGTCCGCCGACTTGACCAGCGACTCCTTGAGATCCTGGCGCACGTCCGCGAGGCCCGATCCCGGCAGGCCGAACGGCGCGATGCGGTGATAGCGCGACCACAGGGCGTCGAGGTCGGGCGAGGCCTCGGTCGCGAGATCGTGGCGGATGCCGCTCGCCTCGCTGCGCACCCACATCTGGGAGGCGAGGCCGACGACGCCGGCCAGCAGGATGACGGTGACCTGAACCGGCCAGCGCGGCACCTTGGAAGGCGGCGGAGCCGGCGGCGGCTCGGCTTCCAGCGAAGCAATCGGTCCGATCGGACTGATCTGTCCAATCGGTCCGATCGCGCCGGTCTCGGCCGCCGGCACAGCCGTGCGAGCAGTCTCCGGCGAGCGGAAGGAGCCCGAGTCGTCGAGCGGCATGCGGGTACGGCGGGTGGTGTTCAGATCCTCTCGGGCGTCCCGGGCATCCGGGGACGTCTCGTGCCGGAGCGCCTCGCTGGGCAGCGGCTTGCCCTCGCTCCAGGCCGCGAGGTCGGCGCCCATCTCCGCCGCCGTGGCGTAGCGCCGGGCGACGTCGAAGCACAGGCTGCGCTCGATGATCCGGCTTAAAGCCGGGGAGATGTCCGGTGGCAGCGGCTCCGGCGGCTTTCCGGAGCGGATCTTCCCTTCGACCTCCTCCGGATCGCCGCCGTCGAACGGCGAGTAACCCGCCACCATCAGGTAGAGGACGACGCCCAGCGCCCAGAGGTCGGAATGGCGATCGACGCCGCCGCGGTCCAGCCGCTCGGGCGGCGTGTAGGGGAGGCTGCCGAAGAGGTTGACGGTGAACCGCCGGGTCTGGGACAGGTGCTTGGCGATGCCGAAGTCCAGCACCCGCACGCGGTCGCCCTCCTGGAGGCGGATGTTCTCCGGCTTGATGTCGCCGTGGACGATGCCGTAGACCTTGCGGCCGCCCATCTCCGCCGAGAACTGATGGCAGGTCTCCAGCATGGCGCAGAGCTGGAGCGCGATGCCGGCCGCCCGGTCCTGGTCCAGGGCGCCGTGCGAGAGCATCTGCGACAGGTCGGTGCCGGCCACGTACTCCATGTCCACCCAGAAGAAGTCGCCGTCCTGTCCCCACTCGTAGACCGCCGCCACCTGCGGCGCCACGCGGGAGATCTGCTCCTGGAGGGAGACGCCGTTCTTCTCCGCTTCGAGCATCTCCGGATCGGCGCGGTTGGCGCGCACGACCTTGAGGGCGACCTCGCGGCCGGCTTCCGGGTCCCAGGCCAGATAGACGTCGCCGATGGCTCCGCGACCGAGGAAGTCGCGCAGCTCGAACCGGCCGACCTGGTGCGCCGCAAGCATCGTCACGGGTTCCGCCGTGCTCTCGATCGGTTGGGCGGAGCGGCCGGCGGAGTCGCGGGAGTCGCTGGACGAGGTACCGACACGCGGACCGCGTCCGCCCGCGGAGAGGCGGCGAAGGAGCTCCAGGCGAAGATCTCGTCGCCGCGTTCCGGCGACGGCAGCACCACGCCGCCGCCGCCGTTGCCTTCGAAACGGTTCTCCACGATGACGGGCCGCGCCGTATCGCGCACCTCGACTCCCGGCCGCGGCGCGCCCGGCGCCCGGCCGTTGCGGAGAATGAGGTTGTTCAGCAGCGTGGGAGCGGAGCTGCCCGCGATCAGCAGGCCGCCGCCGGGATTGTCGTGCACGAAGCTGGCGCGCACCGTCGAGCGGTCGTCGCCGGAGACGTCGATGCCGGCAGTGGCGGCGCCGGTGATCTCGATTCCCTGCACCTCCACGCTGGAGTCCGCGAGCCGCAGCCCGATCTGGAGCGGCGTCGTGGCGTCCCCGGCGATGCGGAAGCCGGAGAGCACGGCGTCGTCGACGCCCTGGGCCGAGATGGCGGGCACGGCGCTTCCCGCGGGCGGCAGGATCACGGCGCCCCGCGGCACGCGGCTCACCAGGTCGATCCCGGAGCGGAGTTGGATCGTCTCGCGGTACTCGCCCGGTCCCACCTCGATCATCTGCCCCGGCGCGGCCTTGGCCAGCGCCTCGGTGATGGTGCCCGTGCCGCCGTCGCCGACGCCCACCCGCACCACCTCGCCGCCCGTCGTCCCCCGGCTGCCCACCGGGAGGAGCCCGCTCTGCCCCAGCGCGGCCACGGCGAAGGCACCGAGGACGAGGCCGTAGAGCAGGAACGCCGGCCGGCTGGCGAAAGCGGCCCACAGCCAGCCCATCCGGGACCGCGAGGGGGCGTGCTGGGAACGGCGCAGATCCGGCCGCGTCGTCCCCGTCGCCGTCGTCGAGTCGCCGGCGTCCGCGGTCTTGGCGGCTTTGACGCCCGCGGCGTAGCGCTCGCCCTCCACCAGCACCGCCGAGACGTTGTCCTTGCCGCCCTCGGCGTTGGCCGCGGCGATGAGATCTCTCACGACCTGGCGAGGATCGTCCGCTCGGGCCTCGACGGTCGAGAGAATGGTGTCCGAGCTCACCAGGTCCGACAGGCCGTCGCTGCAGATCAGCAGCGCGGCGTCCGGCGCGAAGGCGATCCGGGTGACGTCGATGAACCCCTCCTCGTCCGGCTCGTGCGGAGCGGAGCCGACGTCGCGGAAGATCTCGTTGCGCCGCGGATGGCTCATCGCCTCGGCCTCGGAGATCTCGCCCACGTCCTCGCGGGCGCCGATGGGGGAGTGATCCTTGGTGATCTTGCGGATGTCGCCCGGGCGCAGCAGGTAGAGGCGGCTGTCGCCCACGTGGCCGATGGTGGCCTGGCCGTCGTCCACCACCGCCACGGTGAGGACGCAGGCCATGCCGGCCAGCGCGGGATTGGCTTGCGCCCGCTCCCAGATCTGTTTGTTGGCGAGCGCGATGGCCTCGCGGACGAGGCGGGGGGCATCGGTCGTGCGGCGCGACAGCCGGGCCTGGAGGATTTCGAGCGCCGTCTGGGCCGCGATCTCGCCGCCCGACTCGCCGCCCACGCCGTCGATCACGGCGTAGATTCCCCGCTCGGCGTCGCAGAGCACGCGGTCCTCGTTGTTCTCCCGCTCCCGGCCGGGATCGGAGAGGGCCGCGGCCAGGACGCGCTTGGCGGCGGCCACTTAGCGTTTCTCCCGGGCGGCGAGGACGGCGATCGTGGCGACCAGCACGAGGAGGGCCACGAGGAAGGCCCAGCGGGCGAAGTAGAGCGCCGTCACGCTCCGGCCGTCCTCTCGAAGTCCAGGTAGATCACCCCCGCGAGGCCGATGCGAGCCTTGTCCGGCAGATCCATCCATTGGCCGACGTCCTGGGCTTTGGCCTCCGGAGCCTCCAGGCTGCGGGGGAGCGGCGTACCGTTGACCGTGGTGCCCAGCTTGGAAAGATCCTTGATACAGAACTTGCCCTCGGGCGTGCGCTTCAGCCGCGCATGCTCGCGGGAGACGTCGAGCGAGGTGTCGAGCGAGAGGTCGGCCCAGACGTCGGGAGCCTGGCGGCCGATGACGATCTCGTCCTTCGTCATGAGGAAGGTGTGCTTGCCGCGGTCGTCCTGATAGACGAGGCGGGCGAGGGCCGCGGCCTGGGAGTCGACCGTACCCGGAGTGCTCACGACCGCCGTCGTGTCGCGCTTGGTCGTCATCTGCGGCTGGCCGAACTTGCGCGTGGTCGAGATGCGATGGGTTTTGGAGCCCGCCCCAAACGCGGCCTCGGGGGGGCGGGCGAACTCGGAGACCACTTCGAGGTCGCCCGGGTTCAGCGTGCCGTTGGGGTCCTCCTGGAAGCGGATGGTCCACTTACCCTCGGCGCTGACGAACTTCGGGGCCGTAGGAGCGGCGTCCTTCTTGCGCAGGATGCGGGAGAACGCCGGCGCCGAGCCGCGGTTGAGCCGTTCGAGCTCGCCGTCGAGCAGCGCCTTGGCTTCCGACTCCAGCTCCCCGAACAGCGTCCGCAAGTGGTCGTAGTCGTCCGGATGGAGGTACACCTGATAGAGGCTGGGCGCGATGGTCTTCGTCACCAGCGGCTCGAGGCTCTGCCCCATGTTCTCGCCGATGGCGAGGATGACATCCCGGCCCGTAACGCGATCCTTGGCCAATCTCAATCCTCCCCGAGGTGCGCGCAAGATCCCGCCCGGACAGGGGAATCCGTGGGACCGGCGCTGGCCCTGAGTATATCCGTACGCAATTGGGGGCGGGGGGTTGCAGGGAGTGTCTAGACCAACCCCATCTCCAAAGACCGCAACACCGCCTGCGTGCGGTCCCTCGCTCCGAGCTTGCCAAGGATGTTGGAAACATGGATCTTCACCGTTCCCTCGGCGGTGCCGAGGGCCTCGGCGATCTCGCGGTTGGTGTAGGCGGCGGCAAGGAGGCGGAGGACCTCGATTTCGCGGGGCGTCAGGGTCTCCACCATCGCCGGGGCGGCTTCCACGGACGGGCTGGCGTGCAGACCCCGCAATAGCGATTCGGTGACCGCCGGCTGGAGGCAGGTGCCGCCCGTAGCCAGAGTCTCGATGGCTCCTACCAACTGCGAGAGCGAGACGTCCTTACGCAGGAAGCCTTTGGCCCCTTCGCGGATCGTCTCCAGCACCAGGTCGCGGTCGGCGAAGGTAGTCAGCACCAGGCAGGGCGGCGCGTCCGGCTTCTTCTGGAGGGCTCGCAGCACGCCGAGGCCGTCCAGCCGGGGCATGCGCACGTCGAGGAGCACGACGTCCGGCTTCGTCTCCGCGATGAGCCTCAGCGCCTCCTCCCCGTCTCCGGCCTCGGCGGCGATCTCGATACGGGAGTCCAGCTCCAGGAGCTTGCGGATGCCCTGCCGCACCAAGTTCTCGTCCTCGGCGATCAGGACGCGAAGCGTCACACCCCCCTCCGCACCGGCACCAGGGCGGCCACGGCGAAGCCCATCCCCGGCCGGGTGGAGACCTCCAGCTTCCCTCCCGCGCTCTCCAGCCGCTCGCGCATGCCGGCGAGGCCCCGGCCGGCGGCGACGGCCTCTGCCCCTTGTCCGTCATCTCTTGCGCGCACCTCGATGGCTCCGTCCTCCTGAGTGATGTCGAGCCAGAGGTTCTCCGCTCCGGCGTGCTTGGCGGCGTTGGTGACGATCTCCTGGCAACAGCGCAGGAGCAGGTGGGCCACCCCGGCATCCTCGACCGCCAGATCCTCCGGCAGCCGCAGATGGACGTGTGGCCTCGGGATCTCCCCCGTCATCGCCTCCAGCGCCCGCCGCAGGTCGAGCCGCTGGGCGCGGCCCAGTGCGTCCACGATCTCGCCGATGTCCGTCAACACCTGCCGGTTGAGCGACTGCGCCACCTGGATGGGTTCCAGCGCGTCCCCTTCGACGCGGTGGGACGCGACCTCCAGGTTGAGCGAGAGAGCCACCAGGCGATGCCCCACGGCGTCGTGAAGCTCGCGAGCGATGCGTAGCCGCTCGGCCGCCCGGCTGCTTTGGGCCAGCAGCTCGCGCGCCGAGCGCAGCTCCGCGTTGGTGCGCGCCAGCTCCTCCCGTCCCCGGGCCTCCCGCTCCAGCGCTACGAAAACGAGGAAAGCCAGGATCTGGAACCCCAGATAGGGTGGCGCCAACAGGAACGCCGGCCGCGGCGACCAGTGGATGCCGATGGCAACTCCCAGGAGGAGGGTCTGCATCCCGATCCACGCGAGCCCGGCCCGCCGGGAGACCCGCGAGGCGAGCTGCATCGCCACCAGAACGAGGAGCGTTCCCTCGAAGCCGGTGCAGAGGAAGCCGACGACGACGGTCACGCAAGCGGTCTGGAACGCCAGCAGCGCTAGCGCGACGTTCCTCGGGATCTCCCGGTCGCCCGCCGTCAGCCAGAAGGCGGCGGCGAACAGCAGCCACGAAGGCAGCCAGACGGCGAATCTTCCTGGCGTCACCGATGAGATCTGAATCCAGACCGGAAGGCCCACGCCGAGCCACGCCGCCAACCCGCCCCAGCGCAGGAGCCGGTGATGCTCGCGGGTCTCGTCCGTCGCACTCATCTGAATCGATGATAGCGCCCCGCTCCGTCCCTCCGCATAGGCCGAAAGGCATAGTCTCCTCCTACCCCTGGCGCCACATGCGGCGGCTTGGGCATTCTCTCTACGATGAGCGGCGAAGGAGGAAAGCCCCATGACCCTGTCCCGCAGAAACGTCCTGAAAGGAGGAGCCCTCATGGCCGCCGGAGTCATCGCCGGAAACGCTACTCTGCTCTCACAGCCTCAGCCTGCCGCGCCCCCGTCCCCGCCACAGCCCTCCCCGACCAAGATCCCCGACCGGGGACCCCGCCTCGACGCCGATCTGGTCCGCGAGTTCGTCATCGCCGGCCACGTCGACCTCGACAAGGTGAAGGCGATGCTCGCCCAGCAGCCTGCCCTCATCAACGCCACCTGGGATTGGGGCGGGGGAGACTGGGAGACGGCCCTGGGCGGCGCCTCGCACATGGGCAACAAGCCCATCGCCGAGTACCTGCTCGCTCACGGCGCGCGCATGGACGTGTTCTGCGCCACCATGCTGGGCAAGACCGAGATCCTGAAGGCGTTCCTGGCGGACGACCCCAAGGTCGTGGCCCTCAAGGGGCCGCACGGCATCCCCCTGGTCCGTCACGCCCAGGCCGGCAAGCAGGATTCGCTGGTGGAGATGTTGGTGGCGGCGGGGGCGAAGGTTTAGTCGAGAGTCTTCGACATCACGTTGCGTTCGTAGGCTACGAACCCCACCCGGCGGTAGAGCGCCTGGGCGGCTTCCTTGTAGCGCTCGACGACGAGGTGCAGGGCGCGGATTCCAAGCTCGCGGCACAGCTTTTCGGCCGCGGCCAAGGCCTGTGTGCCGTGGCCGCGGCCGCGATGCCCGGGGGCCACGTACAGCTCGTCCACGAGGCCGTTCCGGCCGCTGAACTCCAGGCTGAAGCCGAAGGTGAGGGCGAGGTAGCCGGCCGGGGACCCGTCCTCCTCGAGGACGAAGACCCGTCCCAAACTGGGATCGCTCAGCAACAGGGCGAGGTTCCCCCGCGTCTCCTTCTCGTCATAAGGATAGTGGTCCTCCGCGAAGAAGTCCCGGTGAAGCGCCAGAACGGCTTCCAGATCGTCGGGACGGGCAAACCGGGGGCCTGACATTGAAACGATCCTACCTCACCGGCGAGTTTCCTTCGGCCGGCTGAGATATCGTCTCCCCTTCGGAGGAGCCGGAATGAAGATCGTCTCGGTGAACGTGGGGCTCCCCAGGCCCGTGGAGTGGCGCGGCCGGCGCATCATGACCGGCATCTTCAAGGAGCCCGTCGCAGGGCGGGTCGCGGTACGCCGGCTCAACCTGGACGGCGACCGCCAGGCCGACCTCTCGGTCCACGGCGGCGTCCACAAGGCGGTGTACGCCTATCCGTCCGAGCACTATCCGTTCTGGCGGCAGGAGCTGAACCTTCCCGACCTCGCATGGGGCGCCTTCGGCGAGAACCTCACCACCGAGGGCTGGTGGGAAGACGAGATCCACATCGGCGACCGCTTCCGCGCCGGCACGGCCGAATTCATCGTCACCCAGCCCCGCACCCCCTGCTTCAAGCTGGCCCTGAAGTTCGACCTCGACGACATCGTCGACGAGTTCCTCCAGAGCGTCCGCCCCGGCTTCTACCTCGCCGTCGCCAAGGAAGGCGAGATCGCCGCCGGCGACCCCTTCGAGCGCATCCACGAGGACGAGCGCCACGTCTCCGTCACGGACGTCGTTCATCTCTACGCGGACCGAAACGCCCGGCCCGACCCGGACCTGCTGCGTCGTGTGGTGGAGGTGGAAGCCCTGCCGCAGGCTTGGCGGGAGCATTTCCGGAAGCGGCTGGTGTAAGGAGCGTCACCCGTTCCGTCTTCCTCTCATCTCCTCCTCATCTTCGGCCGCCAACCGCTCCTCGCGCCCCACCTCTTTCCGATACTGCTCCCGAAACCCTTCCTCGCCACCCGGCGCGATGCCGCCGATCTTCGCGGCCCAGGCGGGGGCCTCCTTCGGTGTCTTCTTCCCCTCGGAGAGGCTGCCGAGATCGAGGAGGAGCTTGAGGACGGCGAAGACCGCGAAAGGTGCCTGCTTGATGTCGAAGAACATCAGGCCGGCCATTCCGAAGACGATCGCGAGATGGACCACGATCGTCCGTCCCATCGAACGTTGGGCCAGGGCGCGGATCCAGGCGAAGGGCCGATCGCGCAGGTTCTGGCAGTCGAGCGCGAAGCTCCCGATCATGATGAGCGCCATCGCGGCGAGCCCATTCCGGAGCGACGAAAGATGGACGGCGACGTCGGGCCGGTCCTTCAGCATCAGGCCGAGGATCACCCCGAGGAAGAGGCCGTGGGCCAGGTTGAAGATCAGCGAGCCGGCGACGAACTCGGGGACAAAAGCCTTGAACGGCTTGTCGTTCTGCTTGATGCCAAGTTGCGGGCGGTAGTAGCCCCGCTTGTGCGTCAGCCTCCGGTGGAGGAGCATGCGCAGCGTGATGAAGAAAGTGCCCATCAACGTCTCGCACCAGTAGAGGACGAGCACCGTTCCCCACGACCAGCCCAGGGCGTAGACGCCGTAGAGCGGGACCCCGTTGAGGGCTAGAACCTGGAGCAGGGCGAACGCGCGGGACGTCGCCGGTGTAGCGGACGTCCCCTCACCGGCCTCTCGATCTTCCATGGACACCTCTCCTCTTGCGCACCCTGTCAATTTTCGCCGCTGGGGCCGGGACCGGCGCAAGCTTCGGCGTCGCTCTCTCGGCGTAATAGAGACCGCCCAGGTCGATGAGAAGCTTGACGATGGCGAAGACGACGAAAGGAGCTTTCGAAATTCCATAGCGCCCGATGCCGATCCCCCCCAGGATGATGGCGAGTTGGATCACCGCGATCCGCCCGATCGAACGCTGAGCCAGGCTCTCAATCCAAGCGAAGGGACGTTTGCGCAGGCTCTGGCAATCGAGCGCCAGGCTCCCGGCCATGATCAGGGCCATCGCCTCGAGCCCTTTCCGGATCGCCGGGAGCTCGATGGCGGTGCCAGGCTGACCCTTCAGCATCAAGCCGAGGATCACCCCCAGAAAGAGGCCATGGACAAAGGTGGCGAACAGCATCATGCCGACGAATTCGAGGAGGGCACGAGGGAAGGAGACTTTCTCCCCACCGCCGCTGAGCAAGGAGTAGGCGTACCGCCGGTCGTGGGTCAACCGCCGATGGAGGATCATGCGAAACGCGATGAAGAAAGTTCCCATCACCGTCTCGCAGCAGTAGAGGACGAGCACCGTTCCCCACGACCAGCCGAGGACGTAGACGCCGTAGAGGGGAACCGCGTTGAGGGCGAGCACCTGGATCAGGGCGAACGCCCTGGAGAGCGCGGAGGCGGCGGATGCCGCGGACGGGTGTTCGGCCAAAGGAGCGTCTCCTCTTCGAGATGCGGCTTATAGTAATCGGATATGGATTCCGCTGCCGGTCCCTGGAGGTCCGGGGACCGCTTTCCCCTCACCCACCGTTCCATCGTGGCCGCTGCCGGCGAGGACGCCGAGGACGCGACCCAGGAGTTCTTCGCCTCGGCCCTGGTCAAGGGGACGTTCGAGCGCTACGATTCCTCGAAAGCCCGGTTCCGGACCTACCTCCATACCTGTCTGGACGGCTTCGCCGCCAACGAGCGCAAGGCCGCCGGGCGCCTGAAGCGGGGAGGGGGCCAAATTGCTCTTTCCCTGGACTTCGAGGGGGCGGAGGAGGAGCTAGGACGCTACGGCGCCGGCGAGGAGCTCGACGTGGAGGAGTACTTCCATCGCGAATGGGTGCGCTCGCTGTTCGGCCTCGCGGTCGAGGATCTGCGGCGCTGGAGCGAGGCGACGGGCAAGACCGTCCACTTCCTGCTCTTCGAACGCTATGACCTCGAAGGCTCGGACGCGCCCGAGCGTCCCACCTACGCCGAGCTCGCGGCCGAGACGCGCCTGCCCGTGACCCAGGTGACCAACTTCCTGGTGGCGGCGCGCCGGGAGTTTCGCCGGCTCGTCCTGGAGCTGGTATCGCACACCCATCCTCCTGATCCTGGCCTACCTCCTCATGCGGGTGCTGCTGATTTTCTTCCTGGGCCGTTAAAGGAACTGCCGGGAACGTTGAATAGGGCTTTCAGGAGGAACAAGCGAATGAACAAACCACTTTTCGGACAAGAACAGCCTCTTGAGATTCATGACCCCAGGAAAGGAGAACGAACATGAAAAGAGTCACATTCTGTGGGTTGGCCGCCGCGGCTTTGGCAGCTCTGACGGTTCCCATGATCCTCGCGCAGGCCAGAGAGCCAGAGAAGATTTCGGAGAGCATGAACGCCCGAACCGCCTTCCACATGCTCAAATCGCTGGCCGGCACCTGGACCGGCACGGCGGGAGCGGAAAACACTCCGACGACGGTGACCTACAAAATCACCGCCAACGGTCACGTGGTGACGGAGGTTCTTTTCGCGGGCACCGACCACGAGATGATGACTCTGTATTACGTGCAGGGAAGCGACGTGCTGGCGACCCACTATTGCTCCTTGGGGAACCGGCCCCAATTCAAGCTCGACGCGGGCAAGTCGAGCCTCAAAGAGCTGGTGTTCGCTTTCGACGGCGGCAACGGCTTCGATTCCGGCAAGGACAACCATATCCACGACGCCAAGCTCGACTTCAACGGCAAGGACAAGTTCGATGCCTCATGGTCTTTCTATTCCGGCGGCGAGAAGCGAGGCTCCAACGATTTCCATTTGACCCGCGTGGCGGCGAAGTAAGGCTGCCCCCTCATCGCGGCCGGCCTTACCTCGAGAACTCCGGAAAGGGCACGACCTTGGCGTCCGTGCCCTCGGACATGCGGAGCTCGGCCGCGGCTCGCGAGGCCGCTTCCTTGGAGGGGAAAGGCCCGAGCACCACGGTGCAAACGGCGTGGCCATTCTCCTCCAGCGGCAGTAGAAATCCGTGCTGCCGTGAGTATCGCGAGAGGGCATGGCTGGCGTCGATCCATTCCGTCGCGGCGAACACCTGCACCATCGGCGATCCGGCCGGAACTCGGGTGGGCATCGCCCGGGCTGCGTCCGAGCCGAGCCGGCAAGCCGTGGCCAGACGCTTCCAGGTTTCTGGCGTAATGACGGGCAGGGCTGGTGGATCGACATGGCTTGGAATCATGACGCTTACAGGGATCGTGGCAGAACGCGTAGTCGTCTGCCGAGACAGAGCAAACAGTCCGATTCCAATGACCGCCAGCGCGATCGTTGCCGCGATGCCGATACCCGGTCTGAACCCCCGTCGCGCGGGAGGAGGTGAGGACGGTATCGCCGGAGCCGCCATGGGAGGGGGCATCGCTACGGCGGGTGACAGGGAGGGCGGCGGAGCCACTCTCGTCTCGTCGAGCTCGTTTTCCGGATTCTTTTGTGGGAAGGGGATTTGCGCACCGGGAAACGCGAGGATCGTGGCGTTCGGATCGAAGTCCTCTTGGGGAGAGGGCGCAGAGGGAAGGGGAACTGGCGTGGGTTGCGGGATCTCCGCGGGCCCATGAGAAGTCGCCTTCGCGTCCAAGCCCCCGGAGAGGATCTGAAAGTGGAGCCGCCGCAGATCGTCCGGTGGCAATCCACGCATGGGCTCCTCCGGCAGTGGGTCCTCCCAGTAGGTGGGCCGCACGAAGTTGGGCTTGCCCAGCGACAGAGCGTAGCGCCACTCCTCCTCGACATAGCGTGAGCGCATCGCGTTCCACGACCAGAAGAGCTGGAACACGTCCGCCTGACGGATCAAATCCTTCAACCGGTCGTTCCACACCTCGCCCGCCCGCAATTCGTGAACGTCCCGCAGATAGCGGTCGCCCAGCGTGCGGGCATAGCGCTCGAACTCCTCGACGATAAAGGCGTCCTTGTGGGAGTAGGAAGGAAAGATGTTGCGGAACGGCCGGCTCACGGCGCGCTCGGGCGGCGACGGCGGGATGCCGGCAATCCAGGCGTCCACCCGGATGGAGAGGCTGACCTCGGCCAGCAGAATGTTTCCCCAGAAAACAGACAATCGGCCTCGAACCTGCTGGCCTTCGGACTCCCGCCCGGCGCGAATACGGAACTCCTCGCGGTGCACCGACTCCAGCCAGAGGAACGTCCGCCGGGGAGGATTGACCTCGAATCCCGGGATCTCCGGCAGAAACGTGATCTCGGCTTCCTGGGGAATGGCTTGCCGGCTGTCCTGCTTGATGTCCCCGTAACTGCCGGCCAGGTCACCAAGGATTCGCTTCGCCTGCGCCTGAACCTCCGCGACCGGGTCCGGCTCGTCCGCCGCGGCATCGGGGGGAAGCTCCTCCAGGTGAGCGAACGCCAGCAGCGGATACCACTTGCTTGGCTCCACCGCCTTCGGGCGATAGACGGTGAACTGAACGTTCTCGTGAAGCGGGAGTGCCTTGTCAGGAGGAACATGGACAGAGGGAGGCTCGGGCTCCGGCGGCGGGGAAGGCGCCAAGGCGACGGGAGCCTCGTCAGCCATACGCCGAGCAAGCTCCTGAATCGCATTCCAGAGATCCTCGAAAACCTGCTCCGCGAATGTATCGAGCTGGGCAGCCCGACCCAGTCCTTCGCTCCATCCGCAGGGATGCCCGTCGAACACCGGCCTTTCCGAAAACCGGATGCGCTCCTTGAGACTCTCCAGTCGAGTTACGGAGTCGTCGTTCTCCGGCAGGAAGCGTCCCCGCACTGCCTCGGGGACCATGGAAGGAAACCGGGGATTCCGAAAATAGAAGAAGCTCGCCGTCCTCCCTGGTTCGCGAAGAGCGCCCTGAAGGATCTCGAGCTCAAGCACGCTCCGCCCAGGGTCTTCCGCGATCCACGGCTGAGCCAAGACCAGCGAAAGAGGGACCTTCGTGGGTGGCCCGCCATACCGCTCGCCCAGCAGCCCAATGAAGATCCGGCACCCTTCGATCTCCTGAAATCGCAGAGCAAGATCCCACGCCTCCCCCGTCGCCTGAGCGGGATCAACGAGGGTGATCTCGATACCCTGACCCTGCAGCCGTGCGCGAAGCTCGGGAAGGACAAGGCCCTCAAGGACGGCGCGTTCGCCGTCCATGTCGCCGGGGGCGGCGGCGAGGTAGAGATGGAAGGATAAGTGACGCAACTTAATGACCTGCCTAGAGAGTAGGAACACTAAGCGGGCGTAATAGGTCTGCTTACGAACGCTGCGCGCCAGTCCGCCTGTTCGAGTACTTGGATTTGGGAAAAATTCTCGGCAAGATCTCCGATGTCTCTTGATGTAATGGGCGTCCGCCGAAGTCGCTCGAGTAAGTTTTCAAGCCGCAACTTCAGGGCGCCAGAACGGCGATGGATACGGTCGAGATCTCCTTGATGTGCTATGCCTTCAAGTGCTGCGCCGATAGCTGGAAATACGATAGCAAAGAGACTCAGAAAAAAGTCACCCCCCTGAAGGCTGTGACCCTCACGCATATGTGCTATGCAAGCAATAAGAGTCACCGGAAATAAGAAGAGCAACACTATCCAGCGGAGAATCTTGTGAACGGAGTCCATCTTGCCAGAATTATCGGTATGGTATTTAATCTGTCCTAATATAGCCTTCTCGAGTACAATTCTGTAAGTCTCGAGGAATCGACAGTCAATCTCTGCCGAGATAATGCCGGCTTCTCTGATTAGGGCTCTGAAGTACCAGTTGAACCATGTGCGTCCTGGATCATCGTCCAGATAGGCTGGCACTTCGAACGCAGGTGTTACTCGAGCTAGTGGAGCTAGGATGGTCATCTGACGCAGACCTTCCCCTAGCATGCGGTAATCGCCCCAACGCTCATGCAGTCGATTCTTGTAGGCTGCGGCTGCGATGAGTATGATGCAAAGAATGAGAAAAAATTCTGCCTGAAATGCGTAACGGATCTTGAGGTAGACGCCGCAGAAGGCCAGTAAGCTGGCTAGTGCTCCGAATCCATAAGTCAGAAGGAAGCAGCTTCGATATAGATCTCCGTAGGCATTGGCGAGTGAGTCTGCGCGATCAAAATGTGTCTTAAATCGCTCCGCAATCTTGATTCCCATGGTGCCGTTAGGCGCAGGTAATGTTTCCCAGATGTCGTGGGGGGCATCTTCTCCGGAACTCTTTGCTCTCCAGCGCAGGGGGGACGAAACTGTCTTTTGGAAGTGCTGGAAGAGTCGAAGCCGTCTGAAGTGCCAGCTTCCTAAGAAGCGTACCAACTTTTTTCTGTTCTCTTTAGTCGAAGCCAGGGTAATTGCAGCTTCCAGCCCCTTTTTTAAACTCCCTATGTCTGTTTCTCGCGGAGGTTCACTCGATGTTAAGCTGTTTTCTAGGAAAGTAACTTTGTAAGGACAATAATCAATCTTGAGGAGAGGTAGGCCTTTTGCGCAGACCTCTTTCGAGAAGGCCGACATCTCCTCCTTATTGAGGCCCCACATAATCAAGACGTCGCTTTGACGGAGCACCGCTCTGCGCGCTTCAGCCATCGCTTCTGTTTGAGCGCTGTCTCTGGCGGAGGAGCCATCCAGCTCTACGATTTCAGAGGCCTCTAGAAGAGTTTCGTCGAAAGCTTTCTTCGATTCTGTATATTTGAGAAATGTTCGGCGATATTGTTGTCTATCAAATGGCAGAATTATTTGAATCTTGAAGCCGAGGTCAATGGCCACTCCGGTTGATAGATAGTCAAATCCGTTTCCTGGAGATAAAAGTAGACGAAACTCATGGCCTCCTTCGTAAAGGTCGACATCTCTAGTGTTGAGCGTTTGTTCTCGAATCAGTCCGAGAGTTCGTCCGACGGCCGCGTGTAGCGATTGAAGAGGGAAGTCGGCAATGCTCGATAACTCGGCAAATCCCACGAGGCCAACTCTAACGACAAGTTTAGGCATATGTGAAGGAAACTTCTTAAGCACCTCTCCTCCTCAAGCTTCCTCGGGAAATTTTATCCTTGAGTATTTCCCCTAATTGTCGATCGATGTTGTGTAATGTATCCACTACTATCGGCCGAAGGTTTTTCAGTATTGTTATCTCGTGCGCGGGCTGAATCCAGATGGTGGTGATGTGCTTGGTCAAGGCTTCGGCGATGATTTGTCCTGTACCTCCTTGACCAGCGGGAGGCTTCCCATCCCATATCGCAATCAGGACGTCTGAGTGCAGGAGAACCCAGCGACCGACAGCTTCATAGGCCTGATTCGCGGCCGCGCGGGAACCAGCCAACTCGACGACCTCGGAAGCGCGGTTCAGCAGAGCATCGAAAGCAGCCTTGGACACGGACGTCGCGAAATCCCTCTCGTACTCGTAGCGCGGGAAAGGCAGTGGGCTCTGGAGGCTATAGCCCAATGCCAATGCCTCTTCAGCCACGATACGGTCAGCTCCTTCAGCGAGTGGCGAGATTACGCAAAGCAATGGCTCAGCGATTGCGGCTTCTGCGATCTGTTTGACCTGTGTCAAGACCTCGCGGACTGATTGGCTCAGCACCTCAGAGACATACCCGGCCCGGGAAAGTCCTTCGGCCCGGTGTCCCGTCACACCCACGCGGATCTCAGCGCGGGGCGAAGACTCTTCTGATTGAGAGGGCATCGCACCCATCATAAACTACTCGCTCTACCTGCTCCACTCCCGCCCCCCGGCCCGATCCTTGCAAACTCCACCACCCCAGGGACCGCAGCCGGGCCTGCGGCCCCTCCGCCTGGGGGTTGGTGGACTCGAAGCGACGGCGTGGAGGCCCCCAGGGACGGATTGGTTTGCCCGGCCCAAGGAGGTTATGCCATGGCTGAGATCCGAGTCGAGAGAATCGATAGCAAGAAGGGTATGCCTGTATGGGCGATCGTGCTCGCTCTGGTCGTGCTCGCGGCCATCATCGCGGCCGTCGTCTCCATGCGCAACCGCGGACATCAGCAGGAGGTCGATCACACGGCTCTGATGGCCCCGGCTCACGTCCTCGTCCTAGAAATCCACCCGATCTACATCCCCAGCGCCCGGTGCGCCTGACGGGAAGACTAGGAGGCCCATCCATGCGATATGACGACACTCCTTCCGCCCGGACCGGCGCGGCCACCCTGGACCCCGTGGCTCCTCCAGGCGCTCCCCAGATCGCTCCCCTCATGCACCTCAAGGACTACCAGATCGTCAAGGAGGACCCCGACGTCCGCGGCTGGCCGCTGATTGGTCGCGACGGCCGGACGATCGGCAAGGTGCACGATCTGCTCGTGGACACCAGTGCCGAGCGCGTCCGCTATCTGGACGTGGAGCTCGACCGCGACCTTGTGGCCAACGCTCCCATCGTACCGGGCACGGCCGGGCCGCCGCCCGCCGTGAGCGACGACGGGAAGGCCGTGGGGCATCACGTGCTGGCGCCGATCGGCTTCGCGCGTCTCGACGAGGACCACAAGCGCGTCTATCTCGACGGCATGGATGCCCACGACGCGGCTGTGCTGCCGGCCTACGACCACCAAGCCTTCCACCGCGACTAGCCTGTCAAGGCGCTTTGGGGTCGGTTGCCGGGTCTCCGATATGGAAGTCGAGGTCGAGCGCGGCCTCGGTGGCGCCGCTGGGAATGTGGACCTTTCCCGAGGCGTACCTCTCCTGATTCCCCTGCTGGAAGGTCGCGTAAACCGTCCAATCTCCCGACCCAAGGCCGTTTGGCGATAGTTGGCGTCCTGGTCGACCGTCCAGGGGCCGGGGTGAAACGCCCGAGGCCCCTCGACTTGAAGCGCCTTGAGGGTGTCGCCTCGCTCCAGCCCGAGGAGCCGGCCGGTGAGGATGATGTTCGTTCCAAGCTGGAGCTCGACGTTTCCGACCGGCGCTCCTGCCACGACGACCGGCTGATCCGCCTCCCGGCCGGCGTACCCATCGGCCGAGGCGGACAGGGTATAGGTTCCATCGGGCACTTCGAGCGTGAACGAGCCATCGAGCCGGGTCTGAGCGTGAAATTGTTCGTGGTGATCGCTGGCGAGTTGGAGGCTGGCTCCGGCGATCAGCTCTCCCCCGGGCCCGGTGATCCGCCCCCAGACCTCGAAGGCGGGAGCGAATTCGAGATCGTGCACCACTTCCGGCTGGCCTGGAGGCGGCGTGAAGAGGTCCTCAGCCTGTCGGTCGCCGGCTCGAGCGGACAAGCTCCACTCTTCCGAGGGCAGGTTGTGGACCTCGAATTGGCCCGCGGAGTCGATGGAGGCCAGGGTTTCGCCGTTTTGGGTAGACACCGAAATGCAGCTCTCGGTCACGGCGGCGGGATCGACGCCCAGGACGCGGCCTCTAAGGGTCAGCCCGTGGCCAAGGCGGATCTCCAAGCCTTCGAGCGAGCGGTTCTCCACTTTGACGTCGAGTGCCGTGGCCGCGAATCCTTCCTTTTCGGCGACCAGCCTCCCGGCTCCCTTGTCCACCCGCACCGCGAACGAGCCGTCGGCCAGGGTAGCGGTCCGGGTGCCGGAGCCAGTGACGATCGCACCCTCGACCGGCACGCCGTCCGGATCGGTCACCCGGCCGCGGGCCTCCAGGCGCGATTTGGGACTGAGCAGCATGAGGTTCAGCCGCATTCCCGCGCTCGGAACGTGGATATCCACCGCCGCCGTCTCGAAATCCGGGTGCTCGATCAGGAGGCTATCGCCGGCCGAGACCCCTTCTAGCAGGAAGTTTCCGCCGCTGTCGCTGAAGGTATGGCTGAAACTCCTGGAACCTGAAACAGAGAGGGTCGCTCCGGCGACGGAGTGGCTTTCCGGGTCGTACAGGTGGCCGAGGACGACCGCTCCGCCGTCCATCTGGAGCTCCATTCCTTCCAACCCCTCGGGAGGAACGAGGACGTGGTCTTGTTTGGCGAGGAGGTATCCCGGGCCGATGGCGGTCACGTCGTACCGGCCGGGGCCCTTCAGTTCGAGGGCGAAGGCGCCCTCGGCGTCGGTGGTCGCCGAGTCTTCGAACGGGCAAGGCGGGTCCGGAAGGACGAGGTCCGTTCCCGTCTGGCCGGAGAGGGAGGCCGAGACACTCATGCCGGGAAGAGGATCGCCGCCGACGTTCATCACTTTTCCGGCGATCTGGGTGGAAGGAGTGAGCGCGACCCGCGGCTCACCGGTTTCTGGGTCCTGGGCTTGAAACTCGGCCGGCACGAAGCCTTTGCGACAGGCCCGCAGTTTTTCGTGATCGCCCACGGACCGGTCCCCCAACTCGAAGTGGCCGTCCCGGCCGGTCACCGCGGCGGGTCCCGCTTGGCGTCCGGCCCGGGTGATCGAGGAGGAATCCAAGGGCACAACCCAGATCTCGGCGCCCTCCACCGGCCGGCCGTCGGGATCGGCGATCCACCCACCGATCCTTGGCCTCCCTTACAGGGTGAAGGTGCCCAGGTCCACCAGACCTTCCCCCTTCGGCACCGAGATCATTCTGGCCCGCAGCGGCGCGAGCTCCGGGCCTTCGATGCGCAGCTCGAAGAGGCCGGCAGGGAGGCCCGAGACCTGGAAGCGACCGCCGGCATCGGTCTCCGCGCGGAACGGCCCAAGCTCCGGCTGGCTCTCGAACGAGAGCTCGGGTCGGCCTTCCGACAGCTTCACCGTGGCCCCCGGGATGGGCCGCTGCCGCGGGTCCAGCACGAGACCGGAAACCGTCCGGCCCCGAGTCAAGGCCAGCCGGAGTGGTGCCCGGCTCCTCGTCGCCAGGGGCAAGCTCACCATCAGGCTCCGCGGCGCGAACCCCGGCTCGCTCGCCGTCAATACATACAGTCCGCCGGCCTGAAGCGGGGCGATGCGGAAGGCCCCGTCCGGCGAGGTTCGGGCGAGCCGTGGCTCCTCGGCGCTCCAGCGCCGGTCCGGCTCAGGCCTGACGAGGCGGATCTCGGCGTTGGCGAGCGGCCTCGCGGCTTCGTCCACCACGACGCCCGTAATCGCCGGGACGGCCGCGGGGACGAGGGGGAGATCCGGCGCCCGGCGGGGATTCTCGGAAGATCTGGAGGGGAGCGCGACCTTGAGCTGGCCGGGCTGGTGGCCGGCCGCCGCGGCCTGGAGGTCGAGGCGGCTGCCGGGGACTTGAGCGGCGAGCCGGTAGGTCCCCGCCGCGTCGGTCCGGGTGACACCGCCGGAGTTGCCGCCGGACCAGACGAGCGCGCCGGCCAGCGGGCGACGGCCGGCCGCGTCGGCCCCGTCGATAATGCGGCCGGCCAGGGGCACCGCGGCGGCGAAGCGCAGCGGGATGGGGGCAGTTCCCGCCGGCCGCTGCGCCTCGGTGGTACGGAAGGACATCCGCCGTCCGTCGGCGAGCTCCACGCGGAGATCCCAGAGTCCCGTGGCCGGCGCCGCCAGCGCCAGCGGATGCTGGCCGTCGAAGCGGCCGAGGGCGAGCGAGGACCGGGAATCGCGGAACAGGGCATCCGGCAGCGGATGCCCCTCCGCGTCCAGCGCCACGAGGAACCTCGCCACTCCCGGTTGCAGCCGCAGAACGATCTCGTGTCCCTCGGCGAGAATCTCGCCCTGCGCTGGAAAGCCCGGCCTCTCGGCCCACACGAGGAGGGGCTCGATGGCGGCGCGCGCAAGGCGGAGCGTCCCCTCCACGCCGGTCATCGCTACTCGCCGCACCGGCTGCCAGTCCGAGAGTCCCCAGAGCGCCGGTTTTCCGGTCTTCCCGAGAACCTGGGCTCCGGGCACCGGGTTCCCGTCCGGGTCCACGACTCGTACCCTCAGGCCGGCGTCCGACCGCAGGGTGACCGGCGGCAGGCTGATCTCCTCCAGGACGGGAAGGGCGGCGATCTCCATGGGGACGAAGCCGTCCGCCACGGCGACCAGCCGCCAGAGGCCTGCCTCCGGAACCCGCAGCCGGAAGCGGCCCATGCGATCCGTACCCGTCTTCGCGATCGGCGCCGGCTCGGCGCCATGCACCTCTTCTAACTCGGCCAAACCCGCTTCGTACCGCGAGACGGCCGGCCGCAGCTCCACCCGGGCGCCCGCGGCTCCGTTGCCCTCAGCGCTGCGGACCACGCCTTCGACGGCGATCTCGGCCGCGTGAGCCGGAACGCAGGACACCGCCACCAGAGCGATGCCCAGCAGGAATCGAGCGGAGCGGAGGAACATGCAGGGGACTAACGCAAAGATGATTCCAGGACGGACACGAGGGGTAAGTCGCTGGGAAACAGGGATTTGCGGTTCAATGCGATGGACACCTGTCCAGATTTATGGACGCCCCTCTTCACCTTGACTCTCTTCTCCCGGCGGGGGAGCTTGTTAATTAGGCCTTGAGGCGGAGGGGAGACACCCTGGGAGCGCCGGCCGGCGCTCCCAGGAGTAAGGCGGGCTCAGTCGTGGTACAGATCCAAACTCGTCACCCGCTGGCCCTTGCCGGTGTCGTCGAGCCAGTGCTTGACGAAGGTGGCCATGTCGGCGTCCAGAACGACTTCGCCGGAATCCCCCATGCCGGTGCGGGCGATGCCGTCGTAGATCCTCTTGCCGCCGTCCTTGATGGTCACGAGGTCGACCAGTTGCCGATCCTTGGTGGCGCCGCCCTTCCACTTGCCGTCGAAGGCCGCGCGGTCGAGGCCGGTCCAAAACTCGTACTTGCCGGTGGTCTTGCGGAAGGCGGCGGCGTAGAAGAGCTTGGCGTTGGTGTGGTAGGGAACGACGTCGACGATTTGAAGATCCTTGAACGACTGGAGCTCCTTGACTTTGTCCAGCATCTCCTTGCGAGTCTGGCCCACCCAGATCGTGTGCCCCTCGGGGGGACTGTAGTCGCGGTAAAGGCCCGCGAACTGGGGCTTGGGGCCTTCGCCGTAGATCTCCATGTCGATCAGCCTCGCGCGGCCGCCGGTCATCTGCTTCCACTGCGCGAGGAACTCGTCCCAGGTCTGGTTGGCGCGCAGGATCACCCGGTCCGGCACGGTCTTGAAGATGCCGGCCCACAGGCTCTTGCCACCGTCCTCGAAGGTCTTGAACGCCACCAGCTTCATCCCATTGGCGCTCATCTTGTCGATTTTCTCCTTGAACGCCGGATACTCGAGGCCGATCACCACCGCGTGACCTTCCTTGGACGGATTGAACGTGGCGCTCACCAGGAGCGGCGTGGCCGCCGCCTTCGCCGCGGGCTTCTTGCCCTTGGCCGGAGCAGGGGCCGCGGCCGGAGGCGGACCCGCCGGCAGGAAGATCTCCAGGCTGTCGACGGTCAGGAGGACGCGCACCGAGGTATCGGTGCCGTCGATGTCCATCTTGTAGTCGCCGCCCGACGGCACGTTCGCCGTGCCGGAGCCGACGGCCGTCCAAGTGGTGCCGACCCAGCCCGTGTCTTTGGAGGCGGTGCACTTCACCTCGGCGGGGAACCGCGGCACCTCGAGCGACTTGCCGATGCTGATGAGATCCTTGGTCCGCGCCTTCTGGCCCGACACCAGCTCGGAGGCCGGCTTGCCCCCCACGCTGCAGCTCAGCTTCATCGTGCAGGTGCCCTTGCAGCGCTCGATGGACATCTGGGAAAAGGTGACCCGGCCCTGGGCCGCCGCCGGGGCGGGATCGCCCAATAGAGCGCCGCCGACCAGCAGGGACAGCAGGAAGGCACTCGCCACTCGGGTGCGCATCAACGCCAAAACCGCGTGCGTTCTCATTCGCCGGCTCCTTTCATGCAAAGTTCGATCTCGGTATCTTAGGTCAACTGGCCTGCTTGACGAAGAAGGTCACCGTTCCGGTCCCCAGATTGCCGGTGCTGTGCTGCACGGCGGTGATCACGGCCTGGTAAAAGCCGGACGATCCGGCCGGAAGGGTCCAGGAACCGGTGAAGAGGCTCGGAACGTTTCCAGGGAATCCGAGCGTCAGGGTCTTCGTCGCGGGCTTTCCCACCGGGCCGATGGCGGCCGTCACCGCGAAGTCGGAGGGAATCCACGGCTGGCCGGTTGCGATCTGGCAGCCGCACATCATGGTCACGTTCACCGCGAAGGGAATGGTATAGGGAAGAGCGTTGGAGAGGATCGCCAGGTGGGTGGCCGGCTCCATCACCTGGACCAGCAGACCCGGAAGCTCCACCACGAACCCCGGTCCCTGGTTCAGGGCCTGCCCGGGGACGATCCACTGCATGGCCACGGCCCGGTGGGCCGATTGCAGGCCGGCCATCGGCCCGAAGGCGGAGATCTCCAGAAGCGTGGGCCGCGAGATGGGGAGGTTCACCGTCAGCCCCGAGGTGTTCGCGTCCGTCGACAGCCATTGGATGATCGTGGGCTGCGTGGCCGGGGGCACCGGCGGTGTGACGATGGCGCTCAGGGAGGCGTTGGGCGTGTAGGTGGTGGAGAGGTCGCCCGAGTCCGTGCCCAAGGCGAGGCCGCCCCCGAGCCGCTCGCCCGTCTGCGCATCGCGGATCGTCACCTCCGAGCCGCCGATGTCGTCGGCCAGGAACTTCCCGCCTTTCGCCTGCACCCGCACGGTGATCGAGGTGGAAGCGGTGGTCGTCGCCGCCATGGTGTGCCCTCCTGGTTGTCGAGAAAACAGCCCTGCGGTATCGCGGGTAGAATACAGAGAACCGCGGCAGGCCGTCCATGTCAGCTCCGGACGCTCTCCCCCTTCAGGATCACCCCCTCCCCCTTCCGCCCATTCATCTTGATGAGCAGAGGCTCCGCGAGGCGCAGATGGCGGACGTGGGCGGCGGTGCTCTCGGCGGGTTGGGCGTCGAGCCAGTCCCAATCCAGGCGGCCTTCCTTCTCGTCGGGGTTGACGGTGAAGTAGCCGACGTTGAAGGAGGTCAGGTTTTGGAAGAAGTGGCTTCCCTGCGAGGGCGTCACCTTGAGGTCGCGTAGCCCGGTTTCGACGATGACCTTGGCGCCGTTCACCTGGTCCCAGGTCACGGGGATGCCCAGCCAGGGATCGCGCGAGCCCCAGCGGCCGACGCCGATCAGCACGTAGGGGACGCCGTCGGCCCGCAGGCGGCCGTTGAGGCGCCCGATCTCCATCGCCGCCTCGTGACTCTGGGATCGCTCGAAGCGCTGGAAGTCCACCACCACGAGGTCGTGGATGCCCTCGATCCTTCCGTTTCCCATGACTTGGAGGCTGCGGCAAAGGACGGCGGCCGGGTCCACAAGGCCCAACTCGACGGCTTCGGTCTCGCGGGCGAGCGCCAGGGGACGCACCTGGAGGAAGCCGAATTCGATCGGCTTTCCGGACGGCCGGGACAGGTTCACCGCGAACTCGATCTCGACCGGCCCGCCCACGCCCTCCTCGCCGGCCGCCATCAGCATCCGGAGGATCTCCGGCAAGGGGAAAAGACCGTGCTTCAGGACGGGTGAGAAGGTGACCAGGCGTGGACCGGACCGGGAGAGGCCGTCATAGATGGCGTCGTTCTCCTTCGAGTAGGTGGAGGCGACGCGGCTCAGGGTGCCGTCCGCCTCCGCCGCGTCGAGGCCGAAAAGCTCTTCGCGCATGGCGAGTCCGGCGTCGTCCCCTTCGAGGCTCAAAGCCCAGAAGTCCCGCTGCGAGGTCTCCAGCGTCTCGGCCACCGAGGAGAGTTGGGGCACGTGTTGCGGGTACCGGGGGCAGAAGCGCAGACAGGCGCCGCCCTCCACGATGGCCCGGCCCAGACCCAGGGCCACGGCGGCGATGCCGTCCGCCGTTTTCATGGGCGGCAGGGGATAAAAATTGTGGGAGCGCACCACGCCCGAGATCTCCGGGTAGAAGCGGGGGCCGTGGACGGCGCCGACGATGCACTGGAGCATCACCGCCATCTTCTCCTCTTCCAGGCGGAACGACGTTGCCTGCAGGTAGGCCTTGGCGTGCTGGGAAAAGGCGGAGGCCCAGACGCGCTTCGCCGCCAGCGTCGCCTGCCTTACCCGCTCCTCCAGACTCTCCGCGTTGTTACGGATCATCAGCGTGTCGTAGACGCCGGTGAAAGGATGGTTCTGCGAGTCCTCCAGCAGGCTGGAGGAGCGCACGGCGAGCGGCTGGCGGATCGTCTCCAGAAAGGTTTTCAAATCCTGCCCGGCCTCTGGTGGGAAGGCCGCCGCCTCGAAACGTTTCCAGAGCTCCGCGTCGTCCCGGCAGTCGATGGCGAAGGAGCGCAGGTCGTTGTCATCCAGGAAGCGATCGAAGACGTCCGTGCCCAGCACCGCGGTGGTGGGGATACAGATGCGCACGCCGGGGAACCGCTCGCGCAGACCATGGAGCGAGATCAACCGGCGCACGAAGGCGAGGCCCCGGGCCTTGCCGCCGAGCGAGCCGCCGCCGATGCGGTAGAAATCGCTCCCGAGGTTGAAGGTGGCGCGGTCGAAGTCCGCCACCACCGTCTGGCTGCGCTCGAAACGGTAGTCGGCGAGGGCCTGGATGAGATCGGCCCGCAACGCTTCCGCGTCATCGTTGTAATCCGCCAGCTTGCGGGGGCGCAGGGCATGGGCGAGGGCGAACTCGGTGCGCGCCTTGAGCCAGCGGGAGAAGTGGTTCCCCTTGCCGTGGTAGAGCAGCGAGTCGGTGGGGATCGTGCGCAGCTTCTCTTCCAGGCTCCGCAGGTCGTCCGCGCGGTCCACCTCGTCCTCCTCGCCCTCGCGCAGGCCGCCCGCGGCGCCCCGGCGGAAAACGAAGGGCCCGAAGCCGAAGTCCTGCGTCATCACCTTGTGCAGGTCCTCCAGCAGATGGGCCGAGCCCTTGAGGAGGAAGCGCGCGCGAGCTTGGGCTGCCACTTTCTCGTTCTCCGGCTTCGAGGAGTGGAGGACGATGGGGATGTCCTGATAGCGGGCGCGCACCCGCTCGGTGAAGCGCAGCCCCGCTTCCGTGGACACTTCGAGCCCGGGCGCCATGGGAAACTCGACGTCCGAAATGATGCCCAGCACGTCGTCGCCGTAGGCGTCGAAAGCCCGGGCGGCCTCCTCGAAATGGGTGCAGAGGAGCACCTTGGGCCGCGCCCGCATGCGCAGGATCTTCTGCGACAGGTTCAAGCCCTCGGCGATCACGTCCTGGGAGTGATCGAGCAGCTCGGAATACATGAGAGGAAGGAACGAGGAGTAGTGGCGCACGTTGTCCTCGACCAGGAGGATCACCTGCACGCCCACCAGACGATTGTCGTGCTCGGCGTTGCGCCAGTCCTCGACCGATTTGAGGATCGCCTGGAGAATGCGGGCGTCCCCCTGCCAGAGAAAAGCGCGGTCGATCGGGGAGTCGGGGCCGGTGCCGTAGCCGGTGAGCTCGGCGGGATCCCAGGCGAGAAGGATCACCGGAATGTCGCGCACCTTCTTGATCTCGGCGGCGAGCCAGCCGGGGTCGAGACCTGCTACGTGCGGCGTGGTGATGACGAGGTTGATGCTCTCCTCGTCGCGCACCAGATCCAGGGCCTCCGCGCCGGTCGAGACGCCGGTGAGGCCCGGCGCGTAGTGGACGTCCAGGTTGCGGAACTCTCCCTGCACCCGCTCGGAAAGCTCGCCCGCCTCCTCCAGCAAAAAGCGATCGTAAGGCGTCGAGACCAACAGGACGTGCAGGATGCGGTAGCGCATCAGGTCCTGGTAGGGGACGCGGATCTGGGCCGATCGATCGATAGAAGCCATTTCAGGCCGCCAGGAAGCCCACCGCTTCGTCGCTGTCGCCGTCCATCAGGATGCGCAGGGAAAGGCCGCCGCTGGCCTTTTTGACGTCGATCACCCGCACCGCGTCCGAGAGATGGGCGAGGTCCGGCAGCAGCGCGGAGAGCTCGTTGGGCGAGCCGGTGAAGAATCTCTCGTTGAAGGTCACCCCGGCATCGTCCGGATAGAGCGGCAGATAGCGGATGGCGGACTCAACGAGATCCTGAAAGAAATGGGTTCCAAAGGAGAGGTCCGGTACATAGCCGTCGCGGCCTCGGGCGATCTCCATCAGGATGCAGGTATTGCTCAGGTCGGCGTAGGTGACGGGAACGCCGAGGCGGATGTCGCCGCGGCTCCCCCAGCGGCCGGGCCCGAGGAGCGCGAAATGGCGCCGGGGCAAAAGACGGTTGAGACGGCCCACGGCCCGGCCCACCTCGCGCATGGTGTCGGCGTCGAGGCGGCCGTAGGCCTCGGGGTCGACGTAGACGACGTGGGTGAGATCATCCACGCGGCCGTCCGAAACGTAGCGGTTGGCGGTAAACAGCACGCGCTCAGGCGGCAGATCGCGGGGGATCGTGACGGGCGCCAGGCCCTCGCTCATCCCCTGGGGCCGGCACTGGAGGAGGTAGAGGTGCTCGCCGTCGTGGGCGAACTCGACATCGGCCGGCGTGCCCATGGCCTCGCGAAGGAGCTGGAGAAGGGATCGCATCCGGCCGAGGAAGGGCGAGTCGGCGATCAGGCCCTCGAAGGTCACCACCGCCGTCTCCTTCGTCAGATCGATCAGCCCCACGGGTCGGCGGAGGCGGTCGTGGCCGGCGAACGAGATGAGCTGTCGCAGCATCGGCATTCGCTCGCCATGGGCGGTGAGAAAGGTGGAGACGTCCACCGTCTCGAAACCGCCGGACTGGAGATCGATCACGTCCAGTTTTTTCGGCGAGTAGTGCACGGCTTCGTCGCGGGTCTGGTGCAGCCGCAGCCCCGGCTGGCCGGGAGCCACGAGCACGGGGTAGTCGTCGCCGAGGCGGTCGACGGCCCGCGTTCCCAGTCCCATCACCAGACGCAGCAGCCCATCCTCGCGGCGGATGCGGGGCGACCAGCGCAGCTCGTTGTTGCAGAAGGCGACGCCGGAATAAATCGGCAGGAAGTAGGGACCGATCTTGCGGCCCACCACCTCCTGAATGAGGATCGCCATCTCTTCGTGCAGGTCGAGGAAGCCGCGCCGTGCCCGGTACTCGATGGGGTCCGGCCCGAAGACGGAGGCGTAGACCTCGGCGATGGCATCGGTCAACGCGATCATGCGCTGCCGCTTGCTGCCGGTGTTGGCGAGAAAAAGGCTTTTGTACTTGCCCGAGAACGCGGAGCCGAGCCGGTCTTCGAGCAGGCTGGAGCTGCGCACGATGATCGGCCGGCCTTCCAGATCGTCGAGCACGGTGGAAAGGCCGCGCAGCATCTCCTGGGGGAACAGCGAGCTTTTGAAAAGCTGCACCAGGTGGGGATATTCGAGCCGCACCCGTTCGGGGTCGTCGTACTTGCGGTTGATCACCTCGCCGAGATCGTTGTGGTAGAGGAAGTCGAACAGGCCGTCGGAGGGAATGAACCAGCTCTTGGGAATGCGCAGCTCGCCCGCCAAGCCCGCGACTCCGGATCTTGCCACAACCTTGCTGGCGAGGAAGAGGCCGGCGGCCTTGCCCCCGAGGCGGCCGAAGGTGCGGCCGGAGTAGACGATGCGCTGGGCGAGCTCGTGGAAGTCGCCGATCTCCAGGTACTTCTTGGCGGTGTTGACGAACTCCGGCTGCTCGGTGAGGAATCGCCGGGTGAGGCCGGCGCGCAGCCCCACCCGGGTGGCGGACGACAGCTCGCGTTCCTCGACGTCGCCCTGCTGGAACCTCTGCAAGGCATCCGCGACCTCGGCGAGCGGCATGCCGAAGCGTTCGACGGCGGCCTTGAGGAAGGTGGTCTTGTCCTCCTTGATCCAGCTCTGGATGAGGGCCAGGATCTCGTCGTCCGCGAGGTGCTCGGCGGCGAGCCGGAAGGCCTGATCGGCGACGGCGGAGTCGGGGGCCAGGGCGGCGCGGGGCAGCGGGCGGTTGTCGTCCGGATTGTCATCAAGATCGGCCTCCGACCCGGCCGGCGTGCGCTGGAAAAGCCGCTCGGCTCCCACCAGGCCGTTCCACACGAGGTGGTGAGTCATCTTGCGGCCCAGCCGGCCGAGTAGGGCGCGATCGATCTGGCGCAGGAACCCGAGGACCACCCACCACTCGGGAGGCGAGTCGTGGCGGGTGTCGGGGTCCATGATCTCCTCTACACCCAGCCCCGGTCGTGGCAGGCCTGGGCGACGCGGCTGACGGCGATGACGTAGGCGGCGTCGCGCATCGGCAGCTCGCGGCGCCGAGACAGGTCGGCCACGGCCTTGAAGGCCGAGGTCATGATGTCGTCGAGCCGGCTCAAGACCTCGTCCTTCGGCCAGTAACGGTTGGTGTTGCTCTGCACCTGCTCGAAGTAACTGCAGGTGACGCCGCCGGCGTTGGCGAGGAAATCGGGAATCTGGAAGATGCCGCGCTCCTGGATGATCGCGTCCCCCTCCGGATTGATCGGACCGTTGGCGCCCTCGGCAATGAGGCGGACCGTGGGCTGGATCTTCCCCGCGTTGTCGCCGCGGATCTGATTTTCGAGCGCCGCCGGAATGAGGATCTCCACCTCCTGCTCCAGCCACGCGTCGCCGGGCAGCACCTCATAGCCCAGGCCGCGAGCCTTCTCCTTGTCGATGCCGCCGAACTGATCGGTAATCCCGGTGAGCTCCGCGAGGTCCACGCCCGCCGTCTTGCGGAAGGCGTAGGAGCACTGCTCGGCGTGATCCCAGGAGGAGACGCAGGTGACGATGCCGCCGAGATTGCGGAAACCCTTGATGGCGTACTGGGCGACGTTACCGAAGCCCTGGACGCTGGCCCGCGCGCCCGCCGGATCGAGCTCGAGAATCTTGAGCGCCTCGCGGATGGTGTAGACGACGCCATAGCCGGTCGCCTCGGTACGCCCCTGGGAGCCGCCGAGGCCCACGGGCTTGCCGGTGATGAATCCCGGGTAGTGGCCGCCGTGAATGGTTTCGAACTCGTCGAGCATCCAGGTCATGTGCTGGGCGGAGGTCATCACGTCCGGGGCCGGCACGTCCTGCACGGGGCCGACGTTGCGGGCGAGCTGACGCACCCAGCCGCGGCAGAGCCGCTCCTGCTCGCGCAGCGAGAGGTTGTGGGGATCGCAGATCACGCCCCCCTTGCCGCCGCCGAGCGGAATGTCGACCACGGCGCACTTCCACGTCATCCACATGGAAAGGGCGCGCACGGTGTCGAGCGTCTCCTGCGGGTGGAAGCGGATGCCGCCCTTCGACGGGCCGCGGGCGTCGTTGTGCTGCACGCGAAAGCCGCGGAAGATCTGCACCGTGCCGTCGTCGAGGCGGACGGGAATGGTGAAGCTGAACTCCCGCATCGGGCAGCGCAGCAGGTCCCGGGTCGCCGGGTCGAGATCCAGGATGGCCGCGGCCTTGTCGAACTGCGCCTGCGCCACCTCGAAAGGGTTGTGATGATTCACCGCCATTGCTTTCTATCCCTTTTTAAACGAGGCCCTGATCCAGCATCGCGTCGGCCACCTTGAGGAAGCCAGCGATGTTGGCGCCGTTGACGTAATTGCCCGGCGTGCCGAAGCGCGCCGCGGTTTCCACGCAGGCCTTGTGGATGTCCTTCATGATCCGATGCAGCTTGTCGTCCACCTCTTCGCGGCTCCAGCCGTAGCGCATGCTGTTCTGGGCCATCTCCAGTCCCGAGGTGGCGACGCCGCCGGCGTTGGCCGCCTTGCCGGGGCCGTAGAGGATCTTGGCGTCAATGAACTGATTGACGCCGTCGATCGTCGTCGGCATGTTCGCTCCCTCGCCCACCACGTAGACGCCGTTGCGCAGCAGATTCGCGGCGTCCTTGCCGTTGATCTCGTTCTGCGTCGCGCTGGGGAAGGCGCAGTCGGCCTTGTGATCCCACAGGGGGTTGTGGTCCCCCTTGGGATCGATCGGCGTATAGGTGGCCGTCGTGAACTTGTCGGCGTACTCCTTGATGCGTCCGCGGCGGACGTTTTTGAGTTCCATGACGAAGTGCAGGCGCTCGGTGTCGAAGCCGTGCTCGTCGTAGATGTAGCCGTTGGAGTCCGACAGGGTGACGGGCTTGGCCCCGAAGTGGAGGAGCTTCTCGACGGTGTACTGGGAGACGTTGCCGGAGCCCGAGACGAGGCAGACTTTGTCTTCGAGCGATTGCCCGCGGGTGGCGAGCATCTCCTGGGCGAAGTAGACGCAGCCGTAGCCGGTGGCCTCGGGGCGGATGAGCGAGCCGCCCCAGTTGAGCCCCTTGCCGGTGAGCACACCGGTGAACTCGTTGCGCAGGCGTTTGTACTGGCCGAAGAGGAAGCCGATCTCGCGTCCGCCGACGCCTATGTCGCCGGCCGGCACGTCCGTGTTGGGGCCGATGTGGCGGAACAGCTCGCTCATGAAGCTCTGGCAGAAGCGCATCACCTCGTTGTCGCTCTTGCCCTTGGGATCGAAGTCCGAGCCGCCCTTGCCGCCGCCCATGGGCAGGGTGGTGAGGGAGTTCTTGAAGACCTGCTCGAAGGCCAGGAACTTGAGGATGCCGAGATTGACCGAAGGGTGGAGGCGCAGGCCGCCCTTGTAGGGGCCGATGGCGCTGTTCATCTCGATGCGGAAGCCGCGGTTGATCTGGACCTCTCCGTGGTCGTCCTGCCAGGGGACACGGAACATGAGGACCCGCTCCGGCTCAATGATGCGCTCCAGGATCTTGGCGTGCCGGTACTCCGGATGCCGGTCGAGGACGAGGGCCAGGGACTCGGCAACCTCTTGAACTGCCTGATGAAACTCGGGCTCCACCGGGTTCTTGGCCTTCACCTCCGTCAGCAACGACGCGACGTAGTCAGTCATGTCTCTCCCACGGGATCATCAAGGACCCAGGTCATCTAGGCTAGGACCCCGGCGAATTCGCGGCGCCTATTGTGTACCGGAAAGGAGGGAAATGGGACGCCGGGCCGGGTCCTTGAATTGGCGTACGTTTTGTCGTACGCTCAGGGTGTGAGGACGATGACCGCGAGCATGGCGAGAGCCAACCTGTACCGTCTCCTTGAAGAGACGGCCGAATCGAGCGAGCCCGTGCAGATCACCGGCAGGAAGGGGAGCTCGGTGCTGATCTCGGAGCGGGATTGGCGTGCCCTTCAAGAGACCGTGTATCTGCTGTCCGTGCCCGGGATGCGCGAGTCGATCCGGGAAGGTCTCGCGACTCCGGTCGAGGATTGCTCCGAGGATCCGGGCTGGTGAATCGATGGCGCGTCGTCTTCACGAAACAGTCCCAGAAGGATGCAAAGAAGCTCGCCGCCGCCGGGCTGCGTCCCAGAGCTGAGAGGCTCCTGGCCCTCCTCGCCGAAAACCCCTATCAGACGCCTCCCCCCTACGAGAAGCTCCTGGGCGACCTGGCCGGCGCCTACTCCCGCCGGATCAACATTCAGCATCGCCTGGTCTACCAGGTTGAGGAGGTCCAGCGGGTGGTGAAGGTGATCCGGATGTGGACGCATTACGAGTAGACGAGGCAGGGCTCTCCTTCAAAAAGAGGCTCAGCCCGCGGACGTCATGGCGGAGGGCTCTGGGCGTAGCAGGCGATCCCGCTGCTGCTCCTGCCTCTCCACGTAGTGGGCCACCAGGCGCGCGGGGTCATGGCCGAACTGCTCGGAGATGCGGTGCCGGATCGCCGGATCTCGTCAATCACCTCATCGCCCTCGTCGTGGAAGGTCTCGTCAGGTTGGGTCATGATTGGCCTGAGGTATGACAATCTGGGATTGTGGACCGGCACCGAGCCAACATACCGCCTCACTGGCATGGAAGGCGGAAGGTACGAGGTCGAGAACGCCGCGGTCGAAAGTCGCGAGTCTGCCGTCATGGCGAAGAGCGATCCCCAAAAGATGAGCATCCGTCACTTGGCGGTGACCAGAAAGCCTTTCAGGGTCTACGAATTGCGAGCTCACCAAGGAGATGTCGTCGGAGAAGAACACGTGATGTGGGAGAGCGAGGATCCGGCGAAGAGCGACAGTTGCCTCACGCGGCGATTTGGCGTCGAGAGTAACCTTTAGATTCGAGGAAACTCGCACAAAGCCACTCTGCGTCAAAGGGCATGTCGCCCAGCCGGCCCCTTGATTGCGGCGGAACCATTGAGTGGCGCGCTCGTGGTGCTCGTGAACTGGCCACGCAAGAGCCACGAGGACATTGACGTCCAAGAGCGAAACCACTACAGATCGCCGTCCACTGCAGCCTTCACCATCTCGGAAGTAATCGGTGGCGAGCCCTTGGACACGGAGAATACCGGGAAGAGCCCTTCCTCCACCTGCCCACGCTCTGCATCCAGACCTTTGCGCGCCAGATCCGAGAGAACCTTATCGACACTCCGGCTCTCAGAGGAAGCCAGCCGCTCGGCGGCCTCATAGACATCGTCATCAATCTGTAGGCTTGCCTTCATAGAAAAAAAGCTAGCTCAACCATGCCCGCCTGTCAAGCCGGTTGCCGCCGAGAGCCTCTCCAGTGGGAAGGACCGGCGGTGGGGCTGATCGGTGCCGCTCTCTCGGAAGGAGAGAGGCGTCGAGGTGCTAGGATTGCAGGCTGTGGGACAGGCCCCGAGTCGGGCTCGGAGAGTGAAGTTCCTTGCACAGAGAACCGTGCAGAGAGAACGTAAAGTGGGTCGAGGAGCACTGCCATGACGATTCCGGACGCGGAGATTCAGAGCTGGACACCGGCGGATGAAGTCGGAGTCCATCGCTTCACGCGGGAGGAGTACGAGCAGACGGACTTCGGTCCGGTCCGCTACGTCGAGCTGTTGGATGGGGAAGCGGCTGTTGCCTGACCGGGGCAAGCGCGTCTCCCTGGTCGACACGGCTGAATACGAGGGGCTGCTGGAGACCGTTCATCTGCTGCGCTCGCCCCGCAATGCGGAACGTCTCTTGCTCGCTCTCGACCAAGCCCGCCTTGGGGAGGGCCTCGAGATGAGCGTCGAGGAGTTGCGTCGCGAGGTTCTGGGTAGCAAAGACAACTGGTAGGGAACGGGTCGCGCTTCCGCCCCGAAAGCTCGTACAATACGGCCATGGCGAATGGAACCAGGAAGGCAAGGATGGCCGGAATGAACGCTTCGGACCGTGAGATTGCCCGGGAGCTGCGGCAGCGCCTCGCGCAAGGTGTGAAGATCGAGGATTTTCGCGTGTTCGGCTCGCGGGTCCGTGGCGAGGCCACGCCCGAATCGGATCTCGACGTCTACCTCGTCGTCACCGAGCTGACCCCCGCCCAGCGGCGCTGGATCGACGAAGTCGCCTGGGAGGTCGGATTCGACAAGGATCGAGTGATTTCGACCCTCGTGACCACCCGCCGCGGTTTGGAGCAGGGCCCGTTCGGCGCGCAACCTGTCCTCCGGACTATCGAGCGAGAAGGCATCCCCATTTGAATCGGAGCCCCGAGCAACTGCGTGCTCTGGTGAGCTACCGGCTGGAACAAGCCGGCGAGACGCTCCGTGAAGCCAGCCTGCTCCTCGACCAGAACGCTTGGCGTGGTGCGCAAAATCGCGCCTACTACGCGATGTTCTACGCGGTCCACGCCCTCCTGATCCTGAAGAGATCATCGAGATGGTCGCAGGTGCGAAGCTCTTTGTGCAAGCCATCGAAGAGTTCCTCCGAGAGAGCGGGTTCGGCAAGGAGGAGAACGAAAACGGCAGTGGTCAGGAAACGCCGGAGAGTACTCCGTGACCACTAAGCGTGGCGAAGACTGAGCCGTCAAGGATGCGGCTCCACAAATCCTCGAATTGTTGCTGCGTGAAGCCGCAAGCCGAGAGCCACTCCTGCTTCGTGGGGGAGAGAATCTCCTGCCCCATCAGATCCAAAAGCCAAGCTCGATTGTCTCGTACGAGCTCATCCAAGAAGTCATCCGCCACTCTCTTGGTTACGGGGAGCCGGCGCATTTCCATCTGTCCATCTGATTATTGAGATGCTCTCTGACTCGGCTGACGCCACCGGCTGTCAGCCAGCTTCTCAGATCGTCTACTGAGCTGGAGACTGTCCGGAAGCGATCGTTCTTCAGAACCTCAACCGCATATTCGAAGTTTCGGCGGAGAATCTCTTTCCAGCCGTCCGTCTCCAGGTGCTCAATGAGGGACATTTGACTTCAACTCCTGCCAGGGACTGCGGCGGTGATCCTTCACTTGAGACGCCACTCGAACAGAGGGTCTCGCAGCGCGTGGGGTAAACCGGTCCACTGGATCTTCGGCATCATTCACCGAAGGTCATGCGGGACGCGAAGGAAAAACGGAGTTAGCAGGCCGGCGAGACGCCAGCGCTCCCAGGGGGGGCCTGTTCGGAATGATCTCTCAAAGGACCCCGAGGAAAAGCGGCGATTCTTTCGTGACGGCCGCCAAATCGCCGGAATTTCCTGCAAGATCAGGAAAATTCTCCCCGATACGCATACGGCCGGCGAGAACCAGACTCCAAAGGCGCCGAACATGGAGAACGTCCGATTTTGCTTGGATGGCGTCGCGATTCAGCCTTGGAAGCCGCGAAACTTTGATGGAGCGGAGGAATCTACCCGATCGGGGGCTGAGTTGGGAGCGCGAGGGCTGTGTGTGGGAGCGCAGCCGTTGAGCTTGGGAGCGCAGCGGTTGTGCCACCGAGCGCAGCCGCTGTGTCAAGGAGCGCTGAGGCTGTGCTACCGAGCGCAGCGGTTGTGCCAAGGAGCGCCAGGCTCGAACCATGGAGCGCAGCCGCTGAGCCTCCCAGCGCAGAGGCTGCGTCATGGAGCGCAGCCGCGAAACCATGGAGCGCGGACGGCGAGCAGCCAGGAGGTCCCACGGTCCGAGCCCAAGGCGGAGTGACCCGCCGCGGCGAACAGGCCCGGTGCGGTGAACCGCGCCGGTCGATCAGACCCTAGCACGTTCCCGATCTCCAGGGCGCGCAGGGCCGACCCTCATCGGGTACACTGTGCCGGATTTTTCAACCCGGACCGGCCCAAGCAGGAGGATGGATGGACGCGCCAGAGACCAAGTCCCTCCCGGAGAACGCGTATCGACCCCTCGCCCCGGGCGAGATCTATGCCCCCATCGTCCCCGCGGCGACCCAGGTCGAGGAGGCGACTTTCCGCTCCGTCGGCTGGGGCCTCTTCCTCTGTATCGTCTTCACCATCGCGTCGGCCTACTCGGGGCTCAAGGTGGGGCAGGTGATGGAGGCTTCGATCCCCATCTCCATCCTCGCCATCGGCCTGGCGCGGACGTTCCGGCGGCGGTCGACGCTGCTCGAGAACGTCATCCTCACCAACATCGGCGGCACCGCGGGCGGCATCGTGGCCGGGGCGATCTTCACCCTGCCGGCCCTCTACATCCTCCGTCTCGATCCGCACCCGTTGCAGACCACGCTCATCCTGCTCGCCGGCGGCTGCCTGGGAGTCCTGTTCATCATTCCCCTGCGGCGCTACTTCGTGGCCGAGATGCACGGCCAGTTCCCCTTCCCGGAGGCGACGGCGATCACCGAGGTGCTGGTGACCGGCGAAAAGGGCGGCTCGCAGGCCAAGCTCCTCCTTCAGGCCACGGCCATCGCCGGCGTCTACGACTTCTTCGTCACCACCTTCCAGGTGTGGCAGGAGACGCTCGACTTCCAGTTCATTCCGGCGATGAAGGCCCTCGCCGAGCGCGCCCGCGTCGTCGTCCGCTTCGACGCCATCTCCTTCATCCTCGGCCTGGGCTACGTCATGGGCCTGCGCTCGTCGATGATCCTGTGCGCCGGCGGCTTCTTCTCGAACTTCGTGCTGGTGCCGCTGCTCTGGATGATCGGCCAGCACCTGCCGGACGGGTTGGCCGTCTACCCGGGGACGGTTCCGCTCTCGGCGATGGATTCCGCGCTGCTCTTCCGCAACTACGTGCGCTTCGTCGCCGTCGGGGCCATTGCCACGGCGGGCATCTTCGGCATCCTCAAGTCGCTACGCATCGTCGTGGGCTCCTTCTCGATCGCCGCCAAGGCTTTCAAGCATGGCGAGGCCGCCGGCCAGGAGCGCACGGATCGCGACATGCCGATCATGACCATCCTGATCGGCGTCGTGATCACGGCGATCGCCGCCGGAGTCTTTTTCACCACGCTGGAAGCCGCGCTGTCGGCGGTCCTCGTGGGTCTTCTTTTGACGCTGGTGTTTTCCTTCTTCTTTGCTTCGGTGGCGGCCAACGCCATCGCCACCATCGCGCGCAATCCGGTGTCGGGCATGACGATGCTGACCATCATCGTCTCCTCCGTGGTGCTGCTGCGCTTCGGCCTTTCGGGGACGACGGGGATGTTCTTCGTCATGGCGATCGCCGGCATGGTGTGCACGGCGCTATCGGTCTCCGGGCAGACGATCACCGACTTTAAAATCGGCTATTGGCTGGGCTCGACGCCGGCCGTCCAAGAGCGGGTGAAGTTTTTGGGCGTCCTCGCCTCGGCGGTGGCGGCGGCGTTGACCATCGTGCTGCTGGCCAAGACCTTCCAGTTCGGGGAGGCGGTGCCGGGCGACGTGCGGGTGGTGCTGGCCTCTCCCCAGGCGTCGATCATGAAGGCGCTGGTGCAGGGCTTCATGAGCCGCCAGCCGATTGCCTACGTCCTCTTCGGCGCCGGAGCGGTCATCGCGCTGATCATGGAGATGCTGGGCGTGCCCGCTCTCATCTTCGCGCTGGGCATGTATCTACCCCTGGAGCTGAACACGCCGGCTCTGGTGGGTGGCTTCCTTTCGCACTGGCTGACGAAGCGCTCGGAGCGGGTGGGCGGCGAAGAGGGGCGGACGATCCTCGAGCGCGGCGTCATCATCGCCTCGGGCCTGATGGCCGGAGGCGCCCTGGGCGGCGTCTTCGGCGCCGGCCTGCGCCTTTTCCCCTGGTACAAGGAAGACCTCATCAAGACGCCGTTCTTCGACAACGCGGCCGTCTCGCAGATCGTCTCGCTCGTCCTCTTCGTGGGGTTGTGCGTCTACATGTGGTTTGGATCGCTGAAGAAGGACCGCCGGGCGTAGGGGGCATTCATCCAGTCTCCGCCGTTCCTGCGTAGAGCCGGACGACAGGAGGATGATCATGGAGACTTCAAGCGCTCCCGGCCGGGTGTTCATCACCGGCGGGACGGGTTATCTCGGCCAGCGGCTGATTCCCGCGTTGCTCGCTCGCGGACATGAGGTGCGGGCTCTCGTCCGGCCCGGCTCGGAGAAACGGCTGCCGCCTGGGTGCACGGCGGTGCCGGGGAACGCGCTGGATGGCGCGTCCTACGCATCGCAGGTCGCTCCGTCCGAGACGCTCGTCCACCTGGTGGGGGTGTCACATCCCGCGCCTTGGAAGGAGGAGCAGTTCCGGCAGGTGGACCTTGGATCGGTGCGGGCTTCGGTGACGGCGGCGCAGGAGGCGAAGATCCGCCACTTCGTCTACCTGAGCGTGGCCATGCCGGCGCCGGTGATGCGGTCCTACGTCGCCGTTCGCGCGGAGTGCGAGGCGCTGATCTCCGCGACCGGCATCCCGGCCACGTTCGTCCGCCCCTGGTACGTGCTGGGCCCCGGCCACCGCTGGCCCTATCTCCTGATTCCTCTCTATGCCATGGCCGAGCGATTCTCAGAGATGCGCGGCACGGCCCGCCGCCTCGGGCTCGTCACCCTCCGGCAGATGATCGCGACGCTCGTCTGGGCCGTGGAGAACCCGCCGGAGGGAGCCCGCGTTCTGGATGTGGAGGCGATCCGGCGCGGTGGCTCGGCTTAACTCTTACCCGGCCCCATCGCGTCGTACGCCGCGCGGATCGTCTCCGCGCCGTAGGTTCTTTCCAGGCGCCTGACGGTGAAGTGGCCTTTCGCGATGGCCTGGTAGTGGCGGATGAAGAGGACGTTGATCGCCGCTCCTCCCACCGCTCCGAGGACGGGGATGGCCTGGACCGCCACTTTTTCCGAGACGGTCACTCCGAAGCGCGAGGCGATCGCCGTCGCGAAGCGGACGAGGAGCGGCGAACCCTCGCGCACCGCACCGCGCTCGGTGATGATCTGCGCCAGCTCCTTGATCGTGGCGGAGAGGCCGAAGCGCAGGGCGTAATAGCCGGCCTCCCCCGAGTCGTCGGCCGGCGCGGGGCCGCCCAGGGCGAACACCTGGAGGCAGGACAACCGGCTCTCCGGCGAGCGCAGATCTTCTCCCTGGCTGCGGGCGATGTCCGCGATCGAGCGCAGCATCGCCGTCGTGGACACGGGGAGCTCGACCGCCAGGCCCGCCGCTCCAAAGGCTCCTCCGGCGGCTCCCGAGGCCGCGGTGAAGGCGGTGTGCAGCCGGTTTCTCGATTTCGACCTCAGGGGGTTCCCCGGCGCCTTCTTCTTGCGCAGGCTGCGGATGGCGACGTCGAGGGCCTTCTCGATCGACTTCTGGGTGATCTTGTGCACCTTGGCTTGGAGGCCGGAGGGCAGGCGGACGAGGGCGAGCTCAATGGGCCGGCCCAGGGTGGAGATCATCTTGGCCGCGAGCCCGGGGTTCTCCAGCGCGTCGTGGGCCTGCCGGAGGTCGCGGAGGTCGGTCTCTGAAATCATCGGAATCTCTTTCTCCGGAAGGGGATGCATCACGCCGCCTTCTCGGCCGGCGGCTGAAGGGCGATTCTTCGAGCCTCGATGGCCGCCACCGCCGCGCGCGGATCGGCCGGCAGGACGAGGGCCCCGGGGCTTGCGACGGCCGTGACCTCCGGCTGGAAGCCGGCACCACGGAAAGCGCGGAGGATCGTCGGATACCTCTCGTGAAGCGTCTCCGCGAAGCTGAAGAACGGCGCGGCGGTCGACGGGTGAGTCGCCGAGAAAATGAAAGCGTGGGGCTGCACCGCGGCGATCACCTCGTCGAGGCCGTCATCCTCCTCGCGCTGGGCGAGGTGGACGACGCTCCAGCCCGCCCGCCGCAGGAGGAGAGTGAAGACCAGGATGCCGGCTTCGTTCTCCTCCGCCGGGTCCGAGGCGACGAGCGCCCGGTAGCCGTGGCTCTGAGGCGAGGCCTCGCCCAGCGCGACGAGCCGGGCACGGAGCAGATCGCCGGCGACGATCTCCTGGCTCGCGGTCAGCCATCCGGTCTTGCGGTCCGATCCCAGGCCGGCGAGCGCCGGCAGCAGGACCTCGGCGGCCAGGGTCTCGATGGGGAGCTGCTGCTCGGCATCGGCCAGCAGTTTTTCGGCCCGCGTCGTATCCGCTTCACGGAGCGCTTCCCCCAACTCGGCGGCCAGGGCCGGCGGATCGGCGGCTCGGGAAGGCGACTGCCGCACGGCCTTCACCGCCTCCACCAGGGTCGCGACGACCTCGTCCGCTCCCGCCGCCACCAGCCGCCGCCGGAAACGCTCGGCCTCGGCGCGCAGATCCCAGAGGGCGACGACGATCCGCAATCCGGGGAAGTGGGTCCGCAGATCGCGGCACACCTCCCGGGCCTGGGTGTAGGCGAAGGGGGCCAGGGCGGAGATGAAGACCTGCTCGGCCCCCAGCTCCGCCAGCCGGCGCAGCACCTCCGAGCGGGGCAGGTCGTAGGCCAGCACCGTCGCCCCACTGCCGCGCGCCGCGAGCTGCGCGAACATCTGGCCGGCGAGCTCGTCCGCCCGGTCGTTGGCCGGCACGCAGATCAGCCGGCCCGCCGTCGTATCGCCGGCCGTCTCGGGGCCCAGGCTGCCGTCGTCGGCCGTGCGGCCTGAGAGCTCCTCGATCCAATCGCGGATCGTCGTATCGACGAAGTCCTCCCGCTCGGTCGTCAGCTCGCCGCGATGGCGGTCGCGCTCCGCCAGAATGAGGGCCGGAATGAGCACGCGGTCGTAGTGCTCGGCCACGGTCTTGCCTTTGAGGCTCGACTCCAGCACGGCGCCCGCTTGGGTGGGGTCCATGGCCAGCAGCCGGTGATAGACCTGGGCCTCCAGCGGCAGCGGCGGCTCGTCGCCCAGCAGCACGTTCAGGAACCGGAGCTGGGGCACGTAGCGGCCGAGCACCACGACGCAGACGGTGAGCGGCGTCGCGAGCAGCAGGCCCACCGGTCCCCACAGCCAAGTCCAGAAAACCGCCGCCACGAGAATGCCGAGGGTCGAGATGCCCGTCTCGGCGCCGTAGAGCAGGGGCTCGACGACGTTGTTGCTGATCAGCTCGATAGCCAGGAAAAGCCCCAGGGCGAGCGCCGGCTGCAGCCAGCCGGGGAAGACGGCGAGCGAGATCAGCACCGGCAGCGACGTCGCGGCCAAGGGTCCAACATAAGGAATGAAGCGCAGAATGCCGGCGAGCAATCCCCAGAGCAGGGCGTTCGGCACGCCGATCAGCAGCAGCCCGACCCCGACGAGGACCGCCGTGCCGCTGTTGACGAGGCTCTGCATCAGCAGGTAGCGGCTGACCCGGTGGGCCGCCTCGTCGAGCGCCTGGGTGGTGACGTTGAGCCGCCCCTCGCCGAACAGGCGCAGGAGGCGGTCGCGCATGTCCTCGCGGCGGATCAGCATGAAGATGACGAAGATGATGACCAGACCGGCGGTGCCCAGGGGACCGAGAAGCGGCGAGACCGCCGCTCCCAGCACGGCGATGGGCGACAGCGGCGGCTCCATCACGGTCACCGGCACCGGCGAGCCCGCCGGGTTCTGGGCCTTGCCCGAAATGCGTGGCGGAGCGGCCGGAACGCTCGGGCCTCCCACCCCCAGCTCCTCCTGAAGGTGCTCGACGTTCTTCTTCGCCGCGGTGAAGAAGGAGCCGCCGCCGCCGCGCAGCGATGCCGCTTTGGTCCGGATGTTCTGTTCGTACTTGGGCAAGGTCTGCGCCAGATCCACCACCTGCCGGCCCATCGTCCACGCCACCGTGGCCATGCCCCCGAAGACGAGAAGAACGACGATCAGCACCGCCGGTACCCGCCCGAGCTTGAGCTGCTGGAGAGATTGGACGAGCGGCGTCAGGATGAAGCTGATCAACAGCGCCAGGGCGAGGGGAATCAGCACCTCACGGCCGAAGTACAGCGCGGCCGTGATCAGCGCGAGGGACAGCAATGGAATCCGCTGAGGGCGGTCCGGAGACTGAGATCGGTCCATGGTGGCGGAGAGGAGTGCAACACGGGTGCCATGGGGGGCGCCCACCCCGATCCGGCCCTTGGAACGATCCCCATCCCCGGGTTGATCCCCATCTCCTCAGCCCGGAAACAACCCCTTATCGATCCCCGGCACGATCCGCAGGGCGTTCTTGTAGTAGATCTTCCGCAGCACCTCGTCCGGCAGGTCGAGGCCGTAGAGGCGCCAGAAGGCGTGGCGCTTGCGGTAGTAGGGGAAGTACTCGTCCGCCGTCTCCAGGGTGCGGAAGTAGGTGTGGTACTCGGAGGGCTCCCAGATGTCCTTGCCGAAGAGCACGCGGTCCTGGTAGCGGATGAGGAAGGCGCGGGCGGCTCGCGGCTGGCGGCCGAGCTCGTGGAGGACGGCGCCGATCTCGGTGTTGACGTTCGGCATCTCGTCCAGCAGCCTGGCGAGCTGACCAAGGTCGTTGCCGAGCCAGCCGAGGTGGGCGTCGATGAAGATCGTCTTCGGGTGCTTGCGGAACATGTTGTGCTGCTCGGTCATGGTCTGCTCGAACGAGGCGAACTGCGACGAGCTCCGCCGGCGGCCGGGGAACTGCTTGAGCTCCAGCCAGCGCTCGTTGTACTTGTCCATCGGGAGCCAGAAAGCGTTCGGCTCGCCAGTGTGGATGAGCACGGGGATGCCCAGCTCGGCGCACTTGTCCCAGACCGGATCGATGCGGGGATCGTCGGTGTGCACCCGGCTGCCGTCCTTGTCCTTGACGAACATCCCCAGGTTCTTGAAGACCTTGAGGCCGGCGGCGCCGTGCTTCACGTCGTCCGCGAGCTGCGCCGCCGCCTTGGCGCCGAAGTTGGGCTCGGCGATCTTCGAGAAGTCGACGTTGGCGAACTGGGTGAAGCGCTTGGGATAGCGCCCGCCCAGGTGCGCCCAGCCCTTCTGGAACTCCTCGCCGCTGCCGCCGCTCAGGTTGTTCATCACGGCCATGTTGAGGCCGTCCATGTCCGACACCAGCTTGGCCGTCTGCTCCTCCGTCATCTCCACCGGGTCCTGATGATTGTGGATGTCGATGAACGGATACTTCGCCCGCGTCACGATGTGCTCCGGCACCACCAGGGTGGACGTCGGCTCGTACTCCTCGAACGACATCGTCGGCTCCGGCGTCGCCGCGGGCTTCGGAGCCGCCGCCTTCGCGGCCGGCGTCGCCGCGGGCGGTGACGCCGTGGGACTCTGGGCGCGGATCGAGGGGACGAGGGCCAGCAGGCAGAGGCTGAGAGCGAGAGAGAGGAGACGGGTTCTCATGGGTGGGGAATATAGCGCGTGCGGAGGGGGAAGATCAGTGATACAGATTCTTCCGCTCCCCACCCGCCAACCCCGGGGCCTCGAAGTCCCCATGCTCCCGAGCCCAGCTCAGGCGGTCTTGCAGACCGCCCTGCCAGACGGTCTGGGTCCTCGTGCCGGAGCTGCCGGCGGCCATCTCTTCGAGATGATTCGCGGGGACGTCGGCGAGCCAGTAGACGAGGGCCCCATGGCGCTGGAACTTGAGGCCGACCTTGCCGGCTCCGGGTTGCAGGGCCAGGCCGGCCAGCTCGGCCGCGGCGTCCTGGGGTGCCATCTCTCCCCGCTCAGTGATCGCGTAGCCGGGTGGCGCCGAGAGGAGGACTCCAGCGAGACCGTCCGATCGGCCGCCGGGGCCGGAGGCGCCGGAAGACAGTTGGGAGACGAAGAACCAGCCGAAGGCGACGACCGCCATCAGGAGCACGAGGGCATAGAGAAGGGTCTTGGCGGATTTCATGAGGGCTTCAGGATACGACAGCGTACAATAAACCTTCGTGCCCATCGCCCCAGCTCCGATCCCCGCTCCCTCCGCGGCCGAGGCCCGGGTCTTCCTGGCGGCCACCCGTCTCTTTGGCGGGCTGGACGAAGCCGCTCTCGACGAGATCGCGACCCAGCTCGAATGGCTGCTCGTCCCCGGCGGCGTCCGCGTCTGTCGACAGGGGGAGGCGGGGGATTGCCTCTACCTGGTCGCCAGCGGACGCCTCGCGGTGATCCGCGAGCATGCCGGTGGGCGGGAGGAGGTGCTGGGGCAGAAGGGCCGGGGGGACAGCCTCGGGGAGCTCTCCGTCCTCACCGGCAGCCCGCGCTCGGCCACCGTCCGCGCCGTGCGCGATTCGGTGCTCGCCCGCCTTTCCCGCGAACGGGCCGAGCTGCTGCTGCGCAAGTACCCGGAAACCATCGTCGCCGTCACCCGCATGCTGGCCGGCTGGCTGAAGACGGAGATTCCAGTCGCTCCGGCCCTCGGCTGCGTGGCCGTGGCCGTGACGGCTGCCGGCCCGGACGTGCCGATCCTGGCATTCACCGCCCGCCTCGTGGCGAGCCTCTCCGCGCTCGGCCCCACCCTGCACCTCGACGCCCGGCGGCTGGAGGCCGAGCTCGGGGCCGGCGTCGCCCAGTGTCCCGACGGCAGCCTCCACCACGAGCGCATGGCGGCGTGGCTCAACGAGCAGGAGGGGCGGTACGAGGTCGTCATCTACGAGGCGGACTCCATCCCCTCGGCCTGGACCCGCCGCTGCCTGCGCCAGGCGGACCAGATTCTCGTCGTGGGCCTCGGAGGCGATCCGCCCCGGTTGGGGTCTCTTGGGCCGGAGCTGGCTTCCCTGGAGGACGAGCAGGGTAAACAGTTCGAGCACCTCGTCCTGCTGCACCGCGATGTCGACTGGCGGCCTCGGAACACGGCGGACTGGCTTCGCCTGCGTCCCTTCCACGGCCATCATCACCTCCGTCTCGCCCGGTCCGGAGATGTCGACCGCCTGGCCCGTTTCCTCACCGGCAACGCCGTCGGCCTCGTCCTGGGTGGTGGCGGCGCGCGTGGCTTCGCGCACATCGGAGTCCTCCGCGCCCTGGAGGAGGCGGGGATCCCCATCGACCGCATCGGCGGCACCAGCATGGGCGCGATCGTCGGCGCCCAATACGCTCGCGGCCTCGGTTGGCAGGAGCTGCTCGACGTCAACCGCCGGGGCTGGGTGGGGATGCGGCCCCACAAGGCCTACACCCTGCCGCTCATCTCGTTGCTGGCGACGCGCCGGGCCGAGGAGATGCTGGACATGATGTATGGCGACGATTTCATCGAGGACCTCTGGCTGAGCTTCTTCAGCGTCTCGACCAACATCACCCGCACCGAGCTGGTCGTGCACCGCTGGGGCTCCCTGCGCGACGGAGTGACCGCGAGCATGACCCTGCCGGGCATCACGCCTCCGGTTCTGGCGCCCGGCGGGGACCTCCTGGTGGATGGCGGGGTGCTCAACAATCTGCCGACCGACGTCATGCGCCGCCATGGCCCCGGCCCGATCATCGCCTCGGACGTCTCCGCCACCCTCGACCTGCAGGCGGACCCGAGCTATCTCAGAACGCCGAGCCCCTGGCAGGTGCTCTGGAACCGCATCAACCCGCGCGCCAAGCGGCGTCCCTTCCCCAACATCCTGCGTCTCGTCCACCGCTCCGCCGTCCTGGCGAGCGACGTCTACGCCAAGCAGGCGAAGAAAGAGGTCGAGCTCTACCTCGATCACGCCCTGGACGCCTTCGACATGTTCGACATGGACGCCCTGCCGCGGATCGCCGAGCAGGGCTACCAGTTCACTCGCGAGAAGCTGGAGGAGGAAGGAGCTCTCGCGGGACTGTTGGGACGGCGGTAGGGGCCGGGTTCCAACCCCGGGTTCCCATCGGCTCCGCCGGTTTCCACCCGGGGCTACAGGAATGCCGCCCTACGGGCTCGCGGTGTCGCGGTTTTGGCTTTCTCCCTCTTCTCCCGGACGGCGGGGGGGAGGCTGGGAGAAGAGGGCCGGGGTGATGAGGGTTTTGGGCGGGGGGCGCTCCGAGCCAGCAAAGTCACCGCCTTTTGGGCTGGGGAGTTGAGGCGTCCGGCTTCGGAGGGGGCGCCGTCTTGCCCACCTTCGCCGTCTCCACCTTCTTCGGCGCCGGCTTCTTGAGCGGCACGGTCTCGTCCTTGTCGAAGACGTACCACATCTGCTCCAGGAAGGATTTCTTGCCGGTCACGAAGACCCCGCCGCCGGGCTTCCTCAGCAGCACGGGGCGCAGCATCGTCGTCACCTGGAGCGAGACGAGCAAGAAGAGGCCCATCCAGAGAGCGAGGGCGGAGGGGCGGGTTCCCAGCGCCGCGAGAGCCTTGCGGAGGAACTTCTCGGAGAGCGCCAGCGCCACCACCCAGAGCAGAAACTGGAAAGCCATCGCCGTCGAAAGATGCCGGCTGCTGGCCGAGAACAGCCACGACACCGGCAGCAGCGCCAGCAGCACCATCGCCAGGGTGCCGGCGAAACCCGCCAGCACGGCGAGGAACGTGCGCGTCGTCCAGCGCGTCCCGGCCATGGCCGAGAAGACGAAGAGACTCGGCAGGCAGAGCAGCAGAGCCAGGAGGATGATGAGCGGCGCCTTGAGAGCGGCCACCAGGATCTGCGTTCCGCCCTGGAAGAACCCCGCCGCGGCGCCGTAGAGCACCCACAGGGCGACGGAGCCGGCCAGCAACGAGAGGGCGGGTCCAAGGCCCGTGCCGGGCGCCCGGTCGAGGATCGCGAGGGGGTGGGTGAGCAGGTCGTGGAAGGCGGCCGGTAGACTGACGGGTTGCGGCGGTGCCTCCGCGGGAGTCTCCGCGGGGGGCTCGGCGGGGTTGGGAGCTGTGGGTTCCATGGTTTCCAGGGTCTCCAAGGGTCTCGGATCAGAGCCGTGAAAGCAGATGCGGCACGATGTCGGTGAAAATGAATTCGTAGACGTTTCCCGCGAGCGCGTCCGAGCGCAGGAAATGGACGGGCATGTAGATGCTGCCCACGAATGGGCGCAGGGCCCATGCCACTTCGCCGCCGACCAGCGCGAAGGCGGCCACCCACACGCCATAGACCGCCCGCAGCGTCCTCTTCGGTTGCTTGATGTGGGTCAACTCGATGCGGGCCAGGGCCTTCCACAGCGTGGCCGTGCCCGTGATGCCGCAGGCTCCCACGAAGCCGGTGTGCAGGAGGTAGAGGACGTTGTGAGCCGTACGGGCCTGGTTCGAGGGCGGCGGCGAGCAGACCGTGAAGATCCAGGCCACGGGCGCCAGCGAGACCAGCAGCAGGCTGCCGGCGGCGAGGGCCAGGAACGTCAGCACCGCGACCTGGCCGAATCGCAGCCTCAGGCCCAGAAGAACGGCCGCGATCCAACTGAACGCCACGGTGAACGCCGAGGTGAGGAGCAGCACGAGGGGGAGCTTGATCGCCGAGTAGACCGCGAGCCGGGGGCCGTGCCATCCGCCGAGGACCGCGCCATACACCGCCGAGCACGCCGCCATCCCCAGGCAGAGCCGGACCCAGTGATGGAGCAGGCGCCGGCCGGCCACCACCTCGTCCAGGAGGCTCTCCGCCCCTCGCAGCATCGCTCGCCAGGTTTCCATCCGCGCCCCACCTCAAAAGGGAGAATCTGAGAGGTATACGGATCAGACCGGTCCGGCGTCGGGAGGGCTTCTCCTGGGAGCGCCGGCGTCCCGCCGGCCTGCTTACTTCGCTTTTTTTTCGACCGGGCAACGCGTTGGGCCCAGCAGGAAAGGGAAGGGTCGCGCGAGCAGCCGGAACTCCCTCCTACGGATCTCCCCCAGGTGGTCGGTCTTCGGCTCCATGGCGAGGCCGTTGGCCGCTTGGAACGCGATGACCGCGCTGGCCGTGAGAGCGTCGAAGGATTCGCCTTCCGCCGGCTCGCTGGCGGCGGCGTAACAGCCGAGATGAGCGAGCCGTCCTCGCACGAAGCGGATCGCGTCCTCCTCGCCTTTTTCTTGGGAAAGCGTCCCCTTCGGGGCGTCGAGCAGGAGTTGACCGGGAGACAGGATCAGCAGTAGAACGATCCCGAGCGATATCCACGGATGGAAGCGGGTCGCCGGACGGTGGAACCACCAAGCGACTCCCGCAAGCGTCAGGATCACGAAGAGCAGGACCGTGGAAAGCTCCGTAAAGCTCCCCGCGCCCCGCAGGTAGACGTTGCCCCAGAGCAGGAGCCCGAAGCTCCAGACCCAGGACAGCAGCCCCAGCCCGATGGCCGCCTTCAGCAGCCAGGGCTCGGAGAGGGCTTGGACCCATCGCGCCGCCTGATCCGGAGTGGCGGTGAGCCGGGCGTAGGCGATCCAGGCCAGGGCCGCCAGAATCCCGAGCCAGACTCCGGTCTTCAGGAAGATCTCGAAGAGGGGAGCCATGATGCCGGTCTACTTCACCGAGATCCAGTCGGCTAGAAATAGACCGGGCTGAGGATTGAGGACGTAGCTGCCGGCAATGATCACGGGCCGGCCCGGCTTCCGGTTGCCGGGCTGCTTCACCGTCGCGGCTCGGAGATTCGGATTTGGATCGAGTGTGCAGGGGCCCCAGTCCTTTTGGGATACGGTGACATCCTGGTATTCCGTGAATCCCCCTTGATAGAAGAGCCTGGTGGCGAGCTTCACGCCCGGGCTTGGGAACAGGCAGCGGATATGCTCAAAGACGGCGGCCTTCTTCCATTCCCTGGGCTGCACCTGGTAGAGCCGGAAGCCGAGCTGCTCGGGCGATCGTCCCCCCTCCGCCAGCCAGAGGCCGGTCAGGCCCGCCGCCGAGGCAATGCGCGCAAGGGCGACCGGCCCTCCCCGAGTCGGCTCACGCCGGGCGCTGTTCACCGGTTCGAAGACGATGAGGGTATCCACCGTGGGACCCGAGAAAAAGGCCGGTGGCGGCGGCCCGAGTGTGATCGGGAGACTGTGCCGGCGCGCCTCCTCTTCCGGGTCGGCGCCGTGGGGCATGAACAGGATGAGAGGCTTCACGCCGGCCCCCTGGGCGAGTTGTTTCTGATAGGCGTCGAACCCGACCTTCAGCGGCCCGAGAGACTTGGCGGGGTCCCAGGGATCCGTCTCCAGGAGCCGAGGTGCGGCCGAGGGATCTCGGATCTGCAGATTCGCCAGATTCCAGAAGTGCTCCAGAGTCAGGTTCACCACCAGATCCGTGATGTCCACCGCACTCTCGGTGATGCGCGTGTTAGCGGTCTGGCTGACTACGTGTTCGCCCTGGCGGACGTGCCCAAAGCACGCGGAGAAGAGCGCGGCGGAAATCGAGACCGTCAGCAGGGTGCAGCAGAGGCTTACGCGCATTCTGCCCTCCCGGGTCAAGACTCAGTGATTCGTCAATAACCTGATGACGACATGATACACCCGGCTGCTCCGGCTGGAGCACTAGCTGCTTGAGGTGGAGCAACGGCTGCGACGGAGTCCTAGGTCTTCGCGGTCTCGTACAGATCGGGCCGCTTGGCCTTGATCCGGTCGGCGACCTCGGTGGCTTCCGGCGAGCTCTTGAGGGCGATGGCGCGGTCCAGCGTCGCCTTGGCCTCTTCCCATCGCTCCAGGTCGCCAAGGGCGGCGGCCCGCGAGATCAGAAGCGGCGAATACTTCGGGGCCTTGAGATGCTCGGTCTCCTTGACGGCCCGGTCGGCCGCGCCCTGATGCCGCAGCGCCGAGCACAGGACGGCATAAGCCGGCTCGCTGGCCGGCTGGAGCGCGATGGCCCGCCGAGCCGCCGCCTCGGCGCGCTTGTACTGGGAGGCGTGCCGGGAGATCTGGGCCATCTGCAGCAGACCGTTGAAGTCTGAGATCTTGGCGTCGTCATTGGCGAGGAACGTCGCCAGGAGCGCGTTGAGCCGGCTCCCCAGGGCCGCCGGAGGCACCTGAAACGTCTTCGTCGCATGCCAGCGCCGGCCGTCCCAGACGTAGCGCTGTCCTTCCAATTCGATTTCGGTCTGGTCCACGGGCGGTCTCCCCAGAAAAAAGTCAAGGAAGGAAAGATACTGCGGAGTGGTGGGAGGTGCCAAGAGGGGGTGGGGGCCGAGCTGATGTCTCGTTCGAGAGCCCGGAGGGCGGCAGACTCGTAGCCCAGGGCGCGAGCCCTGGGTCCGGGTCCCCGAATTGATTGCCGCGCCCTGCCAAGGGCGGCGGTTTGCGCGGCGGGAACGTCGGCCCGATCAACCCACATCGCTTGGCGGGCAATTCGGGACCTACGTTGAGCAACCGAAGTGCCGAAAGGCTGCATCGCCCGTCACAAGTCGCCGTCATTCGGGAGGCCGTGCTCGCCCCTCCGCCCCTAAAGACTCAGCCATCGGAGAGGGCTTGGTGAAGTACAGATTCAAGCAGTCGGCGCCTATCAGTTTGGGATGTGGTGAGCTGCGCTTCAAGTTGATCGCACAGGGCCATCAACTCTTCGGCCCTGGCAACGGTGCGTCGTTGCTCTGCGAGTGGAGGGATGAAGATTTCAGCCGCTTCAACTTGCTTAGAGGAAATGTGTGGTACACCATTACTTCTGCCTGGATTAATCTGGTCGCTGAAGTGCGGTGAGTTAAGCCAAAGGAATAGGTAGTCTAAGCTTAGGTCCGCCATGCTCTTGACTAAGAAACGCCCTACTCGTTGAAGTAGCAAGCAAGGGTTGTCTTCGGGGCGAACCCGAGCTACTTTGATGCCGGTCGCGATGATCGGGCGGTCCAAGGAGAGTACAATATCGCCTTCATTGAGTAAGAATCTCTCGAACTCACCAGAGCGATTTCTTGGCAAGCACACTAAGTCGTCCCAGCTTATCAATCCGTGGCTCACATTAGTATTGCGAAGCAAACGGATGCCGCTTTGAGCAAACCATTCACTCTTGAAGGCATACCCGTTTTGAAGAGTGGCGAACTCGCGCAATCGTTCGGGCTTGGCCGGCCAACTCATTGTTGATGCAAAACGCCCACGAACCGCAAGGTTGAGAATAGTCTGCCGAAGTTGCTGGATTTGCTCGGGCCGGCTGGTGAGCCGCGGAAGGTTCCAAAGATGAAAGCGAGCATGCTCGCGGAAGGAGGCCGCATCTCCGTTAGCAGGCTGGTTCAGTCGCCGAAGGGACGCCACCGCCAGCCGCTCCCGCCGGCTCTCCCTTTCCGCTTGGGCGGCCTCCAAGCGATCGCACAGCGCCATCAACTCAACCACCGTGGCGACTATGCGACGTTGCTCGGCGAGAGGTGGGATTGGGACGGTGAATTTCGATAGCCCTTGCCCAGTAAGGTGCTTAATACCAACGCCGGTGAAATAGGTAGAAAGTCTTCCGCTATCGGCCGCCTCACGAAGCACGAAAACAAAATAGTGAGGGTCGACACCCGTCGAGAAGCGGACACGGTGGATGGCCTTTTGGAAGTAGATCTCGGTGTCGCGTGCATCCCACACTGCAGCTCGCCCTGGTTCTCCTCCCTCGCAAATCAGAACGTCACCTCTACGCAGGGCGAACTCATCTAGCTCAAAATCCTCGAAGCGCATTTCCTTTACATCAGACAGGTCGAAGTCGAACCATCGCACGTTGACATTGCGTAAGTATCGACACTCTGCGCCTTTGTTCTTTGTTTTATCCAGCATCTTTCCGAGTCGCGAATCAGCGATTTCGCCAAGACGCCTCCAAGCCCAAGATGCCGGAATCGTGAAGAGAGAATCCTTCTCGGCGCCTACTCCACTACGACGAAGCGTCGCCGTCGTTGCCTTTTCCTTCGGATTCTGGACAACCAACAGCCCTCGAACTGCCAGCTCAAGAATGAATTGCCGTAGGCGCGGAATAGCATCGGGCGCTTCGCTGATCCGGTCGAAGTGGGCGAGAAGCTGCGCCGGGTTCATCGCAGCAGCGCCTCTTCAAGGATGGCCCTGAGCTGATCGCGTAGGGAAGCGGTCTGCCGTTCAGCCTCGTCAAGCTTGGCCAGAAGCTCCTCGGGATCGCCATGGTCGTCGGCGACGGCGTGAGGGTTCTTGAAGTCGAGGTTATAGCCACGCGCCTTCACCTCGTCGGCTGTAACCTTCCACGCGACATCAGTTTCTTTGCGGCCCTTGCGTTTCGCGCCGCCCCACCAGTCCGCACAGGGCTTCAGGTGCTCGAGCCGGATCGGCTTGGTCATTGAGTAGGCCTTTTGACCTTCGGGGACGCGATGCTCGTAGAACCAGATCTCCTTGGTCGGTTCGCCTTTCTCGAAGAACAGTAGGTTGGTGCCGATGCTGGCGTAGGGTTTGAAGACGCTGTTGGGCAATCGGACGATTGTGTGAAGGTTGCACTCTTCCATCAGATGCTGCTTCAGGCGGGTTTTGACACCCTCGCCGAATAGCGTGCCGTCGGGAAGGACCACCGCGGCGCGGCCTTCCGGTTTCAGCAGGCGCACGATGAGGGCGAGAAACAGATCGGCTGTCTCCCGGGTCTGGAACTTCTGCGGGAAGTTGCTCTCGATGCCATCTTCCTCGCGGCCGCCGAAGGGTGGATTGGTGAGGACGATATCCACCCGGTCGGCTTGACCGTAGCTGATGTAGGGATGAGCCAGGGTGTTGTCATGGAGAACGAAGGACGGGTCGTCGATGTTGTGGAGCAGCATGTTGGTAACGCAGAGCATGTGAGGGAGTTGCTTCTTCTCCGTCGCCCGCAGTCCCTCTTGCATCTTTTTCTCGTCGGCCGGGCCCCTCACGTATCGTCGGTCCCGCATGTGGCGAATGGAGCAGGTAAGGAAGCCGCCCGTACCACAAGCGGGGTCGAAAAGGATCTCGCCGGGCTTGGGGTCGATGCGCTCGGCCATGAAGGCCGTGACGGCGCGCGGCGTGTAGTACTCGCCCGCGTTGCCCGCGCTCTGGAGATCGGTCAAGATTTGCTCGTAGATTTCCCCGAAGTGCTGGCGTTCCGCGAGGCTGTTGAAATCGATGCCGTTGATCTTGTTGATCACCTGCCGCATGAGCTGGCCGGACTTCATGTAGTTGTAGGCGTCCTCAAAGACGCCCCGGACCATGCGGCGGCGGCCATTTTTGGCAGTGCCGGAGAGCTCTTTGAGAGCGGGGAACAACTCGTCGTTGACGAAGCCGAGCAAAATCTTGCCCGTCTTACCTTCAGGATCGGCGGCCCATTCGCTCCACCGGAATTGTTTGGGGATGGGAGAGCGATAGCCCTCCTCCATCAGAGCCATCTCCTTGTCCTGGTCGTCGATGATTTTGAGGAAGAACATCCAGCAGAGCTGGGAGATGCGCTGGGCGTCGCCGTCGACGCCGGAGTCCTGGCGCATGATGTCTTGGATGGACTTGACCGTCGTGCGAACCGACATAGGGAATCAGGCTACCTCTTGATAGAGCGCGGACTGTAACTCGTGAACGGCTTGCTCGAAGCCGGAGCGACCGCCAAAGTTTTTGAGCAACTCGACCGGGGTCCCCATGGTATCAAAGGGGGCGATCCTGAGGATGCGGGGGTCGTCCAGACTGGTGATGCCTTCGTCCTGGTACTTCTCGAGAAGAGCGTCGAGCACGGCGCGGGCCTGCGGCCCGTACTTGGTGAAAACGTCCTGGTTGCGGATGTTGGCCGCCCGCTCGCGCCGGGTGAGCGGGGGCTGATCGAAGGCTACGTGGCAGATGAGGTCGAAGGGATCGAGATCCTTGCCCACCTCTTCGGCAAGCGGCTCCAGCAGCAGGCCCTCATCCTTCAGCTCCTCGATGATGGCCTCTTTGCGCGCCGTGCCGCTCCACTTCTTTAGGAAGTCGCCCAGGCTGGCGAAGTGATTCCGGAGAGTCTTCCTCGAATAGTCGCGCAGGGTTTCCGTGATCAGCTTGCCGTTGTCGTCGAGATATTCGATGCGCTCGGCGAGGATGCGAACCTCGTGGCCCTTGATGTGGTACTTGCGCGGTCCTCCATCATCCGGGGGGATGCTGATGTCCGGCGGCGTGGGCTCGACGACGACGGTTTCTTCCTCGCCGGGCTCGGGAGGAACGGGATCGTCATCCTCCGAGAGCGGCGGAACGTCGTCCGGCGGCGTGATGGGGTCGTCCTCCTCGGGCTCGTAGATCTGTACCGGCTCGCCGTCGAAATCAGGGTCCGCGAAGTGATTGGTCGCTTTGCGAAAGTCGATCAGGGTGAAGTAGTACTTCTTTTTCTCTTCGTGAACCCGGGTGCCACGGCCGACGATCTGCTTGAACTCGGTCATGGAGCCCACTTCGCGGTCCAGCACGATGAGGCGGCAGGTCTGGGTGTCCACACCGGTGGAGAGCAGGCGCGAGGTCGTGGCGATGACCGGGTACGAATTATACGGGTCAATGAAGCTGTCAACCTGTCCGGAGCCTTCCGGGTCGTTGCCGGTGATCCGCATGACGTACTTCTCGTTTTGCAGGACGAGATCGGCGTTCTCGTTGACGAGGGCCTGCCGCATCCGCGCCGCGTGCTCGGTATCCACACAGAAGACGATGGTCTTTTGGAATCGGTCTCCGCTTTCCTTGAGGAACTCGCTGACCTTGTGGGCCACGCGCCGGGTGCGCTCGTCGATCACCAGGGTGCGGTCGAAATCCTTCTGGTTGTAAATCCGGTCCTCGATCTCCTGGCTGTACTTGTCCACTTCTCCCGGGGCGGGGCGATATCCCTCGACATCGACGTCGAGATGGACCTTCACCACCTTGTAGGGCGCGAGGAAGCCGTCTCGAATGCCTTGCTTCAGGGAGTAGGTGTAGACGGGCTTGCCGAAGTAGTCGCTGTTGGAGATGTACTCGGTTTCCCTCGGCGTGGCCGTGAGGCCGATCTGCGTGGCCGATTTGAAGTATTCCAGGATCTCCCGCCAGGCGGAATCCTCGGCCGCGCTTCCCCGGTGGCACTCGTCGATCACGATCAGGTCGAAGAAGCTCGGCGAAAGCTCGCGGAAGATCTTCTGACGGTCTTCCGGACCGGTGATGGCCTGGTAGAGGCCGAGGTAGACCTCAAACGAGGTATCGATGCGCCGGTGCTTCTTGTGAATGGCGAGTGGCAAGTCGAAGGTAGTTCCGTCGTCCCGCTCGATGGTCTTCGAGGAGGTGCTGAGCTTCGCCATGGCGGGACCGAAGGGGCGGAAATCGTTCGCCATCGTCTGGTTGACCAGGACGTTGCGGTCCGCGAGGAAGAGGATTCGCTTCTTGCGGCCGGACTTCCATAGGCGCCAGAGGATCTGGAAGGCGGTATAGGTCTTGCCGGTGCCGGTGGCCATGACGAGCAGGGCGCGGTCCGCGCCCTTGGCAATAGTCTCGGTCGTCCGATTGATGGCGATCTGCTGGTAGTAGCGGGGTTCCTTGCCGCTGCCGTCCTCGAAATAGTCCTGGAGCATGAAGGCCTGGGTCTCGGAATCCAGACCTTTCCAGGCGCAGTAGGAGCTCCAGAGCTCCTCCGGTGAGGGGAACGCGTTCAGGGGGAGCTCTGTCTCCATCGTGGCGCTCTGGCCGGTGCGGTCATGGAAGAGAAACGCGTCGCCGTTGGAGGAGAAGACGAAGGGGACGTCGAGAGTCGCGGCGTACTTGAGGGCCTGCTGCATCCCGGAGCCCACGGCAAAGGTATTGTCCTTGGCCTCGATGACGGCGATGGGAAGGTTCGGTTTGTAATAGAGGATGTAATCAGCCCGCTCGACCTTACCGCGGGTGACCAGCTTGCCGCGGACGATGATGCGGCCCTTGGTGAACGAGACCTCGCGCCGGACTTGGCTCATCTCGTCCCACCCGGCAGCAGTGACTGCCGGAGTTATGAACTTCGAGCAAATGTCGGTCTCGCTGAGAACCTTCTTGTTCATTGAAGCCAGTCTGATGCTGCATGGAGGCTCCATCTCCTCCATCAAAGGCGTCACGCCTCGTTTGATTTGTTGAGTTTACCTCAGACCGGCACTAGAGCCCAAAACGTCGGCAGTTCCCAGGATGTGCCGACATTTTGGACTCTTCTTCCGGGCGAACAAGCGACCCTGGCGGGGCGCGAGGAAGGTTGGGGGGCGTGGAGGTCCCCGGGTTCGCACCCGGGGCTATGAGTCTGCCGCCCTCCGGGCTCAGGAGGCCGGCCTTGTGGCGGTGGTTACAATATGGCTTCGTAGCCGCTTGACGGCTAGGTTCGGTTCGTCACCTTGAAGCCGCGAGAGGAGAAGACGTCATGAGCTGGCCGCTTTATCAGCATGTCGCGCTGAAACAGGATCTTCCCGAGCACGGCCTCAAGAAGGGAGACGTGGCGACCCTGGTCGATTACGTCCCACACCCAGAGGGTGGAGAACAGGGTTGCGTGCTGGAGGTGTTCAACGCTCTGGGAGAGTCGCTCGCGGTCGTAGCGGTCCGGGAATCCGATGTCGAAGGTCTCCATGCCGACGAGGTGTTGGCCGTCGGCCTTTAGCCAAGGCTGGGTAGGAAGTGGGCGTCGGCACCCTTCCGGCGAGTTGGCGAGGGAGCTGCCTCCGCCCCTGCCGGGGCTTGAAAACCGGGGGCTTACCTATTCCGGGGGCTCCGCTTCGCTCCACCCCCGGCTACATGCCTGAGCCCCTTCGGGGCAAGAAAACTTTGATCCCGGGCTTGCGCCAGGCGCCGGATCTCCCAGCCCGCTACGGTATGCTTGTTCCCTCATAAGCTTCCGCGCCATCCGGCGCCAAAGGAGATCCGCTTGAAGGCAAAGACTTCTCTCGTCTTTCTCATCTTCGTCCTGTTGATCTCGTTGTCCGGGCAGGCCGCCCTGGCCACCTGTACGGAGACCCAGAAAGCGGCCGTCCTTGCGAGCCTTCCTCCCTGTGGCGATGATCCGCCGAACTGCGCTTCCCTGGGGGACGTCTCCAAGGACTCGGGGGTTGGTGGCCTCGTGTGCCTCCAGTGCCTTCAGGAGCTGCAAAGCGCCAACGAGGTAGCAACCTGCACGCTCACCGGTCCCCCAATCCTGCTTGACGGCGGTTGGTGCCGGTACGACTGATCCGCAAGTAAGCCGGCGCCCCCGGGGGTGACCGGGGGCGCCGGGCAACGACATGGCCGGAGACGCCTTTGATTAGCGGCCTGATTAGCGAGTGCCGGCCTGTGACGGCAAGTGACTGAGAGATAGTCGCTTAGGCTGATTAGCAACGTTGTTGACAAGGGGGTGGCCTGCAGTCTGCGACGCCGTCACTGCGCTCAAGCCAGCTTGCCTGCCTCCAAGGTGGACGCCCGAACGTTAGCAAAACGAGGGGTCCATGGGTGCATGAATATCGTAGGTCACGGAAAACGCTGCACGATAACGACTTACTAGGCCTGAGACGTTAGGTGAGAACGTTAGCAGGCGTGCGGTGGGTGCCGGTACTGACGCTCCGAGACGTCCGGCGCCGGCTCACGGCACCGCGAACCGCATCCACTCACCCGGCAACGGCATGGTCCAGCGCGGGCCGGAGGGCCCGCAGATGAGATTGGTGGGGCTGGCGCCGGAGGGGGCTTCACAGCCGAGCCGGTCGCAAACCGTTTTCAGATAGGTCTCGACCCTGGCGTCCGTGAGAAGAGCCACGAAGTGTACCGGGCGATTCTGCGGGCGCAGGAAGTCCTCGAAATGCGTCGCCAGCACGTGGCGCGGTTTCAGGGCGTCGAGAGTCGCCCCAGGCTGGTCCCCTTTGTCTTTCGAGGCTCGATCGTAGGAGGCCATGCAGAGGACGGCGAGGTCGAACGGATGCGGGGCGCCGGGCAGGTCCTTGGGCTCGCCGATCCCCTTCGGGTTCGCGGAGTCCTGGTAATAGAAACGGAAGCGCACCGTTTCGTTGTCGCTCGCCAGGAGATCGATCACCAACGCGAAGGCCGTGCCTGCCTTCAGGTCGTTGAAACGGTGAGAGGTCCAGGGCTTGGTAAAGTCCGTGTCCCCTTTCACCGGGCCTTTGGCCCAGAGGTAGTGATCGATCTGCGGCGCGTGCACGGAGGGAACGGCGTAGAAGCGGATAGGCCGTTTCTCGCCCCCGGGTCCGGTGAGCCAGGTCCACTCGTTGGGATGATCCTCGAAGGCGGTCGTTCGGTTGGCGGCGTAGGGAGCGAGGGCATGGGCTCCCGCGCGGTTGACGTAGACGTGAGCGCGGGGAGCCCGTTCGAGGACGGCGGGGAAATCCCCGATGTGATCGTAATGTGAATGGCCGGCGAAGATCGCCTCGACCTTGGAGACGGGCACGCCCTCGAGCCCACGCTCGATCGCGGCGTCGTTTTTCCGCCAGGAGCCGAGGAGGACGGTATAAAGGTTGGGATTCGAAAAGAACGGCCCCAGGAGTATGGAATCCTCACCCCAGCCCACGTAAAGGCCGCCAGACCCCAGGTAGCGAATGTCCACGGCGCGGTTGCCGGGCGGCGGCTCGGCAGGGCGGAAGGCGGGCGAGCAACCGGGGACCTCGAAGTCGAAGGCCGCGCCGTGGTGGTTGGGTGCGTGCCGGATCCTGTGGCCGCTGCACCCCAGGCACAGGAGGAGGCCCGCCAGGAGGATGGACTGGAGCCAGAGCCGCGGGCGGCGACGGTCAGGCTCTGTCATGTCAAAGCTTTTCTAGCCCCGGCGTCTCCAGGCTCACCGGACCCTGTTCGATAACCTGGGTGGTGACGGGATGGCTCTTGCCGCGTCCCGGGACGTCCAGGGTCTTCGGCACCAGATCGGCGGCGGCGAGCTCTTCCGGCGGGACCTTGCGGGCGACGTAGACCGCGAGGTCCCAATCTCCGGATTTGGTTTCCGACGGCACGCGGCCAAGCCCGACGACGTTCTTGCGGCGCGACAGCTCGCCGCTGAAGAGGTCGAGTGCCTTGCGCACCTGCTCGATCTTCGCCATTCGACCCGGCCCTTCAGATCGCCTCGGTCACGATCTCGAGGCCCAGCGCGTCGAGGACGTTGGTGATGCGGTTGAAGATGCTGGTCGACGGGGTGCCCGCGAAGTGCAAGCCCACGATCTGATTCTTGGTGTTGAAGACGGCGGCGCCGCTGTCGCCCCCCGCGGTGTAGCGCGTGCACAGCACCTGGTCGCGCATGCCCACGTTGCCGTCGCCGCTGCCATCCGGCTTGGGGTAGGGGAGCGAGGTCCGGAAGTCGACGTCGGTGATCTCGCCCGAAGTCAAGTCCGTGGTGCGGCCGACCTTCTTCACTTTCATGCCGCGCCGCACGACGGTGCCGACGCCCTTGGGCGCCACGCCGATCAGGTTGACCTTCGAGGTGACGTCGGTGGGCTTGACCTGGGCGATGGCGGCGTCGACAAGGTTGTCGAAAGCGTCGCCAAACTTGAAGGGCACCCACTCGGTCAGTTTGCAAAGGACGTCGGCCGGCTGGACGCCGCCGTCGAACACGGCGGACTGGAGGATGACGTCCCCCGCCTTGCCGGTGCCCGAGTTGGCGAGCACGTGCGAGTTGCTGAGGATGTACAGTTCGGGCTTGCCCTTCTTGCGCACCAGGCAGCCGAAGGTGCCGGCGGTGACCTCGAAGTGGCCGAGACCGCAGCCGGGCATGGCGGGCCGATGGCGCGAGGTGTTGGCCTCCAGCACGACCTTGCCGATCTCCTGGACGTCCGTATCGACGGGTGTGCTCATTCCCGCCAGCATCACCTGCTTAGGCACGGGTGGCGAGTCGAGCTTGCCGGCCGGCAGCTTGCGCTCCACGTAGACCTTGAGGGCCACGTCCTTGAGCTTTTGACCCTGGGTGATGCGCTCAGCGATGCCGAAGCCCTGGATGTTCGGATGGCGCGCCCAGTTCTGAACCGGGGGCTTGGACGCTCCGGTGATACCGAAGCTGGGTTTCTTCCCGCCGGGCGGCGCGGCGGGTGACGTAGAGACCAGATCCAGAGCGAGACGGAGGTTCTGAAGAGAGTTTGTGGCCATGGTATGTGATTCCTATTTTTTCAAACGATTATACTTGATCTCGGCCCCGCGGCTTTTGCTCGACGGCCACGATGACGGAATGGATCAGGATGGCGAGCCAGAAAACGACCAAGGCGTAGCTCGATCCCCAATCGAGCCAGTGCCAACAGCGCCCGGCCAGGCCCGCCACCAGGAGCGCCGCCGCCGCGAAAGCCGGCACGGCGACGAGCCTGGCCTTGCGCTGGGGAGCCCGGAGGTAGAGGAAGCCGAGGAGCGCGCTGGCCCCCGCGATCGCGCCCCACTTGACGGCGGTGGCGATGAAAACCCGCGCGGGAAAGACCGTCCCGGAGCTATCGATCCACTGGCGGATATAGCCGTTTTCCCAGAGGTCGGCGCTCAGCATCACGAGAGCCAGGAGCGCACCGGTGAGGATCCACGGAAAGGGCGGCCGGGCCCATCCAATCGCGGCGAGAAACAGGAAGAAGCTCAGGTTGAGAGCGCTGTAAGCGATCAGGAAGAAGTTGTCCGCGTCGAGCATCGCGCCCAGGGCGGCGAAGAGGTTGGACGCCGGGCAGGGCCCGTGGAGAGGCGGTGTCTCACCCAGCTCCAACCGCAGCATCCACTTGCTCTTGGCGACGTCCTCCTTGAAATGGCAGGCGCTCCCGGGAGTCTCGTACGCCTCCCGGCCCGCCTCCGGGATTCGGTATGCGGAGATGAGGGTCGCGAGGAAGGCGATCATCAAGGCCGCCGCGAAAAGTTTCTTCCGGTCACGGAGCTTCGGCATCGGCAACCTCCGTCCTGTAAGCCCTCCGGCCTTGTGCCAGGGCACACCTCAGTGGGGCGCCTTCTCCTCCCAGATCTGGCTGAGGTGGACGATCACCTCGACGGCCTTCTCCATGTCCTGGGCCGAGACCCACTCGTGGCGGGAATGGAAGTTCTGCTCGCCGGCGAAAAGGTTGGGCGTGGGCAGGCCCATGAAGCTGAGGCGCGAGCCGTCGGTGCCGCCGCGGATGGCCTTTTCGAGCGGCTGGAGGCCGGCGCGGCGCACCGCTTCGCGGGCGTTGTCCACCACGTCCGGATGGTGGTCCAGCACCTCCCGCATGTTGCGGTAGCTCTCTTCGATCTTGGACTCGAAGGTGGCGCCCGGCCAGTCCCCCACGGTGCGCCGGGCGAGCTCCGCCAGGAACGATTCCTTCTCCGCCAGGCCCGGGGTGCGGAAGTCGCGGATCAGGACCTTGACGGACGTCTTCTCGACACTGGCGTTGACGACGTAGGGATGCACGTAGCCCTCGTAGCCGTCGGTCGTCTCGGGCGAGAGCCCTTCCGGCGGCAGGCGCGAGATGAAGTCGGCCGCCACCTTGATCGAGTTGATCATGGTGCCCTTGGCGTAGCCCGGGTGGGTGTTGCGGCCCTGAAAGGTGATCGTCATGGCATCGGCCGAGAAGCTCTCGTACTCGAGCTCGCCGCGGGCGCCGCCGTCCATGGTGTAGGCGCAGACGGCGCCGAACTTCGCCACGTCGAAGAACTTGGTGCCGGTGCCGACCTCCTCGTCGGGAGTGAAGCCGAGGCGGAGGGTGCCGTGGGCGATCTCCGGATGCGCCAGCAGGTACTCGGCGGCGGCCACGATCTCCGCCACTCCCGCCTTGTTGTCGGCGCCCAGGAGGGTGGTGCCCGAGGCGGTGACGACGTCGTCGCCGATCCGCTCCTTCAGGTAGGGGACGTCGGCGGCGCGCAGGACGACCGTGGGATCGTCCGGCAGCACGAGGTCCTGCCCCTGGTAGTTGCGGTGGACGATGGGCTTGACCCCCTCGCCGCTCATCTCGGGCGAGGTGTCCACATGGGCGATGAAGCCGATGACAGGCACGCCGGTCTTCTTGGTGGTGGCCGGCAGGGTCGCCATGACGTAGCCGTGCTCGTCCATGGCCACGTCCTGAAGGCCCAGGGCCTTGAGCTCCTCCACCAGGTGGCGCAGGAGGTCGAGCTGCTTGGCCGTGCTGGGATAGGTCTCGGAGGTTTCGGTCGACTGGGTGTCGAAGGTCACATAGCGCAGGAAGCGCTCGAGGCACGAGGTGCGGAACGGGGTGTCGGGCATGTCGGACGTTTCGGGCATGGCGGAAGGGTATCAGGGCCGCCCGCCCGCGGCCAGCCTAATCCAGCCGGCAGTCGTGGCGCGCGTCGGGGTTGATTTCGCTCTCGCGCAGGAAGGCGACGGTGCGTTCTACGAGCAGGGCCGTGGCGGTCTGCCTCTCGAAGGCTTCCTTGAGCAGCATCACCGCGCTCAGGGCCTCGCGGTGGATGCCCAGAGCCGTGAAGACGGCCGTCGCGCTCGTCACCAGGCCCTCGGCTTCGGCGGGCCGGTCCAGGCGCATCTGAACCTGGGCGGCGTCGAGCGAGGCGAGGGCCGCCGCAAAGCCAAGACCGGCCTCCTCGAAGCCCTGCTTCACTTCCAGGAAAGTGATCTCGGCGCTGGCCAGCTCTTCGAGACCGTAGCGAATGCGCCCTTCCAGCCACTGAATCTTGAGACGCGGAATCCGGCTGGCGGAGTGGACGCGTTGCCGGTTGCGGAACAACAACCTTTTGGCCTCTCGGAAGCGGCTGCAGTCCACGAGGAACCAGAGATGGTTCTTGAAGGCGGTGAAAGAGAGCTCAGGATCGGCGGCCTCGTCGATCGACGCGAGACCTTGCGCGTTCACCCGCAGAGCCTCCTCCGACTGGCCACTGTAATGAAGATAGAGGGCCTTCTTGATGAGCACGCGGCCGACCGCGTGGGTGTCGCCGATCTCCCGATAGAGCTCGCGGACGATGTCGAGGGCGAAGAAGGCGAGCTGAAAGCGGCGCTGAGTGCCCAGCAGAGAAGCGTGAAGGTCGTGGAGGCGCACCTCCAGCGGCTTGGCGCCCGTTCCGCGCTCGAGCACGTCAAAAGCGTGCTCGAACGCCCGCTCGGCTTCCCAGAGATCGTCGGCCGCGCGCAGGGCATTGCCGAGCTCTCCCCAGGCCCGGGCCTGGAAGTCGGCCACCTGGCGAGCGCCGTAGGTGGCGGGGTCGAGGCCGTCCGCCACCGCCACCGCCATCCGTGCCAAGCGGACGGTTTCCTGCGGATCGTCGTGGCGAAGAGCCGAGACGCGCTGGAGGAGAGCCTCATAGAAGCCGAGCCCAGCCTCCTTCGGAACCGCTGCCAGCCCCTCCTTGCTGGCCAGCAGGACCGCGGCCTCCTGCGCTTGCTGCCGTTGTTCCTCCAGGACTCGCTTGAGACGGATCGCCTGCTCGAAGGTGCTGGCCACCGGCTGGTCGTACGCTGCCACGCGCCAGGCTGTCGGCTGCTCGGGCACTTGGAGGCTTTGGCGCACCCGCCGGTTCCAGCCGATCGCCGCGCGACAGGCCTTACATCCGCTGAGCAGATGGGAGAGGATCTCCCGTCTCCGCTCCGGAGAGAGGCTGCTGTGCCCGCGTTCCGACAGCTCCGCTGGATCGAGATGCTCGCTCAAGGGCGGGCTTCCTTTCTTCGATGAATCCTCGGTGAACCCAGTGGAGTTTGCCACCAAATCGACGATTGCGCAAACTCATCTGCGCTCGCGAGGGGCGCAGCGCGCCGCGCCCCTCGAAAACGCGAGGTTAGTGTGGCCTCCCGTCAGGGTCGGTGCCGCCACCCTGGTTCGTCGTGGTCGTCGTGGGGCAGCCGGTCGCCGGGCATGTGAGATCCTTCGCCTGGACTGCCCGCCGGGAGGGCGTCCGGTCGCGAGTCACAGCTCCGATCCGGTCCGCCAGCATGCCCTCGATCCACCGCCAGACGCCGGCCGGGGTTGGGATGCTGGCAGCGTGGGCTCCGGCGGGGTTGGCGAAGGACAATGCCGCAGCGAGAGCGACCCCACTGAGGATGCGGCTCAACCTGCCGTGAAGATGACGATCATGAAACATAACGCTTTCTCCCTTCTCCGCGGAACTTGCCCAAGGCCTCCATGGCTCCGGGGGACCGCGGTTACCGCTGACAAAACCTCGAATTCAATGAATGACCCTTCCAGTTCGACTGACCTACCGGCAGTCTAGGCAACCTTTAGACGGCTTGCTGTGAAATAGTTCTCTTTGAATTTCATGAAATGTCAGACTCGGAGGTGGCGACTCGCTGCCCGCAAGCTGCTAGAGTTCGCCTGTCGATTCGAAGACCGGTATGACGAATTCCCTCATCGAGGATCCGCGCCTCGTCCGGCTGACGGAGATCTGCCTGGATCTGCCCGAGGCTACGCGCCAGGACAGCGGCAGCCATGCGAGCTTCCTGGTGCGCAAGAAGACGTTCGCCTACTTCCTCGACAACCATCATGGCGACGGCATCGTGGCCGTGTGCTGCAAGGTGGCGCTCGGGGAGAACGCCGATCTTGCCGCCGCTGACCCGGCCAGGTTCTACCTGCCGGCGTACATAGGCCCCAGGGGATGGGTGGGGCTACGCCTGGATGGGAGCGCGATCGACTGGAGCGAGGTGACCGAGCTGGTCGCCGGCAGCTACCGCCTCGCCGCCCCCAAACGGCTGGCCTCGCTCGTGCGGTAGCCGGTGAATCGCTGTAATGAAACTTGTAAGGATTCCTATCTAACCTGTCGCGCAGTAACGCAAGATGATTGAGCCGCCCGCGTCCTCGCCTGCGGCGAATCAACTGCAGTGCTTGCGAAGTGCCTGGAGTCTCAGTAGATTGCCACGCGTTTGTCGTCGAATTGAAGCGCGAAAGTTTCGTCTTGTGCGAATACTCCGCATCTGATTTTTTCTCCATGGAGGGTCTGGCATGTCTCGGATCGGGTTCCTGCTGTCGATAGCTCTTACATGGTTGCTCGCCGTCGCTCCGGCGGGCTCTCAGCCCTTGGTGAAATCGGCGGTGCAAGTCGATGCCGGGAATACCAAGCAGACGGGCCAGACCTTCGGCTACCGCCTGACGTACAACTGCAGCAACACCTCGGGACCGTGCCTGAACGCCGAGGTCGACGACCTGCTGCCGATCGAGGTTCAGTTCATCTCCACCGTGCCGGCCAGCCCGACGGGCGACGTGGCGGCGATCAACGTCACCAACAACTTCATGGGCTCCGGCCGCACCCGGGTGCAGTTCGTGATGATCACGCCATTGCCGGCGGGCAACAGCGGCGACCTGCTGATCAACGTCCGCTTCCCCAACGGCTCGACGCCCAACGGCACCGTGGCCACCAATACGGGGGACGGCATCAATCTGGGGACCTCGCCCGGCACCACGACGACCCCGCCGGTGAGCGTCACGGCCGTGGCGTCCGTCCAGGTCGGCACCCAGAAGGCCTTGATCACGGCACCGGCCAACCTGGACATGCCGGAGACCTACCGGCTGCGCATCTCGGTGCCGAACAACAGCACGGGCGCCCTGAACCTGACGGCCGTGGGGCCGGTGACCGACACGCTGCCGGCCGGCACGGTGTTCAACGGCGCCACCCCGGCGGCGGATTGTCAGCCCGGCTGCGTGGGCACGACGCCCGCGACCGTCACCTGGACGAGCCCGTGCTCGGTACCCATCACGCCGGGCGGCAACTGCGACATCCTGGTCAACGTCACCTTCCCCAGCGCCACGTTCCCCAGCGGCAGCAGCGTCACCAACAGCTTCACCGCCACGGCGACACCGCTGGGCCAGCCCTCGCAGAGCTTCGGCCCCGGCACGTCGACCGACACGGTCACCACCTTCGTGCCCAACGCGAGCGCCGGCCTGTCGAAGGGCATCGCGGGCGGCAGCCCCAATCCGCCGACCCTCAACCAGACCTTCAGCTACTCGGTGGGGGTGTCGAACAACGGCAACGTGCCGCTGGACACGATGGTGGTCATCGACACGCTCCCCGTCCAGCTCCAGCTCGCGAGCGTGACGACCGGCTCCTACAACGGGCTGGCGCCCTTCGCGGCCGGCGAGGGCGTGCGGGTGAGCTATGAGAAGAACACGGCGCCGGGAGTCTTCACCCTCTGGGGGAGCTCGCCCAACACCACGACGAGCACGACGCTGACCGCGCCGCCTCCGGGCCTCGGCGCCGGTGAGTACGTCACCAAAGTGAAGTGGGAATACGGCCAGGCGCAGCCCGGGATGAGCCCCTCGGCGAACCCGGTGGTCACGGGCAAGATCGTCAATCCCGACAACGCGGGCAATCCGGTAGCCTTCGGCAACAACATTCAGAACTGCGTCGCCCAGACCGCGGTCTACACGGCCGGTCCCACCAACGTGGCGAAGAACACCTGCAGCAACTTCACCCTCAGCGGGCCGTTCGTGCAGCTCGATCCGGCCAAGGACAACCTTTCGGGCGGCGGACCCTTCAATCCCGGGCAGACCGTTTCCTGGCGCCTGCACGTGCGCAGCGCGCCGCAGTCGAGCGATCCGGTGCCGCTCCAGAACCTGGTGGCCACGGACCTGCTGCCCGTCGACCTCATCTTCACGGGTTGGACCTTCGACGACCGGGGGACGGGCCTGCCGGCGCCGAGCTTCCAGCAGGTCCCGAACTTCGCCGGTACCGGCCGCACCCTCCTGCGCTGGAGCTGGAACGCCGGAAGCGGCAGCCTCGGCGTCGGCCAGGAGGTGTGGATCAACATCAGCACCACGATCCGTAACGGCGCTTCCTTCGGTGCGCTGTCCAACACCTTCACCCTGGGGTCCGACGCGCCCGGCCTCGGCCAGCGCTGCTCCGGCGGCGCGCAAGTTGACTCGCTGGACCTCGACGGCGACGGCAACACCGCCGAGACCCGCTGCGCAGGGACCGGCTCCGCCAACGTGGCCCCGATCGCGCAGCTCGTCTCCAGCAAGCAGGTGAAGGGCGTCTGCGACGGCGCGTTCACCTCGAGCTCGGCCGGCACGCTGATCGGCGGCGCCATCGACTACCAGCTCAAGGTGCAGAACGTCGGCACGGTGCCGATGCAGAACTTTGTGCTCATCGACATCCTCCCCTTCGTGGGGGATACGGGAGTGCGCGATACCAACCCCCGCGGCTCGCAGTGGACGCCGCTGCTGGCGGCCCCCATCGTGCCGCCCGCGGGGACGACCCTCTACTACTCGACCTCCGGCAACCCGTGCCGTCCCGAAGTGGGCGTCTCGGTGCCCGGCTGCGATCCGCCCAACTGGACGACGGTGCCGCCAACCCCCATCACCTCGGTGCGCTCGTTCAAGGTCGAGTTCGGCAGCCGCGTGGTGGGGCCGTTCGACTTCGTCTCCTTCAACTTCCACCTCACGGCGCCGGGCAACGTCCCCGCGGGACAGACCGCCTTCAACTCCTTCGCCTACCAGGCGGACCGCGCCGACGGCCTCGGCTCGCTGGCGGCCGAGCCGCAGAAGGTGGGCATCGCCCCCGGTACCTGCGACGCCGCGAGCCTGGGCGACTTCGTCTGGGTGGACGCCAACAAGAACGGCGTGCAGGACGACGGCCCCACCGGCGTCAACAACGTCTACGTGCGGCTGTTCACTCCGGGACCCGACGGCGTGCCCGGCACGCCGGACGACGTGCCGCTGGCCTCGACGGTCACCGCCAACAGCCCGGCCAACGCGCCGGGGTGGTACCGCTTCCCCGGCCTCGCCCCCGGCAGCTACTTCGTCTGCGTCACGCCGCCGCCGACCTTCGTCTTCACCACGGCGAACCAGGGGACGGACAACCTGGATTCCGACGCCAACGCGGGCGGCTGCTCGCCGGTGGTGACGCTGATTGCCAACCAGGACGATCCGGACGTTGACTTCGGGCTCGTCGCGACCCAGCTCGCGGCCCTCGGCGACTACGTCTGGTTCGACCGTAACGGCGACGGCCTGCAGAACGAGCCGGTGACGGACGGCATCAACGGCGTCACCGTCAAGCTCTTCGCGGACAACGGCAACGGCACGGCGGACCCGGCGACCGACGCCCTGATTGCGACGACCGTCACCAAGGACGACGTCTACGGCCGGCCCGGCTACTACCGCTTCGACGGCCTGATTCCGGGCCTCCAATATTTCGTGCAGTTCATGAAACCGGCGGTTGCGACCGGCTTCACCACGCAGGACGCCGGCGACGACACGCAGGACTCCGACGCCAACCCGACGACCGGTGTGACGCAGCTCGTCACCCTGGCGCCGGGCGAGTACAACCCGACGGTCGACGCCGGGCTCGTCATTCCCTCCGGCACTCTCGCCCTGGGCAACCAGGTGTGGCTGGACACCAACAACAACGGCATCTTCGAGCCGCAGAACGGTGAGGTGGGGATCGACAACGTGCGTCTCGATCTTTACCTGGACGCCAACAACGACGGCCAGCCGACCCTCGACGAGCAGGTCGGAACCACCTTCACCGCCACGCAGGGCGGCTTCGCCGGCCGCTACCTCTTCCCCAACCTCGCGCCGGGCAACTACATCGTCGTCGTCGATCCGTCGAGCTTCACTGGCGGCGGCGCCCTGGCCGGCTTGGCCACGGCGACCGGCAACGACCCCGCGCCCGACCCGGACAACGACGCCGACGGCGACGACAACGGCACGGCGGTGGGCGCGCTGACCGCGAGCCTGCCCGTCACCCTCTCCTCGAACGGCGAGCCCACGAGCGAGGACGGCAACGCCAACACCAACCTCACCGTCGACTTCGGCTTCATCGCCGCGGCCGCGGCGCCGCAGCCGCAGTACGACTACGGCGACGCGCCGGACGTGGCGGTCAATACGGCCACGGGCGACTACAACACGACCGTGCTCGACAACGGCGCCCAGCACCTCCTGGGGGTCCCCGGCGCTCCCTGGCTGGGAGCGTGCGTCGACGCCGACAACGGCTTCAACCAGAACACCACGGCCACGGGCGACGACCTCACCACCTCGGCGTTCACCTTCGGCACCTGCGCCATTCCTGGGGATGATGAGGACGGTGTCACCTTCACCGGTCCCTTCGTGCCGGGCGGCACGGCGGCCTTCACCGTCACCGCAGGCGGCCCCACCTCCTGCGCTCTCAACGCCTGGGTGGACTGGAACCGCGACGGCATCTTCGGCAATTCTGCGGGCGAGCAGATCGCGACCAACGTCACCATTCCGACCGGGCCGCCGACCGTGCTTTCGCCGGTCGTGCCGGCGGGCGCCGTGCCGGGCCTCACCTACGCCCGCTTCCGCTGCTCCTCGGCTTCCAATCTCGGCCCCACCGGCCCGGCGCCGGACGGCGAGGTCGAGGACTACCTCGTCGGCGTCGTCGGCTTCGACTACGGCGACGCGCCGGCGAGCTATGGCACCCAGGGGGCGGGCGCGGCGCGCCACCAGGTCGATCCGGTCAATCCGTTGATGCTCGGCCGCTGCGTCGATACCGAGATCGACGGACAGCCGAACGCCACGGCCTCCGGCGACGACGGCTCGGCCAGCCCGAGCCGTATCGGCAACTGCTTCAACGACGAGGACGGCGTCACCTTCACGACTCCGGTCACCGCCTGCACCACGGCCCAGGTCAGCGTCTTCGTGACCAGCGCCGCGGGTGGCAAGCTCGACGCCTGGGTGGACTTCAACCGCAACGGCACCTTCGACGCGGCGGAGCAGATCTTCACCAGCCAGACCGTCACGGCCGGCAACAACAACCTGAGCTTCCCCGTGCCCTGCACCACGGCGGCCGGTGTTTCCTACGCCCGCTTCCGCCTCTCCTCGGCCGGCGGCCTGGGGTCCACCGGGTCGTCGCCGGACGGCGAGGTCGAGGACTACGCCCTCGTCCAAGGCACCGTCGACTTCGGCGACGCGCCGGACACCTACGGCACGACGCTGGCGGCCAACGGTCCCTACCACCGTGTCACGGCCGGCTTCTCCCTGGGGGCCACGGAGGACAGCGAGGTCGACGGCCAGCCGTCGGTGGGGGCCACAGGGGACGGCGCGGACGAGGACGGCGTCATCCTGCCGGCCGGCGGTTTCATCGCCTGCGGCACGGCCAGCGTGACCGTCAACCTCACCAACACCGCCGGCATCGCCACACCGAAGCTCGACGCCTGGATCGACTTCGACGGCGATGGCGTCTTCAACGACCCGCGCGACCGCATCGCCTCAGGGCTGGCCCTGGTCTCCGGCGCCAACACGGTGACCGTCAACGTGCCGTGCGACGCCAAGTCCGTCTTCTCCTACGCCCGCTTCCGTCTCTCCTCGACGGGCGTCGCCGGACCGGGCGGCGCGGCGGCGGACGGCGAGGTCGAGGACTACGCGGCGACGGTGATGGGCCTCGACTTCGGCGATGCGCCGGACCCGACCTATCCCACCCTCCTGGCCTCCAACGGCGCCCGCCACGCCGTGCTGCCGGTGGGCAACCCGACCCTGGGCTCCCACGTCGATACCGAGCCGGACGGCCAGCCGAACGCCGGCCTCACCGGCGACGACGCCAACGGCGTCCCGAACGACGAGGATGGCGTCACCTTCCCGGCCACCCTCATTCCGGGTGCGCGGGGGAAGATCCAGATCAGCATCCCCGTCATGGGCGGCCGCGTGAGCTGCTGGATCGACTTCAACCACAACGGCAGTTGGGCCGACCCGGGCGACCAGGTGGTGACCGACGGTTTGACGACGACCGGCTCGATTGACATCTTTTACTTCGACGTGCCCGTGGGCTCGCCGCAGGGCAACGTCCCGTCGCGCTGCCGCATCAGCACGCAGAGCGGCCTGGGAGTGACCGGCCTCGCGCCGGACGGTGAGGTGGAAGATCACCTGGCCCCCATCGGCGTCGAGCAGCCGAAGATCGGCGTCGCCAAGCGCCTGGTGTCCGTCGACCGCGACGCCGCTGACGCTCTGTCGTTCACCGTTGTCTTCGAGATCAGGGTTACGAATCTTGGCAACGTGCCGCTCAACGGCGAACAGGTGACCGAGAACCTCGCCGCCACCTTCCCCTCGCCCATGACCTTCAGCGTCACCTCGCTCCAGAGCGTCAACCTCCCCGTCAACCCCGGCTTCGACGGGGCCGGCGACACGAACCTCCTGGCTCCGGTCTTCCCCCTGGACGTCGGCACCACCGGAACCCTCACTCTCACCCTGGTGGTGCACGACCCGAACGCCAACCCCGGACCGTTCACCAACCAGGTGACGGCCACCGCCACCAGCCCGGCTGGCGCGCCCGTCACCGATCTCTCGCAGGACGGTTCGGACCCGGATCCCAACGGGGACGGCAGCGGCACCGACAACAACGTACCGACGGTCTTCCAACTGCCGGTCGCCATCGCCCTGATCCCGACGCTCAACACTTGGGGTCTGCTGGCGCTGGCGGTGCTCCTCGGTCTCTTCGCGGTGCGGCGGATGAGGAGGTCGGAGAGAATTTGAGGGTTGCCGCGAGTTATGCTCACGTCTGATGAAGCTTGAAACCGAACGGCTCGTCCTCCGTCCCTGGCGGGATGGGGACGAGCCCGCCCTCGTCCGCCACGCCGACAACCGCAAGGTTTCGATCAACCTGCGGGATCATTTTCCCTACCCCTACACCCTGGAAGATGCCAAGGGCTGGATCACGCGCTGCAAATCCGCCCCCCAGCCGCACCAGACCTTCGCGATCGAACACGCCGGAGAAGCGATCGGAGGCATCGGTCTCCAGCCCATGACGGACGTCGCCCGGTTCACCGCCGAAGTCGGCTACTGGCTGGGAGAGGAGCACTGGGGCCAGGGCTTCGCGACCGAGGCCCTGCGCCGCCTCACCGCCTACGCCTTCGAGAACCTCCAATACGAACGCCTCGAAGCCTGGGTCTTCGCCACCAACCCTCTCTCCTGCAAAGTCCTGGAAAAAGCGGGCTACGGGCACGAAGCCACCTGCCGGCGTGCGGCCTTCAAGGAGGGGAGATTTTTGGATTGTCACCTTTATGTGCGGTTGCGGCCGGGGTGAAAATGGATCTGCCGCGGTTGGATTGGTTTCAGATTGGATCGTCCTTGCCGATCCTGAGACGCCCCACGGGGTAGCTGGCGCTACCCTGCGGGCGCCTACTACATTGGGGTCGTACCGGTGTGGAAATTGGAACGCAGAGGCCTTTCCGAAAGGTTGATTACCGGATCGCCACTTACGGGCGCCGCCGATCCGAATCACGTCGCCGGTTCAGGTCCTACTGCAACACCGACCTTGTGGAGAAGATGGTGCCGCGCGTCGTCTTTTCGATCTTCACCGTTTCGGAAAGGCGTCATCCTCCAATCTCCATACCGGTACGCCCCCACTGTAGAGACGCCCAGAGGGTAGCGCCAGCTACCCCGTGGGGCGTCTCCGAGGCGGCGAAAACCGCTCAGAAGGCGAGAACATACCCCGGGGAGCCAAAATGGACCGGCAGTTCCGGGCCAAAGGTCCGGGATTCTTATAGGGGTAGGGAGAGCCGGTTGAGTTCCCGGCCCCCCCTCCCTCCGAACCGGACGTGCGGATCTCCCGCATCCGGCTCTCCAGTCGGTGGTTTTACCTCCGAGAGGATTGACGGGCCTGAGCATAGGCTGTGGTAAAGGAGAACAGCCCAAGCTCAGCAAAGAAGGCGTTAGCCCGCATTTCTCACAAAGGGGGCCGTGGTCGGCCGTTTTCGGGGCGAAATCGCGGAAGGTTGTCTGCAGCCCCTTCGGGGGTTTAGTTCGGAGTCACCGGAGGGCGAGAACAGAGCGGAA
>Ga0134125_10000082_pt1 | contig 139129 bp, 117 predicted proteins | sample KB31751_FD_96464 | JGI IMG/M metagenome (GOLD analysis project Ga0134125, IMG submission 96464) | Terrestrial soil microbial communities with excess Nitrogen fertilizer from Kellogg Biological Station, Michigan, USA - KB3-175-1 | ecosystem: Environmental > Terrestrial > Soil > Unclassified ...
CTCTGGAAATGAGCCGCCACCTTTAGGTGGCACAAACCCTGAGGGGCCGCGTTAGCGACCCCTCCCTGCCGCTTTGAGCGGCTCACAACCTAAAGCCCCCGGCTCTGCCGGGGGATATTTACTCATCAAGCACACGCCCTAGATCAGTTGAAGGCAGTTGACAAGGCCTTCCACGAGGTTTGTGGTAAGTCAAAGTACGACGACCTATCCGATCTTGAATGGGAAGATTTCTTTAAAGTGATCGCGCTTGCGCGAGCTGCCGTGGCTAGAGTTGCGGGTACTGAATCCGAATACGTTCATCAAATAGAGCAGGTCCTTCAGTCCAAAGGTTCCGAGGGCCACAAAACCCGCGGCGTGGCAGGCGTAGCAAAGGCGTTGGCTCTCGATGTGGAAAACGGATTCCTCCACACGTATGCCGAACTCCTCCACGCCGAGCTTTTCGGAGACTTTCTTGAAATGGCTGAACACCTGCGCCAAGCGGGGTACAAGGACGCAGCAGCCGTCGTCGCTGGGAGTACTCTGGAGGGGCACCTCCATCAGCTTTGCCATAAAGTCGGCGCCCACACCGAGGACTCAAGCGGAAGGCCGATTAAAGCTGATACGCTCAATGCTGACCTGGTCAAGGTCGGAATTTATTCCAATCTAGATCAGAAGAACGTCACCGCGTGGCTTGGTCTGAGGAACAAGGCTGCCCATGGTGATTATGGTGCTTATGAAACAGCGCAGGTCGCCCTTATGATTTCCGGGATACGTGACTTCGTCACTAGGAACCCAGCATGAGAAACGTGTCCAACCCGGCGCCTCTCCTTCTCACCCGTTGTGGCCTGACTTCGAGAAATGGTGGAGGCCTGCAACGGGCGCGAGGGCGAGACAGTGTTCTGCGGCATGGCAACTTGGTTACTCATGGAGAGTTATGATCTCAAACAGACTTAAAGATCAGGTTCTGCAAGCTGCCCACTGGAAGTGCCAGATCTGTGGACGGCCCGGTCATGACCTAGACATTTGCCATGTCAAACCCAATAGTCAAGGTGGGGACGAATCCCTTGAAAATCTCATAGCAGCTTGCAGGTCCTGCCATCTTCTCCTCGATCAGGGACGACTCGAGTCGCCGGAGCTCCGTGAGTACGCACGTCAAGGCTACGCAATCGAGCAACTTGTTGCCGAGGTCTTCTCCAATGCTGGCTATTCTGTTTTAAACTCGGCAACTGGGCGAGACGGCGGCGTGGACATTATCGCTCAACGTTCTATCCCCGGAGCTGAGCGGCCGGTCTCTTTTCTCATTCAGTGTAAAGCCTCGCGGAAGCGGATTGATAGTCGCGAGGTGCTCGATTTCGCAAATAAGATAAACGAATACGGAAACCGTATCGGAATATTCGTAACTACAGCGCGCTATACTCGTGATGCTCTCAAGCGTGGAAGCGACCTAGGCATCAGGCTCATAGAGGCGGAATCTCTGACTCGGCTTCTTGAAGAATTGGAAGGAATAGGCGAAGCTTGAGTCGGAAAAGCAACAAGCCTAGCTATGAGTGTTTATCTCCCTACCTCTTAGTGAGGTGTTTGCCTGCTCTCGCGCGGAATGAGATTCCAGAGGAGATATCCACAATTGAAAAAGCGGGAGAGATTCCGGCGTGGGTTCACTTAGAGGATGCAATATTCTTCTTCTTCCGCCAGATGCTCATGCTTGAGACGCACCAACTCGGAAGTCAGTGCTTGTTTCGGCGTGAGCCGGAAGGTCTTGTCTTGGTAGATAACGTACCGGATTCATTTGCGTTGTTGTACGAGTGTAAAGCTCGGAAGGATAGCTGCACAATCAGTGCCGATGATGCTCGGCGTTATAAGGATTACGTTAAAGCAAAGCAATTCGAGGTCAAGGCGAGATACCGTCTAAGCTTAACCCACTTCGTGATTATATCTTCTGAATTTGGCGGTGACTTTCAGGCAAAAATTGAGGAAATATCCTTGAATGGCGTGCTGGTCTCCCTATGCCCAGCCAAGGAACTGCTGAGCTACTATGACCTTATTTGCTCGCTCGACTTCACTGAATTGCGGTGCCTCGATATCCGGCGCTTTTTTCGGGCGGGGCTCATAATGAGTGGCACTAGAGGTGCGGGCCAACCCAACTTCAGATAGGTTGCAAAATGTCGCGGAATTTACGCGTGGCAGCTAAAGGAGCTGGCGTCGTCGCTGAGGCCATCCCCTTCAACTACGCTGGTGAGAGTCATCGCCGGGTGTAATATGAGATACATTCAGCTTGCCAAAGGCATCGTAGTCAATGGGAAGAGTTATTCTGTGATGCTCCGTTGTGCGCCGCCGTTGCGCCGCCTCACGCGTGAAACTCCGCAATCACCTCGATGAGGCCGACAATGTGCCAGTTGAGCTCCGCGAGGTCTTCGGCGGGGATCCACAGCTCCGTGTGCACTGCGCCGCCGACGGTCTGTGATGGGTAGCGGCTCAGAAAGCCGGCGTCGACGTGGAAGCGGGTGACGAAGCCGGCGCCGCTCTCTCGAACGTTCCAGTCGCGGGCGATCTGGGTCGCGTACTCCTCGTTGAGGACGGGGTAGAGGATCGGCTGCTCCGGGAGCCTTGGGGGGAACTCACGCCAGCCGGACTCCTCGATCAGAGCCAGCTCTTTCGGACCTACGGGACGGTAGAGGATGACGGTGGCCATCGGTCCTGGGTGCCGAGACTATCGCGGCGGGCCGACCCGGCGAGGGGTTATCTACCCTGAAGCCAGCGTTCAAAGGAGGCTTGGCTTTCACTGGATTTCTTGTCGAGCAACAATCCTTCTACGCCGATATCTTCATCCAGATCGGGCCAGTGAAGACCATAGCCCGCACCGCTGATCTGAAACTTGGCTCGCTCCGCGGGTGTGCCATACGCTAAGCGAGGATACCAGCCGATAGGAACAGCTATCGTGCGACCATCTTCAAGGTCAACCGATAGCATGTCGTCTGTAACGGTCGCCTGAACGACTCTAGTGACTGTCAGAGTCGGGATGACAGAAAAAGTCCCATTCATTTCTCAACCTCCAGATTAAGGTATCAAGCCCCACGTCACTTGGCAACGCCGTCCGGGCGCGGGGGTTGTCGCGGCGCCTCGGCTCTACGGAGACTTTGGCGTGTGGCGGACTACTCCAAACGGGCCGCCTCTCCTCCGGAACGTTCTGGGGCGCGCTTTTCGAGGTCCAGGCCTTCCAGGCGGCTGGACGATCCAGCCTCCTCCGGAGACGCCCCACGGGGTAGCTCGCGCTACCCTGTGGGCGTCTCTACATTTTTGGACTGGGGCGGTGTCGAGGGCTCGGGCGACTTGGCGGATCGCTCGTTCTTCTTCCGGCGGAGGCTGGGAGAAGAGGCTGGGGTGATGAGGGTTTTCGGCTCGGACCGCGATTAGCCTTACTTCCCCCCCACGAACGGCAAGATCGCCCCCCGGCTCGCGTAGTCGGCGATCGTCAGGCCGAAGAGGATGGCGAGCCAGAAGAAGCCGGCGACGGCGGTCAGGGCGGTCATCCTGGTGCTGTGGCGCACGTGCATGAAGAAGAGCAGGACTAGCGTCGCCTTGGTGACGGCGATTCCCAAGGCCACCACGTCGTTCGCCCAGCCGAGATCGACCTGGGCCACCAGCCAGGTGGCCAGGGTGAGGACCATCAGGGCTCCGAAGACCAGGAAATATACTTTGCGCGAGGTCACGTGTTCAGCCATGGCGGTCCTTTAGCGGGCGTGCGCACCGAGCAGGTAGAGCAAGGGGAAGAGGAAGATCCAGACGATGTCCACGAAGTGCCAGTAGAGCCCAGTCATCTCCAGCGGGTTGTGGTACTCCGAGTTGTATCTCCCCCTCCAGGACAGCACCACCAGCACCGCCAGGATGCCGATGCCGATGATCATGTGCAGGGCGTGGATGCCCGTCATGATGAAGTAGAGGGAGAAGTAGATGGAGGCGTGCTTCTCCAACTGCGGATCCCTTGCGGCCATCGCCTGGAGGTGCGGGCTCGGATGCTCGACTTCGAAGTGGAAAGTGGGGCCCGGCACGTGGTGCTCGACGAACTTGTCGCGATACTCGAAGCCCTTGATCACCAGGAAGGTCGTGCCCAGCGCCATCGTCAGCAGCAGGAAGAGCACGATCCCCTTGCGCCAGTTCACCTGCGCCGCCCAGATGGCCAGCACCATGGTCAAGCTGCTGCCGATCAGGACGGCGGTGTTGATGCCGCCCATCAGGACGTTGAGCGAGTTGCTCGCCAGCAGGAAGGCTTCCGGGTACTGCGTGCGGTACAGGGTGTAGGCCAGGAAGAGCACGCCGAAGAACATGATCTCGGTGACCAGGAAGAGCCACATCGCCAGCGTCGAGGACTCCTTCTGCTGGTCCATCGAGTCGAACTGATGGGCCAGATCGGGGTGATGCGCGGCGTGCGGAGCCAGGGGTTCGCTAGCCAATGGTCTCCTCCTGCGACATGCGGTTGTGCACTTCTTCGCGGTTGTACTCGTAGGGGCCGTGCGTCACGACGGGCATGGTGTAGAAATTTTCCGTCGGCGGCGGCGAGGTCGTGTCCCACTCCAGGCCCACGGCGCCCCAGGGATTGTCGCCGCTGTCCTTGCCGTAGCGCATCGACCAGATGAAGTAGCACAGCGGCAGGATGTAGCCGACGCCGAGGATCGAGGCGCCCGCGGTCGAGAGCACGTTGAGCACCTGGAACTCCGGCGGGTAGCTCCAGTAGCGGCGCGGCATGCCGAGGTAGCCAAGGATGAACTGCGGGAAGAACGTCAGGTTGAAGCCGACGAACACCAGCAGCGCCGCGATCTTCGAGAGGAAGACCGGGTAGAGCTTCCCCGAGATCTTCGGCCACCAGTAGTGGAGCCCTCCCAGGTAGCCCATGATCGTGCCTCCCACCATGATGTAGTGGAAGTGGGCGACGATGAAGTAGGTGTCGTGGACGTGGACGTCGATGCCCAGCGTCGCCACCATGACGCCCGTCAATCCGCCCAGGGTGAACAGGCCGATGAAGCCTAAGGCGTAGAGCATCGGCGTCTGGTAGGAGATCGAGCCCTGGTAGAGGGTCGCCGTCCAGTTGAACACCTTCACCGCCGAGGGGATCGCCACCAGCATCGAGAGCACCGAGAAGATGGTCGCGGCGTAGATCGACTCGCCGGCCACGAACATGTGGTGACCCCAGACCAGGAAGCCCAGCACCGCGATGCCGATCGACGCGAAGGCCACCACCTTGTAGCCAACCACCCTCTTGCGCGCGAAGGCGGCGATGAGCTCGCTTTCGACGCCCATGGCCGGCAGGATCATGATGTACACCGCCGGGTGGGAGTAGAACCAGAACAGGTGCTGGAAGAGCACCGGGTCGCCGCCCACCATGGGATCGAAGATCCCCAGGTGGAACACCTTCTCGGCCGCCACCAGCAGGATGGTGATGGCGATGACCGGCGTGCCCAGCACGATGATCAGGCTCGTCGCGTAGGTCGACCAGATGAACAGCGGCAGGCGGAACCAGGTCAGCCCCGGCGCCCGCATGCGGTGGATGGTGACGATGAAGTTCAGGCCGGTGAAGATCGACGAGAAGCCGGTGATGAAGATGCCCAGGGCCGTCGAGATGACGTAGGTGTTCGAGTAGTGGGTGGAGAAGGGCGTATAGAACGTCCAGCCGGTGTCCACGCCGCCATGGATGATGGCCCACAGGGTGAAGATGCCGCCGATGTTGTAGACGTACCAGCTCGCCAGGTTGAGCTTGGGCAGGGCCAGGTCCTTGGCGCCGATCATCAGCGGCACGAGGAAGTTGCCGAGCACCGCCGGGATCGCCGGGATGAGGAAGAAGAACACCATCACCACGCCGTGCATGGTGAACAGCCGGTTGTAGGTGTCCGGTTGGAAGAGGTCGCCTTCAGGCGTCAGCAGCTCGAGGCGGATGAGCAGGGCGAACAGGCTGCCGATGGCGAAGAACGCCGTCACCGAGATGAGATAGAGGATGGCGATCCGCTTGTGGTCCCGGGTGAGGAGCCACGAGCGGACGCCGTAGGCGGCGTTCAGGTAGTTCGGCCGCTTGGCGGCGGTGTCCGCGGTGGTCGTGACGGGCACGGTTGCGGTCGTATTCATGGCTTGCTTCTCATTCCTCTCGTCCTTCTCATCGGGGAGTGCCCGGTCGCGCGGTCTGCGGAGTGGGGGCTGCACCGGTGGGACCGGTGGCGGCGGCCGGTGCCGTCGGCGCGGTAGGAGCCCCGGCCGTGGTGCCGAGGGAACGGACGTAGGCGATGAGCTGGCTGAGCTGCTCCTCGCTCACCTGCCCCTGGAAAGTCGGCATCACCGGCTCCCAGCCCGCCGTGACTTTCGCCGTGGGAGTAAGGATCGACTCCCGGATGTAGTTGTCGTCGGCGAGCACCGTGCGGCCGTCGGCGAGCTTCACCTGGCTGCCGTAGACGCCTTCGAGCGCCGGGCCGCGGGCGAGCCGTCCCGTGTCCCCCGCCCGGTGGCAGGTGACGCAGGCCAGCGACTGGAAGAGGTCGGCGCCCGAGGCCACCATCGACTTGCCGGCGGCGCCGCCCGCCAGCCAGTTCTCGTAGTCGCGCGGCTCCATGACGATGATGCTGCCGATCATCTTCGAGTGCTCGGCGCCGCAGTACTCGGCGCAGAAGAGATGGTAGACGCCGGGGTGGGTGGGCTGGAACCAGATCGAGGTGTAGCGCCCGGGGATGGCGTCCTGCTTGATGCGGAAGGCCGGGATGTAGAAGCTGTGGATCACGTCCTCGGACGCGAGCTTCATCTTCACCGGCTGCCCCACCGGCACGTGCAGGGTGTTGATCTCCCGCTGCCCCTCAGGATGCTGGATCTTCCACATCCACTGCCGCCCGATGGCCGTGTACTCGACGGCGTTGGCCGGCGGCCGATAGAGGTCGAAGAACACCCGCGTCCCCCAGACAAACATGACGAGCGCGATCGCCAGCGGGATGGCCGACCAGGCGATCTCCAGCCAGACGGCCATCTCCTCGTTCGCCCCGACCTCCTCCGGATGGGTGCGCCGGTAGCGGGCCATGAAGTAGACGATCAGGCCGGCGATCAGGACGGTGAAGAAGATGCTGATCAGCGACCAGATGATGAACAGGGCGTCGACATTCCCGGAGTGGGTGGATGCCGAGTCGGGGAAGAGCGGGAACGACGATCTCATGTCAGGCGGCTCCCAAAGGACCGGGCTCGGCGGTCTCCCGCCGCCGCAGGAAAACGACAAATAGCGCGAGGGCCACGACGGTGACCACCGCCGAGAGGCGCATGATGTTCAGGGTGACGGCGCTGTAGCGGCCGACCAGCGGATCGTAGTGGAAGCAGTAGAGGAGCACCTGGTCGACGACGGTGCCGAGCTTGCCGTGGCCCGACTCCACCAGCCCGAGCCGGATGTCGCGGGCCGGAAACTCCACACCCAGCAGATAGCGCGACACGCGTCCCTCGGAGGTGAGGATCACCATGCCGGCGGCGTGGGCGAACTGATTGCGCTGCGGATCGTAGACGTAGCGGAAGCCGACCGACTGGGTGAGCCGGGCGATCGAGTCCCGCGGGCCGGTGAGGAAGTGCCAGCCGTTCTCGGTGCCCGGCCGCGCGTAGCGCGCCAGGATCTCCTTCTTCTTCGCCGCCGCCAGGGCGGGCGTCTCCTGCGGATCGATGCCCGCCACGATGACGTCGAACTCGCGGCCCGGATCGAGGGAGAGCGGCTTGAGGCCGGTCTCCACCCCCTGCAACACGAGGTCGCAGAGCATCGGGCAGTGGTAGTAGGCCATCACCAGCACCGCCGGCTTCTTGCCGTTCAGATAATCGCCCAGCGTGACGGCGCGGCCGTGCTCGTCCCGCCAGGGCACGTCGAGCGGCACCTTCTCGCCGATCCGCTGGTCGTAGCCCACGGACTTGAGCACGCCCGGCATCTCCGAGCTCGGCACTACCGACGAGGCGGCCGAGGCCACGCCGCTCGTCAGCAGCAGTCCGGTGAGAACGGTGAGGCAGCGCAGTCTGCTCAAGGAGCCTTCTTTCCCTGTTCCTGCGGCGCCGGAGTCGTCGCGGCGATCGCGCCGCCGGTCTTTCCGCCCACCACCTCGGGGGCCACGCCGCGGGCGGCGACGATGTCGATGGCGTCCGCCACCGGCAGGCGCACGGTTTCCTGCTGGCGGTCGATCCAGGCGGCCTGGTTGAGCTCGCGGTCCTCGCGCTCCCGCATCTCGGTCATGTCCGCCACCGGGTTGTCTTGCAGCAGGGGCGCCGGCGGCGGCTGTTGCGGATGCGCCCGCTCGACCGGCGACAGGCGCACGTCGCGCTTCTCGTCGTAGTGCTCGAAGCCCTTCAGCAGCCACCACATCAGCAGGGCCGCCACGACGCAGACGACGACGAGGGCGACGCCGCTGATCACGATGCCGCGGACGTTGATCTCGCGGTCGAACGGCTCCGTCTCCGGAGCGTGGCCTTTCGGAACGTCACTCATGGTGCTCTATCGCCTCCGGCAGGTAGGGATCGTTGATCGGCAGCAGCGGCCGGCTCTTCAGCTCGCGCAGGAACCAGGCGAACCAGAAGCCGCCGATGGCCAGCGGCGCCGTCAGGTAAAGCCAGTAGAAGGCGGGGTTGTGGTCGTGGAAGGCCGGCTCCACCTGCCACACCAACTCCAGCCAGCGCATGACGAGCATGAGAGCGGCCACGAAGACGAGCCGGCCGGCGTTGCGCTTCAGGTCCCGCGACAGCAGCAGCAGGAAGGGCAGCAGGAAGTGGAAGAGGACGATGGCCAGGAAGAGGCCGCCCCAGGCGCCCCGCATGCGCGGCAGGTAGAAGGAGATCTCCTCCGGCAGGTTCCCCGCCCAGATGATGAGGAACTGCGAGAACGAGAAGTAGGCCCACAGCATGACGAAGGCGAAGAACAGCTTGCCCCAGTCGTGGAAGTGGCGCGGCTGGAGCACCCGCGACATCGGCTCGCGCCGGGACAGCCAGAGGGCGAAGACGATGAGGAAGGCGAGCGCCGCGAGCCCCTGGCTGCCCATCAGGTAGACGCCGTAGATGGTGGAGAACCAGCGCGGCTGGAGCGACATCAGCCAGTCCACCGCCGCGAAGGTCACCGCCAGGCAGTAGGCGGCGAGGGCGGGGCCCGCGATGAGCTGCATCCGCCGCGCCGAGTTCGGGTCCGGCTGGAGGTCCTGCCGCCGAGACAGGCGGCTCATGAGGAAGGCGACGCCGCCCCAGATCAGGAAGTAGAGCACCAGCCGCACGATGAAGAAGGGCGCGTTGAGGTAGGGCGCCTTCGCCTGCAACAGCGCGTCGGCCCGTACCGCCTCCGGCCGCGCCCACTCGTAGAGGCTCTTGAGGCCGAGGACGAGCGGCAGGGCGAGCACCAGCAACAGGGGCAGGGTGCGCGACGCCGCCTCCAGCACGCGGCGGATCACCAGGCCCCAGGCGCCGCGCGTCAGGTGGTTGAGCAGGGAGATGGCCAGGCAGCCGAGCGACACGCCGACCCAGAAGACCCAGCCCACCAGCCAGGCGCGGTAGAAGGACTGCGGCGCCTGGAACAGGCCGAGCAGGCTCGCCACGAGGCCCACGGCCCCGGTGATCAAGGCCAGGCGCTGGAGCCCGTTGACGTCAGCCGGCGCGGCCATCGCAGAGAGATTTGCGGCGTCCACTCTCACGGTTTCTCGGTTCATGGCATCTGGCTCGGGGTTGTTCCCGGGGTCGGGGTCGAGACCGGGGCCGCGGCGGGCTGCGGAGGGTTCTTGTCGAGATCGGCCTGGATCGCCTGGCGACGCTCGGGCGCCAGCTTCTCCAGGTCCGCCAGCTTCGCGGTCTGCCGGTACTGAAGCACGCGGATGTAGGCGGCGATGGCCCAGCGGTCCGCCACCGGCACCTGCGGCGCGTAGCTCGGCATGACGCCGAAACCCTCGGTGATGACGTTGTAGAAGTAGCCGACCGGCGCGTTGCGCAGCCGCTCGATGTGGTACGAGGTGGGCTGCTTGTAGCCCCGCTGCACGATCATGCCGCGGCCCGTCCCCTGGCGGTCGTGGCAGGGCGAGCAATAGATGTTGAAGCGTTGCTCTCCCCTCACCAGCACCTCGCGGGTGAGCGGGAAGGGCAGGTCCGCCACCGGCTTGTTGGCGGCGTCGACGCCGGTGTAGGCCCAGCCCTCGCGCAGGTCGCCGCGGGCCACGGTGTGGGCCGGAATGGGCCGCGCGCCCTGGCCGTCGGGGAAGAAGTCGGCGGCGGCGAGCGTCTTCACCTTGTGCTGGTCGTGCATGTTCTGCCGGCAGCCCCCGGTCAGAACCGCGGCGAGGAGCAGCGCGGCGGCGGCCAGGGTGAATCCCCGTCGGGCGATCCGTGTCTCAGCGCTCAACTTCGAACACCTCGCTCGCCTTGAGGCCGGTCAGAAAGCGCTCGGTCTCGGCGCGGTCGAACTTCGGGTCCCGCGCCTCGACGACCAGGAAGTAGCGGTCGCGCGAGGCGAGGGCGAAGCGCGGCACGTTGAACACCGGGTGGTAGGGGTGCGGCAGGCCGTTCAAGGCGAACATGCCGAGCACGGCGAAGAGCGCCGCCCCGAGGATCGTGCACTCGAAGGTCGGCACGATGAACGCCGGCCAGCTATGGAACGGCCGGCCGCCGATGTTCATCGGGTAGGCGATCGTCGCCGCCCAGAACTGCAGGCTGTAGCCGCCGAGGGCGCCCAGGATGCCGCCGATGAGAACGATGATCGGCAGCTTGGACCGGTGATGGCCCAGCGCCTCGGACACCTCCTCGATGGGGTACGGCGTATAGGCGTCCACGTGGTGATAGCCGGCGTCGTGGACGCGGTGCGCCGCGGCAATCAGGTCGTCGGCCGAGTTGAACTCGGCCATCAGGCCGTGAATCAGCGGGTGATGCGGATGCGTCTGCGCGCTCATCGCGGGATCTCCGTCATTTCGCTTCCCTTGGTGCCGGGCACGATGGTCCGCATCTCGAAGATGGAGATCATCGGCAGGAACCGGATGAACAGGAAGAGCAGAGAGAGGAACAGGCCCACCGTGCCGAGGAAGGTCATCCAGTCCCACATCGTGCCGCGGTACATGCCCCAGGAGGACGGCAGGAAGTCGCGGTGCAGGCTGGTGATGACGATCACGAAGCGCTCGATCCACATGCCGCAGTTGACGAACAGGGCGACGATGAAGAGGCCCATCGGCGACTGGCGCACCCGTCGCAGCCACAGCGCCTGCGGCGCCAGGAGGTTGCACAGCAAGAGGCTGAACCAGTACCACTTGTAGGGGCCGGTGACGCGGTTCCAGAAGGTGAACTGCTCGACGTGGTGGCCGGAGTACCAGGCGAAGAAGAACTCCATGGCGTAGCCGTAGACCACGATCAGGCCGGTCGCGAGCATCACCTTGCCCATGTTCTGCAGGTGGCGGATGGTGATGAAGTCCTGCATGCCGAAGACGGCGCGCAGCGGAATCGTCAGCGTCAGCACCATGGCGAAGCCGGCGTAGATGGCGCCGGCCACGAAGTACGGCGGGAAGATCGTGGCGTGCCAGCCGGGGACGATGCCGATGGCGAAGTCGAAGGAGACTACCGTGTGCACCGAGACCACCAGCGGTGTGGCGAGGCCGGCCAGCAGCAGGTAGGCCGTCTCGTAGTTGTGCCAGTGCGCCGCCGAGCCGCGCCAGCCCATGGCGCCGAAGCCGTAGATGATCTGGGCGATGCGCTTCTTCGAGCGGTCGCGCAGGGTCGCGAGGTCGGGGATCAGCCCCACGTACCAGAACAGCGCCGAGACCGTGGCGTAGGTCGACACCGCGAACACGTCCCAGATCAGCGGGCTCCGGAACTGCGGCCACAGACCCATGGTGTTGGGGTAGGGGAACAGCCAGTAGGCGAGCCACGGCCGGCCGAGGTGGAGCACCGGGAACATGCCGGCGCAGGCCACGGCGAACAGCGTCATCGCCTCGGCGAAACGGTTGATCGAGGTGCGCCACTCCTGGCGCAGCAGCAGGAGGATGGCGGAGATCAGCGTGCCGGCGTGGCCGATGCCGATCCACCAGACGAAGTTGACGATGGCGAAGCCCCAGCCCACCGGCTCGTTGACGCCCCAGATGCCGACGCCCTTGGCGAACAGCCAGGTCACCGCGGTGAGGAACATCATCATGATCAGGAACGAGATGCCGAAGCCGATGTACCACCACCGGGGCGTGCGTTGCAGCACCACCTCGCTGATCTTGTCGGTGACGCTCGCCGTCGTGTAGCCCGGGGCCACGACGGGAGGCTTGTAGGGCATCGCCCGCGACTCGTCTTCTAGTGTCGCCATGCGTCAGGTTCCTTCGGTCCCTTCGAGGGTGGGGTTCGGGTTGCTCAGCTTCGCGAGGTAGGTGGTGCGCGGGCGCGTGTTCAGCTCCTCGAGCAGGCCGTAGTTGAGCGGCTCGGCCTTGAGCCTGGTCACCTCCGCCGCCGGGTCGTTGATGTCGCCGAAGACGATGGCCTGGGTCGGGCACGACTGCTGGCACGCCGTCTTCAGCCAGTTGGCGGGGATGGGATGCCCCTCGACCTTCGACTCGATCTTCGCTTCCTCGATGCGCTGCACGCAGTAGGTGCACTTCTCCATGACGCCGCGCATGCGCACCGTCACGTCCGGGTTCTCCAGCAGCGCCAGCACCGGCGTCGTGCGGTCGCTGTAGCGCAGGAAGTTGAACCGCCGCACCTTGTAGGGGCAGTTGTTGGAGCAGTAGCGGGTGCCGACGCAGCGGTTGTACACCATGTCGTTCAGCCCCTCGTCGCTGTGCACCGTCGCCGCCACCGGGCAGACCACCTCGCAGGGGGCGTTCTCGCACTGCATGCAGGGCACCGGCTGGTGATGGACGGTCGGCTCGTCGATGTCGCCCGAGAAGTAGCGGTCGATGCGCAGCCAGTGCATGGCGCGGTGCTTCAGCACCTGCTCCTTGCCCACCACCGGGATGTTGTTCTCCGACTGGCAGGCCACGACGCACGAGCTGCAACCGGTGCAGACGCTCAGGTCGATCGACATGCCCCAGGCGTGCCCCGGGTAGGGATGGCGGGGGAACATCTGCTCGTCCTCCGCCGGCTTCTCGCGCGCCTCGGCGATGAAATTCGGATTCTTGCGGTACTGCTCCAGGGTGCCGTGGCGGATCAGCTCGCGCTTCTCGGCCTCCTCGCTCGCCAGCTTCATCTCGCTCCAGCCCGGATCCAGCAGGTGATGGTTCTGGGTGCTGGCCAGCGGATAGCGCTCGCCCAGGCCCTTCAGCTCGACGCCGGGAGCAGACCACAGCGCCTGCGAGGTGCGCAGGGGATAGGCGTTGAAGCCGGCGCCGGTCGCCTTGCCGGCGTTCTCCCGGCCGTAGCCGAGATGCAGCAGGGCGGTGTCGTCCGCGAGGCCCGGCTGAATCCAGACCGCCGCCTTGATCTTGCGGCCAGCCACCGTAACCTGAGTCATTTCCTCCATCTCCAGCTTCAGCCGTTCGGCGGTCCGCGGCGAGAGCATGAGGGCGTTGTCCCAGGTCAGCTTGGAGATCGGCTTGGGCAGCTCCTGAAGCCAGGCGTTGCTGGCGAGGCTGCCGTCGCGCACCGTGGGATCGGGCCGGAAGAGCAGGGTGAGCCGGCCGGGAGAAGAGGCGGCGGCGCTGGCTGCGATCTCGTTCACCGCCTGCGTCACCGCGGCGCCCAGCAGAGCTGTGGAGACCGGCGGCGCCTGGGTGCCGGCGACCAGCCCGGCGAGGAGCACCCGGCGGAAGCCCGCGTCGAAGGCGGCCGCGGCATTGCCCGGGCCGGTGCTCCCGGTGGTCGCGGCGGCCGGCTGCTGCATCGTGCCCGGCAGCGTGCCGAAGCCGAGCGAGGTGGTGACGCCGCCGGGATCGGTCGTCTGCGGCAGGCCCACGCCGGCCAGGCGCGTGGACCAGGTCTCGCGGACGAGGTCGTAGCTCGTCGAGTCCGGCTTGCCGGCGAGCGCCGCCAGCACCTCGGCGGCCGTCTTGCCGCCGTAGAGCGGCTCGATCAGCGGCTGGATGATGGAGGCCGTGCCGTCGAAGGCGCGGGCGTCGCCCCAGGCTTCGAGCTCATGGGCGGCGTTCAGGTGCCAGGCGCAGTAGCCGGAGGTCTCGTCTTCGTGGAGGCCGTGGTGGATCGCCACCCGCACCTTCTTGAGGCCCTCGGCGAACGGCAGATCGGCCGGCGCCGAGTACGCGGGGTTGACGCCGTCCAGCATCAGCAGCACGTCCACCTTGCCGGCGTTCATGTCCGCCACCAGCTCGCCGAGGGATTGCACGGCGTCGACCGGGTCCACCTCCACGGGCTCGGTATAGAGGACGGTCTTGCCGGCGTTGCCGAGCGCCTGGTTGATGGCGTGGGCCAGGACCTGAAGGGCGGGCGAGCCGTATTCGTCGGCGACGACCAGGCTGGCGCCGGGGTTCGCCTTGAGATCGTCGGCCACGGCCTGCAACCACTTCTGGGCCTTGGGATCGGCGAGCGCCGGAGCTGCTCCGGTGGCGGCTCCCACGGCCTGCGCCAGGGCGAGGGCGAAGGCCTCCATCTGGGGCGGCGAGAGCTGGAGCCGGTGATCGGCGATCGTGCCGGTGGGAGTGGGGAAGCTCTCCACCGCGTAGAGACGGTTCATCGGCGCTTGCAGGTTCGCCTTGCGTACCCGCCGGCCGTCCGCGAACTGGCGGGCGTAGCGCACGGCGCCCGGTCCCTCGGCCAGCAGGTCGGCGCCGAGGGTCAGGACCACCTTGGCGGGGCCGAGCTCGTAGCGGGCCAGGAGCGGCCGGCCGAAGGACCGCACCGCCGCCGTGTAGGCGTTGGTCGGCGCGGCGGGCTCCCAGCGGTGCCAGCGGGCCTTCGGGTACGTCCGCGTGAGGCTCTGGATCTGCGCCGCGACCGTCGGTGAGGTCACCGTGCCGGTGAGGATGCGCAGGCCGTCGCCGCCCAGCGCCTGGAGGGCGCGCAACGCTCCGCTCACCTCGCTGACGAAGCCGCCCCAGGTGGCGGGGCGGCCGGAGTGGAGGATGGTCTGCGAGCGCTCGGGGTCGTAGAGGGAGAGCACCGCCGCCTGGGCGAAGACGTCCGTCGCTCCCAGGCTCGCCGGATGGTCGGGGTTGCCCTCGATCTTCGTCGGCCGCCCCTGGTGGCTCTCAGCCAGCACGCCCGTCGCGTAGCCGCCGACGGTGAGGGCGGTGGCGAAGAACAGCGGCTTGCCCGGCACGAGCTGCTCCGGCTGCTTGACGTAGGGGACGATCGTCTCGGTGGGCTGGCGGGTGCAGGCGGTCAGGCCGGCGAGGGCCAGCGAAGCGCCCGCGAGCTGCAGGAAGCTGCGCCGCGACACGCCGTCCGCGCCGTCCGTCCATTCCGAGGCATGGCGGGGGAACTCGCGGTGCAGCATCTCCGAGAATTCGGGCGCCGCCGCCAGCTCGTCCAGGCTGCGCCAGAACTCCGGCCCCTTCTTCGTCCGCAGCCGCTCCCGCACGGCCTCGAGGTCGTTGAGGTCGAGCCGGGCCGGTTGTCCTGTCGGGGACGGCTCGGCGCCGCACTTGCCCTGCTTGTCGTTGTCCATCGGGTTTCGCTCGCTCTCGATATCCGGATATCTAGCGGTGGCAGGTCGAGCAGCTCGTAAGGGACCTGACGTTGTATTGCTTGACCAGCTTGGCCTGGAGCGCGCGCGCCTGCTCGGGGTCCGCCGGCGGCTGCCAGTCGATGTTGAACACCTCTTCGCGCGGCCGGACGTTGCGGGCCGGGTCGCGGTGGCAACTGAGGCACCACTCCATCTGCAAGGAGGCATGCTGGAAGGTGAGCTGCATCTGGTTCACCGGCCCGTGACAGGTGACGCATCCCATGCCTTTGGCGATGTGCACGGAGTGATTGAAGTAGACGTAGTCCGGCAGGTCGTTGATCCGCGTCCACTGCACGGGGACGTTGTCGCGATAGCTGGCGCGGATGGGCTCCAGCAGCTCGGCGTTGGTCCAGATCTGGCGGTGGCAGTTCATGCACGTCTCGGTCGGCGGGATGCCGGCGAAGGCCGAGCGCTCGACGGAGGTGTGGCAGTAGCGGCAGTCGAGCCCCAAGCCCGCGACGTGGTGCTGGTGGCTGAACGGCACCGGCTGCTTCTTCACCACGCCCTGACCCGTGACGTACGACGAGCGCAGCAGCTCCGTGTAGACGTAGGCGAAGATCGCCAGGAAGAAGATCGAGCCAAAGATGCTCACCTTGGCGATCGTGTTCGTACTGCGGTGGAAGATCTGCATGAGCCGCCCTCCCTAGCCTCCCGGCGGTCGAACATATCCGACAGAGGCCCGCGGTTCAAGGGACTTTGTGAAAGTCGTCACAAGCCCGGACTCTACTCCATGGCCCGCTGGACGTGCAAGACGGGTGCCCTGGGCGGAGAAGCGCCCCCCGCCCAAGACCCTCATCACCCCGGCCCTCTTCTCCCGCCCCCGCCCAACCCCCTCACCGGGAGAAGAGGGAGAACAGCCAGAACGCCCCAACCGAGCACCCCTCTCCCGGGGCGGAGGATGGGGTGGTAGGGAGAGGGGCAGGGGTGAGGGTCTTGGGTGGGAGAACCTCTCAGACAAGCGGAACCGGTTTCGCGGGTCCTGCTAAGTTGCCAAAGGCAAATTTTACAGCGAATGCGCCAGGGAACGCCGGAAATTGTCAGCGCCGGCAACGTGCGTTGTCTTTTCGGTTTCACGCTCGCATCCAAGCTGGCCTACTTCTTGCTGAGGACTCTTTGCGATGAGAGCGGCGGCCGCAGAAGATCCGGCGAATGACTCCCGCAGCCCTCTCCAAATAAAGGAGATCCAGTCATGCATCCAACTTTCCGCCGCGCCGTGATCGCCGCGATCCTCGTCGGATCTCTGGCTCCCGGACTCGCTCAGGCTCGCACTTTCCATGGATCTCCTAAAGCTCTTATTGTCGAGGTGGGACGCAATGGGGGCTTCTTTAGCACGGTATGGAGTTTGCTTACAGATGTGCTCGCGGGTCGGGTACCGGGATCCGGTCTTGCCGGATCGCCCTTGGTAGCCAAGGACACGGGGGACAATGGAGGTCACCTGGATCCCAACGGAGCCCCGCTGACCACGACGTCCGAATCGACGCCGCCGCCCGATAACGGGGGGCATCTCGATCCGAACGGTTAGAGCACGGAGACAAGAGAACAGACAGGGCACGATAAGACAACCGTAGAATTTTACTGCCCTAGAGGACGGACCCATGGTCGATTCACTAAATGCGCTGGCAAGGTCTCGGGCCGAAGCCTGTGAGCTTTGGGCCGACCTTGAGCCGCTTCGTTTTGAAGATCAGTACTATCTGGTGCGTACCCACCGCCGTTTCCTGGATTGGGGGTTCTGCGAGCTGATGTGCGAGGAAAGCTTGCGGCTCGCCCCGGTCGACGCCGCGCGGGCCGTGGAGCGGGCGGAGATCGCCGTCCTCGTCTCGGACCTCCTGAAGGACGACGATCCCGTCACCGACCGCCGTCTCTATCAGCTCCGGGGCTACGCCTGGGCGCACGACGGCAACGCCCGCCGCGTGCTCGGCGACCTGCGCAGTGCCGACGAGTCCTTCGCCATCGCGGAGGCCTGGTGGGAGGCGGGCGAGGCCATGCTCGGCGACTGTCTCGGCTACGAGCCGGTGGTGCTCGACCTCAAGGCTTCGCTGCGCATCGCCCAACGGCGTTTCCCCGAGGCCTTCGCCCTTCTCGACCGCGTCTACTCCATCCACGAACGGGGAGACCGTCCGGAGCACAAGGACGCGCATCTCGCCGGCCGGGCGCTGGTGACCAAGGCCCTGGCCCTCGCGGAGATGAACGAGCCCGAGAAGGCGATCGAGCTGCTCGAGCAGGCGGAGGGGATGGTGAGGATGGATCGCGATCCGCGCCTCGTCCTCTGTCTGCGGCACAACCTCGTCTGGGACCTCACGACGGTCGAGCGTCACGAGGAGGCCGCGCGCCGTCTTCCTGAGGTCGTGGCCCTCTGCCGCGAGCTCGGCAATCCCCTCGACCTCATGCGTCTGCGCTGGGCGGAGGGCAAGATCGCCGCGGGCCTCGGCCGCACGGAAGAGTCAATGGAGATTCTGGGCGGCCTGCGGCAGAAGTTCATCGACCGCGACATGGCCTACGACTCGGCCCTGGTCACCCTTGAGCTCACGGAGCTCTACGCCCGCAACGGCCGGGTCGACGAGGTGAAAGAGCTGTCGATGCAGATGGCGGGCATCTTCCGTTCCCAGGACGTACCGCGAGAGGCTCTGGCCGCGTTGCTCTTCTTCCAGAAAGCGGCCGAGCGCGAGCGGGTCACCGCCAAGCTCGCCCGCGAGATCGCGAAGTTCCTCCAGCAGCTCCGCGCCAATCCCGCCCTGCGCTTCGATCGGCGGTAAGGGCGCAAGGCCTTCCGAAGCAGAAAGGTTGATGATGTTGGTGATGGAGTCAACAAAAAAAGGCGACCTTGCCGGGCCGCCTCCAAACCCACCGCGCACTGAGAAGATGGCGGGGATTTCTACGACACCCAGAAAGAAAGCAAGAGTGGTGCCATCCTTCTCTGTGCGCATCTTTTTCTCAGGAAAGGAGACTAAGAGATGCGCCGAACTTGGATCGAAAGCACGATCTTTCTTCTCGCCGCCACAGCCGTATTAGCAGGCTTGACGCTCTTCGTGACAATTGTTGCAAGCCGGATGTTCTAGATTTTTCCTCAAGGTGGGCCATCGGTCCAATCCCGAAGGTCTACCACTGCTCAGACAAAGAAGTATCCAAATCCTCCGTGGCTGAGCACCACGATTCTTTCCAAAACTTTCAAAACCTCTAGCCTTCCTCGCAGTTCCCCTGTAGAATCCTGCCACTTTATAGGCAGGACGAAGTGGATCGCAGGGAGTTTTTACGCGCGGGCTTGCTCGCCGGGACCGGAGTCCTCGCCGGTCCAATGATCAACCGGGGACGCTTCAATCTCTTCGCCGACGTTCGGGGCGGGCGCAGCGAGCACTCGTCTCGCGCCGTCGAGCTGGTGGGGCGGTCGATGGTCATCGACATGCTCGGCCTGCTGACTCTCAACTGGCCCAAGCTCTACGCCTGGCAGCGCGATCCGGCAGCCTTCGGCGGCTCCGATCTCCAGAAGCTTCGCGACTCCGGTGTGCGGGTCTTCCACCCCGCGGTGGACCCCGACGATCCGAATCCTTATCAGGCGGCTCTCGGCTGGCTGGAAGGCTGGAACCGCCTCCTTTCCAAGCGGGCCGATTCATTTCTGCGGATCGGCCGCGCCGCCGATCTGGACCAGGTCCGCACCGGCGGCAAGCTGGGCATCCTGGTGGGCTTTCAGAGCTCCGATCATTTTCGCGCGGTGGACGACGTCGCCCATTTTTACGATCTGGGCCAGAGGGTCTCCCAACTGACGTACAACCGTCGCGACCGTCTGGGCTCCGGCTGCTTCGAGGAGCGGGACACGGGGCTCACGGACTTCGGCGGCCAGGTGGTCGCGGCCATGAACCGCGCCGGCATGGTGGTGGACGTCTCCCACTGCTCCGAGCGTACCAGCCTCGACGCGATCGACCACTCCAGCCGGCCGGTGCTCGTCACCCACTCCAACTGCCGCGCCCTGGTGTCGCATCCGCGCTGCAAGTCGGACGCGGTGCTGCGCGCCCTGGCCGCCCGGGGAGGAGTGATGGGCATCACCGCCGTGGCCGCCTTCGTCAGTCCGCGCCGGCACGCGACGGTCGAGGACCTGCTGAACCATTTCGATCACGTCGCCCGCACCGTGGGCGTCGAGCACGTGGGGATCGGCAGCGACGTCGACCTGGACGCCGCCGATCCCGCGACCGGCCATCCCCTAGCCCGCTACGCCGTGCAAGGCCTGGCGCCCGCCCGCCGCGTCTTCGACCTCGCCGAAGGGCTCATCCGCCGCGGCTACAGCGACCGCAGCATCGAACTCATCCTGGGCGGAAACTTCCAGCGGGTGCTTGGGGAGATCTGGCGCGGCTGAGGAATGCCCTGAAGGGGCAACGGCATGTAGCCCGGGGCTGGCGCTGTTTGCCAGCCCCGGGACCCGTCGATCCAATAAACCCAAAAGCCCTGAAAGGGCGACGGCAGCTCGGTTGAACGACGAAGCGCCGCCGCCGCCCCTTCGGGGCTCGGTGTTTTAAATTCATCGCCTACCCGGGGCTGGCAAAAAGCGCCATCCCCGGGCTACATGCCTGAGCTCCTTCGGAGCAAAGAAAGTTTCTCCACGCCGTCTGACCCGCGACGCATGAACATGCTCTACCGGGTCTTGGCTGGGACCGCGATACTCGGAGGCCATGAGAAACCGAAATGAACGGTCCCTCTTCCTCGCCGCCGCTGTCGCCGCTTCCCTTCTTCTGCTGAATTGCGGAGGCTCGACGCCCACCTCGCCGGGGCCGCCGGCCACGACCGGGCGTCTCGTCTTCGACGACAGCGGATGCGCCTGCTCGCCTCGCCCCTACCCTCCGATCGACATCTATGTCGACGGGATGCTCGCGGGTGAATTGCCGGTCTTCGGAAAGCTCACCCTGACTTTGCCGCTGGGAGCACACCGCTGGTCTATCGACTCTGCGGACGGTCCCCCGACTCTCGTCGTGATTCAGGCGGGCGCCACCGTCAACGAGCACCTCTTCACCAACCTCAACTGTACCGAGGGCTGTGGCGACGACTCCCGCTTTGTGGCGCCATGAAGTGGGCTCGACGGCTTTGGCTGAGGCATTTCCGCTCCAGGATTGCAGCTATTGCTCCTGGATCGTTGCATCGCTAGAATGCATCAGCTCGCATCGTAAGTCTTCCATCGGGTTCGGGAACGCCAAGGCCGCTCCGGCACCTTCGTCTCGCCAGTCGGAGGAGGAAAGGTGCCTTGTCCAGACCCTTTGGGTCTGAAAGGAGGTCCCGATGAAGAAGCTGCTTTTCTTCGTTCTCGCCTTTGCCCTCGTCGTGCCGCTCGCCGCGAGCGGCACGCTGCCGACCCCGAATCTGGGGACCCTCTCTCGCGAGGCCTTTCTCGCCGTGCTCGGTAACTTGACGGTCGGGGTCCCTGATCCCATTCAGGTCCAGGTGGATCCGTGCCCGATGAGCGTCGCCTGCACCAGCACGACCGGTCTTTGCGCCATCAACGAGAATTGCACTGTCAGGGACCTGGGTTCCTGCTGCGCGTTCGACGGCGAATTTCTCTGCTGCGTCAACGGGCAGCACATCAAGGTCCAGAGATGCCCGTGTTCGGGAACCGGCTGCCCATCGGCCGAGATCACCTTGAGTTGCTCCTGAAGCGTTTCGGACGGCACGCCATGTGGAGTCATCACCTGCTGAAGGAGTGAGCCCGAAACGCCGGCCCGGCAGTTGCTGCCTAGCACCCACCGGGCCGGTCCCCACCGAGCGGTTCCCGCCTACTTGAAGTTGTACAGGATGACGCCGTCGATGCTATAGACGTCCACCGCCCAGGTGCCGCCTCGCGGCGTCGGGGGATTGGTCAGCTTGACGCCGAGGAAGGCGATGAGGTCGCCGGTCGAGAGGGCGGTTTCGAGCAGGCTCTGGAGCCGCACCTCGGAGGTGAGGACGGCGACCGTCTTGCCTGGCGTGTCGCGCAGGTTCACGAGGGCGTGGCAGCCGGTGAAGCTGGGGACCGCGTAACCTTCGACGAGCGTCACGTGGCCGAACAGCTCGACATGAACCGGAGGAGGAGCGGGGGCGGCCTTGATGCCGCGATCGGTGGATACGGTTGCAGTGGCCATAGGGTTCTACCTTTCTTCTTGAAGGAGGTTTCTCAGTTTCGCGATGCTGGTCTTCACCGCCTCGCGAGGCGCGCCGGGCCGATGTGGCCTGACTGAGCTTTACAGGCGTCACCCTAGAATTTTCGTTACAACGAATACTTCCTGGCTGGTGGCATCGTTACGCCGGCCCAACGGCGTTTTCAATCCGAAGTTGTAGTCATTGCGTTCGGATCGCGTTATCGCTAGAATTCAACGACTCGCATCGTAAGTCTTCCATCGGGTTCGGGAACGCCAAGGCCGCTCCGGCACCTTCGACTCCCAGTCGGAGGAGGAAAGGTGCCTTGTCCAGACCTTTGGGTCTGAAAGGAGGCCCCGATGAAGAAGCTGCTTTTCCTCGTTCTCGCTTTTGCCCTCGTCGCGCCGCTCGCTGCGGTGGAGTCCGTCCCGGCGACCGCGCCGTCGGCCGGCTCGTTGCCGGCGCTGGACGTGGCGAATCTCTCGCAGGAGGAGTTCCTCGCCGTGATCGGCAACACGATGGTGGGAATTCCCGACCCGACGCCGGCCCAGGCGCCGCCCTGCCCGACCAGCGTCGCCTGCCGCAGCCCGCTTGGTCTCTGCGCCCTCAGTCTGACTTGCACCGTCACCGACCTCGGGCAGTGCTGCATCGCGAGCCCCGGTCTGGGTATGTGCTGCATCAACGGGACCATCAAGGTCAAGAGCTGTCCCTGTGCCGGTGCCGGCTGCCCGCCGGCTCAGATCACCTGGGGTTGCGCCTGAGCCGAGCGGTCTGACGCTTCCCTGGCGGCGGCACAACGCGCGGGCGTGCTGAGGCTTTGCGCCGCCGCCTTGCCGTTTCACTGGTAGGCTTGGATCAACCTGTACGGCAAGGAGGAGAAGCTCCATGTTCATCGGACATTTCGCGCTGGGGTTTGGCGCCAAGCGGGCGGCCCCAACGGTCTCGCTCGGTACGCTGTTCCTGGCCTGCCAGTTCGCCGATCTTCTGTGGCCGACTCTCCTCCTCCTCGGGATCGAGGTCGTCAAGATCCAGCCCGGCGACACCGCCGTCACGCCCCTGACCTTCGTCAGCTACCCATACTCGCACAGTCTCGTCGCGCTGCTGATCTGGGGAGTCCTCCTCGGAGGCGGGTACGTGCTGATCCGGAAATCGCGCATCGTGGCCGGATTGGTGATCGGAGGCCTGGTGCTCAGCCACTGGGTTCTGGACGTCCTCACCCACCGGCCGGACATGCCGGTGACGATCGGCGGACCCACGCGGCTGGGGCTCGATCTATGGGCCTCGCTGCCGGCGACGGTGGCGATTGAGCTGATTCTATTCGCGGTAGGCGTGGGGCTCTATGCGCGGTTCACCGAGGCGCGCGACCGGCGGGGGAGCTTCGGGTTCTGGGGGCTCGTCGGGTTTCTTGCCGGCGTGTACTTCGTCAACCTGTTCAGCCCGCCGCCGCCCAGCGTCGCCGCCGTGGCCTGGGGAGCGCAGGCGCTGTGGCTCCTGGTGATCTGGGGCTACTGGGTGGATCGTCACCGGCGGGTGCGGGTTTGAGGAAGCTCGGGACCTGAGACTCACTGCATCTTCCGATCCTTCCAATAGTCGGGCCGGCGCCTATGGTGCGCTACGGCTGCTATCCAGATGAATGCATCGAGCTCAATAAAAAACAGGGTGTAGGGGAAGCGATGGACGAAGCATTTGCGGAGACCTGACTTGCCATGGGAAGGAAAGGCGCCGGGGTTGACCCGAATCCGTCCGACGGCTTCCTCAACCACATGCCGGAGCTCGCGACCCAGGCCAGCCCGTTGACTCTCATAGTGGCCTGCGGCCTCGCGAAGCTCGGCCTCTGCCTCTGTGTGCAGGATGACCGGCTTCACGGATACGCTTTGCGTAGTTCCGCAAAGACATCCTCAGCGGGTCGTCCCGTGGCCTTACCGGTTTGAATCTCGGCGACACGCCGGTCCAGCTCTTCCTCCCAGGCCACGGCCGCGCCGGACTCTGACGGCCCGAGGGATTCGAGGAGGAAGTACGCCAATTCCGCTCGCTCTGGCTGAGAGAGCTGTTTGAGCTGCGTCTTCATCTGGCGGACATCGCGAGTCATACGAGTTTCCTCCCTTGCTAGTGTCGCACAGCCGGATAGACCAGCGCTATCTACTGCTCGGCCGGCACGACGCCGGGGATCACCACCGGGCGTTTTTCTCGGCCGCTGAAGTCGGAGAGGATCTTTTCCTGGCTCTTCCCCTTCGGCACGATGACGTCCATCAGGGGCGGCTGGTTCGGGGCGTTCTCGCGGCCGCCGCCGAAGCGGTCCTGCCAGTTGCCGGGCGAGACGGGCATGATCATCAGCGACTTAAGCTCCTCTTTCCGGCTCAGGAGCGCGCGGCTGGGATCGTACTGCTGGAGCAGATCGCAGCCGGAGGAGGCCACGACGTAGGCCCACGTCGGCTTGGCAATCCCTCCGAGGAAGAGGGCCGGCACGAAGAAGCTGATCTTCTGGCCGAGGACCCGGACCTGGGTGGGGAAGAAGATCCGCGAATCGATGTCCAGGGGAATCTGCTTCTTGAGCGCCTCGACCTCGTCGTCCTTGAGCTCGTTGTTGCGCTTGGAGTCCTCGTTCAGCGTCCTGAGGAGCATCCGCTGGAGCTCGGACTTCGCCTCATTGGGCCGGGGGTTGAGGATGATCGCCTTCTCCCACGCGGTCGCGGGGTCGATCTCCGCCTGCCGGCCCGGCAGCATGGTGACGCCCCCTGAGCCCGCGACGCGGTCGGTGTCGATGTAGATGTCGAGGTTCAGCGTGTAGAAGCCATAGCGGGCCACGTCGGTGAGCTGCGTGCCGAGGTCGTCGATGGCCTGCCGCTCCGGTTTCTTCACCGGCTTGGCGAAGGTCACCTCGAAACGGGTGCCGTTGCCCTCGTCGAAAGCTTCGAAGGTCAGGATGTCCAGGTGCCCCTTTTCCAGGAGGCGGTTGCCGGGATAGATGTAGTTGCCGTCGCCGTGGTCGTCGCCCCGGGGATCGGTGAGCGTGAAGATCGGCTTCTTCGCGGCGGCGGGCACCGCGAGAAGGGCCGCTCCCAGAAGGAGCGCGGCCGCAAGGAGTGAGGGCTGACAACGGCTGCGATTCATTTGCGTCTCCAAAACGTCTCCAAAAAAGCGGGGATCGAAACACAAGGGGCGGCAAGGATTTTTCCCTGCCGCCCGGGCTGCTTTAGAACCGGACCTTCATGAAGGCCTTCAGGCGGTTCTGGGTGAAGTCCCGCTTCTCGAGACTGTTCCAGCCGCCGAAACGGCCGCGGAATCCCCGTGAGCCCACGGCGACGCCGAAGTCCTGAGCGGTCTGGGCGTCGGCGAACTGGGTCACGAAACCGCCGCCGAAGTTGGGGTCGAAGGTGCCGAAGTTGTGCTCCAGGTTCAAGCCGAACTCGGCGCCGCCCAGGGTGTACTTGGCGGCCAGCATGAGCTTGTTCTTCTTGCTCACGCCGCTGGCCATGTTGTGGAGCTGGTAGGCCTGGAAGGCGGTGTTGCCGTCCTGCAGGTCGACGTCGTAATACTCGTAGGTCAGCGAGGCATACAGATCGCCCGTGAGCTGGTAGCCGCCGCCGAGCTGGTACATCTTGTAGTCCATGTCGCGGTCGTCGTCGGAGAGGCTGTCGAACGGCTTCCACTGGTAGCCGGTGACGCCGTTGACGGTGATGACCGGCGGGTTGCCGTAGATCGCCGACGTCGAGTTGCCGTTGCCGTTGTAGGCGTTGGCGCTGTTGTGGCAAGCGGTGCCGCCGCCCGGGCAGTCGCCGGGCTTGTAGGGGAGGAAGCGGGAGTCGTTCATCCGCTTGTCCGTCTCTTTGATGAACTTGGCCTTGGCGAAGAGGTCCACGCCCTTGCCGATGTCGAGGACGGTCTTGCCCTTCAGCACGTACAGATCGGTTTTCTTGTCCTGGAACGGCGCATAGGCGTTGCGATAGGAGCCGACGCCGGCGTCGGACTCGAAGTTCGGATAGATCGAGTTGTCGATGGCCTTGCTGGGGTCGCCCCAGGCCTGCCAGTTGGTGTTGTAGCCGATGTGGGAGTACTCGCCGGCCAGGTCCCACTTGCCGATCGTCCAGGTGGGGACGACGGTGATGCCCTTCCAGCCAATCACCGTCTCGGCCATCGGCTCGTCGAAGTCGGTGAACTCGTTGTCGACGCTGATCGTGGCGACCTGCTGGGCGTTGCCCTCCCAGCCACCATAACCGATGCGGGTCGGGTTGCCGGCGAAGACGCCGAACGCCGAGTTGTCCGGACCAGGGAAGACCCAGGCGCCATCGTGGCCCTCGGTCAGCAGCACGTCGGACTCGCGGCGGGCCGAGAGGATCGATTCATACTGCGCGCCGATGTTGAAATACTCGAGGTTGAACGACAGGCCGATGCCGAACGGATCGTTCAGGTCGACGTTGCCCTTGTAGGCGGGATCGCTGATCTTGCCGGCCGGCGTGGGCGAAAAACCGGAGGTGCCGAAGCCGGTAGGTACGCCGAATCGCGCGTCGGACTCGGCCTTCGAATAGTAATAAAGGCCGCGGATGTCCACTTTGCTCGACGGATGGATGCCGAAGCGGGCGCCGTAGACGTCGTTCTTGAACCGGTCGGCGGTATTGCGGCCGTTGTCGAAGTTGTGATCCGTGGGATCGATCTCGAGATCGCGGACGCGCTCGAGGACGCCTACGACGTCGAAGACCGGCACCGGCGAGAGCTTGAGCTGCAAGCCGTAGGCGCCGTCCTGCGCGGTGTAGTCGCCGGTGGTGAAGTTGGGGCCCGCGAAGAGCCGCGGCAGCGAGACGCGGATCAGATCGTAGCCGAGCTGCCGGTTGAACAGCGAGCCCTGGAAGAGGATCGCCTTGGCGTTGTCGCGGTCGATGTAACGGATTTTACCGATTGTGAACGGGTCGAACATGCCGAGGTCGGTCGAGCCGATCGTGGCACTGTCCAGCCACTTGAAGCCCGGCGTGAAGCGGGCCGTCAGGCCGCGCATCTTGATGTATTCGTTCGACCGCGGATCGAACTCGCCGCAGTCGCCGCCGACGCAGGGACCCGCCGGGTTGCCGCCGAAGCCGCCGTAGTTTGTCCACTGGTTCTGGTTGAAGCGCGACTGCAGACGGCCCTGGACCTCGACGTACTTGTTGGGTTTGGAGAACAGGTAGAGATCGATCTCCGTGCCCTGCCCGTTGTCGCCGTAGCCCTCGCCGGGCACCGTGGTGAAGTTGTAGACGCTGCCGTCCGTGTGCTGATTGCCCCACAGCCACTTCGTATAATCCTCACCGGTAATGATCATCGTCTGGCCGTCCACGGCGAACGCTGGCACGGAGGCCAGCGCCGCCGCAGTGGCCAGAAGACCCAATGCGAACCCTCTTGAAAATCTCATGAAAATCTCCTCTCCTCGACTTTGGAGGACGGGTCTCTTACTTTTTCTGGTGGACCATCGTCAGGACGGCGCCCGACTTCCGGGTGCCATCCGGATTGCACTCATACTTCAGCATCTTGTGCTGGAGGTCGGCCTCCTCCGGCGCGCCGGTGCCGTTGCCCGCCAGGATGTCCATGACGTGCGGATCGCAATCCGAGTCGGTGCCGCCGCCGAAGCGGTGCTGGCCCTCGTACTCGTTGACCTTGCGGGTCAGCAGGTCCGTCTTGTCGGGAAAGCCCTCGTTGGACTGGACGAGGACCTGGTAGCCCCAGGTCGACGGATCGCCGCCGCCGAGCTCTTCGAGGTCGACGGTGCCCGAGATCGTGCGGCCGGTGCCCTTGACTCGGGTCGGAACGAGGTAGGCCGACTTTTCGGCCGCCGGAACTTTCGCCTCGATCTCGGATCTGACCTTGCCGGGGGACTGCGGCGAGAGGATGATCAACCGGTCCCAGCCGTTGTCGTCGGCGAAGGTGACGTTGGTGCCGGCCGGGCTGTCCTTGAAGGCACCCTTGCCGGTGTTGATGGCGATGAACACCATCTGTACGGAGAACCCGCCGCCCATGCGCCACGGGTCTTCCATGGTGGCGTTGAACGTGACGTTGAAGTCCACCTTCTTGCCGCTGACCTTGACGTCGAAGCCGGTCATGTCGAACGATCCGCGCTTGTAGACGCCGTCGGTCGGATACGTGTAGGTGCCCGGCCCGTTGTCGTCGCCTATCGGGTCCTTGAACGACGCGCCGCTCTGCGCGACCGCCGCCCCCGCGACCAGTAGCAGACCGGCCGCGACAGTCGCCGCGGTCGCACCCGTTGTCCAGAATTTCTTGCTCATGAGATCAAACCTCCTTGTGGTTGGGCTTCAGCCCTTGACTGCGCCGGCCGTGAGACCGGAAACGAGATACTTCTGCAGGAACAGAAAAAGCGCCATGACGGGGATGGCGGCGACGATCGCGCCCGCCGCGAAGTATCCCCACTGCTGCGTGAAACCAGCGACGAAGAAACGCAGGCCCACCGGGCCGGTGTACATGGTCTCCTTGTCCATCAGGGTGGCGGCCTGGATGTATTCGTTCCACGCGGTCATGAACGAGAACAGGGCGGTCACCGCCACCGCCGGCTTCGCCAGCGGCAGGACAATGCGGAAGAAGATCGTGGCCTGCGAGGCGCCGTCGATCAGCGCCGACTCCTCGAGCTCCTTGGGAATGGTGTCGAAATACCCCTTCATCATCCAGACGCAGAACGGAATGGCCGTCACCGTATAGATCAGCACCAGGCCGGTGTAGGACGACCCGAGCCCCAGCCACTTGACGATGATGATGTAGAGGGGAATGAGCATCAGCGTGCCCGGAAACATCTGCGATACCAGGAAGGCCATCAGCCCCACCCGCCGGCCCGGGAACTTGAAGCGCGAAAAGGCGTAGGCCGCGGTACAGGCGAGGAACACCCCCAGGATCGTCGTCAGCACGGAGACCAGGACGCTGTTGAGCATCCAGCGGGCGAAGGGCTGGTCCGCGAACAGCGAACGGAAGTTCTCGAGCGAGACATGCGTGGGCCACGGGATGATGGCGCGCACCCGTTCGAACGCCGTGGCGTTGGGCGGGACGTCGGCGATGGCCTGGCTCTGCCCACCGGAAAAGGCGATGGTCACCACCCAGAGGATCGGGTACACGGTGATGATCACCATGAAGATCAGAAAGAGGTGGAGCGGCCAGTGGGCCGGCTCGTCGCTGCGGCGCCGGTTGTTCCGGTCCTTGGAGCTCATCCAACGGCCTCCGTGGCTGCGGACACCCGGTTCTGCCAGGTACCGTAGAAGAACAGGATCAGGAAGATGATCGCCGAGTAGGCGGCCGCGTAGCCGTACCGGTACTGCTCGAACGCCAGCTTGTACGACTGGGTGACGAGGATCTCGGTGGCGCCTGCCGGCTGCCCGGCCGAGACCAGGTAGATGACGTTGAACTGATTGAAGGTCCAGATCACCGACAGGATGATGGCCGGCACCAGCGCCGGGCGCAGCGACGGCAGGGTGACCGAGGTGAACTGCTGCCATCGCGAGGCGCCGTCCACCCGCGCCGCTTCATAAAGATCGGTGGGGATCGATTGCAGGGCGCCCAGCGAGATGACCATCATGAACGGGAAGGAGAGCCAGCCGTTGGTGGTGAGCACGGCCAGGAACGACGTGAACGGCCGGTCGAACCAGGCCACGGCGTGGCCGCCAAATAGCTGGAGGATCTGGTTGACGACGCCGAACTGCTGGTGGAACATGCCCTTGAAGATCAACGCCGTGATATAGTTCGGCGTCGCCCACGGCAGGATCAGCAGCACCCGGTAGAGCGGCCTCAGGGCCAATCCCTTGATGTTCAGGATCAACGCCAGGATCAACCCCAGGCCGACGCCGATGGCGACGTTCGCCACCGTCCAGATGACGTTGAAGACCAGCGTGTAGTAGAAATTCGAGTAGTTCCAGACCAGCCCGTCCGGTGTCCGCTTGGCTACCGCGAAGTCGCTCAGGATGTCGATGTAGTTCTGCAGGCCGATCCAGATCTCGGTAATCGGTTTGCCGGCGTTGTAAATGTTGTAGTTGGTGAACGACAGGGCGATGCCGTAGAAGAACGGGAAGAAGACCAGCACCAGCATGCCGACGATCGCCGGCGTGATGTAGGCGTAGGCCACCCGGTACTCCACCAGGGCGCGGCCCGTGCGGTTCGCGAAGCCGAAACCCACGAAGGCGATCAGCACGAGGCCGAGGACGCCCAAGGCGCCGAGGGCGCGGGTGATGCGCCGGGTGTCCGCGGCCAGCAGCGGTTTCAGTCTTGCCTCGTCGACCGTGCCCGCCGGCGTCACCTGGCCCAGGGGCTGGCGCATCTCGTCGGCGTCCCAGCGCGACGAATCGATCGCCGGACCGCCCTGGATCCCGAGCTCGACGAGCAGCGTCCTGGCCCTCTCCGACTCCTCCGAAATATGGGCGGCCACGGCCTGGCCGGAGGCCCGCCGCTCCCTCTCGAGCACCTCGAGCGAGTAGTGGCCGTAGGCCCAGAGGTCCACCAGCAGCACCAGCACCGCCGCCGCGGCCAGCAGCCCGCGGCGCTCGCCCAAGGCCAGCGAGAGAAGCAGCAGCCCGAGGACCGGCGCCAGCCAGGCGGCGAGGAACGGCAGCCAGCCGAAGGCCACCGTACCCTGCTGGAGGGCGGTGTCCATCTGCACCATCCCCACCACCTCGCCGCCGCGCTCCACCGGCGCGGCCAAGGAGAGGGTGCCGTCGACATGCCGCACGCTGGAGATCTCGGGCCGGCGAGCCGCACCCTCGGCGCCCTCGCGATTGCCCTCGACGGCCGTGCGCAGCGTCTGGCCGAGGTCGTAGAGGTCCTTCTCGTCCCGCTCCAGCCGCCGGGGAGCGGCCTTGTCGCCGGTGTCCGTGGGAGAGGTGGACGCGGTGAGCTGGATCCCCGCGAGGTCGACGACGCGGACGGCCTTGATCTCGGGATGGGCGGCGGCGAAGCGGGCGATGGCGTGGCGGACGGCATCGCCCGAGTCCGCGGCGGGCTTCGCCTGCCCCTGCTCGACGGCGGCGATCTCGGCGCCGAGCCCCATGCCGCCGCTTTCTTGGGGCGGGCTGGAGGGAGTAGTCGCCTCCGCGGCCGGAGCCGCCGCGCCGCCGCCGGCCCGGGCGACCAGGTCGCTCAGGGCCGACAGGGTGATCACGGCCTTGCGCTGCGCCCGCTCGCGGCTTTCGGCCGTGCGCGCCCCGGCGAGGAGCAGGGCCGCGGCGCCGGCGCACAGGAGGGCGGCGACGGCCAGGCCGATGACGAAGCGGCGGCGGTACGGCACGGGTCGCGGGTCGCGGTCGTGGTCCATGGTCTACTTCTTGAGGAGGGTGCTGATCCGCTCCAGCACTTCCTTCTGCGCCTGGTCCAGCGCCGCCTTGGGAGTGGCCGCCTTCTTGACGACGACGTTCATGGCCGTGGTCACAGGCGTCCAGACCATCGACATCTCGGGCAGGTTGGGCATCGGCACGGCCACATCTACCTGCTGGCGGAAGGCCTTGAGGATGGGATCGGCCGCCACCTGCGGGTCGGCGTAGACCCCCTTGTTGGCCGGCGTCTGCCGCCCCTGGAGCGCCAGGACCTTGGCCGCCGGCACGTCCGTCAGGTACTTGGCGAAGGCGAAGGCCGCGTCCTTGTTCTTCGACGGCGCGGCGACGTAGACCCCCTCGACGGTCATCCACGGCCGCATGGGTTTGTTGCCCGCCTCGGAGATGGTGGGCAGCGGCGCCAGGCCGTAGTCCACCCCCTTGGCGATTTCCCCCAGGAACCACGGGCCGGAGAACACCATGGCCGCCTTGCCGTCGTTGAACAGCGAGGTGATCAGGGCCGTCGAGGGCTCGGCCGGCATGAAGCCCTGGTTCAGCCACTTCAGCAGGTAGTCGAGCGACGCCGCGTTTTGCGGCGAGTTGAGTGTCGGTTTGCGGTTGGGGCCGAAGACGCCGCCGCCGAAGCCGTTCATCAGCGCCGCGTGGTAGTAGAAGTCGGAGTACCAGTAGGCGAGGCCGAAGGTGCGGGCTTGAGCGTTGGTGAGCTTCTTGGCCATGGCCGCGAGCTCGGCCGTGGTCTTGGGCGGCGTCTGCACCAGCTTCTTGTTGTAGATGAGGGTGATGACCTTGAAGTCGAGGGGCAGGCCGTAGATGGTGCCCTGATAGGTCATGGCGTCCAGGGTGGCCTTGAGGTACCGGCCCTTGATCGTGGGATCGAGGAAGAAGTCGAGCGGCTCGACGGTGTTGCCGGCGGCGATCCAGCCACCCAGGCGATCCTGGGCGAAGATGAAGACGTCCGGCCCCTTGCCGCGCGGTACCGCCGCCGTGATCTTGTCGGCGAAGGCGTCGTAGGGCACGGCGAGCGAGGAGGCGTGGATCTTGCCGGTGTTGGCCTTGTTGAACTCCTCGATCACCTGCTCGAAGGCCGCCTTCTCGCCACCGCGGTAGCCGTGCCAGATCACGATCTCCTTCGCTTGGGCGAAGGCGACGATGGGAAACGCGAGGGCCAGCGCGAGCGTGCCCAGCGCGCGGACGGTATGGCGAATGAAGCTCGATCTCATGAAGGGCCTCCTGTCAAAAGAAGATTTCAAATCCCCAGGCGCTTTTCGGTCGCGGTGTCGAAGAGGTGGCACGCGTCCACCTCGACGATCAGCCCCACCTCGTCGTCCATCACGGGCGCCCGGTGCGGTTCCACCTTGGCCACCAGCAGGTCGTCGCCCACCCGGCCGTGCACGATCACCTCGTGCCCCAGGGGTTCGACGAACTCCACCTTGGCGGTGATCGCGACCACCCGGTCCCCCGGATCGCGGGGCGCCTCGCGGATGTTCTCCGGCCGCAGGCCGAGCACCACCTTCTGGCCCTTGTGTGCCACCGCGGCCTCGCGGAAGGCCTCGGGGACCGGAATCGCGAACCCTGCCGCGGCCACCGAGGTGCCGTCCGCCGAGATCGTCGCGGGGACGAAGTTCATCGGCGGCGTGCCGATGAAGCTCGCCACGAACAGATTGGCGGGGCGATCGTAGACCTCCAGCGGCGAGCCCACCTGCTGGAGCTCGCCGAGCTTCATCACGGCGATGCGGTCGCCCATCGTCATGGCTTCGATCTGGTCGTGGGTGACGTAGACGGTGGTGGTCTTCAGCGTCTTCTGGAGCTTCGAGATCTCGGCCCGGGTCTGCACTCGCAGCTTGGCGTCGAGGTTCGACAGCGGCTCGTCGAAGAGGAACACGGCGGGCTTGCGCACGATGGCGCGGCCGAGGGCCACGCGCTGGCGCTGGCCGCCGGAGAGCTGCTTCGGCTTGCGGTCGAGGAACTCCATGATGCCGAGGATCTGCGCCGCCTCGTTCACCCGGCGGTTCATCTCCTCGCGGGGGGTTTTGCGGATCTTGAGGCCGAACTCCATGTTCTCCCGCACCGTCATGTGCGGATAGAGCGCGTAGCTCTGGAAGACCATGGCGATGTCGCGGTCCTTGGGCGGCACGTCGTTGACCACCCGGCCGCCAATCTCGATGGTGCCGCCGGTGATCTCCTCCAGGCCGGCGATCATGCGCAGGGCCGTCGACTTGCCGCAGCCGGAGGGGCCCACCAGCACCATGAACTCGTGGTCCTTGATGTCGAGATCGAAGTGAGGGATGACCGTCACCGGTCCATAGGCCTTCTTGATCCCTTTGAGCGTCACCTCAGCCATAAAGACGGTCTCCTGCGCGGACTGTACCGGGAGCGGAGCCGTCCCGGCCCCGTCCCGTAGGGTAGTAAACCTCTCAATGAAACGGCTCGACGGCGAAGATCCTGGCGCTACGCGGGGCGACGGCGATCTCGATCCGGCCGCCCGTCGTCCGCGGGACGGCCTCGCCGCTCCAGACGTCGCGCACCGGCCGGTCGCTCCAGACGGCGGGAGCGTCGAAGCTCGCCGTCGCCGGCACCGTGCCCCGGTTGATCGCCACCACCACGGCATCCCGATGGGTATCGCTCCCCTCCTCGCTCTGGAGGAAGACCAGCAGGTCCCCGTCCGTCGCGAGGCTCGCGTGCGTCCCCCGCGCGAAGGCCGGATGGGCACGGCGGATGGCGATCAGCTTCTTGTAATCCGCCCGCAGCGCCTCGTCCCGCGGCTTGCCCGCCCCGGGCAGGATCTGCCGGTTTCCCCAGGGCATGTCGCTGCGGTTGTCCGGCCAGTCGCCTCCCGCCCGTCCCACCTCTTCGCCGTAATAGATCATCGGAATGCCGCCCGAGGTCAGCTCGAGCAGGGCCGCGAGGCGGAACAGGCTCTTGTCTCCGCCCAGCAGCGAGAGGGCTCCCTGCACGTCATGAGACGAGAGGTAGGGGGATAGGAAGTGACCGGCGCGCACCTTCTCGCGCGACTTCAGATAGCGGTCGAAGGCGACCGTCCGGCCGCGCCCCTGGAGCCAGCCGAGGACGTTGCCCTGGAAGGAAAAGTCGAAGCCGGCGTCCATCTCGTCGCCCGAGAACCAGGGATCGAGGGACTGGGCGTCGCCGCCCCATACCTCGCCGATGAGGAAGAAATCCTTCCCCAGCAGCTCGCGGGTCCACCGGCGGTGTTCCTGCCAGAAGGAGTGCTCGACGTGCTTGACGGTGTCCAGCCGGAAGCCGTCGACCCCGACGCGCTTCGCGAGCTGGAAGTGCGCGTTGAACAGGTACTCGACCACCTCCGGCAGCTCGGTCTTGAAGTCGGGCAGGCCGGAGACGCAGAGCGTCAGGTCGTCCTGGCCGCAGGTCCCCAGCGCCTCGGTGCGGAACCAACCGCGGGTCTTGGGGTCCTTGGTCAGGTTCGAGTCATAGCCGGCGTGGTTGTAGACCACGTCGAGCAGCACCTTGATGCCGCGGGAGTGGGCGTCGTCCACCAGCGCCTTGAGCTCCGCCTCGGTGCCGAAGCGGGGGTCGAGCTTGGTGAAGTCGTCCGCCCAGTAGCCGTGATAGCCCCAGTCCGGGAAGCCGGCGCCGGTGACGAAGCCGTCGATCTGCTTCTCCACGGGGGTGATCCAGATCGCCGTCGCCCCCAGGTCGGCGATCTCGTCGAGCTGCTGGCGCAGGCCCGCGAGGTCGCCGCCGTGGAAGGTCCCCTTGGCGTTGCGGTCGACGTTCTGATTGTTGTTGCCGTCGCCGTCGGCGAAGCGGTCGACGAGGACGAAATAGAGCACCGAGTCGCGCCAGCTCTCCTGCGGCACCACGGTCTTGCGAGCCGGTGGCGGCGGAGGCGGAGCCACGTTCGCGGCGGTGTGCGGCGGCTGGAAGGCGGAGCGCGTCGAAGGAGAGCCGCTGCAACCCCCGAGGGCGAGAGCTGACGCCATCCCCAGAACGAGGAGCGATGGGAAGCGGGAGACTCTATGACCCGGCTCGGACGAGAGAGATCGCAGTGGAACCTCCCCAGGGGTGACGGCCTGGACCCTCTGAAAGGTGGGCCGATTCTACAGAAGTCGCGGACATCTGTATAGGATGAAACCGGTTACTTTGGGGGCATTTCGGTCCCCAACCCCGGGTTCGCACCGGCTCCGCATAGGCGCTAACTTAACGAGTCTCAGAGTTCCCCCTCCCAAGACCCTCATCACCCCGGCCCTCTTCTCCCGCCCCCTCCCAACCCCCCACACCGGGAGAAGAGGGAGGGCACCGCGAAACGGCCTCGCATGCCTTCCCCCTCTCCCGGGGCGGGAGAGGGGGCTAGGGGGTGAGGGCTTTGGGCGGGGGGACATCCCAGGCACGTCAAGTTAGCGCCTATGCCCCGGTCGGGGGGAGTGCGATGGGAGAAGAGGGCCGGGGTGATGAGGGGTCTTCGGCGCTGCGGCAACGGCCCGGTCATGGCATCGAACATGTTAGGGTTCGACCTGGACCCCTCACGGGTCTGAAGGGAGGTTCGACGATGCCCACACGCATTGGGCTGATGGGGTTGGGAAGGATCGGGCGGAACATCTTCCGCATCCTCTACAAGAGCGACGACCTGCGGATCGAGGCGATCAGCGATGTGGCCGATCAGGCCGCGCTGGCCTACTTGCTCCGCTTCGATACGATCCTGGGCCGGTTTCCCGACGAGGTGAGCGTGCGCGACGGGCACCTCTACGTGGCCGGCCGCCAGGTGACCATGCTGACCGAGGCGAAGGGGAGCGACACGATTCCGCCCTGGGGAGACCTGGGCGTGGACACCGTCATCGAGGCGACCTCGAAATATCGCACCCGCCGGGAGATCGAGCGGCACCTGGAGGCCGGAGCCAAGCGGGTGATCCTCTGCTCGCCGCCGGCCGAGCCGCCGGACATCACCGTGGTCATGGGCGTCAACGACGATCAGCTCGGCCCGCAGCACCGCATCGTCTCCAACGCCTCCTGCACCGCCCACGCGGCGGCGCCGGTGCTGGAGATCCTCGAGGATGCCTTCGGCATCAAGCGGGCGTTTCTCACCACCGTCCACGCCTACACCAACCAGCAGCGGCTGGCCGACGTGCCCGACGCCGACCCGCGTCGCGGCCGGGCGGCGGCCGAGAACATCATTCCCCAGGAGACCAACGCCGCCGAGGTGATCGTCGGCCTGCTGCCTCAGCTCGCGGGCAAGCTCTCCGGCCTCGCCATGAACGTGCCGGTGCCCAACGGCTCCGTCGTCGACCTCGTCTGCTGGCACGACCGGCCGGTGACCGTCGAGGCGGTCAACGAAGTCGTGCGCACCGCCGCCGCCAGCACGCGCTGGAAAGGCATCCTGGAGTATGAGGACGAGCCGATCGTCTCCTCCGACATCCTGCTCTCGGCGGCGTCCGGCACCTACGACAGCCTGGCGACGATGGTGCTCGGCACCGATGCATCCAAGACCCTCACCTGGTTCGACAACGGCTGGGGCTACGCCCATCGCGTCGTGGACCTGCTCCGCCGTTTCCGGGAGATCGATCGAAAGGAGGTGGCGGCATGAGCGTCACCGGTACCAACATCACAAAAATCGGCATCAACGGCTTCGGCCGCATCGGCCGCAGCGTCTTCCGTATCCTCTCCGGCCGCAAAGACGTGCAGGTGGTGGCGATCAACGACCTGTTCGAGAACCAGCAGCTCGTCTACCTCCTCAAGTACGACTCCGTGATGCGCGTCTTCCCCAAAGAGGTGACGGCCGACGAGGATTTCCTCTACGTCGACGGCCAGAAGATCGCCATGACCGCCGAGCGCGATCCGGCGCAGATTCCCTGGGGAAAGCTCGGCGTGGACATCGTCGTCGAATCCACCGGCGTCTTCACCAAGAGAGAGCAGCTCCAGAAGCACCTTCAGGGCGGCGCCAAGAAAGTGATCCTCACCGTGCCGGCCAGCGACGAGATCGACGCCACGATCGTCATCGGAGTCAACGACGACACCTTGAAGCCCGAGCACAAGCTGGTTTCGAACGCCTCCTGCACCACCAACTGCCTGGCGCCCATTGCCAAGATTCTCCACGAGCGTTTCGGCATCGAAGAGGGCTTCGTCACCACCGTCCACGCCTACACCAACGATCAGCGCCTGGCGGACGTCCCCCATAAGGACTTCCGGCGGAGCCGCGCGGCGGCGCAGAACATTATCCCCACGACCACGGGCGCGGCCCGGGCCGTGGGCAAGGTGATGCCCGAGCTCAAAGGCAAGCTGGACGGCATGGCCATGCGCGTGCCGGTGCCGGACGGCTCGATCGTGGACCTCGTGGCGCGGGTGAAAGCGAAGCCGGACGTGGCCGCCGTCAACGCCGCCATCCAGGAGGCCGCGGCGACCGAGAACCTGAAGGAGATCGTCGAATACAGCGAGGTCGCCCTGGTGTCGACCGACATCATCGGCAACCCGCACTCCTCGATCTTCGACGCCCTCTCCACCCACGCGGACGGCGACGGCTACGTGAAAGTTGTGGCGTGGTACGACAACGAGTGGGGCTACTCGAATCGAGTGGTCGATCTGATCGATCGCATGGCGGCGGTGGGGGGGCTGTAGGTGATCGAGAGGAGCATTCGACGCCGCTGCGGGCCCTCATCACCCCGGCCCTCTTCTCCCAGCCTCCCCCCCGCCGGCCGGGAGAAGAGGGAGAACAGCAAGGCCCCTGGAGCAATCTACCTTTGTAGGACTTCCGGCTCCCCTCTCTCCCGTCAGGCGGGGGGGAGGCTGGGAGAGAGGGGCTGGGGGAGTGAGGGCCTCGAAGCGGCGGACAAAGCTCCGTCCACCATGCGGGGCGGCGTCACGTTATGACCAAACGAGTCGGAATCCTGACGGGCGGCGGCGACGTGCCGGGCTTGAACGCCGCCATCCAGCAGTTCGTCTGGCGCATGGAGGAAGAGGGATACGAAGTGGTCGGGCTGCGCCGCGGCTGGGCGGCCCTGCTCCACGTCAAGCCCTATCACGCCGAGGACAACTCGAGTTGGCTCGTCCCCTTGACGCGGGCCAGCACCCGCACCATCGACCGCAGCGGCGGCACGATCCTTCACACCTCCCGCATCAACCCCGCCCTCACCAAGGCGGAGATCATTCCGGAGCATCTGCGGGACAGGCAAAACAAGCAGCTCCCCGATGGCCGCTTCGACCTCACCGACGCGGCCTTGGAAGTGCTCCGCTTCCTCCACCTCGACACCCTGGTGGCGATCGGCGGCGACGGCACCCTCTCCTTCGCCCGCCGCCTCCACCTCGAAGGCGTGAAGGTGATCGGCCTGCCGAAGACGATGGACAACGACGTCTTCGGTACCGACTACTGCATCGGCTTCTCGACCGCCATCACGAGGTCCGTCACGGCTATCAACGAGCTGCGGACGGTGGCGGGCTCGCACGAGCGCTTCCTGGTGGTGGAGCTCTTCGGCCGCTACTCCGGAGAGACCTGTCTCCTCTCCTCCTACCTCGCGGGGACCGACCGAGCGCTCATCGCCGAGGTGCCTTTCGACACCCAGGCGGTGGTGGAGATGCTGGCCGAGGACAAGAGGACGAACCCCAGCAACTACGCCGTCGTGGCCATCTCCGAAGGGTCCTTTCCCGCGGGAGGCAAGCCTTTCGAGACCGGGGAGGCGGACGCCGTGGGCAACCGCGAGCTCGGAGGCGTGGGGCGCTACCTGCGCGAGGCCCTGCAGAAAAGCACCCCGGACCGCGTCATCTACCAGCGCCTCGGCTACCTGATGCGCTCCGGCCCGCCCGACACTCTAGACCGCCTCGTCGCCAAGAACTTCGCCGCCCTCGCCGCCGACCAGATCCTAGCCGGCAAAACCGGCCGCCTCGTCTGCATTCAAGGCGGCCGCTACACCACCGAGCCCTTGGAGATCGTAGGGGAAGGCAAGAAGGTGGTGGACGTCGAGAAGTTTTACGACCGCGAAAGATACCGGCCGAGCTTCGTGGGGGTTATGGGGATGCCGATGTTTTTGTGTTGAGGGCTGGAGGCGGCGGTCAGAGAGCCGATCCTCGTCCAAGGTCCGGATCAGGAGCTCAGCGGTCTCCTTCTGCTCCTGAGCATCGCCCTCCTCAATCCAGGACTGGAGCAGTTTGGACAGTTCCTCGCCAGGGTTCTTGGGAGGAAGGTGTTGGCGGACCAGATCCTGGCCGGCAACGCCGGCCGCCTCGTCAGTATCCAAGGCGGCCGCACCACGGAGTCCATGGCGATCGTGGGCAGCTAAACAACTCTTCATCTTTCGGGTCGCCTCTCAGATCATGGAGCCAGCGAAACCTCCTATCAGCGGGAGATTATACTGACCATCGTTCAGGAGAACTATGGAGTACGAGGATTTCGTGCTCGAGTTGGGAGCTGACGCGGGGAGGCCAACTGTTCGTGTGCTCCGCTCTCCGGCGGGTGAATCCGCTCCGGAAGCGCTATTGCTCGCGTGGGGTGAGGATGAGACCGTAAGGCTAGCGGCGGCGTTTGCCAGGTCGGCGGATGCCAAGCGCGAAGGCCGAGACTTGGGGTCTTCCAAGGTCGCCGAGGCTTCGATTGCCGAAATCGGCGACAAGCTGTTCCGTGCTCTCTTCCCCGAGGCCGTCCGCAGTCTCTACCAGCAGAGCCTCGGACGGGTTGCCGAGAGGGGTCAGGGGTTGCGGATTCGGATCGTATTGAGCCTCACCACTACCGGGGTCGCCCAACTTCATACCGTTCCCTGGGAGTACCTCGCGTGCGACGGTCACTTCCTTTGTCTTAGCCTGGACATCTCGATCGTCCGTTACCCCGTCCTGGGGCTGCCAGGCGACCGCCCACCGGTGTCGGCTCCACTCTCTATTCTCGTCCTTCCTGGTGAGGATCTTTCGGAAAAAGAGCTTGATCTGGCAGAAGAGCAACGCGAACTCGAGCGTGCCTGGAGTGAGTCGGGAAATGTACGAATCCATGTGCTCCGGGAATGCACGCTGAACGCCCTACGCGAAGAATTAATGGAGCGGGAATATCATGCCCTCCACTTCATGGGACATGGCGGCTTTTCCGCGGCGACCGGCGAGGGCACGCTCGCCTTCAAGACCAAGCAGGGGAATCGTCTCTGGGTCAGTGGCACGGAGCTCGCCGAGCAGTTGCGCGACCGGTCGTCCTTGCGGCTCGTCTTTCTGAATGCGTGTAGGACCGCGCAGGCTGGCGCGGTGGCTCCCTATGCAGGAGTCGCCACGGCCTTGTTGCGCGCTGGCATTCCAGCCGTCGTGGCCATGCAGTTTCCGATCTCGGATCCCGCCGCCCTCGCGCTCAGCCGGGCGTTCTATCGGAGAATCGCTCGCGGTGACACTGTGGATGCTGCTGTGACCGAGGGGCGGCTGGCGATCCGTCGCTTGGCGCCGGACAACGCCGAATGGGGCACGCCCGTACTCTTCGAACGTCTTACGAGTGGCCGGATCGTCGAGCCGGAAAACGCTTGGCGTAGGTGGGGCACCTCGCTTGTTGGGATAGCAGGTTCCATTGGGCGCAGGCTGGCAGGCAGCCCGTCTCAACTATCCTGGCTGTCTTTGCCGGGTAAGCTGGCCATCTGGCTACTCGTACCAGTTCTTCTAGGAGTATCCCTTCTCAAGGGTTCACTTCCTAGGTTGCCTTCAAGCGGAGCCCATTTTTCCCCAGGACAAGGCGCCGGCAGACCTGCACCCACGCCTACTATTGTTCCCATCGGGCCCTCAGGCGTTCTTGCCGGCGTTGATCCGAGGGATCTCTTGATTGAAGACCGCTGGGGTACTACGAACTTCATTAACCCCAACTCAGGCAAAGTGATAGCTACTGTCGACGGAGAGTACGAGGGAACGGAGATTGACAACCCCATGCGAGTAAGTCTTTCGGGAGGGTATGGCGAGTACGACATAAGCAATGGAAAGTCACGGTGGCTGACTCCATTTCCGAACAGCAGCTCTGAAAGCGCCAGGCCATTTTTCTCTTCCGACCGGACGAAAGGCATATTCTTCGTTAAGGGAGACGCCTGGATCGTGGATTTAGATTGGCAAGCTTTTCGGATAAAGAATCCGCGTCAAGTGACTCAAATCGGAGCTTTGGGGGCTTATCAACAGGGTGATGTCAGATGGGCGTCGGACAATATCGTTTTTGTAAAAAATTTTCGCGTTGACTTGGTGACGGGCAAGGTGTCCGAGCCCTTCGGAGGAGCGACTCCGGATTTTTCGCCTGATTCGAAGTATTCAATAGGTAAACGTGATGGCAAGGCTGGCTTCTACGTTTACGACGCCATTAACGATACTTGGGCTTCGCTGCCGGGACTAAAAAGGGAGTTCGGCGATCAGGATCTCTGGATCAGTGATACGGAAATTGTTTCACAGCAATCTAGTCCATCAATCAGTCGAGCCGATTTTTGGCTCATAGATGTCACCAATCCAGGCCAAAGGAGCCACCTTATGGAAGTACCAAAGGTTTGGACATATATAACCTTTAATATTGAAAATTGGGGAAGATATCTCTTCGCGAGAGCGGCAGACCAGCCCCTGAGAATCATTGTGGAAATCAGAAGCGGAAGAAAACTCCCTGTACAATATGAGCCAAAACTATTCTCTCCGTTGGGCGACAGTCAATTCATATTGACGTCACGCTCAACTGGCTCTCTTGATGAGAAAGGAACCTGGTTGATCAATTTTGAAACCGGAGCGGCGCAACGGATAACGCCGTATATCGCTGAGCAAGCGGTGGCTCTAGAGAGAAAGAAACTTGTCTTCTTTGTCGCGAACGGTGATCTGTGGCGAGCCGGATTTGATGGCAAAGGTTTGGTAAAGCTTGGCGCGAGCCCTCCTGGAGTACTCCGGGCGCCTAATCCAATAAAGCTGCCTTAGGGTCTGGCGAATCTGGCGACTGCGCCGACCGCTCCTGCGACGGCGATCATCGACCCGAGAAAATTCCGAGACTCCGGTGGAAGGCGAGATCTTCTTCCAGGTCGGCTTGCGTGTAGTGAAGGGGCACCTTGTGCTCCTTCAACAGGCCATGGACCTCGAATCGTGTCTCCAACCCGAGGAGGCGCCGGACCTGCGTCTCGGTCAAGGCACCGGTCCTATAGCCCTCTATGGCAATCGCCTCCAAGGCGTGGCGCGACACGTTCCCCCAGCGACCTTGAAGGGATTCGGAGATGTCTTCGGGCAGGCTGATTGTGACTTCCATGACCCAATTCTAACGCAAAAGGACAGGTGGAGATGGGACGCTAAAGGTGCCCGAGAAGGGTGCTGCACCAGAGGAGCTCATTCGGCGAACTCTGCCATCAGGTCGTCGACCGTGCCTCGTTGAACCTCTCCCCGAGCGAGCTCTCGCCGGGCTTGGTCGATGCTAGCTGCAAGGGCCTCGCGTCGACGATCTCTCTGCCGGCTACGGACGATCTCGACAAGATCCTGCTGTCGCTCAGCGCAGACCGCAGCTACGTCGGCGGCGATCTCTTCTTCGCTGAAGCCGGCGGTGCGCTCCCGAATCCGAGCCCGGACTTCGTCGAAACGACGCAGTACCTCGTTCTCCGAGTCTTTCAAGAGGCGCTGGAATTCGTCGTACGGCAGGAGGACAGCCTCAGGCTGCTGATCGCGAGTAACGACGTACGGGACGTGATCTTCGGTGACCTCGTTGAAGACGGCGCGGAAGCGCTTCCCTAGATCTGCGGCGGCAACGGTCTTCTGCATGGGTCTCTCCAGCGGTCGAGCCTACGACCTGCACGGATTCGATTCTACACCTCCGGCCCGATGCCGCGACCCTTGTTACGTCCCGGCGTGCGCGAAATTCCTCTGACATGGTATAGGCTCGCGCAATGTGATCCTGGGAGGCTACTAAGGGAAGTGTCTGACATCCATATCACCCGCGAGCTCCTGCGCGCCGTTGCGAGCGGCGAGTTGTCGTTTCGGATCCTCAATGAGAGCGCTTGGCGGCATCTCATGAAGCTCTGCCCCACCTGCAGCGAAGAGATGGCTGCGTTCGAGAAGGAACAGGCTGCGCCCGCCGCTTACGACACGTTCCAAGTCCTCCCTTTGGTGCTCGAGAAGCATGCCGCGGATCTTGAGACGAAGATGGGAGCGGCGCGAAGGGACTTCCTCACTCTCCTGCGCCTCGGTCCCGACGAGCGTCTCCATCGCATCCGTCGGGCGAGCACCCGCTTCCGGGGCGTGATCCTCGCGCGGATGCTCCTTGATGAGGCGAAGAGCCACATGCCTGCCGAGCCGCACGCTGTCTACGAGTTGGCCGAAGCGGCAGAAGCGGTCCTCATGCGCACTCCAGACATCCCCGGTCTCTACGATCTCCTCGCCCGAGCGGTGGCGTACCGAGGGAACGCGGAGCGTGCGACCGGCGACCTCGCCGCCGCGGAAGACACGCTGCAAAGTGCGCGGGGACTCATTCGCAACAATGGGGTCACCGATCCTGTGGTGTACGCGGAGATGGATTGGATCGAGGGAGCCCTGCTCAAGGATCAGCGCCGGTTCAAGGAGGCGGAAGAGCTCCTCGTCCGAGCCGTAAACCTCTATGGCTTGGCCGGCACCAAGGAGGAGGTAGCTCCACCGCTGATCACCCTGGGCCTCCTCTACTACGATCGCGGCGATTACCGGAAGGCGATCGAGGTTACCAGGGCGGCCGCCGAGAGGATGGGGCAGAAAGCGGACCCTCGTCTCTCTCTGCATCCGGCACAACCTCGCGCTTTTCCTCGCAGAGTCAGGAGACTATCCTGCCGCAGCGGAAATCCTTCACGAGGACGCAGAGCTCTACCAAGAGTTTCCGGATCTGTGGACGAAACTTCGGGAGACATGGCTCAAGGGAAAGATCGCCGGGTCGCTTGGAGATCCCGCTGAGGCTGAGCGATTGCTCGGCGAGGCACGAAATGGCTTCATCCTTCAGAACATCGGGTATGACGCGGCAAAAGTCTTGGTCGATCTTACGCGTATCTACGAGCAGCAAGGGAAAGCGGGGGAATGAGACAGCTTGCCGACGAAGATGCACCAGATCTTTGCCGCGGCGGTGGCGAGATCAAGCCGTTTTGGAAAGCCTCGCGTTAAGATGTTCCCCATGAGGATCCTCGTCTTCGAGCCACCCAGGGATGCCGTGGTGGCTCAGGAGTACATTGATGACGAGTTGGGGGGTACATTCATTGTGACCGACCTTGGGCAAGTCGTGTATCGACACTCCGTCGTGGGTGAGATTTTCGCCAACCCAAGCCTCGCTGATTTCAGCGACTCCACCCACGCCTGGGAACGATATCGGGCCGCCGTCAAGGACGTCGCTGAGGAAGAGGGACAGATGCAGATCGTCAAGCAGCTCGAGCGCTCTCTCGCTGCCGCTGGCGGGCTCCGCGAGAACGGATTCTGGTCGCAGATCCTCGAACAGGCTGAAAGCGGGCAGCTCTGAGCAAAGTATCTGGAGAGAGCGTACCTTCCCGCATGCTAATGCCGACTCCTCGACTGCAACGATACCTGCCAAAAACCAGCGCCAGCCTTCTCCTCTATCGCTTTCGCGAGGGGCTCGAAGTGTTCCTTCGGTCGGAGAGCCGCTCCCTCACCGGTTGGGGATGCCTTGCTGGCTGTCGACTCCCAGGGCTGGCGCTTTTTGCCAGCCCCAGGATATCCACGTCCCGACAGCTTCGCCGTGAGGTGACAGGCTAACTCACGATGTCTTCACGCGGCGAGTACCGACGCACGGACCGAGGTGGAATCGAGCACGGAATCGCCGTCGCCCTTCGGGGCCTTTGGCCGTCAGAGTGTCCTTTCCCGGTAGTAGATCCCCAGGCGGTTGAGAAATTCCCCGTACCAACCATGGATTCCACAGACTTCTGTGCCGGGGGGGCCGGCCAAGGTGAAGAGGTTGCTGCCACCGGAACCACCAAATTTTTGCGGTGCTCTTCCAGGGACGTTGAACGTCAAGCTGTCGATGAACTCACCGTAGCGAACTTCGATGCTCGCAATGTATTCGCCCTTTGTCCGATCCAGAGTAAGAGGGCGCAATTTGCCCTTTGGGCCGCCATACAGCTCAAGTGTCAAATCCTCGCCGCCGTCGTTGACGACCATCTGAATGGAATCGACAAAGTCACCGGACATCACGTTCATTCCAACGATCCTGGTCTTGAGACTGAGAGGTTTGTCGAATCTGCGGTTCCCACCATTGCCTATATCATCTACTCTGGTGGTGCCCACAGGAATGGCTTCCAACGTCACGCCACCGCCCTCGGCGGTTGCCTGTCTGTTTTGGGTCTGCGTTTCCATGGTTCTGCTCCTTCTACGTCATCCGGGAACGCCATGTTCTCTGGATGTAACCAATAGCTGTCGCCAGAGGCTGAGGTATCTCACCCGGAACCGAACTGCCGTTAGACTCCGTCTCTACAAGGAGTTCCTCCATGCCCAAGACCAGCGCCGGCCTTCTCGTCTATCGCCTTCGCGAGGGCCGTCTCGAGGTGTTCCTGGTCCATCCCGGTGGTCCCTTCTGGGCCAGGAAGGACCTGGGGGCTTGGTCGATTCCCAAGGGTGAGTTTGCCGAGCCGGAGGAGCCTCTTGCGGCGGCGATTCGCGAGTTTCAGGAGGAGACCGGATTCACGATCGAGGGCTCCTTCCTGCCGCTTCCTTCGCGTAAGCAACCGGGCGGCAAGACGGTTCAGGCCTGGACCGTCGAAGGCGATCTGGATCCAGGGCAGATCCGCAGCAACACGTTTCTCCTGGAGTGGCCCAGGGGGTCGGGACGCCGGAAGGAGTTCCCCGAGGTGGATCGCGCGGAGTGGTTTGGAATCCCCGAGGCGAAGCTGCGGATTCTCACGGGTCAGGCCGGATTTCTCGACGACCTTTGTGAGCGGCTCGGTCGCGAGTGAGGGATTTTGATGTTCTCGCGCGTTCTCTATAAGTGTCGAAGCCGTAGTAGAGACAACGATCGCGATAGGAGAAACGTCATGACGAACCCCCTTCGGAAGCTGTTCATTCTGCTGGCGCTGTTGACGGCGTGCCTGGGCTCTTTGAGCTCGTTTACCGCCAAGCCGGCGCATGCGCTGATCTGCTGCTCGGCTTGCGTGGACAATCCCAACACGCCCCCCTGCCGGCACGGCTGCTCACCAAGCTGCTAGTCCTCGGTGATCTATCAAGGGCCCGGCGATCCGGATGCCGCCCGGATGGCCGGGCCCTGCCCCTACGTCTCCTTCCGCTCCGCCAGCTCTTCGCGGATCGCTTTGCGGATCATCTCCGCCAGATCGTCGGGTGGCAGGGGAACGACGGCGGCCGGCGCGGGTGTGGCGGTCGAGGTGGCGTTGCCGGTGGGGCCGATCCAGTCCGACAGACGGTGGGTGGCCGCGGCGCGGATTTGCGGGCAGCCCATCATCAGAAGATCGCCGGGCGGGATTCGCAGGACGCTCGCGAGGAGCGTCAGGTGCTCGACCCGGAGATCCAGGCTGCCGTCCAGAAGATTTCCCAGACTCCCATTGCGAATCTCCAACGCACGCTCGATGTCGCGTCGCTGAAGCCCGGAAGCGTCGATGGCACGCGCCAGGACCTGGCGTAGCGAGCGGAGATCGTCTTCGATCATGAGACGGAGATTAGAGCACGATCCGGGACACCGCGCCAGATTGGGGGACACCCTCAGAGATTTAGGGACATTCCTGGAGAGTTAGGGACAAAAACTAGGAATGCGGGACAAAATCCTGGAAACGGGGACGCATCAGAAGATTGCGGGACAGAAATCCAGAAGACGGGACTTTTTTCAAGATTAGGGGACGGAATCTCGGAATTAGGGACAGAGCCCATTGTTTCAGGGACATTTACAGACAATCGGGGACATTTGCACGGAAAGCGGGACACGGAGTCCAGGATAAAGACTTTTCCTGAGTGTCAGCCTTTTTTCCTGGTGTTTTTGAAGGTTTCAAGCTCGTGGCGCACGGATTCCCGGATCAAAGTCTGCAAGTCCGCAGGGGAAGCGCTGGCGAAGCGGGGCTGCGGGGGCTCGATCCAGTTGGCGAGCCGCATGCCTGAAGGCGAAGCCTCCGGTAGCGCGGCTTCCAGGAAATCCTCGGCCGGCACGCTGAGCAGCCGGGCGAGCGCCAGCAGGTGGCGGACCCGCAGCACCCGCCGCCCGTCCGTGAGCTCGTCCCATCCTCCAGGCGGCAGGTCCAGGGCCTGCTCGACGGTCCTCCGCCGAAGATGGGCCGCGGCGACAGAGCGTCGAAGGACTTCGCGCAGGGGGCTGAGCTTGCGGGACATGGCCGGGCAGTGTACGGCCGGCCGGGGCTGGGCTGCAACCTCCGGGGGCCGCGGTCCGCTCTGGCTGGGCCGAAGCTTCCTCCTCTATACTCGCCTGCGGCGAGCACCCTCTTCCGGGGAGGACCGACGTGGAATCGACCACCGTTCTCAAAGCTTGGGAAAGCTTCTATGTCATCGTCGGCTCTTCGGGCGCTGCGCTGACAGGGCTGCAGTTCGTCGTCATGGCCCTGGTGGCGGAAATCCCTGGACGCAGGTCGTCTCGGGAGATCGCGGCCTTCGGCACTCCCACCGTGGTGCACTTCTGTGCCGTCCTGTTCATCTCCGCGGTTTTGAGCGCACCCTGGCGGACGCTCTCGGGTCCGGCGATCGTTCTGGGGCTCAGCGGAGCCCTGGGAGTGCTGTACGCGGCCGTGATCGTAATCCGGACGCGAGCCCAACGCGGCTATCAACCGGTCCTGGAGGACTGGCTCTTTCACGTCATCTTTCCATTCCTCTCCTACGCCACCCTGCTCGGGGTCGGGATCTCCGTTCAGCGACACCCGGCGCCGGCTCTCTTCTCCGTGGGGGCGGCGTCGCTCCTGCTCCTCTTCGTCGGGATTCACAACGCCTGGGACACTGTCACCTACCTCACGGTCGGAGCTGGACAGGCGGCCAATAAATCCTCAACAGATGAGCCGCCAACCGATAAATCGCCAACCGGCTAAGTGCTTGCCAGGGTTTCGCTGAGTTTAGGCCGCGGGCGATAGGCCGACTCGGGGATCTCGGCCAGCCGCGAGGAATGGACTTTCGCGTCCAGCCCGTAAAACTGACAGAAGCTCATGATGAGCGGACGCCAGGCATCGGGATCGATCCGATTCTCGTGTCCTTGGAGCAGCAGCTCCTCCGCGACGTGGACGCGCACGATACGGACTTCGAAAGCGATCAGGTTTCCCTTGCGGGCGGGATCGTTCTCCGCGATGGGGTGAGTGCTCTCCAGCACGGCCTCGAGCTGCACCGGGCACTCGCGGACGCGCGGCGGCGCCACGATCTCCGATTTATCAGGCGTGAGCCCCGACACGCCGAATTTATCTGGCTCATACTCATATCCCATCGCCACTTTATGAGGCGGCACGGGGTGGGATGCCGTGCGCCGCGCCAGCCGGTCCACGGCCGCGACCTGATCGACCGACGGCAGGTTCAGCACGCACTCCCGGGTGCGCAGAATGTTCGCCGGCGTCTTCGATCGCGCTCCGAATCCCAGCAGGCAACTCCACCCGAGCCACCACGCGGAGGACATAGGCGCGACGTTGGGGGTACCGTCCTCGTTGAGCGAGCTCACCAGCACCACCGGCGTGCCGAAGTAGAGAATCGCAGGTTCAATCGATCTGTGCATCGCAAGTCTCCTTGAGGGTCTCGACCGTGGGCTCGGCCAGCAAGGAGGAGAGTAGAGGACGATGAAAATTGGAGATATCCGATTCTTGCGCTGGAAACGCGGAGGGGAAGAGCACGCGTTTTCGGGTAAGCTCCCCCCGAACGACCCTCTCGGAGGAGAGACCATGGCGAGCCTGCGCGTAGCGACGTTGGGATGTCTCCTGGTGATGGCGAGCGCGCTGGCGGCAGCCCAGAGCGCTTCGCCGTCCATCGATCAGGTGCTCGATACCGTCACGGCCGCGGAGACCTTCCGCGGCGTGGCCCTCTCCCCCGACGGCGCGCGGGTGGCCTGGGTCGAGGCGGTCCGCGACAAGGACGGCCGCCCGGCGCAAGAGAGCGCCGTCTTCATGGCCGAGCTCGCGCAGCCCTCCCCGCGACAGGTCGCCACCCATGCGGGCGATCCCGCCTGGTCTCCGGATGGACGGCGGCTCGCTTTCGTCTCCGACGCCGTGGGAGGGGAGGAGCAGGTCTTCCTTACAGACGTCTCCCGGCCCGATCCGAAACCCCGGCAGATCACCCGGCTCCACGGCCACCTGTCCTCGCTGAGCTTTTCGCCGGACGGGCGCTCCGTCGCCTTCCTCTTCATCGAGGGGCACAAGGGGCCGGCTGGCCCTCTCCAGGCCACGGCCCGGGATGCCGGAGTGGTCGGCGAGCATCCCGTGGAGCAGCGCCTCGCGATCGCGGATCTCGCGAGCGGCGACGTCCGCACCCTCTCCCCTGCCGATCTCTACGTCTATGAGTACGACTGGGCGCCGGACGGCCGGAGCTTCGCCGCCACCGCCGCCCACGGCTCGGGGGACGACAACTGGTACGTGGCCGAGCTCTACACGCTCAACCGGGAGAGCGGCGAGATGCGCTCGCTGTGGAAGCCCCCGGTCGACGTGCAGATCGCCGTCCCCCGCGTCTCGCCCGACGGGAAGTCCATTGCCCTGATCGGCGGCATCATGAGCGACGAGGGATCGACCGGCGGCGACGTCTACCTCGTGCCGGCCGCCGGCGGCGAGGTCCGGAACCTGACGCCGGGCCGCGCGGCTTCGCCGGCCTGGCTCGCCTGGACCTCCGCGTCCCGTCTGCTCGTCGCCGAGTTGGCCGACTAGGACACGGCCCTCACCGCCCTGGACGTGCCGGACGGCAAGACGGCGACTCAATGGCACGGCCCCGAATCGATCACCGACGACGGCCGCAGCCCGGGTCTCGCGCTCGCCCGCGACGGCAAGACCTCGGCGGCCATCCGCCACGACTTCGGCCACGCGCCCGAGGTGTGGGCGGGGCCGATCGGCGCCTGGAAGCAGGTGTCGCGCTCGAACGCCCGCTTCGCTCCGGCCTGGGGCGAAGCGCGGAGCCTCCACTGGACGACGGACGCCGGGAAGGTCCAGGGCTGGCTCCTCGCGCCTCCGCACGTCGAGGCGGCGAAGCGCTACCCGCTCGCCGTCGTCGTCCATGGCGGGCCGGCCTCGGCGCACCGCGCGGCCTGGCCGGTCTCCTCCGGGGTCCTCGCGAGCCAGGGCTACTATGTGTTTCTGCCCAACCCGCGCGGCAGCTACGGCCAGGGCGAGGCCTTCACCCGGGGAAACATCAAGGATTTCGGCTACGGCGACCTGCGCGACATCCTCGCCGGAGTGGAGGCTGCCGTGCAATCGGGGGCGCCCGTCGACTCAAGCAAGGTGGGCCTCTACGGCTGGAGCTACGGCGGCTACATGGCGATGTGGGCGGTCACCCAGACGGATCGCTTCCGCGCTGTCGTGGCCGGCGCCGGCATCGTCAACTGGCAGAGCTACTACGGGCAGAACCGCATCGATCAGTGGATGATCCCCTACTTCGGCGCCTCGGTGTACGCCGACCCGCTCATCTACGCCAGAAGCTCGCCGATCACCTTCATCACCCGCACCAAGACTCCCACCCTCGTCCTCCAGGGCGAGCGCGACGCCGAGGTGCCCGCCCCCCAGGCCTACGAGTTCTGGCACGCCCTGAAGACCCTCAACGTCCCGACCGAGCTCATCATCTACCCCGACGAGGGCCACCGCTTCAACAAGCCCGAGGACGACCGGGACCGCTATCGCCGGACGTTCGAGTGGTTCGAGCGGTATCTCAAATAAAATGATGGCGGTTCTGCGCATGGAGGGCATGTCCCTGCGGGCGCGTGCTAGGGTTCGTTCTGGTATGAGTCGGCATTCCCTACTGGATGAGGCGGTCCACGGCGAGCTTTCCCTCGCGGAGTGGTTTGCCTTGGCGGCAGACGAGCGGGGCGAGTTGGTGGACGGCCATCTGGTGGAGGAAGAGGCGTCGGACTACGTCCATGAGATTCTGGTGATCCTGCTGGGCAGTCTCCTGCGAGGTTGGTTCGCTCCGCGGGGTGGGTTCGTCGGAGGCTCCGACACCAAGCTCGCCGTGGGGCCGAAGCAGGGCCGCCGGCCCGATCTCACCGTGTACTTCGCCGGCACCCCTTTGGCGCCTCGCAGCGGCGTCATCGCGCAACCGCCCGATATCGCTATCGAGATCGTTTCCCCGACACCCCGCGACGGACGCCGGGATCGGGTGGAAAAGGTCGCGGACTACGCCTCCTTCGGGGTGCGCTACTACTGGATCGTCGATCCTCAGCTCCGCAGCCTGGAGATCCTGGCGCGGGGCGCCCAAGGCCGCTACGAGCACCTCCTCGGCGCGACGGAGGGAACGATCGACATTCCCGGCAGCGATGGCTTCGTGCTGGATCTCGATGCCGTCTGGGCGGAGATAGAACGTTTCGAGGATCGGGAAGCAGGGGTCGAGTAGGAGAGCCCAACTGATATCTTCCCGGCGACATGAAAATCCCGGGAAGCCCAGAGCCGGCCGAGGCCTTCCTGGCCTATGACAGCGGCGCTCTCCACATTGAGGGCACGTCCCTGCCGGAGCTGGTTCGGAAGCTCGGCACGCCGTTTTTCCTGTTCAGCGAAGCGCGGCTGCGCTCCAACTATCAGGCCCTGGAGCGGGGGCTTTCGGGGGCGGGCACGGTCCTGCGCTACTGCGCCAAGACCAACCATGAGGCGGCGGTGCTGGAGGTGCTGGCCCGTTGCGGCAGCCATCTTCTGGCCAGCCACGGCGCCGAGGTGGAGCTGGCTTTGCGGTGCGGCTTCCCTCCGGAACGGATCGCCTTCGCCCGGCCGGTGCTCACCCCCGTGGAACTGGGCTCGGTCCTCGCGGCCGGCGTGCCCATGATCCACGTCCACCGGCCGGAGGATCTCTCGACCTTGGAAGAGGCGGCGGCTCGGGTGGGACGGCGGGTCAGGGTGTCGTTGCGGTTGCGGCAGGATGGGCTCGCTCTCTTTCCCCTGGACCGGCTCAACCGGCGGCTGGGATTCGGACCGGAGGAGGTTTTGGAGGCCGTCCGGCGGCTCAGCCGCTCCTCCTGGATGGAGCCTTGGGCGGTCAATTTCTATCTGGGCACCCAGCAGTCCTCTTTGGCCGGTTTCACTCACGGGTTTCGCCGGGTGCTGGCGCTCCTTGGGCGGATCGCCGCGGAAACCGGCGCCGCGATTCGGGAGGTCAATCTTGGGGGCGGTATTCCCTCGCCTTCATTGCGCCGGATGAGCCCCGGCCGCCTCCTCGCGCGATGGCGAGACCTTCCGGCTCCGTTTCCAGTGGATACCTTGGAAGGCTTCGCTTCCAGGTTGGGCCGCAGGTTCCGCGAGCTGGTGGAGGAGGCGCGGCTGCCCGAGCCGCCGGTGCTCGCCGCCGAGCCGGGGAGGTCGATCGTCGGCGGTGCGGCGGTGCTGGTGGCAAGAGTCCGGGGCCTCAACGGAGGCTGGGCGTTCCTGGACGCCAGCCGGAGCTTCCTGCCGGAGTCGCCGCTGATGTTCGCCCGGCGCATCCTGCCGCTCGTCGAGCCCGGAAGCGGCGAACGCGGCCGGTTCTACCACCTCTCGGGCAGCTCCTTGAACACGCTCGACGTGCTCGACCTCCGGCGGCGCCTTCCCAGGTTGGAGTCCGGGCACGCCCTCGCCTTCTGCGACGCGGGCGCGTACTCGATCTCAAGGGCCAGCAACTACGCCGGTCCGCCGCCCGCAGTCTACCTGCTCCAGGAGGACGGCGAGGTGCGCCGGGTGCGCCGGGCCGGAGACGTCGATCAGCTCCTTTATCCAATGATCCCTCAAGGCGAAAAGGTTGAGGTGATGCGCTGAGAAGCGAGGCTCTGGTTACCGGTGCAACGGGTTTTCTCGGCCGTCCCCTGGTCGCGGCTCTGCTGGCCCAGGGGCGCTCCGTGGCGGCTCTCTGCTGCAGACCCGAGGTGTTGGCCGATCTTCAACATCCCAATCTACGGATCATCCCCGGCGATCTTCGGGAGCCGGCTTCGTACGCGTCATTGCTGTCTTCCGGCGTCTCGGTTTTCCACTTGGCGGGCAAGCGCAATCAACCCCACGTCCGGGCTCGGGAGATGGAGGAGGTCAACGTCGAGGCCACCCTGACCCTGGCCCGCCGGGCCGGAGAGAAGGGAGTCGCACGGTTCGTCCACGTCGCGACGGCGCTCATTTATGGACCGGCAGGGGACGGTAGGGACCGCACGGAGAAGGACGATCTCGATCCGTCGTCCTCGGCATACGTGCGCTCCAAGGCCGAGGCGGTGCGTGGAATCCGCGAGCTCGCCCGGGAGGGATTGCCGGCGGTCACCGTCTGTCCGACGATCGTCTTCGGCCCCGATCATCCCGGGCATCCCAATCGGGTGACCTCGGAGATCCGCCGCCTGCTGAATGGCGGGCCAGGACTCTGGATGGCCGGCGGCTTGCAGTCTCGCGACCTGGTGTTCGTGGACGATGTGGTGCGTGGGATGCTCGCAGCCGAGGACCGCGGGGCGCTGGGCGAGGAGTATCTACTGGGAGGAGAGGACGTCACTCCACGGGAGCTCGCCCGGCAGGTGCAGGAGCTGGCGGGGAGGCGCCAGGATCTTGCCCTCTCCCTGCCGCCCGGCCCGACCCGCGCCGCCGCCTGGATCGTGGATCGCCTGCGGAGACTCGACCGGGGGAGCGGATATGCTGCCGCCGTCGAGACCCTTCTCCGGGAATGGCGCTTCAGCTCTGCCAAGGCGCGCCGGGATCTGGGATATCAGCCTCTCTCCTTGACGGAAGGGCTGGTCCGTACTCTGGAAGACTTGTAACTCGTGAACGGATCGAGGGAGAGATGATTGACGTCGAAACCATTCAGACCGGGGCTCGCTTCGAAGCGGCCCCTGATTCCTCCCTGCGCGAGCGGCAGCGCGGGGACTGGGACCGGATTGCCGGGTCGGTCCGCGACTTCGCCGACGCGCCGAGCACTCTCTACTATCGCCGCTGCGAGATCGCGCTGATCGAGCACGCGGTGGGCGACCTCCGGGGTCAGCGGGTGCTCAAGCTGGACCTTTGGAACGAGGCGTTCAACACCCGTATTCTGGACTGGATGCGTTCCCGGGGAGCGAAGGTCACCGGCCTCGACCTCTCCCGGGTGGTCGCCCATCGGGCGCGTCGAAACGCTCTGGCGAAGGGGCAACCCCTGCCGCTGTTGCGGGCCGACATCCGCGAGCTGCCGTTTCCCTCCGGCTCGTTCGACGTCGTCTACACCATGGGGACGATCGAGCACATCGACGAGTATCCGCAGTCGCTGCGGGAGATCCAGCGGGTGCTGAAGCCGGGCGGCTGGGCGATCGTCGGCGTGCCGCACAAGTGGAATCTCTTCCTGCGGCCGCTCATGGTGTGGCTCCTCGACGCCTTCGGCCAATATCTCTATGCGCCGGAGAAGTCCTTCAGCTCCGGCGAGCTGCGGCGGGACCTCGAGAAGGCTGGCCTGCGACCGGTCGAGCGGACGGGGATCCTCACCCTGCCGGGCTTCCTGCGGATGGCGGACCTCTTCTTCTACACCCGCGGCATCCCCCTGTACCGGCTGAGCCCCCTGTTTCTCGCTCCCTTCCAATACCTGGAGACGCGTTGGCGCTGGCCCGGCCGCTTCGGCTACCTGCTGACGTGGATCGCCTCCAAGCCGGTCTCCACGCCTGAATCGTGACCGCATTTCTCCAGGCCTTCTCGCTGGTTCTCGGAGTCGCGCTCACCCTCGTCGTCCTAGCCGTCACCGCCTTCGTTCTGGGGCGGACCCTGACGAGAAAACTGGATCGCGCGGTGGAGAGGTGGGCGATTCCAATGGCCCTGGGTCTGGCGGGCCTCGCCCACCTGGGATTCTTTCTCGGTCTCGCGGGCCTCCTCCGACCGGCGGCGGTGCTCCTGGTCGTCGCCGGCGTTCACGTCCTGGGATTTCGCGTCTGGAGGCAGGGAAGCGAGCCCTTCCGGCAACCGCGCTGGCGGCCTGTGCTCCTCGGGGCGGCGGCGCTCCTCCCGCTCGCTCTGCTGACTCTCTATCCGCCGACGGCGTTCGACGCCACGCTGTATCACCTCCCCTTCGCGCGGGGGTTCGTGGCTTCGGGCGGCCTGCCGTTCCTGGCCGATCTGCGGTTTCCGGTCTTCCCGCAGGTCAACGAGATGCTGTTCGCCTTGGTGATGCTCTTCGCTCCGGACGTCGCCGCCCATGGCGTTTCGTGGCTGATGACGATGCTCACCGCGGCTCTCGTCGGGTCCTGGGCGCGGGACTCGTTCTCCAGCACCGAGGCCGGTTGGCTGGCGGCGGCGATCTACCTGGGCAACCCCATCGTGGTCTACCTGGCCGGCATCGGTTACGTCGAGGCCGGGCTCACCCTGTTCGTCACCGCGGCGCTCTATGCCGTGAGGCGCTGGCGGGGCTCGGGGGAGCGGCGATGGCTGGTCCTGGCCGCGGTGTTCGCGGCGACCGCGGCGGACACCAAGTATCTTGGGCTTTTCTTCCTCGGAGTGATCGGGCTGACCGTGCTCTTCGGCCGCTTGCCGGAACGCACTCCCGGGGCCCGTTGGTCCGGCGCTCTGCTCTTCGCCGTGGTCGCGGCCGCGGTTCTGGCACCCTGGTACGGGCGGATCTACGCCAGTACCGGCAATCCGCTCTTCCCCTACTTCCCGCAGGTTTTCGGTTCCAGTCCCTGGGCGCCATACCGCTTCCGGAGCTTCCTGGCGCATCCCGCGACGACCTCGGGAGTCTCCGCCGCCGCCTTGTCCCGGGGGATCGATCTGCTGAGGCTGCCGTGGGACGTGGTGTTCGAGCGAGCCCGATACAACGGCCAGCCGCCATTCTCTCCTCTCTATCTGGCGGCGCTGCCGCTCGCCTTGGGGATGGCCTGGAAGGATCCCAGACAAAGGCGGCTGCTGGCTCTCGCGGCGATCTATGCGTTTGTCTGCCTCGGGCTTCCCCCGGACGCTCGCTACCTGATCCCCGTCGTGGCGCTGGTCAGCCTCTCCGCGGCCGGAGCGCTCCGGGGGCTGTCCGAACGGATTTCCTGGCGGGGGCTGACCGCAGGGATCTGCCTCCTGGGTTTCCTGCCTGGTTGGCTCTACGCAATCTACCGCTTCCATCATCTGGGATCTCTGCCGCTGACGCCCGCGGGGCGCGAGGCGTATCTCGCGCGGTGGCAGCCCTGCTATCCGGCGATCGCCAACCTGAACCGGACCCTGAGGAGCGGCTACACGGTTTGGGCCGTTCACGCCGAGAATATGAGCTACTACGCTCGAGGCCGCTTTCTGGGGGACTGGGTCGGCCCGGCGAAGTTCGATCGGGTGCTCTCGAATCTGCGGGGTCCTCAGGACCTCCACGACCGGCTCCGCCGGCTGGAGGCCGGCTATCTGCTGATTCCGAGCCCAATGAACCCCCTGCCAGACGACGCGCCATGGCAGAGATGGTTTCAGCCCGTCTATGCGGACCCCGAAGCCCGCGTCTATAAGCTGAGGTGAAGGAGGAGAGATGGAACCGTACCGCCACGTTCCCGGATTCATGACCGCGGAGGAGCTTCAGGGCTTGAGGCAACTCGTCGCGGAGCGTCAGGACCTGTTGACGGAGGTCCATGGCCGCGGCGGGCTGGGGCCACGCTACCGGGTGATCGACGGCGCCCAGATCCATGATCTCCTGCCGGCGGTGGAGGACTTCGGGGAGACGCGGGTGAGACCCCTCACGGAGGACTTCGCTCGCGAGCCCCTCGCTCCCCTCGGGAGTGTGCGGCGCTCGATGCGCGTCCAGGTCTACGAGCGGCAGGACCATGGCTTCCGCTGGCATTTCGACGGCCATCCCTACGTGGCCCTGGTGACGCTCGAAAACAGCAACCAGGGGCAGACCCAGTTCATCTCTCCCGGCCTGTCGCGATGGCTGCGGTTCCTGCTCTATCCCCTGTATGCCTTTCCGCAGATCTTCTCCGTGTTTCCGCGCAGCACCGTCGCGACCCGGCCCGGCGATCTTCTGGTGATGCGGGGAGGGCGCGTGCTCCATCGGGGGATCACGCTGCTGGAGGAAGGGGAGAGAATTCTCCTCGCCTACACCTACTCCCAGCCGGGCCGGAAACCGAACCCCTTCCGGGATTTCGTGGCCAAGAGGCTGAATTACTAGGCGCCTGTTCCCGCGGCCGACTCCACCAGAATCTTCGCCGCCGCCGCCAGGCCCAGGGAGACCTCGTCACCCTGCTCGACGAGGATCTTGACGGCTTCGGCGACTGACTCCCGCTTTCCGACCGTCACGGTCGCGCCGGGAACCAGCCCCTGGCGTTCGACGAACTGGAGAAACTCCGGCTCCTGATCCAGCACGCGGGCGATCCGCTGGGGGACGCCGACGGCGCAGTCCGCGAGACTCAGTAGCTCCGGCTCGTGGACGTGCCCTTCGGCGCTCGGAATCGGATCGCCATGCGGATCGGCGGTCGGATGACCGAGAAGCATGTCCATTCGTTCGAGCACCCGGTCGGAGATCGCATGCTCCAGCGCGTCCGCCTCGTCGTGCACCACCGACCAGTCCAGCCCCAGCACCTTCACCAGGAACAGCTCCACCAGCCGGTGGCGGCGCAGCACGTGGAGCGCCAACTGGCTGCCGCTCGCCGTGAGCCGTACCCCTCCCCGGGGCTCGTACTGCACTAGGCCGGAGTCGGCGAGCGCCTTGACCATCGACGTCGCGGTTCCCGGCACGACGCCCATCGCGACCGCCAGACGCCCCATCGGGACCATCTCGGCTTCGCCGGCCTTCTGCTCCAGGTAGAGCTGTTTCAGGTAGTTCTCGACGGTACTGCTGGCCATGCCATGCCCTCGGGGTTCGGACTCTCAGTCAGCATACAACGGCAGGGATCTTGACAATAGTTCGATCTACCGGTAAATTGATTTTGATGACTCAAAATAGACGAGCTGGATCGCCAAAGAAGCTTCCGCCACCACCTGCCCGGGGAAGGTGGGTCGTCCTTCTCTCGCTCATCCTGGGTTTGCTGGAGGGCTCCGCCGCGGGTATCGCTCAGGGAGAGACGAGAGAGGAGAGGCCGCTGAACACCGATCGGCCAGACGTGACGGAAAGCCCCTACACCGTGGCGGCGGGGCACTTCCAGGTTGAGCTCAGCTTCGTCGAGTACACCCGGGACAACGCCCATGGAGCCCATACGGTGGGGCGCTCGGTGCTGCCCGCCAATCTCAAGATCGGGCTCCGGGAGAACCTCGATCTCCAACTGGTGCTCAGCCCGTACCAGTCGGTTCGTACCCACGGCGCGGGCGTCTCGACGCGGAACTCCGGCCTGGGTGCCACGGAAGTCCGCGCGAAGCTGAACCTCTGGGGAAACGACGGCGGCAGGACCGCCTTCGGCGTGATGCCCTTCGTGCGTTTCCCGACGGGACCGGAGGGCTTCAGAGATCGTCATTTGTCCGGAGGCTTGATCCTGCCCCTCGCCGTTCAGGACCTGCCTGGAGGGTTCGGCCTTGGCGCCATGGCGGAGCTCGACGTGAGCCGCGAAGCCGGAGCCTCCGGAGTGAGCTTCATCCACTCCGTGACCTGCGGCCACGATCTCTTCAGCGACAAGCTGCGGGGGTACGTCGAGTACGTCGGCGCCGCTCCATTGCACGGCGGCAGTACCTACCTGGCCTTCTTCGACACCGGCGCCACCTACGCCGTCAGCTCCGGCGTGCAGTTGGACGCCGGCATCAATATCGGGCTCTCCCGCGAAGCGGAAGACTTCACCCTGTTCGCCGGCGTTTCCTTCAGGCACTGACCGAGGCGACGGCTCGAGGCCTGCGTGGCAGGTCATTGTGGGGGTGAGGGCGGAGGCGACCTCGGCGCGGGTTGGATTCCGCCAAGCCGCTACCGGCGAACGCCCAGCCACTTACAGGGCCGGAGGCTCGCCGGAGGACATGCCTCTCGCCTACGCTCTGGCGAGGCGGCGGCGGGGGCTTACGGCGAGACCGACCAGGAGACCCAGGCCGGCGATGGACAGCAGCACCTTGCCCGGGTTGTCCCTGACATACCGGCTCGAGTCGCGCTGCAGGCGTGAGACCTTCTTCCTGGTGAGCAAGTAGCGCCCCATCAGGGTTTTTCTGGCATCGCCGACCTTCTCGTTCACGTTGTTCGAGACGCGGGCCACCTGGCCGCGCACCTGGGCCGCCGTCTCGCGGTAGCGGCGGTCGATGCGGTCCACCCCGCCTTTGAGGTTCTCGTTCACGGTGTCGAGGCCGCCGTTGACGGCAACGCGGGTCTTCTTCACCAAGCCGTCCACTCCATCCTTCACGCGCTCGGCGGTTTTGCTGGTTCTGGCCATATCATCCTCCTCATTTGCATCACCGCGTTCGCGGTGAAATAGCTCCGCCAGCGGGTCGGCGGCGGGCACGGAGATATCTGTTTCAAGATCCGGGCCAACTGGGATCCGGAGACGGTTGACCATCCCGGGAACCTTTCCGTTCCTGCCGCGTTATGTTGTGCTGGAGATGCGAGCCAGCTCATGAGCATGCCGATGGTTCTGGAACAGCCGAGCGACGCGGAGCTGATGGCACGGGTGCGGGAGGGAGATCGGGACGCCTTCTCGGACCTCGTCGACCGCCACAAGGACGCCGTGGTGAGCTATCTCACCCGTCTGAGCGGCGACCGCGACCGGGCCGAGGATCTGGCCCAGGAGACTTTCCTGCGCCTGTTCCGTGCCGCGCGGGGCTACACCGAGCAGGGATATCTCAGGGCCTTCCTCTTCCGCATCGCCACCAATCTGGTGCGGTCGGGGGAGCGGCGGGAACGGCGACTGCGTCTGCTGCTGCCGTTCCTCCCGCGCCCGGAGCACGCCGAGCCGGCAGCCGCCTTGGGGCTGCTCCGCCGGGAACTGCACCGGGAGATGGCCGCGGCCCTGGCGAAGCTGCCTCTGCGCTACCGGGTGCCGCTGGTCCTCCACGAGATCGAGGGCTGGTCGTACATTGAGATAGCCCAGGAGATCGGCTGCCGGGAAGGCACCGTGAAGTCACGCGTCCACCGCGGACGCAAACAGTTGAAGCAGAAGCTCGAGACTTATTGGAGCGGAGGTGCGGCATGGAAGACCCCTGGAACCCCCAGACCCGCCAAGTAGCGGATCTGTTACGCGAGCTGCCCGAAGAGCACGCTCGCCCGGGCTTCACGGCCCGCGTGATGGAAAAGCTCGACGCCGAGCCGCGGCGGTCGCCTCGCTGGAGCTTTCGGCTCGCGCCAATACCCGCGGCCAGGGCGGCCTTGGCGATCGCCGCTCTCCTCGCGGTCGCGATCTCGGCCGGAGCGCTGATCGAATGGCGGGGAGGAGACCGAAAACATCGGGACGCGCTCGAGGCGCGGCGGACCCTTCAGGAGCTGCGGGCCGAGCACGGACGATTGGAAAAGGAGCTGCGGGCCATGTCGGAGCCGCCCGTGGTGTATCTCGGGGGCGATGAGAAGGTCGACTACGTCCTCGACCTGGGAAACGTCGGTAACGCCGAGGTCGTCTCTTCCGCGACGCCCGCGGCCTATCACACCGATACTTTTTGAAGCAACTGATCGCGACACACTGATCGATCGCAAAACAAAGGAGAATCGCAATGCGCAATGGAAAGGGATTGAACGCCCTGGCCTGTGGCCTCGCTCTCGGCCTCGCGGCCTGGACCGCCACGGCGAGCGCCGTCCGTGCCGACGACGGAGAAGGCGACGGAAAGAAAGTCGAGATGAAGCGGGTCGTCATCGTTAAGGATGGCAAGCCGCAGGTCTTTGAGAGCGGCGGTCCAGCCGTCAGCCGCGGTTATCTCGGCGTTGCCCTGATGGACCTGACGCCGGAGCTGCGCACCCACTTCGGCGTGCCCGAGGAGTCGGGAGTCATGGTCGCGAAGGTAGAGCCGGGCAGCCCGGCGGAGAAGGCGGGAATCAAAGTGGGTGACATCCTCACGCTCATCGACGGCAAGGCCATGAGCTCGACCTGGGACGTGATGGGCAAGGTCCGCACCTACGAGAACAATCAGCAGGTGCCCATCGAGGTCTGGCGCAACGGCAAGGCGCAGACCGTCACCGCTCCCATCGTCACCCGCGAGCGCACAGAGCTCGACATGGCCCCCTTTTTGGGCAAGGGCGGCGGCCACGGCGACCACCTGCTGCTCAACCTCGACGGCGAAAAGCTGCTCAAGGACGGCAAGTGGATGGATGGCGAGGGCCGGCATATGGAGATCAAGCGCCTCGGCTCACCCCGTGAGGGGGAACTGGAGAAGAAGCTGAAGGAGCTCGAGAAGCGGATCGACGAGCTGCAGCGGCAGTTGGAGAAGAAGAAGTAGGGGAGCAGTCCTTCTGACGCCGGCCCCGCCTGGCGGACGGACCTCAGGGCCGCCGCCTCGGACCCCAGGCGTGGAGACGGAGATCGAGACTATCCTGCGGCGGTGCCCGCCTCGAAGGGCACCGCCGGCAAGCTGGCTCCAAAGATCGTCAACTCGAGCTCCGCGTCGTCGATCAGTCGATACTCAGGTGGCCTTCCCGCCAGGGCCTCGCTACGGTCCAAGATGATCGGAACGCCTTCGCCACGCTTGTCCATCAGTGTTCGCCGATCTGTGCTCAACCAGTCGACATCTGGCACAGGGCATCGCGCGAGCATGCTGGTGATCACCTCATTTCGAGCTGATTGCCGGTACCGCATGCTCTCCACGTCCATCATGTTCGGCAGGCTACCGGGTGAATAGAGAACCAGGCGGTCCTCAAATACTCGCAGACGAATCTTCGAACCATAAATAGAATAGTCGCGGTGGGCGACAGCGTTGACTACCGCCTCAAAAACACTGATCATATCGAATTGGGGGATGTCGATGCGGCCGACATCCTTTCGCGCGCCGATGCGTGTATTGCGAGCCACGAACCGGCAAGCCTCGACGATCTGCTCATCGAGCGGCCCGGAAATGTCCTTCGCATCAAGTTGATAGGGAACACTGGCGCTTTTGGGTACGACCGTCGAGCCGGCGTACACAACTGCTTGAATAAAGGCATTGGGGAGAAAAGTGCGAGGATCTTTTGTTGCCATCAATATTCCAGCAACCGTGGGCCTCCAGGCACCATCCTCGTCCCGCCGAGCCATTCCTTGTTTTGATAGGAATTCCTCACGCCTTCCCTGGGATCGCACTGTGCGAAACCGCTCCCAGAGAACTGTATCCAGATCGTCGAGCGAGGAGCCGGCGACCACTTGTTCGTCGAAACGGATGATTCGTGTCTGGCTCCGCTGCTGGATGAGCCGCGCATGATATTCAGGGTTCATCAAGCGTTTTGAGCTGCCGACCCGGTAAAAATATCCACCTGGGCTCTGATGAACGAACAAGCTCTTCATGACGTCCACCTTGATCACCGGGCGCTCGATACCCTCGCCGTCAGGCAACATCGTCCGGATGATTGTCACGCGGAGCGGTGGCTTGATGGTGTCGTTACACACCTCCCGCACCAAGCTCTCGACGTTGTCGAGCTTATCGAGGGGAATCCCTTCGACCTGACGGGTCTTGTCGTCCACCCCAAGGAGCAAGACTCCTTCACGCGCATTCGCGAACGCTGCGAGCTCGTCGGCGAGATCATCCCGGGCTGGGCCTCGGACCTTGTCACCTGCAAATCGAACAGCCTTGAGCTCGAAAAGCGAGTCCTCGCCGAGCCCTATCTTCTCCAGCAGTTCTTCTTTGGAATCAAACATGTCTTCTCCGCCGAGGAGCTCATAGGCAGCACAACCCGGAGCCCTGTCACTCCCGCCTAACCAAGCCAGAATATCCGATCCCAGCCAGAACGGGGCGCCTGGGCTGGTCCCCGAGCCCCACCCTGCTATCCTCCGGACGCTGTGCGCCGCAACCTTCCAGGACCGGCGGCCCTCCTGGGGCTCTCCCTCCTGCTCCTCGCCAGCGGCGGCGCGCTCTCCTGCCTGGAGCACCCCCCGCCCAAAGACCCATAGGCGCTAACCAGCGTCTTCACGAACACGCTCTCGACCGCGCACGAGATCACCGTCGGAGCGGGATGGCGTGGAGAGGACGAGGACCGGACCTTGAGCTCGCCGGGTCCGTTGGTGACGGCCGGCGGGATTCTCGGCCTCGCGGACGGCCTCGCCCTGGCGGAGCTCTGGCGCCCCGGCGAGACCGGCGCCCGGACCGGCGAGTTGGGCCTGTGGGCCCAGGACACGCTGTCCGCCGGAGACTGGACGGTGATCGCCGGGCTGCAGGGGGAGCGCCAGGACCTGGGGATCGCCGGGGGCGGGCGGGCCTGGGCTCTCCTGCCCCGATTCGAGATCAACCGGTCATTGGATCGCGACCGGATGACGCAGGCCTGGATCTCCCTGGGCCGCTTCGCCTCCCGGCTCGGACCCCGCGCCGCCTGGCATCTCGACCCGCAAGCGCCGGCCGCGCTCCGCGAAGTCTTCGAGGACCGCAACGGCGATCTCTCCCGCGAGCCGGACGAACCGGTGCGGCTCCTCCTGCCCGGCGAGGGCCTCGATCTCCTGCGGCCCGGCATCAATCCCAACGCGGTCGATCCCCGCCTCCGTCCGGAGATCACCGATCAGGCCGCCCTCGGCCTCCAGCGCCTGGTGTCGTCGAATTTCCAGATCGGTCTGCGGGCGACCTGGAGGCGGACCCGCGATCTTTTGGATGAGCGTCTGCTCGTGCGCGACGGGGCCACCAGCGGGATCTTCGTGGCCAGGGCCGGCGACTGGGTCCCCGCGGGCCGGCTCACCGGGATCCTGCCGAACGGCAGGGCCTACGACGTGCCCGTCTGGGACCTGCGGCCCGGCCTGTTCTGGACGGGCGGCACCCTGCTCGTCAACGGCGACCGGCGGCAGGAGAGCCTTGGGCTGTCCCTGACCTGGAGGAAGACGCTGTCCAACCGCTGGATGACCCAGGGGCACTTCACCTGGCGCGACGGCAACCAGCACCTCGGACCCGCCTTCCGGCGCTTCGACGATCCCACGAACACGCTGGGCAGCGGCGACGACGAAGGCCGGCCCGTGACCGAGGTCGCCTCCGGCCGGCCCCATGAGATCCCCGGCTTTCAGTGGGCCCGCTGGTCGTTCCATGCCCTGGGCTTCGTCGAGCTGCGCGACGGCCTCAACCTCTCGGCCGCCCTCAACGGCCGGGAGGGCGATCCCTTCCCGTACTACCGTCAGGTCGCCAGGGAGCGCGCCGGCCTCGCCCTCGCGCGGCTCACCGATCGTCCCGACGCCCTGCGCGCGAACTACGCCCTCACCCTCGACACCCGGCTCGAAAAAGAGATCACGCTCGGCGACGCCGTCCTCACCCTGAGCCTCGAAGCCGCCAACCTCCTGAACACGGGCACGGTTCTGGAACGGGAGCTGAACCTCGCGACGGGACGCGGCGCCCTGGCCGACGAGACGCTGGCGTCGCGTACCTTCAGAATGCAGGTGCGGATGTTCTGGCGATAGAAACCTCCAGCCAGCGAGCAGCGGAGCAAAGTTTCTCAGGGATTCCCTGATATTCTTGATGACATCCTGGTATCGAGATCCGGATGTCTGACGCCGAAGATTCCATTCAGGCGATCGTCGCCGATCTACAGGCGGGGCGGGCCGTCGAGGAGAACTTTCGTCTGCTCTGCGACCGCTTCCACCGGCCGGTGTACCGATTCTTCGCCAAGCGCGGCTTCCCAGAGGCCGATTGCTTCGATCTAACCCAGGAGACATTTCTCGGGATCTATAGGGGCATCGGATCGTTCCGGCGCGACGCTCCGTTCACGGCCTGGCTGTTCAAGGTGGCCACCAACGCGTACCGCAAGCGTCTGCGCCACCATGGGGCGGGCAAGCGGACCGGTGATGAAGTCGCGTTGGACCCCGCGCCGGGGGAGGAGGACGAGCGGCCCGTCTTCCAGCCGGTGGCGAAAGGACCTCTTCCCGGGGCCTCGCTGTTCCAGGCCGAGCGCGCCCGGCTGCTGCGCGAAGCCGTCCACCGGCTGCCGGACCAGATGCGGAAGTGCCTGATTTTGAACGTGTACCATGAGCTGAAGGGTCGGGAGATCGCCCAGTTGCTGCACCTGTCGCCCGAGACGGTGAAGGTTCATCTTTTCCAGGCGAGGCGGCATCTTCACAAGGCGCTGGGACCCGACTTCGCCAGCCACATCCAGGACCGAGGCGAGGCGTCGTCATGAGCGATCAGGAATCCGAAGTCCGGGAGGCCGTGGAGGAATGGATCGCCGGAACCGGTGTCGCTGGCTGGGAAGATGGCGAGCATCCCGATTCGAAAACCCTGGCCGCCTACCACGCACGCGAGCTGCCGGCTGCGGCGGAGCAGAGCCTCCAGGACCACCTCCTGCTCTGCCGCGAGTGCGCCGGGCTGCTGCTCGACCTCGAGGAGCTGGACGACCCCGACTTTGGCTCTGAGATCGAGGTCCCCGAGGGCACGGGGAAGGCCCTCTGGGACGGCCTTCGCCAGGAGATCCGCAAGGAGCCGGCGCCGGCTGTGGCCGCGGTGATTCCGTTTCCATCCCGCCGGACCCTGGCTCCGCCGCCCTGGATGTCCGCCCTGGCCGCCGCTCTGCTGGTCGCCGTGATCGGCCTCTCGGTCTGGGTCGCCTCGCTGCGTGGGACGGTGGCGGAGCTGTCCCGGCCGGAGATCAATGCCCCGGTGCTGGACCTGGTTCCCAGCGGCGTCGGAGAGCGGGAAGGGGGACCGGCGCCGGCCGCCGTCGTGCCGTCCGGCGCCCGGTCGTTCACGCTCATCCTGAGCCCTGGCCGGCGGGGGGATTTCCAGGACTACGAAGCGGAGATCGCACGCGACGGCGGCGAGGTGGTCTGGCGCGGCCGGGGGCTGCGGCCCAACGACTACGGCTCCTTTAGTCTGACCCTGTCGCGGCACGCTCTCGGAACCGGGGAGCATCGGCTGCGTCTTTTCGGGATACGGAACGGCCGGCGGGAGGTCCTCGGCGAGTATGCGTTGCGGATCGCGCCCTGAGGTCGCGGCGCTCCTGACCGCCGGTCTCCTGCTCGCCGCCTGCGAACGGTCGGCGCCCGTCCACAAGGTCGCCGCGATTTCTCCCGCGACACGGTCCGTTTCGGTCCGGCCTGTCGTCCCTCGGCTCCTTCATCTCACTCCGGGAGTCCTCGACGAAGTCGAGCTGAAGGGAGGCGAAAAGCGCGCCTATCTCTTCGATCTCGCCGCCGGTCAATTCGCCGGCGTGGTGGTCGACCAGCAGGGGATTGATGTGGAGGTGAGCCTCAAGGCGGCCGACGGAAGGACCGTGGCAGCCATCGATAGCTTCAACGGCATCATTGGGCCTGAGCCCCTACCCTACGTGGCCGAGACTGGCGGACGCTTCCGGCTGGAGATCGGGTCATCCTCCGCCAGAGATCCAACCGGCCGCTATGTCTTGCATCTCGATGCATTGCGTCCGGCCACCATGCGCGACCGTGACTGGGTGGAGGCCGAACGCGTGCTGGCGGCAGGTTTCCAGATCCACCAGCAGAACACCCCCGAGTCCTTCCGGGCGGCCCTGACACCGGAGACGGAAGCCCTCGCTCGCTTTCGCGTCCTCAGCCTGCGCGACCGGGAGGCCGAAGCCTTGTTCTGTCTGGCCAAGGCCCATGAGAGACTCTGGGAGAGGGGGGGAACCGGGGGGAGAGGCGAGAGGGAGACGTCAGCCGCCTTCTACCGACAGGCTCTGGCGAGGTTCAACCTTCTGGGCGACGAGGCGAGGGCCGGGGTTGTCCTGAGTAATCTCGGCAACTTGGAGCGTGGCGAACGGCGTGACGTAGCACTCGCTCTCTACCGTAAGGCGCTCCCCCTTCTTCGCCAGTCCCACAATCGGCCTGAAGAAGCCCGGACCTTGAACAATCTCGGCCACCTTGCCATAGGTCTCGGTGAGAGCGGAGAGGCCCTTACCTCTCTCACGCAGGCGCTCACTTTGTGGCGCGCGCTGGGGGCGCTTGCCGAGGAGGGAAAAGCGCTGCTCAATCTTGGCCAGTTAGAGTCCTCCCTGAACCAGATACCGCAGGCGCTCGATCACTACACCCAGGCTGCGGCTCTCCTCGAAGCCCTTGAGGATCGCCGTAGCCTGAGTGTAGCCCTGATGGGAGTTGGTGAGGCTTGTGCGCTCAGTGGGCATTCCCGGCAGGAGGTCGAGGCGGCGTTTCAGCGGGCGCTCCAACTTCAGCGCGAGACCAAAGACCGCAGATGGGAAGCGGTGACGCTCATCGATCAGGGTTGGTACTACTACCGGCAAGGCGAGATCGGCAGGGCGGAGGGGATCTTCCGGGAGGCGCTGGCCATGTCCCAGGAGGATCGCGACCCTGCCAACGAAGCCGCGGCCCTTATCAACCTGGGCGGTATCGAGCTGAATTTTGGCCGGTTGGCCCAGGCGCAAGAGTCGTTCGGGCGAGCGAGGGCACTCGTTGCCAAGGTCGGCGATCCCGACAAAGAGAACGCCGCCCTCTATGGCCTGGCGCGGGTTTGGCGTGCGGAGGGCCGTATTCCTGAAGCGTTGACCGCCATCGAAAGTGCCTCTGCCCGAGTCGAGGTGCTTCGCCTCAAATTGGATGACCCGGAAGCACGCCTGACTTCTTTCGCCTCCAAGCAGGACATTTATGAGCTCCACGTGGATCTTTTGATGGAGCTTCACGGGCGAGATCCCAGGGCTGGTTACGATGCGAGGGCCCTGATGGCCAGCGAGCAGGCGCGGGCGCGCACGCTCCTCGACCTCCTCGCCAGGGTGGACGTCCAGCCGGCGGCCTCCGGCACTCTGCAGACGTCCCGGGAGATCCAGCGGCAGGTCGTGGAGAAGGGAACGTTGCTCCTCGAGTACTCCCTGGGAGAGAAGCGCAGCTTCCTGTGGGCTGTGACGCCTGAGTCGCTGGAGAGCTTCGAGCTCCCGCCGCGGAAGGTACTGGAGGAGGAGGCCCGCGGCGCCGCGTTCCTCCTGGCACACAGCGGCCGGGCCCTCGCGCGTACGCAGACCGATCTCGCCCTGGCCGGACTTTCCCGCCGGCTGCTCGGATCGGTGGCTCACCGGCTGCTCGAGGCGGACCGGCTGGTGGTCGTCCCGGACGGTGCGCTCTGGGGCGTCTCCTTCGCGGCCCTGCCGGATCCCGCCGGCGGCGCCCCGCTCGTCGCCGGTCATGAGATCGTCACCCTCCCCTCGGCCTCGGTGCTGTCCCGGCTGCGGGCAGCCGCTGCCGGGCTGCGGCCGGCCGCCGGTACGGTGGCCGTGGTGGCCGACCCTGTCTTCAGCGCCGACGACCCGCGGGTGACGCCTGCTCCGGCGGTGCCCACGGCGGCTCCCGGGTCTAGAGGCGGCACGGTGGCGCAGCTCGAAAGGCTGCCGTTCTCGCGCGCTGAAGCGCAGGCGATCCTCTCCATGGCTCCCAAACAGGAGACGTTTGCCGCCCTCGACTTCGATGCTAGCCGCGAAACCGTCTTGAGCGGCCGCCTCGCAGGGTACCGTATCGTTCACTTCGCGACACACACGGTCCTGAATACCGAAAATCCCGAGCTCTCGGGCGTCGTGCTCTCCAGGGTCGATTCCCATGGCCGCCCGCGCGACGGTTTTCTCCGTCTCGGCGAGATCTACAAGCTGCATCTTCCCGCGGACCTGGTGGTGCTGTCCGCCTGCCGTACGGCGCTGGGCCGGGAGATCCGCGGCGAAGGCCTGGTCGGCCTTACCCGGGGCTTCTTCTCGGCGGGTGCCCGGCAGGTTCTGGTCAGCCTCTGGCCGGTGGAAGACCGTGCCACCGCCGAGCTGATGCGGATTTTCTATCGCGAAATGCTCGGCCAAGGGCGTTCCCCCGCGGCTGCCCTCCGAGCGGCCCAGATCGCGATGTGGAAGGACCAGGGATGGCGGTCAGCCTACAACTGGGCCGGTTTCATCCTCCAAGGGGATTGGCGAGGTTCTCCGACTTCGGAAGGTCAATAAACCTTTCTCCCCGGTATGGACCTATAACCGGCATACAACAACCAACCCTGGAGGATAGACGATGACTCTTTCAAAAAACGTCAGGCATCCGATTGTCCGATGGTTCCTGCTTGGACTGGCTTCCCTGCTTGAGCGGCTTAATCAGAAACGACCCTTGCCAGGACGTCTCCCCGGTCGTATTGCGCAGGCAGTGAAATACCTGAGATACATTGCCGGAGGCTCCACGGTCATCGACCCCCCGCCCAAGACGGGAGGCCTGGTCCGCCGGCTCCGTCGCTGGGTGCAAGGTCCTGGCCACCCATCTACCTCACGAAAACTGGCGACCCAATAAGCCGGCGCTCCTATCGACCGGCTCGAAAAAGGGCGCTCCTCGCGGAGCGCCCTTTTCTTTTGGCGCGGCCCTGACTTGCGCCGATTCGAGTGAGCCAATAAACCGAACCTTCCGAAAAGGATCTATCGCTCCGTGGGTCAGCCGGATAGGCCGGTGACGCCCGGACCTAAAACTCTTCAGAGTTTCGAAAGGAGACTTTCATGTCAAATTCCGTCTTTACCATCAACCAAGCGGACATGCAGTTCGACTACGCAATCAACACCCCCCAGCAGCGCGCCGAGATCGCTTATCAGCCGAATCAGGGTGATCGGGTCCCGCCGGTGGCAACAGAGCCTTCGTCGAGCCTGGCGTCGGGGTCGGTCATCGTGGAAATGACGAACCTCCACAACAATCCTCCCTTCGGGGTTGGAGAGGTGGATCTCATTAACTATGGCGCCTTGCTCTGGCTTAACAATAACGTTTTTCCTACTCCCGAAAGGGCGCAGCAGATCATCAATCAGAACCCGGGGATCGTCGTGGCTCACTCCAGAGGGACATTGCCGTTTTTGGCGAAAATCGCCTGTGCTCCGTATCTTCCCGTTACCGTGCGACCGCTTACGGGTGGATGCAAAGCTCACGCCCTCAGCAAGGAGGACTATATGGCCGGTGGCGGAAGGCCTGCGATTTGACGGTGTTCCGGGGCCGGCCACCTTCGTGGCCGGCCCGTTTCCTTAAAACCGTCAATCCGTAACCGGCGACGGCTCACCGATCACGCTCTCCCGCGGCTTGCGCCGCGCGAGCTTCTCTCCCAGGCGCGAGAAAATCTTCGAATTGGCCAAGTCGTCGAAGATGCTGTAGCTGACCGGCGTACCGATCAGCGTCAGCAGCAGCGAGAGGAGCTGGCCGCCCAGGATCACCGAGGCGATGGCGCGGTTGGTGCCCGCGCCCGTGCCGCTCGAAGCCACCAGCGGAATCATGCCCGCCACGAAGGCGAGCGTGGTCATCAGAATGGGCCGCAACCGGTCGCGGTTCGCCTCCCGGATGGCCTCCGCCCGCGGCATCCCCTGCGCCCGCAGGGAGTTGGTGTGATCGATCTGCAGGATGGAGTTTTTTTTCACGATGCCGAACAGCACCAGGATGCCCAGCATCGAGAAGATGTTCACCGACTGTTTCAGCAGCAGGATCGACAGCAGCGCGAACGGCACCGTCATCGGCAGCGAGAGCAGGATGGTAAACGGATGGAGCCAGCTCTCGAACTGCGCCGCGAGGATCAGGTACATGAAGATGATCGACAGCAGGAAGGCGGTCATGAACGAGGCGAACGCCTTGCCCTGCTCGCGCGAGCGGCCGTTCAGGCCGTAGGAGAAGCCGGCCGGCATCTTGAGGCCGGTTGCCGTACGGTTCAGGGCGTCGAGGGCCGTCTGCGACGAGAAGCCCGGCCGCATGTTGGCGGTGACCATCACCTGCCGGCGCCGGTTCAGACGGTTGATCAGCGATGGGCCGGTGCCCTCCGTCAGGGAGACGAGGTCGCGCAGCGGCACGGTACCGCGGCTGAGCGAGGGCACCTCCATGGCGGAGATGGCCTGGGGGTTGTTGCGGTCGGCCTCGTCGGCCCGCACGTGGACCTCGTACTCCTCGCCGCCCTCGAAGTAGGAGGTGGCCTTCTGGCCGCCCACCAGGACGTTGAGCGAGCTGGCGATGTCCTGCACGCGCACGCCGAGGTCGGCCGTCTTGTCGCGGTCGATGCGCACGCCGAGCTCGGGCTTGCCGACGATGAAGTTGGTGTCCACGTCGGTGGTACCGGGCACCTTGGCGAGCTCGGCCTTGAGCGTCTGCGCGTACTCGTTGAGTTTGTCGAGGTCGGGGCCGCCGATCCAGAACTGGATCTCGTTGTCGACGGCGTTGCCGAAGGCCGACACCTGCGCCACCTGGGCCCGCACCTTGAGCGCCGTGTACTGCGGCAGGATCTCCTCGCGCACCCGCTGCATGAGTTGATATTGATCCTGCTTGCGCGTCTTCGGATCGCTGAGCTGCACGTAGACGAGACCCAGGTTGGGCGTCTGCTGCGGATCGTTGCCGATGGTGTTCACCGTCGTCACCACGCCGGGGAGCTTGCGCACCTGGGTGGCCACGGACTCCAGGATGGTCTGGGTGGTCGCGAGGTTCGCCCCTTCGGGCACCCGCACCACCACCTGGAACTGCGACTCGTCGTCGTTGGGCAGGAAGTTCTTGTTCACCGCCATGAACAGCGGAATGGTGGAGAAGAACACCAGCACCATGATGATGACCACCACCCAGCGATGGGCCATGGCGAGGTCGAGCAGGCGCAGGTAGAAGCGCTCGACGGCGGCGTAGACGCCCTTCTGGCGCGAGCCCTCGCCGGGCTCGGCGGTGTCGTTTTGCCGTAGCCATCGGGAGGCCAGCATCGGCGTCAGCGTGAACGCCACGATCAGCGACACGGCGATGGCGAACGCCATGGTGATGCCGAACGAGTACATGAAGCGGCCCACGATGCCGCCCATGAAGGCCACCGGCAGGAAGACGGCGATCAACGAGAGGCTCGTGGCCAGCACCGCGAGGCCCACTTCCTTGGTGCCCTCGACGGCCGCCTGCCGCGGCGTCATCTTCTTCTCCTCCATGAAGCGGAAGATGTTCTCCAGCACCACCACCGCGTCGTCGATCACGATGCCCACCGCCAGGGTCAGCGCCAGCAGGGTGAGCACGTTGAGCGTGAAGTTCATGTACTTCATGGCGGCGAATGTGGCGATCAGCGAGCTCGGAATGGCCACCGCCGAGATCAGCGTCGGCCGGAAGCGGCGCAGGAAGAGCCATACGATGCCGGCCGCGAACAGCGAGCCCACCAGCAGGTGCTCCTTGACGGCGTCCACCGCGGCGACGATGAACTTCGACTGGTCGCGGACGATCTCCGCGTGCCAGCCGGCGGGGATCTGCCCCTTGAGATCGTCGAACCGCTCCTTGATGGCATCGACCACGGCGATGGTGTTGGTGCCCGACTGCTTGATCACCTGCAGCACCACGGCCGGCTTGCCGGCGACGGTGGCGACCGACTGCGCCTCCTCGACGCCGTCCTCGATGCGGGCGACGTCGCCCACCCGCACCGGGTAGCCCTTGCGGGTGGTGATCGGCAGGCGCGCGAAGTCGGCGGGCGTGCCGACGCGGCCATAGGTGCGAAGCGTCAGGTCGCGCCGGTTCTGGGCCACCTTGCCGCCGGGGATCTGCACGTTCTGGCTGCCCAGGGCGTTGACCACGTCGGCCGCCGTCAATCCCAGGCTGTCGAGCTTGGCCGTGTCCGTGATGACGTTGATCTGCCGCAGCCTCTGGCCCACCAGCTTCACCTGGCCGACGCCGAACACCGTCTCCAGGCGCCGGCGGAGCACGCGGTCGGCGTACTCCGAGATCTCTCGCTGCGAGGCGGGCCCCGAGAGAGCGATCGAGATCACCGGGTCGGCGTCGGCGTTGATTTTCTGGATGATCGGCGGATCGGCGTCCTTGGGCAGGTTGGCCAGGATGGCGTTGACCTTGTCGCGCACCTCCTGGGCGGCCACGTCCGGGTTCTTCTCCAGGGTGAACTGGATCTGCACCAGCGACACGTTCTCCGAGGAGGTGGAGATCAACTGGTCGATGCCGTTGATGGTGTTGACCGCCTCCTCGATCTTGTCGGTGACCTCGGTCTCCATCTCCTCGGGCGCCGCGCCCGGCAGCACGGTGGTGATGGTGACGAAGGGGAACTCGACGTTCGGGAAGCGGTCCACGCCGAGCTGGAAGTAGGCGAAGATGCCCACCACCACCAGCGCGAGAATGAGCACCGTCGCGAAGACGGGACGGCGGACGCAGAGCTCAGCGAGCTTTTGCATGGGATTCCTCCGCTCCCAGCTCGATGCGGGCGAAGAGCCCGGGGCGCAGACGCCCATCGGAGTTGGGGAATTCGGCTTCGGCGAAGAAGGTCCGGGTGGCCGGGTCGATGACGCCGCCCACGGTCTTGACGCGGCCGGTGAACTTCTCACCGGGGTAGGGGGCCACCTGGGCGACGATCGTCTGGCCCGTCCGCAGCTCGCTCAGGTACCGCTCGGGGACGCTGAAGCGCAGCTTCAACGGCGCCGTCTGGACGATGACGAAGGCGACTCCCGCTTCGCCCAGGCGCTCCCCGGGGTTGGTCTTGCGCTGGTCCACGACGCCGGTGATGGGGGAGCGGATCACCGCGTCCGCGACCTTCTGGCGGGCGAGGGCCAGCGCCGCCTCCATCGACTGGCGGGCGGCCTGGGCCTGATCCAGGGCGGCCTGGGCCTTATCGAAGGTGGCCTGGGGAACGGACTCGTTGGCGAGCAGCCCCTTCTTGCGAGTCCACTCCCGGCGGGCATCCTCCTCGCCGGCCTTGGCGCGGGCGAGGTCCGCCTCGGTCCGCTGCACGTCGAGCTTGAAGTAGTCCGTCTCCAGGGCGAGGAGCGGCTGGCCCCTGCTCACCCGCGCTCCGGCGTCCACGTACACGGCGGCCACGCGGCCGGGCGTCTTGGGCGACACCTGGGAGCTGGCCGGGGAGACAAACTCGCCGGTGGGCTCGAGGCTCGAGAGGGTGACCTGGGAGGCTTCTTTCGCCTCGGCCGCGGCCGTCGGCGCCGGAGCGTTCGCGGGCGCCGGCGTGGCGAGGGGTGCCACGTCGGCGGGCAGGGCCGGAGCGGGCGTGGAAGCAGGAGTGGCGGCGGCGTCCTTCGTCTTATCGCGAGCGCAGGCGGCGGCCAACGTCAACAGCATGGCCGCGGCGAGCGCGAGGCTCTTCCGATTCATTGCGCACTCTCCTCGGTGAGGATCTGAGTCTTCAAAGTTCCAACCGCGGACCACACGTTCAGCTCCGCGAGATCACGGTTCAAGGTTCCATTCACCACCGCCCGGCGCGAGGAAGCGAGGGCGGCCTCCGACGTCTGCAGGTCGAGCGACGTCGCCTCCTGCGCCCGGTAGAGCTCGAAGCTCTGGGCGTACTCGGCCTCGGCCGCGGCGAGCTGATCCTTGGCGAGAGCCAGGTCCTTCTCCGCCGTCCGCAGCTCCAGCAGCGCCTGGAGGACGTCCTCCCGCACCTGGCGCTTGGCCTCGGCCAGGGCGATCTCCGCCTGGTGCTGGCGCTCCCGGGCCACGGCCACCTTGGCCGAGATCTCGCCGCTGTCGAAGAGCGGCATCGTCAGCTTGATGGCGAGCGACGCCGTGCGATCGGCCGGGAACGACGTACGCTGGCTGACGACGTTCCCCTCGGCCCGCACGGTGGGCAGGCGGGCCGCTTGCTGCTTCGAGATCTCGAGCTGGGCGATCTGCAGCGCGAGATCCGCCTGCAGGACGCTCGGATGGTTCGCCTGCGCCTGCGCTACCAGTGTCTCGGCGGGCGGCAGGGCCGGGAACTTGAGATCCGGCTTCGCCACCGGGAGGGGGACTTCCGAGAATTGGTCGAGGGCGAGGTTCAGGCGCAGCCGGCTGGCCGCGAGATCCCGGCTCTGGACGGCCGCCGCCAGCGCCCGCTCCGCCGCCTTGGTGTCCGTCTCGACGCGCAGCACGTCCACCTTGGTCTGCTCTCCCGCTTCGTAGAAGGCCTGCGCCTGCTTGCGCCGGCGTCCGGCCAGCTCCAGGTTCTTCTGCTCCACGTCGACCAGGGCCTGCCCCTGGACGATCCCCAGATAGTTGGAGGCCGTCGCCAGCAGGATCATGTCCTCAGTCGACCGCAGCCCCACCTCGGCGTTGGTCACCCCGAGGCGCGCCTGCTTGAGGGCTTTGAACTCCCGCTTGCCGGCGTAGATCGGCTGGCTGAAGATGAGCCGCGCGTTCCAGTCGTTGCGCGGCAGGATGATCGCCTGGAAGCCGTTGACGTCGAACGCCACCTCCTGGCTGTTGCGGGTGTACGCGCTCTCCAGGTCGACGTGCGGCAGGATCGACGTCTTGAGCTGGCGCACCTGGGCCTGCGAGGTCGCCACCTGCGAGCGGGCCGTGGCCGCGCTCGCGTTCGCCTCCAGCGCCCGCCGCAGGGCCTGTTGAAGCGTCAGCGCCGGAGCGGACGGCTCCTGGGCGCGGACGGCGGAAGATACCAACGACAACAGCGAGAGGAGCAGAGCGGTTCCGCCCCTCTCGCCAAGTCTCTTCACGAAATTCATGACTCTCACCTCCCGGCTCCTCGCCGCGTGCCGTGAAGGCATGGGGCGGGCCGGCGACACACTGAATCGCCTGACGGCGGATCGCACTGCGTATTTCAGGGAAACCTACGGCCTTCTCCACCTCTCCCGGTCTCTACCAGAGGTACGAATGAGGCGGACCGGAGTTTCCGGCGGAACGTCGGGTCGTGTCCTGCGTTGTATAGAATCGTCTGACGAGGAGAACCATTCCCATGAAGCTGAAACGTCACACGCTGCCGTTGACCCTCATACTCCTGGTCCTTGCGGGGGGAGCGGCGGCGCAGACTGCGCCTGCGGCCACCTATCCCGAGCTGTTCGACCAGGCCTCCAACACCTACGAAAAGGGCGACTGGGCTCACTGCCACGAGCAGTTCGCCGCCGCCGCCAAGACCGCCTCTCTCGACCGTCAGGCGGCCCGCGCCCTGTTCAACGCCGCCCGGTGCGCGACCCGGGCCGGCGACAAGGAGAGCGCCTTCCGCGAGCTCGATCAGGCTGACGCCCGCGGCTACCGCGACGCCGACCGCGTCGCCACCGACTCCGACTTCGACGCCCTGCGGCAGGACCCGCGCTGGAAGGCGTTCGCCGGCAAGGTGAAGGCCCGGGACGCCGCCGCCCACAAGGGGCCGGTCAACCCTGAGCTCGAGAAACTCTACACCGAAGATCAGAAAGACCGCTCGGCGGAGATGGGCAAGACCGACTGGAGCGTCGTGGGCAAGAGGGACGAGGAGCGCCGCAAGCGCGTCCTGGAGATCATGGCGCAGGGAGGCGCCAAGGAGGCCGCCGACTACGTCCACGCCGCCATGGTCCTCCAGCACGGCCAGGCGCCCGAAGACTTCGACCACGCCAACCAGTGGTGCCTCAAGGCCGTGGAGCTCGACCCCGACTACCCCGGCGCCCGCTGGCTCGCCGCCGCCGCCAAGGACCGCTATCTGATGAATCTCGGCAAGCCCCAGCTCTACGGCACCCAGTTCAAGAGAGACCCGAAGGGCGGCCCCTGGTATCTCTGGCAGGTCGACCCCAACGTCACCGACGAGGAACGAGCCAAGTGGGACGTGCCGCCCCTCGCCCGGGCCAAGGCGCGCGTCGAGGCGCTGAATGGGGGGACGTTCCAGCCGCATTGAAGAGGAGGATCCATGGCCCCAGCGACGCGTCACAACCCCTACAGCGTCCACCCCGGCGTGCTGATGACCCAGACCTGGGTCCAGACGCTTCCCGAGAAGACAGGCCGCTCCCTGGAGGAGTGGATCCGTCTCGTTCAGGAGGAGGGACCGCCCACGGAGCAGGAGCGGCGGGACTGGCTCAAGGCCGAGCACAAGCTGGGCACCAACTCCGCCTGGTGGATCGCCGAGCGCTCGCTCGGCAAGGGCGAGGAAGCCGGAGATCCCGAGGCCTACCTGAAGGCCGCGGCCCGCTACGTGGACACCATGTTCGCCGGCCCCAAGGCCAACCTGCTGCCGATCTACGACGCGCTCCTCGACCTCGGCCTCTCCATGGGGCCGGACGCCAAGGCCTGCCCCTGCGAGACGATCGTGCCGCTCTACCGCAACCACGTCTTCGCCCAGATCAAGCCCACCACGAAGACCCGAATCGACTTCGGCCTCGCCTTGAAGGACACCCCAGCCACCGGCCGCCTCCTCGACACCGGCGGCTTCGCCAAGAAGGACCGCATCACCCACCGCTTCGCCATTACCGCACCGGCGGAGATCGACGAGGAAGTACGGCGGTGGTTGAAGAGGGCGTACGAGATGGATGCGTAGGGCCCACGGGTTATTCAATGCCCTCAATCCGGTCCACGAAAACGTGGACGATTCGGCACCGGGCACTCAGCTCGCAGACGGGCTCCCAGACCGCGGAGATTCTTTGGTGAAAGTCCCGCATTTTCAGATTTCCGAGCCGGATGTGGATTACTCTCGGCGGCGACTCCAGCAAAGCTCGGGTGAAAAATCGGCATCTTTAGAGACGATCGTCAAGTTTCCGTTTTTTGCGTATTTCCAGATCTGGTCGTCCGTCCACTCGTCGTTGAGGTCTCTGACATGCGTGTAGTCTGGCCCATGCCAAAGTCTGAAGAAGTAAGGGAGGTTCACATCGATGAGATACTTCCCCATGGAGTCAGGCAATCATCTTGATGACGTAATTGTGGCCCATCAATCTCGCCGCGAACGCCAAGCATGCGTCGATGTCGGCCTCCTCCAGGGAGGGATACTGGCGCAGTATCTCCTCCCGGCTTTCGCCAGCGCTCAGGAACTCAAGAACGGTCTGGACAGAGATCCGTTTGCCGCGAATCGTGGGCTTGCCGTTGCAGACGGCGGAGTCAATCGTGACCCGCTGTTCCAAAGGGACGTTCTGTGCAGGGGTAGACATGGCAGGGATAGGATACACCCGCTGAGGGCTCGCGGCCGGCGCTATACTCCCCCAAGCATGCCGACCCTGACCCTCCAAGACCTCGGCTTCACCGACTTCTTCGCCGACGCCTTCGAGCCCTACCGCTCGCAGGAGGGGCTCGTCCCCGCGAGGGTGGTGGCCCAGATGGGGCTGCTCAGGGTGTCGACAGGGGAGGCCGAGCACTTGACGGACCTTTCCGGGAAGCTTCGTCATGAGCTGAAGGGGCCCGGGGGCGGGGCAGGTTATCCGGCGGTGGGAGATTGGGTGGCGGTGCGGCCTCCGGCGGGGGAGGGGCGGGCGGTGATCCATGCCGTGCTTCCCCGGCGGTCCAGGTTCTCTCGCAAGACGGCCGGCCATAAGACGGAGGAGCAGGTGGTGGCCGCCAACGTGGACACGATCTTCCTCGTCTCGGGTCTCGACGGCGACTACAATCCCCGCCGCATCGAGCGCTATCTGACGGCGGCGTGGGACAGCGGCGCCCAGCCGGTTATCGTCCTCAACAAGCTCGACCGCTGCGCCGATCCGGAGCAGTGCCTGCTCGAAGTCGAAGCCATCGCCATGGGCGTGCCCATTCACGCGGTGAGCGCGGCGACGGGCGAGGGCTGCGCGGAGCTGATCGCCTATCTCGGTCCGGGCCGGACGGTCGGGCTGTTGGGTTCCTCGGGCGTCGGCAAGTCCACCCTCAGCAACTATCTGCTGGGGCGCGAGGTCCAGAAGACCGCCGAGGTGCGGGAGGGCGACGACCGGGGCCGCCATACCACCACGCATCGCGAGCTGTTCCTCACCCCCACGGGCGGCCTGCTCATCGACACTCCCGGCTTGCGCGAGCTTCATCTGTGGGAGGGCGATCTGCCGGGTATCGAGTCCAGCTTCTCGGACGTCGAGGAGCTGGCCGCGAGCTGCCGTTTCGGCGACTGCCGGCATCAGGGCGAGCCCGGCTGCGCCGTCGAGGCCGGGCTGACGCCCGAGCGGCTGGAGAGCTACCGCAAGCTCCAGCGCGAGCTGTACCAGCTTCACGTCCGCCAGGACGAGCTGGCCCGCCTCGTGGAGAAGAAGAAGGTCAAAATCCTGCACAAGGGCCAGCGCCAGATGGAGAAGCTCAAGGGTCGTTGACTCACCCGCAGGCCTGCTGGTACGGTTCGCCTCTGTAACCGCTTACACTGCCAGGAAATATCAGGAAATAATGGGACTGAAAAAGCCGGCTGACGTCCTCCTCCTTCTGGCCGCCCTGCTTCTCGCGGGCTGCGGCGCTCCTCCCGCCGTCGCACCACGTCCAGTCGCTCCGGCTCCAGTCGCTGAAGCCATCGCGATTGACCGCAACGATCCGCTGCTGGACGACGTGGAGCATCGCAGCTTTCAGTACTTCTGGGACCTCGCCGATGCGCGCACGCTGCTGATTCCCGACCGCGCGCCGACGCCCTCGTTCTCGAGCATCGCCGCCGTGGGCTTCGGCCTCACGGCCTACGGCGTCGGCGCCGAGCGCGGCTACGTGACGCGTGGGCAGGCCGCGGAGCGGACCCTCGCCACCCTGCGCTCGCTGCTGGCGATGAAGCAGGGCACCGCGCCGCGCGGCGTCTCGGGATACAAGGGTTTCTTCTACCACTTCCTCGACATGAAGACCGCCGAGCGGTTTCAGAACGTCGAGCTGTCGACCATCGACACCTCGCTGCTGATGGCCGGCGTCCTCTTCTCGCAGTCCTACTTCGACGGCGCCGACGCCACGGAGACGGCGATCCGCGCCACGGCCGAGGAACTTTACGAGCGCGTCGACTGGTCGTGGGGGCAGGTGCGCAAGCCGGCGATCAGCATGGGCTGGACTCCCGAGGAAGGCTTCCACACCTACGACTGGCGCGGTTACAACGAGGCGATGATCGTCCTCGTTCTCGCCCTCGGATCGCCCACCCATCCCGTCGAGCCGGACGCCTGGGGCGAGTACACGAAGACAGAGCACTGGGGAACCTTCTACGGCCAGGAGCACATCCTGTTCGCACCGCTCTTCGGGCACCAGTACTCGCACGTCTGGATCGACTTTCGCGAGATCCGCGACGCGGTGATGCGCGAGCATGGGATCGATTACTTTGAGAACTCCCGTCGCGCCACCCTTTCGCAGCACGCTTTCGCCGTCGCGAACCCGAACGGCTACCGCGACTATGGCGACCGCATCTGGGGGCTCTCAGCCTGCGACGGCCCGATGGACGCGACGCTCACGATCGACGGCAAGCGTCGCAGGTTCTACGGCTACGCCGCGCGCGGCGCTTCCGCGACCGAGGTCCGCGACGACGGCACGATCACGCCGACCGCCGCCGCATCGTCGATCGTCTTCACTCCGGAGCTTTCGATCCCCGCCATCCACGAGATGAGCCGCCGCTACGGCAGCCTGCTCTACTCGAAATATGGCTTTCTAGACGCCTTCAATCCGACGCTGCGCACCGGCCGGGGAGTCCAGAGCGGGCACGTCGATCCGGCGCAGGGCTGGTTCGACGTCGACTACCTCGGCATCGATCAGGGGCCGGTCGTGGCCATGATCGAAAACTACCGCAGCGGTATCGTCTGGAAGACGATGCGCGGCAACCGCCACATCGTCCGTGGTCTGCGGCGCGCCGGGTTCACGGGCGGCTGGCTCGCGGAGGCGTCTTCGCCTTGAAGGGCCGGACGTTGCTTACCTGCGCCGTGGCGTTGCTGGCGGTCGTCTCCTGTCAGCGGGGCGGGGCGCCGGCGCGCACCACCGTCCGCTTCTGGGGGTTCGGCCGCGAGGGCGAGGTGGTGCGGGAGATGGTGCCGGAGTTCGAGAGGCTTCACCCGGACATCCGCATCGAGGTGCAGCAGGTCCCGTGGACGGCGGCGCACGAGAAGCTGCTCACCGCCTTCGTGGGCAATGCCACTCCCGACGCCGCGCAACTGGGCAACACCTGGATTCCGGAGTTCGAGTCGCTGCATGCCCTGGCGCCGCTGAACGGCCGCATCGCGAAGACGGCGGCCGCCATTCCCGGCGATTCCTTCCCCGGCATCTGGGACACCAACGTCCTCGACGGCGAGACGTGGGGCCTTCCCTGGTACGTGGATACGCGCCTGCTTTTCTACCGGACGGACCTGGTGGCCTCCGCCGGCGGACCCTGGCCGCCGCGGAGCTGGGGTGAGTGGCGGGGGGCCATGGAGCGCATCAAGCGGCTCGGCGGACCCCACAAGTACGCCATCCTGCTGCCCATCGACGAGTGGACCCAGCCGACGATTTTCGGTCTGCAATCCGGCGCCGGGCTCCTGGACGCGGGCGGGCGGCACGGCGCCTTCCGCGATCCCCGGTTTCGCCGGGCCATGGCCTTCTATCTCGATCTCTACACCTCCGGCCTGGCGCCCGCGGTCGATCTGCAGAGCGTGGCGAACCTCTATCAGCAGCTCGCCGAGGGCTACTTCGCCATGGTGATCACCGGCCCCTGGAACCTGGGCGAGTTCCGCAACCGGATGCCGGCCGACATGCAGAACCGTTGGGCCACGGCGCCGCTGCCGCCGCCGGAGGAGGGGATGCCCTACCCGGGAATCTCGCTCGCCGGCGGCTCCAGCCTGGTGCTCTTCCGCAATGCCCAGTCGCCGGAAGCAGCCTGGACGTGGCTGCGCTACCTCTCCGAGCCGGCTCAGCAGGCGCGGTTCTATACCCTTTCGGGAGATCTCCCCAGCCGGCGCTCGGCCTGGAAGCTCGCGGGGCTCGCCGGCGATCCCAGGGCGGCGCAGTTTCTCGTGCAGCTCGAGCACGTCGCCCCGACGCCGAAGGTGCCAGAGTGGGAGCGCATCGCCACCCGCGTGGCCGAAGGCGCCGAGCAGGTGATGCGGGGCGGCCGGGATCTCGATTCGGCGCTCGCCGCTCTCGACAAGGACGTGGACCAGATGCTGGAGAAGCGGCGCTGGCTCCTGGCGCGAAACGCGGAGGCCAGGCGGTGAGCGAAAGCTCCACGGACGCCCTGCAAGCCATGGAGCGGAGCGGCTCGCGGGCGGAGCGGCGGGCCGCCTGGCTGCTGCTGTCCCCGGCGCTGGGCGCCATCCTCCTCTTCTTCGCCCTGCCGCTCGTCGCGGCCCTGGTCCTGTCGCTGACCGATTTCGACATCTACGCCCTGGCCGACATTCGCAACGTGCGGTTCGTGGGCGTCGAGAATTACCTGCGCCTGCTGCGCGATCCGCTGTTCTGGCGGGTGCTGCGCAACACGCTCGTCTTCGTCGTCCTCGGCGTGCCGCTGACGTTGGGACTGGCGCTCGGCGGGGCGCTGCTGGTCAATTCGAAGCTCGCGCGGTGGCGCGGCGTCTACCGCACCGTGTTCTACGCTCCGGTGGTCACCACGCTGGTGGCCGTGGCCGTGATCTTCCGCTACCTGTACCACCCGCGCTACGGCCTCATCAATCACCTGCTGAGCCTCCTCGGCGTGCCGGCGATCGATTGGCTGGGCGCGCCGCTGTGGGCGACGATCGCCATCACGCTGCTCGCCGTCTGGCGAAGCTTCGGCTACATGCTGGTCATTTACGTCGTCGGCCTCCAGGCCATTCCCGAATCGCTGTACGAGGCCGCGCAGCTCGACGGTGCCGGAGCGTGGCGGCAGCTTCGCGGCATCACCCTGCCCCTGCTGGGACCGACCCATCTGTTCGTCGCCGTGCTGACGACGGTGAGCCTGTTCCAGATCTTCGCCGAGCCCTACGTAATGACGCGCGGCGGCCCGCTGTACGCCACGACCTCGATCACTCTGCTCATGTATCAGCAAGGTTTTCGCTGGTGGAACCTCGGCAGCGCGGCGGCGATCGCCTTCGTGCTGTTCGCGATGATCATCGCCGCCACCGGTCTCCAGGCCCTGGTGCGGAGGTGGACGCGGTGAACCGCCGGCGCGTGAGCGCGGTGCTCGTCAATGGCGCGCTGCTGCTCCTCGCGGCGCTCACGGCGCTCCCCCTGCTGTGGATGATCTCGGCGTCGCTGATGCCGGCGGGTGAGGCGATGTCCCTGCCGGCTCACCTGCTGCCCTCGCACCCCACGTTCGTGCACTACGCGACGCTCTTCTCGCGGCTCAACATCGGGCGGACGCTGCTCAACAGCCTGCTGCTGGCGATCTCCATCACGGCCGTCTCGCTGCTCTGCAACTCGATGGCGGGCTACGCCTTCGCGAAGCTCCGCTTCCGCGGTCGCGGCCGGCTTTTCGCGATCCTGCTGGCGACCCTGATCGTGCCGCCGCAGGTCACGGTCTTGCCGCTCTTTCTGGAGATCCGGGCTTTCGGTCTCATCAACTCCTTCGGCGGCGTGCTGGTGGCGGCCATCGCCACGGTGTTCGGCATCTTCCTGATCCGGCAGTTCGCCCTGGGGATTCCCGACGAGCTGCTCGACGCGGCGCGCCTCGACGGCGCCTCGGAGCTCGGCATCTACTGGAAGATCGTCTTCCCCCTGTTGCGGCCGATCCTCGTCACCCTCGGAGTCTTCACGTTCCTGTCCTCGTGGAACGATTTCATGTGGCCCTTGACCGTGCTCACCGACGAGAGCAAGTACACGCTGCCGGTGGCGCTCGCCAACCTCTCCGGCGAGCACGTGCAGGACACGGAGCTGATGATGGCCGGCGCGGTGGTCACGGTATTGCCGGGCCTGCTCCTGTTCCTCGCCCTGCAGCGCTCCTACGTCGAGGGGATCGTGATGGGAAGCGTCAAGGAATGAGACGGGCCGGGCTGCTCGGCGCCGTCCTGCTGGTGCTGGCGTCTCCGCTCACCGCCCAGACACGGGCTCTGGACGATTTCGAATCGATCGCGGGCTGGAAGGCGATGCCTTCGGACGGCGTGAGCCTCGATCTTTCGCGCGATCAGGGCGCTCTGCGGTTGGATTTCGATTTTCATGGCGGAGCGGGCTACGCCGTGGCCCACAAGGCGTTCGCTCTGGACCTGCCGGCGAACTGGCAGATTTCTTTTCGAGTCCGGGCGGCGGCGCCGGTGAACAACCTGGAATTGAAGCTGATCGATCCCACGGGCGAGAATGTCTGGTGGATCAATCGCAGGAGCTTCGAGTTTCCGCGCGACTGGCGAGAGGTGAAGACCAAAAAGCGGCAGACCGAGTTCGCCTGGGGACCGGCGGGCGGCGGCGAGATGAAGAAGGTGGCGGCGATCGAGTTTGCCGTTACCGCGGGGACGGGCGGCAAGGGTAGCGTCTGGCTCGACGACCTCACCTTCAGCGAGTTGCCGCCGGAGCATCCGTATGATCGTACCCCCATCGTCACCGACGCTCCTGGTGTCCGGACTCTCGACTTTCTGGAGCCCCGTGAGTTCGGTGGATTGATCCTCGACTGGGATGCAGGTACTGCAGCCTCTCGCTATGCCGTCGAGATTTCGGAGAACGGGAAGGATTGGGTGAGGATTCGCGAGGTGACGGGAGGAAATGGCGGGAGGGATTATCTTTATGTTCCGGAGACTGAATCGCGCTATTTGAAGATTTGTCCCCTTGCAAAGCCCGGGATTGAAATCCCGGGCTACCCACGGTGTCCCCTACCGGGGTCCAAAAGGAAGGTTTCTTCGTCCGCTGGTCCCGTCCAGGGAACTCCGTCGGTAGCCCAGGATTTCAATCCCGGGCGAAGCAGGCGTGGCGTTTCACTACCCCGCATCGACGTCAAACCCCTCGATTGGGCGCCGACGATCAACGCCTTCTTCGAAGCGATCGCGAAAGACGCGCCACGCGGCTCCTATCCCCGCTCCTTCTCGGGTCAGCAGGAGTATTGGACCGTGGTGGGTGTCCCCGGCGATACCGAGCAGGCGTTGCTCGGCGAGGACGGCGCTCTGGAGGTGGGGAAGGGTGCTTTCTCGATCGAGCCCTTTCTTTTCGTGGACGGCGAACTGATTTCCTGGGCGAACGTCGAAACGGCCCAGACGCTCGCGGATGGCTACTTGCCCATTCCGACCGTGACGTGGACCCGCGGCGATCTCTCTTTGGACGTCACGGCCTTCGCCTCCGGCCCGACGGACCGCTCCATGCTCCGGGCGCGATACCGCGTTCGCAACCGTGGCGCCAAGGCGAAGCGTCTCCGCCTCTACCTGGCGGTCCGCCCCTTCCAAGTGAACCCGCCCACGCAGTTCCTCAACGCGGTGGGAGGAGCCTCGGCCATTCGCGAGATCGCCTGGGACGGCCGCGCCGTCATCGTGAACGGCGGGCGAAGAGTGATCCCGGAGTCCCCACCCACCGCCTTCGGCGCCACGACCTTCGACGGTGGCGAGATCTCCGAGTCTCTCCGCAAGGGGATGATTCCCAAGGCTACGCACGTCACCGATTCCTTCGGTTACGCCTCGGGCGCCTTGGCCTGGGTATTGGACGTTCCTGGTGGCGGTGAGAAGTCAATCAGTCTGGCGATTCCGATGCACCCTGAAACCGGGACCCTTGAGACCCTTGCCTCATCGGTTCGCAATTGGCACGAGCGGCTCGACCGTGTCGAAATCAAGCTGCCGCCGGCCGCGGATCCGCTCGTACGCACCTTCCGCACGGCCATCGCTCACATCCTCATCAGCCGCGACGGCCCCGCCATCCGCCCCGGCGTTCGCTCCTACGCCCGCGCCTGGATTCGCGACGGCGCTCTCATCTCTTCGGCCCTGCTGCGCGCCGGCCATTCGGCCGAAGTCAAGGATTTCCTCTCCTGGTTCGCTCCCTATCAGTTCCCCAGCGGCAAGATTCCATGTTGCGTGGACGCGCGAGGCGCCGATCCCGTTCCGGAGAACGACAGCCACGGCGAATTCATCTTTCTGGCCGCGGAGTACTGGCGCTATACCGGCGACACCGAGCTGGTGGAAAGGATCTGGCCGCACGTGGAGAAGGCCGTCGCCTATATCGACGAGCTGCGCCGGCAGCGCCGCACGGACGAGTACGCCCAAGGGGACAAGCTCAAGTTCTTCGGCCTCCTCCCCGAGTCCATCAGCCACGAGGGCTACTCGGCCCACCCGGTCCACTCCTATTGGGACGACTTCTTCGCGCTCAAGGGGTTGAAGGACGCGGTCGAGCTGGCGAGTGGCCTGGGGAAGACGGACGAAGCCGCGCGCTGGGCCGCCAGCCGCGACGAATTCAGGGCGGACCTTTACGCCTCCCTGAACCGCGTGATCTCCGGCGTCGGCATCGACTACGTCCCTGGCTCCGCGGACCTGGCGGATTTCGACGCCACCTCCACCACCATCGCGCTGAACCCCGGCGGCGAGCTGGCGAACCTGCCGCATCCCGTTCTGGAGCACACCTTCGAGCGCTACTGGATGGAATTCGAGAAGCGGCGGACCGGCACCGACTGGAAAGACTACACGCCCTACGAGCTGCGCACCGTCGGCGCCTTCGTCCGCCTGGGCTGGACGGAGCGCGCCCACCGGCTCCTCGATTTCTTCCTCAAGGACCGCCGGCCGCCGGCCTGGAACCAGTGGCCCGAGGTGGTCTACCGCGATTCGCGAAAGCCCGGCTTCCTGGGCGATCTTCCCCACACCTGGGTGGGCTCGGACTACGTGCGCTCCTTCCTCGACCTTCTGGCCTATGAGAGAGATTCCGATCACGCGCTGATCCTTGCCGCGGGCGTTCCGGACTCGTGGATCGCCGCTCCCGGAGGCGTCACCGTCCGGCGTCTCCCGACGCCTTGGGGGCTTCTGGACTTTTCGCTGGCGAAGGAAGGCGGCTCGGTGCGGCTGAAGGTGGGAGGAGGAATGAAGCTGCCGCCGGGAGGAATCGTGATTCGAGATCAGGTGATTCGAAAGCTCCCGGCGGAAATCCTTCTCAAGCCTTGAGGAGCGATCTCCCGCCGGTCCGGATCACCTCGCTGTAAAACCGCGCGCTCGCCTTCAGAGTCCGCTGCTGCGTCTCGAAATCCACATGCACGATTCCGAACCGTTTCGCGAATCCCAGGCTCCATTCCAGGTTGTCGAGGAGCGACCAGGCAAAGTAGCCCCGCAGATCGACGCCGAGCTCGATCGCCCGGTGAACGGCCAGCAGGTGGCTCCGTAGATAATCGACCCGCAAGGGGTCCTGGACTTCGGCGCCGGCCGAAGGTGCAGCGGGAGGATCGTAAAAGGCCGAGCCGTTCTCCGTGACGTACAGGGGAATGTCGCCGTAGCGCTGCTTGATCCAGACCAGCGTGTCCGTAAGGCCCTCGGGGTAGACCTCCCAATGTGTTTCCGTGTAGGCGTGGCGCTTCTGCCGCACGCCGCTCGCCATCACCGGCGGGAGCAGGGGATCCCACTGCACGACGCTCCGCGTGTAGTAGTTGACGCCGAGGAAATCGATCGGTTGCCGGATACGCTCCAGATCCGCGGCCGGGAAGTCCGGCCAGGCCTCGCCGAAGATCTCCCGCATCTCCTCCGGGTAGGAGCCGTGGAACACGGGATCGAGATACTGGCGGTTCATGTAGGCGTCGGCCCGGCGCGTGGCGTCGAGATCCTCCGGTCGGTCCGAGGCCGGATACTTGGGCTCGATGTTCACCACCAGGCCGATGCGGTGTTTGCCTTCCGCGCGGTAGGCCTCAACGGCGGCGGCGTGGGAGAGCATCAGGTTGTGCGAGGCGATCGGCGCCTCGAAAAGGTTGCGATGGCCGGGTGCGAGAGCGCCGAAGAGGTAGCCGCCATCCGTCACCACCCAGGGCTCGTTGAGGGTGGACCACATCTCCACCCGGTCGTCGAGAGCCCGGAACATCACCTGCGCGTACTCGGCGAACCATTGGGCCACGTCGCGGTTGAGCCAGCCGCCGCGGTCGTCGAGGGCCGCCGGCAGGTCCCAGTGATAGAGGGTGACGTTGGGCTTGATGCCCTGTTCGAGCAGCGCGTCCACCAGCCGGCGGTAGAAATCGATTCCCTTTTCGTTGACCTGGCCTGTGCCCGTAGGAAGGATGCGGCTCCAGGAGATGCTGAAGCGGTAGGAGTTGAGCCCGAGCTCGCGCATCAGTCGCACGTCTTCCCGATACAACCGATAGTGGTCGCACGCCACGTCGCCGTTGTCGCCGCTCGGCACCAGCCAGGGGGTGCGCGTGAAGCGGTGCCAGATGCTCGGCCCCGCGCCGTCGGCCAGCGGCGAGCCCTCGATCTGGTACGCCGAGGTGGCGGCGCCCCACAAAAAACTGTCGGGAAAAGACAAGGGATCGTTCATTGGAGTTGAGCTCCGGAGGAGATAGGAGAAGCCTGCCCTCTGAGATGCAGGGACTCTATCGCAACGAGACACTCCTCGATAGAGCCAAAAAGCTCTTGTCATGGCATGCTGTGGCTCGAAGGCGTGGCCCGGACGAGACGAGGCGCCGCGAAACAAGTCTGCGGCGCCTCATGCCAAGCTTGATGCCAACCGGGCAAGGATGTGACGGCGCGTCGCAAGCTCTTCCCGCCGGGTGAGAGGCTTGTCTTGCCGCAACTCAAGCTTGACGGGCTCCGCCGCAAGCAGCAAATGCCGCGTGAGAAGCTTGCGACGGAGCGTCGCAAGGTGTTGACGCTCCCGCGCAAGCTTGAGACGCCCCGTGCAAGCGAAGATCGCGCCGCGGCAAGAGTCGAACGACCCGTTTCAAGTTTGCGCACCGCGTTCCAAGCTTGAGAAGCGCCGGCGCAAGCTTGGCAGGTACCGGCGCAAGCTTGCCCCGCTGCTCGACAAGCTCGACGGCTCTCGCGCGACCTTGACACCGGCCGTCCCGAGCTTGAATCGGCCCGTCGCAAACGGGTGTCGCGAGGTTTCTCTCTGTATCCTTGGGGCGTGACCGTGCTTATCTTCGACGAAACCCTCCGCGCCGCGATGCGAGACCATCTCGTCCGCTTCGAAAGGAGGAGAGCGTCTGCCCCGGACCTCCGGCCTGCCGCCGTGGCACTTGTCGTCGTGCCCGACGCCGCGGGACGCGCCGCCGTCGTCCTCACCCGTCGCGCGATGGGGCTGCGCAAACACGGCGGCCAGTGGGCTCTCCCCGGCGGCGGCCTCGATCCTGGGGAGACGCCCGAGACCGCGGCCCTGCGCGAACTGCGCGAGGAGGTCGGCTTGGCGCTACCGCCCGATCACGTCCTGGGCTGTCTCGACGACTACCCCACCCGCTCCGGCTTCGTCATCACCCCCGTGGTCGTCTGGGGCAGTGCCGAGCCCCTGCATCCGGACCCCCGCGAAGTGGCCGGCGCCTACCACGTCCCGCTCGCGGATCTCCTCGATCCGGCCAACGTCGTCACGCACACCATCCCGCAGAGCGACCGCCCCGTCCTCGCCCTCGCCATCCTGGAAACGCTCATCTACGCCCCCACCGCCGCCATCCTCCACCAGTTCGCCGAGGTGGCGGTGCTGGGGAAGGACACCCGCGTGGCCCATTACGAGCAGCCGCTGTTTGCGTGGCGGTAGGTAGACCCTCACCGTCAGCCCGTCATCCTGAAAACTTTCTTCACGCACCCCCGTAAAAGGGCTTGACGACAGATGTCGTCACGAGTAGCATGGCGACAGATGTAGTCAGAAGTTTTGAGGACAACCGAGGAAGCCTATGAGACCCAAGTCGATCGGAGACCAGGAGCTGGCGCTGCTGCAGTACGTCGGCGAGCAGGGAGGCGCGACGGTGGGGCAGGCGGCCGAGGGATTCGGCGTCCCCCGGAGCCTCGCGCGCTCGACGGTGCTGACGATGATGGAGCGGCTGCGGCAGAAGGGGCACCTGGAGCGCCGGCAGGTCGGCGGGGTCTATCAATATTTCTCTCCCGCCGCGCCCGGGCAGGTAATGCGGGATGTGGTGCGGAGCTTCGTCGAGAAGACGCTCGGCGGCTCGGTTTCGCCCTTCGTCACCTACCTGACGGAGGAGGCGGAGGTCTCGGACGGCCAGCTCGCGGAGCTGGAGGAGCTGGTGGCCAAGCTCCAGTCGCAGCGCAAGGAGGAGGCATGAGCGCTCTCTCGCTTCTGGAGCCGCTGGTCCGTGCGTCCCTGGAGGGCGCCGTCCTGATCGGCCTCGTCTGGCTCGCCTGCCGGCTTTTTCCGCGCCTGCCTGCCTCCGTGCGCTGCGGCCTCTGGTGGGTCGCCTGCCTCAAGCTGCTGGTGGGGCTGATCGGGATCGCGCCGATACGGGTGCCGCTGCTGCCGGCGCCGGAATCAGTCGCGAGCTCGCCATCGCCGGCCAGGATCGTTCTACAGGGCAGCTCAGGCTCCGAGATCGCCGTCGAGGTCCGCCCGGACCGGATCTCCCTGGCGGGGCCTGGGGCGCCGGAGCCCCGGAGCCTTACCGAGCGTGCCGCGCCCTGGGCCTTGGGGCTCTGGCTGGCAGGGCTGGCGATGATCTCGTTGCGGGCTTGGCGCCAGCTCCGCCATACGCGCTGGGTGATCCGGCGTTCGGAGGCGGTGGGGGAGGGCTGGATCCGGGGCGCGTACGCGGACCTCTGTCTACGGCTGGACCTGCGTCGGGCCCCCGATCTGCGGGGCTCGGCGGACGTGCGAACTCCCATGGCCATCGGACTGCTGCGGCCGCGCGTGGTGGTGCCGCGCCCCGGGTTCGAGCGCCTGTCGCCTCCCGAGGCGACGATGACTCTTTGCCACGAGCTGCTGCACGTGCGCCGCCACGACCTGTGGTTCGGCTGGGTGCCGGCTCTGGCGCAGCGCATTTTCTTTTTCCATCCGCTGGCGGCGCTGGCCGTCCGTGAATACGCGATCGCCCGCGAAGCGGCGTGCGACGCGGAGGTGCTCCGGGTCCTGGGGGCGGCGCCCCAGGCCTATGGACGCCTGTTACTCCGCTGGGGTGTGGCTCCGCGCGAGACCGGTCTCGCCGCCGCGGGTGCCTCGCCCTCGCTCGAGAACCTCAAAAGGAGACTTCAGATGCTGCAGCAGATTTCCGATAGCAGGCGCCGGATTTCCGGCTGGTGGTGGGTGGCGGGTGCCGTCGCGGTGGTGTCGTTGATTCCCATCCGGATCGTGGCCCAGGAGCCGGCGCCGGCTCCCGTGGCCGTGGCCGCCCCGGAGAGTGGGGAGGCGCCTGAGCCGGCTGTGGCTCCCGAGCCGCCGGACGGCGCGATTCCGGACGGTGTCCGGGAAGGGATTCCGGACGGAGTCGAGGGAGGTGTGAAGGGTGGGATTCCCGGGGGCGTCAAGGGGGGAGTGAAGGGCGGCGTCAAGGGTGGTATTCCGGCTGTGGCTCCTGTCGTCGCCGTGGCTCCGCTCCCCGGCCGTCCTGGCTTGGCTCCCGTCGTGGCCGTGGCGCCAGTGGCCGGTGTCCCCACAGTGGCCCCCGCCGTCGCCGTGGCTCCAGTCCCCGTCGTTCCCGTAGTGGCCCCGGCGGCTCCCGCGGCAAGGGTGGCTCCTGTGGCCGGCGTACCGGCTCCGGCTCCCGTGGCGCGGATCGCCGCGGCTCCAGCCGCCCCCGGCACGCCGGCCACACCTCGCGGGTATCGCGCGGCGCCTCCCGCTCCTCCGTCCCCTCCCGCGCCGCCGTCCCCTCCGGCTCCTCCCACGCCGCCGGCTCACCACGGGCACAGGTCGTCCTCCAGCTACTCGTACAGCCACTCGGACAACGGCGAGGACTACATCTTCCTGCAGGGCGACAACTCGGCCACGATGAGCGGCTCGACGTCCGAGATCGAGAAGGTGAAGAGGCTGCGCGGCAGCGGCGGCGGCGACATCCTCTGGTTCCGCCATGCCGGCAAGGAGTATGTGGTCCGCGATGCCGCGACGCTCAAGGCGGCCCGGGATGTCTTCCGGGAGCAGCAGGAGCTGGGCCGCAAGCAGGGCGAGTTGGGAGAGAAGCAGGGCGCGCTCGGTGCCCGCCAGGGCGAGTTGGGAGCCAAGCAGGGTGCGCTCGGCGCCAAACAGGGCGCCCTGGGTGCCGAGTTGGGTGCCCTCGCCGCCGACCGGGCTCGCCGCGGCTCCGATGCCGCCGACCGGGACCTCGAAAAGAAGCAAGCGGAGATCGACAGGAAGATGCGGGAGCTGGGGCGCCAGCAGGAAGAGCTGGGCCGGCAGCAAGAGGAGCTCGGCCGTCAGCAGGAGCCCCTGGGCCGCCAGCAGGAGGAACTCGGCCGGCAGCAGGAAGCGGCCTCCCGCCGGGCCGAAAAGGAGCTCAAAGTCTTGAAAGAGCGCGCCATTCAGAGCGGCGTGGCGCAGGAAGTCCATTAACAACAACCCGCCTTGGCCGTCCGGGGAGACCAACCCGGGCGGCCGGTTCCGCCTCAGATCCGCCGCGACACCCCCGCCGATCCTTCCAAAGCGAAGCGTTGCCGCACTTGCGGGTGCCTTGAATCGCCGAATTCATTGGCCTTTCCGGGCTTCTGGTGTGGTACCGTAGTGCCCACTCGCGGTTCAGGTTTTCACAACAGCGGTCATCGACACGTCTAGCCCCTAAGGGGGCGGCGAGAGTAAAAACCCGGGTGAGTCGAACGGAACAAAAGTCCGCCCATGCCGTCCTGCACTGATCTGCGTATTGCCCGCCGTGGCTGGCCCTCCGTCTGGAGGTGCGCCCGGGGCGTTAGCCGAGGAGATTTCCCCATGAGCTTTTGTACCCCCGCCAGAGTCAGAATCGCCTTTGCCCTTCTGCTGCTGACGATCGGCTTCGCACCTGCGGCCTCGGCGGCAACATCCAATTTCCAGATCTTGATGGATCTGGACAACAACCTGGCGACCGGTTGTGACGTGCCGACGCTCACCGGCACGTTCAAGGGGGTCGAGCAGATCCTCACCACCACGGTCACGTCGAGCGGCACTTCGGCCCAGGTGACGGGGCTCATCTTGCAGACATGTACGGCTCCGCCGAGCACCTTCAGCGCGCCGGTCCCGGTCGCCGGGCCGGCAGGGCACCCTCTGCCCTGGCCGGTGGGGACTAGCGGCGTTCTCAATCCGAGTGTCATCGAGACCTATTTCCCTCTAAGCCTTTCGGCGGTCGCCAATCCGCAAGTCGTCCGGTTGGCGGTGCTCGGTTTCGACAATAGCAACGCTCTCACGGACGAGATGTTGGCGACGCAGCCGGGCTCGGCGTTTCCGATCGTGTTGCAGGTGGCTTCGATTGCCGAGGTCCCAACCCTCTCCGAGTGGGGGCTGATCCTCCTTGGACTCGTCCTGGCACTCTCGGCGATGGCGGTGTTGCGCCGCCGGCGTACAGCCGGGACGGTCCTACTGGCCCTCCTGCTCCTCGGCGCCGCTGGCGTCACCTGGGCCGCCGCCGGCTCCTGCGACCTCGACGGCACCACCACGGGTGAGTGGAGCGCGGCCAACCTGCTGGCCACGGAGACCACCCAGGACGCTCCCACCGGGGCCGACCTCCGGGCCTTCTACGGCTTCAAGGACCCGGTGGCTAACGCCCTCTGCTTCCGCATCGACGCGCTGATTCAGTTCGACACCACACCGGTGACCGTGGACGATTCCTACATGATGGTCCAGGACACGACCCTCAACGTGGCGGCACCCGGCGTGCTGGGCAACGACCAGGGCGGCAACCTGACGGCCACTCCGCTAGCCGCGGCGCCCACGGCGCAGGGGGGCACGGTCACTCTCCTGGCCGACGGCAGCTTCAGCTATACCCCGCCTGCTGGTTTCGTGGGGACGGACACCTTCACCTATACGGCGAACAATGGCCTGGGGAGCGCCAACGGTACAGTCACCATCACGGTGACGGACGTCAACCAGGCGCCATCGTTCACCAAGGGGGCGGACCAGACGGTTCTGGAGGATTCCGGTCTCCAGACCGTTCCCAATTGGGCGACAGCCATCTCGCCGGGGCCCCCGAGCGAGTCTGGCCAGACGGTGACGTTCCTGGTGACGAACAACACCGACCCATCGCTGTTCACGGTCGCCCCGGCCGTCTCTTCGACGGGCACCTTGACCTACATGTCCGCGCCACACGCCAACGGCACGGCGACGATCACCCTGGTGGCCATGGACAACGGCGGCACGGCCAGCGGTGGCGTGGACACCTCGGCGCCGCAGACTTTCGACATCAACGTGACGGCGGTCAACGACGCGCCGTCGTTCACCAAGGGCGCGGATCAGTCAGTGCTGGAGAACGCCGGCCCGCAGACGGTGAGTCCGTGGGCCACGGCGATCTCGCCCGGTCCTCCGGATGAATCGGGCCAGACGGTCGCCTTCCAGGTGACGGGGAACACCAATCCGTCGCTGTTCTCGGCGGGTCCGGCCGTTTCGTCCACCGGTGTGCTGACCTTCACTCCGGCGACCAACCAGTTCGGCACGGCGACGATCACCATCGCCCTTCAGGACAACGGCGGCACGGCCAACGGCGGCGTGGACACTTCGGCGCCGCAGACCTTTGTCATCGACGTGACCAATGTCAATCAGGCGCCCAGCTTTACCAAGGGGGCGGACCAGACGGTGCTGGAGGATGCGGGAGCGCAGACGGTCAACGGCTGGGCGACGGCCATCTCCGCCGGACCCAGCGAGGGCACCCAGACGGTGACCTTCCAGGTGACGAACAACACCAACGCAGCGTTGTTCTCGGCGGGCCCAGCCGTCTCCTCGACGGGAATCCTCACCTACACGCCGGCGGCCAACGCCAATGGCACGGCGACGATCACGCTCGTCCTCAAGGACGACGGCGGTACGGCCAACGGCGGTGTGGACACCTCGGCGCCGCCGCAGACGTTCGTCATCAACGTTACGGCCGTCAACGACGCGCCGTCGTTCACCAAGGGCGCGGATCAGTCGGTGCTGGAGAACGCCGGCCCGCAGACGGTGAGTCCGTGGGCCACGACGATCTCGCCCGGTCCGCCGGACGAGTCGAGCCAGACGGTGACCTTCCAAGTGACGGGTAACACCAACCCGTCGCTGTTCTCGGCGGGTCCGGCCATTTCGCCCACCGGTGTGTTGACCTTCACTCCGGCGACCAACCAGTTCGGCACGGCCACGATCACGATCGATCTCAAGGACAACGGCGGCACGGCCAACGGCGGCGTTGACACTTCGGCACCGCCGCAGACCTTCGTCATCGACGTGACCAACGTCAACCAAGCGCCGTCGTTCATCAAGGGAGCGGACCAGACGGTGCTGGAGGATGCGGGAGCGCAGACGGTCAGCCCCTGGGCGACGGCGATCTCGGCCGGACCAGGCGAGGGGACCCAGACGGTCAACTTCCAGGTGACTGGGAATACCAATCCGACGCTGTTCTCGGCAGGTCCGGCGGTGTCACCCACCGGCGTGCTCACCTACACTCCCGCTGCCAACGCTAACGGCACGGCGACGATCACGCTCGTCCTCAAGGACGACGGCGGTACGGCCAATGGCGGTGTGGACACCTCGGCGCCGCCGCAGACGTTCGTCATCAACGTTACGGCCGTCAACGACGCGCCGTCCTTCACCAAGGGCGCCGATCAGACGGTGCTGGAGAACGCCGGGCCACAGACGGTCAACGGTTGGGCCACGGCGATTTCTGCCGGTCCGGCGGACGAGTCCGGCCAGACGCTCACCTTCCAGGTGACTGGGAACACCAACGCGGCGCTGTTCTCGGCCGGCCCGTCGATCTCTTCCACGGGCGTGCTGACCTACACGCCGGCCACGAATCAGTTCGGCACGGCGACGATCACGCTCGTCCTCAAGGACAACGGCGGTACGGCCAACGGCGGTGTCGACACCTCGGCGCCGCCGCAGACCTTCGACATCAACGTGTCCAACGTCAACCAGGCGCCGTCGTTCATCAAGGGTCCGGACCAGACAGTGTTGGAGGACGCCGGCCCGCAGACGGTCAACGGCTGGGCGACGGCGATCTCGCCCGGGACGAACGAAGGGACGCAGACGGTCACCTTCAACGTCACGAACAACACCAACCCGTCGCTGTTCTCGGCGGGTCCGGCGATCTCGCCCACCGGCGTGCTGACCTATACGCCGGCAGCCAACGCCAACGGCACGGCGACGATCACGATCGTCCTCATGGACAACGGCGGCACAGCCAATGGCGGCGTGGATACTTCGGGGTCCCAGACCTTCGTCATCAACGTGACGCCCGTCAACGATGCGCCGAGCTTCGCCAAGGGGGCAGACCAGACTGTGCTGGAGGACGCCGGTCCGCAGACAGTCAACGGCTGGGCCACGGCAATCTCGGCCGGCCCGGCGGACGAATCGGGCCAGACACTCACTTTCATGGTGACGGGCAACTCCAACGGAGCGCTGTTCTCGGCCGGCCCGGTGGTCTCGCCCAGCGGCGTGCTCACCTACACGCCGGCACCGAACGCCAACGGCACGGCGACGATCACCCTGGTGCTCAAGGACAATGGCGGCACGGCCAATGGAGGCGCAGACACCTCGGCGCCGCCGCAGACCTTCGTGATCAACGTGACGGCGGTCAACGACGCGCCGAGCTTCACCAAGGGCGCGGACCAGACTGTGCTGGAGAACTCCGGCGCGCAGACGGTCAACGGTTGGGCCACGGCGATCTCGGCCGGCCCGGTCAACGAGTCGGGCCAAACCGTGGCGTTCATCGTGAGCAACCCGAACCCGAGCCTTTTCTCTGCCGGTCCGGCAGTCTCGCCGACGGGCGTGCTGACCTTTACGCCGGCTACGGGCGCCTTTGGAGTCGCGACCATCTCGCTCGTGATCATGGACAACGGCGGTACGGCGAACGGTGGCGTGGACACTTCGGCGTCGCAGACCGTCACCATCACCGTGACGCAGGTCAACCAGGCGCCGAGCTTCATCAAGGGGCCGGACGTCACAGTGCTGGAAGACGCCGGCCCGCAGACGATCAACTCCTGGGCTACGGCCATTTCCGCCGGTCCGCCGAGCGAGTCGGGCCAGACGCTCGTCTTCAACATCACGGGCAACACCAACGCGGGCCTGTTCTCGGCAGGGCCGGCAGTCTCGCCGACGGGCGTGCTCACCTTCACCCCCACGGCGAACGCCAACGGCACGGCGACGATCACGCTCAACCTGATGGACAACGGCGGTACCGCCAACGGCGGCCAGGATACCTCGGTGACGCAGACCTTCGTCATCAACGTGACCTCGGTCAACGACCAGCCGTCGTTCACCAAGGGGCCGGACCAGAGCGTCAATGACAACGTGGGCGCGCAGACGGTCAACGGCTGGGCGACGGCGATCTCGGCCGGTCCGGCGAACGAGTCGGGCCAGACGCTCACCTTCATGGTGACCGGCAACTCCGATCCGACGATCTTCGCTTCGGGACCGACGGTCTCCCCGACCGGAACCCTCACCTACACGCCGGCGATCGTGCCGTTTACCCCCACCCCCACCCATAGCTCGACCATCACCCTGGTCCTCAAGGACAACGGCGGCACGGCGAACGGCGGCGTGGACACCTCGGTGACGCAGACTTTCGTGATCTCGGTGACCCACGTGAACATTCCGCCGTCGCTGACCACCAATCCGATCAGCTACACCACGCCGGGCAACACCCAACTCCACGTCGCGGGTGCCACGCTCCCCGGCGTCGCGGCCTGGACGGACGCGCAGAGCATCACGACCAAGGCGCAGCCGACCGACCCCGACAGCGGCCCGGGCGCGCTCAGCATCGTCGCGGCCTCCGGCACTTCGGTCAAGGGCGGCAGCTATCAGATCTTCACCGACGGCTCGTTCACCTACGTTCCGCCGGCCGGCTTCACCGGCATCGGGGTGGCGAACAACGACTCGTTCACCTACCAAGTGACCGACACCCAGGCCTCGACGACGGGCACAATCAGGATTGACGTCGGCCAGCGCGTCTGGTACGTCCGAAACGACAACGACACGAACAACCCGGCGGGTGGCGACGGCCGGTCGACCAACGCGTTCGACACGATCACGGCGCTCAATGCCGCGGCAACGAACCCCGGCGACATCATCTACATCTTCGAGGGCACCACCGGCACGGCGCCGCTGACCACTCCGGCTGCCCTTTCGCTGAAGGACGGCCAGAAGCTCTGGGGCCAGGGGGTCGATCTGAACGTGCCCAGCTTCGCCACGCCGCTGGCGACCGCCACCAACAAGCCGCGGCTCCGCACGACCACCGCGAGCACTGACGTGGTCACCTTCCCGGCGACGACGGCTAGCCCCGGCAGCACCGAGATCCGCGGGCTCGATTTCGAAGCGACCGGTGGCTCCGGCGTTACGGCGTCGAACGCGATCTCGGTCACTGCCTCCGGCGCCAATGGGATCAACATCACGATCAGCAACGACAACATCCGCGGTGCCACGGGCAAGGGCATCAACCTGAGCGCGAGCACCACGGGCGCTTACATTGCGACAGTGCAGAACGACACCATCACCTCGACCGGGATCGGTGTCTCGACCACCACCAACGCGGCCGGCACGGTGACCGTCACGTTGTCGACCAACACGATCTCCAGCGCCGCCAACGCTCTCGACGCGCGGACGGCCGCCGGAGCTGGCGCGCTGCGGCTCGCCTTCGACAACAACACGGTCCAGGGGGGCGGCTCGGGCATCGTCGTCGACGGCTCTGCCGCCGGCACGACGACCATCACCAACTTCGCGAACAACGCGGTCAGCGGCAACACCGTCGGCTCCGGCATCCTGGTGACCACCGCGATCTTTGACCAGACACCGGGCGGAACCTTCCAAACCGTGTCCGGCGGCGCCACGGTCATTGGCGCTCCGGGCGCGGGCAACGGCGTCGGCGCCTCGGGCATGGTGCTCACGGGCGTTTCGGGCGACCTCACATTCACCAACATCGACATCTTCGCCGAGGGCGGCGCCGGCCTGCGGGCCTCCAGCTCGACACCCTACACCGGCTCCGCCGGCTTCCGTGTCGGCTTCCCAGGGGTCCTCCCTCCCGGCGTGGCCACCGTGACGGCGACCGGCGGCCCGGCGGTGGACCTCTCGACGGTGGCAATGAACAACCTCATCTGGCAGTTGGTCAGCAGCGTCGGTAGCACGACCACCGGCGTCGGCCTCAACAGCGTTACCGGCACCTTCTCGGCCGCGACGGGAGGAATCAGCACGTCGAATGCGGCGGCAACCGCTTTCCAGGTGGGCAGCAGCAACGCCACGATTAGTTATGTTCCGGCGATCGTTACGACGGCCGGCAAGGGAGTCGACCTCACCAGCAACACCGGCTCGACGATCAGCTTCACCGGCACGCTGACGCTCAGCAGCGGTAGCAACGCCGCGTTCAACGCCACGGGCGGCGGCACGGTGACGGCGACGGATACGAGCAGCACGTTGACCACCACGACGGGCACGGCGCTCAACGTGGCGAATACGACGATCGGTGCGTTGGGTCTGAAATTCCAGAGCATCTCGGCCGGTACGGCGGCGAGCGGGCCGGCGAGCGGTATCGTGCTCAACAACACCGGCGCCTCCGGCAGCCTGACAGTGAACGGCGGCACGATCCAGAAGACGACGAGTGACGGTGTGTCGCTGACCAGCACGTTGAGCCCGACGTTCAAGTCGCTCACCATCAAGGACACCGGTGGCAGCGGCGTCCAAGGCACGACGGTGACGAACTTCAGCTTCACCAACGGATCCATCAGCAATTCCGGCACGGCGTCGGGGGTGGATGACTCGAACATCGCCTTCAACGCTTCCGCGGCCGGTACCGAGAACAACATCTCGGGAACCGTGACGATCACGGGGAACTCACTGACCAACGCCTTCTACCATGGCGTAGACCTGCAGAACTTCAACGGCACCCTCGCGGACGTGACGATCTCGAACAACACGATCTCGAGCAGCACGGTGGCCGCCTCTTCGAACGGTTCCGGCATCCGCCTGATCGCGGGTGGCTCGGTTGGGACGGTGGCGAACGTGACCAAGGCGACGATCGCAAACAACACCATCACCAACTTCCCGAGTGGCTCCGCCATCAGGGTGCAGTGCGGAAACGGCAACGCCGCCGGCGCTGCGGGTATCTGCGGCACGGCCGGAAGCGCCTCCAACATCGTCAGTATCACCGGTAACTTCGCCTCCGGAGCGAGCGCCGCGAACAAGATCGGCCTCGAAGGGATCCTGGCGACGGTGAGCGGCAAGGGTCAGGGGAACTTCGACGTCTCGAACAACGGCACCGTGGCTCAGCCCCTGTCAAACATCACCGGCAGCGCGATCTCGGTGAATGCGTTGGGGGCGGCGACCGTCACCTCGACCGTCAACAACAACGTCATGGTCCCGAACAATGCGCTCGGCGCGATCGGGATCGCGGCGGGTGTGAACAACGTCTTCGGCGTCACCGACGCGCCTGACCTGACGATCACGATCAACAGCAACAACATCAGCGCCGTTGACGGCAACGGCATTCTGGCCGTGGCGCGCAACTCGAACGGTTCTCTCAAGGCCAAGATCCAAAACAACACCGTGGCCGCTCCACTCACCGGGGTCCGTCCCGGCATCCGTGTCGATTCGGGGACGGCCGCCGGCAACACCACCGTCTGCCTGAACATCTCGGGAAACACCAGTGCCGGGAGCGGTGGCTCGCAGGGCATCGGCCTGCGCAAGCAGGGCACCGTGACCGCCACCAATACTTTCGGCGTCAACGGCATGGCGGCGACCAGCACGCCCGGAGTCGAGACCTACGTGAACGGCCTCAACCCGGCAGGCAACGGCACATTGCTCATCTCGGGGACGAGTGGCTTCGCCAACTGCTCGCTGCCGTAGAACGGAAGTCAAGGACGGCCGGTTTGGAATCCCTCCGACCGGCTGTCAGAGCTTTATCTGAAGCATCTTTTACTGGGAGGACTCATGGCGGAACCTTTTCTGTCCGAGATCAGAATCATGAGCTTCGGCTTCCCGCCCAAGGGGTGGGCGCTCTGCGACGGGCAACTCCTGCCCATCAACCAGAATCAGGGGCTGTTCTCTCTCCTGGGCACAACCTACGGTGGGGACGGCCGGGTTAACTTCGGTCTGCCGAACCTCCAAGGACGCGCGCCCATTCACATGGGGTCCGGGCACACCCTCGGCGAACGAGGGGGCGAGCAGGCACACACTCTGAGCATCGCGGAGATCCCAACCCACGTTCACGTGGCGAGCGCGACCAGCACGACGGCTTCGACCAACAACCCGACCAATGCGCTCGGCTTGGCCAAGTCGGCTGGCGCAGCTTTTTACGCCGCCGCGTCGAACCTCATCGCCATGAACCCCGGCGAACTGGCCAATGTCGGTGGCTCGCAGGCCCACTTGAACATGCAGCCGTTCCTAGTCCTGAACTTCAGCATCGCCCTGCAGGGCATCTTCCCGAGCCAGACCTGAGGAGAATCCGCAATGGCACAACCCTATGTAGGAGAGGTCCGGATGTTCGCTGGGAACTTCGCTCCCGCCGGATGGATGTTCTGTGAGGGACAGCTTCTTCCGATCTCGGAATACGAGACGCTTTTCAATCTGATCGGCACGACGTACGGTGGGGACGGCCAGAGCACCTTCGCTCTGCCGGACCTTCGCGGGCGGCTTCCAATCCACTTCGGCAACGGTTTCACCTTGGCCGAGACCGGCGGTGCCGAAGAGATTACGTTGACGGTGGCGCAGATCCCGGCCCATAGCCACCCCTTCCTCGGCACCTCTAGCCAGGCGAGTGACTCAAACCCGACCGCCAAGGTTCCAGCGACCAGTGCGTCGGCGACTGCCTCACCGTACGGAACGGACGCCCCCAAGACGACGCTCTCTCCCAGCTCGATCTCCAGCACCGGTGGAAGTCAACCGCACACCAACTTCCAGCCGTACCTCTGCGTCGATTTCATCATTTCGCTGTTCGGGATCTTTCCGTCCCAGACCTAGGAGAGAGACATGGACCCTTTCGTCGCTGAGATCCGCATCTTCCCGTTCAACTTCGCCCCGAAGGGCTGGGCTTTTTGTGATGGTCAGATCCTGCCGCTCTCTCAGAACACGGCTCTCTTCTCGCTTCTCGGCACCACCTATGGGGGAGACGGCAAGTCCAACTTCGCGCTGCCCGACATGCAGGGGAATGCCCCGATGCACCCGGGTCAGGGGCCGGGCTTGAGCCTGCACGACCTTGGGGAGACGGGGGGATCCCAGACCGTGTCCCTGCTCGAGTCCGAGATCCCCAACCACAGCCACGGGCTCGTCGCCTCCCAAGCCGACGCGATCGAGATCAGTCCCAACGGTCAGAATTTCGCGGCGGGGACCGGGGGCATCGGTATCTACGCCACTCTCAACCCTTTGGTGCAACTGTCCGACAGCGCCATCGCTCCGGCCGGCGGCGACCAGCCGCACAACAACATGCAGCCGTACCTGACCCTCAACTTCTGCATCGCCCTTCAGGGCGTGTACCCGCCCAGAACCTAGGGAGCGGTGTGGGACCCCGCCGGCTCCCACGGGAGCCGGCGTCATATCTTTTATATTTGCGTATTGACATTTTTGTTTGGAGGGTCCCATGAACCATTCTGAGTCAGACCCACCTTCTCCCCTGCTCCGGCGCCGCGATTTTCTTGCCTTGGGTTCGGCAGGACTGTTGATGCCCCTCTTCGGAAATCTGGCGTGGGCCGAGTCGCCGGCTTCCGTTTCGGCGGACGCGGCAGTCCAGACAATGTCCGTCGGCTATCTCGACGGCAGCGAAGAGATCCACGATCTCAAGCGGTTGCCGCGGATCGTCAGGCGGCCTGCGGTCTCCGACGGACAGTCAGCGGAAGCCTCGCCCGTGATCATTCCAGCCACGAGTCTCTTCCAGGCGGACACCGAGCTGCCCGGCCAGCCGTTGCGGATTCGCGTGCACGGTCTTTATCCGCCGGTGGCTTCGGTGGAGCGGAAGCGCCAGAAGGATGTTCCCGCGGCGATCGATCTCGAAGCGATCTTCCCGTCGGCCGATCCGGCTTTCCCGGCGCCTCTGCCGTTCTACGTCTGGAGCCTGCGGCAGAGGCCCGGCTGGGATCCCAGCCCTCCGGTGAGCTTTCATTTTCCTCTAGAATGGCACGTGCTGCCAGAGTTTGTGCTGAGGGTCCGGGGAGCGGACGGAGTCCCAAGAGTCATGAGAACGAAGTTCACGCTCGACAACGAGCCGGGCCGGCCGAAGCTGCGGCGGGGCGTCTACGTCTTCGGGTGCGACCCCAGGGCATGGCAGCGGGAGGTCCCGCTCTCGGACCTCGCCGGGCGCGCTCCCGCGGAGATGTTCTCGGTTCTGGTTTCGACTGAATCAGAGCCGGCGCCTCCAGCCTAGGAGAACTGTCTTGGACGCGCGCATCACCCTCCGCCCCATCGGGCCGGACGACATGGATTTCCTCCTCCGGGTCTACCACAGCGTCCGAGAGGAGGAGCTCGCCATGGTGCTCGACTGGACGGACGAGCAGAAGGCCGCCTTCGTCCGCCAGCAGTTCGAGGCCCAGCACGGCTGGTATCAGGACCACTACGACGGAGCGCAGTTCGACGTCATCCTGGTGGAGGGCGTTCCGGCCGGGCGGCTCTACGTCCACCGGCGGCCGAACGAAATCCGTTTGGTGGACATCGCTCTCCTGCCGGACTTCCGCAAGGGGGGGCTCGGCACGTCCATCCTGCACGACCTGCTCGCCGAGGGAGAGGCCGCGGGAAAGCCGGTCACGATCCACGTCGAGGTCTACAACCCGGCGATGCGCCTCTATGAGAGGCTGGGATTCCGGCCCATCGAGGACCGGGGGCCTTACCGCCTGATGGAGTGGAAGGCGCCGGGCCTTTAGTTGAAGACGGCCTCGTACACCATGCCGCCCTGTTTCGGGTGAGGGCCGATGGGAACCAGGAAGAGGTCGAGCTCGCCCAGGGGGTCGTGAACGAGCTTGAAAATCTGCTGCCGCAGGATCGGGCTTCCAGGACCGAGGAAGTAGAGGGAGAAGGGCTGGACGCGCGGCCCTGGATGCGGCTCGAGGAGCCTCACCTCGGAGAGGATGATCTCCAGCGGCGCGCTACCCCCATAGTGAACCTGGAAGGGTGTATTCACGAGCGCCTCGAACGAGGCGGCGGTCAGGTCCTGCAGCATGAGCGAGAGCCTCCGAGCGAGGTTGAGGCCGGTACTCTATTGCACGCTGCCCGGAAAAGCGAAGGGCAAAAAAGAGAAAGCTAAGAAAAATTTTACGCAAGGCGGGGGCTGCACGGTGGGGCAAAGGCGGCCGTCGGTTGGGAAAGTACCCACCGGACGGCCGGGGAGTGCCGCCTTGACCAGATCGAGCGAAAGGACCGCAGGCCGGGTCGCTTACCAGCGATCGCCGCCGCCGTTGCCGTAGCCGCCGCCGTAGTTGTCGCGCTGTCCGCCGCCCCTCCCGCCCTGGCCACGGCTGCCACCGCCCCCCCCACCGCCGCCCTCGCGGGGCCGGGCCTCGTTGACGTTGATCTTGCGGCCCATCAGCTCGCGGCCGTTCATGTTGTTGATGGCCGCTTCGGCCTCCGAGCTCTCCGGCATCTCCAGGAAGCCGAAGCCCTTGGACTGACCGGTGACCTTGTCCTTGATGATGGTGCAGGACGAGACGTTGCCAAACTCCTCGAAGGCTTCTCTCAACTGGTCTTCGGTGATGCGGTAGGGCAGGTTCCCTACATACAGGTTCATCGTCGTCTCCTTTGACATGGGTTCATTTGCCGAGTAAGCAAAGAGCCTGCCAGAAGATGGGCGAGACGGCGGTTCACCCCAACGACGGATAGAGCTGGCGGTAGCTGTCCGCCAGGACCAGGATGCGCTTGACGTAATTTCGCGACTCGTCGAGCTTCAGGGTCTCGAGAAAGTCGTCCATCCGGACCTGGGGACCCGACTCCTGCCACAGCCGCTTGATACGGTTTGGACCGCCATTGTAGCTGGCGAGGGCCAACTCGACGTTGCCGTCGAAGTCGACCAGCAGCTCCTTGACGTACGTCGTCCCCAGCCGGACGCTGAGGTCGGGATTGTAAAGCTGGCTCGGCTGGTAGGAGACTCCGACCCTTTGCGCCATCTCGCGGGCGGTCGGCGGCATGAGCTGCATCAAGCCGCGGGCCCCCACCGGGCTGGTGGCGCGGGGATCGAAGGCGCTTTCCTGGCGAATGATGCCGGCCACCAGGTGCGCGGGCACGCCGGCACTCCGGGCGTAGGTCAGGATGGAGCCGGCGAAGTCCTCCGGCAGCGGGTAGTAGGCGAAGAGGACCTCGGAGGGGACGGTCGACTGGTAGGGGCCGCCCAGGGCGGGGAAGGCTTCGCGCAGCAGGACGAGGCCGCTGCGCTGGTCGCCTTTGTGACAGAGGATGAGGCCTTTCAGGGCCAGCACGTCCCGGCGGTTCGCCCCGGCCGCCACGAGGTTGAGCTCCTCGCTCGCCAGATCGTCCAGGCCGAGGTCGGTGAGCAGCTTGGTGCGCTTCAGGGCGGGCTCCGCCGGCCAGGTGCCGGCGGGCGCCTGAGCGAGGGCCACACCTTCCGGCGCCTGCGTCTCGCCGAGCCGGGCGAGAGCCTGCCGGGAGTAGAAGTCGCTGGTGTCCGAGGTGGCCACCAGGCCGCGGTAGAGCTCGCGGGCGGTGTCCGGCTGGCCCATCTCCTCGAGCACCCGCGCCTTCCAATAGGTTCCGCGATGAGCGTCGGAGCAGTTCGGGTAGAGCTCGGAGAGCACCGTCCAGAACTCCACCGCGCTCGCCGTCCGGCCGTGCTGATACTCCTGCCAGCCGCGCTCCCAGAGGGCGGAGGCGCCGGTGTCGTCCAGCGGGTCGAGCCGCCGCAGCAGCCGCAGGGTATCCACCGCCGGCTCGAACAGACCGGCGTTCAGGAAGTCCTTGTAAAGCCGGCGTAGCGAGGCCTCCGAGAGCTGGAGCCGGGCGTGCGAGGTCAACAGCCGCCGCAGGTAGACGGAGGCGGACTGCGCATCGCCGGCCTCGGCCATGGCCCGCACCCGCTCCCAGTCGAGAGCCGACTGCTCGTCCTGGGTCGTGGGGCTGAGAGAGCCGAGGAGCTCGAAAGCCTCGCGGCCACGGCGCGACTGCGTGAGGCAGCGGGCCCGCAGCAAGTTCCACTCGAAGGTGCGCTCCTCGTCCGGTAGCGCGTCGAGCGTGCTGAGGGCGGCGAATACGCTGTCGCCGTCGAGGAACGACTGCGCCCGTCGCAGCACCTCCTGCGGCGAGAGCAGGCGCGTCCAATCCCGGCTGCTGTCGAGGGCGCGGAAGGTGTGGGCGGCCTGCGAGGCCGCGGCGGAGAGCGGATCCTCCATCAACAGCCGCACGCCGGCCTCGCGCTGCGCCTGCGGGTCCGCGAGCTTGAGCCCGAGCCGCCAGGCCAGGTTGTTCAGCTCTCTCCCTTCGTCGCCTTCGATTCCAGCCCTGCGGGCCTGGCTCGTGAGGTCGAGAGCGAGGCGATCGTCGCCGCCGGCGGCGGCGAGCTTGGCCGCATTCAAAAAGGCACGAGGGCGCAGGGGAGAGGCGGGGCAGTCGGCGAGCAGCCGGGCGTAGGTGGCGCGGGCCAGGGCCGCATCGCCCCGCTGAGCCGCGCTGAGGGCGAGGAGGTAGAGCCGCCAGTCTTCCAGCGCTCCACCGGGCGTCGCCGACTCGGTCAGGAGGTTCGTGGCGAGGGAAGCGTCCCCTGCCGCGTGGGCGTAAAGCCCGGCGACCACTTTCGTCTGAGCGGCCTGCTCCGGATGCTGGGAGGCGACTTTCTCCAGTTCCTGGCGCGCGACTTGCAGGTTACGTTTCCTGAGGGCGTGGGCGGCCGGGGCATACAAGTTCTCAGGAAGATTCGACGGACGCCGCCAGCCCTTTTCAGATTTTGCCGGGACGACGAGGCCTGCGGAAGGTGGAGAGCTGATCAGGACGGAGACGGTGAGCAGAGCGGAAACGACCAGAAAAACGAGGACGCCGAGACGAATACGCAGAGATTTCGCGGGCACGTGGCCACACCTCCAGACCCAAGGGTTGCGCTGACAGAGTTGTAGGGTCATCCCCAGACAGCCTAAGTCTGAGGCCTTGCACGTCGGGTCGGGTTTCCCCACCTCTGCCAACCTGGCGGGGCCTGAGTTCATTCCCGGGTATCCAAAATTTTCCAAAGAAAGTTGTATCTTCGTCCGATTTCCGCCGTGTAGATAGGAGAACTTGTAAGTTTTTCCCTCCACTCCGTCTTTTCAAGCCGGTCGAGTATGATTCGACCGCTCCGGCTGGAGCCGTGAGATCCAAGGAAAGAGGTCGTCGATGGTTCGTCGGGATCGGGAGAGTCGCAACGCCGCGGGATGCCTTCTGCGGGCGCTGCTGGTCGTGGGATTGCTGGTGATCGCCGTGGCGCTGTTTGCCACTTTTTACACGGGAGCGACGCCCAAGGTGCTGGTCGAGTCGGCTTTGCCGGGGATCGGGAGGCGGACGCCCATCCAGGTCCGCATCGACGATCCGCAACGGGTGCGGAAGGTGCGGATCGAGGTGGTCCAGAACCTGGACGTCAAGCCGGTGCTGGAGCAGCCGGTACAGCCGCGGTCGCTCTGGCACTTCGGCTCCGCTCCTCCCCTGGTGCTGCGCGCCGAGGTGGGCCGCGAAACCGTGCAGGGCTTGCGCACCGGCGAGGCGATCATCCGGGTCACCGCCGAACGGGCCGGCTCCCTGCTGCGCACCCCCGACCCGGTGACGGCCGAGATCAAGCTGCCCGTGCGCCTGGCGCCGCCGACGCTGCAGATTGCCTCGACCTTCCACTACATCAACCAGGGCGGTTGCGAGACCGTCGTCTATCGCGTGGGGGAGGGCACGGTGCGCGACGGCGTGCGCTCCGGCGACTGGTGGTTCCCCGGCTTCCCCATGCACGGCGGAGCCGATAAGCAGGCCCGCTTCGCTTTTTTCGCCATTCCTTACGACACCTCGGACCCTTCGGGCGTGCGCCTGGTCGCCGAGGACGAGGTGAGCAACCGGGCCGAGGCCTCCATCGTCGACAAGTTCACCCCGCGGCCGATGACGACCGACACGATTCAGGTCAACGACGCCTTCATGAACAAGGTGGTGCCGGAGATCATGGGCCAGTCGCCCGAGGTCGCGGACCAGGGGGACCTGCTGAAGAACTACCTCTGGATCAACCGCGAGCTGCGCAAGAAGAACGCCGCGACGCTCAAGGACCTGGGCAAGAAGTCGGAGCCGAAGTTCCTCTGGAACCAGCCGTTCCTGCCCATGCCCAACGCCAAGATCACCGCCGCCTTCGCCCAGCGGCGGACCTACGTCTACAACGGTAAGCCCATCGACCAGGAGGATCACCTGGGGTTCGACATGGCCTCGGTGACCCACGACGCGGTGCCGGCCTCGAACAGCGGCAAGGTGGTGCTGGCCCGCTTTTTCGGCATCTATGGCAACGCCGTCGTCCTTGACCACGGCTACGGCCTGCAGAGCCTCTACGGCCACCTCTCGTCGATCTCGGTCAAGGAGGGCGACACCGTGCAGCGCGGCCAGGAGCTGGGCCGTTCCGGCCAGACCGGCCTCGCCGGCGGCGACCATCTCCACTTCACGATGCTGCTTCAGGGGCTCGCCGTGACTCCGGTCGAGTGGTGGGATCCGCACTGGATTCAGGACCGCGCCGCCCGCAAGCTGGGGACGGCGCTGCCCTACAAGCCGTAAGTACGCAGTCGTATCAACCCCGCCGGGAGATCTCCGCGTCGATCTCCGGCAGCAGCCCCGGCGGGGCCGCGATCAGCCGCGTCAGCAGCGGCGTTTCGCGGTTGAACCGGGTCTCGGCCGGTGTGCCGGTGACGATGGCGCCGCCCGCGGCGAGGACGAGGGCGACTCCGGCGGCGACGTCCCACTCGTGCTTGGGAGTGAGGGTCCAGGTGGCGTCGGCGAGGCCGGCGGCCACCAGCCCGAGCTTGTAGGCCACCGAGCCGGTGGGCCGGATGGTGAACATCTCCTCGCGGTACCCCTTCCATTCGCCCCGTTTGACCTCGCTGCGGCTCGCCAGCACCGTGGCCCCGGCGAGGGACGGCCGGTCGCTCACCCGCGCCGGCTTGCCGTTCAACGTCACCCCCAGGCCCCGGGCGCCGAGGATCGTCTCGCCGGTCGCCGGGTTGAGCAGGCCGCCGGCCACCGGCTCGCCATCCACCACCAGGCCGACCGAGACGCACCATTCGGGAATGCCCGTGACGAACTCGCGGGTACCGTCGAGCGGGTCCACCACCCAGACGCGGCGGCGGTCCAGCCGGGAGAGGTCGTCCTCCGTCTCCTCGGAGAGCCAGCCGTCGCCGTTTTGGGGCAGGAACTGCCGGAGCAGCGCGTCGATGGCGGTGTCGGCCTCGGTGACGGGGTCGTCCCCCTGCTTGAACCGGGACGCCACCTCGCCGGGAGTGAAGCGCTGGAGCGCTGCCTTCGCCCGCTCCAGCGCCTCGCCGATGCGCCGCAGGTCGGCGGCCAGATTGGAGGCAATATCCTCCCCGCTCACTTCTCCTCCAGCGTGTCGCCGACGTAGCCCTCCCGCTCGAGGAAGAGCAGGATCTCCTGCGCCGCCTCCTCCGGCGAGAGGACGGTGGTGTCGATCACCACTTCGGCGTCCGCCGGCTCCTCGTAGGGGTCGGAGATGCCGGTGAACTCCTTGACCAGGCCGGCCCGCGCCTTGGCGTAGAGGCCCTTGCGGTCCCGCTGCTCGCAGACGTCGATCGGGGTGGCGGCGTGGACGAGCACGAAGCCGCCGCCGGTCTCGATCGACGCGCGCACTTCCTTGCGCACGCTGTCGTAGGGCGCGATGGGAGCGCAGATGGCGATGCCGCCGTTCTTGGTGATCTCCGAGGCGACGTAGCCGATGCGGCGGATGTTGATGTCGCGGTGCTCCTTGGAGAAGTTGAGCTCGGAGGAGAGATTCTTGCGCACCATGTCGCCGTCGAGCAGGGTCACCGGCCGTCCGCCGGTCTCCATGAACTTCACCAGCAGCGCGGAGGCGATGGTGGACTTGCCGGCGCCCGAGAGGCCGGTGAAGAACACGGTAAAGCCCTGCTGCTTGCGCGGCGGGTGGGTGCGCCGCAGCTCGTCGGCCACCTCGGGGAAGGTGAACCAGGAGGGCAGGTCGCGCCCCTCCTGCAACCGGCGGCGAAGCTCGGTGCCGGAGATGTCGAGGGTGCGGGAGCCGGGCGGGATCTCGTCCTGCGGCATGTAGGTGTCGAGGTCCTCGACGTAGGAGACCATCTTGAACGGCACCATCTCGACGCCGAGCTCGTCCTGGTGCTGCTGGAGGAGGACCTGGGCGTCGTAGGGGCCATAGAACGGCTTGCCCTGGCGGTCGGCGCCGGGGCTTGCGTGGTCGCGGCCGACGATGAAGTGGGTGCAGCCGTAGTTCTTGCGGATCAGGGCGTGGAGCATCGCCTCGCGGGGTCCCGCCATGCGCATGGCGAGCGGCAGCAGCGAGAGCTTCGCCGTGTGCTGGGGCAGGCGCGGCATCACCGCCTGGTAGCACCGCACGCGGGTGTAGTGGTCGATGTCGCCCGGCTTGGTCATGCCGACCGTGGGGTGGATGAGCAAGCTGGCCCGCACTTCCTTGGCGGCGCGCAGGGTGAGCTCGCAGTGGGCCCGGTGCATGGGATTGCGCGTCTGGAAGGCCACCACCCGGCGCCAGCCCATGCGGGCGAACTCGGCTCGCAGCTCGGCCGGCGTGTGGCGCAGCGCGCGGAAGTCGTAGTGGATGGGGAGCTGCAAGCCCTCGAGCCGGCCGCCCACGGCCACGCCGTTGGTCTTGTTGAGCAGATGGGCCACACCCGGATGGTCGGCGCTGGTGGTGCCGAAGGTGGCCTCGGCGCTCTTCTCGCGGTCCGGCTCCCACATCTCCTCGACCGTCATCGCGGCGAGCATTACCCCTTCGGGGTCGCGCAACGCGAGCCGCCCGCCGGCGCGCAGCTTCTCCGCCATCTGCGGCGTCACGTCGAGCAGGATGGGGATGGGCCACAGGGTGCCGTCGGCCAGGCGCATGCGCTCGCAGACCGAGTCGTGGTCCGCCCGCTTCATGAAGCCGGTCAGGGGCGAAAAGCCGCCGTTCAGGATCAGCTCGAGATCGCAGAACTGGCGCGGGGTGAGATCCCAGGACGGCCAGTCGCGGGAGGCCGCTTTCAGCTCGGCGGCGCGCTCGGGGCCGACCATCGGGTCGACCAGCGTGCCGCCGTGGGGCTCGATGAGGTGGCTCGCGGCGCCTTCGGGCCGCGGATCGGGCTGGGGAACTGGGAACGCGGAGACATTCGTCATGAGCTTCCTCGAAAGAGTTGGAGCAGGAACGGAAATAGCCGGGAAGCCGGCCAGGAGAATCGATTGATTCCGAAGGGAGGTCAAGTCACCGGCTCCCTGAGGGCCGGTTCGTGCGCACCCGCACTCTACAGTGCTCAGAAGAGGGGGAAGGGAGACAGAAGGACGTCAGGGCCGCGCCGGCGAAGGCTCGGGAGGCTCGGTGACGACGATTCCGATGCCGGTGATGGCGGCCGGAATCAGAATGGCCTTGCGCTGCCACCAGGCGATGACGCAGGCGCGGCAGACCTCGTCGGAGCGGCGGATGCCGGCGTGATTGATCCGCGTCACCACGCCGTCGCAGAGGAACGCCAGCACCTTCTGCCCTTGCTGTTTGGCGGAGGTCTCGCCGACCGTCAGGTTCTCGGCCACGCCGCGCTCTTTCTCGCTGAGCTGGACCCGGCAGTCGTTGGTGATCTTGATGACCTGGGATTCGGAACGGGCGACCACCCGGTTGGTGGCGTCGACCACGGCGCTGTAGACCTCGATCTGCTCGTTGCGCATTTCGGGCTTGGGCGGGATGGCCCAGTAGTGCCCGCCGGGCTCGGCCTCAAGAGCCACCCAGTAAAAGTCCTCATGGTCGCGCCAGCGGAAGTAGAGCCGGGGAGACTGACCGGTGGTCAGGGGGGGGAGGTTGGCGCGCACGACGCCGTTCTGCTCCCGGGGCAGGCAGCTCGTCTTCTCCAGGGTGACCGTCTGCGGGTTCTGTGCCCCGGCGGCGATCGCGCCGGCGAGCATCAGGCCGGTAGCAACGAGGATGCGCACTTTCATCTTGGATTCCTCCCTGTCTTCAATATTGTAACCGAGTTCCACGTCCTGGGCCTCATTGGCCCCCTCCTTGGCCGAGAATGGTCTTGGCGTAGGAGTCCACGTAGGGCGTCCGCCGCAGGTTGGGCAGCGCGCGCTTCAGCGCCGCGGCGGCGGCGGCGTCGTCGCCGAGCTCGTGGAGGGCCACGGCCAGGTAGAAGAGGCGCTCCGGCTCGTCCTCCCCGGGATCGCCGCCGCGGTGGAAGTAGGTGGCGGCGTCGCTCCAGCGGGAAATGCGGTACGCGGCCTCGGCCGCCAGGTGCTGGGCGTCCTTGGCGCCGGGATGGGCGTCGGCTACCTCGCGGGCGAGCTGAAAAGCCTGCCTCAGCTCCTTCGCGGGACGCTCCTGGGAGAGGAGCTGGCGCGCCTGGTCCATCTTCTGGCGCTCGGCGTCGGTGATGGGCTTGGGGTCAAGGATGGGCTTGGTGCCGGCCGCGGGCGGCGCCGTCACCGGCGGTTTCGCCGCCGTCGAGGTCGCCGGAGCCGGTGTCGTACCCGCGGCGGGCTCGGGCTTTTTCACGATCGCGGGCGGTGTGGACGACGGGTCCGGTTTCTTCACCATAGCCGGCGGCGCGGCCTCCGGTTTCTTGACCGCGGCGGCGCCGGTGGCGTCCGCCTTCTTGGCCACCGTGGCGGCCTCGGGTTTCTTGCCATCGGTCTTCTTGGCCACCAGCGGCCGGAAGACCGGCACGCTCTCCAGGGTCGCGGCCGGCAGCCGGGCCACCAGCCGCGGCTCCAGAGCCGCCCTCAGCTCGGGGGGCAGCTCGCCCTGGCTGTAGGCGGAGAAGCGTTCCTCGACCTCGGCGAGGCGCTTGAAGGTCTCGCGGAAGCCGTCCACGTCGTCGGCCCTGTCCTCGGCGAGCGCCAGGCGCGCCAGGCAGTCGGCCAGCACCTTGGGCTCGTCCAGCATGCCGAAGCAGGCCAGGGTCAGCAGGCGGGACGCGATCGCGTACTCCTTTCGGTCGTAGGCCTGCCTGCCGTCGCGCAGCAGGCCCAGATAGAAGGGGTCGACCGCGACGGCGAGGCCCGGCATCGTGAGGAAGAGCAACAGGGACAAAAGGGAGAGCTTGGGCTTCATACGGGTTCCGGCAGCGGGCGATTCGTCACCACCGCTCTGGGATTGTCGTCGACCAGGCGCCAGGCCACATCCCGGCCCCAGCGCGCGGCGATGAGGTCGCAGGCGCGCTTGAGGCCCGGCGGGCGCCGGCGGACGCCGTGCGAGTCGCTGGCCACGAAGTGGACGAGCCCCGCGTCGAGCAGGGAGAAGACGTCGTTCTGGGGGCGGCGGCCGAAATCGCCGGTGACGCTCATCGCCGTCACCTGGGTGGTGGCGCCGAGCGCTACCAGGCGCTCCACCAACTCGGGGTCGGTCGCCAGCCAGGGGATGAACTCGGGATGGGCGAGGATCGGGTACCAGCCGGCGACCGCGAGCTCGTGAACGAGGTGGATGGCCTCGGTCGCCGTGCCCTGGGAGTCGAGCTCGAGGAGCAGGTAGTGGGAGCCGGCGAGAGGGAGGACGCCGCCGGCGGGCAGTTTCTCGACCTCGGCGAGCAGCGCGGAGTCGACGTGGACCTCGCCGCCCAGGTAGACGCGGAAGCCGGGTCCCACGGCGTCCTGCAGGTCGCCGGCCAGGGTGCTGAGGCCTTCGCGGTCGGAGTTCCACCACTCGCCCCGGCGCTGGTGCGGTGTCGCGACCATCGCCTCGCAGCCGTCCCGGGCGGCCAGACGGCACATGGCGGCGGCCTCCTCCAAGCTCTGGGCGCCGTCGTCGACGCCCGGCAGGATGTGGCAGTGCAGGTCGATCATCAGGCGGCTGAACCGGCCTTCGGCTCGCTCTCCTCGGCGCCGTAGGACTCGTAGTACTTGTAGCGTTTGCCGAGGCCCGACTGCAGCGAGCTGTAGCGGTTGAGCACGGCACCCAGGATCTTGACGCCCGCCTGGCGCAGCCGGTCGCGGCAGATCCGCGCCTCCTCGCGCGTCACCTTGCCGCTGCGCAGGGTGAGGACCACGCCGTCGACCAGCATGCCGACGATGGTGGCGTCGGTGACCGCCAGGGCCGGCGGCGTGTCGAGGACGACGTAGTCGAAACGGGCGCGCATGGCGCGCAGCCAGTCGCGCATGCGGTCTGAGGAGAGCAGCTCGGAGGGGTTGGGCGGGATCGGCCCCGACGGCGTGGCCCAGAGGTTGGGCACCTCGGTGGGGAAGATCGCCTCGTCGCCACCCGCGGTGAGTTGGTTGACCAGGCCGTAGCGGTTGGAGATCCGCAACACCTGGTGCAGGCGCGGCTTGCGCAGATCGCAGTCGACGATCAGCACCTGGCGGCCGAGCTGGGCGAGAACGATCGCCAGATTGGCGGCCGTGGCGGTCTTGCCTTCGCCGGCGACCGCCGACGTCACGGCCACCGTCTTGAGCTCGCGGGCCGACGACAGGAGCAGGCCGGTGCGCAGGGAGCGGTAGGCCTCGGAGACCAGCGTGCGCGGATGCTCGTGCGGCACCATCTCGATCTGCACCGTTCCCACGCCCGCCTTCTTCCGGTCTTTCTTGTCCTCGCGCCTTTCGGCGGCCGTGCGTCCCGGCCGTGCCCGGGCAGGTTTGTCCCGGGGGGCCGGCTCGCCGTAGCCGTAGGCGCCGCCGTAGCCGTAGGTCTTGCCGAGCTCGGCCATGTCGTGGATCACCGCCAGCGGCGCCACCCCCAGCCGGCGTTCGATCTCCTCGGGCGACTTGAGCGTGCGGTCCATGAACTCGACGAGCATGGCGAGGCCGATGCCGGCGAGCAACCCGAGCAGCACTCCATAGGAGACGTCCTGGCGTAGCGAGGGGCGGAAGGGTCCGCCGGGCACCAGGGCCTTGTCGATGATGCGGATGTTGGACTGGCGGGTGTCCTGGAGGCGGACGGCGACCGCGGTCTCCGACTGCTTGTGCATCAGCTCGTCGAGAAGGTCGCGGCGCGTCTGGATCTCGACCTTCAGGTTGGTGTATCCCACGGCCGCCGAGTTCTGGTCGATCGCCTGCCCCTTGAGCGTGGCGAGCTCCGACTCCATCGCCTGCTCCTGGCGCAGCGCCGTCTGATAGGAGGCGGCGGCGGAGCTGCGCGCCTTCTCGGCCTGTTCCTTGACGACGTCGTAGATGTGCTGCTGGCTCTTTTCGATCTCCGCCTTGAGCGACACCATCTCGGGGAAGTCGGGCTTGTAGGTCTTGAGCTTGGTGTCGTAGTCGCGCTGGAGGTTGAGCGCCTCCTTGCGCAACTCGGTGACCATGCCGCCCGAGAGGCTGTCGGCGATGGTGTCCTTGGGCGCGGTGATCGTCTCGTGGTACAGCGCCTCTTTCTCGATGCGAGCCCGCTTGGCCTCCATGAAGCTGTTGTTGAGCACTTCGAGGCGTTTGACGGTGACGTTCTGGGCCGGATCGAGGGTCACGATGTCGCTGCGCCGGCTGAAGGCCTGGAGCTGCGCGTCCTTCTCCTGGATCTCACGCTTGAGGGTCTCGATCTGCGAGCCCAGGAAGGTGGAGGCCTTGCCGGCGGTGGCGTAGCGGTCCTCGACCCCCATGTCGATGAACGCCTCGGAAAAGGCGTTGGCCGCCTTGGCGGCGAACTCGGGAGAGGCGGCGGTGTAGGAGAGCTGCACCAACTGGGTGCCGCGCACCGGCGCCACCGCGAGGCCGCCCCGCACCTGGGCGGCCAGCGAGCCCAGCACGGCGTCGTCGTCCTCCGCCGTGGGGCTGTGGCCGCCCTCCTTGCGGGCTCCGGGATTGAACGCCGGATCCTCCATCAGGTCGAGGCTCTTGACCACCCGCTCGGCGAGGCCCCGGCTCTGCAGCAGCTCGTACTGGGTGGGGTAGAACTCCACGTTCCAGTAGTTCTCCAGCCAGGGATTCTGGCCGCCGTTGCCCAGCGGCGTCAGGTTGCGGCGCTCGATCTGGATGGTGGCCGTGGCCTGGAAGGCCTTGGGAGTGATGGCGTAGTGGATGCCGGCGCCGGCCAGGCCGAGCAGGCAGCACACCGCCGCCAGCTTCCAGTGCCGCCGCACCATGCCGAGGTACTCGCCGAGGTTGAACTCGGATTCCGGCTCGGCGGCGGCGACCGCCGCCGGCTCGGCTTCAAAGGGCACCGAAGAGAGGGGAGAGAGGGGCCTCAAAAGAACGACTCCTTGACGACCAGAATGTCTCCCTGCCGCAGCTCGAGGTCGGGCTCCCTGCCGGCGAGGATCTTCTTGTAGTCGACGGTGATCTCTTTGGGACCGCTGGTCCCGTTCGCCCGCTTCACCAGGATCTTGCTCGCCGCGCGGTCGGTCAGGCCGCCGGCGTGAGCGATCGCGGCGAGCACCGTGATCCGCTCGTTGCTCTTGAACTGCACGGCCCCCGGCTTGCTCACCTGGCCCAGGCAGTAGATCGTCAGCTCCACCGTCCCGGGGATGTTGATCAGGTCGTTGGAGAAGATGGGGATGTTGGCCTTGGGGTCGCCCCGCAGCATCAGGTCGTCGAGGTTGATCGTCACCTGGTCCGACAGGCCGTTGTCGGCGCGGCGCAGGATGTAGGCGACGTTGCCGTGGGCCTCGATCAGGCCGCCGGCGGCGGTGAGCGCCTCGAGCAGGGTCCAGCGGCCGGAGAAGCCGAGGTTGCCGGGCTGCTTGACGGCCCCGATCACCGAGATCGGCCGCGACCGGAACTCCAGCACCTGCACGTCCACCGACGCTCGCTGCATGTACTTGTCCTCGAGCAGCTTCTTGAGCATCGCGGTGATCTCGCCGGTGGTCTTGCCGGTAACCTTGACGTCGCCCAGCAGCGGGAGATTGACCGTGCCGTCCTCGCCGACCCGGCGGTCGCCGTTGAGCGTGGCGGCCTCGTCGACATGTACGGCGATGAGGTCCCGCGGACCGACTTGGTAGGTCGGATCCTTACCCTGCGCGCCCGCCGCCGTCAGGGTTGACGCCAGGAGTAGGAAATAAGCGGCTATCTTCTTCATACGGCTCGTCTTACTGCCCCCTCATCATACGCCAAGGAGAGGCTCGCGGTCCAGCGGCGGGAGTCGGGAGGCTCCCTACAGCCCTCCGAAGCTGAACGACAGGCCGGCCGAGGTGTAGGTGCGGCCAGGGCCGGAATCGGAGGGAGCGAAGCGGGAGCGCAGGGCGTGGAAGCCGAGCGTGAAGTCCCGGCCGAGGTCGAAATTGAAGTCGCCGCCGAAGGACGAGACGCTGTCGTGGCGGGGGGGCGCCGCGGCCGTGAAAGCGGTGAAGTCGTTGGCGCCGGTCTCCGCGAAGACGCGGACGCTGAAGCGCCGGCCGAAGCTCTCCCGCAGGGAGACGCCCAGCCGCTCGTCCTGGAGATAGGCATAGCCGGGGGTGATGGAGTAGACGAGGCCGCGGTTGGCGTAGACCGAGCCGAGCAGATGGCGGCTGTCGCCCAGCGTCAGCGCGACGCTGCCCGTGGTCGCGTGGTAGGGGACGAAGTCAGACCCCTGGCGAGCGGAGAGCGACCGGAAGGCCAGCTCGCCCTCCAGACCCAGCAGCCGGCTGCGGTAGCGAAAGCGGGCGAGGGGGGAAGTACCGCTGTTGGAGCGCGGCAGGGCGGCCCGGGCGAAATCCACTCGCGAGCTCTCGGTGCCCAGCGCCACCCACAGATCCGGGCGCGGTTGCCAGCGCAGCCCTCCCTGGAGCAACCGCTCCCGGCGGTCGAGGAGGCGCAGGCTCGTCAGCAAGGAGTTGGACGTCTCGTTCTCCAGGTAGGTGTGGTCGGTGAAGGCGCCGGACGTGAAGACGTAGAAGGTGGGGGTGAGCTCCAGGTCGGTGGTGAACTCGACGCCCTCCTCCCGCGAGCTGGTCAGCACGGGAACCTCGGGGGTGACGATCCGCAACTGCTGGGTACGGCCGGCTGTGGCCTCCACCGTGAGCCGGTTGAAGAAGCCGTGGAAGCCGAGCTTATACCGGCCGTCGAACCGCCGGCGGTCCGCCTCTTTCTGCCACCAGACGTACTCGGGCAGGAGTTCGGCGCTCCAGGTCACCTTGGGGCCGTTGCGCAGGTAGGCGCGGACCCCCGCGCCTGCCGTGGCGGTGAAGTCGGAGGGGAGCTGCTGGCCGGTATTGAACAGGGTGCGGACGTAGGCGACGTCGCGCAGCGTCGCCCAGGGCGCGACGTACACGGCTCCCAGCCGGTAGCGGGCCCGGGAGACCTCGAGGTCGAAGGCCTGCTTGCGGCTGGCCGGCTTCTCTTCGGGTCCCCCGGGAGAGGTATACTCGAACTGAGCTCCAGCACTTCCGGCTAGCAGGAAGAGGACCAGGATCATCGAGGCTTGGATCTTCAAGCGCATGGTCTCCACTCGGCGGGCACGCTCGGGTTGGCGAGGGCTCTGTTGCAAGAACTCGCTCGGGTTGCCGCCATGATACGTCATTCCGATCTCGTCCTCACCGCCCTGCTCACGCTCCTCCTGCTTTTCGCGCCGCTGCCGTTCGGCGGCGTCACGGCCTGGGCCGAGGCCACTCTGCGGGTGGCCGGCTTCCTCGCCCTGGCCCTCGCCGCCCTGGCGATTGAAAAGCCTTCGGCGCTGCGGCCGGCGGCGATGCCGGCCGTGGCCCTGGCGGCCGTCGCCCTGCTCGGCCTGCTGCAGAGCACGCCGCTGCCGGCGCGGCTCGCCGGCTTCCTCTCCTCCGGCCACGCCGGGCTCCAGCGGCAGGCCGCGGCCCTGGTGGAAGGGCCGGTCCCGGCAGCCCGGCTCTCACTTGCCGCCACGGCGAGCCGCTCGGCGGCCCTGGGCTGGGCGGCGGCGGCGGCGCTGTTCCTGGCCGCGGCCGTGGCCGGCCGCAGTCGCCTGCGGCGGCGCTGGCTGGGAGGAGCGGCGCTGGCCGGCGCCCTCTTCCAGGTGTTCTTCGGCGCCCGCGACTGGTTCGCCCACGCTTCCACGCTCTGGGGCGTCGAGCTGCACGTTCCCGCCCTGCGGCTGCGCGGCACGTTCGTCAATCCCAACCATCTCGCCCTGTACCTCGAGATGGCGCTCCCGATCGCCTTCGCCTGGAGCTGGTGGGCGGTGCGCCGGGCCTCCGAGCAGGTGCAGCTCGAGCGCCGGCTGTTGCTCATCGGCCCGCCCGTCCTGGCCTGGCTGACGCTGTTCGCCGGCCTCTCCTTCACCGGCTCGCGGACCGGGCTGCTGGCGGCCGCCGCCGCCGTCTCGGTGCAGGGCGCGCTGGTGGCCGGCGTCCCCCGGCGGTGGTGGCTGGCGCCGCTGGGCGTGCTGGCGGCGCTGGCCGGCGTGGGGGTGGTGGCCGCCATCGGACCGCGCGAGGGGCTGGGCCGGCTGCTGGCCACCACGGCGACGGACGTCAGCCTGGGAGGGCGGCTCGAAGAGTACCGGGCGGCGCTCGGTCTCTGGACGCGCTTTCCGCTGACCGGCACCGGCCTCGGCGCTTTCCGCGACGCCTTCCCGCTGGTGCAGACGCCCACGCTGGAAGGCACCTGGTGGCACCCTCACAACGACTTCCTGGAGGTGCTGGTGACGGCGGGGCTGGTGGGTTTGGGCCTCGTCGCGGTGGGGATCTGGGGCCTCCTGCGCGGTCTGGGGCGCGTGCTGCGCGAGGGCGTCCGCTCGGAAGACCGCGCCGCGAGCCTCGCGGCGCTGGGGGCGCTGGTCTCGGCGGGGATCCACGAGAGCCTGGACTTCGGCCTCTCGATGCCGGGCAACGCGGTGACCCTGCTCATCCTGCTGGGCGCGGCGACGACGGCGAAGCGGCGCGGCCCCTCACCCCGGCTCGACGGTGCCCGGGACCACCTGGTAGGTCTGCGCGTCGACGACGTCCAGCACGTGGACCCCCGCGCTCAAGGGGGAGGCCAGCCGCAGCGCCGGCACGGCTCCCCCCACGGCGCGCAGGGGGAAGATCCCGAGCCCGGCGCCGTCCAGGCGTAGCTCCACCACCACTCCGGCCGGCGGCAGGGACGCGAAGCCCAGGACGAGGGCGGAAGCCGGCTCGGCCACGACCATCTCCAGCCGGGCGGTGCCCCGGTTCCACGTCCAGTCCTCCGCTCGCCAGGACCGCCGGGCGAGCGTCGACAGTTGGGCCTGCGCCTGGGTCAGGGCCTGGGCGTCGCCGGCCGCGTGGGCCACCTCGGCCGCGGTTCGCCAGTAGAGCGGGCGGTGCTGCCAGGAGAGGTGGACCAGCGCCAGCGCCTCGCGCGCCTCGTCCCCCCGGTCCCGGGCGGCGAGCAGCCTTGCCTTCGCGAGCAGGTAGGGCGCCCAGGAGGCGGCCCCCAGGCCCTGCGTCCGCCGCTCGTAGAGGCTGGCCCGCGCCAGGTCGCCCGAGTAGAGCGCCGCCAGGGCCTCCTGCGGCGGCTCCTGGCCGTTGACGAAGCGGGAGAGGCGCTTGAGGGCCGCGGGCTCCATCTGGCAGCCGGCCCACTGGCAGCGGTCGAGGGCCTGGGCGAGGTGAGGGGCCAGCCGCGCGGAGGTCGGCCCGTCCACCGGACCGGGCGGACAGCGCTCCAGGGCCTGCTCCAGAAGGGGGAGGAAGCGGACCTCGGGGCGGGCGCGCTGAGCCACCTTCAGATACAGGGCGCGGGCATCGGTGAGGGCACCGGTGCCGCGCAGCCGGTCCGCGGTGACGAGGTCGCGTTCGAGCTCGGCCAGGAGCTCCTCGACCGCCTTCTGGCGGGCCATGCCATAGCCGGCGAAGTCGCCGCGCTGGGCGAGGCTGGCCGCCGCCTGCTCCCAGGCCGCCGGGTCGTCCGGCAGCAGGGAGAGCCCCTCCTTGAGGTCGCCGGCGCGGTCGAGCCACGGTTCGAGGAACCGGTTGCGGTCCTCGGGATTGCGCAGGATCTCGGTCAAGAGGCCGCGAGCGACGGCGCGCTTGCGTGGCGAGAGCGCCGGCCAGACCTCGAGATAGGCGGCGGCCAGGAAGCGCACCGGCTCGCGCCTGGCGGGCGCCAGGCGTAGGGCCGCCTCGAGCGGCGCTTCCCAGCTCCGGTAGCGGGTGAAGAGGCGGGGATCGTGCGCCTGTGCCCAGCCGATGTAGGTGGCGGCTCCCAGCTCCTCGGCCGCTTCCCAGGAGGCGGGCCGCCGCAGGAGGATCTCGCCGCTCGCCTGGGCCGCCGCCGCCATGCGCTCGGCGGATTCGCGGGCCGCCCGTTCCGGCGCCAGCCCGCGGCCGCGCGCCGGATCGAGCTCCGCGGCGAGGACGGACCGGGCCGCCCGCAAGCGCACCCGCTCGGCGTCCGGCTCCCGGTCGAGAGGCGCGGTGTCGAGAGGGATGCCGCTGCGCGCCATCCAGGAGAAGGCCTCCTCCCGCGCGGCCTGCAGGGCGCGGAACTCGGCGCCCACCGCGAGGGCGAGGGCGAGGGCCGACAGAACGGTACCGGAGCGCCAGAGCCAATCCGTCCAGCGGTGTCCGGCGGGCTCTGGAGAGGTCATGGGCGAAATGGTACCGCAGCGCGGATGATCGCGGGTATTGCGGGTGTTGATGCCGTATCCTCCTTTTCATGCCTCCGCGCTTCCGCCCGCCGCCCCTGGCGCTGTCGCCCGAGATCCGCTGGATGCTGCTGCGGGCGTTCGGGCCGGCCGCCGGGCCGGCCGCCGCACCGGTCGATGCGCCGGCGGTCCTGGCGCTGGCACGGCGGTTCGAGGTGTCGGCGCGCATCGCCGCCCGCCAGGGAAAGGAACGGCTGGCCGCCGAGCTGGACCCTGAGGCCGCCGCGGGTTTCGCTCACGACCGGGTGGCCGCAGCCGCGGTTTCGATGCGCCTGATGGCGGCGGCGGGGCAGGTGGCGGCGGTGGCGGCGGTCGCGGAGCCGGCGATTCCGCTCACCTTTCTCAAGCTCGCCGGCCTGGAGGGCGCCGGCCTGCTGGCCCCGGGGAGCCGGGGCGCCTGCGACGTGGACGTGCTGGCGCCGGCCGCGCGGGCCGGGGAGCTGTGGCGGGCCCTGGTCGCGGCCGGCTGGCAGGGCGAGGGGCCATCGTACGAGCATCAGCTTCCGGCGCTCTCTCATCCCGAGCGCGGCGTGGTGGAGGTCCATCGCATCGTCCCCGGTCTGCGCCTGGGCGGCGGCCTCTCCGCGAGCTGGGAAGATCTCGCGCGGGAGGGACTGCTGGTCCCCTTGGCGGACCTGCCGGGCCACTGCTCGGCGGCGGTGCCGGAGGTCCAGGCGGCCCACGCCCTGGTCCACGGCCTCGGCCAGCACGGCTACTCCCCTTTCGCCTATTCACTGCTGAAGATGCTGGCGGACCTGCAGGACCTGGGCGACGGCGCTCTCACCCCACGGGCCCTCTCCTGGGTGGCCCGCGACGTTCCGCCGGCCGAGGCCGAGGCCGCTCGCCGGCTCGGCATGCGCCTGGCGGCGGGGGAAGATCCCGCCGTCTGGGAGATCGGCCTGCCTGAGGAGACGTTGCTGCGCCACATCCTGGCCGGCCGCCTCGACGCCGACTACGCGAGCGCTCTCCGCCTCGGTTTGTTCCGGCCGCAGCCGAGCGACCGCGGGCCGGTGGCCCGCCTCGTCCACGCCGTCTGGCACGCCGTCGCGCTCTCCGACGCCCAGATCGACGCGATCTATGGCCCTCCGGCAGGGCGCCTGGGCTATCTCGGCCGCCGCCTCGCCCGCCCCTTCGACCTCCTGTTGCGGCTGGGGAGCTACGGCGCTCGGTGGCTCAAGCTCCGCGGCTATACTCCTCCGCCGTGATGCCCGCGTCCCGCTCCACCAACCGCCAGGCGAAGCCGCCCCTGGATTTCCGGCTGGGGACCTTCTTCCTCTGGCTTTTGGTGCTGGCGGTGCCGTTCGTGCTGGCGCCGGTGGCCAAGGAGTCGTTCCGGGAGCCGAAGCTGCTGGCCGGCGAATGGCTCGCGCTCGCTTCCCTCACCTGTTTCGCCTGGGGACTGCGGCGGGTGGAGTCGGTGAGGCTCGCCGAGGTCTGGCGGTTGCCCGCGTTGCGGCTGGCCGTTCCCTGCCTGCTGGTGGCCACCGCCGGGCTCGCCTCCAGCCACCACCCGCTCCAGGTGCGCGACGCGCTCGTCGATCTCTGGATCGGCGCCGCCGCCCTGGTGGGATGGAGCGTCGCCCTTCCGGCGGCGCGGTTGGAGCGCCTGCTGCGCGGCCTGCTATGGCCGGCCTCGCTGCTGGCGCTGGTGGGCATCCTGCAATACTTCGGCTTCCAGCCTCTGGCCCTGGCGAGCTCGCAGCGCGGCGGCCGGCTTGCCATCACCTCGCTGGCCGGCAATCCGGGCGACCTCGCCGCCTATCTGGTGCTCCCCTGCCTGGTGGCGCAGCTCAGCCTGGGCCGGCGGCTGCGGGCCGGGGAAGGATGGGCGAGCCCCCGGGTGTGGGGCACGGCGCTGGCGCTGGCCGTCTCCTTCTACGCCATGCTCCTCACCCAGACGCTCGCCGCGGTGGCCGCCGTCCTCGCCGGCACTCTGCTGCTGTGGGCACCCCGGGTGCCGCGCTGCCGGGCGGCCGCTCTCCTCGCCGGGCTGCTGGTGGCATTCGCCCTGCTGGCCGCCGGCGTGGCTCCCTTGCGCCAGCGGGTGATGGAGAAGGCGCAGGCGCTGGCCGAGGGCAACTGGAACTGGCTTGTCACCGGCCGGCTCGACGGCTGGCGCACGGCCGTCTGGATGTTGCGCGAGCACCCGCTGACGGGCATCGGCCAGGGTGCCTACCGGGCCGAGTTCGCGCCGGCCAAGCTCGCCCTTCTGACCCAGGGGGTAAAATTCTTCCCCGGTTTGCAAGAGGCAGGCTTCGCCAACGCCCACAACGAGCTCCTGGAAGCCGGGGCGGAATGGGGGATTCCCGGCCTGCTGGCGCTGGCCTGGGGGCTCTGGGTGCTGCTCACCGCATTGATCCGCGATGGCCGCCCCGGCCGCGCATCCGAGGACCGGGCCCTGGCCTGGGCGGGAACGGCGGCTCTCGGCATCCTCTCCCTGGTCGATTTTCCATTCCGGATCGCTCTCGTGGCCTTCCCGGCGCTGCTCTTCCTGAGCTGGGTGCTGCGCCCCGAGGAGCATGAGGAGCACGGGGAGGAGGTTACGGGATGAGAGGCCGGACCCTGGCCGTGATCCTCGCCGCTCTCCTCGCCCTGGCGACGGCGGCGCAGACCGTCCGCTGGCGCGACCGGTCGACGGCGAGCCGGCTTCTGGCCGAGGTCGAGGCGCTCAGCCTGGAGGCGGCCCGCTCCGGCCAGATTCCGGCCGCGATGATCGCCTCGAACCTCCAGGCCCTGCGCCGCGCCGCTCCCCTCGACCCGGTGGAGGTGGGCATCCCCATCGCCCGCGGCAGCCAGTACTTCCTGCTGTCGCGGGCCGAGCCGGCCATCGCGGCCTACCAGGAGGCCCTGGCCCTGGAGCCCCGGTCCGAGGGCTACCTCAACCTCGGGCGCGCGCAGTGGCTCGCCGGCCGGCAGGACGAGGCCCGCCTGAGCTTCGGCCTGGCCGTTCGCCTCGACCCGCGTCTCGTCCGCCTGGTGCCGCCGGGAGGCCTGCCGGAAGGCGAATGATGGCCGGCGAGCTCGCCGACGGAGTTTTCGCGGCGCTGCGCGACCTCGCCCGCGAGGCGCCGGTCGAGGTCGAGGTGCGAGGCGGCTGCATGGCGCCGCGGCTCGCCGACGGCGACCGGGCGCGGGTCGCCGCCGCCCGCTTCTACTGGCCGGGCGACGTGGTGGTCTTCCGCGCTCCGGACGGCCGCCTCCTGGCCCACCGCGTCCTGGGCTATCGCTTCCACCGTTTTCAAGGCAAGCTCGGTCTCGCTCTGGTCACCCGCGGCGATTCCTGCGTCGTGCACGACGCGCCGGTGCCTCTCGCGCGGGTGCTGGGGTGCGTGGCGGGCGCCACTCCCAGCCCGGCGGACCGCGCCGCCGCCCTGCGCCGTTTCCTGGGGCTCGCCCTGCGCTGGGGCCGGCCGCGCCCATGAGCTTCGGCGACGAGTTCCTCCGCCATCCCGACCTCTTTCCAGGGCGCCGGAGCGGCGAGCCCTGGGGATCGGGGAGCCTGGCGCTCGACGTTCCCGGCGGGCCCTACCTCGTCGCCGGCCTCGCCGCCACCCAGATCGAAGTTCTGGAAACGCGCTTCGGCCGTCTCTGCCGGGGTGTGACGGAAAAAACGGCGACGGGGCGGTCGGGGATCGCCACCGCGATCTTCCGCGCTCCTGCCACGGACTTCGTCGACCTCGACACTCGCGGCTGGGAGTACACCCTGGACCTCGACCACAGCGAGAGCTCCGTGCGCGTCGCCGGCCTGCGCCTGATAGCGCGCCTCGACTGGGCTCCGGGCCTCGCGGGCGGCCTGTGGACCCCGGAGGCGGCGGGGGAGGAGTGGGCGTCGGTGCTCGAGAATTACCTTCGTCTCCTCGCCGCCTACCGCCTGCTGGCCGAGGGGGGCGTGCTGCTCCACAGCGCCGGGGTGACTGATGGCACGTCGGCCTGGCTGCTGCTCGGCCCCGCCGGCGCCGGCAAGACGACCGCCTCCCGGCTGTGCCTGGCGGCCGGCGCCGAGGTGCTTTCCGACGACCTCAACGCCGTGATCGTCCAGGAAGGTGGCCGGGCCGTCGTGGCGCGCCTCCCGTTCACCGGCGACCTCGGCGAACGCCAAGGCGGTAGCCCCGGCGACCCTGGCGAATATCCGCTACGGGGCCTGCTGCGGCTGCGCCAGGGTCCGGGAGCGAGCCTCGTGCCGCTGTCGCGGGCCTCGGCCCTCGCCGCCCTGATCGCCGCCGCGCCCTACGCCAACCGCGACCCCTTCCGGCACGAGGCCCTGCTCGCCGTCTGCGAGCGGCTGGCGCTGGCGGCCCCGGCCTCGGAGCTGACGTTCTCCCTGGGGTCCGACCTGTGGTCTATACTGAGGGCCGTGCAAGAATGACAGCCATCACGGGATCGACCGTCCTGCGCCGCAGGGCGGACGTGCGCTACCGCCGGATCGAAGGCGAGGCCGTGGTGTTGCGCCAGTCGGCGGCCGAGGTGCTGGTGCTCAACGGCGTGGGCGCCGCGGTGCTCGACCTCGCCGACGGCCTGAGGCCGGTCGGCGAATGGATCGACGCTCTCGCCCTGAAGTACGGCGCCGACCGCGAGACGGTGGCGCGGGACGTCCTCGAGTTCGCCGGCGAGGCCGAGGAGGCGGGCTTGCTGGAGGCCCTGCCGGCGATACCTGCGACGTCCGGAGAGAAGGACGAGGACGGCGGATGAGCCTGGCGCGGCTGATGGCCACCGCCTGGCGCGAGAACCTGCTGGTCTCCGTCCTCGTCGAGCTGACCTACCGCTGCAACCTCGACTGCTTCTTCTGCTACAACGACCTGGGCCTCCAGGGGGAGCCGCTCAGCCGGGAGCAATACTACCGGTTCTTCGCGGAGCTGCGCGACCTCGAGGTGATGCACCTGACCCTCTCCGGCGGCGAGCCGCTGGCCCACCCGGACTTTCTGGCGTTGGGCGCCCGGGCCCGGGAGCTGGGCTTCGTCGTCCGCATCAAGTCCAACGGCCACGCGCTGCGCGGCGAGCTGGCCCGCCGCATCCGCGACGAGATCGACCCCTTCGTCATCGAAACCAGCTTGCACGGTGCTACCGCCGCCACTCACGACCGGCAGACCCGGGTGCCCGGAAGCTTCGAGCGCCTGCTCGCCAACCTTGCCGAGCTCCGGGCCCTCGGGTTGCGGGTGAAGCTCAACTCGACGCTGACGGCGTGGAACGAGGGGGAGATCGAGGCCATGTTCGCCCTCGCGGACACCTTGAGCCTGCGGCTCCAGGTCGACTCCGAGGTGACGCCGCGGGACGACGGGGGCCGCGAGCCCCTGACCGTGGCGCCGTCGCGCGAGGGGGTGCTGCGGCTCTTCCGCCTGCAGACGGAGCGGGGCCGCCGCGCCCTCGACGCGGGAGCGGAGTCCCAGGTGCCCTTCCGTAGCGCCGACGAGGACGTCCCGGTGCCGGTGGACAAGCACTGCGGCGCCGGCTCCTCGGGGCTGGCCGTCGATCCCTATGGCAATGTTTATCCCTGCGTGCAGTGGCGGCGGCCGGTGGGCAATCTCCACGAGAAGAGTCTGAAGGAGATCTGGCAGGGCTCGGCGGGCCTCGCGGAGGTGCGGGAGCTGACGGCTCAGGCGAAGGGCGTGGTGGAGAGCCACGGCCCCGGCGGCTTCCTGCTCAACTTCTGTCCCGGCACCGCGGCCGCCCACGGCGCGGGCGATCCGCTCGCCGTCTACTCCTCGGCGCTCGAACGCAAGGAGCTGCTGGAGCAGGTGATGGAAGAAGAGATTCAAAGACCTCTCCTTCCCATATTGCGCTGATATTGCGCTGAAAGCTCTACGAAGAAATCGGACCTGAGGGACACAGTCCCGGATTCGCCTTGGCGGGCGGGTGTGGCGCGCAGACGGCGGCCACCGCTTCGAGGGGCTCGCGGGAAAGGATTCGCGGCCTCTCCCAGCGCGGAGAAACCTCTCGCGAGCTGGCGGCCGATCGATCATCGATCATTGGCTGGTGAGTCCCCTTGTTGCGTTTTGCGGTTCAATCCGGTTCTCATTCTCCGCTTCCAGCCGGCGCCGGCGCGGCGGCGACCGGCGATTTCAATCGCAGCGCGGAATCGCCCAGCAGGTCGTAGATCCGCGGCAGGTCCGGGTCGCCGCCCTGGGCGCGGAATTCGGCGATCGCTCGGAGCAGGCGGTCGCCCAGCCGCGCGTCGGTGGCGTGATAGAAGCGCGTTGCCAGGAGCCGGGCCTCGCCATGCGTCGAGAGCCCCGAGGGACCCCACACCGCGGCGGCTCCGCCGGCCCCGCTCTTCACCAGCAGCTCGCCCAGGGCGGGGACGCCGGGCACCTCGAAGCGGTTGATGGTGCAGGTCATGGCGGTGAGCACCGGCAACCGCGCGCCGTTGGTCAGCCAGGCCACGTCGTCGTTGGTGAGCAGGCCGCCGGCCGACAACCGGTCGAGAGCCCCATGCCCCAGGTAGTCGATGAAGGCCAGGCCGTTCCCGAAGCCGGCCAGCAGCTGCGAGCGGGCGGCGGCGAGCGGCGTGGACGTCAGGTCGGTCAGCGCCAAGGCGTAACCGGCGGGAAGCTGTGCCGCCACGGCCGCGCTGTCGGCGGCGAAATCGGAGCCGCGGTCGGTGGCATCGGCCAGGAACAGCGCGTTGTTGTTCCAGGCGGCCCCTCCGGCGGCTTCATAGGCGGCGATCTTGGCCGTATAAGCGTCGAGCTCCGCCGCCGAGAGCACGGGGATGCGGCCCACGGCCATCTCCGGAAGCCCGTCGCCGTCCACGTCGCCCAGCAGGTTGTCCGACGGGAAGAGGCCGCTCGGCGTACGGATCATCACCGGCGGCACCAGCTCGTCGCCGAAGCCGAGGAGGTTGCGGTAGTCGTACGTCCCCTCCCCCGCCAGGACGACGTAGCGGGGCGGCAGGCTCCAGTGCTGCCAGGCATAGGCGAGGAAGTCGTGAATGGCGTGCGGGTTCGGCGCGCCGAAGGCGAACTCGTCGTAGATGCTTTGCAGGTCTACCACCCGGGTCTCCAGCCCCTGGGCGGTGCGCAGATCGGCCAAGCGTTTGGCCGCAGGAAGGAGGCTGAGAGGCGCGATCGCCAGCCAGGCGCCGCGGTTTTCGCCCAAGCGCAGCGACGGCACGCTCCATGCCCGGGGCGAGACAGGAGTTCGGATCGCCCCGGGCGCCGCGGCCAGGAACGGACCCGGGCCGGCCGGCGCGAAGGTCAGCCGGAAGCCGCCGCCGCCGTCCGCCTCCACCGTCGCGCCGGAGATCCAGCGGGGGTGGAGCGGATCGCCGGTGTCGAGCAGGCGGATGCCGGGGTTGGTGAAGCCGGAGACCGTCACCTGGCCGGCGCCCGCCGCCGAGAAGGCCAGGGCATCGCCCACGGCGCGGAACGTCCGCGGGTAGGAGAGGTCGAAGCCGTTCAGGTAATAGATGCTGTAGGGCGCGCCGGAGCCGGTGTGGGCGGTGATCTCCACCTGATTGCCGGCCGCCAGGAGGACGCCCGCGGGCACGGCGAACGTCGCCTGCCGGGGGGCGATTCCCTGCCAGCTCGCCGTGCCCAGCGCGGTGCCGTTGACGGCCACGGCCGCCTGGTGCTCATCCGGCACGCCGCTGTCCGTGGCGCCGTATAGCGAGACCGCCAGATTTCCGGCCTGGCCGGCGACGAGCCCGGGCGCGTCGAGCGAGAAAACGCGGTGGCCGAAGGTCGGGTCGTCGCCCTGGAGGAACTCCCAGAACCAGTAGTCTGACTCGGGGTCCGGCGAGATCAGGGTGGCCGCGAACAGGTTCTGCTCGGCGTGCAGCGTTTCCGGGAAGGACACCGCCGGAGAGCCGGCGACTGGCCCTGCGTTGACGGCCGTCATCAGCAGGCCGGATTTGCGCTCGAGGTGGTAGACGCTCTCGGTGCCGTAGAGGGTACCGGGGGCCTGGCCGTAGAAGAACAGCCCTTGAGCCCGCTTCAGCGTCCCCGGGCCGGCGACGAAGTCCGGCATCAGGGCCACAGGCTGGCCACCGACGCTCAGCGCGAGCCCGCCCTGAGCGATCAGCGTCTCCAGGAGGGGCTGCGCAATACCGAACCAGGAGGCGAGGTCCGCGCCGCGCAGATAGTAGAGGCCGGTGCTTGTCACGGAGAGGCGAACTCCCGCCGAGCTGGCGGCGGGCTTGCCGCCTGGAATCGTGGGAACGATGGGGTACGACTTCGCCTGGCTCCGGCCGGTGGCGGGGCGAGGCACGCGCTCGTAAGGTCCGTCGCCAGCCACTCCCCCGGTTGCTTTACGGCTCCAGTCCACGTCGACGGCAAAAGGACCGTGCGTCCGCCGCCGGCCGCCGGCTTCGACCTCTTCCAGGAGGTAGATCTGGGGCTCGCGCGGCGAAGCGCCGCCATCCACGTAGCGGTACACGCCGCCCTGAGGCTCGTGGATCAGGCCCGCCAGCAGCTCGCCGTTGACCGGCTCGAAGCTCTTGCCGTTCCAGCGCTGGAGGTAGAAGCCCGCCGTTCCCGCTTCCGAAGCCGTGCGCCACTCGACGAGCACGCCGCCGCCTGTGGCGGCCGAGGCGTGGAACGAGGAGACCACGGCCTCGGTCAGCAGGCCTTGGGTCACCGCCAGCTCGCACAGCGGGCCGAAGAGGTAGGTGGCCCGTGTTTGCGTGGCGTTCCCGGTTTCGTCCAGGTACTGGGCCCGCGTGCCGTTGCCCGAGGCGGGAGTGGCGGTCAGGGGGATGCGCTGCCCGGCCGACGTCGGGGTCACCTTCACCCGGTAGGCCAGAAAAACCGTGGCACCCGCCGCCACCGTGCCGGGATTCCAGGTGATGTTGCCCGTGCCGCCCACCGCCGGCTGGGTGACGATCGCGCCCTGGCTCGCCTGGCCGATCCCCGCGTAGACGGCGCCGGCGCCCGGAACGTTGGCCGTCACCAGGTCGGAGCCCGAGAAATTGATCGCCTTCGCCGTGGGGTTCGCCACCCGGACGTTGACGGTGTAGCAGCTCGTCTGGCCCACCACCGGGGGGTTCGGCCCGCTGACGCCGCAGCCGCTGAAGGTCGCCAACTGCTCCACGTACGGCTTGGCCGGCGCGGTGGCGGCGTCAGTCGGAAGATAGGTGCGGAAGGCGCTCGTCACGGGGTTCGCCGTGGGCGGATTGGCCGCCGTCTGGAAGCTCCCCTGGTAGACGGTGGCATAGTTGCCGTTGGGAGCGCCGGCCACCAAGTAGGAGCTGATGCTGGTCGCGGCGGTCCAGATTCCGTAGTCCGTCGACAGCAGGTCCGAGGTCCAGCCGCTGAAGCTGCTCCGGCTCCAGGTGTTGCTGGGGGAGAGGGAGGCGCTGGTGAAGCCCTGGTTGAAGGCCCCGGTGCGGCTCGTGTAGTTCACCGTGCCCGTGTTGCCGCTGTTGCTGTCGTAGTCGAAGTTGTTCAGCGACGCCGAGCAGCCCGAAGTGATCCAGGGATGGAAGGTGTAGTTGCGCGTGGTCGTGCCCGAGGCCGGGGGATTGGCGCCCACGGAAACCTGGTTCTCGATGTAGACGGGCAGCTCCGTCCCCCCGGAGGTCGCGTCGCCGTCGTGGGCGCGCAGGCCGAAGGCGTTGATGGAGTCTCCCGCCGTCACCGCCGACGACATGTCCACCTGCACCTCCCAATGGCCGGCCTTGATCCCGGTGTCCTTGATCTGCAGGTTGTCGACGAAGAAGAAGTCGTTGTTGCCGTAGCCGGCGACCTCGATGAAACGGACCCGGGTATTGGTGGCGATGGACGAGGTGATGTTGTAGCTGCGGGTGGAGGCGGCGAAGGCGCCGGTGAAGGTCTCGAGGGTCGTCCAGGAGCCGCCGCCGTTGTTGGAGACCTCCACCCGCATCTGATCGGTGGCCTCGGTGCCCGTGGTGCGGAAGTCGAAGCTGAGCGTGGCGCTGGTGAAACCGGCGGCGGAAAGGTTGGCCTCGCGCTGGATCGACGAGGGGTTGGCGTCGCCGTTGTCGCCGATCCGCAGCTCGCCGCCGGTGATGCGGATCTGGCCGGCGTTGGCGTTGTTATCGTCGTTGGTCTCGGTCCAGTTGCCGGCCCAGCTCACGGTGCCGTCGTTGTTGGTGTAGGCAATGGTGGTGAAGTTGTCGCGCACCGTGTCGCCGGTCGAATCGAACAGCGAGAGCCAGGCGTTGTCGGCGCCCGCCGGAGTCGTGGCGTTGCCCGTGGTGAAAATCGTGTTGCGCGCCGTGCCGTTGGGGCTGATGATCCTGTAGGCCGCCGCGGTGTTGAAGGTGCCGCGATCGCGGTCCCGGCCGGCCGTGGCCTCCGCCGCGCCCCCCAGGCCGATGTCGGCGTCGAAGACGTCGACCACCAGCCGGCTCAAGCCCGGCGGTACCTCCACGAAGAACCGGTAGAAGCTGTTGAGCGCCGCTGCGTCCGAAACGTAGTCGCCGAACGCGGCACCGCTGCCGCTCCCCTGCGCCGTGAGCAGGGACGTCGAGCCGGTAGAGGCTGCGCGGATGGGGAGCGCCGCCAGCAGCGGCACCACGGCGAGAAACGCCGGCAGGGCAAGAGCTCGTTGCAAGGATTTGGGCAAGGGAGAAGAGTGCAGGAGCATCGCGCACCTCGTGGCGTTTTGGAGATTCTGAACGCCGGGAGCTTTCCAGGATAGACCTATGTAGATGCAAGGTCAATAAATCACGGAGTGGTTGCGCCGCTGCTGCGTTTCAGCAGCCGAAATATAGTCTGTTTCTGTTCATACCCCGCGCGAAGTCAGCACGATTTTTACTGTGCGCAGCAGGATCGACAGATCCAGCCAGAGGGTCCAGTTCGCCATGTAGGCGAGGTCGTACCGCAGCTTGTTCTGCGGGCTCGAGTGGTAGTCGCCGTTGACCTGGGCGAGGCCGGTGAGGCCGGGGGCGAGGGAGAACCGCTCGGCGTAGCCAGGCACTTCCTTGAGGTACTGCTGCACGAAGCCGGGGCGCTCCGGCCGCGGGCCGACCAGGCTCATCGAGCCCGCCAGCACGTTGAGCATCTGCGGCAGCTCGTCCAGACGGAAGCGGCGCAGGAAGGCACCGATGGGCGTCAACCGAGGATCGCCGGGCTGGGCCATCACCTCCCCGGACTCCGCTTCGGCGTCGTTGTGCATGGTGCGGAACTTATAGAGCATGAACGTCTTCTGGCCGCGCCCGACGCGCGTCTGGCGGTAGAGCGCGCCGCCGGGCGAGGTCAGCCGCACCGCCAGGGCGCAGAAGGCCATCACCGGCAGCGAGAGGACGAGCAGCAGCGCGCCGCCGGCCAGGTCGAGCAGGCGCTTCACCGGCCAGTTGATCCGCCACTCCGTCTCCCGCACCACCTCGATCAGGGGCAGGTCGTGCACCCAGCGGTAGCGCATGCGTCCGATGAGGCTCTCGAAGGGGCCGGGGAGCAGCAGGACGCTGGTGTGATCCGGCCGCGTCCCGGCCAGGGCGTCGATCAGCCGCGTCTGCCACGAGTCGCTGCTCCCCACCAGCAGGATGTCGTCGATCCGCTCGGCGGCGAGCAGCGCCGGCAGATCGTCCGTGGTGCCCAGCCGGGAGCCGAGCGCGGGCGCCGCCTCCTGGGCGGGGGCCTCGCCGGGGATCTCCACCCAGCCGGCCACGACGAGGCCGTGCCACGGCTCGGCGGCGAGCGTCTGCGCGAGCTCGCGGGCTGCCGAGCTGCCGCCGGTGCCGACGACGATGGCCAGCCGGCGCTCGCGCCCCAGCACCGTGCGATCGAGGAACAGCCGCCAGAGCAGCAGCAGCAGGAAGTCGCAGATCACGAACAGCAGCAGCACCGAGCGCGGGAAGGGGCGGTTGGCGAGGAACCACCACGCCGCGAGCCCCAGGGCCTGGAAGGCTCCGGCGGCGGCCAGCCGGCGGGCGAGCTCGGCGTGGCTGCGCGGCCGCGGCGGATCGTAGAAGCCGAAGAAGTAGAGGCTGGAGAGCTGCACCACCAGCACCACCGCCAGCTCCTTGGAGAGAAAGCGGAGGCGGTCTCCAGGCAGCAGCCCCAGAGTCCACGGCAAAGCCAGGCGCATCCGCACCCAGAAAGCGGCCCACAGCGAGACGACGGCCGCCGCGCCGTCGCCCACCAGCCGCAGCGACCGCCGGCGAGACGTCATGGAGGGGACTTTATCTCACCCCTTCCCCGAAGCTCCTGCTGTTCTCCCTCTTCTCCCGGCGGACGGGGGGAGGCTGGGTGAAGAGGGCCGGGGTGATGAGGGCTGGAGGGTTGACCCTCCTCGGCCCTGCGGATACTCTGCCCCCCGTCCATGAAAGTCACCGATCACCTGGCGAACGCCAAAGAGCCGTTGATCAGCTTCGAGATCATCCCGCCCATGCGCGGCGGCGACGTGAAGGGGCTGCTGGCGTTGATCGACGACCTGGTGAAGTACCATCCGCCGTTCATCGACATCACGAGCCACGCCGCGGAGGTCATCTACGAAGAGACGCCGCAGGGCATCCAGCGGCGGGTGAAGCGCAAGCGGCCGGGAACGCTGGGCGTGTGCGCGCTGATCCAGAACAAGTACCACATCGACGCCGTCCCTCACATCCTCTGCCAGGGCTTCACCCGCGAGGAGACCGAGGATTTCCTGATCGAGCTTCGCTACCTGGGGATCGACAACGTCCTCGCCGTGCGCGGCGACGACAGCGGCTTCCAGAAGCCCCTCACCTACGGCCGCAGCGCCAACCGCTACGCCTGCGACCTGGTGGCCCAGATCGCCGCCATGAATCGTGGCCGCTACCTCGAGCAGGACCTGCTGGACGCCGAGCCCACCAGCTTCTGCGTCGGCGTCGGCGGCTACCCCGAGAAGCACTTCGAGGCGCCCAACCTGATGCTCGACGCCCGCCGGGTGAAGGAGAAGGTCGACAACGGCGCCCATTACGTGGTGACGCAGATGTTCTTCGACAACCGGCACTACTTCCACTACGCGGACCTCTGCCGCGAGCAGGGAGTCGCCGTGCCGGTCATTCCGGGCTTGAAGATCCTCACCTCTGAAAAGCAGCTCAGCTCGATTCCGCGCACCTTCTACGTCGAGATCCCCGCCGAGCTGGCCGACGAGGTGATGGCCAACCCGCAGCACGTGGTGGACATCGGCGTCGAGTGGGCCGCCAAGCAGACCCAGGAGCTCCTCGATAAGGGCGTTCCCTCCGTCCACTTCTACGTCATGCAGAGCGCCGGCGCCATCAAGAAGCTGATGGCGAAGCTGAAGCTGTAGGGAAGTCTGCGCGGCAGGAACCCGGAAACACGGACGTCAAGGACGGCAGGGACCTCAAAGACACGGACACCAAGTCCTGCGCTTTATTGTCCTTGTCGTCCTTGCATGTCCGTGTTCCTCAAGCATCGGCAGCCTGCGGCAAAGGGAAGGTTCCGTTGCAGTAACTTGCCACTCTTGCTGCATTGGGCCCATGAGATTCGAGGATCTCGGGCAGATCGTGCTGGCACCAGCCATTCCACCGACGCGCCAACGTAGCGAGTTTCCCAGGACTTCCTTGGTCCAAAGACAGGGGCCGCACCAGTCCGGGCACGCGGCCCAAAGGCGGCGAGACCAGCCCGGAGGGCGGCAGACCCATAGCCCAGGGCGAGAGCGAAGCGGGAGCCCTGGGACCGGCACCCCACACCATCTCCGACCGCCCTGCCAAGGGCGCTTTTCTCCCATCTGCCGCCCTCCGTGCTCGCGGTGTTGGCCTGCGGAAGGTGCGCCCGAAGGGGGCGGCCTTTGACCCCGCTCAGAACGCTGGGCCGGTGATGTCGGCCGGGCGACGCGGATCGATCTCGTAGTGGGTCTCGAACTGGCTGCTGAAGCCGGTGATGCTCACCAACTGATTCAGCGCCAGGTGGGTGACGTCGATCCCCGTCTGGGTGTTGATGAAGATCTGCACCTCGCCGGAGCCGTCGTCGACGCCCAACTTGTAGCCGAAGGGAAGGTCGCTTGAGACGGCCGTGGTAATCCGGCCGATGACCAGGACGAGCCGCCCTTCGGTGGTCTCGCCGATGGCGCCGGTGGTCACCCACTGCGGCAGTACCAGAGCGCCGATGCCCCCGAGGTGCACATCGGACGTCGAGGCAGGCACGATCACCAGCAGGCCGGAGGCGTCCTGGAGCTTGCCGGTGACAAGCACCTGCCGGCGGACCTGCACCCCCAGATTCACCTGCAAGCTGACGAAGATGCCCGCGGTCTGGTCCTGGATCCCGAAGCCCTTGTCGAAGAAGCTCGACTCGAAGGCGCCTGACGGGGTGGAGGCGAGGCCGGCCACGGTCACGATTGTGCCGAGGGGGAGATGGCGCGCCGCGGCGATCGACGTGATGTGGGACGGCTGGGCAGCCTGAGCGGCGGACGGAGCCGCGAACGGAGCGAGACCAAGCAGGAGTGCCGCGAGCACGAACCGCGGGAAGAGTCGGCGGTGGGTCATGAGAATCCTCTCCATAGAAGGTTGAGAGACAGTCCGGGCAGAGGCCGGGTGGTTCGGAGGCCGGCTCCGAGAGTTTTCGCAAGAGTATGATCTCTGCGGACCGGCGTCAACGGGGAGGAGGGGTATGTCCATCCAACATCACGACCCGGCCGCGGGAAGCTGGGTCGGACTCAGCACAGAGGCTGGAACAATGCAAAGTTGTCAAAGCGGTAGCGCCCCCGGCTGACGGCCACGATTCCCACCAAATCTCCGCATGGGAGGTTGTCCTCAATCGTCTTGACGCGCTGCTCATTGATGTACAGGGAGAGCGAGTGCTCCACTCCGAGCACAGAAAGCCGGTTAAGCTCTCCGACACGGATCGCCGCAGACTTCCCGCTGTAAATCAGATGGAAGCCCGCAGCATCTCCGTGGAAGAGCGCAAAGCTCTGCTGTGGTTTCAGCAGAAAAGCGTAGTAAGATCCGCTGAGGGGATTGAAACGATAGATAAGGCCAGCCCCTGCGAGATCTTGGTCCTGCGCGACGGCTTCGAGCGCGACCTCTACAGAGACCGGGGCCTGAGCGAGGCTTAGCTTATCGTGCCCTAGATAGCAATACTTTATATCATCCCGTTTGCTATCGTTGACCAATACGTACGATCCATTGGTGAGAATTCCTGTCCACGCGCCGTGCCGGCCGAAGAAGAGGGAGCCTCCAAGCATGCGTCGGCGTGCGCCCTTTCCTCGGGCCAACTCCGTGAAATCCTCGACAAAAAGGGGTTGCAGGTCCGCCCAGACTATGGAGTCCGGCTCAAGTGTCATTCGGGGAGTACGCTTCGGCTCGGCCTCCTGTTCACTTGGAACGAAGAGCCGCCCGTCCGGAACGTTCAGAAAAAGAGCTGGAGTCGCCCACTCCAGGGAGTCGGGAGCTAAGCGGTAGGTAGCCAGGCGTCCCTCGGCCGCTGCCCTGTCGACTGGATCGCCGGCAGCGAGAGAGGAGTAGAAGGCGCCGCTAAAACGGATTGCGGCCTCGTCAGAAATCGGAAACTGCATGGCGATGACAGCAGGAACGCCCCGCATCACCAAGGCGTTGGCCACTCCGGTATAAGGGTCCAGGCCAGCCTGGCGTGGGAAGGCCGCGCTCCGACACGCGTTGAGGAAGACGAGGCGCAGCGACCGGATACTACGCAGGCTCTCTCCCAAGACCTCCCCGGCGACAGGATCGCCCTCTCCGCGTTCGTTTTCGAAGAGGAGGACTCCTTTACCCTCCTCGAAGCTCCCATGGCCCATGAAGTGCAGCACTTCGTAGGACTCGGGTCGAAGCTTCTTGTAAACATCTTCGATTCCTGCGTGCTCGACGAAATCGACCGTGACTCTCGGGTGCTGAGCCCAGGCATCTTCGATCTTTTGCCGCTCCGCCTCCAAGTTGAGATGTTGAGAATCCGTCGGGCTTGCCATCGCCACGAGAATTCGCAGCCGCTCCACCGGCGGTAGTGCACGGCTCGGCTGCGGCACCTCGAGGAAGCGGCATATCGGAGTTCGGAGGTCCCGGGCGAAGAAATTCCGCGTCTGAGGGCGAAAGAGCAGCTCCCAGGGGAGGCCGCAGAGAAAGGCAAGCTCGGGTCGATCGAGATTCAAGACCAGCCGAAGCCGGAGTCCCATGTCCGGCTGTGACTCCACCTGACCCAAACTCAGCAGGTAGAGCTCGCGTACTTTACCGGTGAAGAGCGATTCGAACAGTGCCGTGCCTATCGTCTCGGCCAGCTTCCCCTGAGCCATCTCCGGGGCTCTTGACTCCAGATCGCGCCCTCCCCGCCAAGCTGCTAGTTGCGCAAGTAGCTCCTGCATTTCTACGTCGGCGAACGGAGAAGAGAAGCGAGCCTCGGCTCCTCCGTAGGGTGATTGCAGCAGCCGCACCCGAAAGCCGCTCCCGTCGGATTCGAGAGTGAGGGCAAAGTCCTCGTATTGGATGTCCCCGTGGTGACCGTGCTGCCCGCTTTCAGGCGTCGTCATCTGTGTCAGCTCCAAGTCGGATCTTCAGGAGTCTAGCAGCACTATCCCGAACCCAGGAATAGAGGTCACTTTGGAGCGGGAAGAGCCTTCCTCCACGAAGATAGGTGCAGACCCGCTGCCCCCACGCGAGACTCACCTTCCGCTTCTGCGCGCGAGTCACAACTCCAAAGCGGGTTGATTGGTTGCTGGCCTTAGTGGCGCGGCGCACATATCCTTTGGATTGACTCATCGCCATCGCGGCAGATCTCCTGATATAGCCGCTCTGCCACCAGTTTATGCCCAAGGCTGTTGATCGTCCAGCCTAAAATAGTACTCGCACTTTCGCCGAACTAAAGAACAGTCTGGAGAGGCGATGGAGCACTTGGACTTCGACTGCCCTTGCCAAATACTGTCCGGGGAGGTAGTGCTTGGAAGATCTAATATCCCCGGCAGTAGCCTTGTAGGCTTCTTCTTTCATCGGGGTGAGCTTGTAATTGTTAGCTACATAGAGCTGGTTTCAACCTCCCTGGCGGTGCCATAGGACTAGATCGCGGTGTTGAGAACAGTGAGGCTGACTAAATGCGACGCGGGCTGATAAGCCTATTGCAAAAAGAGTAGTGATACCTGCTTGCAATCGCTAGGAGTGCCCTTTTTTCGTAAGGAGCTCTTGCCGGTCATGAGAGTCCTCCATTCCTCACAAGGCCCTAAGCTACGTCCAAGCCCTTCCTGAGAAACAGAAGCCTTCCACCTTGACGTGTATTAAGATTACGCATAACGACCCTGGCAACATATCGAGGTGAGAGCATCATCTCTGCGCTCAGCGAAGGATTGATGACCGATTGAAGCCGTGTATTGACCTTGGCTGGCGCCACGACGTTGACTATAATCCCTTTGGCGGCTAGCCGACCGGCTTCAGATTCGACGAGAGCGTTCAGAGCTGCCTTCGAGGCAGAGTAGATAGGAATTCCTGGTCTCCCCCAAGTGGATGCTGCAGAAGAAACAAAAATTATGTTTCCTTTCCACTCTCTACTCTCAGCTCGAGACAGGAGATTAAGGCAGCTAAGAAAATTGACTCGCATAATGTCATTAGGCGAAGCTTCATACTCACCTGCTGTATGGATCACGGCTTGATAGCTTCCCAGGTCGGGATAGTCTTGCTCATGCCTGAGGTCCAGTTCCTCGCGGCTTGGTGCGTTATATGTCGCTCCGAGCTCTTCCAGAGACTCGATGCAGGCTCTTCCGATACCTCCGCTGCCTCCCAAAACGAGTACATGAAGGCCTATTAGATCCTGCGGATCTTCCCTGATGCTCTCCTGACCGAATTTGAGAATACCTTCTACTGCTGCCAAATCCTCCTGAGTCTCGATCCGGCGATTGGAGACTGCCAAGGAGAGTAGGGTGGGAGAGATTCCATGCCAAGAGGATACGAGTTCGGTCCCGCTAGAAAAGGTCCTTCCTGACTGGGCCCTCCACTCATGAGCCTTAAGAAGTGCTGTAAAGGGGAATCCCTCGGGGGTTTGTAGAGAAGTCGCCTCACTAAGCAACGAATTCTCCACCCATAGCGAATCGCGAGTCCGTACGGAAGCGGTCACGATTTCTTTTCCTTGAAGCAGCAGAGAAATGACATCTCTGACCGATTGGTGAGTGATAAGTGGGCGGGAAGCGTCGTGCAGGAGGACAAAATCAGGAGTGCTTGCAGAATCACCTGCCATCTTCCTTAAGATTTGCAGAGTTTGGTCGTCCAAGCCTTCGCTGGCTGTTGGGGATTCTGTAATGACAACGGTCTCACCATAGTGACGCAAGACGTCGAGCGAATAGGCTATGACTTCCTTCCCGTGTAAGCTCATCTTCTCCGCCGCCATGTAGCCACCTTCGAGGGGCTTCCCTCTACTAAGGACCAATGCTACCAGCCTCACAACGACTCCCTCCGCTTGAGGGAGTGGGAGGCTTTGTTTGAGTTAGCCAGATAACTAGAGATTATC